>Ga0255770_10000013_pt1 | contig 224321 bp, 216 predicted proteins | sample 071ome_22_FD_179968 | JGI IMG/M metagenome (GOLD analysis project Ga0255770, IMG submission 179968) | Coastal salt marsh microbial communities from the Groves Creek Marsh, Skidaway Island, Georgia - 071404AT metaG (version 2) | ecosystem: Environmental > Aquatic > Marine > Intertidal zone >...
ACTTGAGTGAAATGGTGGTGATTCACTCCCGTCATGCCGCACTATCCTTCAGGTCCAGCAAGACTTGATCATCACTGTCAATGCAGCCCGGCAATACTGAAAACCCCGTTGTTAAAAAATAATCAGCATGCTTTTATGCGTCACTCTACAGGACAAGATTAGTAAAATTAGTGAAGTAATCACTGCAACCCTTATAATAAATTGTCCCGAAGAAAGGAAAGCATTATGTCAGAATACGAAAAACCCAAAGTTGTTCATAACAGGCCTGATCCTCTGCCCGGACAGGTAACTGTCCGTGAGGCGGTAATGAGCCTGTTCCAAAGCTTTGGTATCGACAGGGTATTTGGTAACCCGGGTTCTACCGAGCTACCCATGTTTCGTGATTACCCGAAAGATTTTAAATATGTGCTGGGCCTGCAGGAAAGTATTGTGGTTGGCATGGCCGATGGCTATGCCCAGGCCACACGCAATGCTGCCGTGGTGAATCTGCATTCCGCCGTGGGTGCAGGACATGCTGCAGGCAATATTTTTACCGCCTTTAAAAACCAGACCCCGCTGGTCATAACAGCAGGCCAACAGGCCCGGTCCATTCTGCCTTTTGAGCCCTTTCTTTATGCCCAGCAGGCCGCTGAATTTCCCATGCCATACGTGAAATGGAGTTGTGAACCAGCCCGCGCTGAAGATGTCCCCCTGGCTATGGCGAGAGCTTATTACACCGCCATGCAGGCGCCACAGGGACCGACCTTCGTCTCGGTACCCATAGATGACTGGGACTGCTACTGCGATGCACCAGATGTACGAGCCATAAGCCAGTTAATCCAGGGTGAAATGCAACTTCTGGAACAGGTGTCCAACGCACTTAACAATGCACAGAAACCCGCATTAGTGGTAGGCGCCGGTATTGGGCGGGAGGATGCCTGGGAAGAAATAATCAGTCTGGCTGAAACCCACAACAGTCTAGTTTATGCCAGTCCCATGTCGGCACGTAACAGCTTCCCGGAAGATCATTCCCTGTTTGCCGGATTCCTTGCCGCCAGCCGCCAGGAAATTGTCAAAGCCCTGGAAGGTCATGATGTGATTGTAGTGTTGGGTGCCCCGGCCTTCACCTATCATGTTGAAGGCACCGGCCCCCACATTCCCGAAGGCAGCCAGCTTTACCAGATTGTGGATAATGCCAATACTGCCGCCTGGTCACCTGTCGGTACAGCTGTCATCAGCAGCATGAAGCCGGCTCTTCAATTTCTCAATACCAAGTCTGCTCCAAAACCCAGGGCAATCCCTGAAACAAAGCCTCCCGCACCGGTACTTGAAGGCAAGCCATTCAATGACAAATATGTGCTCCAGCAGTTGGCGAAATTACGTGCTCCCGATTCAATCATCGTTGAAGAAGCTCCCAGCTGTCGCGGACCAATGCATGATTACCTGCCCATTCTGGAAAGAGATACTTTTTATACCTGTGCCAGCGGTGGGCTGGGTCATGGTCTAGGAGCCGCAGTAGGGATCGCGATGGCGCGTCCTGAGGACAAGGTGATTGCGCTTCTGGGTGATGGTTCGGCGATGTTTGCCATTCAGGGTCTGTGGTCAGCAGCTAACCAGAATCTGCCCATCACTTTCATTATTATCAACAATGCCAGCTATGAGGCACTGAAAATGTTTGGCCGCATTTTTGACCTTGATGAAGTTGTGGGCAGTAATCTTGGTGGCATTGATTTTGTCTCTGTAGGAAAAGGTATGGGTTGTGATGGCGCGCGCGTTGATAATGCAGAGCAACTTGATGAAGCACTTACCACGGCATTAAATGCCCCTGGCCCATATGTACTTGAAGTCCTGGTAGAATCATAGTGAATGTAAGATGATCCTCCGTGAAATCAACGGTAAGGAAGCACGCCGTTCACCTGGTGGAAATCACAGGCTTGTTCATCTGACCTGCTAAAATGCTGACAACTGTCATATACATATTGGGAGCTGTTTCCCTGCAGCACACTGATATGAATAGTGAGAGTTTTTTTTACAGTTTCCTCTTACCCAGTTTTAATCAATTTTTTGTGATATTTATTGTCTGGCAATTTATTTTCTTTTTTAGCCTTAATACGTTCTCCCGCTCTGAGGATTCCGGAATTTCCCAGCTGTTAAAAACATTCTGGAACCTTAATTACGAAATAAGGGAGAAAGGCGCCTTTCGCGGCTCAACTACCTTCCTTTTCCACCTTATCGATACTCTTTGCTTTTTTATCGCCCTTCGTTATTACTTCAACTGGTTTCTGGGCTTTATTTAACGTCATTCGAAACTGAAAATATCCACTTCTTCCTGGTCCCTTTCCATATCCTGTTCATGAAACTCTTCCCAGTTTTCTGCCCAGGGGCGTCCATACATGTCTGGCACCTTGTATTCAATTACAGTTCCAGGCGCAACTGGTGTGGCTCGACCTTCCACATTAAAAATTGACGGTGTACATTCGATAAACTGGTAAGGCACCCCTTCACCAAGTTCACTCTGTTTTTCCAGGTTACGCACAATCCGAATAGGTTCCACCAGGGCTTCCGGGTCATAGAAAATCGCTTCATGATTCAAGCCATAAACAGTATCGTTTTCATCCCGGTTAGCCTGGTAGATTTCAATTACCTGCAGCTGACTGGAAAACTCCATCCCGCCATGAACCTTCCAGCCCTGGATATTTGATGTCCAGGTAACAAGGATATCACCATCCCAGAAACCAATCGTTTCCCCATACCATTGGGGTACATCTGCACCCAGTCTGGGTACCACTCCTTCCATATTGAATTCACGGCCTATGTGAATATTGGTTATAAAGTTATCTGCATCGCCGGCCAGCAACTGCACCAGCTCCGGAGTCACGAGCACCTGGTGTGGCTGATTGGTAACACCATGATAGTGAAAACGTCGCATGAAACCCTCAGGCCAGCAGAACATGGCCGGCCACTGGGCGGCATTGGTATTGCCATGATGATAGGCCTCCTGCACAAAACGTGTCTGGTACTCCTCCGTCATCAGCGACAGGACGGTGGGCACCTGGCTCCAGAACAGTTCCGCATACCAGTTCTGACCCCGCGGCCATACATAACGTCCATTCCACTCGGCCGGTACAGTGGAATAGGTATGCGATGTGGGGCCACCCCGCTGCCGGGCTTCTGCCATCAGGGCCTGATAATGAGCCTGGGCGCTCTCAAAAGAATAGGGACTGACCATGGCTTCGCGGGGATAATCACGATCACAATATCCCCAGGCGGCGGTCCCTGGCGGGTTATCACCAACCAGTCCGGTGGACCATTGGGCCTGGATCGCTTCAGAGCTATTACAGCGAAAATACCGGGGATCACTCCACAGGGCCCGGTCGGCATAAAAGTCAGTGGAGGTAAAAAGATCGACAGGGAGTGGTTCAATTTCCGGGGGTGCATCACCATTGGTTGCCGATGCGACAACCTCTCCTTTTCCTGCGCCATCCAACCCCACATTACCGCTCCTGAAAGGTCCTACCATCCAGTATTCCTGCGGATAACCATCAATTTCTGCGGGTGGATAGGCTTCAAGCATCTCCGGGGGCGTTCGCTGACGCCCTGGTATGGCAGGCATCAGGGGCGCTCCCCTTCCCACACTCTCATAATCAGGGGCAACAACCTGTTGTGCCAGTAATATGTCACCTTGCAAAAAAAACGTGCTAACTGAGACGGCAATAGCCAGCCATTTACCGGTTGTGTGAACACGCAAGTTCATAATCCCCCCCAAGTATCCCTTATCAGGCATATCCTCTTTTTAGAGACCTGTTTTATCACAACGGTCTCCCCCTGGCACTCTCATCCAGGCAATTAGCGGTCTGACGTTTTCTTTACGACCTTGATAGTGTACAGTGCGCGCCTTGTTGTACTTCCTGTCCCCCGGCGTCGACCTTGGCCGACCCCTTTCGACAATTCCAGGTACTTGTTTTTTTACTTATCGCCGGACTCCACCGAGTTTCCGGTGCTTTTGCTTATTGGAATTACACCGCACTACATGAATTATGTTCTTAACCTGTTCGACCGCTCCAAAAACATCAATATAGTCACTGAAGTCCTGTCCGGTCTCACCGTATCACTGGCACTGGTCCCCGAAGCGATTGCCTTTGCCCTTATAGCTGGTCTGTCTCCCCTGACCGGTCTCTATGCCGCGTTTACTATTGGCCTTGTTACCTCAGTCTTTGGTGGCAGACCCGGCATGATTTCCGGGGCAACAGGTGCAGTAGCTGTTGTCATCGTCAGTCTCGCACAAAGTCATGGAGTGGAATATATTTTTGCCACCGTTGTCCTGGCGGGGCTGATCCAGATGTGTGCTGGCTTTCTCAAGCTGGGCAAGTTTATCCGTCTGGTACCCCATTCTGTCATGTTCGGTTTTGTAAATGGACTGGCTATTGTGATCTTCCTGGCACAGCTGACTTCCTTCAAGGTGACAGGATCAGAGGGACATCAGCAATGGATGGTCGGTGAGCAACTGTATGTCATGCTGGGGCTAGTCGGACTGACCATGATTATTATCTGGGGCCTGCCCAAACTCACGAAAGCCATTCCCGCCTCCCTGGCTGCCATTCTCACGATCACGGCTATCGTCCTTGGTCTGGGTATTGACACCCGCACAGTCGGAGATATCAGTTCCATCAAGGGCGGCTTCCCACCCTTCCATCTGCCGGATATTCCTTTTACGCTGGAGACCCTTGGCATCATTCTTCCCTATGCCTTTATTGTGGCTGGCGTTGGCCTGATTGAAAGTCTGCTGACACTTAACCTGATTGATGAAATCACCGAAACCCGTGGCAAAAGCAACAGGGAAGCGGTTGCCCAGGGACTCGCCAATACCGTTACCGGGCTGTTTTCCGGTATGGGAGGGTGCGCCATGATTGGACAGAGTCTTATCAATATCTCTTCCGGGGCACGGGCGCGTCTTTCCGGCATAGTGGCTGCCGTCATGCTGCTGATCTTCATCATGTTCGGTGCCGAGTACATTGAGCAGATGCCTATCGCGGCGCTCACCGGCCTGATGATCATGGTCGCTATTGGTACTTTCGAATGGGCAAGTATCAGCGCCATCGGCAAGATGCCTTATCGCGACAACCTGGTCGGCATCCTCGTTGCCGCCATTACGGTTTTCCTGCATAACCTGGCCCTGGCAGTCCTGATCGGTGTCATTATTTCTGCGCTGATGTTTGCGTGGGAAAATGCCAAGCGTATCCGTGCACGTAAATACATTGATGATAAAGGGACCAAGCACTACGAAATTTACGGCCCACTTTTTTTTGGTTCAGTGCAGGCGTTTGGGGAAAAATTTGATGTGCCCAATGATCCTGACAGGGTCATCATCGACTTCAGGGAAAGCCGTGTAAATGACATGTCCGGCATTGAAGCATTGAACAAGATTACGGAACGCTATTTCCGGGCAGGGAAAGAGCTGCATTTGAGACACCTGAGTCCGGACTGCCTACAGCTGCTGAAAAATGCCGAAAAAATAATCGATGTGAATATTATCGAAGACCCGACCTACAAGGTGGCCGTCGAAATCTGATTCGACTCAATCGGCGGTTTATTCTCCTACAGACTTAGGCCGGGAATTCTTCCTGGGGCGGCGCCTGGAATCGGCTGGTTTCTTTTTGTTTTTCTCGCCTGCCTTTGCATCTTTACCCGCCTGTTCGGACAGTCGCGTGATTTGAAGCTGTTTTCCGGATACCCAGGTACGTTTGAGATCCTTGAAAATTTCCTTGGGCATCCCCTTGGGCAAGTCAATCGTGCTGTAATCATCATAGATATCGATACGACCGATATATTTGCTCTCTATTCCAGCCTCATTGGCAATAGCTCCAACAATATTGCCAGGCATTACCTTGTCATCGTGCCCAACCTCAATACGAAAACGTTCCATGTCGGATTCAGGTAAGGCATCTCTTCGATGGGGACGCTTTTTGGCATTGCTTCTGTCCGGCCGATCTTTTCCATCTTTTCGACCTTTTCGATCAAGCCGGTTACCTGGTTTCTTTCGGTCATCCGGTTCCCGACGTTTTTTCGGCCGAGATTCATCCCTGGGTTGCAGTAAAAGGGGTTCATCTCCCTGGACAAGGCTTGCCAGCGCAGAAGCTATTTCGATGGCCGGAATATTGTGTTCCATCTGATACTTTTCCAGTAACTGGTGATACAGGCCAAGGTCAGAGTTGGCCAGTGTATCTGTTATCGCCTGTGTAAAACGGGCAATTCTCTTGTCATTGATTACCTCAGTTGATGGCAGGGTCATTGTCTCGATTTTTGTCCCGGTGGCCCGTTCAATAGCACCAAGCATTCGGCGCTCCCGTGGAGCAACAAACAATATCGCATCTCCCTGACGACCGGCACGACCCGTGCGTCCTATTCGATGGACATAAGCTTCGGTGTCATAGGGTATGTCGTAATTAATCACATGACTGATACGATCCACATCCAGACCTCGTGCTGCCACATCTGTCGCAACCAGAATATCCAGCGTCCCCTTCTTCAACTGATTGACAGTACGTTCACGCTGGGCCTGGGGAATATCACCATTAAGAGCCATCGCAGCATACCCGCGAGCTGACAGTTTTTCTGCCAGATCCACCGTCAGGTGTCGGGTACGGACAAAGATTATTACCCCATCAACTGTTTCCGCTTCCAGAATCCGGGTCAGGGCATCCAGCTTGTGGGTTCCGCTAACCGGCCATACCCGCTGACGAATAAGGTCAGTCGTGGCCTTTACTGCCTTGATGGTGATAAGGGCCGGATTATTAAGATGGCTTTCTGCAATACGACGGACTTCTTTCGGCATCGTGGCGGAAAACAGGGCTATCTGGCGCTGTGGAGGTGTCTGCTCCAGAATCCACTCGACATCGTCAATAAAACCCATACGCAGCATTTCATCCGCTTCATCAAGGACCAGGGTAGCCAGGTTGTCCAGTTTAAGCGTGCCGCGACGCATATGGTCCATGACCCGACCCGGCGTTCCTACTACAACATGTACGCCGCGTTTCAGGGCACGAATCTGGGTGGGATAATCCTGGCCACCATAAACTGGCAACACATGAAATCCCGGAATCTTGCTGGCATAGGTCTGGAAGGCCTCGGCCACCTGAATGGCAAGCTCCCGGGTGGGTGCCAGTACCAGCACCTGGGGGTCACGCTGTTTCAGATCCAGCTGGCATAACACGGGCAAGGCAAACGCCGCAGTTTTACCGGTACCGGTCTGGGCCTGGCCCAATACATCACGACCCTCAAGTAACAGGGGAATTGTCTGGGCCTGGATGGGAGATGGGGTTTCATAGCCCGTTGCCCGGATCGCCTCAAGGACAGGGGCAGACAGGGGTAGCTCGTTGAACGTGGAGACCGTTTCGGTATTCATGTAAATCTCGTTTAAACAGAATGGTGCCTGCTGAATGACTGCCTATGTCATTGCCCGGGCAGAAAAATGTCCCGGTTTTCCGGGGGAGGAATCAGGGGGCGCGGATAATAGCACGGATTACCCCCGTGCGTTGCTGATAATCATGATGACTGGCTATACCAGGCTGAATAGGCAAGAAAAATGATAATCAGGACCATATTCTGACGAAACGGTAATGACTCTGATAACCTTGCTCCCTGCTAACCATAAAGAGTATAAGGTGGGCACTGTCCGGCATCATGAAAGAATAACAAGCAGTATGATTACAAGTATGCCGGGTAAAAATGCCTGACCCACACAGGAGGGGGAAAATGACCACCATCAAGAAACTGTTTTTTAGCTTATTCTGCCTGGCGGCCTTTAATGGTTGCGCCACGGCACAAAACGTCCAATCGACTATCGCCAATGCACAACGTGTACTTGGCAATGTTGACTCAGTCAGTCTGTCCGGTGCTGCGCGTAATGTGGCTTTCCAGCAATGCGGAGCCAATGGCGGCGCCATGATCTGTCAGGGCACTCATGACCCCATGAGGCCGATCCGTGCCTATGAGCGCGTCATTGATCTCGATGCCCCGGCCATGCGGCATACCGGGAGAACCATGAATATAGGTCCGGGCGGATCTACTACGGTCAGCGATGGGACTTTTTTTGAGCAGGTCACGGCAGAACAGGCCGATCTGTCACAACCCTGGAAAGCATCCCTGGAGCTCTACATCACTCCGTGGGGATTCCTCAAGGGAGCTGCTGAACACCAGACCACCGCCAATCGGCGTGCCCTGAATGGTGAAAGTTATGTGGTATTAAGCTGGAGTCCCGCGGTTAAAGCACCTTCAGGTGCCAGTTATGTCATCAACGGCTATATTAATGACGACCACCTTGTTGAATACGTGGAAACCTGGGTAGAAGACAACATCATGGGGGATATGCATGTACTTGCTTCCTACCAGGACTGGCGCGACTTCGGCGGCTTCATGGCCCCGACCAGCATTGTGCAGACCCGCGGCGGCTGGCCCTTCTTTGAAGTGGATGTGACTCATGCCGATGCCAACATGGCCAATGTGGCCTCCCTGCTACCAGCACCCGAGCGCACTGGCGGCGGTTTCGGTGGCGGAGGACGGGACATTACCGTCAGCGCGGAAAAACTCGGTGATCGCCTGTATCGTCTGAATACGGGCCCGGGCGGTTACGACTCCCTGGTTGCCGAATTCGAGGATCACGTGATGATGCTTGAAGCCGGCGCCAGCCATGATGTTGTGGCAGCCTATATTGACGAAATCAAGGATATGTATCCAAACAAGCCAATCCGTTATGTCATGGTCACGCATCCCCATTCCGACCATACAGCAGGACTGCCGGTTGCCGTCGCAGAGGGAGCAACGGTGATCACACAGGCCAATAATGTAGAGTTTCTGGAGCGGGCCCTGAACACTCCCCGCACCCTGCTTGATGATGCCCTGTCCAGAAACCCCCAGAAAGTCTGGGTGGATTCCGTAGAGACAAGGAAGGTCTATACCGACGGCGAAATGACCGTGGAGATGCTGCATATCTATCCGGCACCCCACTCCAACGGACTGCTGGTGGCCTATTTCCCGGAAGAGAAAGTGCTGTTCCAGGGTGACTTTTCATTACCCCATGGTGGAGAACCGGGCAACGACCATGTTCAGGCTCTTGTCCCTGCCCTGGAGAAACTTGGGGTGACCGACTTCGAGCGCTATATCAATGTGCACTCCAGCGCTGAGCCGGAAACCAAAGCCATGTTATGGGAAGCCGTTGGCAAGTAACTTTCATATTCCATATCGCACCTGAAAAAAAGCCGGAGCATGCTCCGGCTTTTTTATGCGTTCAACCCGCCAGGAGGCACCCTGGCTTGGACATGAATATCGCCACTTTTTGTGAACGGACAGGTATTTGTTAAATGTGGTGTGCTACTATTTTCACCGATATCAGCACTCTCTCTTCCATCATTATTTTCCCATGATTTTGTCCTATGAATTTCAATAATCAGTCTTCGCACCAGTTCCTCCAAAGTCATCGCAGGAAATTGCTTTGGGCAACTTCCCTGTTTGTCTTGTATAGCCTCGCAGGTTTTCTTCTTCTGCCCTGGCTGGTGGAAAGACAACTGATCAATACGCTGGATGAAAGACTGCAGCTATCTGCCAGTGTGGAGTCAATCTATTTCAATCCCTACACCTAATATTTTGAAGTACGCGGGCTGAATGTGACTGATAACGATTCATCCCGGCTCCTGGAAGCTGGCCATATCCACCTGAATTTCCACCCCTTAAGACTACTGATACTGCGTGCACAGTTTGCCCAGGTAACCATAGCTGACCTGGGGGTCCATATCACCAGGGAAAACAGTGAGACCAATACCATCAATGAAATGGCCTCCCGCTGGCAACGTTCTGTACCGGAAACAGCAGTAGGGGACATGCCGGAAGACGAGTCGGAGAATGGTGGCGAAAGTCCTGTCAGCCTGATCATCGACTCACTCCAGTTGGCCAATATCAGTCTGCACCTGACCGACCAGGTACCACAGACCCCTTTCATCACAACACTTACCCTGGCCAGTGCTGATATTGCGGATATCTCCACCGTCCCCGAAGCCCAGGGAGATAAAACTGTAAATCTTGAACTCGAAGGGGGAGCACAGATCGCCTGGCAGGGTGGCTTCAGGGTCAACCCTCCTGCATTCAATGGCCGCATTAACCTATCCGGGTTCAGCCTGTCCACACTGGCACGCTATTTTCAGGACACACTTCCCTTTCAGGTGGATGATGGAAAACTCCACCTGGCACTGGACTATGCCGTCGATCTTGCTGGAACCACTCCCCGGGTTGATCTCAATGGAATCAATGTTGCTCTGGAAACCCTCCAATTCACAGAGTCCGGAGCGGCGGAGCCATTTTTTAGCGGAAATGCCATTCGCCTGGAGAATGGCCAGATCAATCTCCCCGCTAACAGGGCCATCATTCCGGCGGTCACCTTCGATGGCCTGGAGTTGATTGCGAGCCGGGATAGCAATGGGGACATTGATCTTCAGCGAATGATAAGCCGTGTACTGCCAACGGATACTCCCGTTGAATCCGAACCTGAATCGCCTTCTTCAGACAATAATTCTGTCCCCTGGCAGGTGGCCGTCAATGCATTTTCCATGGAAAGCAATGAGCTGGTTTTCAACGATTCCTCGCTCGCCACGCCATTTCATGGTTCGGCTACAGTCGATCTGGCACTGACAAATATAAGCAACACACCACAGACTCGCTTTCCACTGTCGGTCGGAATTTCCCTGGATACCGGCGGATCTGTTTCACTGTCGGGAGACCTGGCCGTTCTGCCCGTTCCAGATATTACCGGGACACTTACTATAGACACCCTGGCTCTGGGGCTGGTGCAGCCCTACCTGGGTGAATACACAGCGCTGGTCCTGGAAAGTGGCGCACTGGCCTCCAGTATCAATTTTGCCAGCGGCGAAAATGATCCCCTGTCACTTGGTGGTAATCTGACTATTACCAACGTATCGATTGAAGATGAACTGCTGGGTGAATCACTGGTCAGTATGGGTGGGCTGGAAGTCGACAATATGGGCCTCTCCCTGGCACAAAACACAATCGATATCTCCGAGATTATTCTCTCGGACTTCCAGGCCAGGATACTGATCAATGAAGATGGCAGCACCAATATTGGTGCCAGTCTGGGCAGCAGAGAGGGCAGCAGAGAGAGCAACCCGGGGCCCGCAGTACAGGAAGCAGACACAGATTCAGAACCCGCAGCTCTGCCCTCCTTCATACTGGGACGCATTCGCCTGGACAATGCCGGGGTGGATTTCACAGACCGCAACCTGCCGTTTGAATTCAATGCGGATATTCGTCAGCTTTCCGGCTTGCTGGAAAACCTCTCCAACCGCTCCAGCCAGGCCGCCACTGTTTCATTGGAGGGGCAGGTCGGCGAGTTCGGGCTGATGCAACTGGACAGTAAACTGGATCCTTTTGCTGTTACCAGCAATGCCGGCATAAACCTGCGTTTTACCAATATCGAGCTGCCCTCGGCCACACCCTATGTCATTAAATTTGCTGGTAGAGAGGTAGATGACGGTGTCATTGACCTGACACTGAATTATGCCCTGACTGATGAGCTTCTGGATGCCAGTAACCGCATGGTGGTGCGCATCCTGATCCTGGGTGATCGCATAGAACACCCCGGCGCCATGGATTTACCGCTGGACCTGGCTCTGGCCCTGCTAAAAGACACCAATGGTGAAATTGATCTTGAAATTCCTGTTGCCGGTCAGGTGAATGACCCCGAATTTGATTTTGGCCCCGCCATCCAAACGGCCATCAGGAATGTACTCACCAATCTGGTCACAGCGCCGTTCCGCCTTCTGGGACGTCTGGCCGGTGGTGGTGATACTGAACTGGACCATATCCGCTTTCTGCCTGGACGTGCTGATATTGCCCCACCGGAACGACAGGTCATCCAGCAGCTCGGTGAAGCCCTGGCACAACGCCCGCAACTAATCCTGGAAATTCCCCTGCTCGATGGTGGAGAGACCGATATCCTGGCCCTTAAAACCAGAGCGGTGAACAACCGAATTGAAGATCGTCTTGCCTCTGATGGCCAGGAAAATGAAACCCTGGTTAACCGCCAGACTGATATTCTTGAAACGCTCTATACAGAAGTCATGCTAACGCCTGCTCTGGATGCAGTGCGCCTGGCAAATATGGCAATTCAGTCATCGGAACAAGGCGATGAAAACCCGGAAGGGAATGTCGCCACTGAACTGGATATCATTGCCTACAACAGGGATCTGCGTGAGAGGCTTATTGATGCAGAACCACTTGGACGTGCTGAACTTGACAGGCTTGCCACAGCACGTTGGTCGAATGTGGAGACGGCATTTGCGGAAACCGGCTTGGCTCTTTCGCGTTTACGAATTACTGATGCCGTATTTAGTGAAACGGATGATGAGGGGTGGCTGACCATGCGCTTTGAGGTAGATGTTGAATAGTCATCAGCGACAAAGGGTTACTCTTCTTTTTGCCGATTATCCGGCAGCAGCTTTTCCCTGGGGTCATTGAGTCCACCAAAGGCATTAAACAGCGACTGGAAAAAACCACTGAGTTCCAGTGTCATGAGGGCAAATTCCTGGTCGAATTTCTGGACCGGTGTTTCCTCTTCGTAGCTGTCCGATTCCTCTTTGACATTGTCGAAGCGCAGGCGCTTGATACTCATGTCTTCCATGATGTTGCACCGGATCTGGTTGTTCCAGAGTACACCGAGATGCCTTGCCACTTTCCCGGCCTCAAGATGGGTCTCGATTTCCTCGCCGCCGAGATCCTGTCCTTTCAGGCGAACCACATTACTGCCATCCGTTGGATTAAACAGCTCACAATCATCATCCAGCTCAAAATTGTCAGTGGCTTTGCCTTCTTTAAGCCAGCGCGTCATGACAGCCATCGGGGAAATCCTTGCATCAGGTAAAGCCACTGGAAAAGACCCAAGTGTGTCGCGCAACAGGTTGAGGAATTCCTCGGACCTGGGAGCACTGGCGGCATCCACGACCAGCAGGTTTTCCCGGCGGGAGATATAGGCATAGATCTTTGAGGACCGGGTGAATGCCCTGGGTAACAGGGAGGCGTAGACATCATCCTGGATCTCCCGTTTCTCTTTTCGGTAAACCTTGCGGGCCTGGCGATCCTCGATTTCCGCCACTTTCTCTGCTGTAGCTTCACGAATCACAGAGGCCGGCAGGAGGCGATCCTGTTTCTGGGCACAGAGCATGATGTAATCGCCAACCACATGGGTAAGCATGGGAGCGGCGTCACCTGACTCCCCGTCTTCGTCCCCGGTTTCCGGGATATCAGGTGCTGCATCGCCCAGGGGAGCTATCCAGCCGATACGCTCCTTGTCGTAACTGGAACAGGGCGTGAAAATGGAATCTGCCAAGGCAGCTTCCAGCTCCTCTACTGATAATTCAAAGGGTTGCGCGAGACAATAAAGACGGAGATTTTTAAACCACATAATCCGGTTGGACCTGAATAACAAAGTTGAAAAACAAGGACGGTGATTATGCAGATATACACATTGAAGTAAAAAGAATTTCTGTTTTCACGGCAAAATGCTCTATCAACATTCATGAACAAGATCAAACAGGGGGTAATCGGTCTATTTATTCTTTGACACGATCCACGAATTTATGGTCTTAATTATCCTGTCTGTTCCCAATATTTTGGATCTGCCCATGTTTCAGTCTATCCGGAAAGTTCTCATCCTGGCCACTGCCAGCCTTACCGGCGTCATTACATTGCCTGCAAATGCGCAGACTCCCGGCTGGATTCCAGTCGCCGAGCTGTTGATCGGCAGCATGGGTAATTCCAATTACCACCAGATGGTGGAAGTGATGAATCGATGTACCGCTCTGAATATGACCCTGTCTGCGCTGACGGCCAAGGATTCACCGGAAGTCTCTCAAGGGTATGAAAACCAGGCCCTGACCCTCATCCAGAACGGCATCATGATAGAAATGAATACCGAGACAGCACTGACTGGACTGGAACCTGACATTGATGATCTCTCAGGCAAGGCAGTTGATGCAGTTAAAGGCATGCTGGCTACCTACAACCAGTGGATGGATGAGAATTACGACGATAGTGGCTCTTATTTCAGTAACGACCTGGAAATAGAGATGAAAGGCTGCGAACTGGCCACCAAGTTTGTTGTTCAAATGTCCGCACGATAAAGTGCCTGTGCGCCTGTCTTAACCAGCTTCGGCTAATCCCTGCTCATACCACTTCGGAACTTCCCGCCTGGTCCATTTCGCAAACCGTGACTTTTCACCCAGGTAGAAAGCCCGGTACGCTGCAACAGGATCTCCAGGCACCTTGAATATATCCGGCATGGCCTGGGGAAATGGCGTCAGCCCGCGTGCAGGGAAGACAGCTCCTTCAATTTCCTCAAGCACACGGATGGATGCATGGGGTTTTTCCCGATTGAAGCGCCAGCAGAATTCTGTATTCAGTGCATGGGCCAACCGGGCAAGCCAACGAAAGTTTTCTAGAGATTGTTCCGCCCAGAGCACACTCGGATGCTTAACATGTGTCGACCTGTAGGGTATTGTGAACCCTTTCTTGTTCAGGGCAGTGCAGAGTATCTGGGTACTCTCCAGCACCATCTTTCCCACCTGCTGATCGCAGTGGTATCTGGCGCAGGTATCTATGTCTTCATCTAGGATAAAAACATTCATGCCATGCAATACGCAGGCAGGCTCACGAGGGATTAATTGACAGGCCACCTCAGTCAGTTAGCCCATGATGGTTGCCGGCTTAAAGAAGACAGCCAGGACGGTCAGATTTCCTGCCAGTTGAACACCCTGTCACCAATGGCGAAAAAGTAGGGGTTGAGAATGTCTTCCTTCTGGTTGTAACGATAAATGTTGAAGTCCGTATCAGTGAGAATTCCGCCTGCCGCTTCCAGCACGGCCTGGGCTGCAGCAGTGTCCCACTCAGACGTGAGCGCAAGACGCGGGTAGATATCCGCCCTTCCTTCGGCCACCAGGCATATTTTCAGGGAACTGCCCATGCTCACCAGTTCCATCTGGGGGAACCGTACAGCAGCCCGCTCCAGCCAGGTCTCCAGCTCCTCGCCCTTGTGGCTCCGGCTGGCTACCACAGAGACCGTATGTTGTTCAGGTTCTATTTTTGATGTCTGTATCGCTTCCTTATTACCTGCTTCATCCTTGAAAGCCCCTTCCGGACTGCCATAGTAGAGAATATCCAGGACCGGTACATAGACAACTCCCATGATGGGACGACCATTATCAATAAGTGCGATGTTGACTGTAAATTCACCGTTTCTGCTGATGAACTCCTTGGTGCCATCAAGGGGGTCTACCAGCCAGTAGGTGATCCAGCTCTGGCGTTCCTGCCAGGGAACTGCTTTCGACTCTTCAGAGAGGATGGGCAGGCCGGGTGTCAGTTCACGCAGGGCATCAACAATAATACGGTGGGCAGCAAGATCGGCCTCTGTCAGGGGTGAGTCATTGTCCTTTGTGGTGATATCAATATCCCCGTCCCTGTTGTAGATATCGAGAATCGCCTTGCCGGCATCCATGCTGATCTGTTTAACCTGTTCAATCAATGCTTCGTAGTTCATGATGATTCTTCCTGAAGATGGCGACAGCCCGCATGCCTGCCGGTGAAATTTTGCAGACAACATAATAATCAGGCTGTCAGTCTATTATAATGGAACTCCTTCGACACGGGTATTCAATGACATCATGGTGAACTGGTCAGAAATTGAAAGCGTCCTGCTTGATATGGACGGTACTTTACTGGACCTGAGTTTCGACAACTATTTCTGGCTGGAATATCTTCCGGAAAGAGTCGCTGAAAGTAGTGATATGCCCCTGGCACAGGCCCACACCCATGTCAGGCGCCTGTCAGAATCCACTTACGGAACCCTTCAGTGGTACTGCCTTGATCACTGGTCTGAATTGTTATCGCTGGATGTGGAAGCCCTGAAAAAAGAGGTAAGTCATCTTGTTCGTATGCGACCCCACTGCGTTGCCTTTCTCTCTTTTCTACGCCGCCTCGGCAAACGGGTAATCCTGGTGACCAATGCCCACCCCAAGGCTCTGGCTATCAAGGTTGAGGCTTCAGGACTGGATGACCACCTGGAGCAGATGATCAGTTCCCATGAGTTCAACCTGGCAAAAGAAAACGATGGCTTCTGGGAAAAACTGGAAGCCCGGGAGGGACTCGATCTTTCCAGGTCCCTTTTCGTGGATGACAGCCTTTCGGTTCTTGAGTGTGCATCACGAAGCGGACTTGGATACGTGGTACAGGTACTTCACCCCGATTCCGGGGTCCAGCCCCGGGACCCATCCCATTTTAAAGGGATCCTTGATCTGGATGAGCTGATCAATACAGAGATTCCCGCCTGATGGCCAGTAACGATTCCTTTCCCGTGAAAAAGGTTCGCCTGGACAAATGGCTCTGGGCTGCCCGGTTTTTCAAGACCCGTTCCCTGGCAAAGCAGGCTATCGATGGCGGCAAGGTTCATGTCAATGGCACCCGCTCCAAAAGCAGCAAGGAAGTTGAGGTTGGTGCAACGCTGGACATCCGCCAGGGGTGGGATGAAAAGACTGTTGTTGTGACGTCCCTATCCGACAGGCGGGGTAGTGCCACTCAAGCCGCATTACTCTTTGAGGAAACCCCTGAAAGTATTAAAAAGCGCGATGAGCAGGCTGAGCAAAGGAAACTGCATCGCGCCATGAATCCCCTCCCGGAAGGCCGTCCCACCAAACAGAACAGGCGCCGCATTCACCGTTTCAAGCGGGATCTGGGAGAAGGTTGACTGGGACACCTGCTCCATCAGGAAGATACCGGATTTAATACGGGGAAATTGAATTATTCACAGGCTCGCAACTGTGGCATAATCCACAGCCACTGACGTCACAGCAATTCAATCCTGCAGTAATTTCCCAATATTATTAAGAAGTTACTATGTAAGCCTGATTTCTGCTTTGACACTGGTGAAAGCAACCGGATAATCACTGTCCCTTATTCAGGAATTTTGCTTTGTCGGAACAATTAAAGCAGCGTCTGGCCCAACTGAGCGGGTCGTCCCGCATTTGTTGCCTCACCAATATAGGTCACGGCATCGAAAAAGAAAGTCTGCGGATCAATCCGCAAGGCCATATCGCCATGACACCTCACCCGGCCGGCCTCGGGTCACCGCTCACTCACCCGAGCATAACCACGGATTTCTCAGAAGCTCTCCTTGAATTTATTACGCCGGTTTTCAATTCCCCGGAAGACAGCCTGGCATATCTGTCTGATCTGCATACCTTCCTGTTCAATCGTATGGACAGGGAAGAATTGTTGTGGACATCCAGCATGCCATGCGTTCTGGACGATGACGACAGCATCCCCCTGGCCCAGTATGGCTCCTCCAATATCGGCATGCTTAAAACCCTGTATCGTATGGGACTGAGCCACCGTTATGGCCGGGCTATGCAGACAATCGCCGGTATCCACTTCAACTTTTCCCTGCCAGACAGTTTCTGGAACCTGTACCACGAACTTCTTGAATCAGACCAGTCGCTAAAGGACTTCAAAACCGCCCAGTATTTCAACCTGATCCGGAATTTTCGTCGTTATTCATGGCTGCTCCTGTACCTGTTCGGGGCATCGCCGGCTGTCTGCAAGAGCTTCATTCGTGACAGTGATGATCATGGACTTGAAGCCTATGATGAAGGGACGCTTTACCACCCCTATGCTACATGTCTGAGAATGGGCGACCTCGGATACACCAGCGACGCCCAGGCAGACCTTTATGTCAGTTATAACTCCCTGGATGAATACGCACGAAACCTGACAGATGCAATAAAGAAACCTTATCCTCCCTACAGTAAGTTTGCCCCGGAAAACGGAGAGTTCAAGCAGCTCAACGACAGTATTCTGCAGATTGAAAATGAGTTTTACAGTACGGTCAGGCCAAAACGGGCAGCACCCGCTGGCCAGAGACCGGTCAATGTCCTGAAACGGGACGGTGTCGAATATATTGAAGTTCGCTGTCTTGATCTCAATCCTTTCCTGCCAGTAGGCATAGATGAAGTACAAATCCGTTTCCTGAACAGCTTCATGACTTTTTGCCTGCTCAGAAAAAGTCCGCCATCAGACTGCAATGAATATCGTGAAATTGAAAGCAACCTGAAAACCGTGGTTAATCGTGGCCGGGAGCCTGGCCTGATGCTGAAACAGAAAGGTAAGGACACTCCGCTGCAGGACTGGGCCAGCGAGATTCTCGGAGAGGTTCTGGATATTGCCGGACTACTGGACAGGATCAATAATGAACAGGAGCATGTCCAGGCGACCCAGGATCAGATAGACAAGGTCAACGACAGTTCTCTCACCCCCTCGGCGCGCGTCCTTCAAAGAATGCAGGATATGGATACACCCTATTTCATCTTCGCCATGAACCAGTCTCTGGCCAATAGTGATTACTTCCGCTCCCTGCCACTTGATGAGAACCTTATGGCCAAAATGGACCAGGAAAGCGTGCAATCGAACAGGGACAGAGAGGCAATTGAAGAGGCAGATGATATAGACTTTGCTTCGTATCTGGCGACAATGAATGCCTCATAACTTTGACCAATACTGAAGAATAGACACATAAACAATCCAACTATGACAAAACTTCTACAGACCCGGCTGATCTACCTCTATATCTTCCTGTTATGCGTCTCCCTGCTCGGGATAGCCATGTACATGGAACACGTGATGATGCTGGAGCCATGTCCATTGTGCATCATGCAGCGCATTTTCTTCTTTTCCACCGGAGTCGTTTCATTGCTGGCCTTTGTTCATAACCCGGTAGCTACCAAAAAAATCATTTATGGCGGATTAACAGCCCTTCTGGCCGCGACTGGTGGTGGTTTTGCCATTCGCCAGATCTACCTGCAACATCTGCCCAAGGATGAAGTTCCGGCCTGCGGGCCCAGTGTCAGCTACATGATTGAGCAGTTTCCTCTCAAGGATGTGCTTGCCGTGATGTTTACTGGTGACGGCAACTGTGCAGAGATCGCCTGGCAGGACCCGGTGCTTGGCTGGAGTATTCCCCAATGGAGCCTGCTGGGTTTTGCAGGTCTCACAGGGCTTTGTCTCTGGCAGGCCATTCGTAAAGCCTGATCCCTTCCAAAAACTGGCATTTCTTGCATAGCTCTTCTAAGATCAGGAATACAGGTTTATACCTGTTAACTCATAGCTTATAAAAACAGGGGGAGGGGTAAAAAATGCCAAACGATATTACTGCTGCCCGGCGAAAGGAAGTGGAAAGTCTCATCTCCCGCTGGAAACAGCAACGCAGTGCCATCCATGATAACCTGGAAGAATCGCTCTATTCAGATCATGCCCTGCAGGTGGATGTGCAGGACTTTCCCATCGAAGACTTCTGTGAATCCCTGATGGACTATATTTCAGCAGGACATTTTGAAGTCTATGAAACACTGCTCCATGAGAGTGTGGCTGAGCTGGAAGAAAACCGGAAATTGCTGGAAGAAATCTATCACAGCATTGAGAACACCGCTGACCTGGCCCTGTCATTTAATGACAAGTACAAAGGGGAACTGGTTCATTCATCCGAAGACGAAGCACTGCCCAAGGACCTGATGGCACTGGATAACGCCCTGACAATTCGCTTCGCCCTGGAAGATCAACTGCTGGATATCGCACGCTGATTCCAGCCTGGGCAACTCTCACTGGCCGTAGTCTGCCGGCTCAATCGTGTTATGTTTATAAAACTCCTGATCAGTCGAATGCCTGGCAACACCGCCTGCCTGTTCCGCCCGGTTTGTCTGCTACAACCGTTACTGAACGGAACTCAATACCTTCGACAACCTGCCAGGGTTCTTCATCTCTTTTATCAATCATGACGTTTTCGAAACCGGCTTCGCGAAACACCTCAAGGAAACGACTTTCCTGATAGGCACCAGAGATACAACCACTCCAGAGTTGGGCATCCTCTTTCAAATGCGGCGGTACTTCAAGATCAGAAACAATATCCGAAATTGCCACTCGCCCACCGGGTTTCAGGACACGAAAGATTTCCGTAATCATGTGGTGGCGATCCTGATCACTAACCAGATTCAGAACACAGTTACTGACAACAATATCAACTATGCCATCTTCGATCAGAGGGCTTTGTGACTTTTGTTTTTTTTCAAAGCAAGCCAGCGCTGCTTCACTAGCTTGAGGGTTATCTGCCAAAAACTGCTCCCTGGCTTCAATATCCAGGGCAAGGTCCTGAATAAGTCCTTTAAGGAAACTGACCCGGTTGCCTCCTGTTTTTTCTGCCATCTCATTCTGATACTTTCGGGCCAAAGCCAACATTTCATCGGTCATATCCACACCGATAACCTGCCCCTGTTCTCCAACAAGCTGGGCTGCCATGTAGCAGATCTTGCCACCCCCACTACCCAGGTCCAGCACTGTATCGCCATTCATGACATAATGGGAAGGATCACCACAGCCATAATCTTTGTCGATGATTTCCCGGGGAAGCTTTTCCAGCAGGGCGTCATCATAGTTAACCGGGCAGCAGAGATCGGGCTGAACTTCCTTTGCTCCTTCTGCATAACGCTCACTGACTTTTGATTCTGTATTCATGGATGCTCCGGACTTTGTATATCCTTTTTCAAGCCGCTATTTTTAAACTACTCCTTTTCAGCGACTAACTTTCAACCAATATATTCAAATTAACGACGTCGCCATGCATGGAACTTTTCCAGCCATGGTGAGATCCAGTCTGGCGCATTATTTTTTCGCCATTGCCCTGCAACAAACTTGTTACTTTCTGACCAGGTAGGATAGATATGGATCGCCGCCATGATTTTTTTCAGCCCCATGTTGTGGGTAATAGCCAGGATGAATTCATTAATCAGTTCTGCTGCATGGGGACCAACTATTGTCGCCCCGAGAATCCTGTCTTTGCCCGGCACAGTCAGGACCTTGATAAAACCATGGGCATCGCTGTCAGTAATAGCCCGATCAAAATCATCCAGCCCATAACGTGTTACCTCGTAAGCCACGCCCTTTTCGGCTGCTTCTGATTCATTCAAACCAACCCTTGCCACTTCAGGATCCGTAAAAGTCGCCCAGGGCACCGCCTTGTAATGGATCCTGAATTTTTTGAAATTGCCGAAAAGACTGTTTACCGAGGCAAACCAGGCCTGGAAAGACGCCATGTGCGTAAACTGGTAAGGCCCTGCCACATCACCGCAGGCAAATAGTGTGGGTATGTTTGTCTGGAGGAATTCGTTCACCTTTACAGTACCATTGCTGTTGAGCACTAGTCCCAGGGAATCCAGTCCCATGTCTTCCGTATTGGCCTGTCGTCCAACAGCTACCAGGACCCGATCAAATTCGAGACATGTTTCAGTGTCACCCTCACCGGATCGACTTTTCGCTATCGCCCTGCCGCCAGTTCCGGTTTTTTCAAAGCGCTTTACCTCCAGAGAGGTAAGCACTTCAATGCCCTCCTGCCTGAAACGCTCTTTTACATATGCTGAAATTTCCCGATCTTCCCGGGGCATAATTCTTTCAAGCCTATCGACCAGGGTGACTCTGGCACCCAAACGGGAAAACGCCTGGGCAAGTTCACAACCAATTGGCCCGCCTCCCATAACCAGCAATCTTTCTGGCAATGCCTCAAGTGTCCAGATAGTGTCAGAGGTCAGGAAATTTACGGTATCGATGCCTTCTATTGAAGGAATAAAAGGTCTGGCCCCCGTAGCCAGGACAATATTTCGGGTCCGTATTTCCCGGCCATCCACGTCAACGGTCCATGGTGAAGTGATGGTTGCTTGTCCCTTTACACAGTCCACACCGAGCCCGGTATACCTTTCCACGGAATCGTGAGGCTCGATTGTTGAAATCACGTGTCGGATTCTTTCCATTACGGCAGGAAAATCCACCTTTATATCTGAAACAGTGATTCCAAATTCTGACGCCCGGTCAAATAAATGACGAACACCGGCACTGCGAATTAGCGCCTTGCTGGGTACACATCCGGTGTTTAGACAGTCCCCTCCCATGCGATGTTTTTCAACAAGAGTCACGCGCGCCTTTGCCAGGGCGGCAATATAGGCTGTCACCAGCCCGGCAGAACCGCCACCGATAACCACCATATTGGTATCAAAATTGCCTGGCCTGTACTTTTTCCATGCTGCCATGGTTTTGCGGTTTTTCAAAAAACGGATACAAGCTTTAGCCAGCCAGGGAAAAACGGCCAGCACCACGATTGCCCTGATCACACCGACACTTAGCACATCTGGTAATGTAGTAGCCATCCCAAGTTCAGCCCCTACATTGACATACAGTGCCGTACCAAAAAGCATGCCAAGTTGGCTGACCAGGTAAAATGATCTTGCAGAAATGACGGTCAGGGCCATCAGGACATTGACCATGAAAAAGGGAAAGACCGGAATCAGGCGCAGGGTAAAAAGGTAAAAATTACCATCTTTTTCCATACCCTCGTTAACAGGCCTGAGGTAATCGCCAAATTTTTCCTGGACCCAGTCCCTGAGCAATGTCCTGGCCATAAGGAAGGCCAGTGTAGCCCCAATTGTGCTGGCAAATGACACAAGCAGCAGTCCCCACCAGAACCCAAATACTGCGCCACCGGCAATCGTCAGGATGGCGGCAGCGGGAAGGGAAAAGGCAGCAACCAGAATATACAAAACAAAGTAGACAATTCTGCTTTGCCAGAAATGCGTCGCCGCATAGGAAAGTATGTCATCACGGCGTTCCTGGAAGGCCTCAAGGGTAAACAAGGCCTGCAGGTTGAGAATAAAAAACAGCGCTATAAAGGAAAGCACTGCAACAAGCAGAAGCCCTTTCTTGAGATTCATGGATTGATATTTCTCTTTGTTATATTTGTTATATTGGTTATGTCCGGAGTTGGCTCCAGCATACATTCCAGACCGGCTGAGAGGGAAATACTTCCTCACTTGGGTGAGTCAAGACGTCTTCAGACAGCTTTATGGTATAGTGTGCGCCCTTGAAACCTTGAGTTTAGACGAATCCGGGAGTTATGGCGTGGCCGCCAGTCAGAACAACAGACAGTTTCCACAAACACGCATGCGCCGTATGCGTCGTGATGATTTCAGCAGGCGCATGATGCGCGAAACCGTACTCACACCCGATGACCTTATTTATCCGGTTTTCGTCATTGAAGGGAAAGGTCTTCGTGAAGCCGTCCCTTCCATGCCAGGTGTCGAAAGACTTACCCTTGATGAACTGGCCAGGGAAGCTCGAACAGTCAGTGACCTTGGCATACCTGCCATGGCTCTTTTCCCTGTCCCGGACCCGGCGACAAAAACCGAGCTTGGTAATGAATCATTCAACCCCGATGGCCTGGCACAAAGGGCGGTCAGGACCATAAAGGATACATGTCCCGATCTCGGGATTATCACCGATGTGGCGCTTGATCCATTCACTACTCACGGGCAGGACGGCATAATCGATGAAAACGGTTATGTCCTGAATGACACGACCGTTGAAGTCCTTGTAAAACAGGCACTTTCCCATGCTGAAGCGGGTTCGGATATTGTCGCCCCATCCGACATGATGGATGGCCGTATCGGAGCGATTCGGCAATCACTGGAAAACGAAGGCCATATCAACACACGAATTCTGGCCTACTCCGCAAAATATGCATCAGCTTATTACGGTCCTTTCCGGGATGCAGTTGGCTCCGCCGGCAACCTCGGCGCCGCCGGCAAAGAGAACTACCAGATGGATCCTTGCAACAGCGATGAAGCATTGCATGAAGTGGCCCTGGACCTGGATGAAGGGGCGGACATGGTCATGGTCAAACCAGCCATGCCTTACCTGGATATTATTCGCCGCGTCAAAGACCGGTTTGCTGTTCCTACATTTGCGTATCAGGTCAGCGGAGAGTACGCCATGTTATGCGCTGCATTTGAAAAGGGGTGGCTGGATTCCGACAAGATAATCATAGAGTCTCTGGCAGGAATCAAGCGTGCCGGGGCTGATGGCATACTGACTTATTTTGCGAAAACTGCTGCTGAAAGAATCCAGGGCTGACAGGGTCTTTAGAACAGCATGGCTATCCTGACCTGCTGATTTCTGCTGATCGGAAAAATCTCGGGTTGAATACTGGCAATTTGCCTATATCATTACTGCAATTACGAATACTGTGAACCAACCTCCCAAGGAAATAATAATGAGCGAAAATCTCTCCCACGTAACAGATGATAATTTTGAAGATGAAGTCCTGAACGCCAGTGGCCCGGTCCTGGTCGATTTCTGGGCCGAATGGTGCGGACCCTGCAAGATGATCGCTCCCGTCCTTGAGGAAGTTGCTGAAGAATATGCCGGTAAACTCAAAGTCTGCAAGCTGGACGTAGAGGCCAACCCTGATACAGCGCCCAAATACAATGTGAAAGGTATTCCGACACTGATTCTCTTCAAGAATGGTGCTGCTGAAGGTAAAAAAGTCGGTGCGCTTTCAAAATCACAGCTAGCGGCTTTTATCGACAGCACCATCTGATTGCCGTTACGAGCCAGTTATTCAAGAAATGGCTCCGCTGGCCTATGTGTCATGAGCCATTTTTTGTTCTCGGCGGCATTTCATAAGGTGGAAAAACCCCTATTTTTTTCTGGACACCCCTGTTAGGTGGTGTTAGATTGACTTTCTGCCCGTCAAATCGACACCTTTTCCAAGGACAGAAACCGCATTACCTGAACCAAAAAAAGATAAAAAACCAAACAACTGTTTAATATTTTCGATACCAGAATTATATAAATACAACTACGTCTTTTGACCAGCCCGGCGCACTCTGTTCGCCTGTAAAATCCCAGTATTTTTTTACCGCTTGTTCATTACTGCTCCTGGCCGACAAAGACGATACCCCTACGCTAAGAGCATAATTAATTCCTTTGCATAAAACTCCTCTTTCCTTTTAAACAATCCTGATCAGCCTATGAATCTTTCTGAATTAAAAACCAAACCCATCTCCGAACTTCTTGAAACTGCCCATGAAATGGGACTGGACAATGTCTCGCGAACACGCAAGCAAGATGTCATTTTCCAGATGCTCAAGCGTCATGCAAAAATTGGCGAAGATATCTACGGAGATGGTGTTCTCGAAATTCTTCAGGATGGATTCGGTTTCCTGCGCTCGGCAGATGCCTCTTATCTTGCCGGTCCTGATGACATTTATGTCTCTCCAAGCCAGATCAGACGCTTTAATCTGCGTACGGGCGATACGATTGCCGGGAAAATTCGCCCGCCAAAGGAAGGGGAGCGTTATTTTGCCCTGCTCAAAGTCAATGAGATCAATTTTGACAAACCCGAAAATTCCAAGCATAAAATTCTATTTGAAAACCTGACACCACTGTTTCCTGACGACCGGATGTTTCTAGAGGCTGGAAATGGCAGTACCGAAGACCTGAGTGCCAGGGTCATCGACCTTATTGCTCCAATCGGTAAAGGTCAGCGAGGACTGATCGTTTCTCCACCTAAAGCTGGCAAAACCCTCATCCTGCAGAATATTGCCCAGTCCATTACCCGTAATGCTCCGGAGTGCCAGTTAATTGTCCTGCTGATTGACGAGCGTCCTGAAGAAGTCACAGAAATGAAACGTTCCGTACGCGGTGAAGTTGTGGCCAGTACTTTTGACGAGCCGCCTTCCCGCCATGTCCAGGTTGCAGAAATGGTTATTGAAAAAGCCAAGCGCCTTGTTGAGCACAAAAAAGATGTTGTGATCCTGCTTGACTCCATGACACGACTGGCCCGGGCCTACAACACGATTATTCCCTCATCCGGTAAAGTACTTACCGGTGGTGTGGATGCCCACGCCCTGGAAAGACCCAAGCGATTTTTTGGTGCCGCCCGTAATGTTGAAGAAGGCGGCAGCCTGACCATCATTTCCACTTGTCTCATTGAGACCGGTTCCAAAATGGATGAAGTCATCTACGAAGAGTTCAAGGGAACCGGTAACATGGAATTACACCTTGATCGCAAGATGGCAGAAAAACGTGTTTACCCGGCCATCAATGTACGTCGCTCCGGCACACGTCGGGAAGACTTGCTGACCACAGAAGAAGAACTGCAGCGTATCTGGATTCTGCGCAAGCTTCTTACTTCCATGGAAGATGTACCGGCTACCGAGTTCATACTGGACAAGCTAAAAGACACAAAAACCAACGATGAATTCTTCCAGGCGATGAAGCGCAAGTAATCGACTTACAAGAATTTCTTTTTACACGTCGAGGCTGACTGATGTACAAGGATCTGCGGGACTTTATCCAGGCCCTGGAAAAAGCCGGGGAACTGAAACGCATCAGTCACCCAGTCGACCCCAATCTCGAAATTACTGAAATTTGTGACCGCACTCTAAAAGCTGGTGGCCCTGCACTGTTGTTTGAAAATCCAGTGGGATATGACATCCCCGTGTTGGGCAATCTTTTCGGAACACCCAGGCGCGTTGCAATGGCCATGGGGCAGGATGAAACGTCCTCCCTGCGGGATGTGGGTAAACTGCTGGCCTTTCTGAAAGAGCCGGAACCACCTGCAGGCTGGAAAGACCTGCTGCAAAAAGCACCCAAGTTCAAAAATGCCCTCTACCTGTCACCGAAGAATGTCAGCAAACCGGCCTGTCAGCAGGTTGTTATTGAGGGAGACGATGTCGACCTGACAAAACTGCCCATCCAGACCTGCTGGCCAGGTGATGCCGCCCCACTGGTCACATGGCCGCTGGTGATTACTCGGGGACCAAACAAGGACCGACAGAATCTGGGCATCTATCGCATGCAGCTGCTCGGAAGAAACCGCCTGATTATGCGTTGGCTGGCCCATCGCGGTGGTGCACTCGATTTCCGTGAGTGGCAGGATACCAATCCGGGCGAACCCTTTCCGATATCTATTGCTATAGGCGCCGACCCCGCTACGATTCTAGGCACGGTCACACCCGTGCCCGACACCCTCTCCGAGTATGGTTTTGCCGGCCTGTTGCGCGGCAGTAAAACCGAAGTGGCAAAGTCCATTGGCAACGAACTCCAGGTTCCTGCATCTGCTGAATTTGTGTTTGAAGGCGTCATAGAACCGGGTGATATGGCAGATGAAGGGCCCTATGGTGACCACACCGGATACTACAATGAAGTGGAATCCTTTCCGGTTTTTACAGTTCAACGCATAACCCATCGCAAGGATCCGGTTTATCACAGCACTTATACAGGCAGACCGCCGGATGAGCCTGCCATTCTCGGCGTTGCCCTCAATGAAGTATTCGTACCGATCATTCAGAAGCAGTTTCCGGAAATCGTTGACTTCTATCTCCCACCTGAAGGCTGTTCCTACAGAATGGCGGTTGTGAGCATGAAGAAACAGTATGCCGGCCATGCCAAAAGAGTGATGATGGGCGTATGGTCATTTCTGCGCCAGTTCATGTATACCAAGTTCATAATTGTTACCGACGATGATGTGGATGTCAGAAACTGGCAGGACGTTATCTGGGCCATGACCACCCGCATGGATCCGGCCCGTGATTCTGTCATTATCGAGAATACGCCAATTGACTACCTGGACTTTGCCTCTCCGGTGTCAGGGCTCGGTTCAAAAATCGGTTTCGATGCTACGTCAAAATTTCCGGGAGAAACCACGAGGGAATGGGGAATACCCATTCAGATGTCTGAAGACGTAAAAAAGAAAGTGGATGACATCTGGGACGAACTGGAAATACTGGACTGACTTTTCCCTGGACCTTAACGACAGGTTTTCCTGTTAAGGCAGTGGCAATTCCGGTAGTTTATGATTCAGCTGGGCCATCGCTTTTTCATACAGCCCTGTACTCTTGGAGTGTTCACCCAAAGCATCCAATAACCGGGCCAGCTCGGCATTGGCCTCCGCAGAAATCGAGTCGCTTTTTGAAAGACGAAGTGTACTTTCAAAATACTCCCTGGCCTTACCCCACAAATTATTGCGCAAACTTGCCCGCCCCAGACTCAGCATAAGGGCGCTGTTATTTGGCCTGGCTTTAAGCCATTTCTCCAGCAACACCAGCACCTTGCCACTGTCTGTAGTCTGAATATAACCAACAAGCAGTACAATTTTTTCGCTCCATTGATGCTTCAGAAAATTGGAGGCAATCTGCAGGGCATCATCATGACGGGAAAAAGTAATCAGTTTCTCCAGATAAATCATCGTGATTGCTTCACTGCGCCTGATCTTTTTATCACTGTCATGCCATTTTCTCTGCAGGGCCTCGAGTCCTCCATTTTCCGGTGTCACAGCAAGCAGTGCCTGCCCTGTGATTTTCTCCCTGAGGGCATTCATTTCCGTGGCCGTGATGACCTTGTGCTTTTCCAGCTCCGGAATTAGCAATGCAAGTTTTTCCCAGTCCTGGACGGAGACATAGATATCTTTCAGCATGGTCAGCACAAACGGACTGCCCGGGGCCTGTTTATCAAGGGTCAGTAATATGGCCAGGCTCTGCTCAACCTTGCCAGCTCTGAGCTCCAGCAAGGCCTTGACGGAGCCAATACCCGCTATAGGCTGACGGGCATGCTTGCTCGCCTGCTCCATACAGTAATTCCAGGATGAATTATCTGCTCTCTGCCAGGCTGCAAACCCGGCAGCCAGATAATTAAAGACCGGGTTTTCAGAATGTCTCGCATTTTCCACAAGCAGTTTGTAGGCATCCTGCCAATGCCCCAGCAGCAATAACCTGAGCCCTTCTTCACTTGCTGCTGCAGCATTTTTTCGTTTTCTTGATGCCCCAAACCAGGCATTACCACGAAATAATCCTGCAGGATTCAGAAAGCCAACCAGCCGGTACAGACCATAAATCAGCACCAGCACAACCAGCAGAAAAAGGACCAATGCCACCAGGGTACTTTCAATGGACCAGTTACCGATCGAGATCAGGACATAGCCGGGATCATCACCCAGCAGAATGTATAAACCTGCCCCTGCCGCAAGCGCAAGAAGACTGTATATAAATGCTCTGGTCATTGTGTATCAGTCCCTGCCTCACGCACATCAAGTATCTGCTCAAGGGCAGTACGAGTTCTGGAAAGCGGTGGTGGCTCAGTTACGATTCGTCTTGCAGAAAGACGGTCAAGATCATCGATTATCCGAGTTTTCAGGCTGGCATTGCCTGCCAGGTAATCATCAATCGCTGCACGTGCACGGGAAAGGCTGGACGTATATATTTCCTGCTCCTGCCTGAGAAGTGCAGTGCGTCCCTGTTCAAGTTGAAGACGAATGGATTGCATCAGGGCAGCTTCCTGTCCTGGTGTCATCAGTGCATCAAGGGGTTCATCCCTGCGCCTGACCACGAGGTAATTATCCAGTGTCTGGGTAAACCGGGAGATCAATGTTCCCATTATCCCGTCTTCGGCTGAATCACTGGTGTCGGACAGCACCAGTCTTTCCCCTTCATTCACCTGTCTTGCCAGGTCATTACTCACCTGCAATCCGGACAGCTGTCCAGCTATACCACCAAGTTCCAGATAAATACTGCGTATGTCCACTTCTTCTACGGCCCGAATGGATGCCAATTCTCCGACAAGGACTTCCCTTACTGCAAAGATTGCCGGATCATCAATCTGTTCCAGCACATCATCTGCAGCAATAAACAGTGCCTGCGCGGTTCTCATATTTCGCCCTACTATCATCTGTTGCTGTGCCAGCCTGAGAAGCGATGCTGCTTCAGCCAGCAACCATTCCTTGCTGGCTCCGGGATTGTTGCTGGAGATTCTCAGACGGGTACTGACCAGTTCATTCTGCAATCGGACAATTTCAGCGGATTGTTGCTCTGCCTGGGCAGCAGACTCCTGCTCCAGAGCAGCCATGGCATTTTGCAGGGCATTAATACTTTCCTGAAGCAAAGTTGTATTTTCAATAACCCTGCTCCTCTCACTATTAAAATCATTCTGCTGCTGAAAAAGGACATTAATCGCCTTGTCCTGTTCATACACGTAGAAGCCGGAAATCGCGATTCCGACAATCAACAACAGCTGGTAAGCGAGTTTCACCAGAACTGGAAGCCCTGATCGGACAGTAGCAGGTGCGTTGACAGCCTTTTCCTTCTGGACCGGTGCAGGCTTTTCCTGTACCGGATTATGCTGCCCATGGGAAGGAGTACTTTCCTTGCCCTGCTTGCTGTCTTTCTTGCTGTCTTTATTGTCTTCTTTGTTATCAGTCATCAGCTCACTGTTTCTTTCGGCGATTGCAAATTTTCACCGAGGCTGTCAATTATAGCTTTATCGTCGGCACCCCGCATGGTGACCGTTTTTTTAAAGCCGGAGGCTTGAGCAATCTGTGCAATACGTTCAGAAGAAACAAACAGGGGCAGCTGTTCCGGTTGCATATCATTACAAACAAGCAGGACACGGAAATTCTCCAGCGCTTCGGCACTCGTAATCACAACTCCATCTGGCGGGGCGGCTTTGTATCTCGCCGCCAAAGTACCTGCCGGGTAAGGAGGACAGGTTCGACGATACAATTCCAGATAGTCCACGGATGCTCCGCGTTCATTGAGGGCTGTGGCAAGCAGTTCACGTCCTCCTACCCCCCTGACGACAAGGGCTTTCATGTCCTGTATATCCTGCAGGGATTCCAGCTCCAACAACACCTCACTGCTCATACGGCTGCGCGGAAACTCTACAGGCAGATCAAACGACTCAAGCACTGCAGCTGTTGTCGGTCCCACCGCATAAATTTTCAACTGAACAGGAAATTGGGGCCAGTAGTCATGAATGACATCCATACCGATGGTCGCGGCATTCGTACTGATAAAAAAAAGTAGCTGGTAGTTATCCAGGTTAAGGACGGTGTTCCTTATTGTCGCATCGACTGGCAAAGGTTCTATCGCCAGCATGGGCAGATGCTCAACTAATGCTCCACGATTTTCCAGCGAGATAATCAGGGCTTCCGCCTGTCCCAGCGGGCGGGTAATCCAGATAACCTTGTCGTCAAGCATGTAAAATGCCTATTCCAGAATAGATTAAGTTATTCAGTCGATATTCGCCAGTATCTCACCAGCTCCCTGTTTGAGCAGATCCTCTGCAACAGATACACCCAGTTTGGCCGCCTCAGACGCTGGCCCACTTTTTTCACAGAGCAGAATACGGGTGCCATCTGTTTCTCCGACCAGCCCCCTGATGGTGAGTATTTCGTTATCACCATTTCCTGCCAGCTGGGCAAGACAGGCGATAGGGACCTGGCAACCGCCATTGAGCCTGGTATTCATCGCCCTTTCGGCTGTGACACATACGGTGCTCTGGCGATGCCCAAGAGGTTCGAGCAATGCCAGGGTCGCGTCGTCTGCAATCCTGCATTCGATCCCGACAGCTCCCTGACCACCAGCGGGCAAACTGGTTTCAGTTGTGATATATGAAGAAATCCTGTCCTCCATTTCCAGGCGGATCAATCCTGCCGCTGCAAGGATGATCGCATCATATTCCCCTTCATCCAGTTTTCGCAGCCGGGTATTGACGTTGCCACGTAGATTGGCGATGCGAAGATCAGGACGCCATGCCCTGATCTGGCATTGCCGACGCAGGCTGGAACTTCCGACAACTGCCCCTTCCGGAAGGTCATCAAGATTTTTGTAGACATTGGATACAAAAGCATCCCGGTAATCTTCCCGTTCACATATCACTGCAAGACCCAGTCCTTCAGGAAACTCCATGGGCACATCCTTCATGGAATGAACAGCAATATCTGCCCTGCCTTCCAGTATCGCGACTTCCAGTTCTTTCATGAACAGGCCTTTACCACCGATTTTTGCCAATGGCGCATCCAGAATCTGGTCTCCGCGCGTGGTCATGGGAAGAAGCTCCACCTGCAGTTCAGGATGATGCGCAAGCAAGGCATCCCTGACATACTCAGCCTGCCACATGGCCAGCGGGCTCTCCCGGGTTGCTATTCGAAGGTGATTCTTGCTCATAGTGCCTGCTCTGGATTTAATAATTACTGAAGCTGCTCAAGACACCGGGCATACCGATAATCTCCCGATGAATGCTGTCATTATCAACTCACTGACAATGTTGTTTCTATTTTACGCTTAATGCCCGGTGACGCTACCCCATAGGCAGGCTCGGTTGCTATAATTGCGTTTTTATCACACCAGATTCCTACCCAAGAGCTAACATGAGCCAGGATACAAAAACAGACAAACCCTGGGGCGGTCGTTTTTCCGAACCCACTGATGCATTCGTGGAGCGCTTTACCGCTTCTGTGGCTTTTGACCAGCGGCTGTACCGTGCTGATATTGCCGGGTCTGTAGCCCACGCAACCATGTTGGCAAAATGCGGCATCCTAACGCATACAGAATGCGACGAGATCGTCAGTGGTCTTGAAGCCATTCGTGCTGATATCGAAGCCGGAAACTTCAACTGGTCTGTCAGTCTTGAAGACGTTCACATGAATATTGAAGCGGCTTTGACCGAGCGAATTGGCTCTGTAGGAAAAAAACTCCACACAGGCCGCTCAAGGAATGACCAGGTTGCAACAGATATCCGGCTTTTCATGAGGGACGGGGTGGATGCCATATGCGCGTCTATCCGTGAAGTCCAGAGAGGCATCATCAGTCTGGCAGAGCGGCACACTGATACTATAATGCCCGGTTTTACCCATTTACAAACTGCACAACCTGTGAGTTTTGCACATCATCTGATGGCCTGGTTTGAAATGCTTGAACGTGATCACGCGCGCATGCAAGATTGCAGGAAGAGAATAAATGTTTCCCCCCTGGGTTCTGCCGCACTGGCAGGAACATCGTTTCCAATTGACAGGGTCATGACGGCCCAACTGCTGGGTTTTGATAAACCTACAGCAAATTCACTGGATGGTGTCAGCGACAGGGACTTCGCTATAGAGTTCTGCGCTGCTGCCAGTCTCGTCATGACCCATTTATCCAGGATCTCCGAAGAGCTGGTTATCTGGACGTCGGCACAGTTTGATTTTATTGACCTGCCAGACCGGTTCTGTACCGGTTCTTCCATTATGCCGCAGAAGAAGAATCCAGATGTCCCGGAACTTGTGCGGGGGAAAACCGGCCGCGTCAACGGACACCTGGTATCCCTGTTAACACTAATGAAATCCCAGCCACTGGCTTACAACAAGGACAACCAGGAAGACAAGGAGCCCTTGTTTGACACGCTGGACACGCTGCTTGACTGCCTTAAAGCCTTTGCTGACATGATTCCGGCTATCGTCCCGAAAAAAGAAAGTATGCGAAATGCAGCGCTTCAGGGCTTCTCGACAGCTACAGATCTGGCCGACTACCTGGTCAACAAGGGCATGCCTTTCAGGGATGCCCATGAAGTCGTTGGGAAGGCCGTGGCTTTTGGCATTTCCGAAAGCCGCGACCTTTGCGAAATGACACTGGATGAAATGAGGAGTTTTTCCCTGGATATTGATGAGGACGTCTATAAAGTGCTCACACTGGAAGGCTCCATGAATGCCAGGAACCATATTGGTGGCACTGCTCCTGAACAGGTTAGCAGGGCCATAGAAGAAGCAAGAAAATCACTGTCATAACCACACCAACAAACTAAAAAGAAGACACCGGGATGGAACTGGATCCAGAAATGATTAATACCTATGTAATTCCCTGGGCGATGAAAATCATCATTGCTCTGGCCATTTTTGTCATTGGTAAGTGGATTGCCAGGGCAGTCACCAACTTTGCCAGGCGCATCATGGAGAAATCCAAACTTGACCAGATGCTGGTAAATTTTCTAGGTGGCATAATCTATGCCGTGCTGCTGTCAGCCGTAGTTCTGGCTGCCATAGACCAGCTGGGCGTAAACGTCATTTCCCTGCTTGCTATTCTCAGTGCTGCCGGCCTTGCTGTTGGTCTTGCCCTTAAAGACTCACTATCCAATTTCGCCTCTGGCGTGATGATTATCATTTTCCGTCCTTTCAAGATTGGCGATTTCATCACTGCCGGCGGCCAAAGCGGCGTCGTGGATGAAATTGGCATGTTCTGCATCCTGCTGCATACAGGTGACAACCAGCGCATCATCATCCCCAATTCCGCTGTCTTTGGTAGCACTATCGTGAATACGAGTGCCCTGCCTACCCGCCGCATCGACCTGGTCATTGGTATCAGTTATGACGACAATATCGGGACAGCCAGGGATATCATCCTGGATGTGATCAACAATGAAGAACGGGTACTGAAAGACCCGGAACCTGTGGTTGCCGTGTCAGAGCTTGCAGACAGCAGCGTTAATTTCGTGGTACGTCCGTGGGTGAATTCCGGTGATTACTGGCCAACACGCTGGGCATTGACTGAAAAAATCAAGACAAGCCTGGAAGCTGGCGGCATCAGCATTCCCTATCCCCAGCAGGATGTCTACATGCACAATGTCGGACAGACTGCCGATCAGAACGTCACACAGTAACTACTGATCGATTGATCCGGATAAGGTTGCAGTGGACTGTTTTTCAGTACTGCAACGACTGGCAACGGGCAGCGAAAGCTGCCTGTTTGCTTTCCAGGTCAACCATCTCACCCAACCCGGCATTGAGCCTGTCATTGGCCATGGCATATAGCGCCATATCCCCTGCATTAGCGATGCGCAGCCTGTCAGCAACATCACTGTCCAGTTTATCCATAAGTGCTGACACACTTTCATCCAGCGTCATGTGACTTCGGCCCGGGGTGACATTTTTTTTCTGGTAGGCAAGATTGATCCCGGGAAACATACCATTAAGCTGTTTTTCCAGTAGCACCATGGAATCGTCAAACCGCTCAACCACTGCAAAGCTGACATCCGGACTTTTCATGTATTGTTTGGCCTGAGAGACTTTTTCCTCCATGTTGTCCGGTGACGGTCCCTGCCCGGAAAGAAATATCGCATGGATATTCCGGATAGTAGCCGGTGATCCTTCCTCAAGGTACCAGGAAACATAAGCATTCAGGTCCAGCTCCTTGGCCCGGCGCGCCCCTTCGGTGTCGACCCCGGTTTGCCGACGCTCAAAATCATAGACAGACCAGACCCTGGCAATCGGATGGCGTAGAAAGTAGACAGGATGAACGGCAATGTCATCATTACCTGAAATCCTGAAATGCAATGAGTGAGATGAGAGCGCCTTTACGCCGGTATTGGCTGCCAGGTAGTCCAGCAGGTAATTATTCCTGCCAGAGAGAAATTCCCTGTCTTCGCGGTGATCGACAAAATCATGCCCGAAAAACCGGGACAGGCTGAAATCAAAGGTGGTGCCCGCATTCTTGAAAATATGGGCGTGGACAAGTACATGCCTCATGGAAACGTAATCCCGGCTCCACCCTGCTCGCTGCAAATACACGACAACTTGTCTGAAAGTGACTCCCCATCACTGTCACAAATCCAGCCATCCTCTACCATATCAAAATGAAAGCCGCCGGATTTTGCGGCCAGCCATAACTGGGACGTGGCTGACTGCCGGGTTATTATGATGGCTGACCCATCCGGACAGGTTATCGTCAGGATATCGTTAACTGTTTCATAATCGAGGTCTTCACCACTGTCTTCGATGGCATCTTCTATGTCCAGCAGTGTCTGTTCGTATCGTGAATTGAAATCCGGTGTAGTCATTGTCTGTTACTGTTACATTAAGGATGGTGCAAGTATAGCTGCCTTCCCCGCACAGGCAATGGTAGCCTGCCCCCGAAATTGGTTGGAGACCTATAAACCAAGTATAATCGCCGGCTCAAATTACACGGCAACAGTTAACGGGAATTCGTGGTGACTAAAAAAGTACTACTGCCATTACTGGTGATCAGCCTCTTCGCTCTCGCTGGATGTGGCCAAAAAGGCCCCCTGGTACCACCACCCGCTGCAGCAGTCAGCCAATAAAGCCCGATCAATATCATGGAACAATTTCATTACGACAATAATCAGCTGCATGCTGAAGCTGTACCATTGACCCGAATTGCCGAGGAATTTGGCACACCCTGCTATGTGTACTCCCGCGCCCACCTGGAGCAGCAGTTCATGGCCTATGAGTCTGCCCTGGAAGGTTGCCCGCATCTGGTGTGTTATGCCGTGAAGGCCAATTCGAACCTGGCTGTGCTCAATGTGCTGGCAAAACTGGGTAGTGGCTTCGACATCGTCTCCGGCGGTGAACTGGCCAGGGTCATAGCTGCAGGTGGAGATCCGGCTAAAGTTATTTTTTCCGGGGTGGGGAAAACAGCCGGGGAAATGCGTGAAGCCCTTGATGCCGGTATCCACTGTTTCAATGTCGAATCCCCCATGGAGCTGGAACTACTCAATGCCGTTGCTGGTGAACGTCGCCTTCGGGCTCCCGTTTCCCTGCGAGTCAATCCTGACGTGGATGCGGGAACACACCCCTATATCTCAACCGGATTGAGGGAAAACAAGTTTGGTGTATCCATGGATGATGCCCGAAGTCTGTATCGCCAGGCATCAGCCATGGATTATGTGGAGATTCTTGGGGTGGACTGCCACATCGGTTCCCAGCTTACTGGAATTGCCCCTTTTCTGGATGCGTTGGACCGGACCCTGCTGCTCGTGGATGAACTGGCTGAGTCCGGCATCAGTATCAGGCACCTGGATATAGGTGGCGGACTCGGTATTACCTACAGGGATGAAACACCACCACAACCCGTTGAATTGATTTCAGCGGTACGCGAAAAACTGGGCAATCGGGAACTCACCCTGATTCTGGAGCCCGGACGCTCAATTTCAGGTAATGCCGGTGTGCTCCTGACCCGCGTTAACAATCTGAAGACCAATGGTGAGCACCGTTTTGCCATTGTGGATGCCGCCATGAATGATCTGATTCGGCCCGCCTTGTACCAGGCCTGGATGGATGTGGTGCCCGTTGTTCAGGGTAATAATGCTCCACTGCTGACCTATGACCTGGTAGGACCCATTTGCGAATCCGGCGATTTCATCGCCCGAGGCCGGGAATTGGCTATCGAGCCAGGTGACCTGCTGGCCGTAAAATCTGCAGGAGCCTACTGTTTTGCCATGAGCTCTAATTACAACACCCGAAATCGCGCCGCCGAAATTCTTGTAGATGGCAGCGACATACACATTGCACGACGAAGAGAGACATTCCAGGACCAGATTGCACTTGAGTCTGTCCCTGAAACCTGAGCCTATGCAGATTCAGTTCACCAAAATGCATGGCCTGGGTAATGACTTTGTTGTCATCAATGGGGTGACTTCACCATTCACCCTTTCCCAGGCACAAATTCGTGCTATCGGTAATCGCCACACCGGGGTTGGTTTCGACCAGCTTCTGGTTGTTGCCCCCGCGACCAGGCCCGGTCATGATTTTGCCTACCTGGTTTTCAATCCTGATGGCAGCCAGGCGGAGAATTGTGGCAATGGTGCCCGCTGCATGGTCAGTTTTATTAGGCAGCTTGGTCTGAGCAACAAGAACAGAATCACCCTCGAACTGGTGAATGGGACCTTGCAATGTCAGGCCAATGAAGACGGCAGCGTTACCGTGGACATGGGACCTCCGGTCTTCAATCCCGACGATATTCCGTTTATTGCAGAAGCCGCAGCGGACTCATACCCCCTGACACTGCCTGACGGGCAGGTACTGGATATTTCAGTACTGTCTATGGGTAATCCTCACGCGGTGCTTCTGGTTGATGATATTGACATGGCGCCCGTAGCAGAATGGGGACCTCTTATTGAGCATCACCAGGACTTTCCCAACCGGGTCAATGCCGGCTTCATGCAGATACTGAATGCAGGTACAATCAGGCTCAGGGTGTATGAACGCGGTGCAGGTGAAACACTGGCCTGTGGAACAGGTGCCTGCGCAGCCGTTGTCGCTGGAATTCAGCGAGGTCTGCTGGATCATTCTGTAGTAGTTCAGCTGCCCTGTGGCGAACTGGAAATAAGCTGGCAAGGAGATAACTCCCCGGTATTGAAAACCGGACCGGCAACTTCTGTATTCAAAGGAACTCTCGAGATATGAAATCAGACTCCAACACAGAGCTTGCAGCAGCCAATACTCTCAATGATGAGTCTGTTGCTCGTTACCTGACTGACAATCCGGAGTTTTTCAATCGACAGGCAGAACTGTTGCTTGAACTGACTATTCCCCACGAAAGTGGCTCAGCCATTTCACTGCTCGAGCGCCAGGTTACCCTGTTCAGGGAACGTAACCTGGAATTACAAAACAATATCAATGAATTTATATTCAATGCAGAAGAAAACGACGCCCTGTTTGAAAAAACCCGTATTGTCATTCTGGACCTACTGAAAACCAGCTCACTTTCCGAACTCGCAACCACTATTGAACACAGTCTTTGCAGCGAATTTGCGGCTCATGCCGGTCGCCTTATTTTCATCTCCGATTCGTTGAGCAGCGAATTAGGCAACATGGAAAAAATCGGTACATTGTCAGAGGCACCCGCACAGGAAACCCTGGGCAAGCTCTACGCCAAGAAACGCACTTTCTGTTGCGAGCTAACGCCTGAACAGGCCAGGATGCTGTTCCCCGAGAGCATGAAAGAAATTCTTTCTGCGGCGATCATTCCTGTTCACCTGGATGAAACTGTGCGTGATGCAAAAGGCACAGGGGTTCCCCTGCTTGTCATCGGCAGTGAAAAGCACAATCACTTTAATACCAGCCTGGACACCCTGTTTCTTGATTTCATCGGTGAAATTCTGGCAGCCCATATCACTCGCCTGCTGGCATAATTTTTCGCCTGCCTGATACGCCATCATGAATTCAATTCCTCTCGTCTCTGTCCTGGTTCGTACCAGAAACAGACAAGCACTTCTGCAACAGGCACTGGATTCTGTTCATGCCCAGCAATGGCCAGCCATTGAAATCGTTATCGTTAATGACGGCGGTGACGACTTTTCCCCGGACTTTACTTCTGAGCATGACAATGTCCACTGGCTGAACAACAGTGGTCCCCATGGACGTTCCCATGCAGCAAACATAGCTATGGATAATGCCACCGGGGAATACTGTCTTTTTCTGGATGATGATGACCTGCTTGATCCCATGCATATCCAGTTGCTGATCTCGGCCCTGAAGGAAAATGACAACTATCAACTTGCCTACTCGGCTGTTCGTGTTCTTAGTGATGGTCAGGAGGAGGAGACTCCATCATTTAACCATCCCTTTGATGCTGTCAGATTGATGATAGAGAACTATATCCCGATTCATGCCGTTCTTTTTAAGCGCTCTTTGCTGGAGGAGGGGTTTCGCTTTGATCCTGCCTTTGACCGATTTGAAGACTGGGATTTCTGGTTGCAGATAAGCCAGCGCCATGAATTTTTATTCGTCAACGAATGCAGTGCGGTCTACCGGGTCGATTCCATCAGTGGGTTCGGCGCCAAGGAAAATCCTGATCAAAACATGAATGCCTATCGATCTGCACTTTATAGAAAGTGGTTCCCGATATGGCCTGATGAAAAATTGCTGGCTCTGATGGATCGTAGCCGTGAGTTTCCCCGTATCGGCGTACTCGAGAAGGGCATCGAAGAACTCAATAGTCAGCTCAAGCATCTGGATAACCTTCAGGAAATACTGAAGAAAACCTTGAAAGAGCGTGACAGCAGAATAATTGAACAGCAGGCCAATATAATTGAACAGCAGACCAATCTGAAAATTAATAGAAAGGAACTGGAGGAAAGTGAAGGACGATTACGCCAGCTGACGAAACACAACGCATCGCTTCAAGAAGAGATTCAGATAATCTATAACAGTAAGAGTTGGAGAATAACCAAGCCCCTGCGTTTTGCAACACGCCTGCGTTGGTTTATGAAAAATGAGGGACTTGCTGCCATTCTGAGCAGGCTAAAGGAAAGGCTGAAAGCACGAAAAAGCTCTCTGGCGAACATACATCAGGAATTTCCGGTTTCAAAGAATATTGGACCACTTAATTTTCCCGAGTTTGATCATCCCGAAGTCAGCATTGTTATTCCTGTTCATAATAAGTATGAGTTCACATTTCATTGTCTGCAGAGCATCCTCAAACATGCTGGTTCCACTCCCTTTGAGGTAATCGTTGTTGATGACCTGTCACAGGACAAGACTGAAAAAATGCTCAGGCAGATTTCCGGCATAACAATAATCCGAAACAGTGAAAATCTTGGGTTTATCGGTTCCTGCAACATAGGAGCTGAGTCTGCCCGGGGCAAATTCCTGGTACTGCTCAATAACGATACGGAAGTCAGGGACGGCTGGCTGGATGCATTGCAGCAAACATTTACAGATTTTCCAGACGCGGGCATGGTCGGCGCACGACTGGTTTTTGGTGATGGCTCACTACAGGAAGCCGGCGGTATTGTCTGGCGTGACGGCTCCGCGTGGAATTATGGCCGCGGCGATGATCCTAACAAACCGGAATATACCTACTGTCGGCAAGTGGATTATTGCTCCGGTGCCTGCCTGATGATTCCCCTGGAAGATTTCAGGTCTTTTGGAGGGTTTGATACACATTACACTCCGGCCTACTACGAAGACACTGACCTGGCCTTCAAGGTGCGGGAAAACGGCAAACGGGTTTACTATCAGCCCAATGCTACCGTTATTCATTTTGAGGGAATCACGTCAGGGACGGACACCAGTAGTGGCACCAAGAAATACCAGGACATAAATGTGAATAAATTTTTCTCTCGCTGGGAAGAGACACTGAAGAGCCATCGTCCCAATGCCCGCTTTCCCCACCTGGAAAAAGAACGTCATGTCGATAAACGTATACTAGTTGTAGATGCCCGGGTATTGATGTCAGATCATGATTCCGGTTCCCTTCGTATGCTCAATATTCTGAAGATTCTTCAAAGAATCGGTTACAAGGTGACTTTTGTTCCGGCCAATCTTCAGTACCATGAAAAGTATACGCCTCAATTACAGGCTATTGGCATTGAGTGCCAGTACGTCCCCTATGTGAAATCTGTGATTAAATACCTGGAAGATTATGGTCAGCAATTTGATGCTGTAATACTGAGCCGCGCAGATTATGCCGAAAAATACATAGATGAAGTAAAACAGTTTTGTCCCCAAGCCCGCATCATCTTTGACACCGTGGACCTGCATTTCCTGAGAGAACAGCGTGAAGCTGACATTACTGGCGATCAGTCTCTGGCAGAGTCCGCGGTCTGGCGAAAAAACCAGGAACTGACTATCGCACGCAAAGCAGACGTTACCCTCGTGGTCAGTCCTGTTGAAATTGACCTTTTCCAGGAGGAAGCGCCCGACATTCCCGTACAATTGCTAAGCAATATTCATGAAAATCATGAAACTGCCAATAATTTTCAAAACAGGAAAGACATTCTATTTATCGGGAATTTCGAACATCCGCCCAACACGGATGCCATGACTTTCTTTCTTGATGATATCTTCCCCATCGTGATGGAAAGGAATCCTGACATTACAATGCACATTGTTGGAGGCCATGTCCCTTCCATTCTGACCAATCGGGCAAGTGACCGAGTCAGGTTTACCGGTTTCGTTTCCAACATTGATGATTGCTTCAACAATATCCGCTTGTCTGTGGCTCCCCTGCGTTACGGGGCTGGAGTAAAGGGAAAAGTCAATTCAAGCATGTCTTATGGCGTTCCCATGGTTGTGACAGAAATGGCTGCCGAAGGGATGAACCTGGTGCATAACGAGGACATCCTGATTGCAGACTCGCCTGAAGATTTCGCGAATGAAGTTCTCAGGCTCTATGGGGATGAAGATCTCTGGCAGAAACTCTCAGAGGCTGGAAAGCGTAATATCGAAGCCCATTTCTCGTTTGCTGCTGCAGAGAAACAACTCAAGGCTGTTCTGGAGAGCTGACTTCTTCCTGTAAAGATGCCACGTCATTGGCTGGCTCTGGAAGATCCAGAGGAATAGTGTGACTCCAGCGACCCGTTTCCACCTGCAGCCAGAAGTAGATCAGCGAACCAACTCCCAGTGTCAGTCCGGTAACTACACCGGCATCTATAATTCCACGCCAGGGCTGTGGCGTGATACGCAGGAGCATTACCAGGCAGACAATCACACTGGTCACCACGAAAGAAACGATTTTGCGTTTCCGGGTAGCGTGGATATATCCCATACAAAAAACCGGGGCCATTAGCGCAAGCAGCGGATGGCTCTCCTGCCGCAGGTAACGGGCACGGGCCACAACCCGTGGGGAGAAGGCCCGGTGAAAGCCTTTTACACCTTCAGACCATGCCATCCAGGGAACAAAAACCAGCAAGATAGCCCAGTGAACAGCACTGAGGGTATACGCTTGCAGTTCCAGAATACGTGGACTTAAACGCAGGATTGCAAACATAAGGAACGCTATGACACCGGCAATTCCCCAATAAAACCCTATTAAACGCAACGGAATTTCCTTCCGGGATAGTAGTGGATAAAAAGTCGGCGGCATTGTAGCAGAGATTACGGCTATCGGGACATGCCATATCACCGACAAAAGGTTTGCCCTACCAGTTTAAACAGGTTGATTCCTGTATCAGTTAAATATTTAACCCGAACCCGTTTTGCTATAATCTTTCGGGTTCATTCAGGGGGCCAAGGTCCTTCGGGGGGAAGATGAGTATCAAACTTGCCGTTGTGATGGATCCCATCCAGGCCATTAATTTCAAAAAAGACACAACCCTGGCGATGCTTGAAGCCGCCCGGAAAAGGGGCTGGTCACTTCATTACCTGGAACAACGCAGCCTATACCTTGATAATGGAAAGGCCATGGGACTCATGCATGACCTGAGCGTGAAGATGGATCCCGACGACTGGTTCACAATGGGGCCGCAGAAACGCACATCCCTGGCGGAAATGGATGTGATTCTCATGCGCAAGGATCCGCCCTTCAACCGCGAATATATCTATAGCACCTATATACTCGAACAGGCTGAACGTGAAGGTGTTCTTGTGATCAACAGGCCCCAGGCACTTCGGGATTTCAACGAAAAGGTCAGCGCGACATTATTCCAGGAGTGCTGTACTCCTGTACTGGTAACCCGTGACAAGGACCTTTTGGTGGACTTTTACCAAACCCATGGTGACGTCATCTTCAAACCCCTGGATGGTATGGGGGGGACAGGTGTATTCCGTATCAAGCCGGGCGACCCGAATGTCAGCGTGATTATTGAAACACTGACAGAATATGGTGGCCGCCAGATTATGGCCCAGACATTCATTCCTGAAATCACCAGTGGTGACAAACGTATTCTCATGATCAATGGAGAATCAGTGGGCTATGCCCTTGCCCGACTACCAGCTAAAAATGAGACCCGTGGCAACCTGGCTGCGGGCGGTACCGCCAAGGGTGTGGAGCTGACAGACAGGGATCGCTGGATTTGTGAACAGATCGGCCCTACTCTCAAGGCCCATGGTTTATATTTCGTTGGTATCGATGTCATCGGTGATTACCTGACCGAAGTGAATGTCACCAGTCCAACCTGTGTGCGCGAGCTGGATGAAGCCTTTGGTCTTGATATTGCCGGCGACCTGATGAACTGCATAGAATCTACACTTAAGCTGAGAAACTGAATCCGCAACAACACCAGGCAAGCGATTCCCTGAACCAATGAGTACAGCCGTTTCCACTGAAGCCACCCAACTGGCCAATGAACGCTTCGGCTTCACCATGTTCGTATCCGTATGCATTCATGTCGTCCTCATTCTGGGCGTTGGGTTCGAGATTCTGGAGCAGGTCAACAACAGTACGTCCCTTGAGATTACTCTCGCCCAGTACACAAGCCAGGAAGCTCCCGATGACCCGGACTTTCTGGCCCAGGAGAACCAGCAAGGCAGCGGCACACTGGAAGAAAAAGCGGCTCCTGGCACACCTGTCCAGTCGCGGTTCAATGAAAGTGTCATACAGGATGTCCAGCCATACAGGGGAAACTCTCCAGCAGAACAAGAACAGGGACAGCAGGTACTGAGCAGCACCGCACAATCACCTGAACAGGTGAACGAGGAAATTCCCGACGAGGCTTTCATTGACAGTAATGACCGTCCCCAGGAGAACCTGACCGAAAGTGAAATCAATGATCGCCTGGCCAGCCTCCAGGCACAGCTGGATATCCGTCGACAGGCTTACGCCAAACGTCCCCGCCGTTACACCATCTCATCGGCTTCTACACAAAAAGCAAGGGATGCTCTCTACCTGGACAACTGGCGCAAGAAGGTCGAGGCTGTAGGCAACCTTAACTATCCTGCCCAGGCCAGTGCTGACAGAATTTACGGAAATCTTCGCCTGCTGGTATCGGTACGTGCTAACGGCTCAGTCGCCGATGTGCGCGTTCTCAGTTCTTCCGGTCATCGCATTCTGGATGAGTCCGCCATCCGGATTGTTCACCTGGCTGCCCCGTTTGATCCCTTCCCCCCGGATCTTCGACAGGAGGCCGATATTCTGGATATTATTAGAACCTGGCAGTTCAAGCAGGGAGATTCTTTCAGTACTTTCTAACTCGTTCGAATTCCTGACATTGAAACGATCTCTTTCACCCCAATATTACAATCACGCCAACGAAAATTATTCCCTGACCATGAGTGACGACAAGTTAAACCTGACAAACCAGTTCCTGATTGCCATGCCGCAACTCAGTGGGTCCTATTTTGGCCACACTGTCGTGTACATGTGGCAGCATAATGATGAAGGGGCCCTGGGTATCGTCGTCAATCTACCCCTGGAAATTAAACTGGATGAAATTTTCAGCCAACTGGATATCGAAGTGCAGCGTCCTGAAAGTGCCGAACAGATTGTTCTGTCAGGGGGTCCTGTAGAAACAGACAAGGGTTTTATTCTGCATGATGCCGACCGGGACTGGCAGTCAACCCTGAAGGTTACCGATGAAATCCGTATCACCACATCAAGGGACATTCTTGCTGATATCAGTCGCGGTGAAGGCCCCGAGAACTACCTGGTTGCCCTGGGCTGTTCTGGCTGGAGTCCGGGACAGCTGGAGCAGGAAATTGCAGACAATGCGTGGATCACCTGCCCTGCCAGCAAAGACATTATTTTCTCCCGTGACTTTGAACACAAGCCGGACATGGCAGTGGCAGCACTGGGGTTTACGATGGACCAGCTCACCACCGATGTCGGTCACAGTTAAAGGCAGACTATCCTGAACGCTACCATCCAGACCCTCTTGTGTATCGATTACGGCACCCGAAAAATGGGTCTGGCCGTTGGTCAGACCATTACCGGCACAGCCACAACCCTTCCGGTAATCCCGGTAAAAAACGGGACACCTGACTGGGACTCACTCGATAAAGTGGTTAAACAATGGAAACCCGATGCGCTTGTAATCGGCATGCCTTACAACATGGACGGCAGCGAGAGTGATATGACGGTTAAGACGAGGGAGTTTTCCGAAATATTGGGCGAGCGTTTCAACATTCCCTGTTTCGGTATGGATGAAAGACTCAGCACGAGGGAGGCGCGTAACATCAGCCGCAGTAATGCGGAAGCCGGCGGCCGAAAATTCAATGAAAGGGCTGAAGTGGACTCTCTGGCAGCACAATTGATTCTGGAATCCTGGCTGGCCGACAATAGCTGATGCCTGTTCCGATTCCTACCGGCAGATCGCGACTTCCTTCATTGCCTTGCGTCAATGAAATGAATTCCCGGCAGGTAAATTCTTCCAGTGCAAGCCGATACCGTTTGTCAGCTGTTACATGATAGACCAGGTCCTGAAGGGTGATATCAGATCTGGTCGCCGTCTTTCGCTTTGTGCTGGGCTTCCTTGCGATCCACCAACCCTTTTTGAACCAGGGTTTTAAGACACTGGTCAAGAGTCTGCATGCCAACAGACTGACCAGTCTGGATAGCCGAATACATCTGGGCGATCTTGTCTTCCCTGATCAGGTTACGGATAGCAGACGTACCAATCATGATCTCATGGGCAGCTACTCGACCGCCGCCAACTTTTTTCAGCAGCGTCTGACTGATAACCGCCTGCAGGGATTCCGAGAGCATGGAACGTACCATGGCTTTTTCCGCCGCCGGAAAGACGTCAACAATACGGTCAATGGTTTTGGCGGCAGAGGTGGTATGCAGGGTGCCGAAAACAAGGTGACCCGTTTCTGCAGCTGTCAGTGCCAGACGAATGGTTTCCAGGTCACGCAACTCACCCACAAGGATGATGTCGGGGTCTTCACGCAATGCTGAACGCAGTGCCTCGTTGAATCCATGGGTATCCCTGTGGACCTCACGCTGGTTAATCAGGGACTTCTTGCTGTCGTGAACAAATTCGATGGGATCTTCAATGGTCAGGATATGGTGGTAAAAATTACTGTTGATGTAATCAATCATCGCTGCCAGGGTTGTAGATTTACCGGAACCGGTGGGCCCTGTCACTGCCACGAGGCCGCGAGCATTTTCAGAGACTTTCCTGAACACATCACCCATGCCCAGTTGCTCCATGGTCAGCACCTTGGATGGAATGGTACGAAATACCGCCGCCGCGCCACGGTTCTGCACAAATGCATTTACCCTGAAACGGGCCAGACCGGGAATTTCGAAAGAGAAATCTGACTCAAGAAACTCTTCGTAATCCTTACGCTGCTTGTCATTCATGATTTCATAGATGAGCCCATGGACTTCCTTATGGTCCATTGGATCCACATTGATACGGCGAATATCTCCGTCAACACGAATAAGCGGCGGCATGCCAGCAGTGACATGGAGGTCAGAGGCCCCCTGTTGTACGCTGAAATTAAGAAGTTCCTGAATATTCATAATCGATTCTGCCCTTTATAATCAGATAAGCGTCTGAACAATTACCAATCCTGATGATGAAAAACAGCATACCAGAGAACCTGAACAAAGTTCGGCATCAGATAGCTGACAGTGAAAAGAAGTATGCGCGAAGTGACGGGGCGGTACAATTGCTTGCTGTCAGCAAAACACATGCTGCTGAAAAAGTCAGGATTGCTGCAGAAACGGGCCAGGTCCATTTCGGTGAAAACTACCTGCAGGAAGCTCTTGAAAAGATCCAGCAACTCGATGCCCTGGGATTGACCTGGCATTTTATTGGCCCCATCCAGTCCAATAAAACCCGGGCCATCGCCGAGTATTTCCAGTGGGTGCATTCTGTCGAACGGGAGAAAATCGCCCGTCGATTGAGTGAACAGCGCCCTGCCGGGTTACCATCGCTCAAGGTGCTGCTGCAGGTTAATATCAGTCATGAAGCCAGCAAGGCCGGTGTTACCCTGGAGGCATTACCTTCACTGGCAGAATCTGTCGCGGGACTGCCACGGCTGGAACTTGCCGGGTTGATGTCGATCCCCGAGCCGACCCGGGATGTCGACAGGCAGCGCCAGAATTTCAGGCTATTGCGTGAAGCACGGGATGAGCTGATCAGCCGGGGTCATGACACCTGCAAACATCTCTCCATGGGCATGAGTAATGATTTTGAAGCCGCCATAGCCGAAGGTGCCACGATTGTACGTATTGGCACTGATATTTTTGGCCCTCGGGAAATAGTCAATCGCTGAGCGGCGGTCTGCGCTTATCAGGAACAGACAAACTGGTTCTCCCCTGTATCCTGCAACCGGTCCTGTCTGAACATCCAGCTTTCGGGCCACCGGATTGAATGTGCTGATGCGTCCTATACTGTACAATGGCGGAATGTCTGACATTCAACCAACAATCGGTTTCATCGGTGCCGGCAACATGGCCGCTGCACTCATCAATGGACTGCGCGCAAAAGGCTGGCAGGGAGAAAATCTCTGGGCGTCAGATACAGATGCATCACGTCTTGAGAGTCTTGCCGGTGATGGTATCAAAACCACTACTGAGAACCATGAAGTCATTGCCGCATGCTCCATAGTTATCCTGGCTGTTAAGCCACAGGTAATGGCTGATGTACTTGCGCCGCTCAGGGATTCCCTGCTTGAGTACGATTGTCTGCTTGTTTCCATTGCCGCTGGCATCTCCATGACAAACCTGCAGGACTGGACACACCCGGCCCAGGCCATCGTCCGCTGCATGCCCAACACCCCGGCCCTTGTCGGTGAAGGCGCCAGCGCCCTGTTCAGCAATAACCATGTGAGCACACAACAGCAAAACGTCGCCGAGTCTGTACTGTGTGCAGTAGGTATCGTTTGCTGGGTAGATGACGAGACCGACATGGATGCCGTTACAGCCCTGTCAGGATCTGGTCCTGCGTATTTCTTTCTGCTTATGGAAGCCATGCAGGAAGCGGCAGTTCAACTTGGGCTGGAAAAGGAAGCCGCCGAAATACTGTGCAAGCAAACTGCCCTTGGGGCTGCCCAGCTAGCTATACACAGTGATGTGGATGTTGCTGAACTGCGCCGTCGAGTTACCTCTCCCGGAGGCACCACGGAAGCCGCATTGAACCAGTTTGCATTCGAGGATTTCAATGCTATGGTTGCCCGCGCATTGGAAAAGGCCGCCGATCGCTCAAGAGAACTGGCAGCGCCGGCAAACAATAAAAACGACTAAGATTCATCCGCAGAATTCAGGAAAGGTGAATGACTGACTCATTTGGACAGGTAATCGTGTTGATTGTTAACACACTGGGGCACGTATTGATGCTTGCCCTGTTGCTGCGATTTTTGCTGCAGGCGACCCGTGCCGACTTTTATAACCCGGTTTCACAGTCCCTAATCAAGATTACCGCCCCGGTACTAAATCCCCTTCGCAAAGTCATTCCCTCATGGCGGAACTTTGATATTGCCACGATTTTAGTGGCTCTCGTCATGGGCACACTGGCTTCGGCCCTGATGATCTATGCTTCTGGTTATATTCTGCCAGGTATAGGCACGCTGATCAGCTGGGCATTCCTTGGCATGGTTTCCTACATCCTGAACATCTATTTCTGGGGCCTGCTGGTTACCGTCATCGCCAGCTGGATTGCACCTTACAGCGGCAACCCGGCCCTGATTCTGATCCACCAGCTACTCGAACCGGTTCAATCCTTATTCCGCAAAGTGATTCCCCCGATTGGTGGACTCGACCTCTCCCCGATTTTTATTTTTCTGGGCATCCAGGTGCTCGAAATCATGCTGGTAGGCACATTACGACAGGGCCTCGGACTGGGAGGTCAGGCCGCTATGTTCGTAATCGGAATTTAAGGGCAGCAGCTCACGGGCTGATTTATGGCGAAAACCATTCCATCTGATTCTGTCGGACTCGTTGCACCAGAGCTTATCCACTTTAATGAGCCGCTGGAGCTACGCAGCGGGCAGGTGATTGAACAGTATGACCTGATGGTGGAAACCTATGGCAGGCTCAATGCCGCCAAGTCCAATGCCATCCTCATCTGCCATGCCCTGAGTGGTGATCACCACGCGGCCGGTTACCACAACCCGGAAGATGAAAAGGAAAAACCCGGCTGGTGGGAATGCTGCATCGGCCCCGGCAAGGCATTTGATACCAACACTTTTTATATTGTCTGCCTGAACAACCTGGGTGGCTGTGCCGGCAGTACCGGTCCCTCTTCCATCGACCCGAAAACCGGCAAACCCTTTGGACCTGATTTCCCAATCATAACTGTCAGAGACTGGGTAAAAAGTCAGGCACGTCTTGCTGATCACCTGGGCATCGACAAATGGGCTGCAGTCATCGGCGGAAGTCTCGGCGGTATGCAGGTCATGCGCTGGGCCATTTCCTATCCGGATCGGCTTGACCATGCCATCGTCATTGCGGCTGCTCCAAAACTGTCTGCCCAGAACATTGCTTTCAACGAAATTGCACGGCAGTCGATTACCAGCGATCCGGATTTTCATGCCGGGCGCTATTACGATTACAACACCTATCCAAAGAAAGGATTGATGCTGGCCAGGATGGTGGGGCATGTTACCTACCTGTCCGATAACGCCATGCGTGACAAGTTCGGCAAGGATGCCATTGAAGGAAATTTTGGCAGGGACCTGCGTTCAGGCAAACTCAATTTCAGCTATGACGTCGATTTCCAGGTGGAAAGCTACCTGAAATACAAGGGTGAAACATTCTCCAGCCAGTTCGATGCCAACACATACCTGCTTATCACCAAGACCCTGGATTACTTCGATCCTGCCATAGATTACGACTTTGATCTGAGCAAAGCCTTTGCTGACAGCCAATGCAAGTTCCTGGTGATCTCCTTTTCCAGTGACTGGCGTTTTCCACCGGAACGTTCCCGGGAAATTGTTGACGTCCTGCTCAAGGCCCGCAAACCAGTCAGTTACCTGGAAGTGGAAGCCGACCAGGGGCATGATGCATTTTTACTGCCCATCCCCCGTTATATCAAGGCACTGAAATCCTACCTGGGCAAAGTCGCCAATGACATTGCAGAACAAGAAGCCATGCCGGGGGGAAACGCTGATGAGAGCTGATCTTAAGATGATCCAGAAGTGGATCCAGCCGGGTTCACGCGTACTCGACCTGGGTTGTGGTACTGGAGAATTTCTTGCCTACCTGAAGCAGAAAAAAAATATCAGTGACTGCGGCCTGGAAATCGATGAAGACAATATAGATCTGTGCCTGCAGGCTGGCGTGAATGTCATTGAGCAGGACCTTAACAAGGGGCTGTCGAATTTTGAGTCCGGCAGTTTTGACACCGTATTGCTTGCCCAGACACTGCAAACCGTGGAACGTCCGGACATCCTGGTGGAGGAGATGTTGCGTATAGGGGGAAACTGCATCATTACTTTCCCGAACTTTGCCTACTGGCGCCATCGCCTGAAACTACTAACAGGTGGATACATGCCACAGTCCAGTGCCCTGCCCTACGAGTGGTATGACACACCCAACATCCATCATTGTACTATCCGGGATTTTGATACCCTGTGCAGGGATCGTGATATCAGGATACTGCACAGAACAGTAGTGGATTTCAAAAATCGCAGCAGTTTCCTGATGAAACTACACCCGAACCTGTTTGGCATGAATGCTATCTATCATTTCACTCGCTGATTACATCCCATGAAAACGTTAACCAGTTTTTTATTTTGCCTGTTTCTGACTGCATGGACGTTTTGTTCACAGGCAGCAATGGAAACTTTTGGGGATTACACCGTTTACTACCAGGCCGTGAATTCCACTTTTCTCAATGCGGATATTGCCGAACAATATGGCATCGTTCGAAGTGACCGTCGTGCCTTTCTCAACATCAGCGTCATGAAAAAATCCGATGACGAAAAAATGACCGCCGTGAGGGCCAGGGTCGATGGTGGTAAGCGTAATCTGCTGGGACAGACGAGCGACATCGAGTTCAGGGAAATCCGAGAGGAAAATGCACTCTATTACATTGGTGAGTTTGAATACTCGAATGCTGAAAATGTCAGGTTTAGTGTTGAGGTGCAGCCGGAGTTTTCAGGGCCCGTGAGGGAAATACGCTGGGAAACGCAGATGTATAATAACTGAAGGATAAAGGGATACAAAGCAGGATGGTTCGCCTGGTATTTACCACAAGGGTATTTTTTCAGGCTTACCATCAACTTTTAAAGTTCGATAAATCTGACGCTTCGATCAATCAGGCTGGCTCCTCTTACACCTTGTATCCTGCATCCTGCATCTTGTTTCCTGAATCCTGCCTCCCGTTTCCTGCATCAATTTATTCTTCCTGACTGCTTGCCCTTCTTCCCGTTATCCCTTTATGCTTTTAATAATCACTCCCGTAATCTGTACCCTTTAACCCAAGGCTTTGTCCATGCCCGCCCATTTCAATTTCAGCAAAATCGTTCTGGCCAGCAGTAATATCAAGAAACTGGATGAACTGCAGGCTATTCTGTCTGAAAAAAATGTGACGTTGGTTCCCCAGTCAGAGTTCAATATTCCTGATGCCATAGAGGACGGACTCAGCTTCGTGGAAAACGCCATCATCAAGGCTCGCCATGCCAGTAAACTGTCTGGCCTGCCAGCACTGGCTGACGATTCAGGACTGGTTGTGGATGCCCTGAACGGCGACCCCGGCATCTATTCAGCACGCTATGCAGGTACCAACCTTGACAGGGAAGGTAACGATGCAGCCAATAATGCCCTGCTACTGGATAACCTGAAGCAGATCCCGGAATACGGACGTACAGCCCGTTTCCAATGCTGTCTTGCCCTGGTGCGTTATGCAACCGATCCGATGCCTGTGATTTGTCAGGGCAGCTGGGAGGGCCGCATACTGTTCGAGGAACATGGCGAAAACGGATTTGGTTATGATCCCCTGTTTTATGTTCCAACTCACAACTGTGCTTCCGCAGAACTCGACCCTGCAGTCAAGAATGCTCTTAGTCATCGCGGCCAGGCACTGAAAAACCTGGCAGATAACTTTCCTGCATGAGCCAGCCTGGCCTGCCCCCTCTGTCGCTATATGTTCACGTTCCCTGGTGCCTGAAAAAATGTCCCTACTGTGATTTCAATTCCCATGCGGTATCAGGGGAATTACCTGAATCTGAATATATCAACAACCTGCTTGCTGATCTGTCGCATGATCTCGGCTATGTTCAGGGAAGAAGTCTTGAGTCCATATTCATTGGCGGTGGAACCCCCAGCCTTTTTTCTCCGGATGCGTTTACAGCATTGATCGAGGGAATACAGTCCAGAATTCCTTTCGAAGACGATATAGAGATCACCCTGGAAGCCAACCCCGGCACGTTCGAGATAGAAAAGTTTCGTGGATTTCGCCTGGCAGGGATCAATCGGCTCTCCATCGGTATCCAGAGTTTTGACGGTGGATACCTGCAAATGCTGGGACGTGTTCATGATGCCGATGAGGCCAGGCAAGCCGCCGGACAGGCGATGAATGCCGGCTTTGATAATTTCAACTTCGACCTGATGTTCGGCCTGCCCGGACAATCTGCCAGTGAGGCCATGTCAGATCTGGACATCGCACTGTCCTGTTCCCCCACGCATCTGTCCTGGTATCAGCTCACCATCGAGCCTAATACCGTGTTCTACAGCAAACCTCCTGTCCTGCCGGAAGATGACACATTGGCCGACATCCAGGCAGAAGGCATTGCTCTACTGGCGGAAAATGGCATTGAACGTTATGAAATCTCTGCATTCAGTCTTGCCGGTCAAGCATCAAAACATAATCTGAACTACTGGCAATTCGGTGATTACCTGGGCATCGGCGCCGGTGCCCATGGCAAAATCACCCTGCCAGCAGAAAACCAAATCATCCGGACACGTAAACGACGCCAGCCAACCCATTACCTTGATGCCTGCGGAGCAGACTTCTCTGCGGACATTTCAAGGGTCTCTTCGGAAGACCTTCCTCTTGAATTCATGATGAACGCCTTGCGCCTGAAAGCTGGCAGCGATGAAGCCCTTTTCGCACAGCGTACCGGCATCCCGCTCAACAACCTGGCCGAGCCACTGGCCCGGCTCCGGCGTAAAGGTCTGTTGCAGCAGGACAGGCTCGCCGCCACGGAACTGGGCTATCGCCACCTCAATAGCCTTCTCGATGAATTCCTCTCGCCCTGATCAGCATGAAAGGGGATATATTTCTCCCTCATTACCACATCACCCAAGGAAATATCTTTAGCACTCCCTCCAGACCATGCAGATCAAGTACAATAGCGCACACTGAATTGGGGAAGTTAAATGTCAGCAGATCCTTACAACATTGCCTGTACTCATGGATTTATCCAGTCATCCTGTTCGGACTGTAACCTGAAAAGTCTTTGCCTGCCCATTGCGATGGATATCAATGACATCGACCGGGTCAATGACATCATCCGTCGCAGCCGCCCCATCCAGGCTGGTGAACATCTTTACAGAACAGGTGACCCATTCACCTCCATTTTTGCTGTACGTTCCGGCTCCATTAAAACCTACTTGCTGGATGATGATGGCGTGGAACAGGTGACCGGATTTTACCTCCCCGGTGAAATCCTTGGTTTCGATGGCATTGGCTCAAGCAGGCATGGCTGCAACATGGTCTCCATGGAAACCTCCACGGTCTGTGAAATTCCCTTCGAGCGACTGGAGGAGCTTTCCCTTCAGTTACCCAAGCTGCAGCGGCACTTTTTCCAGCTCATGAGCCAGCAGATTGAAAACGATCACCAGATGATGATGACCCTGAGCAAGAAAAATGCCGAAGGCCGTGTAGCCACCCTGCTGCAGAGCCTTTCCAAGCGTTATGGGCGTCGAAACCTGTCTCCGAATTCCCTACGTCTTCCCATGTCCCGTATGGACATTGGTAATTTCCTAGGGCTGACCATTGAGACCGTGAGCAGGACATTCAGCCGAATGCAAAAAGAAGGCGTCATCAGCGTGGAAGGCCGGGAGATCACCATCCTGGACCACGAAAAACTCGGTAGCATCTGTCACGGCACCAAGTAAATCACGGCTGCTTCTTCAGTAAACTCGCCTGCCAGAGGCTTTTTTCCTGCCTCAATGCAATTACCCGTTGACCTGAATCAAAGATCAGCATAAATGGGATTGCCCGTTTTTTCTCATTTCATAACAATAGCCCCATGGCTAAAGTTATCTCCATCACCAAAGCAAAACGTTATTCCATACAACAGACCAGTATGGAGGAATGTTTTGGCAATTCCCTGAAACAGAAAGCCAATCTCAATCGCTTCTGTGAATCCCTCATGTCCGAGGAAAACAGAAAACGTTTTCGAGCCTTCCCGGAAGGCTATTGCCGCGAGTTTTTCCTGGACCTTGAACAGACCCATGCGATCACAGATCTCGACTTTCCCCGGCTAATCCAGCTCGGCGGCACCCTGGTTAACCTCGAACGCCTGGCCAGTACCTACAGCATGGACATGCTGGAGTTGTGTGCTGAACAGGCCGACAAATCCATCGATGAAATCGAGCACCTGTTCAAGTACTGATTGCACTGCCATTTGAGTTAATTCCCTGCTTGCCAGATAATCACCCAACCCCGGTTGTTGCCATAGACACAGCCGGGGTTTTCCATGATGGCGACCCTGTTTTTTTATCTGTCCAAAATCATCTGGGCCCTGCTCTCACCGGCATCCCTGTTATTCATCCTCTTTATTGCGGGCGTGATTCTGCTTGCCCTAAAAAAGGAACTCCTTGCCAGGAGTATCCTCTATCCTGTTGCTGTTATCTTTGTGCTGATTGCCATATTTCCCGTGGGCAAGTGGATAGCCACTCCCCTGGAGACGCGCTTTCCTGCCAACCCCCCTCTCCCGGAAAGTGTTGACGGCATCATCATGCTGGGAGGCGCTGTAGATGCGGTACCTTCTTTCCTGTGGGATCAGCCGGAGCTCGGTTCTGCTGCCGAACGTTACCTGGGTTTCCTGGAGCTGTCCCGGCAATATCCCCAGGCTACCCTGGTGTTTACCGGTGGCAATGGCCGGATCCGGGACCAGGAGTACAAAGAAGCGGATATCGCCCTGCATTTGTTTGAGCTGCTCGGTTTGGATGAAGACCGCTTGATCGTTGAACGGGATTCCCGAAATACCGAGGAGAATGTCATCAACAGCAAGACCCTGGTGAATCCGCAGGCAGGAGAAACCTGGATACTGGTTACCTCTGCAGAACATATGCCCCGATCTGTAGGGCTATTCTGTAAGCAGGGATGGCCGGTGATTCCCTGGCCGGTGGATCACGAGTCCACACCGGGAAGACAACTACGTATTGAGTTCGACCCGGGTGAAAACCTTTTCGCATTAAATGATCATAGTCGCGAGTGGGTGGGTCTGCTGGCCTATTACCTGACGGGCAAGACTGACCGATTTATCCCTGACACCTGTCACTAAAAAGGAAGCTGCTTTGGCAATCTGGAAGAAACAAGTAACACTGGATGATATCCGTCCACTGATGAAAGACACGCTCAGTGAACTGGTGGGCATGGAGTTGACCGAGCTGGGTGATGATTTTCTCAAAGGCACACTACCGGTAGACAACCGCACCCGCCAGCACATGGGTATCATTCACGGGGGAGCATCCGTTGTACTGGCCGAAACACTCGGCAGTATAGTTGGTAACCTGTGTACCGCGCCGGGCTATCACATTGTTGGCCTGGACATTAATGCCAACCATGTTCGCCCCGGACGCCCCCCGCTGGTTACGGGTATTGCCCGTCCCCTGCATATCGGCAGACGAACGGTTGTCGTCGAAATCAATATTTACGATGCGGAAAACAAGCTGGTCTGTGCATCCAGACTGACTACCGCTGTTATCAAGGACCAGGAGCCCTCATGAGCCGATTTGCTGACGAACCCATTATCCTCGCCAGGAAGGGAGATCCCGGACTTTCCCCGGAAGAGCAGGAAGCATTACTACCGAAAATTCCGGCTTGGAAAGTCGTGGACGAGAATGGTGTGCAAAAACTGGTCAGGGAATACCGTTCATCGGAATACGACTACCTGATGACCCTGACCCAGAAACTGTGCCGAATGGCTGAGCAGGTAAATCACCACCCGTCCATGCTGCTTGAATGGGGAAAACTCACAGTGAGCTGGTGGACCCATACCAGTGATGGGCTACACAGGAATGACTTCATCATGGCAGCACGCTGTGATCGGGCGGCGATGCTTGTGCATGCACTTTAAAAAAGGATAAAAGGCACGATGGTTAGCCTCACATTGACAGTCTAAGGTTTTTATTCAGGCTTACCGTTAACTTTTCAAAGCTCTATTAACCTGACGCTTCGATCAATCAGACTATTTCCTCTTGTATCCTGCATCTTGCATCTTGCATCTTGCATCCTGTCTCCTGCATCCCTGTATCGAATATTTTCTCTTTATCCTTTTTCCCTTTATCCTTACCCACATCCTTTTACCTGTAGTGGCTTCATCCCATGCCCCAGAAATTTACCAACCTGTTCAACAGACTCCTGAGCGAACATAGCGTCAGCTCCGTCAATCCCAACATCGACCAGGGCAATATGGGGGTGATCAACCTGCTGGCTGAAACCTTTGAGGGCCTGGGATTCAATTGCAAGCTGGTGCCGGTACACGGCTACCATGAAAAAGCCAACCTGGTAGCCACACTGGGGGAAGGACCAGGTGGGCTTGTGCTCAGTGGCCATACGGATACCGTGCCCTTTGATGAGGCCCTGTGGGATACCAACCCCCTGGCCATGACAGAAAAAGACAACCGGTTTTATGGCCTTGGCGCCACGGACATGAAAGGCTTTTTTGCCGTGGTACACGAGGCGGTTCAGGCACTTCAGGGGACTGACCTTAAACAGCCGCTGATCATTGTCGCCACCGCTGATGAAGAGAGCAGCATGGAAGGAGCGCGGACACTGGCAGCCCAGGGTCTGCCAAGGGCACGGGCGGCCGTGATCGGTGAACCCACCGGTCTGAAACCCATTCATATGCACAAGGGCATCATGATGGAAGGGATACGCGTTGACGGACAAAGCGGGCATTCATCCAACCCGGCGCTGGGCAAAAATGCCCTGGAAGCCATGCATGACGTGATCAGTGTACTGCTGCAATTTCGCAACACCCTGCAGACAAAATACCAGAATCCCCATTTTCTGATTGATACGCCCACGCTCAACCTGGGCGTTATTAATGGTGGCGACAATCCGAACCGTATCTGTGGTCACTGCAACCTTGAATTCGACATTCGTCTGCTCCCGGGCATGGCGTGTGAAACCCTGCGTGATGAGATTGAAGCCCTGGTCAAACCCGTGGCAACCAGATACCAGGTGGACATCAACCTGACCCGCCTCATTCCCGGCGTAGACCCTTTCGCCAACCCTGACAGTGATCTGGGCAGAGTCATTTCAGCAATGACCGGATTCCAACCGGAAAGTGTGGCCTTTGGGACGGAAGGGCCCTTTCTCCAGCAACTGGGCATGGACACCATCATCATGGGACCAGGCAGTATCGACCAGGCTCACCAGCCCAATGAATACATGGCGGCAGACCAGGTGAAACCATGTATTGATGTGTTGCAGGGATTGGTTAAGAAGTACTGTTTTTAGAAAAGGCTGAAGGCTGAAGGCTGAAGGCTGAAGGCTGAAGGCTGAAAGGAAGGATCGTTCGCCTGAGATTAACCGTCAAGGGTTTTATTTGGACTTGTTCCTGAATGTGATGTTCAGACAAACACAATACCTTCGGCAATCTGGAATATTTCCTCTAGTATCTTGAATCTTGTATCCTGCATCCTGCAACCGCCGCTTCCTTTATCCTTTTATCCCTATTACCATTTCCGTTAGAATACCCGCCCTTTTCGCCCACCGGGCCAGGACTATGACAACGAAGGACACTGACACCGTAAAGCTTTTTCGGCAGGCTTTACCCTATATTAATGCCTACCGCGGTAAGGTGTTCGTCATTCTGTTGCCTGGTGAAGCCATCGCCCATGAAAATTTTTCAAATATCGCCCATGACATCACCCTGCTCAACAGCCTGGGTGTAAAACTGGTCCTGGTGCATGGTGCACGTCCGCAGATTGATGCCGCTTTGAAAGCGGCCGGCCTCAAGGACGAAAAGCATGACGAGTCCCAGGGAGAACTGCATCACCAGCTTCGCGTCACCGATGAAATCTCGCTGGCCGAGATCAAGAAAGTGGTTGGCACCCTGCGTTTCGATATCGAAGCGAAGTTTTCCACCGCATTACCCAACTCGCCCATGCAGCATGCCGACATCAGTACCGTCAGTGGCAATTATGTCATCGCCAAACCCTTCGGGGTGCACCATGGCGTGGACTACTACCACACGGGTGAAGTGCGAAAAGTCGACAGCGATGAAATTGTCCGGCAACTCAATGCCGGTAAGACCATCCTGCAATCCAACCTGGGTTACTCCCCTTCCGGTGAAGTATTCAACATCACAGTGGAGGAAGTGGCGCTGAGTATTGCCATTGCCCTGGCTGCTGACAAGCTGCTCATTTACTCTGCAGCCTCGGGCATTCTTGATGATGATGGCCATCCCATCAACCAACTCAATGCCGAAGAAGCACAGACTCTGATACGGGACAAGGTCGCCAACAATGGCATGGACCAGCAATTGCTTAACCTGGAACTGGCTACCAAGGCCTGCAAGGCCGGTGTCAAACGGGCGCAGGTTATTTCCTATGATGAAGACGGCGCCCTGTTAACCGAACTGTTTACCCGGGACGGCACTGGTACTCTCATCACCCAGGAAAATTATGAAAGTATCCGGCAGGCCGGCGAGGATGATGTGCAGGGTATACAGGAACTGATCAAGCCCCTGGAAGCAGCCGGTATCCTGGTACCCCGCTCCCCGGAAAAACTCGAAGCGGAAATAGCGCAGTTTTCTGTCATCGAACGGGAAGGCATGATCATTGCCTGCGGCGCGCTCTATCCCCAGGAAGATGGCAGCGGTGAACTGGCCTGTGTGGCAACCCACCCTGACTACCGGAAAAATAATCGGGGACAGAGCATACTCGACTATATAGAACGGGCGGCCAGAAAAGCAGGCCTGACTTCTTTGTTCGTGCTGACCACGAAAACGCCGGACTGGTTTGTGGAAAGAGGCTTTTCCGAAAGCGATGTAGACAACCTGCCGGAGACTAAAAAATCCCTGTACAACTACCAGCGCAACTCCAAGATATTTACCAAAACACTCTGAGCAAAGCCCTGCATCCGGCAAAACCTGGCTTAGGCAAAGTCAGCCCTTCTCCCTGAAAACCACACATTACACGGGGTTAAGCATGAAAAATTATGCGCAAACTTCAACCTGTGGGAAAATAGCCGCTCTTTAGTCATTCATCCCAACTGCCGATTTTTACCGTAAGGATTTTCCATGCCAAAGTATCGTTCACATACCTCCACCAAGGGTCGCAACATGGCCGGCGCCCGTGCGCTCTGGCGCGCCACCGGCATGAAGAATGAAGATTTCAGCAAACCCATTATTGCCGTATCCAATTCCTTTACCCAGTTCGTGCCTGGTCATGTGCATCTGAAAGACATGGGTCAGCTGGTTGCCCGAGAAATCGAGAAAGCCGGTGGTGTTGCCAAGGAATTCAATACCATTGCCGTGGACGACGGTATCGCCATGGGCCATGACGGCATGCTTTATTCATTGCCGAGCCGCGAGATCATTGCCGACTCTGTTGAGTACATGGTCAATGCCCACTGTGCCGATGCGCTGGTATGCATCTCCAACTGTGACAAGATCACCCCGGGCATGCTGATGGCCGCCATGCGCCTGAACATTCCTGTCGTTTTTGTCAGCGGCGGCCCCATGGAAGCGGGCAAAACCAAGTTGGCAGACAATGTCATCAAGCTGGACCTGGTGGACGCCATGGTGGCAGCGGCCGATGACTCCATGAGTGACGAACAGGTTGACGAGTACGAACGTTCCGCCTGCCCCACCTGTGGATCCTGTTCAGGCATGTTTACCGCCAACTCCATGAACTGCCTGACGGAAGCCCTGGGCCTTTCACTGCCGGGTAACGGCTCTACCCTGGCCACCCACGCTGATCGGGAAAATCTCTTCCTGGAAGCGGGTCGTCGTATTGTTGATCTGGCCAGACGTTATTACGAAGACGATGATGAATCCGTCCTGCCCCGCAACATTGCCAGCTTCAAGGCTTTCGAAAATGCCATGACACTGGATATCGCCATGGGCGGCTCCACCAATACCATTCTGCATCTTCTGGCGGCAGCACAGGAAGGCGAAGTGGATTTTGACCTCAAGGATATTGACCGTTTGTCTAGAAAAGTCCCGCACCTGTGCAAAGTCGCGCCAAGCACACCCCGGTATCATATGGAAGATGTCCACCGTGCCGGCGGCATCATGGGTATTCTTGGATCTCTTGACCGGGCCGGTTTGATTCACAACGATATTCCGACTGTTCATAGTGCCAGTGTCAGCGAAGCCCTGGAAAAATTCGACATCAAGCGTGATGTCTCTGATGAGGTGAAACAGTTTTTCCGCGCAGGCCCCGCCGGCATTCCCACCCAGACCGCCTTCAGCCAGGACACCCGCTGGGATACCCTGGATGATGACCGCGAAGGTGGCTGTATCCGGGATATAGAACATGCCTATTCGCAAGAAGGCGGACTTGCCGTCCTGTTCGGCAATATCGCCGAGAACGGCTGCATCGTAAAAACCGCCGGTGTGGATGAAAGCATCTGGACCTTCTCCGGCCCGGCAAGGGTTTTCGAAAGCCAGGACAGTGCAGTAAAAGCCATACTGGGTGACGAGATCAGGGAAGGGGATGTGGTAATCATCCGCTATGAAGGTCCCCGTGGAGGCCCCGGTATGCAGGAAATGCTTTACCCCACCAGCTACCTGAAATCAAAGGGACTGGGCAAAGCCTGCGCCCTGGTCACTGATGGCCGATTCTCCGGCGGAACCAGCGGCCTGTCCATTGGCCATGCCTCCCCGGAAGCGGCTGAAGGCGGCGCGATCGCTCTGGTGGAGGAAGGAGATATCATCGAGATCGATATTCCGAACCGTTCCATCCGCATGGTGGTCAGCGATGAAGACCTGGCCAAACGCCACAGCGCCATGGAGGCCAAAGGCGATGCCGCGTGGAAACCGGTGGAACAACGCACCCGCAAGGTGACCACTGCTCTGAAAGCCTACGCCGCCCTGACCACCAGTGCGGACAAGGGTGCTGTCAGGAAAGTGGACTAACCTCCAACTGATCAAGTGGGCTCACAGAGCCTGCATAGTGACGTCCGAGCACATGGGTATAGATCTGCGTGGTCTATACATGGCTGTGCCCTAGCAACTCCTGCACTGTCCTGATATCAGCACCATTTTTCAGCATTTGTGTGGCGAAAGAGTGTCTGAACGTATGGCAGGTGACCCTCTTGTAATGGAGCCCTGTTTCGCGGACCGCCCTCTGCAAAGCTTTTCGCATCACAGTCTGATGCAGATGATGACGGCAAAGCACACTCGTGTAAGGATTCGTACAGGGCTGAACAGAAGGAAACAGGAATGCCCAACCTTGAACTTCGTCTTCCCCCCGTTGTCATACTTATCATCATTGCCATACTGATGTGAGCTCTGGCACAACAAGCACCCTCTCTTGGCATGGCTTTGCCTTTCAGAAAAATTCTAGTCATTGTCCTGTTTTTTGCCGGGCTATTGGTTGGCATGCTGGACGTCAATGAATTCAGGAAGTCGAACACTACTGTCGATCCCCGGTTACCAGGTAAAACCCGAACGCTGGTCACGGCTGGTATATACCGCATAACGCGTAACCCGATATACCTCGGATTATTGCTGATCCTGTTGGCATGGGCCTGTTACCTGGACAATATCCTGCCCTTTTTACTGCTACCGGTATTCGTTCTGTATATGAACCGCTTTCAGATTGCACCGAAAGAAAGGATCATGCATGAAAAGTTCGCTGATGGCTTTACTGATTACAGGAGACAGGTTCGCCGCTGGATATAATACCATTGGGTTACAATAGGCTATTTACACACTATGGGCTCGCCGGCTTTTTGCAGAAAGCCGGGCTGGCAGGACTTTCATGACTTTATGAAGAAGTGGTTTGAAGAGCGTCATGCCCCCGCACCGGGCACACCCCTGTGCAGTACAGAAGATATTGCTGCCGGTGAAGTCAGGGAATTTCGTTTTGGTGAAAAAACCAACTTTGTCTTCCGCATGCTGGTTCACAATCATGACGGCGAATTTACAGCGTTTAAAAATGCCTGCCCCCATTTTGATGTGCCCCTGAACCATACGCCTGAGCAGCTGTTTACACCGGATGGTCAACATTTCCTGTGCATGACCCATTATGCCAAATTTAACAAGGTAACGGGATTTTGTGTGGAAGGCCCCTGTAAAGGAGAATACATGGATATCATTCCCCTGACATGCCATGGCAAAATCCTGGCCATTGGCGAACCGGATTCTTAGGAATAAGGAGACATCTATGCTGATCCCCCTTATTCTCATTATTGCTTTGCTGTTATGTCTCGTCGGCATAAGCCTGCTGCTGAAACCGGAACCTGTCATCAGTTTTATTGAACACCATGCAGCCAGTAAACCACTCTATGCCAGTGCCATAATCATTCGTCTGGCCCTGGGACTGTTGCTGATCACCTATGCCGATCTGTCCCGGTTTCCCAGGACGGTCACCGTGCTTGGCTGGAACGCCATCATCGCCGCAGAGGTCTTTACGTGGATGGGGCAACCGCGTTTTACCTCCATGCTGCAGCAGATCATGACAGCCATCAAACCCGTTGGGCGGGTTGGCGGTGGACTGGGATTAGCCTTTGGGCTTTTCCTGTTTTATGCTTTTCTCTGATTTCTGGTTAAACGGCATCCCCATGACCATCTCACTTGTCCAGTTTATCGACCAGGACAAAGCAATCCATTCTGTACGCCATACCGTATTCACGCTCGAACAGGGCGTGGATACAGCCATTGATTTCGATGGCGATGACGAACATGCCATTCATGCCCTGGTCACTCTGGACGACAGAGCCGTCGGCACGGGACGTATGCTTCCCGATGGCCACATTGGCCGGGTTGCCGTACTCCGGGAATTTCGTGAACAGGGAATTGGCAAGGCCATACTCGACAGCCTTATCCAGTATGGCAGGGATAAAGCTTTTCCATCGGTATATCTCTATGCCCAGGAAACAGCCGTAGCCTTCTATGAAAAGCTGGGCTTCACCGTCAACGGCGAAAGCTTCATGGAAGCAGGCATTCTGCACACTCCCATGAGCCTGTCCCTAACCGACACTGACTGATAATTTATGCAGGACCTGCCATGCGCTTTACAAGAGCCGTTTTACTTTCCATCAGCCTGGTGCTGCTTTCAGGCTGCCTGGGCATGCCACCGGCGGTGTCACCGATAACCGGTTTCGAGCCGGATCGGTACCTGGGCACCTGGTATGAAATTGCCAGGCTGGATCACTCCTTTGAACGGGGATTGGAGCAGGTCACCGCCAATTACTCCATGCGTGAGGATGGCGGTGTCCGAGTGCTCAATCGCGGGTTTTCCACCGAGGACAATGCCTGGGAAGAGGCCGAGGGTCGTGCTTACTTTGTGGAAGATGAGAACACAGGCTATCTGAAAGTATCTTTCTTTGGCCCGTTCTATGGTTCCTATGTGATTTTCGAAATGGACAAGGATAACTACCAGCATGCCTTCATCTCGGGACCTGATCATTCCTACCTGTGGATGCTGTCCCGCACACCGACAGTGGAGCCGGCATTGCTCGATCACTTTAAAGAGGAAGCGGCTAAACTGGGCTTCGATACGGATGCACTGATTATCGTGAATCAGTAAACTCATTGCTGGCTTGTCACCAAAATCATTCCATGGAAATTACACTGGCAGAAACCGAAGCAGACCTTGATGCGATCAGCCATGTGCTGCTGCAACTTCGTCCCCAATATGACAGGGATTCCCTGCTGGCACAGATTCGTCAACAACAGGCGAACACCGGCTACAGGGTGGCCTTTGCTGTGATGGATGACAGGGTTGTCTGCGTAGCCGGTTTCATTATTACGGAAAAAATGGCCTGGGGCAGGACGCTTTATGTGGATGACCTGGTCACGGACGAATCCTCGCGTTCACTGGGCGCAGGCAAAGCCATGATCAACTGGCTCAAGCAATTTGCCCGTAACAATAATTGCCAGCAGCTGCACCATGATTCCAATATGCACCGGACAGAGGCCCACCGGTTCTATGACCGGGAAGGCTTCAACCGGGCCAGCCTGCATTTTTCCATCACAGACCTTTCCAAATAGTGTTGTAGTCGGCACACCACTGAGTTAAGGCTATAATTGATTTCTTTTCCCTTGAGAATTGCATGACTGACACTGAAAACAATCTTGTCCTGATAGGCATGCCCGGTTCCGGCAAAAGTACCATCGGGGTGCTGCTCGCCAAGAAAACCTCCCGTGACTTTGTCGACACTGATGTGGTCATCCAGAGCCATGAACATCGTTCCCTGCAGGACATCGTCGACAAGGAAGGTTATCTCGTATTGCGCGAGATCGAGGAAATGTGGGTCAGTTCACTGGACGTGGAGAACACCGTAGTGGCTACCGGTGGCAGTGTTGTCTACAGCGAAAAAAGCATGGAGAACCTGTCCAGTCACGGCGTGATTATTTTTCTGGATGTCAGCCTGAAAACACTTAAGACTCGTATAACCGATTACGACCAGCGCGGCATTGCCCGACGACCGGACCAGAGTTTTGAGGACCTGTTTGAAGAACGTTCTGCCCTGTACCGCAGGTATGCCCAGATCACCATAGCGAGTGATCGCATGGACCAGGAAGCCGTCTGCCAGGCCGTGCTTGAGGCCATCGGGCACTAGGGAATCTGTTACCCCGGCAGCATCTTGACTCACATCAACGGACGATTTCATTCTCACACTGATACATTGTAAATAGCCACCCTGTCGGGTTTAATCCTTCCCGAATAACTGGAGTAAGACTATGGCACATTATCCTGATACACGCGCCTTTACCGGCATTTTGAACATGCTTCGCCTGGAAGCAGATATTTACGATTGCGAAGTGGAAGGCGAGATTCCTTCCCAGCTCAACGGTACCTTCCACCGTGTGCACCCCGATCAACAGTTTCCCCCAAAATTCGAAGACGACCAGTTCTTCAATGGCGACGGCATGATTTCCCTGTTTCGTTTTCGTGGCGGCAAGGTGGATTTCAAACAGCGCTATGCCCAGACCGATAAATGGAAGCTGGAACGTGAAGCGGGTAAGGCCCTGTTCGGTGCCTATCGCAATCCCCTGACCGATGACCCGTCCGTGGAAGGGCAGATTCGCAGCACAGCCAACACCACGCCGATTGTCCATGCCGGCAAGCTCTTTGCCCTGAAAGAGGACAGCCCTCCCCTGCTAATGGATCCACTGACTCTGGAAACATTCGGTTTCACCGATTTCGATGGCAAGATGACCAGTGAAACGTTCTGTGCCCATCCCAAGATAGATCCCATTACCGGCAACATGGTGGCATTCAGCTATGGCGCCAAGGGGCTGTGTACAAAGGAATGCACCTATATGGAGGTCAGCCCCACCGGAGAACTGCTCAAGGAAGTCTGGTTCGACACTCCCTATACCTGCATGATGCATGATTTCGGTGTCACCGAAGACTACGTGGTTTTCCATATTATCCCGATAATCTGTAACTGGGAGCGACTGGAAAAACGCCTGCCCTATTTTGGTTATGATACTACCATGCCAGTCTACCTTGGCGTATTGCCCCGTAACGGTGAGGGCAAGGACATGAAATGGTTCAAGAGCACCAACCAGTTCTGCTCCCATGTCATGAATGCCTTTAATGATGGCTCCAAAGTCCATTTCGATGTACCCGTGGCCAAGAACAACATGTTCCCGTTCTTCCCCGATGTTCATGGCGCACCATTCAAACCGGAAGAAGCCCAGTCAAAAATGACCCGCTGGACCGTGGATTTCAACAGCAAGGGCGATGAATTCGAAAGTATGGTGAAAATGACCGACATGATCGGTGAATTCCCGAGAATCGATGACCGTTATGCCACCCAGCAGCATGACTATGGCTGGTTGCTGGTGACTGATCCAAGCCTGCCGTTCAATGGACCAGGCGGTCGTGCTTCCGGACTCATGATTAACAAACTCGGCTACATGGACTTCAAGACTGGCAAGCAGACCGAATGGTGGGCGGGACCGGACTGCGTCATCCAGGAGCCCTGTTTTGTGCCCCGTTCTCCCGATTCCCCACAGGGTGACGGTTACATTATTGCCCTGGTGGATGACATCATGAACAACTATTCGGACCTGGCGATTTTCGATGCCCAGCATATCGAAGACGGACCCATCGGCCGGGTCAAACTGCCCTTCCGCCTGCGCCAGGGACTGCATGGCAACTGGGCTGATGAGCGTAAACTCTCCGCCGCCTGAGCATGACTGATACTTCCGGACAAGGCTGGACGATTACCTATCGTCCAGCTGTCAGGGAAGATGCCAGGCGCATTGCGCAACTCATTTCGATTGCCTCCGATGGCGTTTCAGACTATATCTGGTCACAGCAACAACTCAAACCAGGTGATGACCTGCTTGACGCTGGCCAACGGCGCTATGAAAGACGAGGCACTACATTCAGCTTTGAAAATTGTCTTGTCGCTGAAGCTGACGGTGATGTTGTTGCCGTGCTTCTGGCCTATCAAGTCCCCGAACATAACGAATATGTGGAAAAAGATCCCGTTCTCAAACCATACTGGTTGCTGGAAGAACCCTGCAGCTTTTGCATAGCCGGGATTGCTGTGGACATGCCCTGGCGTCAACGTGGAATTGCCCGCATCCTGATGCAAATGGCAGAAGAACGCTGCCGGGAGAAAGCATTAGGTAAACTGTCCCTGATTGTGTTTGAAGCGAATACTGTTGCCTACCCTTTTTATCTCAGGCTGGGTTACAAGGAACGTATGCGAAAAACCATCGTTCCCCACCCCATGATCCACTATACCGGCGACGCCCTGTTGCTAGTCAAAAAAGTGCTCTGATCCCCTTTTTAACTCAGTTCTGTTAATAACTGAGGCATGTCTTTTCTATTTCATCCCATTGGCTACCCAAAACGGGGTAATATCACGTCTATCGATCCACTGAAATTTATTCCTGGAGTTTCCATGAAGCCAATGATGACAGCTGTGCTCCTTGCCGGCCTGTTCACCCTGCCAGCCCTGCAGGCTCAAACCAACCTGGGACGGGCAAACTATGATGACAACAATGCACTGGCGTTTCCCGAATACACCGATGAGTGGATTCACCTGGGCAGTTCACTGGGCAGTGAATATGCCGATACCCCATTTGATCCCCACAACCCGGGAACCATTGGCGTCGTCCAGATGGAACCTGCCGCCTACCGGTATCTGAAACAGCATGGTGAATATGCCGATGGGTCCATGTTGCTGTTGTCCTTTTATGCCAGTGAGGCGGAATCGAGTCCCCAGTTGCCCGGGTTTGTTCAGGGTGCCATGCAGGCCCAGGAGATCCACGTAATAGACCGTGAGCATTTTACTGAAGGGAGAGGGTTCTTTCTGTATCCCGCCAATGCCGAGCCCGGGACCCTTGCAGGAAAAGTGCCGGATGGCAGCGAGTGTGTGGAATGCCATATGGCCGAAGGGGCTTTTAACGGCACATTTACCCAGTTTTACCCGCCAATAAGGAATCTAGTAGGAAAATGATACGGCGTTAGTAAGTATTGATAGTTTTTGTTTATATTTTTATATTTTTGCCTAGCTTAAATCTATCAAAAGACTATAAAAAGCTCTCCTTCACAGTCTAGCTTGCTGCACTGCCCTGTGAAAGCTCTTTAAACCAACGTCTGGCCATGCTATTTGCAGATATCCACGATGCAGATGGAATCCAGCGTCCTGCCTTCAGGCGGGACTTCTAGCCCCTGCTCGCGCATGTACTGGCGAATAAGAGCCGCCGTTTCAGGATGCTCCTCAGCGGATTGCACGCCCACCCGTACCAGGCCTTCCGCATAATCAATAGCCTGCCAGGTAGCCCCGGCCAGCTGGTACATGGAATCACGACTGCCAATATCGTGCAATGACAGATCACCTCCTGCTTCCACCAGCATTTCCACGGCGTAGTTGCGCCCCTTGTGAGCAGCCCCCATCAGGGCAGTGCGTCCATCTTCCCGGTCCTGGGCATTCACCTCATTACCCAGCTCAATCAACCATCGGACCGCTTCCCGGTTAGCCTCTTCCGACCATTCAAACGTTACCCCTTCGACCCAGGCAATACCCGATGCCACCATCAAGGGGGTTACCCCGACAGCGGTATTTATATTGGGGTCTGCCCCATGATCCAGCAGTAACTTCATCAGGGTCAGGTCACTGGACTGGGCCGCCCGCAGAAAAGGCGTAGCACCTTCTTCCCGGAGCCACTGGTGGGTAAAAATAGTCCGTGTTTCTGTACTGGATGCCATGCGCAGGTTGGGATCAGCCCCGTTATCCAGCAGTAAGCGGATGAAGGCCAGGTGATCCATATCCGGTTTTCGGGTGGGATAATCACCGCCCTCGATATTCCGGTTATCCGTGGCAATATACAGGGGATTCCATCCCCCCTCATTGGCAATATTGGGGTTGGCACCTTTTTCAAGTAAGTACTCACCAATCCTGTAGAAACTGTTTTGCCTAGCTGTAAGCAATGGACTCCAACTGAATTCACTGACCTGGTTCACATCAGCGCCGGCTTCCACCAGTGCCTTCACGGTATCCAGATCACCCTCGCGAACGGCAAAATGCAGGGCTGTCAGTCCACCCCATTGTTTATCAGGGGCCGGTTCTATGGTTTCACCAAAATCACCGACCTGGACATCTTCCCGCTCAAAATCCTCAACCAGTTCCCGGGGGTAAGCGAGCAATCAACTCTTCCCGGGAAACCTGCAATTCAAGATTACTTTTTTCCAGTTCTTCCTGGGCACCGAAGTCACCGCCCTGACCTATTCCCTGGTAGAAACCACGAATTCGGTTCCGGGCTGTCGGTGCCAGGTAGGGATTCCTGCCAGGCCTTGCCGTAGCAGAATTCATGGCAATGTCAGCGCCATTGGCCAGCAGCAATTTGACTGCCGCGGGATTGCTGTTAGCCGCTGCCCACATGAGTGCATTGGTCCCCCTCAAAGGTTCCATGGCATTGATGTCAGCACCTCGGTCCAGAATGATGCGCATGGTGTCCAGATCGCCCGTACGAGCCGCCATCATGAGCGGGGTCTCACCATTGGCCATGGGCGTATTCACACCCGCTCCGGCATCCAGCAGGATCTCGGTAATCTCCGCGTTACCGGCCATGGCGGCCAGTGCCAGCGGTGTCATCCCCTCGCGATTGATGGCCTGTACATCGGCGCCGGCCTGAATCAGGTCGGACACCATACCGGCATTTTCATGGTAAACAGCCCACTGCAATGCATTGGTGCCATCACGTTCCGTGCTGTTGACATCGACACCCTGGCTGAGAAGACTTTTCACAACACGGTTGTCTCCGTCCACAATGGCCGCCACAAGTTCACTGCGCGCCATCACCCCTGTTGATACTGTCGAAAACAACAGGCCTGCAGCCAGAGCCGCCAGAATACTCTTGTGGAATTTCATGTTTCCCCTCCGGAATCCAGAAACAGTCACTTACCTGGGGCATTGGCCCTAGACCAGCCCGGGCAGACGTCCCGTGGAACCCCCCAAACTGTCATTTTCCAGCCCGAACATATCCAGCACTCTCAGGAGCATATTGCTGGTGGGCACGGTTTTGCTTTCATAGCCCAGATGTTTGTTTCCCTTGAGCTGACCATTGCCCCCCCCGACAAGAATCATGGGCACATCATAATGAAGATGCTGGTTTGAATTGCCCATATTGGAGCCATACAGGGTAACCGAGTGATCAAGCAGGTTACCGTCTCCTTCCTCAATGGATTTCAGCTTGTCCGCAAAATAGGCCACCATGCTGGCATGATAACGATTGAGGATGGCGTACTGGGCAACTCGACCCGGATCTTCCGCATGGTGGGAGCCACCATGGAAACTGACATCCGTGCCGGAATCCGGATATACCCGGCCAGTCAGGTTCCGGGCCATCAGCATGGTGCCAACACGGGTAATATCTGCCTGGAAAGCCAGTGCCAGCAGGTCAAACTGCAGCTTGATGTGCTCATCAAAGGATTCAGGTACCCCATAGGGGACCGTCATCGACGGCACTGCATCGGATTTCTGCATGGCAATCTGCAGCCGGCGCTCTATTTCCCGCACATCGGTAAAATACTGATCCAGGCGCAAACGGTCAGGTGCTGCCACCTGTAACTTCAGCTTCGCCAGGTCTTCAGTGACCGAATCAAGGATGCTGCGCTGCTGGGCACGGCGCAGCGCGCGTTCCTCGGGTGTACCACCACTACCAAACATCCTTTCAAAGACGACCTGGGGATTGATTTCCATGGGCAGTGGACGGGTGGGTGTAGACCAGGAAATAGTGTTGGTATAGACACAACTATAGCCTTCACCACAGTTGGTGGAATTGGATCCCGGGTCTTCCACGCCCAACTGCAGAGACGGAAGCAGGTTTGTTTGCCCGATTTCCCGGGCCAGTATCTGGTCCAGCGTGGTACCCACCTGTACGTCGGCCCCAGTGGTCTTTTTAGGTTTCACTCCGGCCAGGAACGCAGACGCGACAAAATGGTCGGCACCGGTGACTCCAGGCGGATTTTCTGCCGAACTGGACCACATGCCGGTAGTCAGAACCACGTTCTCGCGCAAATGCTCCAGGGGTTTCCATATAAAGGGATACTCAAAGCCGGGGGCCATGCTTTCAGGCTCCCAGTAACCGGGTGCTGCACCATGCGGAATAAAAATACCGGTAAAGCGAGTGGGATGCAGTTCCTGCGCCTGGGCCAGGGTAGCAAAGGCCGGCAACATCGATTCCAGGACCGGCAAGGCCAGGGCTGCTCCGGCACCCTTCAGGAATTTCCTGCGGGGCAGTGATTTCTTGGTAATAAACATGGTATTTATCCTCCAGCAGCAGTTTATACCCCGATTTTTTTTCTTTCCGTTTGATCTCCAACAAATGCCACCTCGACTTGCACAGCATTTTCATTTTTCAACGGGGATATTCACCTGGGCAAAAGTATGGGACAGCCATAGGGAAAACAAAGCGGGAGGAGTCTGGAGATATTTTTTACCAGGGAATTTCTGATCCGTCGTAATTGTAAAAACGCCCGGATTTTTCCAGTGTCAGCGCATCGATAACCGCCATCAGACCCTTGACACTGGTCCGGGTATCAATAAGTGCATTGGGCCCTGTCATGTCTGTTTGTACCCAGCCCGGATGAAGGGCTGCTACGGCCATGCCCCTGCCGGCAAGGTCCAGTGCCAGGGACTTCACCACCTGGTTAAGCGCTGTCTTTGATGATCGGTAGACATAAGTACCACCGCTGGTGTTCTCTGCGATCGACCCCATCCTGGAGCTCAGGTAGACCAGCCTGGCATCCCCCGATGTGGACATCCTGGGCAGAAGTGCCCTTGTCACCAGCAGAGGGGCTATGGTGTTGACTCGGAAAATCCGCAGCCATTCATCCGGATCAGCCTGATCCAGGCTTTGGGATTGGCCGTAAATTCCTGCATTATTGATGAAAAGCGAGTAGGTAAGCTCCGGGAGTCTGTCTGGCAAGGTCTCGATGGATATCGAATCACTGACATCCAGCTCGACGACGGTCAGGTTGGGGCCCGCCAGACTAGCCAATTGACCTGCTTCGGCGGGATTACGGCAACAGGCCACTACCTGGTCTCCCCTGGCGAGGCACTGCTTCGTGAACTCAAGGCCAATACCTCTGCTGGCCCCTGAAATCAGAGTCTTTTCCATATTCCTGTCTCCCGGATTGTTGCCCTGTACCCTGTTTTTAAGGGCCCAAGGGTGTAACATTGATAGAGATAACCGGTCATTAACCCAGTACTGACGGTTCATAAAGGATTAAGCCACGCAGGAGCACAATGTCAATTCAGGTTAGGAAAATTTTTCAACGAGCACACGATGAAAAGGCAAGCACCCGTTAATAAAGCCCGCCAGAAACATGGATTTTTCCATACCTGCGCTGTCGTTGTATTCTGCGCAGGTGGCTTAGCTGTTTCAGGGCAGGTGTTTTCACAGAATGCTACCAATCCTCTCGCTACCCTGATTTTTGAATCTACACCACTGGACAGCCGGGATGTGCCTGGACAGGATACCGCCACGAAAGCAGTGAGCGACGCAGCGATCAATGATTCGACCCGTACTGGTGATTCTGATATCGAAGAATACCTTGCCCTGATTGATACTACCCTGGAAGAAGATGGCCTCTATGCCCAGTCATTAATCCAGCAATATGACTCCCTGGGACTATTCCATCTGCAGGCCGGAAATTATGACGAAGCCGTGGCTGCATTCGAGGAAGCACTGCATGTCATCAAGGTAAACAATGGCCTTTTCAGTCTCGAACAGTCAGATATTGTGAGTCACCTGGTCAGGGCACATACCTTGCGCGGTGACTTCGTTTCGGTAGATAACCATAAACATTATCTTTACTACCTCAATGAAAAAAGCCTGCCTGATAATTCACCGGAAAAGACTTCAGCTCGACTGGCCTGGGCTGACTGGAATGTGGAGGCCTTTGTAAAAGGATACCGGGAGAGCTATTCCAACACCGTCAATATTTCTGATAGCGTGAACGCGGCCCGCCGTATTGAAAACCGTGTGACAATTGATGTTCCTGTTAGCCAGCCGCCGGGAAGTACTGATGCCCCCCGCACCATGTCGGTTTCCATGCGCGTACCCATGCTCAACCAGAATTCCGTTATCACCAATGCCGCTGTTACCGATTACAACCTGAGAAGTGCTCCCGTAGCCCTCAATAACGATATGCTGATTAACCGGCGATTGCATGAAGCCAAGGCCATCTATCAGTCCCTGCTGGAACAGCAACATCCGGAGGATGAAGACTTTCTGGACAGACAGCGGGAATTGCACGAGAAACTGGCCAACATCAATTACCTGCTGAAAAAGGAGCTGGAACGATTCGAGGACACCCAGGACCAAGGCTCCATTACTTTCAACCGGGTCAACCAGGAATACACCAGCAACGCCGAAATGATGGCCAATCGGCGCTATATTGATACACGCAAATCTTTCACAAACTACGTGGATACCATCGAAAATTCAGCGCAGAGTTCTCCCCTTGATATAGCCCTGGCCTATATCTCCCTGGGTGATATGCACATGAGTTTCGAGCGTCCACAACGTGCCTATGATGCCTATGGTGAAGCCTACATGCTGTTAATTAACGCTGGCCACGCGCCAGCACAGGCTGATGCCATTCTCAATCCAGCGCCGGATATCGCGGTACCAGCCTATGGGATTCACGCCTACAGCCGACGTTTTTTTGGTATTGATGAAACAACAGACATACCATTTAAAGGCCATATCGATGTTTCTTTCGACAAAGACCGATTCGGCTTTGCCAGCAATATAAATATTCTTGAAAGCACACAGGGCACGCCCGATGCAGTGCGCTCAGCCCTGCGTCAATTCCTGGATGGCCAGCGAATGCGCCCTACGCTTGATCGGGGCCAGGCTGTTGAGGACGAGAAAGTCCTTCGCCGCTATTATTATTATTACTAGACTTTTACAACTGGAATTTTTTACTACCGGGCTCTAACTACCAAACAACAGGGCAGCAGAAACTGACAGCGATGAGCAATACCCGATTAATAAAAGCCATCTTTGCGCATTCGGTCAGTGCCGGAAAAATACAGACTGTGGCTGATCAACGCCTGATTGGAAAACCGCCATTGATCAAGCGCCTGTTAATGCTTTCATCTCTGCTAGTCCCGTTATTTCTGCTGCCTGGTGCAACGGCCCAATCCAATACCGAACTCAGGACACTGTTTTTTGATCCTGTGTATACAGACAACACTGATGAAATCCTGCTTTCATCCGGAGGGAATACGCCTGCAGAACTGCTCCAATCGGACGATCCTTCAAGAACACCGGTACAGGTCATCACCGACATTCAGGTTTACCAGGACAGTATTAACCAGCTCATAGAGGAAAGCGGCGTATTTGAGCCACAGCTGGCCCAGCAGTATCTTTCCCTAGGCAGCCTGTATGAGCAGTCCGGTGATTACGACAATGCCGTCGCCTCTTTTGAGACTGCCATGCATATCTACCGGGTCAATGATGGGCTTTACACCCTCACACAGGAAAATGCAGTCAGGGCCCTGATCAGCGTCAATAAGTTGACCCGTAATTATCCTGAGGCAGACCAGTACCACGAATATCTTTATTACCTGCTGAAACGCAATCATGAACCAGGCAGTGATGCTTTGGTGGGTGCTTCACTGGAATGGGCTGACTGGAACCTCGAGGCTTTTCAGCGAATGGCCTTCAACGATGAGGAAGGATTGTCGGTTAGTGGGGATTATCGCAGTGTCCCGGCCGGGATGCTTCGTAATGGCGACCTGATCGCTGTCGATGACCCTATGCGAAACCAGGTCCGGTTTATTCCCCGCTCAGCTTTCATGAGCCCGGGAAGTAATATGGCGGCAGATTACTACACCCCTGATCAACTGATGGATCCCAGACTGAAAAATGCTGAAGATTTGTATGATGAGATACTGGAAACGGGAGTGCATAACCGGGAGCTCATCCTCAGAAAAGCCAACGTTACCCTCCTATTTAAAGCCCAGCTCGAGTCCATCGTTAACCGAACTGTTATCAGTTCCTCCCTGGCATCTAACCAGAATAATTTCGCCAGGACAGTCTCGTCAATACGCAGAGGCTATTCAGAAATTCGTGAGGCACTGGCTTCTCTTGCTGAAAATCTATTGGACGAATCTCCTGTAGAAGCGGCACAAGTGTATGTGGACCTTGGCGACTGGGAGTTCGCCTTCGATCACAAAAGTCGGGGCTATGAATCCTATAATAATGCCAGAGACATACTGCTTGAACAGGGTTACAGTGAAGAAGAGATCACCCGGTTTATCACGCCCGAACCGGCTATCCTCATACCAGCCTTTGCTCCCATAAAACACACCAGGGCCTTTCTCAGCATTCCCCCTGGCCAGGATATTCCATACATTGGATTCCTTGATGTTTCATTTAATCAACGCCCAAACGGCGATTTACGCAATATCACAATCGAACAAACTTCCGAAAATACCGGTCAACGTATACGCTCCCGATTAATGGATATGCTTAGGGATAATAGGACAAGACCTTTGATGATTGCTGGCGAGGCTGAAGAACAACGTGATATAAATATCAGGTACTACTATTCCTATTGATATTTTTTTGATTTTTCCACGTAATTGGAAAATAGAATTCGTTGATCAAGATAAGCCCTGACTGTTTAAGCGATGAGAATCTCAAGCATTAATCAACATTACAGTTCAGTCACCCGGTCTGCAGTGAAACTTCTGACTCTGCTGTTTTGTTCTTCTATTTCCTTATCGTTTCCGCTGGTCGCGCAGGAAGAGGCAGACCTCTCATACCTGGTCTTTGAACCTGTTTCTATCGCAGTCACGCTCACTGAAGGTGAAGTCGCTGAATTTGAGGAACTTACTTCCCTGCCTACCGGTAATAATCCAGTTACCCCGTCCTATTACATCACTACACAACTTCTGAGAGCGGACGCACAGAAAGCGCTCATATCAGATAGTGATATCGCACAGTATGAGAAAAGTATACACAACCTCGAACTTGACGGCGGAGCCTATGAATCGGCGCTGAGCCAGGAGATGCTTGCTCTGGCAAGTCTTTATCAAAGCCAGGGTGACCATGAAACCGCACTTGAATATCTTGAAAGAGCACAGCATATCAATCGGGTAAATAAGGGACTGTTCAACCTGGACCAGGAATTCATTATTGAGGAAAAAATTGAAAGTCATATTGCCCTGGGAAATCTGATGGCGGCAGATTCAGAGCAGGAATATCTGTTTTACCTGAAGCGAAAGGCCTATGGTGAAGACAGTCCGGATTTACTCCCAGCAATGACACGATATGCTGAATGGAATATTTTTGCCTTTGACTCAAAACTCAGCCAGGATCCCAATCTGTTTTATGCCGGTGATGCCTCAGCATTCGCCGCCAATAGCGTAAACAATTCCATCGGTGAGGAAAATTTCAGGACAATGCGCCTGATGTATGCACAGAATATTTACCGGAGCATTATCCAGATTCTGCTTAACAATTATGGCGTAACCGACCCCCGCCTGATGGATATGGAAAAACGACTGGCGCTTACCAATTATTTTTTTGCTACCAACCTGGATATCAACAGTTCGGCGTTTAACAACAGTAACAACACTCAGCTTGCCATGGCTTCCACCCAGGGTTTTTACGACATGTCACGTGTATCTTCCAATTCCATGGGTTACAGACATGGGCGTGATGCCTTTGAAAGACGCCTTGAATACCTCAAAATGCGCGAAGACGCCACACCCGAGGAGCTAGCGTTAGCGCGCGTAGAACTGGGCGATTGGCTGCTACTTTTTAAAAAACGGGTTACTGCGCTGGAAGTCTATGAAGAGGCCCATAATGAGTTACTAGCTTCAGTTCCGGACAGTGCGCTACTCAAATCTCTTTTTATGCCTGATATCCCAAAAACCATCCCTGACTTTATTGACTACCGCTATACAAGGGCCTTCCATAATATTCCTGAAGACGTGTCTCTGGATTACAGGGGATGGTTTGATTTAGATATTGAAATTAACCGGTTTGGACAAACTACCGGCGTAACACTAATAAACAAAAGCAACGACAGTGATGAACAAGTTGAAGCCATTTTGCTAAGACAACTTCGTAATTCCACATCCTTTAGGCCACGTTTCAAAGATGGTGAACTCGTTGATAAAGAGGTCGTCATGTTGCGTTATTACTATTCAATGTAATTTCCCTGTTAGAATTTCTTAAGCTGTTTAGTCTTCTTGCTGTTTGTTCTTTGTTTGACCTCCAACAGCTAATTATATTACGTCAATCCATTCTCCTGACTTTACTCAAAACCCACACTTTTTCTATTCCTGTATTTCTCATGGCTGTTACGTTATTTCATTCCATGACATAAAGTATCAAACTTCGTAACTACAATCCCCTTGACTGAAAACAAGGGCAGATATGGATCTCGAACAATTACTGACAACAAACCCGTTGTCACCATCATGCTGAGAACGAGGCACATAAAAGGTTGGTACGAACCGCAGATTAAAAACTACAGTAAAAAGCTTCAGGCACAAAAAAGCCGGATACGAAATCCGGCTTTTTGTATTGCTGAACGGTTTACACCAGTTTGTAACCCAGTTCATAGAGCGGCATTTTCCTGACACGCTCACCTGTGGCGTTATAGATCGCGTTAGCAACCGCTGCCAGCAGAGGAGGCATGGAAGGCTCACCCGCACCTGTTGGCGGGAATTCTTCCGGCTCCAGAAACGCAATTTCCAGCTCTGGTGCCTGAGGCATCCTGAGCAGTGGATACTGGTGGAAGTTCTGCTGCTGGATGACTCCATTGTCAAAGGTGATCTTGGAGTTGAACAGCTGGCTAAGGCCATCAATGATGCCACCTTCCATCTGGTTTTCCGCTGCACTGAGGTTGTGGATGAAACCGAAATCGGCAACAGCCCAAACCTTGTGTACTTTCACTTCCTTGTTCGCGCTGATAGTACAGTCGGCAACCTGTGCTACATAACCGCTGTGACAGAAGTAGAAAGAAAGACCCTTGGCACGGCCAGGCTCACTTGCACCATCTGCATAACCGGAAATGCGGGCCACTTCATTAATGACGTTGGCAGCACGGCCAGTGTGCATTGACTGCGGATTTTCAGGGTTCGCCAAACGAGGGGAGCCAAGAGTATCCAGAAGGAACTGTACATGTCCCTTACCGGAAGCAACAGCAAGTTCATGCATGAAGCTCTGGAAAGTAAATGCAAAGGCATTGGATGCCGGCGCACGCATTGGCCCTGTCGGAATAGCATTGTGGAACATGGTCTGGGTCAGCTTCACGTTATCAATGACATCCATCGGGAATACATTCGGGTTCAGGTCGGCACTGGTCATTGGCGCCTGATCATTACCGGTAGAGGTGATGAAATGATCCTGCCATGCCGTGAGATTGCCCACTGAATCCAGGCCAGCCTTGTAGGAATGGAATCCTCCAGGACGGAAATAGTCACCGCTCATATCATCTTCACGAGTCCACTGCAGTTTAACCGGAATACCTTCCATCCTGCGTGCAATGGCCGCCACTTCGAAGACATAGTCATTGGCCAGTTTACGTCCGAAACCACCACCAATACGGGTCTGGTGAAGAACAACACGCTGGGCAACCTCACCCTCAGGAATTCCAAGCAATACGCCAGTACCAGTTTCACCACTTTGCGGAATCTGTGCAGGCGCCCAGATTTCGATGGAACCATTCTCATACTTGGCAGTACAGGTTTCAGGCTCCAGTTGGGCATGACTGACATAGGGATATTCGTAGAAGCTGGACACGACTGTTTCAGCGCTGCCCAGAACACCTTCGGCGTCTCCTTTGCTGGCCTCAGCCTGTACGGGGCCATCAGGACCGAAAGAAGTGGTCATCAATGGCTCACCATCCTGACCTTCAAGCGCATAGGCTTTGGCTACAAGATCATCCCAGGTTGCAGACTCGGCGTCACTGAGATCCCATTCGACTTCCAGTTCACGCTTGGCCTTGATCGCTGCCCAGGTTGATTCGGCAACAATGGCCACACCACTGAACATGTCTCCACCACCAGGATTGAACATTTTCGGATTACCGAACTGATCAACGATAAAAGCGTCGACAACACCTGGCATGGATTTAATATGGGCTTCGTTAAATGAAACAGCCTTGCCACCAATCTGTGGACACTTGTTGTAGGTGGCAATCAGCATGCCTTCCATCTGGGTGTCGGCACCGAAAAGCGGCTTACCGGTTACGATGTCATGGTTATCAACACCTGTGAAACGACGGCCCAGCAACTTGAACTGATCCTGTGTTTTCAGGGTCAGCGATGCCGCATCAGGCACTTCCATGGTGGCGGCCAGTTCGGCAAACTCACCGTAAGCCCATTCACGACCGGAAGTGCTGTGAACAACTTTTGTTTCGCTGGTAGTAAGTTCGGAAACCGGAATATTCAGCTGCTGGGATGCCGCTGCAAGAATCATGGCCCTGGCAGTGGCACCAGCCTGGCGCATAGCCATCCAGTTCATCGGAGTTGACAGAGAACCCCCGGCAAACTGGGCACCGTATTTAGTCGCATCAATATCGGCCTGAACGACTTCAACGTCTTCCCAGGCGCAATCCAGTTCTTCGGCAATAATCAGGGGAAGACCTGTTTTAATACCCTGTCCACATTCGGGGTTCTTGGAGAATATGTTGATTCGGCCATCAGGCTGAATCTGGACGTAGGGGCTCAATGTGCTCAGTTCATCAGAGGCAGACTGTGCCTTTGCCTTAGGGCTTGAACCCATGGCAAGGCCAAGGGCGAGTCCGCCACCGGCAATACTGGAAATCTTGAAGAACTGGCGACGGCTTACTTCCGGCAATCCCACGGAAAGGTTTTCTTTTGCACCTGCCAGTTCCTGGAAAAAATCAGGAAGCTCAGGAGTCAGATGATCATTTTTTATCAATTTCATGCTGTCTCTCCTGTCGCGGCGGCATCGTAGAATGCAGTGCCATTCATTTTAGCAGCAGCGCTCTTGATAGCCTTGCGAATACGTGTGTAAGTGGCACAGCGGCAGATGTTGCCAGACATGGCTGCATCAATATCTGCATCGCTGGGGTTGGCATTGTTAGCCAGCAGGGCAGTGGCACTCATGATCTGGCCGGCCTGGCAGTAACCACATTGTGGAACATCAAGCTCAACCCATGCTTCCTGGACAGGAGTCAGGCTGCCGTCAGCTGCTGCAATGCCTTCAATGGTGGTGATTTCCTGGTCTGACAGATTGCCTACCGGAATCTGGCAGGAACGGACTGGAGCGCCGTCCATATGAACTGTACATGCTCCGCACTGGGCGATACCACATCCATATTTGGTGCCAACAAGACCGAGCTCGTCACGCAGCACCCAGAGCAGCGGAGTGGAGGGGTCGATCTCACCGATGTCCATTGTTTGACCGTTTATACGTAAAGTTGCCATAACAATTCCCTTGGTTTTGAGTTGTTGCGGACCTGAGCCGCTACATATCGTTAATGATTGAAAATAACAGTAAAAAATTTACAGAAAAGTGGTTCAAAGTAAACCACTCACCCTCAAGAATCAAGCGGTATCTGTGCTGTTCCGGGCCTCATGCAGCTTCACACTCACCGAAATTTTTGACCTTCCAGAAGTTCGCTGGTTGTCCCTGCACGATCAAATGAAAAAACAAACACCGACAGATATGCCAAAGTATACCCCAAATACGTTTTTCTTGCCTTATCATGGGGGCTGGACCGTTACTGGAAATTTGCAGTGCTGCCTGTTTGTGCCCTTAAGAAACCCGTGTAACACTGGATTATTGTGAATTGGCCTGTGACAGAAGTTCTTTCATCGCGGGATGCGGATATGGGTAACGGGCTATCCATGCTTTTCTATCGATGGGTGGCCAGCCTGCTTACAAAACCATCCACCATTTACAGGACATTGACGGCGACACAAAAAGTGACTAAATGTAAGCATTCACTATCAATTATTAACCTATAATTATTGAAGTAAACCAGGATAACGTTTTTGAAGCGCTCCATATTTACAACACCATTGATCAGCCCATTGATCAGATTTATCCTCAATACCTGGCTCAAGGTATCAGGATGGCGCGTGGTTGCCGACAGATTACCGGAGCCGCCCTTCGTCTTTATCGGTGCACCCCATACCAGTAACTGGGACTTTCTCTATCTGATGGCAGCCATCTTTCACCTGAAGATGGATATTCGCTGGATGGGTAAACATACCCTGTTTCCCACCGGATTGGGCTGGCTGTTAAACTGGATGGGCGGTATACCTGTCGTCAGGAACCGTGCCCATAACATGGTTTCAAGGATGGCCGACATGATCAGACACCATCCCGACACTATCCTGTGCATTCCCCCTGAAGGGACCCGAAGCAAGGTCAGCGAATGGAAAACCGGGTTTTACCACATTGCCTCAGAGGCCAATGTGCCTATTTTCATGGCTGCCATCGATGCAGAGAAAAAGGAATTGCGCATTCTGGGCGAGTTCCAGCCCACAGGGAATGTGGACGACGATATGCCCAAAATCCGGGCGTACTATGCAGGAATCACGGGATTAAGACCTGAAAACACATAAATTTCATGACTTTCTTGCCAACCCCCGGACTTCAGCATGCCTGAAACAGTCAGTGGTATGGTCATTGACCATCCCGGTCGCCTGCATATGGGCATAGACAATTGTCGGACCCACAAAACTGAACCCACGCATTTTCAGGTCTTTTGAGAGCTCTTCTGCCAGCAGGGTTTTCGCTGGCACCTCCTGCAGGCTTGTCCACGTGTTCTGGATGGGCAGATTGTCAACAAAACCCCAGATATAGCGGTTAAATGTACCAAACTCCCTGCGCACCTCCAGAAAGGCCCTGGCATTGGTCACTGCAGCATTTATCTTTAACTTATTACGAATTATAGCCGAATTGTTGATAAGTTCTTCGATCTTGCCGCTATCGTAGTTTGCTACAATGTTGTAATCGAAGCCGTCAAAGGCCTGTCGAAACGCCTCCCGTTTCCTGAGGACAGTGATCCAGCTCAAACCCGCCTGCATCCCCTCCAGGCTCAGGAATTCAAAGAGTTTTTTGTCTGAATGCAGGGGAACGCCCCATTCCCGGTCGTGATAGCGCTGATAAAGCGGATCTTCCCCGGCCCAGGCACATCTTGTGACTGCCACTGCCTACTCCTTCCAGATAAAACTTACAGGTCAGGGATCAACCCTGAGCTGGCCCATCATACCAACCTCCGCATGATCCAGGATATGACAGTGGTACATCCAGGTACCGGGACGTTCATCGAAACGCACAGCCAGTTTGAGCTCTGTATGTACAGGAATATCCACCGAGTCCTTCCACTCCGACACCCGGGTATCGTCCAGCACCTGAAAAAAATACCCATGGAGATGAAACGGATGGTTAAAATACGTGTCATTTCGGACTGTCCAGACATGGGTTTCACCGATCCGGGCCTCAATGGGCATGACATCCCAGTAGGGAATGCCATTGATGCCCATCTCAACGGTGTTGTCATCGGGAAAATCAATAGTCAGGTCTACAAGCACCTCCCTGGCATCCGTGATATCAATTGGCTCAATAGTCCTGAGTTGCTCGGGTATGTCTTAGGGTATGACTTCAGGCTCATCCACGGTAACCATTCGCAGCATTTCCTCTGAAAAGCGGTTGAATGTACTGCCATACCCCAGGTCAGTGGGGTACCAGTCAAACCATTCTTCAGTACCAGGTTCGTCCCTGGGCGTGAAAACCATATCCACCCGTTCTGAAGGAACAATTCGTATTTCATCCAGTATTTCAGTACGAGCCGCCAATCCATTATCACCCCCAAGCCTGATCAGGGGGCGGCGCTTGTTGCGAATGGTGTAGTAACGGGTACGGGCAGCATTAATCACACGCCAGCGCTGTTGCTTACCCTTGCGCATCTTCAGCTCAGGCCTGACCTTGCCATTTACCAGCAGGACTTCACCTTCCCGGCCAAAAAGATCGCTGAAGGCTCCACCCTGGTCTGCAGGAAGAAACTGCCCATTTTCATCCAGGCTCATATCTGAAAGCATCAACACAAGATCATTGCCAAATACTGCCGGGTCATTCGGGTCCTCCACGACCAGTGGCCCATACATACCCCAACCCACCTGCGCTGCAGAGTTGATATGCGGATGGTACCAGTAGGTGCCGGCATCCCTGACAATAAAGTCATAGGTAAAACGGCCACCGACCGGAATCGGATCCTGGGTAACGCCGGGGACACCATCCATATTGTTGGGAACGCGCAGGCCGTGCCAGTGGATACTGGTGGCATCCGGGAGGTTATTGGTAAAGTGCACGATGACACGATCGCCAACCTTCGCTCGAATCAGTGGACCGGGAAGCGTTCCGCCATAGGTCCACACCGGCGTGCGGGTACCAGGGACAATTTCCATGTCGGTTATCCTGGCTTCCAATTCGATTTCCAGCACATCAGGGTCGGGGTTTAAATCGCGGGGAATCGCCAGCGCAAGATCCTCATCCCATCCTTCCGGCTGCTCTACCTGGCTTGCCCTGAGCATTGTGCCGGGAAGGGCATCGCCCGGGTCATTGTGTTGGCTGGCACAAGCCGACAACAGTGCAGTACTGATTAATGCGCCGGCAAAAAATTTTATATCCATGGAGACCACCTTGCCTGAAACCGGCCTGATCAAGCATCAGGCCTGCCTTAATGATGTATACAAGTTACATGATTCTACGACGACAGGCCAAAACAGGTGTTTGATTTACCACAAGCCATGACCCTGGCAAAAAAGTCAGATGGGCTCTATACGACGCAGGTGGCGAAGTACTGAAAGCCAGGCGCCGGTAAGACCCAGCCCGCCGGAAACCACCAAAAGGACGAGTAGATCACTAAATCCCAGGCCAGACAGGGCAAAATCCGACTCATAGAGCGTCATCAGCCTGCTCACAGGACCTGTCAGAAAAAGAAAGGCCAGCAGCGCAAGCAGTGCTGCTATGAGTCCGCCACCCACACCGTACCAGATACCTGTATATAGAAAAGGTCGGGCCACGTAGGCATCAGTGCCACCCACCAGTTTCACTACAAGTATTTCATCCCGACGGTTTTCAATGGCAAGCCTGACCGTGTTACCTACGGCGAGGATGACTCCCAGACACAATAGGACTGCCAGACCAAGAGTGAAACGTTCGGCCAGGTTGAAGATTGCGTACAGTCGTTGCACCCATTCAAGGTCAATCTGCACAGACTCTACCCCGGGAAATAATGTCAATGCATCGGCCAGCACAGTTAACTGCTCACTGTCCTGAACCGCAGGAATGACCACAATAACCGAAGGTAACGGGTTGTCATCCAACCCGGACAGGACTTCACCGAAACCGGAGGCCGCCTGGAATTCTTCCAGGGCCGCGTCTGAAGTAACCACACTGAAGCCGGCAACATCGCTTCGCATACCCATGGAAACCGCGGTGTCATTGAGAATCTCCGGGGTAACGTCCATGGACATGAAGACACTGATATTACCCGCTTCATTCAGGGAATCATCCAGTTGCTGGAGATTTTCAAGAAACAGTGCCAGGCACAAGGGCAGGGCAAGCGCGATGCCAATGACCGACCAGGTCAACAGGCTCGAGGCAGGTTCACTCAGCAGGCGCCATAAACTGTCAACCGCTACCGTCTGGTGCTGGGAGAAAATGGATCCACCACCACTGCGCGCGCTCCTGCTGGCTGATGGAGTCGCTTTTTTTCCTGTTCTTGCCATTTCCCTGGCCGGTTGTCTGTTTTTCAGGGAAGCCATTCAATCACTTCCTGTCCTGTTACTGACCAGCCGCCCCTTGTCCAGCGTCAATACCCGGTGTCGCTGACGGTCTATAAGAGCCAGGTCATGGGTGGCTATCAGCACACTTGTACCCACCTGACTGAACAATTCAAACAGGGCCATGATTTCTGCAGATAATTCAGGGTCAAGATTACCTGTGGGCTCATCGGCCAGCAGCAAGGCCGGCTTGTTGACTACCGCTCGAGCAATGCCTACCCGTTGCTGCTCTCCACCCGACAAGGCGATGGGATACTGGTTTTCCTTGTTTAACAGGCCCACCTTGTCCAGTGCAGCACGAACACGACGTGCCGCCTTCTCATTATCATAACCGGCTACCTGCAGGGGCAGGGCAACATTCTCGAACACGGTGCGATCAAAAAGGAGTTGATGGTCCTGGAAGACAACGCCGATGTCGCGGCGAAAATATGGGAGCTGACGACGGGACAGTCGGTTAAGATTCTTTCCATGAACAAAGACCTGTCCAGCAGAGGCTTTCTCCATCTGCATCACGAGCTTGAGCAGGGTACTTTTACCGGCGCCGGAGTGCCCCGTCAGAAAAGCAAACTCCCCCTCGTGTAAATGGAAGCTGATATTCAGGAGGGCTTCATGGCCACCAGGGTAACGTTTGCTGACACTGTCAAACTTGATCATCAGCGGTGGGTATCAGTTAGCTATGTTCGCGGTTAAACAGGGCCGCCACGAAATCACGGGCGTTGAAAGGGCGTAAATCTTCAGCTTTCTCACCTATACCAATAAAACGGATAGGAAGGCCGAAGTGCCTGGCAATGGCGAAAATCATACCACCTTTGGCCGTACCATCCAGCTTGGTCAGGGTGATGCCCGAGATTTTCACGGCTTTACTGAAGTGTTCAGCCTGACTGAGTCCATTCTGCCCGGTGCCGGCATCAAGGACCAGCATGATTTCATGGGGAATATCCTCGTCCAGCTTTTTCAGGACTCGCACGACCTTTTCCAGTTCCTGCATAAGATTGTCCTTATTGTGCAGGCGGCCCGCTGTATCGGCTATGAGCACATCCATATTCCGGGCACAGGCTGATTCGTAGGCATCGTAAATTACTGACGCACTGTCGGCCCCGGTATGCTGGGCCACCACAGGAACATCATGTCTTTCTCCCCAGGCCTGCAACTGTTCCACCGCAGCCGCACGGAAGGTGTCACCTGCTGCCAGCATCACTGAACGCCTGTCTTTTTGCAGTTTGCTGGCCAGCTTGCCAATGGTTGTTGTTTTACCAACACCGTTGACTCCCACCATCAGAATTACAAAAGGCTTCTTACGCCCGGCAGGAATGTCCAGTGGCTTTTCACAGTGAGACAGTAAATCAAACAACTTCTCCTGAAGGGCTTCGTAAAGGGCTTCGGAATCCTTGAGCTGGTTACGTTTAAGACTGGCAGTAAGCTCATCAATGATGGTTGTAGTTGCCTCTATTCCCACATCGGCTACAAGGAGCTGGCTTTCCAGTTCTTCCAGTAGTTCCTCATCAATGGCCTTTTTGCCGGCCAAGACACTGGCCAGACCCTCGCCCAGATTGTTGCGGGTTTTCTGTAGACCGGATTTCAGCCTTTCGAAGAGTGAATCACTGGCTGTCTCCTGAACTTTGTCACCAGCAGTCTGCTCTTCGGGTTGTGCGGTCTGTTCCCGGTTTTTTTTGCCAAATCCAAACATGGGTTTATACGAGTTGAGATAGTGATTTTGAGGCTCGCTATCCTATCAGCACTGCCCCTGCTATGCCACAGAAAATCTGGCACAATGACCAGCCGGACAGCCATGAATCACCAGATGTTTGGCAGGCTTGTAGCGAAGCAGACTTTTATGACCAATTATTCCAGTAAGAAAAGTGACCGGGACAGATTCCGTATCATTGCCGGTGAGTGGCGAGGCAGGAAGCTGTCATTCCCCGGAGATATTCCATCACTTCGGCCCACCACGGATCGCATCAGGGAAACGCTTTTCAACTGGCTTCAGCTGGATATAGCCGGTGCCAGCTGCCTGGACCTCTTTTCCGGCAGCGGCGCCCTGGCTTTTGAAGCCTGCTCCAGGGGGGCCGACACTGTCACTGCCATTGACAGCTCAACAAAAGTGACTGATATGCTGATGGCCAATTGCAAAGTTCTCGAATGCAGCAATATGCATGTCATCACGGCTGATGGCATGCAATGGCTGCAAGCGCAGAAGGAGCCCGCCCCTTTTGACATCATCTTTCTGGACCCCCCTTATGCCCTGGGGCTGCTGCCAGAGTGCCTGAGCATGATTACCAATAAAGGTTTACTGAAATCCAGGGGACTAATCTATCTCGAGTCTGACGTCTCACTCGACTCTATAGACATCCCAAAGGAATTATCATTGCTCAAGTCCGGTAAGGCCGGGCAGGTGTTTTATGGTGTATGCGGGTCATAATGGTCTACGAAATGATCAGGAATTTTCGCCGAATTCAAAGAAACAGGTCAAAGTGTTTCGAGACTACAATGACGTCATGGAATGGACGACATCTGCACAAGACCAGCCTCAGGACATAACGGCCTGATCCCTGTTTTTGCTGCCGCTAGATTTCCTTGTAAAAAGTAAATTCAATTTCCACCGTAGCGCCCAGTGGAAGCGCGTCTACGCCAATAGAGCTGCGGGCAGGAGGTGCTTTTTCCAGGGAATCAAACTGCGCCTCCCAGACAGCATTGAATTCACTGAAACGCTCAAAGTCTGATGAATAAACCCGCGCAAATGCTAGATGCTGCCAGTCAAGACCAAACTCATTCATCAGCAACTGCAGGTTCTCCAGAATTTTTTCAGTTTCCGGTCCAACCCCGCCGGCAACAATTTGCCCTGTGTCATTATCCAGGCCGACCATACCACTGAGATAATAATGCGGGCCGGCTTTGACCAACTGGCTGTACCTGAACTTCGGGGCAATCAGGGTTTGCGAAACAAGGTATTCAACCAAGACCAGAAACCTCCTTTCCAATCATCAGAAAACAAGATTATAGAAAACCACGGCCATCACAATAGTGACCCCATAGCGCAGTATGAACCGCCAGGCCTTGTACCAATGATGGGACTCAAGCACAGAAAGCTCTTCCCTTGAGATGGCATCAGGAATGACCCACCCCACAAGGATCGCTGTCAGCAATCCGGTGACAGGCAGCATAATGCTGCCTGTCAGGTAATCAAAAAGATCAAAAAAGGTTTTTTCAATTCCAAGAAAACCCAGGGGATAAAAACCCTGTAACCCATTCAGGGATAACACGGACAGGAATCCGATCAGCCAGATAAACAGCCCGGTAGCAATAGCGGCTTTCTTCCGGCTCCACTCCGGCTTACTGGTAAGCCAGGCAACAGGGACTTCCAGCATGGATATAGAGGAAGTGATGGCGGCGACAAATAGCAGGATGAAGAACAGGGCACCAAAAAACATACCGCCGGGCATGTTACCGAAAGCCAGCGGTACGGTTTCAAATACCAGGCCAGGACCGCCACCGGCATCCAGCCCAAAAGCAAAAATAATCGGAAACAGGGCCAGACCTGCCAGCAGTGCAACGAGTGTGTCTGCAGTCACAATCAGGGCTGCTGAGTCAGAGATGGAATCATCGCGTTTCAGGTAGGAGCCATAAGCCATCAGGGTGGTCGCACCCACACTTACGGAGAAGAATGCCTGGCCGAAAGCCTCAATAATAACGCTGGCATTGACCCGGCTGAAATCAGGTGTGAAAAGATAGGCCAGTGCAGTACTGAAATCCCCGGCTACCATGGCGTAACCCACCATGCCCAGCAAAATAACAAACAACAGGGGCATAAGCCATTTCACCGCCTTCTCCAGACCGCCGGCAATCCCATTCGCTGATATGTATACCGTAATAGCCATGAACAGTGTATGCCCGAAAAGAACCGTGGGAAAACTGCCATTGAACCGGGCAGACATGGCCGCCGCTTCATCACCGGAAATACCATTGAACTGCCCCAACAGGCTTTTCCCGGCATAGATCACGGTCTCACCGCCGATCATGCTGTAGAAAGAGAGAATAAGACTGGCCGTGATAATACCCATGACGCCTATCAACACCCACCAGGCACCAGCACCTGTTTCCTCGATGATTTTTTTCAGGGCTTCGGTAGGGCAACTCTGGCCCCGTCTTCCAAGCATGAATTCCGCAATAACCAGTGGCAGAGCCAGAAAGAAAACAGCGGCGATGTAAATAAATACAAATGCGCCGCCTCCGTTCTCACCGGTGTAATAGGGAAATCGCCAGATATTGGCCAGACCAACAGAGGAGCCGACAGCAGCCAGAATAAAAAGCCACCGTGAAGACCAGTTTTCATGAGCTTGCTGCTGCATTCAGGAATGCCCCTTTTTTGTTTTGATCTGCCAAGACAGGGTGTCTGGAAACAATGGCCAACAATAACAGATTACCTGCCTGGGTCTAGCCCCGGGAACACAGACCCTCCAGCCTGGCAGGCAGTTTTGTTGTATAATTTTGTCCTCGAAAATTTCACGGGCATTTCCATGAGAACTGTTGTTTATCCCGGCACCTTCAATCCCATTACCAATGGCCATACCGACCTGGTAGAGCGGGCTTCGGCTATTTTTGACAGGGTGATTGTTGCTGTTGGCACGAGCAAGGCCAAATCCACCTATGCGAGCCTGGATCGACGCGTAGCCGTCTGCAAGGAAGTACTTTCCCATCTTGATAATGTGGGGGTAAAGGGCTTCGATGGACTGCTCACTGAATTCGTAAAAAATGAAGGCGCCAATCTGATCCTGCGTGGTCTGCGTACCGTGGCTGACTTTGAATATGAATTTCAGCTGGTGGGAATGAACAGGATACTTGCTCCGGAAATTGAAACTATTTTCCTGGCTCCGGCAGAACAGTATTCCTATATTTCATCCACCCTCGTGCGGGAAATTGCGGCCTATGGCGGGGACATTTCAGAATTCGTGTCACCTGTCGTGGCCAGGGCAATGAAGGAGTCTGACTGATGGCATTGATGATCACTGACGAATGTATCAACTGCGACGTCTGTGAACCTGAGTGCCCCAATGATGCCATATCAATGGGTGAACTGATTTATGTAATTGATCCGAAGCTCTGCACCGAATGTGTGGGTCACTTCGAAACCTCGCAGTGTGTCGAGGTTTGTCCTGTGGACTGCATCCCCCTGAACCCAGAGTATGAAGAAAGCCATGATGAGCTCATGGTGAAATACAGGAACCTGACCGGAAAATCCTGATCAGGCAACCTGTAATTTATATGCCAAACGAAGGATCGCAGTCGTAGGGATAGATGTGTTCTCCCGGCACTTTTCGCCAGGCCATGAATCGTGATGCCCTCTCCCTGAACACTTCCGGATCCTCATACAGTTGCGTGAGGAAAAGCGTGCTGCCATCTTCACTCATCTTGAAACGCTCCACCATGTGAAGGTTTTCGCTGTGATTAAAACCATTGTTCATGAAGGTGGATTCCGACATATGGGTAGTATCCACCACCAGTTCATCGCCTTCCCAGTGACCTATGGAGTGGCCGTTTTTGCTGTGGGGATAATCCTCTCCCGGGTGTTCCCTGCCATCCATAAAGACAATGCGAACCATGTCAAAATACTCCATGCGCAGCACAATCATGTCCCTGCCCTGATGGATTTCCATGGGAAAGGGGGCCTGCATATAAAACGCCGCTGACGGTGGCACACAGGTATAGCCTACTGAAAATTCATAATCGAAATCATAGTTCCTGATTTCTTCCAGCGCCCTGTCTGTCAGGGTCAAACCGCCATAATCCCCTTCAGCCAGCTCACCACCCCCGGCATCATTGATGAAGATCGCGTCATCGGGCAGCTTTTCCATCAGGTCCGTGGACCCGGGCTCAGCGCCAAATTGTACTGTCCAGAATCCAGACAGTTCAGGGGCTTGTGCTCTGGCAGCAGCCGTTGTTACCAGTAGCAATGCAAAAAATGAAAGGGTGATTGAATAGAGTCTGGTCATGGGGTTTCCTGGGTATGTCAGGTCAGTCCTGATCCGGTACAGCACCACGCTGTGTTGACAGAACACTGCCATCGGAATAAGTCATGCTGCGAATTCTCATATAGTGCTCATCTTCACGGGCAGGCCATCCTGTCATAGTGACCTGCTCACCCACAGGTACGGAATCCCTGGTCCAGCCACGACGGCGCAGCAGGTTCGGAGAGTTGGTCTCGGCCCGCCAATGGACCTCATTTCCGTTTTCATCAAGCGCCGTCAGCTCTATGACGCCATGAGGGTTTGCAAAGCGAAAGCTTGTTACGACACCGGTGACCGTAACTTCCCCTTCTGGCAAAAAGTGAACGGCGAACGAGTGATGGGCCGATGCACCTGATGACGCCGACAGCGTCACTGCAGCGAGAATCAATGAGCGGAACAAATTACCTGATGCAGTTTTCATGGGTGTACCTTTGCGCCGGTTTACAGGCCAGATATTTAAATTTGAAATGGATGTTACCGCTGGCACCTGCCACAGTAAACTGTTGAACGTTGGCCCAGCCTGATTTCCTTCAGGTCAGCTGAACACTTTACACAGGGTTCTCCACCCCGGCCATAGACCGACAGGGATTGCTTGAAATAACCAGGCTCACCATCGCCGCCGGTGAAGTCCCTCAATGTTGTCCCTCCAACACGAATCGCCTCTGCCAGTATTTCCCTGATCGCGGAAGCCAGGGCCCGGTATTTTGCCAGAGAAATTCTCCCAGCCTCTTTTGAAGGCCTGATGCCAGCCCGAAACAGGGCTTCGTTTGCATAGATGTTTCCCACTCCAACCACTATATGGCTGTCCATGATGAATGTCTTTACCGGTGCCTTGCGTTTCCTGGACAGGGTGTATAGCAGATCTCCATCGAAATCGCCTTCCAGTGGTTCAGGGCCCAGACTCGCCAATAAAGGATGAATGGCAATATCCCCGGCATCAAGCCAATGGATACTGCCAAATTTCCGGGGATCCCTGAAACGAAGCACCTTGCCATCAGCCATGCGGAAATCCACATGATCATGCTTTTTGGCGGGAGTCTGTGCCGGCACAATTCGCAAACTGCCCGACATGCCAAGATGAATCATCACCGTGCCTGTCGCCACATCGACCAGAAGGTACTTCGCACGGCGCCTGACTGACAGCACTGTTTTCCCGGTCAGCAATGCATTCAGTCGTGCCGGAACGGGCCAGCGCAGTTTCTTCTCACGCACCACTACCTTTTCAATAGTCTGCCCCTGGATATGGGGCTCGATACCCCGCCTTGTGGTTTCTACTTCCGGTAACTCTGGCATAGAGGATTCCGCGCTATAATGCCTACCTTTTGAAGGCGACACCGAAGAATGACATTGGTGGTTGCCCGGTGTTCAAGGAGGTTGCAGGTTGTCTGCACAAACAATCCTGGGTGTTGATACTGGAGGCACCTTTACAGACTTCGTTCTGCTGACAACCTCTGGTGAAGCTGCACAACTGCGAACCCACAAGGTCCTGTCCACGCCCGAAGCACCGGAACAGGCCATTCTACAGGGCATCAAAGAAATGGGTCTAGCCGGTGATGTCGCCGAAGGCAGACTTAAAATCATCCATGGCAGCACCGTGGCGACCAATGCAGCGCTGGAAGGCAAGGGTGTGAGAACTGCATTTGTCACCAACCGTGGTTTCAGGGACACTCTGACCATAGGGAGACAAACCAGGCCCTCACTCTATGCACTGGAAACGCCCCCCATCACACCACCCGTTCCTGCCGATTTGTGTCTTGAAATCAGCGGCAGACTCGACAGCCAGGGTAGCGAACTGGCACCCATTGAAAAACAGGATCTCGAAGCTCTTGCAGATCGTCTGGACGATCTCGCACCCGATGCGATTGCCCTCTCACTGCTGTTTTCCTTTATGAACAATGATCATGAACGAACAGTGGTCAACTTTCTGGCCAACCACCTGGCGGCAAAACCCTTCATTTCCTGCTCCAGTGATGTTCTCCCGGAGTACCGGGAGTACGAACGGGGTATAGCTACATGGCTTAACTCCACACTGGGCCCGCTAGTAAGGGAGTACTTACTCCGACTGAAAAAGGGTACAACGCCTTCGCCCCTGTCCGTGATGCAGTCATCCGGGGGAACCATTGATGCAGACCTGGCAGCAAACATGGCCGTCAACCTCCTCCTGTCAGGTCCTGCCGGCGGACTTGCTGCAGCCAGTTACCTGGCAGATCTCACCGGCCAGCAAAAGCTCATGACATTTGATATGGGCGGGACGTCTACGGATGTGGCACTCCTCAACCATGGCTTTGGTCTTACCTCCGAAGGGAGAATTGGCGATTATCCGGTGGCTGTCCCCATGGTGGATATGCACACCATAGGGGCCGGCGGCGGCTCCATTGCTGCCGTAGATGCCGGAGGTCTGTTACAGGTTGGCCCACAATCTGCCGGTGCCATGCCAGGACCCGCCTGCTATGGACGCGGCGGAAAAAACCCCACAGTCACTGACGCGAACCTGGTACTGGGCAGGCTGCAGTCCGGGGCTTTTCTTGGTGGCGCCATGACGCTTGATGAGAATGCCGCATATCAGGCGGTCTCAGGGATAGCAGACTCATTGAATACTACCGTTGAGGAGGCTGCTCTGGGCATAGTCCAGGTCGCCAATGAACATATGGCCAGGGCTCTTCGCGTCATATCCGTGGCCAGGGGCCATGATCCAGCAGGATTTCGCCTTTGCTGTTTTGGTGGTGCCGGAGGCCTGCATATTTGCGCCCTGGCTGAAGCCATGGGAATGCATGAAGCCATGGTGCCTGTCCATGCCGGGGTTTTATCGGCCATGGGGATGTTCCTGGCTCCCGTGGAGCGACAATTGTCACGTACCCACCAGTGCCTGGTTGGCGATATCAGTGAACAAACGCTTGAGGATCTATTTGTGCAACTGGCTGATGAAGGCACTGCCCAGCTGGCAGCAGAGGGCATTGATGATATCCAGACGACAAGGCAATTCAGTGTTGATTTACGATACCAGGGGCAGTCGTCCAGTATCAATATCCCATGGCAGGGACTGCAGGAGACTACCATAGCATTCCATGCAGCCCATAAAAAACGATATGGTCATCGACTGACGGCGGCTGTTGAGCTTGTCAATGTCCGGGCGAGGATAGCAGAAGACAGGGAGTTTACCTCACTGGAAAAACGTTCACCGACAGGCATCAATGTCCAGGAAGTCATTGAAAAACAGCTCTATGGCATAGCATCACCCGTTCCCCTGGTGAAACGGGAAGATCTTGTCCCGGAACGCTTGTTGTCAGGCCCAGCCCTGGTTATTGATGTCAACGCCACTACCTGGCTTGCTCCCGGCTGGCAGGCTCACTGCGACGATTACGGCAATCTTCTGCTGGAGCACTGTCGCTGACCCCCCCCCTTCAGTACTGATGATCTCGCAATTTTCAGCGACCAATGCGATCTAATGGCAGTAGGCATTCCCGACGATTAAGACCCTGTTCAGGGTAAATTAGGCAATATTTGAATCAGGCTGCAGGGACACCGGTTTTACCAAGAGATTGCTGACGCTGAAGGCCATGGCAATCCGGAAAGACAGTTTTTTCCGTAAAAGGTTGACCTGACTGCCCCTAAGACGGAGGATAGCCTGTTCAAAGCCGCACTTTACGGGCTTTCTGCCTTGGTTAACACATACGCCGCCATCATCGGGTTGAAACACAGGAGTCAAAGGTAGAACGACATGAAATCGAGCAAGATGAAAGTATTTAACAAGCCCATAGCCGCTATATTCCTGGGCATTTCAGTCTTAGTGCTGGCCAGTTGCCAGTCAACGTCCAGTTCATCCTCCAGCTCTTCTTCAAGCTCATCATCCAGTTCTTCCTCGAGCTCGTCTTCCAGCTCTTCACCCAGCTCCAGCTCCAGCAGTTCACCCTCGAGCATGCCCAGCTCATCGCCAGGCATGCCAAGCAGTTCCTCGAGCTCGCCCTCGACCCCAAGTATGTCCACAGCAAGCAGTTCCAGTTCAAGTGCCTCCAACCCTGGCAGCCAAAGCAGTAGTTCAGGCAGTTCCTCCAGCCAGGCAAGCAGTTCAAGCTCGAGTAATCCGACAGGAAACCAGTCCCCCGCCGATAGAGGATTTGAAACATCCCCCCAGGTAGCTGGGAGCCAGGGACAACAAAGTACATCAGCAAATCAGGGGCCAGGCGAAACCGGGACCATTAGCGGTGACCAGTCAGGCAACGAATCAACCAGCGGAAATGCAGGTTTTGATAACGGCGGTTTCGAGTCAGCAGGTGCAAGCGGCCAGCAGGGCGGTTTTGAGAATGGGCAGGATTCCGGTGCGGCAGGGGGCCAGACAGGCCAGGGCAGCGGTGATGATCCTTTTGCCGACCTGTCTTCGGGTCGTGGTGAAGTAATGACTGCTGCCGAACGTCGCGCAGCCCTTGATGCACGCCTTAATGAAGGCTTTGCCGAATTTGATGGCATGATTCTCGGTGAAAGGGAACGTGTTCAATCACAGGCTGATGAGGCCGGCAGCGACGTCATGTCCGGTAATGGTGGTGGCGCTGGTGGTGGTGACCAGGACGGACAGGCCGGTGGTCCCCTGATTATCGCGTCAGCACCAGAAGGCTCTACTGGCGGTGGCATCATGCAAGCAGGCAATGTAAGCCGCGAAGGGGACTTCAGCAATCAGCAGGAAGAGACATTCCCGGTTCCCGAGGACATTCCCGGCGGCAATAACGATGATGTAGTAGCCCGCCAGCTCAGGGAAGCCGCCATGCGAGAACCTGATCCTGAACTCCGGGAAAAACTCTGGGATGAATACAGGGCCTACACCGGTCTCGGCCAGGAATAACCCTTGACTCCATGGCTTCCGGCCCAATCTAGGATAATAAATGAGACAACATATATGGTGATAAACATGGGCAGACTTTTACAGCCTCTTTTTGTCATTTTCCTGGCAGCAGGACTGGCTTCCTGTGCCACGCAAACCGTGAAAAGTACATCCTTCACGCCAATTGTGGTGGATGAGACCCCACCATCGGAGGCAGAGCTGCTGGATATCGGTATCGGCATCTTCAGTCCCGGCCTTGATGATATTCCCAAGAACCGGGAAGAGCTGACGTTTTCCGATGTGCGCATGGCAGAAACCTATTTTGCTTCCTATCATCTTGCCCAGGCACTGCAAAACAGTGGCAACTGGGGGGTGGTACGTGTCATCCCCGGTGACCTGTCCAGTTCAGACGTTGGTATTACCGGAACCATTCTGCAGTCTGACGGTGAAACCATGCGTGTGCAGGTAAATGTGCGGGATGCCTCAGGAAAAACCTGGTTTGAGAAAGAATATGAAGAGGTGGTCAGCAAGTACAGCTATGACCCCCGCATGCGTCGTAACGAAGATGCCTTCCAGGGACTCTTCAACAAGATTGCCAACGACCTGCTGGCCTATAAGGAGCGCAACATCTCCGGCCAGGATATTGCCAGTATCAGGACAATTTCGCGACTGCAGTTTGCCCGGGACTTTGCTCCCCAGGTTTTTGATGACTACCTGGAGGAAAACCGCAATGGGGAAATCGAGGTTAAACGCCTGCCGGCCCAGAATGATCCCATCATGGCCCGCATCGAGAATATTCGGGAACGCGACTACCTCTACGTAGATGCCCTGCAGGATTACTATTCCAATTTTGTCCGCCAGATGGAAACACCCTATACGGAGTTTCGTCGCATGAGTTACGAGGAAGTCATGGCCATGGACAAGCTTCAGGCAGATGCCAGGCGCAACATGATCATGGGTGTCGCAGCCATTCTTGGTGGCCTTGCAGCAACTCAGAGCAACAATGCGGCTGCCTATTATTCTTCCCCGGTTATCCTTGCCAGCGGTGGCTGGCTCATCAGGGATGCCTTCAACAAGGGTGATGAGAGGCAGATGCATGTCGAAGCCCTGGCCGAACTTGGCAATTCACTGGAAATGGAAATCGCACCCCAGACTATTGAGCTGGAAGAACGGACCATTACGCTTAATGGTTCCGTAGAGGCACAGTACGAGCAGTTCCGTGAAATTCTTGCCGATATTTATGCCAATGAAATCGGGGAGGCCACAAGCTCGAATTAGTAGCGATACATGAGCTGACCCGGGTCAGGGCTCATTCGAGCAGCAAGCCATGGCTGATTCAGATTTTGACAAAATCACTCCTGCCGACATTAACCTGAGTGGCACCTCTGCCTCTGCGGAAAGTGCTGAAAGCAGTACCCCACCCCCACTGGGTGTTGAGGAAATCCGGCGCAGTGATGAAGAGAAAAAGAAGCACACACTGATTCTTGGCGGAATCTTTGGCCTGCTGCTGGTGCTGGTTGGTGGCGTAGTGTTTGTTTTACCCCGGTTCATCTCTCCGCCGGAGCCAGCGGCCAGCCGAGTTGTCGTTGTTGATCCCCAACCGGATAAGGCCGCCCCTGCCAATACCGTTTCCCCTTTTGATGAAGCACAGAAACTTCGGCAGCGTGAAGCCGCGCAGAACGTGCTTGCGGAACTCCTGGATTTACAGGAATCACTGGAAGGGCAGGAAGCGCAGACCTGGGCGGCAGATGAATTCTCAAGCGTTTTTTCCCTGGCGGCCCAAGGAGATGAGGCCTACCGTAACCAGGACTTCGTCGATGCCCGGGAATATTATCAGCAGGGCCTCGATATTCTTAAAGCCCTCGATGCAAGCCTGCCCCAGGTATTTGAAGAATACATGGCACGCGGTAACCAGGCCATTCTTGATGGGGATGCTGAACTGGCAGAATCCTCATTCAGTGTGGCTGTACTGGTTAATCCCGATAGCAGTGACGCTGTCACCGGCCTTGATCGCTCCCAACTTTTGGAGGAGGTTCTGGGCCTGCTCTCTCGCGGACAGGCGCTGCATGAGGAAGGACAGCTTGAAGAAGCGCGTGATTTTTATCGCGAAGCCCTGGCCATCGACCCGGTTCATGAGAGTGCTGCAGAGTGGCTTACCAGGGCAAATAATGACATCCTGGACAGAGACTTCTCCGCCACCATGTCTCGCGGCTTTACTGCCCTGGCTGCCGACAATCCCGAGGAGGCGGAAGCTGCTTTCAGGGATGCCCTTGGTTTGAAACCGAATTCTCCTGAAGCCAGCACAGCACTTGAGCAGACCATCAGCGCAATGACTCTCAGTGCAATCAATGTGCACCTGCGGGCAGCAGATAACTATGTCCAACAGGAACAATGGGCAACGGCCCTGGCTGAATATGAAGCCGCCCTGGAAATAGATGCCAATGTGGTGTCAGCCCGTGCAGGCAGAAGCCAGGCCAATAGTCGCCACAATCTGGATAACTACCTGGAAACCATCAACAATGATCCTCTCCGGCTGGCCGAAGACTCTGTTTACCAGCAGGCAGTGGGAATTTATAACGAAGCGGTCAAAATTACCGGTGACTGGCCACGTCTAGCCGGCCAACTATCTACAATGCGCCGATATCTGGAAAGAGCCACGGAGCCGGTGACTGTCCAGCTGCAATCAGATGGCCTGACCTCTGTTACAGTCTACACAATTGGTGAATTGGGGCAGTTTACCGACCAGACTCTGAACCTCACACCCGGCGCCTATGTGGCTGTCGGTGTCAGGGAAGGTTTCAGGGATGTCCGTGAAGAATTCGTCGTGGGTTTTAACGGCGAATCACCAAGAGTGACTATTCAGTGTACTGAAGAAATCCTGTAGGCAGACCCGGGCAGAAACAGCAATGGCAGATGACAAGAACAATATTGATGCCCCCGGCAATGGCTTTGATGATCCTATTCAGCCTATTGACTTTACGCCTGTCGATGCCTCCTCGCGAAAATTAAGTTTCAAGCTCAGCCCCGTAAAAGCTGCTCTCTTCCTGGTTCTGCTGATCTTTGCAGGAGCCGCCTGGTTTGTGCTGTCAGCCCGTTCCGTTTTTCTTGATGTGACACCTGGCACTGCAGTGGTTGAAGTCAATCATCCAATGGCTGTAAAAATTGGCCCCAGATACCTGGTGCTTGAAGGCGGATTGCCCGTTATCGTCAAGGCGGAAGGCTATTACGATGTTGACACCACCCTGTCTGTCACTGATCAACAGGCACAGAGTTTTGTTATTGATATGCAGCCACTGCCAGGTTTCCTGACGGTCACAACGGAAAATACCAGTGGAGCCGCCGTGATCATCGACGGCACTGAAGTCGGGACTACTCCCCTGATAGATTATGAAATAGCAGCAGGTGACCACCTATTGGCACTCTCCCTTGACAGGTATGAACCGCTTGAGACGGCAATCAGCATCGAAGGACGCCAGACCAGCCAGGGTGTAGAGTTCGAACTGATGCCAGCCTGGGCCAATGTCGGTATCGACACAACACCCGCGGGTGCAACTGTTACCATTGATGGTACAGACATCGGTACAACACCCCTGGTCGCTGAAGTTCTTGAAGGAGAACATGAACTGCTGGTGAAGCTGGCTGCCCATAAGGCCTGGACAGATACCATCAATGTCACTGCACGCCAGGATATGACAATCCCCCTGATTGAGCTGGTGGAAGCAGACGGGCTTGTACTCCTTCAATCCACACCGACCAGTGCCAACGTCACGCTTGATGGCGAGTACCAGGGCCGAACCCCCCTGGAAATCACCGTCCCTCCCGGAACTACCCATGAGCTGACTTTTTTCCTCAATGGATACGAAGAAACAAAACGCTCCATCACAACCCGTCCGGAAGAAGAAACCTCACTGCATGTAGATCTCAACCCCATACTCAATGCCGTGGAAATTACCGTTGTTCCCGATGATGCGGAACTGTATATCAATGGCGAGTTTGTCGGTACCGGTAACCAGACTGTTGAACTGCTAGCGGCCACCCAGCTACTGGAATTTCGTCGGGAAGGGTATGTTCCCTTCGAAACACAATTCACCTCAAGACCCGGACTGGATCAAAAGCTCGACGTGGTGATGAAGACGCTGGAACAGCAACGTCTGGAGTCCATCAAGCCAATGATTACCAATGCGGCAGGCCAGTCCATGAAACTTATCTACCCTGGTGCTTTCCAGATGGGCGCGTCCCGCCGAGAACCTGGTCGCCAGGCCAACGAAGTCTTGCGTAATGTATCTCTTGAAAGGCCTTTCTACCTTTCTCTCATGGAAGTCACCAATGCCCAGTTTGCCCAGTTTGATCCGGAACACTCCTCTGGTGTGGTGGAGGGAAGAACCCTGAGTAACAACAACCAACCTGTCGTCAGAATTACCTGGGATCAGGCAGCACTTTTCTGCAACTGGCTAAGTGAGCAGGAAGGACTTGACCCTTTCTATATGGTGGAGGGCGACTCGGTAACCGGTTTCAATCCTGAAAGTACCGGATACCGCCTGCCCTCGGAAGCTGAGTGGGCCTGGGCCGCCAGGGTGGATGGTCAACCTTCCAGCATGCTGAAATTTCCATGGGGTGCTGAAATGCCACCCCCAGCCAATCACGGCAATTACGCTGATATTTCTGCAGGAGTTTTCCTCGGAAGAATCATTGCCAATTACAACGACGGATTTCTGGCCACGTCGCCCGTTGGCAGTTTCGCACCCAACAATTCCGGCTTTTTTGACATGGGTGGCAATGCAGCGGAGTGGGTCCATGACTTCTATGGCTCCACGGGACAAATTGGTGGTCGTACTGAAACGGATCCGTTAGGTCCAACAGATGGTACATATCATGTTATTCGTGGGTCCAGTTGGGCCCATGGCACCCTGACTGAACTGCGGCTGTCCTATCGTGACTACAACAATGAAGTGCGGGATGATGTAGGTTTCAGGGTTGCACGGTACCTGGAATGAAAGCCATGAAACGCATCACGGTATTCTTACTCTCTGGTCTTTACCTGCTCTACCTGCTCTCTCCGGTCTATGCCGCTGAAGAGGAAACCGAAAGCACCGTACAGGGCAGTAACGAAACAGCCACAGAAGAATCGCAGGAAGAAAACGGTCAGGCCCCGAATCTTCCAGCAGAAGATGGTCTTACAAGGCCAGAGGATGAAAATTTTATCCCCAGTGTGCGGATAACAGAAGACCTGCCTGTAGCATTTCCGGTGGATATTTGACCGGAAAATAAACAGACATCGTATAAGGCACTATTATGAAACAACAGGGAATCATTTCAGATTTTATCTACCAGGTCTTTGCCCTGATCATTTCCGTGATTGTGGTACATGCCGTTTATGTGGCTGTAATCAGGCCCAATGCCGATGCCATCATAGAACAGCAGCAGGTTCTTCAGGCAGCCGACCCGGAATACGTCGGCGAACGCTCGCTCTATGTTGTCATGAAGGATTTTGAACAGGAGACCTGTATCATCCTGATGCTCTGGGCAATGTCCATCATAGGTCTGAAAGTCTATCGCAACAGGAATGAAAACAAGCTGCTTGACCGCTCTCTGCTCAATCTGTCGGAAGGAATGAGTATATTGCCGGAAGATGTCCGTGACTATGCAAGGCCTGTCCAGGCCCTGCCGCAACAGGAAAGGGAATATCTGCTCCCCCGGGCTTTACTGGCAGCCCTGCAACGTTTTGGCTCCACCCGCAGCATCACGGATGTTGCTTCCGTCATCAAGGATATCTGTGCCACAGAAGCAGAAAGACTGGAAAGTGAACTGACCATAGTCCGCTATATCGCCTGGGCCATTCCATCCATCGGCTTCCTCGGCACAGTCCGTGGTATCGGTGAAGCGCTCGGCCAGGCTCACCGTGCAGTAAGTGGAGACATTGTTGGCGTTACCGTCAGCCTGGGCGTGGCCTTCAACTCTACATTCATCGCACTGGTAGTCAGCATCCTGATCATGTTCCTGCTTTATCAACTACAACTGCTGCAGGACCGTCTTGTGCTGGATACACAAAACTATTGTGACAACTACCTCATCCGCCACCTTCAGGTACCGGAAAATGGTGACCAGGAGTGAGCGTGCATATCATTGAGCTCAATGATCGGAATGTGGTGCTCAGGAACCAGGATGATGTCCTGATACAAAGTCCGGGGTTCGCCAATACGGCAGACAAGGACCCTCTTTTTGGTGAAGAGGCCCGTAAAATTGCCAGACTTCACCCCCGACATACTTTCACCCAGTTCTGGTCCCAACTGAGTCTGGACCCGCTGGTTAACAGCAGCAGTCATTTCAGGCACCAGGCAGACCTCGCTTTTGCGCATCTGGACAATATCGGCAAACAGCAGGACCTGAAAGGTGAAGTCATCTTCACCGTGCCCAGCAACTATAATCGAAATCAGCTTTCTGTACTGCTTGGCCTGGTGCAGTCCTGTGAGTTTGATGCCGCAGGGGTGGTCGATATGCCTCTGCTTGCTGCCAGCACAGCCAACCATCCGGAGATTACTGTTTATCTGGATATACAGCTGCATCAGTCCGTGCTGACCACATTCAGGAAGCAGGAAGGGAAACTTCAGCGTGACCGTGTTGTCCAGATACCCGGTACCGGCCTGATCGCCCTGCATGATGCTTGGGCCAACATGGTCACCGATGAATTCATCAAGCAAAGCCGCTTTGATCCACACCACAATGCCGAAACCGAGCAGTATGTCTATAACCAGCTGGAAGACTGGATCAACCGGTCCCTGGATGACAACGAAATACTGATGGAGATCAATAACAAGGGAGCGGTCTACCAGGCCAGAATCAACCAGGGTTACTTTGATCAGCGGGTTAGGAATATTTACGGACGTATCAGGACAGAGTTGGAAAACCTGGCCGGCAACGAATATTCCCTGGCGTTGCCAGCATCTCAATCCCGGCTTCCCGGATTGTCGCTGTACCTGAACAATATCGAGGCCGTTGAAGATTCCCTGCTCCTGGAAAACTGCCTGGCCAATCTGCCTCATATCCAGGGAGATACCGGCGCAGTCAGTTTCACAACCAGCCTGCCATCCTCTTCACCAAGCCGCGATGTGACCACGCCGGCTGTTAAATCTCCCGGGGCCCCAACTCATCTCCTCGTGGGCCATCGTGCTTATGCCTTACCCGCGCGCTTCCAACTGGGCAAAGCGAGCGAAGATTCAGGAAGTATTATTCTGAATATTCCTGGCGGTAATGGTGAGGTGGATATCTCATTGAACGCCGATGGCACTCGTATTGCATATACTGGATCGGGTGTTCTGGAAATAAACAATCTTGCCGTAGAGGATGTCCAGTCCGCCGTCGCAGGCGATGTTCTCAGTATTCCTGAAAGCGGTATCGCCCTCACTTTGATCCAGGTGGAATAAGCATGTCTGGAAACAGGGCGGCAAAGCGCGAATTCAATCCGATAAGTCTGTCATTTCTCGACGTAATGTCATGTGGCTTTGGAGCTGTCGTCCTGATTTTCCTTATTCTTGATCATTCGACCAGTGTCCAGACCCAGGCCTCCGATCCGGAGCTAATGGCTGAAATCAACCTGCTTAATGATGAAATCAATGACGGGGAAGCCAACCTTGTCCGGATTCGTAATACCATTTCTGACGTTGATTACGACATGGTCGAAGCCCAGGGACTGGCCAGGTCGATACAGCAGGAGATTGATGATTTCCTGGAAGAGCTGGCACAACTGGAAAATACTACCCTGGCCCGGCAGGAAAGCGTTGAAAAACTCAAATCCGATATCCAGTCTCTGGAAGAGGAGCTGGAGCGCCTCCGCGCAGCCCAGGATTCCTACAGCGGCAACTTTGTGCGTCCCTTCGTGGGAGACGGAAATCGCCAGTATCTCACCGGCCTCATTCTCGGTGGCAGTCGCATCCTGGTGCTCGTGGATACCTCTGCCAGCATGCTCGATAACACAATCGTCAACATTTTGCGCCGCCGCAACATGTCCGATGATACCAAGATAAATTCTGCCAAGTGGGTTGGTGTACGCAAGGTAGTTGACTGGCTCACCACGCAGCTGCCACCGCCCAGCCAGTACCAGATTTATACATTTAATGAAGATGTACAGCCACTGATCCCCGGAACCATGGGTCAATGGCTGGAAGTCGCCGATGAAACGCAGATCAACCAGATAGTGGAAAACCTTGACGAAACCATACCCGTGAATGGCACCAATCTGGAGAAAGTCTTCCAGGCGGTAGCCGCCATGGATCCCCTGCCGGATAACATTTACATCATCACGGATGGACTGCCGACACTGGGTACACGGGAAGGGGGCTTTTTCAGCCGTCAGGACAGCACGGGTAACCGGAACACGGTATCGGGCCGTGAACGGGAAGCCCTTTTCAACAGTGCCCTTGAGCAATTACCCGGAGGAATTCCGGTCAATGTTGTACTGGCGCCTCTTGAAGGGGATCCCATGGCAGCATCTCTCTACTGGAAACTGGCGGTGGCAACAGGAGGGTCCTTCCTGAACCCGTCAAAAGACTGGCCCTAGGAATCTGACTGATATGGCACGCAGAACAACAGAAACCTTCAATGTCTCCTTCCTGGATGTCATGTCCTGTGGATTCGGGGCCATTATTCTGTTGCTGATGATTACCAAGTCATCGACACCCACCTCGCTTGAGATCTCCGAGACACTCGTGGAAGGGAGTGTACTTGAGCTTCAGCGCCAGCTTTTCGAGATCAGGGGAGAAACCAATATCCTGAATCGGGAGCTCAATGCCAAGCATGAACAGCTGTCCCAGTACGAAGAACGCATTGCCCGCCTCAGACGTGAGCTGTCAACGCTCAATGGTGAGTTCAACACCTCCAACCAGCAGTCTGATGTAAACGACATCCTTGAGGGGCAGCTCGCCATGGCCCGCCAGCAACTGACAGATGAAATGCGTCGCCTGCAAGCCAACATGGCACAGATGCAGCTCAACGATTCCGTAGGCGGCGTTCCGGTGGACAGTGAATACATCATTTTCATCATCGACACCTCGGGCAGTATGTTCAATTACAGCTGGTCACGCATGCTGGAGGTGATGGTTGATACGCTGGACATTTATCCGGAAGTCAAGGGTATCCAGGTGATGAATGACATGGGGGAATACCTGTTCTCCAGTTTTCGAGGAGACTGGATACCTGACACACCGGCCAGGCGGCAGGCAATTTTGCAGCGTCTCAGGTCCTGGAACCCTTTCAGTAATTCCAGTCCCGCTGAAGGAATCACGGCCGCGATCCGTTCCTACTATGACCCGGGCAAGAAGATCAGTATTTATGTCCTTGGGGATGAATTCCCCCCGGCCAGCGGATCAATCCGAAGCGTGATTGAAACCGTAGACAGAATTAATGTGAAAGACATTGAAGGTAATTGCATGGTGCGCATCCATGGTATTGGCTTCCCCGTCTATTTTTCACAGCCAGACAGATACCAGTCAACCGCCGAACGCTTTGCCACGCTGATGCGTGAACTTACGCGAAAAAACTGCGGGACCTTTGTCGGTCTTAATAATTTTTATTGAGTTTACCGGTCATACTGCCTGGTATTGATGAAAACCGTATCTGGAGTACACTATGGAATCCTCTCCCGTTAAATGGGGCATTCAGCCAGATTGAGGAGAAGACAAGCGGAATTATGAGCAGATCAGTTCAACAGATGAATAGTCCACTGAAACCGACAGGGTTCAAACAGGCCTGGTTGGCTCTTGCCGTCATGTTGCTTGGTGGCTGTGCCGCATCGACAATTGATATTGTGGGCACCTTCCCTGCACCACTGGTCAGCAAGCTCCCGCTCACCGTTGGCGTCTATTATGACGACGCGTTTGCCAGCCACAGCTATATTGAAATTAACGACAACACCGGTGACGACCAGTACATCATTAATTCCGGTGCCTCCCAGATCGAGCTGTTCAACACCATGCTGCCTGCTGTATTCGAAGAGGTTGTATTACTGGACAGCATCGAATCTGCTGCAAGTCACGATAACCTGGATGCCGTTTTCTCTCCCGCAATCGAGGAATTCCAGGTGGGTCTTCCCCAGAAAACCCGCCTCAATGTCTATGAAATCTGGGTCAAGTACAACATGAGACTGTCCGATACCAACGGTGACTATATTGCCGACTGGGTCATGACCGCCTATGGAAAATCCCCGGAAGAAACCTTCCAGTCGGTCGACGCCGGTGTGAATGATGCTGCCAATGTTGCCCTGCGTGACCTGGCGGCCAGTTTTACCCTGGGTTTCAGTAGTATTCCTGAAGTCAGTGAATGGCTCAGGGCCGAAAATATTTCAGGTCAACAATGAGTATGAAGAAGACGGTTTAAGCAGTCCCGCTTTCGAAGAGAGTAATCGCCATGAACAGTCATTTTTCAAATCATCACATGCCACGACTGCTGAGTGTACTCGCCGTGCTGTTTATCATTTCCAGTTGTACAACCACCGAAATTGATGAATTCAGGCAAAGTGACACCTTTATCGACCAAGACGAAAGTATCGTTATTCTTGGCAGACGCCAGAACAATAATTACGAAACCGAGGAGAGCTTTGTGGATTGCGTCGCTGACGTGGTATCCAAAGGCCAGGATTCAATCAACGTAGTAAATGAGCGTGAATTCCTTGATGCCATGTTCCCCTTTTTCGAACCCAGGACAGCTCCCATGCGGACCGGTCACCTTGAGCAGCTTATGGCCGTCGATATAGCAGCCCAGAAACTCGAGGAATTCGGTATTGAATACATCGTCTGGCTGGACGGTATCACTGAGCGTTCTGACCAGTCCGGTTCCATCTCATGTACTATCGGCCCGGGTGGCGGCGGCTGTTTCGGGTTCGGCACCTGGTCGGATGACTCCAATTTTGAGGCGGAAATCTGGGATCTGGACACCCTGAGTGCCGTCGGCTCCATCAGCACAGAGGCTAATGGCCAGTCCTACATGCCAGCAGTGGTGGTTCCGATCCCCCTGATTGCCCGCGTGGAAGCCAATGCCTGCAGCGGCCTGGGCAACCAGCTCAAACAGTTCATCAACGGCACCTGATCTCCCGGACAGAGTTAATGCCAGATTCAGCTTTTCTGTCGTAGGATGTCATCATGAAAAATACCATCATTTTCAGAAAATCCGGTGCCAGCATTCGCACTATATGGGCAGTGCTGACAATTTCAATCCTGCTGGCCAGCTGTGCCAGCAACCCGACCGGAGGGGCCAACTTTGTCCTGATGTCGGAAAGTGCGGAGCTGGAAAAAGGCGCTGAGCTACACCAGGAAATGCTCAACCAAAACCCCATTTATAACGACCCCGAGCTTCAGGCTTACGTCAATGAAATTGGCCAGAAAATGGCTGCAGTGTCACACCGACCAGACCTGGAGTACGTATTCACTATCATTGATAGCCCTGATATTAATGCATTTGCCCTTCCTGGCGGGTATATCTATGTTAACCGGGGACTACTAAATTTCCTGAACTCTGAAGCCCAGCTTGCAGCAGTTCTCGGTCATGAAATAGGACATGTAACGGGCCGTCATGCCGTGCGCCAGCAAACTGCTGCACGCTCTGCCAATGCGGCGTCCATTGCTCTCATTTTTGCCACGGGAGTGGATCTGAGAGAAACCACCAGCCTGATCAGCGGAGCGCTGATCAGCGGATACGGCCGTGACATGGAACTGGAAGCTGACAGCCTGGGCGCCGAATACCTCTTCAATGCGGGATACGACCCCAATGCCATGGTCGAAGTGATTGGTGTCCTGAAAAATCACGAGGATTTCATGAAGCGTACTTCCAACAGGACGGCAGTGAGCTATCACGGACTGTTCGCCTCTCATCCACGAAATGACACTCGTCTTCAGGAAGTGGTCAGCAAGGCCGGCACATTATCCGCCCAGACCAGTGATGAAACCGACCCCAGGGTATTTCGTGAGCAAATGACTGGTCTCATCGTTGGCCCCAGCCCCCAGAATGCTTCCGGTGGCGATCAACGCAACCGGTACTACCAGAATCTTTTCAAGTACACGCTGATTTTCCCGGAAGGTTGGCAAAAAGAGGAAACAACCACCACAGTAACTGGTAGCAGTATCGATGGGGAAAGCACTATCCGTATTGAAGCCAGACGCCTGCAAAACGCCAAGGATCCCCGATTGTTTATCAGTGAAGATCTGGGCATTGACGGCCTGAAGCAGTCAGAACCGCTTTCCCAGTTTGGACTGGCTGGCTATACCGGTATTCATCCGGATACAGATGAACGGATAGCTGTAATCTATTACGGCCCGCGGGCCTTCATAATCACCGGTCAGGCGGGAGAAGGCGTTTCCGACGAAGATATCATGGCTTCTGTGCGTAGTTTCCGTCCCATTGCCCGTAATGAAACCCTGTATGCCAATCCCGTCCAGATTACCTACATCCAGGCCGACGGAAATATCACGTATTCAGATCTTGCCAGACAGAGTCGTTTGCCCGAGCACCCGGAAGATATGTTACGCCTGCTCAACGGTGATTATCCCTTTGGCGAGCCAGATCGGGGAGAATGGATAAAAATAGCCAACTGAAGAAATCAGCTGGCTAAATTCATCGGGACATATCCCGCATTATCTCTCGAAGAGATGATACAGATAGTCGTAGTCCGGCTGGTGGGTGAAACCTTCAGTGGGAATACCCGGTTTGAAGGCGTCATGGCAGCCCTGGCAGCTGGCCACAAGCACGTCCCCGGTACTGGCCAGTAATGCCTTATCCTTGTTTTTCGCTGCATCCAGGGCCAGCATGGCGGCATTGGTCATAGTCCGTGAATAACTTACCCAGGCTTCTGACTCGGTCCAGGTGTTATCCAGGGGGGCCGGTTCCACCCAGGGTAATCAGCGGTCCGGAGCCTGCCAGCTGAATCGCATAATATTCAATGGTACGCCATTCATCATCGCTGATTTCACGCTCCAGGGATGAATAGTCCCAGATGTAATGCGCCGAATGGTCAATCAGCGTCACCATCAGGGCATTAATGCTCACTGGTATGGGAATTTCCTTGTCCTCTCCGTGAGCCACCAGCAGTGAAGACCAGGAGAAGGCAAGGCCAATGGCACCTGCAGCCAGTGCTGACAAACGGGTAACACGAGTTTTTCTGAATGGTACTTTCATGGGGACAAACCTCTTAATGGATACCCATCCAGTATCTCTTGCAGCAGGCGACGAGTATTGACCTTGGTCAAGTCTTCAATGGATTTAAAACCATGCCGGCCCATGGTAACTTTACTGCCAGATATCGTTAGACAAAGAAGCGCCATGAATAAAGCCCTGCATGAATGCCCTCATTGCCACGAAAAACAGATTTCCAGTGTCCAGAAAGTTTTTTCAGTCTCCTTTTCACCGGCTGTTTGCCCGGTATGCCATAAACCGAGCAATCTACACATAGTCCAGGGGCTGATGATGCTGACGGCCTGGATCATTCTGACCTGGATATTCATCGGGCTGGCCATCATGGCCGGCATGTCATTTTTTCTGCTTGGCACAATACCGGCGTTTATTGTCTGTGTTGACCGTTTTCTCTTACAGGCACCTCTGGAAATCAGGGAAAGCAAAGCATGAGTCATCATAAAAGCAGAAGAATCATAGTAGGAATCAGCGGAGCCTCGGGAATCGTCTACGGGATTGAAGCACTCAAGGCGCTCAAGGCGCTTGATATTGAAACACACCTGGTGGTCAGCCAATCCGCCAAAGTGACCCTTAGCCAGGAGACCTCATTCAAGGTCAGCGAGTTAACAGCACTGGCAGATCATTATTATAGTAATAACGATATCGGTGCCTGCATTGCCAGCGGCAGCTACCAGACCATGGGAATGCTGGTTGCGCCTTGTTCCATCAAGACTCTGTCTGAGGTTGCCACGGGCGTAACCTCATCACTGTTAAGCCGAGCAGCAGATGTGATTCTCAAGGAGAGACGCAGACTGGTCCTGATGGTGCGGGAAACCCCCCTCCATGCCGGACACCTGGAAAGCATGCTGAAGGTCACTCACATGGGAGCCATCATCAATCCGCCAGTGCCTGCGTTCTACAGCAAACCGGAATCTCTGGACGACATGGTTCGCCAGAGTATGGGCCGTGTTCTGGACCTGTTTGACCTGGACAGTGGTATGGTAAAAAGGTGGGAAGGAAATCAACCCAGGCAGCATCCGGAAGAATGAGGAAAAGAATTTTCGGGGTCTGCTGCCTGGTCAGAGGCTGAAGCGTTCTTACTTGATTTTAGCTTCAGTATAGGTGACATGCTTGCGAACAACAGGATCAAATTTCTTGATCTCCATTTTATCCGGCATGTTGCGCTTGTTCTTATCGGTGGTGTAGAAGTGCCCTGTTCCTGCACTTGAAACCAGTCTGATTTTATCTCTCATCGTCTTTGCCTCTAAGCTTGTTTACTTGACGCCTTGAACGCCTTTACCTTTAAACCTTGACGCCTCGGGCACGCATGTCAGACAGGACCTGGTCGATACCAAGCTTGTCAATGATGCGCATACCCTTGCTGGACAGGCGTAATTTTACAAAACGCTTCTCGGATTCAACCCAGAAACGGTGCGTGTGCAGGTTCGGGTTAAAGCGGCGACGGGTTTTGTTATTGGCGTGTGATACGTTATTGCCAGTAACAGGTTTCTTGCCGGTAACCATGCATACTCTGGACATTGTTCTGCCTCGTAACTCTTGATATTCAGGGGATTTTGGCCCCGTCATAAAATTCGGTGAAAAAAAGAGCGCGTTTTATACCAAAACAGCACCCCAAGTTCAAGGAATTTCAGGATTTCCTGCACTACAACAGGCCGTGCTCTGCCATGGACCTGACTTCGCCATCCCCGACGATCAGATGATCCAGTGTCCGGATGTCCACAGCTTCAAGTAACTGCCTGAGACGATGAGTAATACTGATATCTGCCTGGCTTGGCTCAGTGACTCCCGATGGATGGTTATGGGCAAAGATCAGGGCAGCCGCATTATGGAACAAAGCCCGCTTGATTACCTCCCTTGGATGCACTGAAGCACCGTCAATAGTTCCCAGAAACAGCTCCTCTTCGGCAATCAGTCGATGCTGATTATCCAAAAAAAGGCAGAGAAACACCTCCCGCCCCCGACTTCCAAGACGCAGCTGCACAAACTGGCGCGTCACTCCAGAACTGGTAAAGACATCCTCCCGCAGCAGTTTTTCGGCCAGACAGCGCTGGGAGAGCTCCCTTACGGCCTGCAACTGAGCAAATTTTGACCATCCCACACCGGGGTGAGCACAGAATTCCTCGCGGGGTGCCTCCAATACCCGCCTCAATCCGCCAAATGCCTGAATCAGGCGCCTTGCAAGCTGAATGGCATTGACCCCGGGAATACCCGTCCGCAGAAAAATGGCCAGCAGTTCAGCATCGGACAAGCTACCCGGCCCCTTCATCAGAAGCTTCTCCCGGGGCCTTTCATCTTCGGGCCACTGCATAATTGACATCAGTTTAGTTCCCCTTGAAACGCGCTAAGTTATTGACATTACGTTGAATATCATCAGCCTTGCTGGTAGGCTTCGCCGGGTTCGGGCGACCATTGGATCCCGGTTTGGCATTTCCAGCCAGCCTGCGTAAACACCAATATAGTCCAGTTTCGTGTTTCTACCGGAATAGCGATTAATGCTCAGTCTTGCCAACAAACAGATCATTCTCGGCATCACAGGCGGAATTGCCGCTTACAAGGCAGCAGAGCTTTGCCGACTGCTGATTCGTGCCGGCGCCGATGTCAGGGTAGTCATGACGGCCTCCGCTGCAGAATTCATTACTCCGCTTACACTGCAGGCCCTGTCTGGTAACCGTGTCCATACAGACCTGCTTGATGAAGATGCAGAAGCGGCGATGGGCCATATCGAGCTCGCACGCTGGGCAGACCTTATTCTCGTCGCTCCGGCCAGCGCCAATTTCATGGCAAGACTCAGCCAGGGGAGAGCAGACGACCTTCTTACCACCCTTTGCCTGGCTACTACAGCCAATATTGCCGTTGCCCCGGCAATGAACCAGGCCATGTGGAAAAATGAAACCACCCAGGAAAACCTGGCCCGGTTACAGGACAAAAATATAGCTGTTTTTGGCCCCGGCGATGGCGAGCAGGCCTGCGGAGACACCGGACTGGGCAGAATGCTGGAGCCGGCTGCTATTGCCGAAGCAGCAGCGGGTTTATTCGAGACAGGCATTCTCGCTGGTATTAATGTCACCGTTACCGCCGGTCCGACCCGTGAAGCCATTGATCCAGTACGCTATATCAGTAATCACAGCTCCGGAAAAATGGGTTATGCCCTGGCCACGGCCGCAATGGAAGCTGGCGCCAATGTTATTCTTATCACCGGTCCTGTCGCCCTGGAGCCCCCATCTCGTATGAAAGTTGTTCCGGTAGAAAGTGCTCGCCAGATGCTTGATGCCTGTACAGTTGTGCCTGGAGACATTTTCATCAGTGTTGCAGCCGTGGCCGACTACAGACCGGCTGATGCAGCCAGCAGCAAAATCAAGAAAGATGCAGACACCATGACCCTGCCCCTGGTCAGGAATCCGGACATCCTCACTACTATTTCACAATCCAGAAACAGGCCATTTTGTGTTGGCTTCGCTGCAGAAACCGACAATATCGAAGCATATGCCCGCAAGAAGCTCGAAGATAAGCAGCTGGACCTGATCTTTGCCAACAATGCGACCGATACCTTCAACAGCGACTCGGCCCAGGCTACGGCTTACTGGCAAAATGGCGAATTTTCCTTCCAGAAAAGCAGCAAATCCAGTCTGACACGACAGATGGTTTCTCTCATCACCCGTCTTTACAAAAAACACGCCACCAGCTAGCCAGTTGTGACCACGCCTTTTCCTGACAACATATTTCGTGCCTATGACATCAGGGGCATCGTTGGCCAGGGCGGCCTCGATCGTGAAATCATGGTTCAGATAGGTAAAGCGGTGGCCAGTGAGGCCCTCGATCAGGTCGAATCCACACTGATGGTGGGTGAAGATGCCAGGCTTTCAAGCCCCGATTTTTCCGAAGCGCTCATTGAAGGAATCCGAAAAACCGGTTGTGATGTCATTCACCTGGGTACCATCCCGACTCCGCTGCTATATTTTGCTACCCATGTGCTGGAAACCACGTCTGGCGTGATGATCACCGGAAGTCATAATCCGAAAGACTACAATGGTGTCAAAATTGTCCTGAAAAACCAGTGTCTTGCTGCAGACCAGATCACGAGACTGAAAGATCGTATAAAAAGTGAGGACTTCCATACCGGGAAAGGCTCGCTATTCCTGCATAATATAATGCCTGATTACATAAAGCGCATTTGTGCAGATATCCACTACCACTTTCCCGGTAAAGTCGTTATTGACTGCGGAAATGGGGTCGCAGGCCACTGCGCCCCCATGCTTTTCGCCGCACTGGGCTGCCAGGTGATTCCATTGCATTGTCAGCCGGATGGGAATTTTCCGAATCATCACCCGGACCCCACTCGACCAGAAAATCTTGCAGACCTGGTAACAGCAGTCAGGGAAGAGGGCGCCATGCTGGGTATTGCATTTGACGGTGATGGTGATCGTGTCGGCCTGGTTAGCCATTCAGGGCGAATCATTGATGCTGATCGCATGTTACTGGCCTTCATCAATGACATCCTGCCAACCAACCCCGGTGCCAGCATCGTGTTCGATGTAAAAACGAGTCAACAGGTAGCCAAACAGGTGAATGAGCTGGGCGGTGTGCCAGTGATGTGCAAGAGTGGGCACTCTTTCGTCAAGCAGCAAATGCATCATTCAAACGGCCTGTTGGGTGGCGAATTCTCCGCCCATATATTTTTTCAGCATCGCTGGTATGGCTTTGATGACGGCATGTACACTGCTGCACGCTTTCTGGAGCTGATGGACTCAAACCGCCAGGATGCTGACCGGCTTCTTGAGGCCTGGCCGGACACCTGCAGTACCCCGGAAATATTTATCCCGGTAAGCGATAATGAAAAATTCCCGGTCATGGCCACCTTGCAAGAGCGACTTGATATTCCGGGAGCAAGGATGAACCGGCTTGACGGCCTGCGGGTGGAAACTGACAAGGGCTGGGGATTGGTCAGAGCCTCCAATACGACGCCCAACCTGGTACTGCGCTTTGAGGCCGAAAGCCCTGACGCCCTTGATGAACTTCAACAGCAATTTCGTCATGGCATCTCTTCTCTGGCTCCCAGCCTTGACCTGACCTTCTGAGGTTCATACCGGAACTTCTTGGGGATAACCCATCTTTGCCCTATAATTCGTAGTCTGTATTGTTAGTGAGCATTTGCTAAACATCGCCAATGGATGACCAATGACCCTTGATCTCAGTTCTGCAAAAAATATTGCCAGTGTCCTGACAGAGGCACTGCCATACATTCAACGGTTTACCGGTAAAACCGTTGTGGTCAAGTATGGGGGCAATGCCATGATTGATGAGGAGCTGAAAAATAGCTTCGCCCGGGATATTGTCCTCATGAAACTGGTTGGCATGCACCCCATCGTTGTTCACGGTGGCGGGCCCCAGATCGGCTCCCTGCTGGAAAAGCTGGATATCAAGTCACACTTTGTTGACGGCATGCGCGTCACTGATGCTGCCACCATGGACGTGGTGGAAATGGTCCTCGGTGGCCTGGTTAACAAGGAAATTGTCAGCCTGCTCAACAAGAACGGGGGTAAGGCCATAGGTATTACCGGCAAGGACGGGGATTTTATTCGGGCACATAAAATGAAGGTCACGCGCAAGACCGAGGAGATGGATGCTCCGGAAATCATTGATATCGGCCATGTGGGTGAAGTAGAAAGCATGAACCCGGACATCATTGAAATGATCAAGGGCAGTGACTTTATTCCGGTCATCGCGCCAATCGGAGCAGATGAACAGGGGGCTTCCTACAACATTAATGCTGACATCGTAGCCGGCAAGGTAGCCCAGATGGTGATGGCCGAGAAACTGATTCTGCTTACCAATATCTCAGGGGTTCAGGACAAGGACGGTAATGTCCTGACGGGGTTGACCACAGAGCAGGTCAACAACCTGATAGATGACGGCACAATCCATGGTGGCATGCTGCCCAAGATTCATTGCGCCCTGGATGCTGTTAACTCCGGTGTCACCAGTGCCCAGATAATCGACGGACGTGTTCCACACGCCGTGCTACTTGAGGTCTTCACCGACGAAGGTATCGGCACACTCATTACCAACAAGCAGAAAACCGGCTCTGCCACACTCAACTGAAAAAGAGGGGATATCCACATGGCAGCAAGAGAAAAAGGGGCCAAGAAGGAAGCTATTCTGAGAGCCCTGGCCCAGATGCTTGAAAACAATCCCGGTGGTCGTATTACTACGGCATCGCTTGCTGCCGAAGTAGGGGTGTCGGAAGCAGCACTCTACCGGCATTTCCCAAGTAAAGCCCGAATGTTCGAGGGACTGATCGATTTCATGGAAGAAACTCTTTTCTCTCGCATTACCCGAATTCTCGGTGAAGGTTCATCAGCACTCGTTCAGTGTGAAAAGATAATTCTTCTGGTTCTGACATTCGCGGAAAAAAACCCGGGCATCAGTCGCGTGCTTAACGGGGATGCCCTGGTCGGAGAAACCGAGCGGCTTCGTGACCGTGCCAGCCAGGTCTACAACCGTCTGGATACCCAGTTGAAACAGGTTTTTCGTGAAGCCGAGATCAAGGAAGGGCTTCGTACAAGGATGACTGCTACAGTCACTTCAAATCTGCTTTTGACCTTAATCGAAGGGAAAATCAGCCAGTATGTCAGAACGGATTTTTTCGTCAAACCAACGGAAAGCTGGGCTGAACAGTGGCAGTTACTTAACCAGGATTTGTTTCGTCGTCCCGGCAGCTAGCATTTACTCGAGGTTCAACAGCTCTTTCAGGCGCGCTATGTTTTTTTCTGCCGTCTCAATCGTAGTAACTTTTTCATTTTCGATGCGAGCTACCTGTCTGGCCAACCGGTCTCTTTCCTCAAGAGCAGAGTCATACTGACGCTGCAAGCTCTCATCCACTTCGTTGCCAGCACTCTCAGCACTATCGACCCTGGCCTGAAGATCCTGAAACTTCTCCTCAGCAGATAAAAGTAGAGCTGATAGCACTGAAACCTGGGCATCAAGTTCTTCAATGGTGCTGTCACGACGCCTGACAACCTCTTCAGGAGTTCGATAGAGACGAAGCAGCAGCCGGTCATCTTCTTCCTGTTGCCGTCGTGCCTCTTCTGCCAGCTGTTCCTGATTTAGAGTATCAGCCTGTGCTGCTCGCTCTTCATCTGTCAAAGTTCTGGGGACAACCTGTATGACCTGCCCCCTTTCATTGATGACCTCGTAACCATTCTTGACATATTCAGCCGGCACCTGGGATCCCAGAATCTCACGACCCTCATCATCGTAATACTTATAGATATTGGCAGCATGCACTGGCAGTGCTGCAAATAACAAGAGCCATAGGATTGTGGTGAGTTTGTGAAAATGCATGCTGCTCTTTTCTCTGTTTCAGATTCCGTATTGTTCCTGGTATGCCTTCATGCTGCCCAAGAATGGCGCCATCGCCTCGTTGCCTTCCTGCCCGAGATAATCAATTATCTGCTGCAGGTTGATTATGCTGACGACAGGAATGGAAAACTCCTGCTCAATTTCCTGAATGGCTGATAGCTGCCCCTGGCCTTTTTCCTGGCGATCCATGGCAACCACAACGCCGGCAGCACTTGCACCTGCCGCTTCAATAATTTCCATGGTTTCCCTGATGGCTGTGCCAGCAGTTATGACGTCGTCTATAACCAGCACACGGTTTTTCAAAGGAGAGCCTACAATATTGCCGCCTTCCCCGTGATCCTTGGCTTCCTTGCGATTAAAACACCACGGAATATCCTGCTTGAATTCCTGATAAAAAGCAATTGAAGCTGCTGAAGCCAGCGGAATTCCCTTGTAGGCAGGACCAAAAATTACATCAAAATCAACATCCGAATCCTTGATTGACTTCGCATAACAGGAACCGAGAAATCCCAGGGCAGCACCGGTATTGAAGAGACCCGCATTGAAAAAGTAGGGACTCTGCCTACCGGATTTCAGGGTGAATTCTCCAAACCGTAGAATCTCATGTTCAGTGACATAATTTAAAAAGGCTTTCTGGTAATCCTGCATGACAAACGCTATTTCCTGTATTTTTGTTAGGTCTGATCCGACCCGTTTTAGAACGGGTTAAGTCAATTATTCCGCCAGAATGGCATGTTGCTTATCAAATAATTGTGTAATGCCATGCCTGGCCAGATCAATCATGGCGTTCAGGTCATCAAGACTGAACTCACCATCTTCACCGGTCCCCTGGATTTCAATAAAACCGCCATTATCAGTCATGACAACATTCATGTCCGTTTCCGCTGAGGAATCTTCGGGGTAATCAAGATCAAGCACGGGAGTGCCTTTATACACACCAACAGAAACGGAAGCGACCATTTGCTGCAGGGGGCTTTCAGTGACCAGGTTTTTTCCCTGCATGTATTTAATAGCATCTACCAGGGCAACGCAGCCTCCAGTAATTGATGCGGTCCGGGTACCGCCATCTGCCTGTATCACGTCACAGTCAATCTTGATGGTGTTCTCACCAAGCTTCTTCATATCCACCGCGGCCCGCAAGGAACGACCGATCAGACGCTGGATTTCCTGAGTGCGACCACCCTGTTTTCCGCGTGCTGCTTCGCGATCCATCCGGCTGCCGGTGGAACGGGGTAACATACCGTATTCAGCCGTCACCCAACCCTGGCCCTTACCTTTGAGAAATCGCGGTACCCCTTCCTCCACGGAAGCAGTACATATCACTCGGGTGTCTCCAAACTCCACCAGTACTGAACCCTCTGCATGGCGGGTAAAGTTCCGTGTAAATTTAATATCGCGCAAGTCCTGTGGTGCTCTGCCGCTGGGGCGTTTTACTTCTGACATCATTACCTCTGGTTGTGTCGGTGACATTCCGGACAACACCCGATTAATCAAAACCGGATAAGGCCGGGCATTAAGCCGTTTATTTTATAATGAATAACAAATCCGCTATAGTTCGTTTCCACTCAAGTTGCGACACACCTGGCCTTTTTTATGACACGCAGTATGACCGCTTTTGCCCGCAAACAGGGCGACTATCCCTGGGGTACCCTGATCTGGGAAATCCGTTCAGTCAATCATCGCTATCTTGAGCCTGCCTTCAGGCTTCCTGAACAATTCCGCCCTGTGGAAACAGGGTTACGCGACCTGCTGCGCAATACCTTGAGCCGGGGCAAGATAGAAGCCCAGCTCAAGTACCTGCCCAGCACTGTCAGCGATGGCCAGATTCCTGTCAATGAGGTTTTGCTTGGCCAGCTGGGCAAAACCCTGAATAAAGTCAGTGAGCTGACTGGTACCAACGGCAGTGCCAGTCCGCTGGAAATCCTCAAGTGGCCTGGAGTAATCCAGGAACAGGAGCAGGAGTCTAAAACAATAGAAGAAGCCTCGCTATCCCTGTTCCGGGAAGCACTCACACTTCTTACTGAACACAGGGCCCGCGAAGGCGCTGAAATGAAAGCCGCCATTGAAACCCGACTGGAAGCTATCAGCAGCATAGTAGAGGAGATTCGTACATCACTACCTGAAATACTTACCGTTCAACAAAACAGGTTGAAAGAACAGATCAGGGAACTGGAAACAGATGTGGAACCGGGTCGTCTTGAGCAGGAATTGGTACTGATCATGCAAAAAGCCGATATTGGTGAGGAAATTGATCGACTCGAAGCCCACGTCAAGGAAACCCGCCTGATACTTTCCAGAAAAGAGCCCGTTGGCAGACGCCTGGATTTTCTCATGCAGGAATTGAACCGCGAGGCCAATACCATCTGCTCCAAAGCTGTGGTCACTGAAACCACACTCAATGCCGTAGAGCTGAAGGTATTAATCGAACAGATGCGTGAACAGGTACAGAATATTGAATGATGCAGCGCTGATTAGCTTGTCGGGGGACTTTCAATAATGAACCAGGGAAACCTTTTCCTGATATCCGCGCCCTCCGGTGCCGGAAAAACCAGCCTGGTCAATGCCCTTCTCGAGACTGACGGTGACAGCAGGCACCGGCTATGCGTTTCCATTTCCCATACTACCCGGCCGAGGCGTCCCGGCGAAGAGGATGGCAAGAATTATCATTTCACCACGGTGGATACATTTGAGCAGATGCGCAGACAGAACGCCTTTCTTGAAAGCGCCGAAGTCTTCGGAAACCTGTATGGCACGTCAAAGGCCTGGGTAGAAGAGCGTCTGGATGCCGGCTGGAATGTCATCCTGGAGATTGACTGGCAGGGCGCCGAACAAATCCAGTTGTTGATTCCTGATGCGGTAAGTATTTTTATACTGCCTCCATCTCTTGAGGCCCTTCACGACCGTCTTACCAACCGTGGCCAGGATGATACCCAGATAATCGCAAAACGCATGGCGGAAGCCGTCAATGAAATCTCCCACTACGGGCAGGCCGACTATATCGTCATTAATGAGGACTTCGAGACTGCCCTGGATGACCTGAAAGCCGTGATCCGCGGATCTGCCCTGACCCGGGAACGTCAGCAGAAAAATTTCGGAGCCCTGCTGGACAGCCTCGTGAACCGAAATTAAGGGCCATTGGCCTGTCTTTACTTCGTGTTAGGAGGAATAGACTTGCCCCTGATGTGCCTTTATAATGCCCGGCCCCGGTGAGCAGGAAGAATCCGCCACCTTTAAAATTGCAAATTCCTATTACAGGTAACAAACACTATGGCCCGTATCACTGTTGAAGATTGTCTGGATAAAGTAGAAAACCGTTTTGAACTGGTAATGATTGCCAGCAAGCGCGCCCGCCAGATCCAGACAGGCGGTAAGGACCCCCTGGTGGATGAAGATAATGATAAGCCAACAGTACTCGCTCTGCGCGAAGTGGCTGATGGTCTTGTAGACGCATCCATTTTGACTGATACTCCTGAAGAAGAAGCCGAAGAGTCCCTTGAAGCAGTTGAAGCTGCCAAGAAAAATGACATCTCTATTGAAGAGGCCATGGACGCGGTGCTAATTCCGCAAGAAGGGCAGGAACAGGCTGAAGCCGCCCCTTCCGATGTTGACGGTGCAGACGAAGAGTCCTGATCCACAGTCAAGCCGGTCCGCCCTGGCGGTCCGGCCTTTCCGTCGGCAGACTCCCTCTGAGCCGACATTGATTCACCGCACAATTGACCCCATCAATAGTGTCAGGAAATAGACATGACCACTATTGACGCATTCGCACACGATCTTAATGACTACCTGGGCCAGGCTCAGGTCGATCTTGTGCGTCGCGCCTACTTCTATGCAGAGCAGGCCCATGATGGCCAGGTACGTCGCAGTGGCGAAGCCTATGTCACTCACCCCCTCGCCGTTGCGGAAATTCTCCGCGACATGCACATGGATCACCAGAGTCTCATCTCTGCCATGCTTCATGATGTCATCGAAGATACGGGTATCGACAAAGTCGCCATTGAGGGACAGTTTGGCGAAACCGTAGCCAACCTGGTTGATGGCGTCAGTAAGCTGAACCAGATTGAGTTTAGCACCCGGGCCGAAGCCCAGGCAGAGAACTTCCAGAAAATGGCCCTGGCCATGGCCAAGGATATTCGGGTTATTCTGGTAAAAATTGCCGACCGCCTGCACAACATGCGCACACTGGATGTACTGCCCCCAGACAAGCAAAAACGAATTGCCCGTGAAACCCTGGAAATTTATGCCCCGATTGCTAACCGCCTGGGCATGCACGATATACGCCTGGAGTTTGAAGAACGTGGCTTCAGGATTCTTCATCCCCTGCGCTCACAGCGAATTAATGCCGCCGTCAAGAATGTCAGCGGCTATCGAAAGGAGCTGGTCAGCCAGGTCCAGTCAGCTCTCGCAGCCTGCCTGAAACGGGAAAATATGCCCGGACGAGTGCTTGGCAGAGAGAAACATCTTTACAGCATTTACAAGAAGATGAAGGAAAAACGCCTCTCTTTCCGGGAAATTACCGACGTTTTTGCCTTCAGGATTATCACCGACGAAGTCGATACCTGTTATCGCATCCTCGGCGTGGTTCATAGCCTGTACAAGCCGGTACCAGGCAAATTCAAGGACTACATTGCCATACCCAAGGTAAATGGATACCAGTCACTGCACACCACGCTGTTTGGCATGCATGGCGTGCCGATTGAAATCCAGATTCGGACCGAAGAGATGGATAAGATGGCCAGCAACGGTATTGCCGCTCACTGGCTTTATAAATCTGCAGAAGATTCACCCAACCAGAGCCATATTCGCGCCCGGCAGTGGGTACAGGATCTCCTGGATATGCAGAAACAGGCCGGCAACTCCCTGGAATTTATTGAGCACGTCAAGACGGACCTGTTTCCCGATGAGATTTATGTCTTCACCCCGAAAGGGGCAATTATGGAGCTTCCTGCCGGATCAACCCCGGTGGATTTCGCCTATGCGGTCCATACAGATGTGGGCAATTCCTGTGTGGCCTGTCGAATCAATCGTCGACTGGCCCCCCTGAGTGAAAGGCTTCAAAGCGGACAAACAGTAGAAATCATTGCCTCGGGCAACCAACCCAATCCTGCCTGGCTGGGCTTTGCCGTCACCGGCAAGGCGCGAAGCAATATCCGTCACTACCTGAAGAACCAGCGCCGCTCCGAAGCCATCGCTCTTGGTCGTCGCCTGCTAAACAAGACCCTGTCCAGTTTCGGCTATCACCTGTCGAATATCACCAAGGAGAAAATTGGCGGCTTGCTGGAACAGACCGACTTTGATGTGCTAGACGACCTGCTTGAAGACATTGGCCTGGGCAATCGCATGGCCTATATCGTGGCCAGGCGCCTGATTCCTGGTGACGATAATGATAACCAGCTCACCAGCCAGGAAGATACAGCCATGGCGATTCGGGGTGCTGAAGGTATGCTGATGAGTTTTGCCAAATGCTGCTATCCAATTCCGGGGGACCCTATCGTCGGTTATGTGAGCGCTGGAAAAGGGATGGTTGTTCACAGGGAGACCTGCAAAAATGTTTCCGAAGTACGAAATGACCCGAAAAAATATGTCAATCTGCGCTGGGATCCAACTGTTGGTGGAGAGTTCACGGTTGAATTGAGAGTAGAACTTGAACAGCAGCGAGGCATCATCGCCACGTTGGCAAACGCCATCAGTTCAGCTGAGGCAAATATTGAAAAAATTGCAACCTCAGACCGGGATGCACAATTCAGCATCGTCAACCTGACTCTAACCGTACGTAACCGCGTTCACCTGGCACGAGTCATTCGAAAAGTCAGATTACTCAAGGCTGTTTCCAAAGCTTCCAGAATGAAAAACTAGTTTATCTTGAAACTGTCAGCCTGATGGCTGATGACTTCTTCATCCTCGGAAAAGCTTTTCCTTGAAATGCATCCGGCCTTACCCTTTTCAAGAATCGATCTTGCTTCTTCTGAAGAAACGGCTTTACTGTAAATAAAGCCCTGTACAACGGGACAACTGATACTTCGCAGGAAAGCTAGCTGGAAATGATCTTCCACACCTTCAGCAACCATCTCCAGCTTTAACCCTTTGGCCATATTGGCTATGGCTTCGATGATGGATTTATCTGCCTGTTCATTGAGCACATGAATGAAACTGCGATCAATCTTCAGGCTATGAATGGGTAGCTTTTGCAAGACGCTGAGGGATGAATAGCCGGTACCGAAATCATCAATGGCAACATTGACACCGAATTTATGCAGCTCACTGAGTTTGTCTACTGTTTGTTCCAGATTATTCATCAACATACTTTCCGTAATTTCTATTTCAAGACGGGAACCCGGAAAATTATATTTTTTCAGTGTGTTAATTATTTTTCTGACAAAGTCCGGTTTTTCAATTTGTTTGCTGGAACAGTTAATCGCCAGCTTGGGAATATCCAGACCGTCATCAAGCCATCGCTTAACTTCTGCTACAGCTGTTTCGAGAACCCAGTCTCCTAGGTCAATAATTGTGCCAGCTTCCTCAGCAATCGACAGAAAATACATGGGCGTTAACAATCCTTTTTCCGGATGGTTCCAGCGCAGAAGAGCTTCAACACCGCAAATACGGCTATTTTCGGAACTAACCTGTGGCTGGTAATACAGCTCAAACTGGGACTCGTTCAATCCTCGTCGAATATCCGCTTCCAGATTGAGCATATGACTATGCGTAACGGTCATATTGCTGTCATACAGGTTATAGCTGTTCTTACCCTGTTTCTTGTTATAGTACATTGCAGTATCGGAATGCTTGATCAATAAGTCCGCCGTAGTGCCATCTTCTGGATAGATAGAGATACCAATGCTTGCCGTGATAAACAGTTCCTTGCCATCAACAATAAAAGGCTTCTTGATACAGTTGACGAGCTTACTTCCAACAACATGTGCGACATCTTCACACTCCATGTTGGGGAGCAGAACAATGAATTCATCCCCTCCGAGACGAGCTACTGTATCTCCTTCACGCAAGCAGGATTTAAGACGATCAGCGACCTGTTTCAAGAGGCTGTCGCCAACCGAATGACCCACGGTATCGTTGACCACCTTGAAACGGTCCAGGTCCAGGAATAATACAGCCAGTTTGTCATCCTGACGCCGGGCACTGCTGATCGTATTGGAGAGACGATCATGGAAAAGGGCACGGTTTGGCAGACCTGTCAGAAGGTCATGATAAGCCTGATAATGAATAAGTTTTTCCGAGGCCAGCCGTTCAGTGATATCCCATGCCACAACATAGGTACCTGAATAGTCGCCGCGAATGATATTGCCTTTATCATCCTGGAGTTCATTTTCATAAACGCCCAGAGAGTTCATTTCGATAGCGATCCTGTTCCGGTCCCAGCCAGACTGTGATGCAGGTTTACACATCAACCAGATTTCTGCATCCCGAGTTGCTCTCGGACCGGCCCGTCGTTCATTGAAACAGTGAGAAGCGGGTTCGAGAAATTCCGGATCGACAATCGTGGAAAAATGTTCGCCAATAAGCTCATCTTTTCTGTAGTTGAGCAGATCTTCTGCCCGGTCATTGGCAAAAGCGAAATGGCCATTTTTATCAACAATAAAAATAATATCCGGAGAACTGTCGATCATGAACCGATGCAGACGTTCCGAGAGTTCCAGCTGTTTACGCAGATCAAGCAGGCTTCTGTCTGACTCCTGCTTCTCAAAGGCTTTTTTCAGTGTGGCCAGAAGGGTATCGTGATCACAGGGCTGTCTGAGAAAATCAAAAGCTCCTTTCTGGTAGGCAGAGGAGACGCTATGGAAATCGGTATCAGGGCTAAGGACTATAACAACAGTTTTCAGGTGATGATCATTAATGTAATCCATAACCTGGAGTCCATGGCCGTTTGACATTTGGATATCCAGAAGAACGACCTCGAATACATTCTGAGCGAGCAGCCCAATTGCCACATCGCCGCCTTTGGCTGTAGTGACCGTATAACCAACATCATTAAGTCGGGCCTGCGTGCTATCGAGCAGGTCAACGTCATCATTAACCAGCAGAATGCTATGTCCTGAAGAAAGGTCTGCCATCAAGCCCCTCCTTCCTTGCGGCATAATGGTGGTGTCGAATTTGAGAGTATCGCGAATACAGCCTGGCAGTAATCTTCTTTCAACTTAAAGTGAAGACCAATTTGAAAATTATTGGCGCTCGTATCACCATTCCTGGGGTTTATCACTGGGCCAGCCCGATTGAGGGCTTCCCTTACGAAATACAGTAAAGTCAGGAACCGGGTTCTTTTCTGATGCGCCTTACCTGGTATTATTTCTTTTTTTTCAGGCACTTATGTGATGCCTCCCTTGTTTTCCCTGCATGGCTAGAAAAGGGAAAATCAATATATGCCGCTATAGTATCCTTGTTGCATAGCGATGGCATCGGGAAAATATCCCCTGTTTTGGCAGGGTTGCAAAGCGTGTATGCTTGACTATCTGCCATGGTCCTGTCATTCAAGGGGGAAGAAATGACACCTGCTACTCATTATCCAGTTTCTGTATGTTTACCTCGAATTGTCGCAACCCTTTGCGCAATCATTATGATGTCAGTGTCAGCCGTACAGGCCCAGGCGCCAGTCTCACCGGCGTTTTCACCGGAAGAGCTGGCAGCACCACCCACCGTAGGCTGGTATACCAACGGCGGTAACCTGGGCAACCAGCGATACTCCCCGCTGACCCAGATTAACAAGGACAATGTAGGAAGCATGAAGGCGGAATGGCGCATACACCTTAATGGCTCCGGCGCAGGTCCCAATCATTCCGGCCAGGGAGAGCCTCTGTTTTATAACGGGGCACTTTATATAGGTACCGGAGAGAATGACGTGTTCGCCATTGACGTGGAAACGGGCGAATTTCTCTGGACGTACCAGGCCAATCTGGATCCGGAACGGGTCAATGTCTGTTGCGGCTGGGTAAGTCGCGGACTGGGCATGGGTGAAGGCCAGATCTACGTGGGCCAGCTCGATGCGAAAATCGTCGCCCTGGATCAGGAAACCGGTGAGATAAACTGGGAAATCCAAGCAGAAGATCCTAATATGGGTTATGCGATCACCTCCGCGCCCCTCTATTACAACGGCATGGTAATCACGGGTTTTGCGGGCGGAGAGCGTGCCATCAGAGGACGCGTGAAAGCCTATGATGCGAAAGACGGCTCCCTGCTATGGACTTTCTATACCATTCCCGGACCCGGTGAAGTCGGTCATGATTCCTGGCCCCAGGACAATGACGCCTGGCGTACCGGCGGCGCGCCGGTCTGGCAGACACCGGCTCTGGATCCTGAACTGGGCATGCTCTATTTCACGACCGGTAATGCCGGACCCGACCTGAACGGGAATGAGCGGGAGGGGGACAACCTGTTCACCGTTTCTGTTGTTGCCCTCGATGTCATGACAGGCGAATACCGTTGGCACTATCAGCAGGTACACCATGATATCTGGGACTACGACTCTCCGAGTCCGGTTGTGCTATTTGACGTGGAAAAAGACGGCGTTATGCGCAAGGGCCTGGCAGAAGCGAGCAAGTCCGGTTACCTGTATATTCTGGACCGTATCACTGGTGAACCGCTGGTAGGCATTATCGAAACAGAAGTACCACAGATGGAGAGCCAGAAAACCTCGCCAACCCAACCTATCCCGGTGGGCGATGACTTCATTCCCCATTTCATCGATATCGCTCCGGAAGGCTGGTCGCTGGTCAACCAGGGGCGCACCTTTACCCCGTTTGATACAGATCCGGTGCTCTACAAACCGCTGGCAGGCGTAAACTGGCCACCAAAAGCCTATGATCGTGAAAACGGCTGGCTTTATATCTGCGCCAATGACCGCATCGGCGGCGCCATGCAGGAAGCGGAAAACTCCGACCCTACCCATGATGCTTCCTGGCTTGGCGGTGGCTTCCGTCTGACGGATATGCCGTCAAGGGGAATCTTTGCTGCCATGGATGTGACCACCAACACGATCGCCTGGCGCCAGCAATGGAACGGCGGCTGCTCATCTGGCTCGCTGGTTACCGCAGGTGGTCTGGTCTTCCATGGGCGAAACGATGGCCGCGTTACCGCCATGGACAAGGATAACGGCGCGCTGCTCTGGGAATACCAGACAGATGCCGGTGTCAATGGCACTGCAGCTACCTTTATGCATGAGGGTACACAATACGTGGCTATTCTCTCTGCCGGCACTATCTATGCCGCCGGCAAACATGGAGACAGCCTCTGGCTGTTTTCTCTGGAAGGTGAACAGGAACAGCAAGTTGAAACCTCAGCAGGTGGTGGCGGTATTGCCGCTGCAGCCACACCCATGGATCTGGAGCCCATCACACCACCGGAAGGACGCAACCCGGATATGGCCTCAGGTCGTACCATCTTCAGGCAGCTTTGCTCTACTTGTCATGGTTCAAATGGTGAAGGTGGCGAAAAGGGTGTTGAGCTCATCGGTAAAACCTTTACACCCTCAGACATCATGACAGTCGCAAACTACGGAAAGAACACCATGCCGGCCTTCGGTTTTGCATATACAACAGAGCAGCTTCATGATGTGGCAAGCTACATTCTTGTAGAGGTTCTGGAAGGAGCCCGATAATGGGATAACAGGTAAGCAGTTCAGGTATATTTCCAGGCATGTATTAGTGCTCATCATCGATTCTGCCTTACTGTATAAGGGTACATACGCGGCTATTGCGAACAATGGGTCAAAACCAGCCCTTTAGTAGCTTTTCGTAGTCATCGAATGACCTGAACCACTTACCTTTTATCCGTCAATCTGTAACATCCCTTCTGGCGACCAGCAGAATTTCCACCTAGAATCACTGCATGAGCTCCCCACCCATAACGCCTGACCTAAGCACTCTGCCCGTCACCGATTTGAAAGGTGTCGGTCCCAAGCTGGCGGAGAAGCTCGCCAATATCCACATTCATACCGTCCTTGATCTGCTATTCCATTTACCATTCCGTTACCAGGACCGCACCCGTATCACGCCCATCCGCTCTGTGCAGCATGGCATGGAAGTCGTCATAGAAGGGGAGATCATGGGCAGCGCCATTGTGTTTGGTCGCCGCCGTTCCCTGCTGGTTAAAGTGGCGGACAAAACCGGCATCATCAGTCTGCGCTTTTTTCATTTTAGTGCTGCACAGAAGAATGCCCTGAAAGACGGCGCACGCATTCGTTGTTTCGGGGAAGGGCGTTGGGGCAAGAGCGGTGTGGAACTGTATCACCCTGAATATGAAATCATCCAGGCCGGCAATAAAGATCTCGCTGATCGCTTAACCCCTATCTATCCGATCACCGACGGCCTTCACCAGGCACGCCTTAGATCAATGGCAGAACAGGCCCTGGCCTTGCTGGCAAAATCGAAGGCCCTGCCAGATCTACTTCCTGAAAGCCTGAGTCGGGAACTGCAATTCATCTCCCTGGAAAATGCGCTGGATTATCTCCATCATCCACCAGTGGATGCTTCCTTGAAGGAGCTGGAGGAGGGCACTCATCCTGCCCAAAGCCGTCTGGCATTTGAGGAGCTTCTGGCCAACTATCTCTGCCTGAGACGCTTACGTGAACAGGCTGATCAGCATGCCGCTCCGACATTCACCAACAAGAGCACGCTGGTTCGACAACTGCTGGAGGCCCTGCCTTTCAAGCTAACAAAAGCCCAATTACGGGTCGGCCAGGAAATCGCTCGCGACATGGCGGCACCCACTCCCATGTTGCGACTGGTACAGGGCGATGTCGGGTCCGGGAAAACCCTGGTGGCTGTTCTGGCTGCCTTACAGGCAGTGGAACATGGCTACCAGGCCGCTATCATGGCACCTACAGAAATCCTCGCCGAGCAGCATTACCTGAACCTGGATGCCCTGCTACAACCGCTTGGACTCAATGTGGTGTACTTGAGCGGCAAGATCAAGGGTAAGGCCCGGACCCAAGTAATGCTGTCCATGGAAAGTGGGCAGGCCCAGCTGATTGTCGGCACGCATGCCCTGTTCCAGGATGAAATCAGTTTCGGGAAACTGGGCCTGATCGTGGTGGATGAACAACATCGCTTTGGTGTCCATCAGCGCCTGGCGCTTCGTGAGAAAGGCAACAAAGAGGGGACTTATCCCCACCAGCTCATCATGACCGCCACCCCCATACCACGAACGCTGACCATGAGTGCATATGCGGATCTGGACTGCTCAATCATTGATGAATTGCCACCGGGCCGCACACCCATCAACACCATCCTCAGCCAGGATACTCGCCGTGGGGAGATCATTGAGCGCATCCATATCGCCTGCCGAGAGGGCAAACAAGCATACTGGGTTTGTACGTTGATAGAAGAGAGTGAAACCGTGCAGGCCCAGGCTGCCGAAGCGACATATGCAGAATTGCAGGAAGCACTAAGTGATATCCGCATCGGGCTAATTCATGGGCGCCAGAAACCAAAGGACAAGGCGGATATTATGCAGGCATTCAAAAACAACGACATGCAGTTGCTGATTGCGACCACCGTCATTGAAGTTGGCGTAGATGTACCCAACGCCAGCCTCATGGTCATAGAAAATCCGGAGCGCCTCGGCCTGGCCCAATTGCACCAGTTACGCGGCCGGGTCGGTCGCGGCAGCCAGGAGAGTCATTGCGTCCTTTTATATAAAACTCCGTTGTCCGATGTCGCCAGGGAAAGATTGTCGATCATGCGCCAGAGTAATGATGGATTCTTTATTGCAGAGCAGGACCTTAAAATAAGGGGACCTGGTGAAGTGCTCGGTACAAGGCAGACGGGTCTGATGGAGTTCAAGCTTGCAGACCTGATGCGCGATGCCCACTTGCAACCGAAGATCAAGCTTTGGTCAGAGAAAATAAAGGCTGAACAACCAGAACTGATAGAACTACTCATCAAGCGCTGGCTGGCAGGAAGTGAGCAATACGGGCATGTTTAAGCAGTACATTCTTCAACATCACTTTATATTTTTACCAATTACAGGACATACACTATCGCTTGGATGTATTTAGTCGTCGCCGGATTGTTTGAGTGCGGCTGGGCGATAGGGCTGAAATATACGGAGTGCTTTTCCAGGCTTGTACCATCGGTGCTGACAATCATCGCTATGGCGGCCAGCTTCTGGCTGCTATCAGTCGCCATGAAAACTATTCCCGTCGGAACTGCTTATGCTGTCTGGACAGGCATCGGCGCTGTTGGCATCGCAATACTGGGTATGCTGTTTCTTGGGGAATCCCGGGAACTCCTAAGGGTCTTTTGCCTGCTACTAATTGTTTCAGGTATCGTAGGACTGAAACTGGTATCCCCGGTTTAATCGGGAAAGACTGTTAAGCTGTCTTTTTTGGAACTGATCCATAACTGAAACAGAAAACTTCTCTTCTGCCAATAACGTATAATTCACCAGTTCATTCACCTAATTATCACCAAACTCCTGAGGAGCCCTGATGTCTGCCCCTGCTACCCCTAACTTCTCCGATGTAAACGCCCAAATCAATCGCATCTTTGCCCTTCAACAGAAACACCAGTGGACCATGAAGGCTTCCTCTGCTGAAGACCGCAGGGCGCTCCTCCAGAAGCTGAAAGATGCGGTAGAAAAGCATGCTGACGACATCGTCGCGGCCGTGCGTCAGGACACACGCAAACCGGAACAGGAAATCCGCATCACTGAAGTCCTTAACGTGACGGGTAATATCCAACGCAATATCGATAACCTCGATGCCTGGATGAGCCCGGTGGAAGTGCCCACTTCGATGAATCCGGATGACAAGGCAGAGATTGTCTATGAAGCGCGCGGCGTGTGCCTCATCCTCGGCCCATGGAACTTTCCCTTGGGTCTGGTACTGGGCCCATTGGCCGCTGCGATAGCTGCCGGCAATTGCTGCATGGTTAAACTGACAGACCTGTGCCCCGCGACGGCCAGCGTAGCCGCCAAAATCATTGATGAAGCGTTTGAGGAATATGAGGTAGCTCTGTTCGAAGGCGAAGTGGATGTGGCCACTGCACTGCTGGAGCTGCCCTTCAACCATATCTTTTTTACCGGCAGCACCCGTGTGGGCAAACTGGTTATGGCGGCAGCGGCGCGGCACCTGGCCACCGTCACACTGGAACTGGGCGGCAAGTCACCTGTGATTATCGATGACGGCGCTGATGTGGAAAAAGTCGCCACAGATCTTGCCGGTGCCAAGCAGTTTAATGGTGGCCAGGCCTGTATCTGCCCGGACTATGTGTTCGTGAAAGAGGACCAGAAGGAGACACTGATCAATACGTTCAAGGCCAAAGTGCAGGAAAATCTCTATGACGAGAACGGTCAGATCAACAAGGAAGGTATTGCACAGATCGTAAATCCACAAAATTTCGCCCGGGTAAAAGGCCTGTTCGATGATGCCGTATCCAAGGGGGCAACCGTGGCCGTTGGCGGCGAGCTGGAAGACAGCGACCTTACTGTGCACCCGACCCTGCTTACAGACGCGACCCCGGATATGGCTATCCTGCAAGAGGAAATATTCGGGCCTGTATTGCCGGTAATGACCTACAAAAACCTGGACGAGGCCATCGAATACATCGAGAGCAGGGACAAGCCCCTGGCACTTTATGTATATTCCCCCAACCCGGGCAACGTTGATGCAGTGCTCAAACGTACATCCTCCGGGGGTGTAACAGTCAATGGTGTATTCTCCCACTACCTGGAAAACAATTTACCCTTTGGTGGTGTCAATGGCAGTGGCATGGGCAGCTATCACGGCCACTTCGGCTTCAAGGCTTTTTCTCATGAACGGGCTGTCTACCGCCATCAATAGTGGGGGCAGAAGACCTTCATCCTGTTACAGGTGCCTGATCCCATGATTTATAAATGCATTTTTTCCATTAGCCTGTTTGTGGCATTGTTGCCGGCAGCCTCCGTGGCGGAACTCGATACTATCGAGCAGGCTATGGTGTCACATATCGATCGGACTAATGCCTCTGCCATGGAGCTGCTCGTTGATATAGTCAATATCAACAGCGGCACCATGAATTTTGATGGTGTAAAAGCGGTTGCAGATGCATTGATTCCTGAGTTCACGGCACTGGGTTTTGACGCCCGATTTGAAGGCGGTGCCTCCTGGGAACGGGCAGGTCACCTGGTCGCAGACCACCATGTGGAAGGTGATGGACCAAAGCTGCTGCTCATAGGCCACCTGGATACTGTCTTTGAGCCGGACAGCCCCTTCCAGACCTATGAAGACCTTGGCGGCGGCCTGGCAAGAGGGCCGGGTATCTCGGACATGAAAGGCGGTAACATAATCATGCTACAGGCTCTCAGGGCACTTGATGGTGTGGGTCTTTTGGCCGACATGGATATCACCGTGATTATGACCGGTGATGAGGAGTTGAGCGGACGACCACTGTCACTGTCCAAGGGCCACCTCATAGAGGCTGCGCAATGGGCTGATATCGCCCTGGGTTTTGAAAATGGTGACGGCAAGCCTGAAACCGCCAATATTTCACGACGCTCTTCCAGCGGTTGGACGCTGGAGGTCATCGGAAAACCAGCCCATTCATCCCAGGTGTTCCAGGAGCACGTGGGTGCTGGTGCCATTTACGAAGCATCACGTATTCTCATGGATTTCTACACAACTCTTCGTCGTGAGGAACTGCTCACTTTCAATCCCGGCCGTATCATGGGGGGTACTACAGTGACCCATGACAGGGCCAGCAATAGTGGCACAACCTTTGGCAAGAATAATGTGGTGGCAGAGAAAGCCATAATTACCGGTGACATCCGTGCCATATCACCTGAACAACTGAGCCGTGTGCAAGAGACTATGCGCGGCCTGATTACCGATAATTTACCCCATACCTCTGCCAGCATCAGTTTTGATGAGGGCTACCCGCCCCTGGCCCCGACTGCTGGAAACCGGCAACTGCTGTCACTGTACAGCCAGGCCAGCCAGGACCTTGGCCTTGGTGCTGTGGAAGCGGTGAATCCACTCAATGCCGGTGCCTCCGATATCTCTTTCACAGCCGCCCATGTAGACATGGCAATCGATGGTCTGGGGATGTCAGGCACGGCAGGTCACACCATAGAGGAAACCGGTGTACTGGCAGCACTCCCAAACCAGGCTAAACGGGCTGCGGTCCTGATGTATCGGCTGCTGGACCAGTAAGCGGGTTACCCTGGCCTCAATTTGTCCTTACACTTGGACTTCTCTTCACCAATGTAGGAACTGTTAAAACATGAAAGGTATTTCAGCCTGTATTCTTCTTTTCGCCTGTTCCGGTATATTCGCCCAGGAAGATCATCCCATTCTTGGCACCTGGACCCTTAACGCTGAGGCCTCCGACACCAGAATGAACCCGCCCCGGATGGACGTACGTCAATACAGCCTGCGCGACGATGGCCTGATCCTTGGCCTTGCAGTATGGGTAAATGCTGATGGCTCTCCGGGTTTCCTTCAGTTTACTGGCAGAACCGATGGCCAACGCTACCCTGAATACGACTCGCCTTTACTGGCAGAACTGCAGGCCACGGGCACTCTTTCGTCCCGTGAATTCACTGAAACCATTATCGATAACAATACCACTGAATGGGCCAATCTCTCTGATGGGGAAGTGCTGGGTTCCGGTACCCGGGTTTACTCCGAGAACGGTAGCCGAATGACAATAAATATCAATATAACCAACGAAAAAGGTAATCCTGATACTTTCAGCCTGGTGTATGACAAACAGGAGAAACCCTAACCATGGCAAATAAACCTTTGTGCATTGTTGCCGGTGTCGGCCCCGGTAACGGTATGGCATTTACCAGGAAATTTCTCACTCAAGGCTACCAGGTAGCCATTCTGGCCAGGAATCTTGAGCGTCTGCAGGATTATGCTGCGGACAATCAGGATATTGTTCCCTTTACCTGCGACCTGTCTGACCCGGAATCCATCCAATCCACCTTTGCCTCCATTCATGAATCGTTGGGCCCACCCACCGTTGTAATCTATAACGCCGGCAAAGGTGTTTTCGGCACAGCAATGGATGCGACAGTCGGGGATTTTGAGGAAGCCTGGCGACTCAACACCCTGGGTCTGCTCACGGTTGCGCAGGAGACAGCCCCGGTCATGGTTAAAAATGGGGGTGGTAGCCTGCTGGTAACAGGCGCCACGGCTTCCCTGCGAGGTGGCGCCAACTTTGCCGCCTTCAGTTCAGCCAAAGGGGCACAACGCCACCTCGCCCAGTCCCTGGCGCGCTCTCTGGGCACTCAAGGAATTCATGTGGCACTAGTGATCATTGACGGAATTATCGACAGTGACTTGGCCAGGTCCCGCTTTCCAGATAAGCCTGATAGCTTCTTTCTACAAGCCGATGCCATTGCCGAAACCTATTTCAACCTGTCGAAACAGCATCCTTCAGCCTGGACCTTCGAAGTAGACCTGCGCACCAGCGCGGAGTCCTGGTAAACAAAACGCATCCAGCCGATTCCCGGTTGCACCAACCCGGTCTTTCCCCCAAACTGTTACTAAAAATAACAAGATCAGCTAGGGAAACTTTAATGCAAAAATATCCGGATATTTTCAGTCTTCATGGCCAGGTGGCCGTCATTACAGGGGCAGGTGGGGGCTTGGGCGCCATGATGGCAACAGGTTTTGCCGAAGCGGGCGCTTCTGTTGTCATCGGCGATATTGACACGGATGGCCTCAAGGAGACAGCTGCCAACATTGAAGCAATCGGTGGCACTGTGCACACCTGCGAATGTGATGTACGAAAACCCAAGCATGCACGCAATCTTGTGAAAGAGGCCCTGGAGGCCTTTGGAAAGATCGATATACTGGTTAATAATGCGGGCATCGGAGATCCGGACCCAGGCCAGGTTCATGAAACCAGCGAGGAGTCCTGGCACAAGGTCATCGACATCAACCTGCACGGGACATTCAACTGCTCCAGGCCGGTACTCGAACACATGGTTGAGCGGGGCAGTGGCAAGGTGATCAATATTGCGTCCATGTGGGGGCTGGCAGGAACATCCAGTGTCTTTCCGGCGCCCGCCTATGCGGCCAGCAAAGGCGCTATTGTAAACCTGACAAAAGAAATGGCACTGGAGTATGCCCCTAAGGGTATTAACGTAAATGCCATCTGCCCCGGATTTTATGGCACCAAACTTGGTCCTTTTGATGACCCGGATTTTGTTGCCACAATCAATGCGTTCACGCCCCAGGGACGTTTTGCCGATGCCGATGAAATCAAGGGCCCTGCCATTTTTCTGGCCTCCGCCGCTTCAAACTTCATCAACGGAATGATGCTGGTCGCTGATGGTGGCTGTCTGGCCAAGTAATTGTATTTACATAATCCATTGACGTCGGAGGACATGTCGTCCTGGCTCCAATGATTTCCAATTGATCATGAAAAATACTCTGCAAGATAACTCCTTTAATTTCCTTGAAACCAATCAAGGCTTCTTGCATATCGCTTACCACCATCATTATGCTAAGAAATACAATAGCAGCTAAATTTCTTTGCAGATGTCTGCTGCTGGAAAAAAGGAAAAACAATTACTCATGATTAGGAAACAAGTAATTTCATGCGCAGTAATGAAAACAGATATGATTCTTACCTGTGGAATTCTGGAAAAAATTGATGATTATCAAGTAGGCTGACGTCATCCACGTTATGCTGGAAAAATGAAAAATTCCGAACCAAACAAGAAGCACCTGTGGCATCACTGGCTCAATCATCCGCAACGCCAGCCCCTGCGAAAAGCCCTTTTTCAGATCCATTTATGGAGCGGTATTGCCCTTGGTCTCTATGTCTTTTTTATCAGCGTAACCGGTAGTGTGCTGGTTTATCGAAATGAGCTATACGTCTGGGTGACACCTGACCCCTATATTACAAGTGATCCCGGTCCTGCCCTGAGTGAGGATGCCTTAAAAAATGCAGCTCTTAGGCAATATCCAGACTATACGGTTTCAAGAATATCGCCCCATTACAATCCCGGCTATGCCACGGTTATTTGGCTTTCCAGGGATGGCAGAACCATTGAGCGGCTCTTTGACCCCAATACCGGTGAGGATGTTGGCAAAGCCGTGTCCACGGGCGTAATGCTGGTCTCTGGACTGATCGAGATTCATGACAATTTTCTTGCGGGACGGACCGGGCAAATTATTAATGGAATCGGGGCAATAGCGATTGCCATCGTGGCGATGACCGGCCTGGTGATCTGGTGGCCCGGAAGAAAACGCTGGAAACGCAGCCTGGTCATACATCGTGGTGTTGGCTGGAAGCGCTTCAACTGGGATCTTCACAGCATGATGGGGTTCTGGACCTTTGCCTTCATCATGATCTTTGCTCTGAGCGGTATTTATCTATGTTTTCCCCAGTCCTTTCACGCCTGGGCGGACCGTACTTTTGAATTCGGGAACCACAATCCCGGTGAACGTCCCATAGACAAGATTCTTTACTGGCTGGCTTTTTTCCATTTCGGACGTATCAATGGGATTGGCCTGTTCTGTGATGGCCCCGGCTTTTGCGACCAGGCTGTCAAGGCAACCTGGGCTCTCTTCGGACTGGCACCGGCAGCGATGTTTGTCACCGGAACAATCATGTGGTGGAACCGGGTGGTCAAACTCTGGTTAAAACGCTAATCAATCAGGTTTCAGGACTGGAACTGTCTATACGCGTTATACTGCGGGAACATCTACAAACAATGCCTGGAGTTATGCTAATGGATAACAAGCTTATTCTGATTTTGCTGGCTATTTTTCTAGCTCCCATCGCCGTATTCATGAAGAACGGGGCAGGCAAAGACCTGGTCATCAATATCATACTTTGCATCCTTTTCTTTTTTCCCGGTATGGTGCATGCATTATGGCTGGTTTCAAAGTAAGCAGACTCCATTTCACTTGTAGAAAGTCATAAGGCAAAAATTGAGTAGCTACCCTCCTTGTCCCAAATGCAACTCCGAATTCGTTTACGAAGATGGTCCTTTACTGATATGTCCTGAATGTGGCCATGAATGGGACAGGAACGCTTCTGCTGAAAGTGACGACACTGGTCCTGTTATTACAGACGCCCATGGCACCATATTAAATGATGGCGATTCAGTGACCGTGATCAAGGACCTGAAAGTGAAAGGATCATCCTCTGTCGTCAAGGTAGGCACCAAGGTGAAAAACATTCGCCTGGTGGATGGGGATCATGACATCGACTGCAAGATAGAGGGTATCGGTGCCATGAAGCTGAAATCGGAATTTGTGAAAAAAGCCTGACAGATCTTATAAAAAGGAGGCAGCCACCATTATTCAAGTATTCCTGTCTCTTTCTCACTCTTCGCGATAATCACCGCTCCACAGGAATCGGAAAAGATATTTACCGATGTTCTGCACATATCCAGTACGCGGTCAGTAACCAGCAGCAAGCCAATGGCTTCTACCGGCAGACCAATGGCTGTCAGGATTACGGTGATGGCGACAAGGCTCGCTGCCGGAATACCTGCAACACCAATGGATGTGAGCAGAGCAATCAACACAACGGTGAACTGGGTCGCAAAAGTCATTTCGATTCCATAGGCCTGCGCCAGAAAGATAGCCGCGACACATTCATACAATGCCGTACCATCCATATTGATGGTTGCGCCCAGTGGTAATACGAAGCTGGTTGTACGCTCGGAAACACCCGCATTTTTTTCCACGCATTCCATCGTCAATGGTAAAGTGCCCGAGGAAGACGCAGAGGAAAAAGCCATCAATGTGGCAGGGGCCATCGCCTGGAAATGTCGGGTTGGCCTGACTTTCGCCACATATTTAAGCACCAGCGGTAACGCAATAAACGCATGGGTCGCAAGCGCAAGCAAGACCGTTATAAAAAACACCAGCAATGGCCGGAAAGCCGCAAACCCGGTTGACGCTACTGTCTCCGCCACCAGGCCAAAAACACCATAGGGGGCAAACTTCATGACCCACATGGTAATTTTCATCATGGTTTCAGAAATGCCACGCCAAAGAGTCAACAGGGCATCGCTTTGCTTTGCAGGGATCTGGGTCATGAAATAGCCGAACACGAGGCTGAAAAAAATCAGGCCAAGCATCTGGCCGTCTGCTGCCGCAGCCACAATGTTAGTGGGTACCATACGGAGGAAAATCTGCACGATATCGCCACCACCACGGCCCTCCACACGCACCATGGTGGATTCCAGTTCATTGCTGTCGACCGTCAGGTTAAGCGCATCGCCTACGGGTTCCCCGCCGGACAGCCCCGGAGTAAACAGGTTGACGAAAAACAGGCCGATAAGAATGGCCATGGTGCTGGAAAAGGCATAGTAGAGCAGGGTTTTGCCACCAAGACGCCCAAGGTCGCTACCACTGCCCAGGCTTGCAATGCCCACAATTATTGATGCCATAATCAACGGAACGATGATCATGCGCAGGGCATTCATGAACAGGGTACCAAGGAAATCATAGGCAGAATAAAACGTAATGCCCAGGAAACTGCCTTCCGTACCTGTCAGTGTGCCGGCAATACCGGCAAGGATAATGGCAATCAATATTTGCCAGTGTAGTTTCAGCTTGCCCATTCAGTGAGTGCTCCCGCCCCTGTGCTGCAATCATTTAACCAATGGAAATTCCTTTATTCAATGGTGATTGCTGTGTGTCTATAATAGTGTAGATTCCGAGAATGCAGTAAAACCTCATATGGAAAAAACCCGATACTTTGCCCGCAGCAAGGCCTTCCTCCTCAATCTTCTCGATGGCCTGAAGCTGGCATTTGCCAAGCACTTTCCCCAGACCTATGCCCATCTGCCCCATTACTGGCGACTGACGCGCATGGATCGCCCCATCGGCATCTTCCTGCTACTTTGGCCTACCCTTTGGTGCCTGTGGATTGCCGCGGGGGGCTTTCCTGATCTGCACCTGCTCGTGATATTCATTGTCGGGACAATCCTGATGCGCGCCGCTGGCTGCTGTATCAACGACTTCGCTGACCGGGATTTTGATGGCCACGTTGAACGCACGAAGGATAGACCACTGGCCACGAGAAGCATCACGGGCAAGGAGGCACTGGGGTTATGTACTTTACTGTGTTTACTGGCTTTTATCCTGGTCCTCTTCACAAACCGCCTGACAATTTACCTGAGTTTCGGCGGCCTGGGCCTTGCCCTGCTGTATCCTTTTACCAAACGCTTTACTCATCTGGCGCAGCTTTTCCTGGGCGCGGCCTTTTCCTGGGGTGGAGTGATGGCCTTCACGGCGCAAACCGGTGAGTTACCAGTGTATGCCTGGCTGCTGTATTTTGCGAACTTCATGTGGACAGTCGTGTATGACACCCAATATGCCATGGTGGACAGAGAGGATGACCTGAAGATTGGTGTGCGATCCACGGCCATACTGTTTGCGGAAGCAGATCGCTTTGTAATTGGCGTTCTGCAGTTAATGTTTCTGGTGGCCATGTCCATGGCGGCTAAAAATTTCGGCCTGGGGGGGTGGTACCAGTTCGGCTTGTTCCTGGCAGCCTGTTTATTCGGTTACCAGCAATTCCTGACCTGGCACCGACATCCGAAGGATTGTTTTCGGGCTTTTCTGAACAATTACCAGGTGGGAAAAGTGATTTTCTTTTTTACGGTGGTGGATTTGTTTATTCCGTAGACAGGCTTAAAGGCTGGAGGCTAAAGGCAGGATGGTTAGCCTCACATTGACAGTCAAGGGTTTTTATTCAGCCTTACCATTAACTTTTAAAGATTAGATTAATCTGACGCCTCGATAAAATTGGCTGTTTCCTCTTGCATCCTGCATCCTATCTCCCCATGCCTTACCTGAACCCTTTGCCTTGTATCCTTGTATCCATGTATCGGCTCCTTACCTGAACCGCCCACCTTTCTTACCTTTATCCCTTTATCCCTTTATCCCTTTATCGTTCTAGAGCAACTCCCTTCCGTTAAACACTTCCCGTTCAAGTGAAAACGAATCTACTCCCTCAATCGCACCCAGGTTAACCCTGAAATAACCCGGCTTGCGCATGGTTTCGTGAAAAGTGTAATTACCGCAGCGATTACAGAAATAATGTTTTGCCACCTTATTACCAAATTGGTAGCAGGACAGGGCATCGCCATCCACTTCCCTTTTCAGGTCAGCATCAGCAACCGGCGGATGCAACATGATGGCCGCACGGCGCTCGCAGTAGGAACAGTTACAGCTCAGGCCACCGGTAATGGGCTCTTCGCGATCAAATGAAAACGTTACTGCGCCACAATGGCAGCTTCCGGAATAAGTTGTCATGACATTTCCTTCCATATGTTTACGTATAGTCAATCAGGCGAGGCTGGGGCCAGTCAGTATCAGCACCCAGGGACTTCAGAATGTCGATACCCCGGTCAAAATTGCGTCCTACCGAACTTACTCCATGGGAGTCATCACCTGGAACTATAGCAATATCACGATAGACAGCGGCTTCCAGTACAGGCATGGAAGGATACTGCTCTGACGACTTGTCAAAGCCACGCAGGTTGAAATCCAGGATCAGTTCCCGGTCTGCAATAAAGTCCAGGTTACGTTCAACCTTCTCCCAAACACTGGCATTACTGAGGGTATGAAGGTAATCCGGATCATATTTACGAATCAGGTCGAAGTGGCCCACCACTGCAGGTTCCAGTACCTGCAACATGTCATACTGCAAATCAAAATATCGGCTATAGAGGGCCTCGCTGCTTCCCGCCAGGGAGACCGCTTCCTCGAACATGGCCTCATCATAATCGATACAGATCCCGTCAACATGATGCACTGACCCCACCAGATAATCTGGCTTGAGTTCGTTAACCAGGGTCCTGATGAAGTCATAGGCACCTTCATAGGTTTCCGTTTCAAACGCAGTGAATATCTCGATCTTGCCCCGGTATTTCTCCTGCAATCGCCTGCATTCAACAAAATAGGTACGAAAACGGTCAAGCAGGAAAGCTGCACTGATATCATCCCGGGACTCATCAGGATAACGACAGGCATTGGAGGGTGGCGCCATGTGCTCGGTAATTCCAATCCAGGAGTAGCCATGATCAATATAGGCCCGGACAACGTCTTCAAGGGTGTCACTGGCATGATGACAAAACTGACCACTGTGTCCGCCGTGAACGGACACTTTTTCAATATCGGAAATCAGTGGAGTCATAATGTGGGCCTGCAGAAAAATCGCTTTGTTTATTCTAGACAACATTCATTGTGACAGATAGTCCGGTATGCTGGAGAACTTCCGGTGATCTTGTCTACAATGTTAACCGTAACCCGTGTTACCCGAACAGCAACGGATTCCCCCTTGAACAACGACAACAGCTACCAGCTGCGCTTTCTGACCAGTATAGACGGTATTGATGCCGATACCTGGGATGCCCTGGCCGGGGATGATTACCCCTTTATGCAGCATGCATTCTTTCTGGCCCTGGAGCAAAGCCAGAGCACAACTGCCACCACAGGCTGGCAGCCCTATCATGCGGTAGTGGAACAAGGCGAAGGTAGCAAGGCAAAGGCTGTCGCCATCATGCCGCTTTTCCTGAAGGACAACTCCATGGGGGAGTACGTATTTGACTGGTCCTGGGCGGATGCCTACAAGCGCCACGGAATGGATTATTATCCAAAGTTTGTCACCGCCATCCCTTTTACTCCCTGTCCAGGACCACGAATCTGTGTTTCCCCGGAGCAAGACGAGGCAGAAATTCTCAGGTTGTTGAGCGTCTACATTCCAAAGCAGGCGGCAGAGCTCAAGGTGTCCAGCTGGCATGTCCTGTTCCCGGATACGGCTCTGTGTGAAACGCTCAACGGCCTTGGAATACAGTCACGGGTTGGCTGCCAGTACCAGTGGTTTAATGACGGTTTTTCAGATTTCGATCAATTCCTGGAAAAATTCAGTTCCCGTAAACGCAAGAATATTCGCAAGGAACGCCAGAAAATTCGGGATGCCGGTATCTCCTTTGAAAAAATTCATGGCGGGGATATTACTGCCGAGCATTGGCATACCTTTTACCTTTTTTACCAGAGCACCTATTTTGTGCGCGGACGATCCCCTTACCTGACCGAGGAATTCTTCATCCGGATTGGCAAGGACCTGCCTGAGAACCTGTTGCTGGTCATGGCGAAAAAAGACGATATGTATATTGCCGGAGCATTGAGCTTCGTCGGTTCAGATACCCTTTATGGTCGTTACTGGGGCTGCACCGAGGCCTACCAGTTTCTGCACTTTGAAACCTGTTACTACCAGGGTATCGACTACTGCATTGAAAGGGGAATTGACCGCTTTGACTCAGGCGCCCAGGGAGAACACAAGATCCAGCGAGGCTTTGAACCTGTCCTGACCTGGTCAAACCACTGGATTGCCCATCCTGATTTCAACAGGGCCATCGGTAATTTCCTGGCCGATGAGGAAAAATATGTACGCCGCTACAAGGAAGAAGCGACCGGTGCCCTGCCATTCAAACAGGAAAACCCATAGCGCCTTTCTGCCAGACCAGTAACTGATTATTGGCAGGCATGGCATGATCATCGACCAGCATCAGGCCAGATTCCTCTGCCAGGGATTTCACCTTTTCGAAATCACGAACACCGCTATCCGGGTCATTGGATTTGAGCCACTCCTCAAAACGGGCGTTGCTCTCACTGGTGAATTCGCCCTTGTATCTGAAAGGACCATACACACACAGGAAACCACGTGGCTTGAGAATACGCCCGACACCGGCAAAAAAGCAAGGGAGCGAATCAGCTGACATGATATGCAGCGTATTGGCACTGAACACACCATCTACCGATCCGATAGGCCATTTGTCCTGGCAGACATCCAGTGTCATGGGTGGCAAAATATTGTCATGCCTGCTGCCCGCCAGCCCGGCTTCAACCACTGTCATGCTGTCCGGGGTATCGCTTGGCTGCCAGATAACACCGGTCAGTCGTTCGGCAAAATACTCGATGTGTTGTGCCGTGTAGGTGCCTATTTCGAGAATGGTCTGACCAGGACGAAAATAAGCCGTGATAGCCTCCAGGATCGGGTCCTTGTTATTTTCACATGCCTGGGAAAAGGGTTTTGACATAGCACAAGAGTCGCTTTGGAAATTAGGTTAAACTGTTTTCAAACAGCGGAAGGAATTGAATTTATGGCCAAACAACATATCGAAGGTCTGCTCTCAGATCTCCATGAAAAATTCGCGGACAGCGATACCAGTCCCCAGCAGGAGGCGATGCTGGAACAGATGAAAAGCCAGCTTTCCGAATGGGAAGGGCCGAAACCTTCGGATGACTTCACCGAAACCGCCGAAATGCTGCTACAGGAAGTGGAAGAAGAACATCCGACTGCCGCCGGCATCTTACGCCAGATCATCAACGCTCTGGACAGCATAGGCGTCTGACCCATCGCTGGCTGCCCCTTACTTCTGCTTCCGCAGGAATACCGGTTTCGATGGTGTTGATTCTGTCTTGCTGTACCTGTAGCCGTCTGACTTAAAATCTGCCAGAGCATTTGTATCCTTGACGCGGTTCTGGATGACCCAGGCCGCCATACGACCACGGGCTTTCTTGGCAAAGAAACTTATCACCTTGTATTTGCCATTGCTGTAATCCTTGAAGACCGGTGTAACTACACTGGCATCCAGTAACTTTTTATCAAGCACCTTGAAATACTCGTTGGATGCCAGGTTGACCAGAACGTCATCCTTCTGGGCAGCAAGATCCTCGTTTATTTGCCTGGTCACCTTGTCTCCCCAGAATGCATACAGGTTTTTACCACGCTCGTTATCCAGGTCTGTGCCCATTTCAAGGCGATAGGCCTGCATCAGGTCCAGGGGCTTAAGTGCACCATAAAGCCCTGACAGTATGCGCAGGTGTTTCTGGGCATAATTAAGATCTGCTGTGGAAAATTTTTCTACTTCCAATCCGGTATAAACATCTCCCTTGAAAGTAAACAGGGCTGGACGGGCATTATTTTCTGTAAAAGGTGTTTTCCATTGCCGGAAGCGTTCCACATTCAATGTGCTGATGGCCTCACTGGTTTTCATGAGCTCACTCAATCCGTCTGCGTCATAGTTCCGCATGATTTTTACCAGCTTGCGAGAGTCTATCAGCAATTCAGGCTGGGTCGTTGCCGGGGCTTTATAATCACTTTCAAGATCCAGCGTTTTCGCCGGGGAAATCACTATAAGCATTGTAGTAACCTGGTCAGTAGTCCGGGGTTAATAGGGGGTTGTTAAACCTGGTTGATAAAATCATGCCACCAGTTCAGAGGAGTAACGCCATCTTGCCGACTGTAGATATTACCGTAGTACCAGACACAATCAGGATAGCTAGCCATGATTCCGTCAAAAAGCTTCTCTATGGCACCAAAGCCGATGTTCACATGCAATGTATATACAAGCGCGCGGTCAGTAGTAAGTTCCAGGCGCCCATCGAGCTTCTCCACTTCTGGTGTCAGCATCTCTTCCACTTCGCTGATGTTGTCTCTACGGAACAGACGAATAGCCAGATTGCCACTGCGTTGAATAACCTCGTAATCCGCCGGATTTTCAGGATTGCAGGTAAAGACATCGCCAGCAGCGAGATCCCGGACAAACAAGGGTGAGCGTACCAGCACATAGTAATCGCTCTCACCAGGACTGCCATGCTCTTTATCCTGATTGCCAGCCTGGCGTGTAACTTCCAGTTTCTCAAGAACCGGCATGCCCTGGCTGTCTGTTCCAGCGACGAGCTGTATCCAGAGAGTATTGTCTTGTGTGTTTTCTGACATAGTGATGCTGACTTAAAACAGGGCGTCATGGTAGCAGGCAAGCCGTCTCCTTTCATCCCCATGGATAATGAATAGGGCTAAATTGTCGCAGATCAATATACCCCTTGTTACGATCGTTTCTAATCACTACACTGATTCCAAATTCACTACTCAGGAGGGTCAGGCTTATGGCTCTGTATAACAATATTCTCGTCGCTGTTGATCTGTCCCAGGACTCAGCCAAAATCCTGGAGAAAGCCCGGAAACTGGCCAAGGATAATGATGCACAACTGAGCATGGTTCATGTCATTGAACCTATCGCTGTTGGTTACGCTGTTGAAGTTACCAGTGTGGATATCGAAGGTCTTCATGAAGAGGTGACCAACCAGGCCAAATCCAGTTTGACAGAAATGGGTACCGGTATCGGCATTCCCGAGGATCGACTTCATACTGTCCTTGGCCAGCCAGCCCGGGAAATCCATGCACTGGCAGAAAAACTTTCCGCTGACCTGATTGTCATGGGTGGACATGGTCGACATGGCTGGGAACTGCTCTTTGGTTCCACGTCCTCCAGCGTGACCCATGGCGCAGGTTGTGATCTGCTGATCGTCCACATTGACGACTGATCACAGACTTGCCTGACACTGAAAAAACCTGCAGTCTTTCTGCAGGTTTTTTTATGGAAAGGATTCATGCTGCTGGTCCTGCACAAATTGGCGCGTCATATGCGCTGGTGTTCCCCGATTGCCCTTCTGCTCACAGGTGGCGGTCTGACTGGCGTATTTGCCAGCCTCTTTACCGGCAATGGCAGCCTTGGCCACCTCCTTGAACCCTCACTTGTACTGACCCTGTGGGGAATGATGCTGTTTTCATTCATCCGGTTGTTCCAGCATATTCCACCGCCAGTCCTCCCACACGACGATTTCATGACACGTCTGGGCACCCGAATTATCCTCGCTCTCTACACCCTGCTGGCATTCCTTGTAGTGCTTGTTGCCGTTGTCCTTATATGGATGAGTATCAGGCTCATCACCTTGAGCTGATCGTTTGGTCAACATAAAAAAACCGGCACATGGCCGGCTTTTTAAAACAGCATACTGTCAGAAAACATATTCAACGCCCAGACTGGCATTACGCCCCTCGAATAGGCTGTTCACGTCCAGGCCGCCCTGGGTGGTTTCACGCATCTGATTGAGCAGATTTTTGGCTTTCAGACTAACTGTCCAATTATCATTCAGATAACGGGTATAGGTGAAGTCCAGCTCTCCATAGGCTTCATCGTATACATCCGGCTGCCCCAGAATACCTACTTCACGGATCTTGTCACCGGTGATGTGGTAGACCAGGCTACCCTTGTTACGGTAGTTATCATCGAATCCCAGCTGCACATTGAAGATATAGTCAGCCTGACCCTGCAATGCGCGGGTCGGGTTGGTAACCAGTCCGGCATCTTGTGGACGTATAGTGACTTCCGAATCAATCAGGGTCAGGTTGGCAGCGACAAACCAGTTGACCCAGTCATCATGGATGAAATCGAGCCAACGGAAACCATCAAATTCAATACCCTGAATGGTCGCGTTTTGGGCATTGATAAACGTACGCTGGTTAGCTGCGCCCGGCTCAATGATGGCTTCAATCGGCGTTTCAAACTCCTTGTAGAAAAGGCCGATTGATACGCTTTCATTTACCGCACCGACGTATTCGGCATCATCAAAGAAGTTACCCAGGCTTTCCGAATCGAAGGCATCCAGAGCATTGACAGCATCTGAGTTCAGATAGTCTGTCATGCCTGTATCAAGCTCAATGTTGCCATCCTGGGCGCTGAACCATGCCTCTGCAGCCCATGCTTCATTGTTTTCGACAGTGTCATCCTCAAAGTTCAGATTGCAATCAACCACCGAGTTATTCATGGTCAAAGTACCTGTCAGGTCATCGGGGGTTCCTGCTGCCGTAAACGTTTCAGCAGTATCGATATCAATACAGGCATCACCAAAGCCGGTAATGACAAAATTGTAGAAATTACCTCCCGTACCTTCCCGGATCAGCATGCCAATATCGGTGTTGTCATTTCCGACGATGGTGACATTGGAAATCGTTGGAATGGAACGTGGCTCAGAGTCAGGTGCATCACCATTGTTATCCATTTCAAAACCCTGGTCCCCGGTGTCTTGACCCTGGACAATCACTACATGCTGTACATTTCCAACCCAGCCTTTTGTCCAGTCGAGGGAATCGTCACCATTACCTGTCAGGTAAATATGTTTGGCATTGACAGTACCGCCGAAGAATTCAACGCCGTCATCCTGGTTATTGTGAACCTGGATATAATCGACATTGGTTCCTGAGCCTACACCCTGAAAAGCAATACCGTTGAGCTCATCAAGATCATTAATGATCTGGCCGGCATATTTAACGCGCACGTAGGTCAGGTTTCCGCTGTTGTCTTCAGGATCATCACCACCAAATTTACCCGAGTTACCTTCACCCTCCGCTTCACAAATGGTGGCACTTTCAGAGCAGCCATTGATTGGCGCATTACCGTTGATGACCAGGCACCCCACTCACCTCGTGTAGATGCTGTGGCGATCGGATCACTACCGCTGGTCATGGTAATGGGGGCACTTGACGTGCCGTTTGCCCAGATTTGTGCGCCACGATCTATCCAGAGGAACGAGTTGGCGGTGGCACCATAAAGTGTGACGCCCGGATCAATCACCAGGGAATTGTTGACGCTGTTGTCATCACCAATTTTCACAACACCCTTTAACTGATAATCAAAAGCGCTTGTCAGATGGACATCTTCTGTATATGTGCCTTCAAGGACACACAACTGTTTGTCGCCAATAACAACGGAATCATCCAGAGTTGTGCCATCAGGGCAGGCGGCATCTGAAGGTGCGTCAGCAACGTTAAACTTAACAGGCTTGGAGTACGACTGTATCTGGCCGCCAATTGCATAGGCTGTGGCAATTTTGATCTTTTGTGTGCCAGCGAGGTCAATCCCCAATTCACCACCCAGGTCACTGATTTCAATTTCAGCATTTTGTCCCAGGGTTCCAGTAAAGTAAGGGGTGATGCTCAGGGATAAAAAATCCTGGGCAGGCAAGGTCTCAAGACCATCCGGGGTCAGTTGAAAAAAGCCTCCACCAGGCTGCCCCGGAACCTGCACAACAACCAGCAGGTCACCAGTCTCACCGACATCCCCCGCGGCAATGGTCACCTGTGAGACCAGGTCGATTGGTTGACCTGCCGGTAAAGTACTCAGGAAACTGGCACCATTATTAATGGTAGCACCGCCAGCATAAACAGCGCTGGAAGAGCCGAATGCCGGGACCGTTTTAGTAACACCTGGATCCGCGGCCTGTACACTACTAGCGATGACTGCGGCAGCCAGTGCACTGTATCTAAAAACTTTATTCAATTTCATTGCTTGTCTAGCTCCATTAACCCAATTCAGACTGTAGTGAATTCAGAAGTTGGCAGTCTATTGAGCAGGTATAAATGCGGAATAAATTTTTTGTTAAAGAAAGACAGTGCTTGGGTAAATTTTGGGTAAAACGATTATTAAGAAACGGTAAAAGCTGTCACCGTTATTGTGAAATTTTCTCAATGTTTACATACCCTTAATTTATCTTGCTGCATCATTAGCTTCACACTGAAGACATGATTTGTGCTATTCTGCGCCCTCATTTTACGGCCTGAATTCGCCCTGGAGCGCCGAAAGGAAACATGACAAAGTTGCTACGTTTTTCGCGGTTTTTAATACTTATCCCACTGATTTTTCTGGCTTTTTCATCGCCTACACGGGCGCAGACCATTGTTTGCCTGCAAACCACTCTCAGTGAAATCTGCATGGAGCTGCTGGAAACCGAGGCACCCGTCACCAGCCAGAATTTCCTGGCCTACGTAAACCAGGGCAGCTACCGAAATTCTTTCTTCCATTTCAGCCAGACTGAGCAACCTGTTTATGCCCAGACGGGGCGTTACGCCGATACAGGCAGCGGCACCCTGGACGGCATTGTGGAGATTTTCCGTCGCCCGGCCATCAGTCGCGAAAACAGTATTTCCAACACCCGTGGTACCGTGGCAGCCATTGCCGATGATCCGGAAAACCCGGATACCATTACCAGTCAGTTCCTGATCAACCTGACAGACAACCCGGAACTGGATGGCGAAGCCGTGGTATTTGCCCGTATTCTCGAATCGGACCAGGAGGCCATCGATGCCATTGCCTTTCTGCCGGTCATCACGCTGGATAACGATGGCTTGAGCCAGGTTCCCGTAGCCGGCCAGGAAGTCCCCATATTCAATTCCCCCAGAATCATGATCTTTGAAGCGGAAGTTTTTGATGGCGACCCGGATGATCTGGAGCCAGGTGACGGTGATGCGGGAGACGGTTCTGGCGATGGCGACTCCGGCGATGGATCAGGAGATGGTGCAGGAGATGGTGCAGGAGATGGAGACGGCGATACTGACAACGGGGAAACCCCGACTCCGGGAGAAGGAGAAACCCTTTACGAAGATGCGGTCTGTGTAGACACCAATGTGGGCGAGTTCTGCATGGAACTGTTTCCTGAAATTGCTCCAATTACCGTGGAAAACTTCCTGAATTACGTCAACAACGGTCAATATGACAACACGATTATTCACCGTTCCGTGCCAAATTTTGTGATCCAGGGCGGGGGCTATACGGCCAGCTCCCTCGGTGCATCCATTGACAAGGGCGATGCTATTGAAAATGAATTCTCTCTATCCAACCTGAGGGGTACTGTTGCCATGGCGCGTATTGGCGGACTGGTAAACAGCGCTACAAGCGAATGGTTCGTCAACCTGGTCAACAATACGCAGCTTGATACCGTTGATGGCGGATTCACCGTTTTTGCCCAGATCATCACAGGCCTTGATGTAGTGGACTCTATTGCGGGCCTACCTCGCTCAAACCAGCAATCCAACCTGGGCAATGCCTTTGGAGAACTGCCACTTACTGATCTGGATGACGATGGCGTTGATGCTGACGACCTGGTCGTCGTAAACCGGGTTTACGTCAGTGATGTAATTGCCAGTGATTCAGATAATGGCGACGGGGGAGCAGACAACCCTGCTGAGGAAACTACTGCCACCTACTCCACACTGACCAGTTCCATGTTCGTACCTGTATGGATTAATGGTGAACTTTACCGGGTGATTATGTTCCGTGACTTTGACGCATCGAGTCTCTCATTTACCGTGGATACCACTCGAATAGTCTCCCTGACTGATATCGGCCAGGACACGGCAACTATGGATCTGGATTCAGGCATTCTGACCATCCCGTCAATTGCTGTCGGCAGCCTGGTTGTCAACAATGTCGAAATGGAGCTGACCGATTTCGCTACTCTCACCTTCAGGGTGACGGGTTACCAGCGAGCAGACTGACGTGCGAGGACCACTGAAAACCATTGTCCGGGTAATTGATTCCATCACGGACGTTTTTGGTAAAGTGGCCGCCTGGTGCTCCGTCCTCATGGTCGTGGTGACCTTTTATATCGTAGTAAGCCGCTATGTCTTCAATACCGGTTCCATCGCTATCCAGGAGTCGATCATTTACCTCAATGCCTTGCTGTTTTTGCTGACAGCAGCTTTCACACTTAAACATGACGGACATGTGCGCGTGGATATCTTCTATGGTCCAGCGTCTCATCGCTACAAGGCCTGGGCAAACCTGCTTGGTGGGCTACTCCTGCTCCTTCCCGTATCCGGCTTCATTCTCTGGGTAAGCTGGGATTATGTTGCTGCCGCATGGCGTATCCATGAAACATCACCTGAAGCCGGTGGTATTCCCTATGTCTACCTGCTCAAATCCCTGATTGTAGCCATGGCTGTCCTCTTGATTGTCCAGGGGATAGCAGAAATACTCAGAAATATTCTTTTCCTGTTTTTCAGGGAAGAAGACCCCGAAAAACAGCATGAATCTGTGGAGAGTGTAATTTGACGGAATTCATACCTCTGCTGCTGTTTATTGCCGTCTGCCTGGTTTTAATGTGCGGCTATCCCGTTGCTCTCTCGCTGGCAGGAACATCACTGCTGTTTGCTGGGGTCGGTATGCTTACCGATACATTTGACCCGGCCTTTCTTGGTGCCGTACCAAACCGTTTTTACGGCATCATGACTAATACCAACCTGTTTGCTGTTCCCATGTTTGTCTTCATGGGCGTGATGCTTGAAAAGTCGAAAATCGCTGAATCCCTGCTTGAAGGTATGGCATTACTGTTTGGAAAAATGCGGGGAGGACTTGGGCTATCCGTTATTCTGGTTGGGATGCTGCTGGCAGCCAGTACCGGCATTGTTGGCGCTACTGTGGTAACCATGGGCGTACTGTCATTACCTTCCATGCTCAGGGCGGGTTACAGTCCCTCACTGGCAACCGGTACTATCTGTGCCACAGGTACCCTTGGCCAGATTATTCCCCCTTCCATCGCGCTGGTCCTGCTGGGTGATGTCATCTCCAATGCCTACCAGCAAGCCCAGTTAAGCATGGGCATTTTCAGGACCCAGAATATATCGGTCGGAGACCTGTTCTCCGGAGCCATGATCCCCGGGCTGATACTGGTCGCTTTATATATTTTCTACATGCTGGGCAATGCCATACTCCGACCGGAAAGTGCGCCACCGGCAAAAGCCGAAGACATCAATAATGCCGCTGGTGAATCAAGCCTGTTTATCATGATCAGCAAAAGCTTGTTGCCCCCTCTGCTGCTGATTATCGCCGTACTGGGATCCATCCTTTCCGGTGCTGCCACGCCCACTGAAGCCGCTGGCGTGGGCGGTTTGGGGGCCATGTTACTGGCTCTGGCCAAAGGCCGGCTGAATTTTTCAATCCTGAAAGATGTCTCGGAATCCACAGCCAAAGTAACAGCCATGGTTTACCTTATTCTTGTGGGCGCCGCTATTTTCTCACTGGTCTTTCGCGGATTTGGTGGGGACGTTATTGTTGAGGAGTTTTTTGTTGATCTGCCTGGTGGCGTCGTACTCGCTACCATTATCGTCATGCTGGTCGTATTCCTGCTGGGCTTCATCCTCGACTTTATCGAGATCACCTATATGGTAGTTCCGATTGTCGGACCAGTCTTGCTGGCCATGGGCCTGGATCCGGTATGGCTGGGCGTCATGCTTGCCGTTAATCTGCAGACTTCATTCCTGACTCCTCCCTTCGGGTTTTCATTGTTCTACCTGAGAGGTGTGGCACCAGACTCCATTAAAACGACGCAGATCTACCGCGGTGTGATTCCCTTCATTATCATCCAGCTGTTCATGCTTGGCTTGTTGACACTCTGGCCTGAACTGGCGACCTGGCTACCACAGGTAGTCAGGGGGACATAAACGGCTCCGGTTAAGAGGGTAGCAACTATAGCTTTCTGGCACGGACGTAAGCTTCTTCAGATACATCCTGGTATGCACGGATGCTTTTCTCAAAGGCTCTGTAGGACTCATGAATTCTCGCTGCCATGGGGCTGAGATTCGCCAGGTTGTCTATTTCTTCCTGGGCAATGGTGTTCAGTTCCCTGAGCAAGTCATCGGGAAATTGTCTTGGCACCACGCCCTCACTTTCCGCCAGGTCTGACAGCGATATGGCATTGCGCGCCGTAAACTCATTGGTCATTTCTACGCCGGCAGCCGCAGCGGCGGTACGCAGAATTTCCTGAAGGTCTTCAGGCAGTGCTTCGAACTTTTCCTTGTTGAAAAGAAACTCCATCACGGCCCCCGGCTCATGCCACCCCGGGTAATAGTAATAATCGGCTATTTCATAAAGGCCAAAAGCCTGATCATTGTAGGGACCTACCCACTCTGTGGCATCCAGGACGCCTGTTTGCAGAGCGGTAAACAGCTCACTGCCCGGCATATTTACCGGTACACCACCAAGACGGGAAAGGATATCCTGGGCCAGACCAGGGATGCGCATTTTCAGGCCCTGAAAATCTTCCTTGGAATTGATTTCCTTGTTGAACCAGCCTCCCATCTGAACACCGGTTGTACCCGCTGGCAGTGGTATCAGGTTAAAGGGGACATAAAGCTCTTCCCACAGCTCAAGTCCACCACCATAGTACATCCAACTCTGCATTTCATAACCGTTCATGCCAAAAGGCAGTACGGTGAAAAACTGCGCTTCAGGGACCTTGCCTTTCCAGTAATAAGCCGCACCATGGCCAATCTCTGCAGTGCCAGCACTTACCGCATTGAATACTTCCAACGCCGGTACCAATTCACCATCACCATAAACCCGGACTTTCATCCTGCCATTGGACATGGCCTCCACTTTTTCAGCAAAAACCTCTGGCGCTCTTCCCAGGGCAGGAAAATTTTTAGGCCAAGTAGTTACCAGCTTCCACTCATAGGTTTGTTCCGGCTCAGCAGCAGTCACTCCACTCGATGACACGGTGTCATCACTACCACAAGCCTGCAATAAAAATGCCGTGATAAAGAAAAACACACCGGTAAAAATTTTACGCATTAACATCCCCGTTTATCCCCTTGTCACATTATTTCCATCTATTTCTAGATCACGTCCAGTTTGGCATATGACATGACTAGCCATTTGCTACCCACGTCATCAAAATTGATCTGGACCCTGGCGTTGGCACCACTGCCCTCATAATTAAGCACAACCCCTTCCCCGAACTTTGCGTGCCTGACTCGCTGTCCAAGAGAAATTCCAGTGCCGGACACTTTTTCATTTCGGTGAAGACCGCCGATCATATCACGGTTTTGTTCGTGATGACCCGGGTAGTAACTGCCCCGGCGCACCTCTCCTTTCATACGAATTTCTTCAAGCAGATCTTCCGGCACTTCCCGCAGAAAACGTGACGGGCGCGTGATCTGCTCCTCACCATGAAGACGACGGGACTCCGCATGGGTGAGATACAGTTTCTGCCTGGCCCGGGTAATACCCACGTAACACAGCCGGCGCTCTTCTTCTAGACCAGACAAGTCCTCCATGGACATTTTATGCGGAAATAGTCCCTCTTCCATCCCGGCTATAAATACCAGAGGAAATTCCAGCCCCTTCGCGGAATGCAGAGTCATCATCTGCACGGCATCCTCGAAATCTTCAGCCTGATTGTCACCCGCATCCAGGGCAGCCTTGTCCAGGAAAGCTGTCAGAATATCGACTTCAGTCAGCGGCGTATCAGCGGGAGACTCATCCTGCAGAAAATCATCTTCCAGTATCGGCAGATCTTCCACCTCAAACGCCTTGGCAGCATTAACCAGTTCTTCCAGGTTTTCGATACGGGTACGAGCTTTCTCACCACCTTCTTTTTCATGGTGCTGGATCAATCCGCTTTGCTTGACCACATATTCTGTAAACTCATACAGCTCTTTGCCATGGAGCTGGTCTTCCATGGCGCTGATCAGTTCCATAAAGCCGGATACATTCATCACCGCCCGTGCCGGTAGCAGCGATTCCTGTACAGCTTTCACGCCAGCCTGCCACATGGAGCATCCTTCTGTTCTCGCTATCTGCCGGATACTGTCAAGTGACTTGGCGCCGATGCCCCTGACCGGGGTATTAATAATTCTCTCAAAAGCTGCATCATCATCCCGACTGGCCACCAGGCGCATATAGGCCAGGGCATTACGAATTTCAAGGCGCTCATAAAAACGGAATCCGCCGTAGATACGATAGGGCATGTTGATGCGCAGCATGGCTTCTTCCAGTTCACGGGACTGGGCATTGGAGCGATATAAAATGGCCGCTTCTGTGTGACGATTGCCATTGTTGACCCATTTTTCAATCTGGCTGCTGATAAAGCGGGCTTCATCCTGCTCATTGAATGCGCTATAGCTGGAAATCTTTTCGCCTTCCTTGTCTTCCGTCCATAACTCTTTACCAAGCCTACCCGTATTCTTACTGATCAACTGGTTGGCAGCATTTAGGATATTGGCTGTTGAACGGTAATTCTGTTCCAGTCGGACCATGTCGGCATCCGAAAAGTCCTTGTCAAAATTCTGGATATTCTCAATCCGGGCACCACGCCAGCCATAAATAGACTGGTCATCATCCCCCACCACTGTAATAAATCCGCTTTTACCCACCAGCATTCTCAACCAGGCATATTGAATGGCATTGGTATCCTGAAATTCGTCCACAAGGATATGGCGGAAACGGTGCTGGTAATGCTCCAGAAGTGAAGGATGCTTAAGCCACAATTCATGCGATCGCAGCAAGAGCTCACCGAAATCCACCATGCCAGCCCTTTCACAGGCCTCTTCATAGGCGGTATAAACACGAATCATGACCTGCATGAATTCTTCACCAAAATCCTCAAGATTCGCAGCTCTCAAGCCTTCATCTTTCTGGTTGTTAATGAACCACTGACATTGCCGGGCCGGCCATTTGCTTTCATCCAGATCCAGTGATTTGTTGATTCGCTTGATCAGGCGTAACTGGTCATCCGAATCAAGAATCTGGAACTTGTCAGGCAGGCCCGCTTCCTGGTAGTGGGTCCGGAGCAGGCGGTGGGCCAGGCCATGAAATGTCCCTACCCACATTCCGCCAGCGGGACGTTCCATCAGCTCCTCGATTCGGGAGCGCATTTCATTGGCAGCCTTGTTGGTAAAAGTAACAGCCAGTATACCGTGGGGCGATACACCCTCCATCTGGATCAACCAGGCAATCCGGTGCACCAAGACACGGGTTTTGCCGCTGCCGGCACCGGCCAGAACGAGCAAATTACCAGGGTCTGCAGTGACAGCCTGTCTCTGGTGATCATTGAGGGGGTTTAGAATGTGGGAAATATCCATGGCACGGCATTCTAGCAAATGCCCGGGTTCCCATGGAGCAAAAATATAAAAGATTGGTTAATAATCTGTTAGTGCAGTTTCCAAGCCCAAATCATCTTGGTAGTATCGAAAACAGTGGTTCTCCTGCCACTGTTTTCACAAAACGGTTTTATACAGGAACCGATGAAATTACGAGAGAGATATGTCTGAGCAAGTTGAAGGAACCGTCAAGTGGTTCAATGATGAGAAGGGATTCGGGTTTATTGAGCAGGATGGCGGTCGGGACGTTTTCGTCCACTATAGTGCAATTATCGGTGATGGACGCCGCTCGCTGGTAGAAGGGCAGAAGGTAATAATGGAAATTACCCAGACTGAGAAAGGCCCTCAGGCTGAAAATGTAAGCCCAGCCAACGCAGACTGATTCACTAGAACACGATTTTGCAGGGCTTGCTCAACTCTGTCGGGCCTGCTTACCATTGACGTTATCGACCATCGATCAACTGCTGGTTCCCCTTGTGCCGGATTCCGGACTTCCCGTCACCGTTTTTGGACCTTCACTCTTAACTTCATAACCTGATTGGGTTTGGCACTTGGACTCAATTAACCTATATACTGGCACCAGCAAGTGACACAGCCTGAGAAAGAACACTGGAAAATACCAATCTGATCAAAGCTATATCCGAATCACTGGGTGAGCTTCGCAAATCCGAGCGCAAGGTCGCTGACTTTGTTCTGGCAGACCCGTCTTCCATCCTGGATATGCGCATCATCGACCTAGCCAACAGGGCTGGGGTGAGCGAGCCCACGGTGATTCGCTTTTGCCGTGCCCTTGGATATGACGGTTTTCAGGTATTCAAATTGCAGCTTGCCCGGTATCTGGGTAGCAGCGGAATCTACAGCCAGTTTGATGTCAGTGATGCGGACTCCATGGCCGATGTCAGTCGCAAAGTATTCGATTCCACCATCGGCTCGCTACTCGCTGTTCGTGAGGATCTGGATATTACCGCTCTGGAAACAGCTATTTCAGCACTGGCTGCGGCCAAACGGGTCGAATTCTATGGTTTTGGCGCATCGGGATCCGTGGCTATCGACGCCCAACATAAATTTTTCCGACTTCAGGTCACCTCTGCCGCCTATACCGACCCCCATATCCAGCATATGTCGGCCATTTCATTAAAACCCAGGGATGTGGTGGTTGCTATCTCCCAGTCAGGGCGTTCCACGGCGCTTATCCAAAGTCTGAAACTGGCCCAGGAAGCCGGGGCAACGGTAATCGGCCTTGTTCCTGACCACACCCCGGTCGCCGACCTTTGTTCCATCCCTATTCACATTAATGTGGAAGACAGCCAGCACATGTTTACGCCGGTGTCTTCACGAATAGCACACCTGGTCGTCATTGATGTACTGGCCATGGGAGTCGCCCAGCAACATAGTAGTGCACTGCAGGATCACCTGAAACGGTTGAACAAGAGCCTGAAGTCGCTGCGGTCCAATCAGAAAAGAAAAGATAACCAGTATTGAAACTTACAGTCTTGGTTTATGCCAAGTTTGTATTAAAAGACCTTATCGGAAAAAAGCACAGACTGTGTCAGGTGTCAGGAGGGAAATATATACCGAATGACGATTGGTAAATATGGTGAGCCTGCTCAAGGCTTGGGCTGCTAACCGTTCATTATTCTACCGTAAAAGTTGTAGCGATATTTCTTGGGTGGTGCTGTGTAAAAATATACCTAGTCTACAGGTGTGTACTCTATTCCGGTTTCTTTTAATTCTGCCCAATTAATTTTTCTAATATTTTTAGGGTGATTGGCACCAGCCAGTATTAATTTTCCTACAGTGTACTGACCTGATTCTAAGAAAGATGCAAAATAATCAATCTCACTGTTTATAGGTTGTCTATCAAAGATATTAAAGAGAACGGTTTCTACTATTTCTTCATAGGAAGCATTTTCACCTAGTTTTTCGTCAACTATTTTTTGTACAACTTCTGTTTGCTCTAAACCATCATCAAAGTACTTAATTGCTTTACCAAGTAATTCTTTATCATTGATATATTCAACGCCAAAAGTAGCAGCAATAATTTTTATAGAGCGTCCAGCAGCCTCAGTTTTGTATCCTGTGTCGTAAGCGACCCAAATATCTTTATCTAAAATCCTTTCGATTTGGCTAAATCTAATTTTTGTATTTGGTGGTAAAGCTCCCTGTACTTTTAGGATATCTAGCCCTTTGCCTCCAATAACAGTAATCTCAGCATCATCATTTATTTCTGAAATATCATATTTGGCATTTTCAACAATATAATTTTCAAGCGCCCATTCGGGCAACTCTGGTCTATCTGATGTCGATGTTCTAAGTGCTAAAACTTTGGCGCCTTTTCCAAGTAATATTTTTTTTACATCTATAAAAGCGCCATCCACTTCAATATACAAATTTTCTTGATTGCGGTTTAAAGTAAAATAAATTTCTTCTGAAAATGTTGCCCAGCATGGATAATTATCATTAGGACATGAAAAATTATTGTTGGCATATTCTTTTTGTAAAATGAGCTTGTCATCAATGTAAATATTTAAGGTTAATGTTTCATTTTTGCCATCCGCCCATGAATCGTAATTTAATTTTAAAAATGAAGAAAATGTATTAGTAATACTAATCGTGTCATTACCATCACCTGTTCTAATGGTGTCTGCGCCACCACCAGAAGTGATTTCCCAATCGTATTTAAAACCACTAGGAACCGTGATAATTTCTGAGTCACTTGATGCATCAACTCGATTAGTTAAAAGAAAAACATTGTCTTCGAATAAATCCTGAAAAATATCTTTAGTTTCTGATGGAAACTGGCTTAAATCATAATGAAACCAATTGTTCCAACCAGTAAATCCCCATGCCTCCCAATTTCCGAAACTCCAACTTGTTAAATAGTCAGATAAATGATTATTAAAATGATGGATTATTGATTTGTATGCTTTATTGAATATTTCATAATTTATAGAATTCGGATAATCTGCCAGCTGCTCTTCTGTTGGATCCCAACCTCCGTCTAATCCATTATCTAGTGTAAATGCATTTGAAATCAGCATTATAGGCTTTTCATAAGTTTCTGCCGCTTTTAAATATTCTTGGACAAATCCTTTTAAATTCTTTGCAGGTCTCCATAAATTCTTTTGAATTTCACCATAATCATAAATAGGTTGTTCACTGATATATAGCTTTCCCCAAACGCTTATAGCGTCAGTGAGATCCCATATTTTTATATCACTGACCTCATGGTCATTATAAAGATCAAATTTATGGAAATTTATAGTTACAGCTCCAGAAAACTTTTTTCTTACCGCGGAAAATAATTTCTCCCATTTGTCGCGATAAATATCTTTAAAAAATTCGATCTCATCAAAGTTCCCTATGTACAATAAGTCCACATCAAGCTCTTCATAAATTTGACTATATTCGCTCCAGTATTCAACCATGGAGTCAAAATAATTATCGATCGAGAATCTCTCTTGTGCGCCAATTTTCTCTATACCACTATTATTTACATAAACGGCATTTTCACCATTAAATGTCCAATTTGGTAGTATTGATACTCCCATTGAGTTTTCTTTCGTTAATATAATCCATTTTTTTAATTTTTCGTATTCGAATAAACCTAATAAAGTTCCATCATCCTCTAAGCTAACGGATAGCTCGAACATAATTCCAGAGAATCCAATTTCTTTAATCTCAATTAGATGCTTTTCAAATTCTTCATCCGACATAGATGAAGCTGTACCATCATGATAAAAGCCAACTTTTAGATAATTGAAGTAGATTCCTTCTTTCAAACCTTCAAATTTATCTAAATAACCATAAGTAGATGGAATGACAAGTAATGTTAAGATTAATAAGAATAGCTTTTTCATAAATTATGTTGCTTTGTTTAATTTGTACTTGTTCTTAAGATGCTGTGAGTAATTTCTTTAATCTTATTTAATTATATTTTGAGTATTAGGCGGATCTTATATTTTTGTACATAGTAATATTGTTTCTATTCAATATTCACGTTTATACAATCCAATATTTTCGTATTTGACTTCTACGTGTTTCTGACGTTCTAATCTAAGTCTATACTTCCTCAGTATACCCCGCACCAGTTTAGTGGTGTATTTCTCTGTTCTTTTTGGTTGTATTTTGTGTTCGTTCAGATAATCAGAAATGTCTTTATTAGAAATTCCATCCTGACTCATTTGATACATCAACTTCTCTCTGAAGTCATAATCCTCGTCATATGAGAATTGAGAAAGTTGTGTTGTGTTGATGATGATGTCACATCCAAAAGTGTAATCGTTGAGATTATCTGTTGTGACTAAGTTTTTAAAATACTTACTCCACTGTTACCGACTTAGCTAGATTTCGGGGTTGGTCAATATCTGTCCCCTTGATTACTGCTACATGATAGGCAAGCAGCTGTAGAGGAACAGAATAAACAATCGGAGAGAGAAAATCTGAACAATGGGGAATATCTACCACAGTTGTATTTTCATCATTGCTGAAGCCGGCTTCCGCATCCGCAAAAACATAAAGACGTCCACCACGTGCACTCACTTCCTGTAGATTGGATTTGAGTTTTTCAAGAAGCTCATCATTGGGTGCCACGGCAATAACAGGCATTTCATCATCGACAAGGGCGAGCGGGCCATGCTTCAGTTCACCGGCCGGATAGGCTTCAGCATGGATATATGAAATTTCCTTGAGCTTGAGAGCTCCTTCTTTGGAAACCGGATACTGCACGCCTCGACCGAGAAACAGGGAATGCCGTTTATCGGCGAAATCAAGGGATATACGTCGAATCCGATCGTTAAGTGTCAAACAATTCCTGATCACTTCAGGTAATGAATGGAGGTCATGTACGAGCTCTTTTTCATTTTCCTCTGTCAGTCCGTTGCGGCGGGCCAGTGCTACACACAGAATTGACAGGATTGATAGCTGCGTTGTGAAGGCCTTGGTTGAAGCAACACCGATTTCCCTGCCTGCCTGGGTCATGATCGCGAAATCAGATTCCCTTTCTATAGAGCTGTTTGCCACATTACAAATAGTCATACAGCCGACATATCCGGCTTTTTTTGCCTCTCTCAGGGCTGCCAGCGTATCAGCAGTTTCTCCGGACTGGGAAATCGTGACAAAAAGACAATCTTTGGGAACCAGAATATTTCGATAACGGTACTCGCTGGCAATATCCACGGAGCAGGGCATACGCGCAATATTTTCAAACCAGAATTTAGCAATCATCCCGGCATGGTAACTGGTACCACAAGCAACAATCTGGACGCTTTTTGTCTGGTTAAATACCTCACTGGCATTGACGCCGAAGGCTTCCTCAAGCACGTGGGATTTTCCCAGCTTGCCTGCAAGTGTATTTCTGATCACCGCAGGCTGCTCATAAATTTCTTTCAGCATGAAGTGCCTGTACTGACCCTTTACGCTGTCCTCCAGGTTTTGGTTAAGCTGAACAATATGGCGCTTGACCTTCTCTCCCTTATTATAAATTTTGATTTTTTCCGCTTTTATTTCGGCGATGTCACCTTCTTCCAGATAAATAAATCGGTCAGTAACCTGGCCAAGCGCTGCCGGATCCGAAGCGATAAAATTTTCACCAATACCAACACCAATAATCAGGGGACTTCCACTGCGGGCCACAATGATGCGTTTGGGGTCTTCCCTGTCAATTGCAGCTAATCCATAAGCACCGTCGAGTAGATCAATGGTCTTTCTTACTGAGTCCAGGAAAGACATACTTTCTTCTGTCAGAAACATGTGAATCAGGTGGACAATGACCTCTGTATCCGTTTCCGTAGTAAAGGTATAACCCTTGCCAATCAACCCTTCTTTAAGATCCTTGAAGTTTTCAATGATCCCATTGTGAATGACAGCTACCCGATCATGGGAAATATGGGGATGGGCATTTTCCTGTGTTGGTTTTCCATGGGTTGCCCAGCGTGTATGGGCAATACCAATAGGCCCATCAATTAGTGATTTACAAATCTTGTCTTCCAGGGCCTGAACTTTACCTACCGTTTTGACACAGGAAAGGTCTTTCCCTTTCCTGCTGATCAGCGCAAGGCCGGCTGAATCATAACCACGATATTCCAGCCTTTTCAGACCCTCAACCAGGATACCTGTGACGTTTCTTTGTCCTATTGCACCGACTATTCCACACATATATTTTTTTGAACCTTCAGTTCCTTACTTCTTTACTGGTCGTTTCCAGTTTTCAATATTTTTCTGCCTGGATCTCGCAATGCCCAGGCTGTCTTTCTCTAAAGTTTCTGTGAGAGTAGATCCTGCGGCGACAAAACTGTCATCTTCAAGCGTTATCGGAGCAACAAGCACAGCATTGGAACCAATAAAAACATTATTGCCAATAATCGTTTTATGCTTATTTACACTATCATAATTGCAGGTAATCGTACCTGCGCCAACATTTACTTTGTCACCAAGCTCAGAATCACCAACATACGACAGATGATTGACCTTGCTACCCTGGCCAATCACCGAGTTTTTTATTTCAACGAAGTTGCCAAGTTTTGATGAGTCCTTCAGCTCAGTACCCGGCCTGACTCTGGCGAAAGGTCCAATTTGGCATTGATTCCCAATGACAGCCTCCTCAATAATAGTATAAGGATGAATTACGGTATTTTCTCCAATGGCACAATTTTTCAGTATCGACCCTGCACCGATCACTGAACCGGTTGCTATCCTGACCCGCCCTTCAAGGATGACGTTAATATCAATCTCTACATCACCGTCTATCTCAACATCACCCCGTATATCCACCCTTGAAGGATCCCGGATAGTAACACCGGATTTCATCAACGTTACATTTGTTTGCTGCTGATATTTCCGTTCAAGTTCCGCTAGCTGTGCACGATCATTGATTCCGGTAACTTCATCCTGGTCTGGACAAATAGTGGTCGCAACGCTATTACCGCTGTCCAGAGCAATCTCAACAAGATCAGTCAGGTAATATTCCTTCTGGGAATTATTTGCTTGAATTCCTGGTAGCCATTCCTTCAATCGACGGACAGGGATGGCCATGAAACCAGTATTAATTTCTGTAATGGCTTTCTGGGCTTCGGTTGCATCCTTTTCCTCAACGATCTGTGTAATCTGACCTTTTCCATCACGAATAATTCGGCCAAGACCAGCAGGATTATCCACAACACAGGTTAATACGCCCATCGTATTCCTGTCTGTTTTGGCAATTAATGTCCTGAGCGTTGAGGCTTTTATGAGTGGGACATCACCGTAAAGTACCAATACAATTGCATCATCATCCAAGGCATCTACTGTCTGTTGAACGGCATGGGCTGTACCCAGCTGTTCCGCCTGAAGGACAAATCGGCTTACATGACTGCCAAGCTCTTCCTTAACAGCTTCCGCACCAAAACCGGTGACGACCTGCAGGTTTTCACACGCCAGTGATTTTGCTGTTTCAAGAACATGCAGAAGAAGTGGCTTGCCAGCAAGTTTATGTAACACCTTGGGTAAGGAGGATTTCATCCTTGTTCCCTTGCCCGCAGCAAGCACCACGACATTCAGTTTCAATGTAATAACCTCAAGTTATTTGATGCTGCCTAGAATACCAAAAAAGGCAGCGAATGCTGCCTTTTTGAATCAAGCGATAAGCGTGCTGATCGGCTTGTTATTTGCTGAGCTTCCTTCTCAGTTGCTGTAGGGTTCTGATCTGGGCAGCTGCCTGGGCAAGCTGGGATGCTGCAGCGGCATAGTCCATCTCTCCAGTCTGCTTGAGAATCACATCCACTGCTTCCTGCTGGGCGCGGATAGCAGAGTCTTCATCAACGTCATCAGCCCGTGTTGCTGTATCTGCGAGAATATGAACTGTTCCCGGCTGAATTTCCAGAAATCCTCCGGAAACATAGTACACCTGCTCTTCCCCTGACTGAGTTACCAGCCTGACCGGACCCGGAATCAGCTCTGTCAGTAAAGGGGCATGGCCGGGATAGATACCCATATCACCCATGGTACCGGTTGCAACGAGCATTTCAACGCGACCGGAGAATAAACGCTCCTCCGCACTGGCAATATCGCAATGCATTGTCATGGCCATAATCAGTTACCTTACTCTAGTCCTGTAAAACCCAATATACTTTCAGTTTTTTTACAGGTTTTTCGCTTTCTCAACCGCTTCTTCGATACCACCAACCATATAAAATGCCTGTTCCGGCAGGTCGTCGTATTCACCGGCAAGAATAGCCTTGAAGCCAGTGATGGTATCTTTCAATGACACATATTTTCCGGGAGAGCCGGTAAATACTTCTGCCACTGTAAATGGCTGTGAGAAGAACCTTTCCACTTTACGAGCGCGGTTTACAGCCAGCTTGTCTTCTTCAGACAGCTCGTCCATACCCAGGATCGCAATAATATCCTTCAATTCTTTATAACGCTGCAGAATAGACTGCACACCACGAGCCACTTCATAATGCTCCTGACCAATGATCAGCGGATCCAGTTGACGTGAAGTGGAGTCCAGCGGGTCAATCGCAGGATAAATACCCAGCTGGGCAATATCACGGGAAAGTACTACCGTTGCATCAAGGTGAGCAAAGGTGGTTGCCGGTGATGGGTCAGTCAGGTCATCTGCAGGTACATATACCGCCTGGATGGAGGTAATGGAACCCGTTTTAGTAGATGTAATACGTTCCTGCAGGGCGCCCATTTCCTCAGCCAGTGTTGGCTGGTAACCCACCGCGGAAGGCATACGACCCAACAGTGCCGATACCTCGGTTCCAGCCAGTGTATAACGATAGATATTGTCAACGAACAACAGGACATCACGACCTTCATCACGGAATTTTTCCGCCATGGTCAGACCAGTCAGGGCAACACGCAGACGGTTACCAGGGGGCTCATTCATCTGGCCGTATACCATGGCAACTTTTGATTCGTCGAATTTATCTACGTTTACAACGCCGGACTCCTGCATTTCATGGTAGAAGTCATTACCTTCACGAGTACGTTCACCCACACCGGTAAATACTGACAGGCCACTATGCTCCGTGGCGATGTTGTTAATCAGCTCCATCATATTAACGGTCTTGCCTACACCGGCACCGCCGAACAGACCAACCTTACCACCCTTGGCGAAAGGACAAACCAGGTCGATAACCTTGATTCCGGTTTCGAGCAGTTCCTCTGAACCAGCCTGCTCATCATATGTCGGAGCTTTACGGTGAATTGGCATTCTTTCCTGTTCACCAATATCGCCACACTCATCAATGGGGTTACCCAGTACGTCCATGATGCGACCCAGGGTTTCCTTACCAACCGGTACGGAAATCGGTGCACCTGTATCATTGACATTCAGGCCGCGACGCAGACCCTCAGTAGAACCCAGGGCAATAGTACGGACTACGCCGTCACCCAGCTGCTGCTGAACTTCCAGCGTAATTTCGCTGTTATCCACTGCCAGTGCGTCATAAACCTTCGGTACGGAGTCGCGTGGAAATTCCACGTCGATAACAGCACCAATAATCTGAACGATACGACCGCTACTCATGTCCGGTTCCTCTTAAAATTTTCAAATATCAATATAATTCGTTAACAACAAATTCTTTTTATACAGCTGAAGCTCCACCCACAATCTCGGAGAGTTCCTGGGTGATGGCCGCCTGACGCGCCTTGTTATACACAAGCTGCAGCTCATTAATGAGCTCGCCTGCATTGTCTGTCGCACTCTTCATGGCAATCATTCTGGAGGCCTGTTCACAGGCATTATTTTCAACCACTGCCTGGTAAACCTGCGATTCAATGTAGCGTGTAAGCAGGCTGTCGAGAAGGCCTTTGGCATCTGGCTCGTAAATATAGTCCCAATGGTGTTGAAGCTCTTCTTTCTCAGCTGGCTGCAATGGCAACAACTGCTGGATAACAGGTTTCTGTGTCATGGTATTAATGAATTCATTGTTCACCAGGAACAATTTGTCATATTCGCCATCTACATATTTATCGAGCATAACCTTTACAGCACCAATGACATCTTCAACAGCAGGTTTTTCACCCAGGCCGCGTACACTGGCTACTACATTTCCACCAAAGCTTGAAAAAAATGAACCGGCCTTGGCGCCAACAGCACAAATTTCTGATTCAACACCTTCTTCGTCATGCCATGCTTTCATGGAATTGACGAGGGCTTTAAACAGGTTGATGTTCAGGCCACCACATAAGCCACGATCTGTGGATATAACGATGTAGCCAATTTTTTTGACTTCTCGCTGTTCCATGTAAATGTGCTGGTATTCAGGATTGGCATTGGAAATATGGCTGACCACATTACGAATAGTGGTCGCATAGGGTTTTCCCACTTCCATGGCATCCTGCGCCTTGCGCATTTTGCTCGCAGCCACCATTTCCATGGCGCTGGTGATCTTCTGAGTATTCTGGATACTCCCGATCTGGTTGCGAATTTCTTTACCGACTGCCATTGGTCTTTACCAGGTCTGTGTAGAGATGAATTTTTCCATAGCTTCCTTGAAGGACGCTTCAGTATCATCAGTGTAGTCACCAGACTCATTAATGCTGTTCATAAGATCAGCATATTCAGAGTTAATGAATGACAACAATGCGGCTTCAAAGTCACCAATCTTGTCCAGTTCAACTTCTTTCAGATACCCTTCGTTAGCGGCGTAAATGACTATAGCCATTTCAGCAACTGACAACGGTGAATATTGCTTCTGTTTCATCAGCTCGGTTACACGCTGACCGTGTTCCAGCTGGGCACGAGTGGCTTCATCAAGGTCAGAAGCAAACTGGGCAAAGGCTGCCAGCTCACGATACTGGGCCAGGGCAAGACGAATACCGCCGCCGAGTTTCTTGATCGCCTTGGTCTGAGCTGCACCTCCCACACGGGATACCGAAAGACCGGCGTTCATTGCCGGGCGAATACCGGCATTGAACAGACTGGTTTCAAGGAAGATCTGACCATCGGTAATGGAAATTACGTTGGTTGGTACGAAAGCGGATACGTCACCTGCCTGGGTTTCAATAATTGGAAGTGCAGTCAGGGATCCTGTCTGTCCTTTAACCTCACCATTGGTAAATGCCTCTACATAATCCGCATTTACACGAGCTGCCCTTTCCAGAAGACGTGAATGGAGATAGAAAACATCACCAGGATAGGCCTCACGTCCAGGCGGACGACGAAGCAGCAGGGAAATCTGACGATAAGCCCAGGCCTGCTTGGTCAGGTCGTCATAAATAATCAGGGCATCCTGTCCACGATCACGATAATACTCACCCATGGTACAACCGGCATAAGGAGCAAGGTACTGCATGGAAGCTGGATCTGATGCACCCGCTGCAACAACGATGGTGTGTTCCATCGCACCGTGCTCTTCCAGTTTACGCACAACGCTGGCAATGGAAGACTGTTTCTGGCCAACAGCAACATAGATACATTTAACACCAGTGCCTTTCTGGTTAATGATCGTGTCAACTGCAACGGCGGATTTACCTACCTGACGGTCACCAATAATCAGCTCACGCTGACCACGACCAATCGGTACCATGGAGTCAATGGCTTTCAGACCAGTCTGAACAGGCTGGGATACTGACTGACGGGCAATTACACCAGGTGCAACCTTTTCAACTGCATCAGTGACTTTCGCATTTACCGGACCTTTTCCGTCAATGGGATTACCCAGGGCATCCACTACACGGCCTTCCAGTTCAGGACCTACAGGAACCTCAAGAATACGCTGTGTACAGCGACAGGTCTGGCCTTCAGCCAGTCCCTGGTAGTCACCGAGTACTACGGCACCGACAGAGTCACGTTCCAGGTTCAGTGCCATACCGTATACACCGCCCTCGAACTCGATCATTTCACCGTACATGACGTCGGCTAAACCGTGAATACGTATGATACCGTCTGACACGCTGACAATCGTACCTTCGGTGCTCGGTTGGGCAGAGACATCCAGGCTTTCGATGCGCTGTTTGATAATTTCGCTAATTTCTGATGGGTTCAGTTGCTGCATTCTTTGTTCCTCAACTCTTTCCTATTTCCCGTGGAAACTCAGGAATTCATTGCCTCGGCTAATTTGTTTAATCTCCCTCGCAGTGAGCCATCGATGACCATGTCATCCGTTCTCAGGATGAGGCCCCCCAACAGGGACTGGTCAACACGGCTGCTCAGGGAGACTTCCCGCTGCAAGCGCTTTTTCAATGCTTCTTTCAGTTTGTTTTCCGCCGCTTCATCAAGCGCATAGGCCGAAATAACTTCAACGTCTACACGTTTTTCCTGAATCGCCTTCAGGGCATCAAACAGCTCGACTATTTCAGGCATAAGTGACAGGCGTTTATTTTCCGCCAGGATGGTAATGAAGCTTGCCACCTGTTTGTCAATTTCATCGCCACAAATCTCGACAACCCTAGCTGCCTGTTGCTCACCACTCTGACTCGGCAGGGAAAGCAATTCATTAACCTTGCTTGAAGTTACCACGGCAGACACCGTGTGCAGCATGGCAGACCAACTGGTCAGATCGCCCGACTGGTTAGCCACTTCAAACGCCGCTTTGGCATAGGGTCTTGCTAATGTTGTGTTTTGAGACATAAATAGCTCTGGTTTGTCATCACTTTCCGGTTATTACCGGAATCTTCATTACAGATTTGCTGCCAGTTGATCCAGCAGGTCTGAATGAGCCCTTTCATCAACAGAGGATTCCAGGATTTTTTCCGCGCCGGATACGGCAATGGCTGCCACCTGGGCGCGAAGCTGTTCCTTGGCTCGTTCTATTTCCTGCTCAATCTCTGCCTGGGCGGAAGCAATCATGCGTTGGCCTTCTTCACGGGCCTGCTCTTTGGCTTCATCCACAATCTGGGACGCACGCTTGTTTGCCTGGTCCAGGATTCCGGCAGAATCAGTCTTTGCTTCTTTCAGAAGTTCAGCTGCTTTTTCCTGGGCAAGCTCCAGGTCCTTTTCTGCGCGGCCTGCGGCCTCAAGGCCTTCAGCTATCTTCTTCTGTCTTTCGTCCAGAGCAGCTACGATCGGCGGCCAGACATAGTTCTTGCAGAACCACGCAAACACGAAGAATGCGATTATTTGACCGATGATAGTTGCGTTCAGATTCATAGTTTCCTCACCTAGGTTTGCAGTGCAAACTCAGCGCACTGCCATCACTTCGCAGAGCGCTCTCTGGGTTTTTATCGTCCGTTTATACCTGGAAAGGTACAGCGAAGATGAACAGCATTGCCATACCGACACCGATAATGGAAATGACGTCCACGAAACCGGCGACCAGGAAGAACTGGGTCTGAAGGCGTGGAGCAAGTTCAGGCTGACGAGCAGAACTTTCAATAAGTTTGCCACCAAGGTTACCAAAGGCGACGGCAGTACCGGCACCACAGATACCGAAAATCAGGGCAGCGGAAATCAGGGTGTAGGCGTAGATTGTTTCCATTTTTTATCTCCAGGGTTTTACGAGGTTTTTAACTAAATTAGCGTTATTGCTTGTCTTACTAAATTTCCATTAATGATCATTGTGTGCCTGGTTCAGATACACAATGGTAAGCATCATGAATAGGTAGGCCTGCAATGTAATTACCAGAATATGAAATACTGCCCATGCGAAATGCAGAGGAAGCTGGAACCAGCCCAGCAGGGCAATTACAAGGAAAATGACCTCACCGGCAAACAGGTTACCGAAAAGTCGCAGTGCCAGTGAAACGGGTTTGGCGAGGAAAGCCGGAAGCTCCATCACCAGGTTAAGAGGCAGCGCCCATTTACCGAACGGATGAAATGCCAGCTCTGCCAGAAAACCACCAACACCTTTCACCTTGATACTGTAGTAAATGATCATTAAAAAGACACTGATGGCGAGACCGGCAGTAATATTCACATCAGTCGATGGTACCGCTTTGAAATACAGGTGTGAGTCACCTGCAATGGTCTGTGCTATCAGAGGGATTACATCCACAGGGACAAGATCCATCAGATTCATCAGGAAGACCCAGCAGAATATTGTCAGTGACAGCGGGGCAATATAGTCATTTCTGGCATGGAAGGTAGTCTTAACATTGGTCTGTACCATTTCCACGATCATTTCAATAGCGTTCTGAAGGCCACCAGGAATGCCAGATGTGGCTTTTTTGCTAACCATTTTGAACAGTCCCAGAAAGATCAGACCCAGAACTATGGAGATGCCCATGGTGTCGACATTAATGGACCAGAATCCCATATCCTTGGCTTCCTGTTCACTGTGGGCAAAGCCCCAGTGACCATCTTCTTTTTGACCGAAAACGAGAAAACCCAGGTGATGCTGGATATATTCACCACCTGTGGCATATTGTTGTGCGTGCCCGTCAGCACCTTCAATCGCATGTTCTACGGCGTGTTCTTCAGCGGCCATTGGTTTTCATCTATCCTGTTTTATCTGTTTTTGACTGTTCAGGTGCCTTGTTTGTAGGCAAATTGCATTTTTGCTATCGCAAAAATGCCGCATCCGTGTGTCAGCACGAATCCGCAGAATAATACCAGGGGATTTAAAGAATCCACGAACTTGAATGCGAGTGCAAAACCGACACCCATCATAATCAACTTCACCACCTCGGCAATATACGCCCGGCGGATGGTTCTCTGCATGGCCCGTGAGCCCGTCTCCCGAAAATACATATACCCGAAATAGGCACCGGGGATTATCGCTATCAATGCACCGATAATCACGGACTCCGCTTCAACCCAAGTCAAAGCTGTTCCAGCTATTGTTGCCAGTACTGCTGCAAACCCCACCTGCAGGGCCACAACCCTGATGACTGATAATTTATTAATCACAGTACCGAGACGTTTTTACGGACCATCTGCAAGGGCCGCGAATTATAGGGAATTTAACCCCAGCAGACAATATTTTGAGCACAATTTGTGCACTTTCGGTGCAAGTTTTTCAGATCAGGTGAAATTCTGCCGGATTATAAGGGCTAATCCCTTATTTGATGTGGTCCAGAATGCCGTCAAGCTGGTCCAGGGAGTTGTATTTAAGGATTAATTTTCCTTTTCCCTTAGCGGTGTGCTGGATCATTACCTGGGTACCCAGTTTTTCAGCCAGGTTATCCTGCAGATGCCGGATATCCGGGTCAATCCTGTCTGCAGGTGATGTTTTGGTTTTTTCAGCCAGCATCCGTCGCACAAGTGCTTCAGTCTGGCGTACGGAGAGATCCTTGCCAACTACCTGTTTTGCCGCTTCCACCTGTTTTTCATTGGAAAGGGACAAAAGGGCCCGGGCATGCCCCATCTCAAGATCCCCATGTTCCAGGGATTTCATGACATCGGGAGTCAGGCTCATCAATCGAAGGAGGTTGGTCACTGTGGTTCTGGATTTTCCCACCGCATCAGCCACTTCCTGCTGTGTCAGGTCAAACTCATCGATCAGCCGCTGCAGGGCCATCGCTTCTTCAATAGGATTGAGGTTTTCACGCTGGATATTTTCGATAAGAGCCATCGCCACAGCAGCCTCATCGGGGACTTGCTTGATTATCACGGGTATCGTATCCAACCCGGCCATCTGGCTGGCGCGCCAACGTCTCTCCCCGGCAACAATTTCATATTTACTGCTGCTTATAGGCCTGACGACTATAGGCTGCATCACACCCTGGGCCCTGATTGAATTGGCCAACTCTTCCAGGGACTCTGGCCGCATATCCTGCCTGGGCTGGTATTTACCTGGCTGGATGAACTCAACCGGTAAATTTCTGAGCACATTATGCTCGCTGGCGACAGCTTCCCCAGACCTGGGCTGGACAGCTGGCAGATCAGAAGGCTGGTCAACTGGCTTTGGGGCCTGCTCCGGTGCTTTGGCGGCATTTCCTCCAAGAAGAGCATCAAGCCCCCTGCCGAGTCCGCGTTTTTTTGTACTCATCCGTTCACCTTACAGCCAGATCAATAAGAGGGAGGAGGCGATTCAGCCACTGTATTATCTGCTTCTGGCTGGTTAACCTCACTATGACGTCGGAGAATTTCACCGGCCAGGGCAATATAGGCCAAAGCCCCCCTGGAACTTTTATCATACACTATTACCGGCAACCCAAAACTGGGTGCTTCCGCAAGCCGCACATTTCTGGGGACAATAGTCCTGTACACAGTATCGTCAAAAAATCCGGTAAGTTGTTCAGACACTTCCTGGGACAGGCGGTTGCGCGGGTCATACATTGTTCTGAGAATTCCCTCAATTTTTAATCCGGGATTCAATGATGCCGATACGGCCTCAATAGTCTGCGACAGAGCTGTCAGGCCTTCCAGGGCATAATATTCACACTGCATGGGAATCAGCACGCCATCTGCAGCCACCAGGGCATTGACGGTCAGCATATTCAGAGATGGGGGGCAGTCAATCAGGATATAGTCATAACTGCTTCCTTGCTCTCTGAGACTGTCACGCAAGCGATGATCTCGTCCTTCCACATCCAGCAGCTCCACCTCAGCTGCAGTCAGATCCCCATTAGCCGGTAAAACATCAAAACCGGATTCGGGTGTTTTCATGGCTACCTGACTTACAGACAAGCGATCTACAAGTAGATCATAGACAGAATATTCAATACTGTTTTTTTCAATTCCGCTCCCCATGGTGGCATTTCCCTGAGGATCCAGGTCAACCATGAGCACTTTCTTGTTCATGCGTGCCAGGGAGGCAGACAGGTTCACAGTAGTGGTGGTTTTACCAACCCCACCTTTTTGATTTGCTACGGCAAATATGTGGCTCACTTCCTGATTCCTGTCATTTTTTCCCGGCAAGGACAATCTCTATAAGATGCCTGGATCCTTCTATACCGGGGACTTCGAGTTGCCATGACTGACGTACCCGGAATCTTTCCGGTAATGCGTCTATTTCATCCTGGGGATACTGCCCCTTCATGGCTAGCAGAGTGCTGTTCTCCGTCATCAGATGTTCCGTTTGGCGGGCGACCAGCTCCAGTGCAGCGTAAGCACGGCAGAGCACAATATCAATTTGCCGGGGGCTTTGAAAGTTTTCTGTTCTGTCATGAAATACGGTCAGATTATTCAAAGCCAATTCTGCTTTTACCTGGAAAAGGAATCTGGTTTTCTTGCCATTGCTGTCCAACAGCAAAAATTCTTTATCCGGATAACAGATAGCCAGTGGTATCCCAGGCAGGCCTGCACCGGTTCCTACGTCGAGCATTACCTGGCCATTGATATAAGGCACCACGGCAAGGCTATCTACCAGGTGGTAAGCCACCATCTTTTTGACATCCTTGATCCCGGACAGGTTGTAAGCCACATTCCATTTGTCCAGCAACATCAGGTAATCCAGAAGAGCATGGAATTTCTCCTGGCTAATATCCAGGCCTAGTCCAGCCACCCCCTGGCGCAACATGTCGGAAAGCTGGTCCCGCGAATCCATCAGGCAATCTTGTTTTTGCGGTTGACCGGGTGACCTTCCCTGTGTTTTTTCAGGTAGACAAGCAACAGGGATATTGCGGCTGGTGTAATTCCCGGAATCCGCGATGCCCTGCCGATGGTGTCCGGTTTGCTCTGCTGGAGTTTCTGGGTCAGCTCACTGGATAATCCTGGAATTTCACCATACTCAAAATCATCAGGTATTGGTGTATGTTCCTGATTCTTCAGCTTTTCTATTTCTGCCAGCTGCCGATCAATATAGCCCTGGTACTTGATACGTATTTCTACCTGTTCTGCCACCAGGGGATCGGGCAGTGTATCCAGTTTACCTGACCTGATGCATGCATCATTGAGATCAGCGACAGTGACTCGAGGGCGGGCAAGAATATCTGCCAGTGAATATTCATGGGAAAGCGGTTTTTCCAGCAAGGGATTAACCTGGTCCGCCAGATCACCAGCTGGCTGCACCCAGGTTGACCTTAGTCGCTTTTCTTCGAAGGCAACGCTTTCCTGTTTCTTACAAAAAGCCTGCCATCGGACATCATCCACGAGCCCAAACTTGCGCCCTTTTTCAGTCAGTCGAAAATCAGCATTATCCTGCCTGAGCATAAGCCGGTATTCCGCCCGGGATGTAAACATGCGATAGGGTTCCTGAGTACCGCGGGTGATAAGATCATCCACAAGAACACCAATATAGGCTTCATCACGCCCGGGGCACCAAGGTTCTTTTTCCTGTACAGCAAGTGCCGCATTGATTCCGGCAAGCAGTCCCTGGGCACCAGCTTCTTCATAGCCTGTTGTACCATTAATCTGGCCAGCAAAATACAGCCCCTTTATGAATTTGGTTTCCATGGAATATCGAAGATCCCTGGGATCAAAATAATCATATTCAATGGCGTATCCCGGACGCACGATACGGGCCTCTTCAAAACCGCTGATTGTGGCGACCAGTTTTTCCTGAACGTCATAGGGCAGACTGGTGGATATGCCGTTTGGGTATAATTCCCTGCTGCTAAGACCTTCCGGTTCTACAAAAATCTGATGGCTATTCTTGTCTGAAAAGCGAACTATCTTGTCTTCAATGGAAGGACAATAACGCGGACCAACACCCTCGATTTCTCCAGAATACATAGGGGAATACTGTAAACCTTCCCTGATTATGTCATGACTTTTTTCATTGGTGGCCGTAATAAAACAACTCACCTGATCCGGGTGGTCCATAGTGTTCCCAAGATAGGACATAACAGGTCTGGGGCTATCCCCGGGCTGTTCAGTCATTTTTTTAAAGTTTACCGAATCAGCATCGATTCTAGGCGGGGTTCCGGTTTTAAGCCGACCGACATTAAAGGGGAGTTCACGAAGCCTTTCGGCCAGGGCAATGGAAGGTGAGTCACCGGCACGCCCACCGGCATGGTTTTTCAGGCCTATGTGGATTTTTCCACCAAGGAATGTCCCGGCAGTCAAAATAACCCGATGGGCATAAAAGCGTAACCCCATCTGGGTAATCACACCCTTCACCTGCTCATTCTCGATAATCAGGTCATCAACACCTTGCTGAAAGATATTAAGGTTTTCCTGTGATTCCAGGAAATACCTGATAGCTGACTTGTACAATGCCCGGTCTGCCTGGGCACGAGTTGCCCTGACAGCTGGCCCCTTGCTGGCATTAAGTGTTCTGAAGTGGATACCGGCCAGGTCAGCCGCTTTAGCCATAACCCCACCAAGGGCATCAATTTCCTTGACCAGGTGAGTTTTACCAATCCCCCCAATAGCGGGGTTACAGGACATTTGCCCCAGAGTATCGATGTTATGGGTAATCAAAAGGGTTGAGGCACCCATACGGGCAGAAGCCAGAGCAGCTTCAGTTCCTGCATGTCCGCCACCAATAACGATGACATCAAATTTCTGCTTGTCGTTACCCTGTTTGGCCATGATCGGAATACCGGAGATTCATTTCCAGATGTCTTGAAAGAAAAAGGGCGCTAAGTATAAGCATTCCAAGGAAAAAATGAAGTGAAATGTGTCTGATCTGTTTTCAGGATATATAAAGAATATATATAAATATATATGTATATATAGAAGGAAGACTATTTAATGTTATTACTACTATTAGATAGCCTTTATTCTGTGTGTAAACCTGTTTCTGTCAGTAATTTCATAGGCTTGAAGTGATTTAAAGTCTGTGGGGCAAGTGCATTTAACCTGACAGTAAGGCGGTAGGACCAGGAGGATAAGATGTGATTATAATTTGGCATCCAGGCTTCCTGTTTTTTGTTAACCGAAGAATACACATTTTATCCCGGTAAATTGGCCAGTTTTCCACATCCTATGGTATCTGGTATCAATATGGGTGTGACCTGTTGGTAGCATGTGAAGAAGGCGTGATTATTTTCCAATGCAAAAGCTTGTAAATATCTCACCCAGCAAATCATCGGGAGTGAACTGTCCAGTAATGGACTCCAGGGCCATATGAGCCTCTCGAAGGTCTTCAGCCACCAGTTCCCCGGCTTTGTTATTTTCAAGTTGTGAAGCGGCGGCCAAGAGAAAATCTGAGGCTTTGTTAAGCGCATCAAGGTGTCTGCGGCGGGCAATAAATCCTCCCTCTACCGTGGTACTCAGGCCAGCATGTTTTTTCATTGCTTCTTTAAGCAAGTCGAGCCCTTCCTGATCTTTCACTGAAATATGGAAAGTCTGGTGAGGCCTTATTGTTTCAGTTTGCCCTGGTTTTGTGTCCAAGAGGTCAATTTTGTTAAAAACCAGAAACAAATTTCCAGGATCATCCATCTCTTTATTAAGTTCCTGGTAAAGAGAACTGGTTTGCACGTTGAACGAATTTGAAGAGTCAATCAGCAGCAACACCAGATCACCTTCCCTGATCGCCTCCCAGGCACGCCTGATTCCTTCCTGCTCTACCTCGTCTTCACTCTCATGAAGTCCTGCAGTATCAATGATATGCAGTGGCATACCATCTATGCTGATATGTTCGCGTAGGGTATCTCTCGTAGTTCCGGCGATGTCTGTTACTATGGCCCTGGACTGTCCTGCAAGGACATTCAGCAAACTGGATTTACCTGCATTGGGTTCTCCTGCAATGACTACTGTTAATCCATCTTTCATAATAGTGCCCTGGCGGGCCTTTAAAAGTACATCGTTTAACTGGTTACGAATACCAGACAGTTTATTTTCCACTTCGCCTGTGCCGAGAAAGTCCACTTCTTCTTCAGGAAAATCTATAGCTGCTTCAACGTACATTCTCAAGTGTATTATCGACTGGACCATATCGTTGATCAGTGCCGAGAATTCGCCCTGTAATGACCTTAAAGCAAAACGTGCAGCTTCTTCTGAATTTGAATCTATCAAATCGGCTATGGCTTCCGCCTGTGCGAGATCTATTTTGTCATTTAAAAAAGCGCGTTGTGAAAACTCACCAGGATCAGCAAGTCTTATATCCAGGGAAAGCAATTCCTGTAAAAGCATGTCCATGACATAGGGACCACCATGCGCCTGGAACTCTATAACGTCCTCGCCTGTGAATGAGTCAGGTGCTGGAAAATACAGAGCTATTCCAGTATCCAGGACATCGCCCAGGGTATTATGGAACGGACAGTAGTGAGCATGTCTCGGGGTCGGAGTGAAACCGAGAATGATTTCAGCAGCAGAAAGAGATTTTTGACCGGATAGTCTTATAATGCTGATGCCGCCACGACCGGCCGGTGTGGCGACAGCGCATATGGTTTCAGGTTGACCGGTCATATTCCGGACGCCTCGGTTATCAGGCAGGTTTTTGACGATGTTTTTTTTCAGTTGAACGGCTGATTATCCATTGCTGTAAAATACGAATCACCGTGTTGGCTGTGTAATAAAGTACCAGCCCAGCTGGAAACCAGAGAAAGAAAACAGAGAAAATAACCGGCATGAATTTCATCATCTTGGCCTGGGCAGGATCCGCTGTCTGCATAGGAGTCAGCTGTTGCTGGATAAACATTCCTGCTCCCATAAGAATTGGCAGGAGGAAGTAAGGATCCATTTTGGAGAGATCGTTATACCAGAGAATGAAGGAAGCCTGACGTAATTCCACACTTTCATTAAGTACCCAGTAGATACCAAGAAAGACTGGCATCTGTAAAAGCATCGGCAAACAGCCACCAAAAGGATTCACCTTTTCCTTACGCCATAACTCCATCTGGGCTTGCATAAATTTTTGTTTATCATCGCCACATCTATCCTTTAGCTCCTGTACCTTTGGTGCAAGCTGACGCATGCGAGCCATTGATCGATAGCTCTTGTAGGATAAAGGAAACAGGAGTGTATTGATTACAAGTGTGAGGACCAGAATGGAAAAACCATAGTTTCCTATTGCATCATTGATTTGTGTGAGGAGCCAGAAAATAGGGGCTGCAATGAAATAAAACCGTCCATAGTCGATAGTTAGACCCAAATTTGGTGAGATTTCCTCAAGCCTGTACTGGTCCTTAGGACCGGCCCAGAACTGGGCTTCCACACTGGCATTTTCACCAGGAGCAACAGATACAGCAGAATTTACAAAGGTCATCAAGTATTCACCCTGTGTATTCTGACGCATGGTGAATGTATTTTGTGAGTTACTATCCGGAATCCAGCTTGATACAAAGTAATGTTGGGAAAATGCTATCCAACCACCTGTATTTTCTATTGGGTCAACACCATCCTCTATGTCCTCAAGGTCCATCTTCACATACGGATCGTCTGCAGTATTGACTGCTGCACCCAGAAAAGTCCTCAAGCTAAAACTGCCAGTATCACTGGGATCGTTTGAACCATCCCTTTTTATCTGGCCAAACATATTGGCTTGCCAGGAAGCATTACTGTTGTTATTCACCAGGTATTGTACGCGGATCAGAAAATCATCAGGTGCGAAGATAAATCGTTTTGTTATCTGAACGTTATCCGCTGTGTTATAGACCAGATCTACTGACTGTTCTTCTGAATCAATAGTGAATGCTTTTCCGGATGTTGAATATAGTGGACGTCCGTTACTGCCCGCATCTGGCCCGTTACGCCCGATCATGCCACTTTGCGCCACGTACACCATGCCGGAATCCTGGCGAAGCAATGGAAATGGATCATTTGGCGAATCAATGGACACTGGGAAAGTTGGCAATGACAATCCCACGATATCTCCACCTAGCAAATCGATAGTAACAATTTGTTTGGGCGTTGTTACTGTTATGAGGCGTGATGCTTCAGTTTGCGCCGTAGCGACAGCATCTGCCGTCACTGCAGAAGCCACTGGCGCTGTTGGCAGATCATTATTATCCGTGGTTTCCGCTGATACAGGTATTTCACTGCCAGTAGCTGTGCCCTGTCCACTGATAGCCGTGGGAATTTCTCCTGTTGGGGCAGCTATTGACTCACTTTCCTGAGGGTAGTCTTCATTCCAGGCGAGGAGCATCAGATAACTGACTACAGCTAGGCCTACGAACAATAAATTACGTTTGATATCCATCGGAGTTAGGTATTCCTCAATTGCCGGAAAGTGCTTTAGTGGTTAAGGCTTTGACGTCGGCATGGTTACATTTTGGCACTGGATCATGGCCTCCTTCATTAAGGGGATGACAGCGACATATGCGCTTTAGGCCTAGCCACACACCTTTAAAGAAACCATGCTTCTCAAGAGCTTCAATGAAATAGCTGGAACAGGAGGGGTAAAATCTGCAGTTAGGCCCGAGAAAAGGGCTAAGCAGTCTTTTATAGCAGTGAATAAGAAAAATAAGGACTCTGACCATAGGGCATTTGTTCAGGGAGCTGTCCCTTTATTAACCTTTTTCTTTTCAATTTCATCAATCAGCGAGTTGAGATGAAAAACACATTCACTGTTATTCAGATTTTGTGGTCCTTTTCGTGATAGAACCACCAGGTCCGCAGTATGTAGCCTGTTTTTGCTCAGTCTGAATGACTCCCTGATTAACCGTTTTATGCGGTTTCGCTGGACTGCCTTGGCCACATTTTTCTTGGCAACAATCACCCCTAGCCGTGGTTCTTCAAAGTCAGACCAGCAGCCAAGAATCAGAAAATATCTATTGGAAACCCTGAAATCGGGTTTATTAAATACGTTCTCAAAGGCTTTTGAATCCAACAGGCGACAGGATCTGGGGAATCGCTGATCCACCTTCAACTAATCCTCCTGCTGGCAAGGCTGCCCTCTTCAGAGCATTAAAGAAAATGCCCTGAAATTCAGGCAGACAGTCGTGCGCGACCTTTGGCTCTTCTGCGGTTTAAAACCTGACGGCCGGCTTTTGTGGCCATACGAGACCTGAAACCGTGAGTTCTTTTGCGTTTAAGTACGCTTGGCTGAAAAGTTCTTTTCATGATATTTCCTGAAATTCATGCTATCGATTGACAGCTTAATCAGATATAACCTGTTTATGTTTAGTTGCCTCTTGCCTGAAAACCACTTTTCCGGTCATCTGACGGGGCCCCAAAAAAGGGATGCGAATTCTAATGGGTTTCGCGAGATATTGCAATTTAACAGGGGTTGATTTGAAGGCCAATTGACCCTTGGCTAAATTCCAGCCCATAGAACTAATGCTCTTTCTGGCAAGGGCTCTTTCCTCAACATTCCTGTTTCTATTTATAGGTAAATTTTATAGGTAAATTTATAGTACTAAACTCCATTAACAGGGTGTGCTTTTAATGGTTTGCAATATCACACTTCAGCTCACAAGTTATCCACAATTTACACACAAACCTGCGGCGTCTTGAGGCAATATTTTTCAGTGATTTTAAAGCTGTAAAATTAGACCTAATGTTTATAACTAAATGATAAATAAAGAAAATAAAAGATGCGAAAATAATGAGAAAAAGCTTGTTTTGTGTGGATAACAGGATGGGCACTGGGTAGAATTGTCGCATCTTTTCGCCAAAGAATAAAAACAATCAGGAGACTCTGAAGCTGTGATCGTCGCCACTTGGCAAAAATGCATTTACTGTCTGAAAAACGAACTGCCTTCTCAACAATTTAACACCTGGATCCGCCCTCTTCGGTTTATTAACGGCAATAATACCTTGTATTTGCTCGCCCCGAACAAATTTATCCTGGAATGGGTCAAGGACAATTTTTTGCCCCGCATTGAGGAAATTATTGAAGAGAACAGTCACGGCCGCTGTCCAGAAGTAGTTCTTGAAATCGCTAATGCTGAAAAACTCCCGGCTGATATATCCCTGGATCAGGCATTGAGCACTACTGACCTGACAAATGCCCTGGAACCGGATTCCAGTGAAGAGTCTTTTTCAGAAGCCAGGCAAGACAACAGGGCCGGTCATGCAAGAGTTCCTTCAGGTGCGAACTCCTATCGTATCAGCATTCCGGCGGACTCAATGGAGCCCGCCAAATCTGATTCCCGTGCAAAAAGTCAGCGGTACAAAGGGGAGCTTAATCCGGCATACACCTTTAATAACTTTATAGAAGGTAAATCCAACCAGATAGCCCGTGCTGCCGCCGCACAGGTAGCCGATAACCCCGGTGGTGCCTACAACCCCCTGTTTATTTATGGAGGTGTCGGTCTTGGTAAAACTCATTTAATGCATGCTATCGGCAACCATCTCAGGGACCAGAACCCCGAGGCTAATGTGGTCTACCTGCATTCCCAGACGTTCGTCGGGAGTATGGTGTCTGCGTTGCAGCTCAATGCGATTAATGAGTTCAAGCGTTATTATCATTCAGTGGATGCCCTGCTGATTGACGATATACAGTTTTTTGCCAACAAAGAGCGTTCACAGGAAGAATTTTTCCATACCTTCAATGCAATTTTTGAAGGAGGCCGCCAGATTATTATGACATGTGACAAATATCATAGTGAAATCAATGGCTTGGAAGAAAGGCTAAAGTCCCGGTTTGGCTGGGGGCTGTCAGTAGCTGTTGAGCCACCAGAATTGGAAACACGTGCTGCTATTCTTATAAACAAGGCAAATCATGAGCAGGTTTACCTGGCTAATGATGAAGCCATGTTCATGGCACAAAAGTTGCGATCCAATGTCAGGGAACTGGAGGGTGCACTAAAGAAAGTTATTGCCCATGCCCGTTTCATGGGATCAGATATTACAATTCCATTGATCAAGGAAGCATTGAAGGATCTGTTGGCAATTCAGAACAAGCTGATCAGTGTTGATAATATCCAACGCACTGTTGCTGAGTATTACAAAATCAAAATGGCGGATATGGTCTCCAAACGGAGAACCCGCTCTGTAGCCAGGCCAAGGCAGATAGCGATGTGCCTTTCAAAAGAGCTAACCAATCATAGTCTGCCCGAAATCGGCAATATGTATGGAGGCAGGGACCATACCACCGTGTTGCATGCCTGTCGCACCATAAATGACTTGCGAAAGTCCTCATCGGATATCAATGAAGACTATAAGAACCTGCTCAGGTCACTTTCTAGCTAAATATTCAATTAAAACAAAGGATTACATTTTATCATGCAATTCGAAATCTCCAGAGAAGCCCTTATCAAACCACTTCAGCTTGTCACAGGTGTAGTTGAAAGACGGCAGACTCTGCCAGTTCTTTCCAATGTCCTGCTATCCCTTGAAAAAGACCAGTTGTCCCTGACAGGGACAGATCTCGAAGTGGAGTTGATTGGCAGGGTCAACGTGGATGGTTCTTCCAGTGATGGCGAGATTACGGTGCCAGCCAGGAAACTCATGGATATCTGTAAATCCTTGCCTGACAGCGCAAGCCTGAAATTCAATCTGGATGATGACAAACTCAAGATACAATCAGGCCGAAGCCGATTCTCTTTGTCCACCCTGCCTTCTACCGACTTTCCTGGTGTTGATGAGTCTGCCGGCACGCTCGATTTCACGGCATCCAAAGAAATGCTCAGGGCCATGATCCAGAACACCGGATTTGCCATGGCGCAGCAGGATGTTCGTTATTACCTCAATGGCATGTTGATTGAAGTGAGCCCTGACTACCTTCGTGTGGTAGCGACAGACGGGCATCGGCTCGCGATGCAGACTGAAACCATGAAGGCATCAACAGCCGATACGGTCGGAGTTATTATTCCCAGAAAAGGGGTCCTGGAGCTGGGCCGACTCCTTTCCGATGGTGAAGACGAAGAGATAAACGTTGTGCTGGGCACAAATCATATCCGTGCCACCATGGCCAACTTTACCTTTACTTCAAAGCTGGTTGATGGAAAGTTTCCTGACTACAACCGCGTACTGCCCAAAGGAGGTGACAAAAATGTCATTGCTGGACGCGAGCAGTTACGTGATTCATTGAATAGAACGGCCATTCTTTCCAATGAAAAGTTTCGTGGGATACGGCTCATTCTATCCAATGACGAGCTCAAGATTATTGCCAATAACCCTGAACAGGAAGAAGCAGAAGAAACTGTGCCTGTTGAGTACAAAGGCGACTCTCTCGAGATAGGCTTCAATGTCGTTTACCTGGTGGATGTACTGAATGTCCTTAACTCGGATAATGTGCAGATCATTGTCTCAGACCCTAACAGCAGCGCATTGGTCCAGTCCTCAGAAGATAGCAGTGCCACCTATGTGGTAATGCCAATGAGGTTGTAGCGTCTGCAATTCCTGAGATGCAGGGGCCATAATGCCCAGCATTCATAAACTCCAGTTATCATCTTTCCGCAATATTAGCCAGGCAAGCTTGTCTCCTGCTGCAAGGGTTAATCTTGTCGCCGGAGAAAATGGTAGCGGTAAATCCAGCCTCCTTGAAGCTATCTACCTGCTAGGTATGGGGCGCTCTTTTCGCAATACCCAACAAACGCCTCTTATTCAGCAGGGGCAACGGACCTGTTCCGTTTTTGTACAGCTCAACACTGATTACGCCCTCGGTATTAGTCGCAGCCTGGATGATGCACCACAAATAAAAATACAGGGAGAAAAAGCCCAATCCACCGCAGAACTGGCTAAACACCTGCCTCTTCAATTGCTTAATGCGGAAGCATTTCACCTGTTAGAAGGTGGGCCAAAATCTAGGCGTCAATATCTGGATTGGGGAGTGTTTCACGTGGAACACGCTTTTTTTAATCACTGGCGCTCTTTCAGGCGTAGTCTTCAGAACAGAAACAGCCTGCTAAAGAAACATGCGCCTCTAAGTGAGCTTGTGCCCTGGACGCGGGAAATGGTCCGGCATGCCATGGAGATAGATAAATTTCGTAAAGAATACCTGGAGTCCTTTCTCCCCTTTCTTAGGAATATGCTGTCTTCCCTCATTACACTGGAAGATCTCAGCTTTCGCTATTACCGTGGATGGGCAGAAGAAGAAAGCCTGGAAGACGTTATCCTTCGTAATCAGGACCGGGATTTTAGCCTAGGATACACAACAGCCGGGCCACAGCGCGCCGACCTGAAAATCAGGATGGCTTCACAAAATGCATGTGACATCTTGTCTCGTGGGCAACAAAAGCTGGTTGTCAGTGCAATGAAGCTCGCCCAGGGAGCCTTTCTTTCTTCGCATTCGGGTCAGGAGTGTCTTTACCTGATAGATGACCTGCCTGCAGAGCTTGATCGGGTTAACAGACGTAAAGTCTGTATGTTACTAAAAGATCTTTCCGGGCAGATATTCATTACGGGTACGGACTCTGATGATCTTGCTCAGGCGTTGGAAGAAAGTGGCCTGGATAGCCAGGAATACAAGCTGTTTCACGTGGAACATGGTAAAATAAAGGAATTGGAGAGGTGACAAAACACCCCTTCTGGATAGTATAATAGGGCTTTTAAAATCAAGCGCTTACGTCAACCAGGGAATACCCCGTCATGTCAGAAAATGATAGCTATGATTCTTCGAGTATCAAGGTCCTGAAGGGGCTTGATGCGGTCAGAAAAAGACCCGGAATGTACATTGGCGATACCGATGATGGTACTGGTCTGCACCATATGGTATTTGAGCTGGTGGATAATTCCATTGATGAAGCATTGGCCGGCCACTGTGACCTTATCAAGATTGTAGTGCACAGTGATGAAACTATCAGTGTTTCCGATAACGGTCGCGGTATACCTACCGAGATTCACGATGAAGGGGTCTCTGCAGCGGAAGTTATCATGACTGTATTGCATGCTGGCGGCAAGTTTGATGATAATAGCTACAAGGTCAGTGGTGGATTGCATGGGGTTGGGGTTTCTGTCGTTAACGCCCTTTCCTCTTACCTTAAACTGACTATTCACCGGGGTGGAAAGACTCACGAGCAAATCTACCATCATGGTGTTCCTGAAGAACCACTGAAAGTTGTAGGTGATACTGATATCACCGGAACTTCCTGTCACTTCAAGCCTTCAGTGGATACATTCACTAATATTGAATTTGAATATGACATCCTGGCTAAAAAGCTGCGTGAACTGGCATTCCTGAATGCGGGCGTGGCTATTGAGTTGGTTGATGAGCGCACTGATAGGTCAGAAACCTTCAAGTATGATGGTGGTCTGGAAGCTTTCGTCGACTATCTCAATCAGAACAAGAGCCCGATTAACAAGATTTTCCACTTTTCATCAGAAAATGATGGCATTGGTATCGAGGTGGCTATGCAGTGGAATGATGGCTACCAGGAAAACATATATCCTTACACCAACAACATACCCCAGCGTGATGGTGGTACACACCTGGCGGGATTCCGTGGGGCCTTAACACGGGTTTTGAAAAATTATATCGATAAGGAAATGGAAAGCAAAAAGGGCAAGGAAATCACTACGTCCGGTGATGATGCCCGGGAAGGGCTCACCGCAATCATTTCCGTTAAGGTCCCTGATCCGAAGTTTTCCTCCCAGACCAAGGACAAACTGGTTTCCTCAGAAGTAAAAACGGCTGTAGAACAGGAAATGGGGCGCCAATTTGCCGATTTCATGCTGGAAAACCCACTGGAAGCTAAGAGTATTGTGAATAAGATGCTTGATGCTGCCAGGGCCAGGGAGGCCGCACGTAAAGCTCGCGAGATGACTCGCCGAAAAGGGGCTCTGGATGTGGCTGGACTACCAGGTAAATTGGCGGATTGTCAGGAAAAGGATCCGGCACTTTCCGAATTGTTTATCGTTGAGGGCGATTCAGCTGGCGGGTCAGCCAAGCAGGGACGAAATAGAAAAAACCAGGCCATTCTTCCCCTGAAGGGAAAAATTCTGAATGTGGAAAAGGCGCGGTTCGACAAGATGCTGAGCTCAGTTGAAATTGGCACAATGATCAAGGCCTTGGGCTGTGGCATTGGTAGCGAGGAGTTTAATGTCGATAATTTGCGGTACCACAGCATTATAATTATGACCGATGCTGATGTAGATGGCTCCCATATCAGGACCCTGCTTTTAACCTTCTTTTTTCGCCAGATGCGTGAGCTTGTAGACCGCGGGCATATTTTTATAGCTCAGCCACCACTCTACAAAATACGTAAAGGAAAACAGGAACAATATCTTAAGGATGATGAGGAGCTGGCACAATTCCAGACCCAGAATGCACTTGAAGGAGCCAGTCTGCATGTGAACGCAGAGGCACCGGGAATCAACAGGGGTGCACTTGAAGATATTGTCAATGAATACAGAAACGTTCGTTCTATTATAAAAAGACTGTCTCATCAATATCCTTCTGAAGTGCTGGAAGAGCTTATAAATAAAGAAGCGTTGAAGTTTGAGGATATGGCTGATGAGTCCAAAGTTGAGTCCTGGACCAGAGGGCTGGAAGCGGCAGTGGCAGAATCCTGTAAGTCTGGTTCTCTCTATATTTTCAGCGTGGTTTACGATGAAGAGGAAAAAGTTTACGAGCCCGTTGTGAAATCTTTTATTCATGGTGTTTCCAGGAAAACAACCCTGAGGCCCGAGTTGTTCAAGTCAGAAGAATATAAGTCAATGACAAGGCTGGGTGAAAACCTGTCGGGCTTGTTTGAAGCTGGAGCCTATATCAAGCGTGGTGAAAAAACACTGGAAGTCAAAGACTTCAAACAGGCACTGGAATGGCTGATGAAGGAAGGAATGCGTGGAATTTACCTGCAGCGTTATAAGGGATTGGGTGAAATGAACCCGGATCAGTTATGGGAAACAACCATGGATCCCGAATTCCGCCGAATGACCCGTGTCACCATAGATGATGCGATGAGTGCGGATCAGCTTTTCTATACCCTCATGGGTGACCAGGTCGAGCCGAGACGTGATTTCATTGAATCCAACGCGTTGAAAGTATCCAACCTGGATGTCTAAAGAGCCTGGCGTGTCCAGGCTTCTACTTCGCGTGTAACATCCCTGGCTTTTCTGCCAGTGGGATCAATAGGCTTTCCAATTACAACCCTGATTGTGCCTGCATGTTTGACAAACTTGTGAGCCGGCCAGAAAAGTCCTGCATTATGGGCAAGGGGGACAATCATCCTGCCGGATGCAATGGCTAGTTCGGCACCCCCGGCTGAATACTTCTTTTCTGAACCTGGCTCAACACGTGTGCCTTCAGGAAAGACAAGTACAGAAAAACCATCGTCCAGGTTTTCCCTGCCCTGCTCGAGTAACTGCTGTAATGCCTTTCCCCGTTTGGATCTGTCTATAGCAATGGGGCGTAGAAGCCTGAGGGCCCAGCCAAAAAAAGGAATTTTATAGAGCTCTCTTTTGAGGATGGCACAAATAGGAAGGAACTCCCAATAGAGGAAAAGAGTTTCCCAGGGGCTTTGATGATTGGCAAGCAATACAAAAGGGGCAGGTGGCACATTTTCCATACCTATAACTTCATGTTTGATGCCGCAGGTGATACGCAGCCACCAGAGACAGAAAGCATTCCAGACCAGAAAGTAGCGGTAGCGCATTTTAAGCGGCATGAAAATGCCCAGAATGACACAAAGTATCGCGTGGGGAACCAGTACGACAAAATATCCGAGATAAAAAAGCAAAGATCGCAGGAATTGCATATCAGTTACCTGATGCCGAAAGGTTTTCCTGATCAGCAATAATGAACATCGCCGCTGAGAACAGGTCATCAAAGACCGGAATATTTTCTAGCGCTTCAACTGCCATTGTATCCCGGGTATAGCTTCCCTTGCCGGTAAGCACCAAAATTGGTTTACAGCCTTTAGCCAGCGCGGCACCTATATCTTTTTGTGTATCGCCGACAAACCAGGAGCCTTTTACCGGCTTGTTAAATTGTGATTCGATCTGGTCAAGCAGACCTGTGGCAGGCTTTCGACACTGGCAATTATCAGATGGGGTATGTGGACAGTAAAAAATCCCATTAATCGTTCCGCCGGCATCCTCAACTAATGAGCACATTAGCCCATGCATGCGAGCCAGTGCGTACTCGTCATAAAGTCCCCTGCCAAGTCCGGATTGATTGGTAGCAACACAGACAGTAAAGCCCGCCTGGGATAAGTTTCTGATAGCTTCTATGCTTCCGGCCAGTGGGATCCACTCTTCCTCATTCTTGATATAGTCATCGGAGTCGTGATTTATAACACCATCACGGTCAAGAATAATTAAAGGGGATTCCACCATATCTCCGGATCATGTCGACTGCAAATGGGAGATATCAGCAATTTGCAAAAAAAGCTGACGTAAATTATGTAGCAGGGTTTGCCTGTTAATTCGTAATGCCTCATTGTCTGTGTTGACCATGACAGTATCAAAAAATGCATCTACATCTTTTTGCAGACTGGCCATATTGGACAGCGCGGTGGTGTAGTCTTTTTTGTCGATTAACGGTTGGACTTGGGAGATCAGGGAGCCCAGATTGTCAGCTAATTGTTTTTCGGCGCCCTCTTCCAGTAATTTCGACTGAACGTTACCTGTTGGTTGATTGTCCAATTTGGCGAGAATATTAGAGACGCGTTTGTTTGCTGCTGAGAGGGCAAGAGCTTCATTCATGGTAGAAAATGACTGAACGGCTTTGATGCGCAAATCAAAATCATAGGGACTGGTTGAGCGGACAGCATCTACGGCCTGGAAAATATTGGCACGAATACCTTCATCAGCATACCAGGCACGAAAACGTTCAAAGATGAAATCTAGGACTTTATCCTGAAGACAATCAGGTTCGGGTAAATTGTTATAGCCATTAATCGCATTGGCAACACAATCAGAGAGATCCAGTGCTAGTTGTTTTTCGACAATTATTCGAAGGATACCAAGAGCGGCTCTTCTGAGTGCATAAGGATCCTTGGAGCCAGTTGGCGGTTGGCCAATACCGAATAGTCCGACTATGGTATCGATTCTCTCAGCAAGCGCCAGGGCAATACCGATATCAGTTTCGGGAAGGGAATCGCCTGAAAATCCTGGGAGGTATTGTTCGTTAATAGCCTTGGCTACAATTTCATCCTCACCATCATGAATGGCATAGTAATAGCCCATGATGCCTTGCAGATCAGCAAATTCACCAACCATGCCAGTAAGCAAATCACACTTTGCCAGTTCAGCTGCCCGTTGGGTTTGCTCTGTACTGATTCCAAGTATTGAGGCGATGGAGACTGCCAATACAGACACGCGTTGGGACTTGTCATAAACCGTCCCAAGTGTCTGTTCAAAAATCACCGTCTGTAGTTTATCCCGCCGGGACATGAGAGATTGTTTCTTGTCCTGTTCAAAGAAAAATGCGGCATCCGCAAGACGTGGTCGGATAACGCGTTCGTTTCCTGAGATGACCTTGGAAGGGTCTTTACTCTCAATATTACTTAGGGTGATGAAAAAGGGCTTGATGTTGCCGTCGTTATCTTCAAGGGTGAAGCACTTTTGATGTTTCTTCATGGAAGAAATCAGGGCTTCCTTGGGTATGTCGAGAAACTTCTTGTCAAATGAACCGGTCAGGGCAACAGGCCATTCTACAAGGGCGTTAACTTCATCGAGCAGTACAGGATCAATTTCCACGCTTGCATCAATAGCAGCAGCCTGGGCGAGAATCTGTTCCTGTATTATGGTCCGGCGAGTAATGAAATCAGGAATGACATATGCAGTTTCTGTAAGGACCTGTTCATAACTGTCAGGGTTATCCAGAGTAATGGATTCAGGATGATGAAACCGGTGTCCATACGTACTGTTACCTGATTGAATCCCCATGATAGTAGCGGGTACAACCATATCGCCAAAAAGTATGAGGACCCAGTGGACTGGACGAACAAATTCTTCACGGGAGCTTCCCCAGCGCATCCTCTTTGGAATAGGCAGCGCTTCCAGCGCGGTTTCAATAATTCCGGGTATAAGCGAAATTGCACTTTCCCCTGCCCTAGTGTCTGAATAAAAAAGCTTGGTAACTTTACCATCAGACTTTTCCGACAGTTCGCCAACCTCTACGCCACATGAACGGGCAAACCCTTCTGCTGCTTTTGTAGGCTTTCCTGATTCATCATAAGCAGCTTTGGTTGCTGGCCCATATCGTTCTATGTAGACATCATCCTGTGTATCCTGCAGGGAGGAAACTCTCAGAGCTAATCTACGCGGGGTAGCAAAAGGGATGGATCCCTCAAAAGCCAGGTTAGCTGTTTTCAGGCCTTTTTCAATTTCCTGCTGAAAGGCTTTTGATAGGGGAAGCAAGGCTTTGGGAGGTAATTCCTCGGTGCCAATTTCAATAAGGAGATTCTGCTTATTCATTGTTGAATTTCTCCAAGGCGTCCTTTCTGAGTGCTTCGGGGGCAAGCGGAAAGCCCAGCCTGGCCCGGGAGTCGTAATAAGCCTGGGCTACAGACCGGGCAAGCGCCCTGACCCTCAGGATATAACGTTGGCGTTCAGTAACAGAAATGGCTGATCGTGCATCCAGCAAATTGAAATAATGTGAGGCTTTTAGCACCATTTCATAGGCAGGTAATACCAGCTGTTGCTCAATGAGGTACTGACATTGGGTTTCGCAGTCATCGAAATAGCGAAACAGATTGTCGATATTGGCATGTTCAAAATTATATCCAGACATTTCAACTTCATTTTGTTGAAAAACATCGCCGTATGTCACCGTGCCGTTGGGTGTTTCAGCCCAGACAATATCAAAAATACTATCGACTCCCTGCAAATACATGGCTATCCGCTCAATGCCATAGGTGATTTCACCACTGACAGGGAAACATTCGAGTCCACCAGCCTGCTGGAAATAGGTGAACTGGGTTACTTCCATTCCGTTTAACCAGACTTCCCAGCCAAGGCCCCAGGCACCGAGGGTCGGGGACTCCCAATTATCTTCTACAAAACGAACATCGTGCACGTTGGTGTCTATTCCCAGAAATTTAAGCGATTTTAGATACAAATCCTGAATATTATCTGGAGAAGGTTTCAATATGACCTGGAACTGGTAATAATGTTGCAGGCGCATGGGGTTTTCACCATAGCGGCTGTCTGTCGGGCGTCTGCAAGGCTGGATATAGGCACTGTTCCAGCTTTCTGGGCCAATAGCGCGCAAAAAAGTGGCGGTGTGGAAGGTGCCTGCACCAACCTCTATATCCAGGGGCTGGATAATCACGCAGCCATGGTCTGCCCAAAATTGTTGCAGGGCCAGAATCAGGCCCTGAAAAGTTGAAACATCTACGGGTGCCGGGTTGTTCAAAAAAGGCTCCTGGCTAAGTAAATTCAGCTAAAATGGCGGTTGGTTCGAAAAAGCGCTAATTATGCTAAAAACCTGCCTTGAACGCGAGAATTAAGTCCCTTCAGAGCAGAAAAACACTGGCTTGCAGGCATCCTGAACTTTGAAATCATTTTTAATCATTACTTTTCTTCGTGTTATGTCCCTGCTTCCGCTGGGCTGGGTAAGGAGGGTTGGTTCCCTTGTGGGCGCCCTTAGCTGGATGTTTTCATCCAGAATGGCAGATACAACAAAGAAAAATCTGGCCATCTGTTTTCCAGAGCTTTCTGAAAGTGAGCGCCAGCTTCTAGGCAAGCGCAGTGTTTCAAGCACTTTTCAAACGATCACTGAAAGTGGCCCTGCCTGGTTATGGGACAAGGAAAAGGTATTGGATCATGTGCATGAAGTCGAGGGACTGGAGCTGCTGCAGGAAATTATGACCAACGGTAAAGGTGCGATTATTATCGCGCCCCATATTGGTAACTGGGAAGTCTTTGGGTTGTACCTGAACTGTTGCGGATGTGGCCAGAGCAGCCAGCTTTACCAGGCACCCAGAGACAGGAAACTGGACAAGTTAATATTCAACGCCAGGAGCCGGGCCGGGGCCACCATGGTGGCAACGGATAACCGGGGCGTAGCTTCATTGTTAAAATCGCTTAAAAGCGGTGAAATTGTTGCTATCCTACCTGATCAGGTGCCAAATGATGCTGGAGGAGAGTTTGCCCCTTTTTTTGGCAAGCAGGTTCTTACCATGACACTTGTCAGCAGGCTTATCCAGAAAACAGGGGCAAGTGCACTGGTTGGTATGGCGGTAAAATACCAGGCAGAAAACCGACATGGATGGAAAATTATTTTCAGTCGCCCTGATGACAATATATATGCCGAGCATATGCCAGAGTCCCTTCAAGGATTGAATGCTAGTGTCGAAGCTGTTGTCAGGAAATATCCAGCTGAATATCAGTGGGAATATAAACGATTCAAGCGTGTTCCTGAGGGCGAAAAACGGCCCTATTGAGAAACCCATCAATAGATACATGATTTAGGTGTATGCTTCTTGAATGCAATGTTGGTTCACGAAATAATTTCATCATTAATGATAAGAGAGAATCCATGAGCAGTATTCTTGATCTTAAAGCAGTATCCGATGCCCGAATCAATTCGGATCCATTCCCTTTTTTTGTGGTGGAAAACGTCATTGCCCCTGAATCTGTTGACAGTGTCCACCGCGCATTTCCGGAAATTTCTGCCGGAGGGAGTTTTGCACTAACTGAAGTAAACCCGGGACGGGCATTTAATAATTTGCTTGAAGAGCTTAACCAACCTGAGTTCAGGGAGATAATTTCCAGCAAACTGGGTTTGGATCTGAGAGACAGGCCAATGGTAATTACACTACGAGGGCAGTCCAGGGCAAAAGACGGAAGAATTCACACTGATTCAAAATCAAAAATGGCGACGATCCTTATCTATTTCAATGAGCAGTGGGAATCAGAAACAGGTCGGTTAAGAATTCTACGTAGTGAAAATATGGAAGATTTTGTCTCCGAGGTGGCACCGAATGTGGGAACCATGATCGCATTTAAAGTGACTGATAATTGCTGGCATGGATATCCGGCATTTGAGGGTTTGCGGCAATCTATACAGATTAACTTCGTGGAAGATGACAGAGCAGCCAATAAACACGGCAAACGCCATGGATGGACTGCAAAATTGAAAAAACTGTTTTCCTGAATTTTTCTCCATCAATGAATACTTAACTCTCTTGGGATCAGCTATCAAACGCATGCGTGTTCTTGTCATCAAATTGACGTCGATGGGAGATCTTATGCATGCACTGCCAGCGTTGACTGATGCGTGCCAGGAATTCCCTGGAATTGAGTTTGACTGGATAGTTGATGAAACTTTCGCTGAAGTTCCATCATGGCACCCCTCCGTAAAAAATATATACACAAGTGCCCATCGGCGATGGAAAAAGACTTTTTGGAAATCCCTGGCAGATGGGGAATTCAAAAAATTTTATCGTCAGATCAATTTAAATAATTATGATTGCATCATTGATGCCCAGAATAATGTTAAAAGTTCTTTTATCAGTTTTCTGAGAAGAGGGTCAATCCATGGAATGGATAGAGAAAGTGTTGCTGAACAACCTGCCTGGTTAGCGTATAGGTATAAGCATTGTATAGACCGGAAAAATCATGCTATAGCTCGACAACGTGAACTTTTTGCTAGGGCATTGTCATACAGGCTACCTGAAACAATTCCGGAATACGGATTGAAAAACGATGCATTTAGATTACCGGACATTCAAATAAAAAATCCATTTCTTGTACTGGTGCATAATGCGAGTTGGTCGACAAAACTCTGGCCTGAAAAATACTGGCATGATGTGATCAAATTGGCGGAGACGGCAGGATATGATGTTCTACTCCCGGGTGGAAACAAGGAAGAATTGGAACGCGCACAAAGAATTGCAAATAGTCATGACAATGCTATTTCATTACCAAAAATGACCCTGTCAGAAATAGGCGGTCTACTGAAAGAAGCCAGAGGAGCTATTTGTTGTGATACAGGACTTGCGCACCTGTCAGCTATGACAGGTACCCCGGCGGTTACATTATATGGACCTACCAGCGCTGACTTGATTGGGACTACCGGATCTAACCAGTCCTGGATTACAGCGAGTAAACCACCTTATACCTGTGCACCATGCTATAAAAGAGTCTGCAATTTTGAAAACAGGAAAACAAAAATGTCATCATGTATGCATTCGTTTACACCAGAGAAGGTGTGGCAGAAGCTGGAAGCTAAATTGATGGGGTAGTGAGTAATAGTCAGCTAACAGCAAAGTATAGAAAGTCTATATTGGGTAGATAAAAAAGGGTAAGGCTGTAAAAATTTATTATCCAGATTTTGATTTAGCTGCGCCAGAAATGTGGTGACAGTATGACAAGGAGAGTAAATACCTCCAGGCGACCAAGCAACATCCCAAGGCATAAAATCCATTTCCCGGCAGTAGGGATGTCCCCATAAGTTTCAGTAACCCCGCCTAGTCCTGGGCCAAGGTTGTTGATACTGGCGCCTACAGCCGTGAATGCTGTCGTAATATCAAGATCAACAGCCAGCAAGGCGAGCAGCATGGTCATATAGGCCATGACATATACCGAGAAAAATCCCCAGACAGATTCAAGTACTCGATCTGGTACACGTTGCTCCCCAAGCTTGATGGGGATGACGGCATTCGGATGAATAAGTTTTTCGATTTCCCTAAAGCCTTGTTTGATGATTAACAGGATTCGAATGACCTTCATTCCTCCTCCGGTGGAACCGGCACAACTGCCAATGATGGCCATGTAAAAAAGCAGGAAAGGAAGAAATGTTGGCCAGGCACTGAAGTCAGCCGTACTGAAGCCAGTGGTCGTGGTTATGGAAACAACCTCAAAGAGACCTTTGAAAAAGGCATCCCTGAAATCATAGGTTCCTGAAAATACCAGGAAAAGTATGGCGATGAATGCAACAGTACCTAACATGCCAATGTAGAAAGTACATTCACTATCCCTGAAATAATGTTTATAGCTTTTATGTTCCCAGGCAAAAAAATGTAGAGCGAAATTGATACCGGAAATAAACATGAAAATGACCGCTATCATTTCAATAGCTTCAGAGCTGAAATAGCCAATGCTTGCATCATGGGTAGAGAAGCCACCGATAGCAATAGTCGCAAAGCTGTGTCCTATCGCATCAAAAAATGTCATACCCGCCAGGTAATAGGCAAGAGCACAGGCTATGGTAAGTGAAATATAAATAAACAGAAGTGCCTTGGCTGTTTGTGTCACACGGGGCAGCAACTTATTGTCTTTAACAGGACCAGGACTTTCAGCGCGATACAGTTGCATCCCCCCGATACCCAGCATGGGCAGGATGGCGACTGCAATGGCGATGATACCTAAACCGCCAAGCCACTGGAGTTGTTGCCGATAGTAAAGAATGGATCTGGGCAGATCGTCCAGGCCGGATAATACCGTAGCGCCGGTAGTGGTGAGACCGGATATGGATTCAAAAAAAGCATCAGTAGTGCTCATCTGCAATGAATCTGCCAATAGGAAAGGGATGCTTCCGAAAGAGCCCAGGACGGTCCAGAACAGTATCACCACAAGAAAACAGTCCCGTATACGTAGCTCTTTATTGTTGTGCATCACCGGGGCCCACAGAACAAAACCACTGAGCAGGGTAATCAGGAAGGTGAACAGGAAAGAGAAGTGGATGCCGTCTCCGTAATACAGCGATACCATGATTGGTGGCAAGTGTGTGATGCTGAATAACATCAGTAACACGCCAAGGATGCGAAGTATTACTGGCAGGTTCATGGGCATTGGTGTATCTCTTTCAGTGAGTTACGACTGTTAGAAGAAGGTGAGGCCAACCTGGAAGAGACGCTCAAGTTCAGGCAAACGTTTCTTGTCAACGACAAATAGGATCACATGATCATCTGTTTCAATGACAATGTTATCGTGGGCGATAAACACTTTGTTGTCTCGGACGATAGCCCCGATTGTTGTTCCTTCCGGTAGAGGAATATCCTCAATCGCGCGCCCGACTACCTTGGAGGTATTTTTGTCACCATGGGCAATGGCCTCCATGGCTTCAGCTGCTCCACGTCGAAGTGAGTACACATTAACAATATCGCCTCGTCGCACATGGGTCAGCAAACTGCCAATAGTTGCCTGCTGCGGAGAAATGGCGATATCGATATCACCGCTCTGGATCAGGTCTACATAGGCCGGATTGGCTATAAGTGTCATGACCTTTGCTGCACCCATACGCTTCGCCAGTAATGAAGACATAATATTTGCATCATCATTATTGGTCAGAGCCAGGAAGACATCTGTATCTTCAATGTTCTCATCGATGAGTATTTCCTTGCCCGAAGCATCACCGTGCAGGACTGTTGTTGATTTGAGCTTTTCTGTCAGGTCCTTGCACCGTTCGAAATCCACTTCGATGATCTTGGTCCTGTACTGATCTTCCAGCTGTTTTGCCAGGCGTTCACCAATATTGCCCCCACCAGCAATCATGATGTTCTTGTAGGGTTTGTCCACTTCGCGCAGTTCGCTCATCACATCACGGATGTCTTCCTTGGCGGCGATAAAGAACACCTCATCGCCCTCTTCTATGATGGTATCACCGGCAGGCATGATGGGTCTGTTCTTGCGATAAATGGCTGCAACGCGTGTGTCAACATTGGGCATATGTTCGCGCAGCGTCTTAATTTCCTGGTTAACCAGTAAACCTCCCCGAGTTGCCCTGACACCAACCAGTTGTACAAGGCCGTTAGCAAAATCCAGAACCTGGAGCGATCCTGGCAGATCGATAAGACTCTTGATGTAATGGGATACTTCCTGTTCAGGACTGATCACAAAATCGATGGGAATGGCTTCCGGGCTAAAAAGTGTCTCTGCTGTCACGTAGGAGTTGGAGCGCAGGCGGCAGATTTTTTTAGGGGTTCTGAACAGTGAGTAGGCAACCTGGCAGGCTACCAGGTTTACTTCATCACTTTCAGTGATGGCGATCAGCATATCAGCATCGCGTGCGCCGGCACTTTCCAGAATATTTGGGTAGGACACCTGGCCTTCAACCGTTGCGATATCCAAACGGTCCTTGAGTTCGCGAAGACTGACGGCATCCAGATCAACAACTGTAATGTCGTTTGCTTCTTTCGCCAGATTTTCAGCCAGCGCGGCACCAACCTTATTGGCGCCGAGAATAATGATTTTCATGGGTTGAAACAGCTCCTGCTGGCTTCAGGAAAAAACTGACGCTATTATAGTGCTTCTCAGGCAGATACTTAAATGTCTGCAGAACCTGGCTGTTTGAATCACTCATTTCATGCTTTTTGCAGCAATGCATAGTAAAAGCCGTCGAACCCACCTGCGACAGGGAAAAACTGGATACCGGCAGTACAGGAACCGGCGCCTGGTAAGGCCAGGGGTAGCAGGCTGGCATCGGGTTTTTCATTAATAAAACGGCTTATTTGTTCTTCATTTTCCACTTTCAGGAGGGAGCAGGTGGAATAGAGGAGTTTGCCTCCCGAGGCCAGGATGGGCCACATTGCCATTAGCAGCTGATACTGAATGTCTACCAGTCGGGATATATCCCCTTTTTTCCTCAGCAGTTTGATATCCGGGTGTCGCCTTATAACACCGGTTCCCGAGCAGGGTGCATCCAGCAAGATCGCATTAAACTGTTTGCCATCGCACCAGCTTTGTGTGTCGGTACCGTCGGCACAAATAACATTGGCGTTGAGCCCAAGTCTTGCCAGGTTTTCATGGACTTTGGCCAGGCGACGCTCGCTGCTGTCCAATGCTGTCATGGCCAGGTTTCCTGCGGCCTCTTCCAACAGGGCGCAGGTTTTGCCCCCGGGAGCTGCACAGACATCAAGCACACGTGAACCTGGTTCAGGGGCAAGAATCTGTGCAGACAACTGGGAAGCTTCATCCTGAACACTCACCATCCCATCACTAAAGCCAGGGAGGGTTTTGGTATCGCAGGGAGTCTCGAGCACGATGGCCGATCTGGCGGAATGTCCTGCTGTTGCCTGGATACCAGCCATCTCAAGCGTCTTGAGATAGTCATCGCGACTGTTGCGGGTTGTGTTAACACGCAAAGTCATGGGGGCCTGGATATTGCTGGCATCCATGATGGGATTGGCATCATCGCCCCAATCCTGCTGAATTTGTTCTGCCAGCCATGCAGGAAATGAGACCCGGGCAAATTCATCTTCTTTTATGGCGGCCTCAAGGGAATCACGCTCTCTCTGGGCTCTTCTCAACAGGGCATTGACCAGCCCCCTGGCCCAGGGTTTTTTCAAGGCCCTGGTCAGGGCGACTGTTTCATTTATAGCGGCATGGTCAGGTATGCGCATGTGTAAAAGCTGGTACAGGCCAAGCATGACCAGCAAGTGGATATCGCGATCCTTGGTTCTTAGGGGTTTTTCGAGGAGTCGTGACATAAAAAAGTCCAGGCGGTAGTACCAACGACAGACACCGTAAACCAGCTCCCTGATCAGTGAAAGGTTGGCTTCGGGCTGCTTTCGGGCAAGGTCTTCCAGAATAGAGGATAGGGAGCCCTGTTCCGACAGCAGGGAACTTAATGCCTTTAAAGAAAGTAAGCGGTCACTCTCATTTTTCATGAGGCGGGTGCAGGCTCAGCCAATGTGGCTCCGGGTGTAAACAGCGTGCGGTGGCCATTGAGGATATCCCTGGCAGTTGCCGGCTTTTTGCCTGCTAGCTGAAGACGTGTAACAGACAGGACTCCAGTGCCACAGGCAATCTCTATAGCATCATCGCGTGTGGTGATGACGGTCCCCGGTTGACTGGCAGTATCATTGTTCAAGGCAAGGGCTTTCAGGATCCTCATTCTCTCTCCGTTTTTCCAGAAGTAAGCGGGAGAACGGGGGAAAAATGCCTGGACCTGATGCTGTATCGCCAGGGCGTTATTTTGCCAGTCAATACAGGCTTCTTCCTTGGCAAGCTTGGCGGCATAGGTGGAAAAGTGATCATTCTGGGGCTTTGCGTTGGCCTGAAAGAATGCAAGGTTTTCAAGTACTGTTTCCAGTCCCTGGTTGCCAAGAGTCGACAACCTTTGAGTCACTGTACCGGCATCATCTTCGTCGCTGATCGGCGTAGACAAGGTCAGCAGGACATCCCCGGTATCGAGCCCGGCATCCATCTGCATAATGGAAATACCCGTTTCCCTGTCTCCGTCAAGAATGGCCCGCTCAACCGGAGCTGCTCCCCGCCAGCGCGGAAGCAAAGAGGCATGTACATTTATACAACCGTGGCGCGGTATGGCAAGAATGTCCCTCCCAAGAATCTGGCCATAGGCAACCACTACCATCACATCGGCAGAAAGTGCGGCGAGCTGTTCAGCCGAATGCTGGTCCAGTTTCGGCGGCTGAAATACAGGAATATCGTGGGCGATAGCGACTTCTTTCACCGGTGTTGGCCGAATTTGTTTGCCGCGTCCTACAGGTCTGTCAGGCTGGGTAAAAACCCCGACCACCGTGGCGCCAACATCAACCAGATGGGCAAGATGACCTGCAGCAAAGGCTGGGGTACCGGCGAAAACAAGGCGCAGGGGAGAATCAGACATAGATTATGGCGTGATCAGGCCGAGGATGCGGCTTTCTGGAGGCGATGCTCTTTTTCCAGCTTTGATTTGATACGCTGGCGCTTTAGGACAGAAATATAATCGACAAACAACTTGCCGTTGAGGTGGTCCAGCTCGTGCTGGATACATACGGCAAGAATTCCCTCAGCTTCCATTTCAAAAGGTTGCCCATCCCTGTCAATGGCATTGATTTTAACCCGGCGGGGACGGTTCACCTCTTCATAGTAGCCGGGAACGGACAGGCAGCCTTCCTCATGACCCAGCAGTTCCGGGTCCAGCACAGTGATTTCCGGGTTGATGAAGATCATTGGATCATTGCGATCTTCAGAGATGTCGATAACCAGCATGCGTTTATGAACATTGACCTGGGTGGCCGCAAGGCCAATTCCTTCGGCGTCATACATGGTTTCTACCATGTTATCGAGGATTTCCCTGAGTTCATCTGTTACCTGTTCTACGGGCTCTGCCACCTTGCGCAGGCGCGGATCAGGAAATTCTAGAATGGTCATCAAGCTCATAGCACTAATATCGGATCATTATTGTCATTACACAAGGGTAATATGATACGTCATATAGGAATGGTTTTTTACGGTTCTTTTACAGGTAAAGATCCACAAACCTTTATGCATGTCACAATTTACCTAAAATAACATTCCTAACTGTATATAATTCATGAAGTTATTGTTACTATTCGTCAATATATCAGCTCGCCGGTCAGTGTAATCTGCCTAACGAGGTAAACCATGACGAATGTGTTCAAGAAAATTATACCGGTATTCCTGACACTGGTTACCATCTCTTTGGGCATTCTTGCTGCAGACCAGATCCGGATTCGCCCGGATGCGCCCGCCCAGTATGAAGTGGTTCGTGGTGACACCCTCTGGGACATTTCAGGCCGTTTTCTTGAAGACCCCTGGTTATGGCTTGAGGTCTGGGAACTCAACCCCCAGATTGAAAACCCCCATCTGATTTATCCCGGTGACATAATTGCACTGGAATACTCTGAGGACGGCCCCATGCTGACATTGCGCCGGGGTGGAGCGGGCAGCAGCTCGGATACCAATGGCTTGAGAACAGTCAGGCTTTCACCTCAAATTAAACGTGAGCCACTTGCGGCGATTCCAGCAATACCCCTGGATCAAATAAGTTCAGTACTGAGCGGAAATATTGTTGTTCCTGCCAGCACACTTGAATCAGCCCCTTACATAATGGATAACCGGGCGGGCAACCTGTTTGCGAGCAACGATGATGATCTGTTTGCCAAAGGGGAATGGATAAACAATGTCGTTCAGTACGATATCGTTAGACAGGGGCGCGAATATCGCGATCCGGAAACGGATGACGTCATCGGTGTTGAAGGAAAGCTTATCGGTTCTGCGACACTCCGGGAACGAACAGGGGATACCGCTGTCCTGGAAGCTATTAACGTCAAGGAAGAAATTCGCAGGGGCGACAGGCTGGTTCCCACCGCAGGAAACCGCATTGATGCCAATTATTTTCCAGAGCCTCCAAATTTTGACGTCCAGGGTCGAATTATTGATATCAATTCAGGCAGGAGAATTGGCAGTCAATACGACACTATTGTGATCAACAAGGGTCTTAGTGACAGGATTCGCTCAGGAGACCTGTTGGCTCTGCAGAAACCGGACCTGGTTGTGAATGATGAACAGGATGCACCCGATGTGATTGAACGTTTCAAGCGTGCACTCGGGGTGAGCGAGGAACACATCGAAACCTTTGCTGGCGAAAAATATGCTTCGGTACTAGTCTACAGAGTATTCGACAACGCCAGTCTCGGTATTATTCTGGAAACAGATCAAATCGTGCGCCTTGAGGACAAGGTTGTTACGCCATAGTAATCCCGGGTCCTGGCCAACCAGGTCAGGTAGCCCAGCATTTTGTCAGACACGGAACGTCAGCTACTCTATTCAACTTTCTTCAGGAACGAGCAGTCATTAATTAACTGGCTGGCTTTTTGCCTGTCACAAAAAATCTCTCCTGCAAACCGCCGGCTACTGATTTCCTGTTGTTCCAACCCCACTGAAATCCTTGATGTCACAGCCGATTATCGAGGTGAAAATCAACCAGATGTCAAACTGGTTAAACACCTGGAAGACCTGAAAAACCAGTGTTATCCGGAGCAGCTGAAACGTGATATCGGGAAATGTCTCGAGTGGCTGGTTGTAGACGGACAAGGTTTACTTGTACCGGGTTTTCCAGATTATCCTTCCTTGCTCATGGAGGTTCCGGATAAGCCTCTGCTTCTCTTTTACAAAGGGAATACTGATCTTTTACATTTACCCATGGTGGCGATAGTTGGGAGTCGCCGTCCTACTGTCGATGGCAGGCGAATAGCACGACATTTTGCGATACAGCTCGCTCAGTCCGGGTTGGGTATTTGTAGTGGTCTAGCCCTGGGTATTGATGCGTGTAGTCACGAAGGCGCTCTTTCAGTGGGTGGAAACACGGTGGCAGTACTTGGTACGGGAACGGACAGATGTTACCCGGAGGCTAACCGTGGATTGTATGAACGTATTGGTGAGCAGGGTGTCATGATCAGTGAATTTCTTCCCGGAACACCCCCCAGGGCGGAGAATTTTCCCAGGCGCAACAGGATAATCAGCGGGCTTGCCCTCGGGACCCTTGTTGTGGAGGCTAGCGTGAGGAGCGGATCCATGATAACTGCAAGGCTAGCACTGGAGCAGGGCAGAGAGGTCTTCGCCATTCCAGGCTCTATTCAAAATCCCATGTCCAGGGGCTGCCATCGCCTCATCAGGCAGGGAGCAAAACTTACCGAGGAAATCTCCGATATCATTGAGGAATGCGGGAGTTTGCTGGCGGGGTTATCTGTCTCTCCCCCGGAAACTTCTGTAGCAAGCAGAAAACATTTTCCGGGGAAAACAGGAAGAATCCAGAAGCTGTTGGGCATGGACAGGGTAACCCTTGATACCCTCGTGGCAGAAAGCGGTTTGGCGACAGAGGAGGTTATTACTGTTCTTACAGAGCTGGAACTGAAGGGGCAGGTACGTCGGGAGGCAGGGGGTTATGTGAGCCATCAGGGTGATTAGTGGGATCAGGTAAAAGATGCGAGAATATGCCGCCTGCAATGGCGGTTTGTTAGCTGACCAATCAGAATTTACGGGACAAGAATATTTTAAATCGAAACAGAAAAAGCGGAGCAAAGTGTGTCAGAAGTAAACAGTGAAGCAGTCAAATCCTACCTGCTGGATCTGCAAGACAGGATATGTAGTGGGTTGGAAGACATAGATGGAGGTGCGAGCTTTCATGAAGATAAATGGGACCGGGAAAAAGGGGGTAGCGGGAGAACCCGTGTTATCACTGGTGATGTTCTGCAAAAAGGTGGCGTCGCCTTTTCCCATGTCTTCGGTGATTCCATGCCTGCATCAGCCACTGCAAACCGTCCGGAACTTGCTGAAAGTTCTTATCAGGCGATGGGTGTTTCCCTGGTGATTCATCCGGATAATCCCTATGTGCCCACATCCCATGCCAATGTCCGGTTTTTTATTGCTGAAAAAGATGGTCAGGCTCCAGTGTGGTGGTTTGGAGGAGGGTATGACCTGACTCCCTACTATGGTTTTGAGGAAGACTGTGTCCACTGGCATCAGGTGGCAAAAGAGGCGTGTGCCAGTTTTGGTGAAGATGTCTATGACCGATACAAGAAGTGGTGTGATGAGTACTTTTATCTGGGTCACCGCAAGGAAGCCAGGGGAGTAGGCGGCCTTTTTTTTGATGATCTCAACGAGTGGGATTTTGAGACCAGCTTTGCCTTCATGCGTGCAGTGGGCGACAGTTACCTGAAGGCCTATTTACCCCTTGTTGAAAAACGTAAAAACACGCCGTTCGGGGAACGTGAAAAATGGTTCCAGGAGTATCGTCGAGGTCGCTATGCTGAATTCAATCTCGTTTATGACAGAGGTACGGTTTTTGGCCTGCGCTCTGGTGTTGGCCGGACTGAATCCATTCTCATGTCACTTCCTCCCCAGGTACGCTGGGAGTATGACTGGACCCCTGAAACCGGCAGCCCGGAAGAAAAGCTGTACACTGACTTTCTTCCCGAACGGGACTGGCTCGCCTGACTATCGTGTTGTTGGCCATGGCTGTCTGAATGACTGTCGGCGTCATTGAACAGACGCCATTTTTGAATCGGTAATTAAAGCAAGAGGACTATTGCGTGGACCGTTATGTCGTTGTTGGCAACCCCGTAAGCCATAGCAAATCTCCCCTGATACATACCTGCTTTGCGGAACAGACCGGCCAGGCTCTGGAGTACTCGGCGCTGCTTGCCGAGGAAGGTCATTTTGTTGAAACCATGCAGGGCTTTTTTGAGGCTGGTGGCAAAGGGGCCAATGTAACAGTGCCGTTCAAACAGGAAGCATTCGCCCTGGTTGATAAAACTACTCCGGAGGCTGAAACGGCCCGGGCTGTTAATACCCTGTACCTGGATGAAACCGGATGCCTGTGCGGTCATAACACGGATGGGTTGGGGCTGGTGAGGGATGTCACAGCCAACTTCGGGGGAACGCTCAAGGACAGGTCCGTACTGATACTGGGTGCAGGAGGGGCTACCCGGGGGATTCTCCAGCCTTTCCTGAAGCAGGCCCCGGCTGAAATTGTTATTGCCAACAGGACAGCCAGCAAAGCGGAAGCCCTGGCAGAGGTGTTTTCCAGGCTTGCCAGGGAAATGGGCCAGCATACCGAGGTTACCGGATGCGGTTTTGATGGTTTGGGCAGCAAATCCTATGATTGGCTTTTTAATGCCACCTCAGCCAGTCTGCAAGGGGAAATGCCGCCCCTGCCAACGGCAATGGTCAGCGAAGCTTCGGTCTGTTATGACCTGATGTACAGCAGCCAGACAACACCCTTTTGTCAGTGGGCAAAAAATCTGGGAGCGGGCCAGGTGATGGATGGTCTGGGCATGCTGGTTGAACAGGCAGCCGAATCCTTCCTTGTCTGGCGTGGAATCAGACCGGAAACCGGGTCTGTACTCAAATTGTTAAAAAGCGCCTGAAGCTTTCGCTTTTATTTCAATACCTCTGAAGAATTCAGATGCATGTCCTTGAGTTTTGCATAGTGTTTGGCGCTATATAAAAGAAAGTCAATTTCTTCCTGTCTGAGATCCCGCACTCTTTGCGCAGGTGACCCCACATACAGACCGCCGCTGGTCAGCGTCTTACCGGGAGATACTATGCTGCCACCCCCCAGGATAATATCCGGTTCAATAACGGCACCATCCATCACGATGGCTCCCATGCCGATCAGCACCCTGTCCTGAATGGAACAACCATGCAGTATCGCCCGGTGGCCCACGGTCACATCATTGCCAATAGTCAGGGAAAAACCATCAGGGCCGAACGACTCTGGAGAGGTTACATGGAGCACGGATCCGTCCTGTATATTGGTCCTGTCTCCAATTCGAATACTATGAACATCGCCGCGGATAACTGACATTGGCCAGACCGAGGAGTCGACGCCGAGGCTGACATTTCCGATGACGATAGCACTGGTATCTATAAAGGCCCTGTCGCCAATTTTGGGAGTGTACTCCATGTAACTGCGAATGGTCATGGCATCTTCCTTCGAGAAGCGGAGTGAATTTGAGTATATGGTTGATTATTTTCCATATTTTCCTGTTTAACAAGGGAGAGTAAATGGCAAATTGCAAAAAATTGCTGGTATAATGCGCGCCCCAATTTTGCAGCCCGTAATCAGAGTCTGTTGTGACTGTATCTACCTGATGAGACTGTTGCCCAAGGGGCTTGCAGGATGGGAACCATAGCGTTGGTCTGCGCAGTTCTGCCGGGTGCGGGAAGCCATCACCCATAAAAAAACAGGGTGCAGGATTCATCGAACAAGCGGTGTATCCCGTACAAAGATGGGCAACATGACAGGGTTATTGTGACTAACGATATGAATGTGTTGATTTTCTGGATTTGCGTAGCAATCGGTACGATTGTGTATGCAATCATCATCTGGTCGTTGGTGGTGTACAGGAAATCAAGGGAACAGGAAGACTCCTTTCACAAGAGTACGGCAGCTGAAATCGCCTGGACGGTAATTCCACTGCTTATCATTATTGCCATGACAATACCGGCGGCGAAGCTGCTCACCCGGATTTACCAGGGTGGAGCAAATGACTACGGCGCAATATATGAGATGACCTCAAGCGCAGAAATGCTGGCCTATACAGCAACAATTACCCGGGAAAACACCCCCGAACGGAAAAAGAACTGAACTACTGATGAAAAGCGGTAAGCCTTCATATTCACTCGTGCTATTTGCCACGTTTTTTGCCATGTGCGTGGTTGTGCTCGGTGCATGGACCCGCCTGGAGGACGCTGGGCTGGGGTGTCCTGATTGGCCTGGCTGTTATGGCTTTATATCTGTGCCGGATACACCGGAAGAAATAGCCCAGGCTGAAGCCGCTTACCCGGATGCACCATTTGAAGCAGACAAGGCCTGGCCCGAGATGATTCATCGCTTTTTCGCGGGAACGCTCGGATTATTGGTGATAGCCATTAATGTGATTGCCTGGAGAAACAGGCACAATTCGGATCAGCCATTCAAGCTGCCCCTTTTTCTATTATTTCTTGTCATTGCCCAGGGTATGTTTGGTATGTGGACAGTGACGCTGAAACTCTGGCCGCAGGTGGTCACAACCCACTTGCTTGGAGGATTTACCACCCTGAGCCTGTTATGGTTGCTGAGTCTCAGACTGGATAACAGGCCATGGCCTCAACCCAATATTCCGTTGCGTCGATGGATCAGCCTTAAGCCATTGGCAGCCACAGCGCTCATATTACTGATATGCCAGATAAGCCTGGGTGGCTGGACCAGCTCCAATTACGCGGCACTTGCCTGTCCCGATTTGCCCACCTGCCAGGGAAGCTGGATACCGGATATGGATTTTGCCAATGGCTTCAACGTGACCCAGGAAATTGGTCCAAACTATCTCGGTGGACAACTGGATGGACAATCCCGGGTTGCCATTCATATGGCCCACAGAATAGGCGCACTGCTGGTGACGATTGTCATTGGGTTCCTCATCTTCAAGCTCTTTCGCAATGCCGGTGGCAGGGAAATGAACAACCTAGCGAGTATTTTGCTGGCCCTGTTGATTATTCAGGTCAGCCTTGGTTTGAGTAATGTAATTTTCTCACTGCCCCTCTGGGTTGCAGTTGCACATAATGCGGGGGGTGCTTTACTATTGCTCACCCTCGTCAACGTCAATTACCGATTAAGCAGAGTTTCGGCATTCTAGGTATGACTCAAACCACTTTCCAGGAACAGAACAAGCAGGTCTACAAGGCCGCCGGCTGGCGCGACTATTACGAAATGTGCAAGCCGCGCGTCGTCATGATGATGATACTGACATCACTCGTGGGTATGTTTCTGGCTGTCCCGGGAATGGTGCCCATGAATGCCCTGATCTGGGGAAACCTGGGAATTGCCCTGGTGGCCAGTGCTGGTGCCGTGGTAAATCACCTTATTGATCACCGGGTGGATACCATCATGCAGCGGACGATCAAGCGGCCGATACCACAGGGTAAGGTATCCCCGACACAAGCCCTGCTGTTTGCACTGGCTATTTGTATCGCGGGCATGGCCATACTGCTCTTCCTGGTGAATCCGCTTTGTGCCTGGCTAACCCTGGCTTCCTTTGTTGGGTATGCCATTATCTATACGGGATTCCTGAAAAGAGCGACACCACAGAATATAGTTATTGGTGGACTTTCGGGAGCGATGCCACCACTGCTTGGCTGGACAGCTGTTACCGGCACGGTGGATGCGAACGGCCTTTTGCTGGTGCTGATTATTTTTGCCTGGACGCCGCCACATTTCTGGCCGTTAGCGATTCACCGTAAAACGGATTACGCCAAGACAGATATTCCCATGCTGCCAGTGACTCATGGAGATCCGCTGACCAAACTGCATACATTGCTTTACACCATTATTATGTGCTTGGTGACCATCCTACCTTACCTGACGGGTATGAGCGGCCTGGTTTACCTTGTCTCTGCTGTGCTTCTCGGTGGTGGGTTCATGTTTTATTCCCTGCAACTTTTGCTGACAGAAAATCCCCGTGCAGCACTGACTACTTTCCGTTATTCCATCGTCTACCTGATTGCGCTGTTTATCGCATTACTGATAGATCATTACATTTAACGCTTGGCCGAAGTCGCTGAGACGACAAACAGGCAGTAAAGCCGTGGAAAAGTTCTCCCTCAAATTATTCATCCTGCTATTCGCCGGCGTTTCAGTGCTTTCCGGATCAGTATTGCTTTACCTGCTTCTGGGTGGGGAAAAGGTCACCCCTGAATCCCTTCGAAATGATGGTTTTTTTCTTTATGACAACCCCATCACACTAAATCCATTCGAGCTCCAGGATCACAATCAAAACGCGTTTACCAACCAGTCATTAGGTGGGCACTGGAGCATGGTATTTTTTGGCTATACCTACTGCCCGGATATTTGTCCGTTAACCATGGCCAGCCTGAAGCAATTTCATGACTTGCTTGAACGGGTCGGGGAATCTGTCGATGTCAGGGTTGTCATGATCAGCGTGGATCCGGAGCGCGACACCCTACCAAAAATGAAAGACTATGTGACATATTTCAATCCGGGTTTCATTGGGGCCACCGGTGAATATGCTCAAGTGTTAAGTCTGACAAAACAGGTCAATATTTCCTTCAGCTACACTCGCATTGATGATGAGAACTACCTGGTGAATCACAATGGCGAAATCATGCTCTTTGATCCACAGGGAAATAACGTGGGATTCTTCAAAGCGCCTTACCAGCCTGAAAACATGCTCGACAACTTTCGCCGGGTAAAAACCTATTTCGGGTACTGATCCAGTCAGGTTGATTCCTGGCCGCTGATCAGCCTGCTCACAATAAACAGCATACTTGCGGTCACTACAACACTGGGTCCAGTCGGTGTATCCCAGAACCATGAACCTGCCAGCCCTCCACAAACAGCAATGCAGCCGGTAATTGCTGACAGTATCGCCATTTTTTCAGGCGTATTGGAAAAGCCCCTGGCACAGGCGGGGGGAATGATCAGCAGTGAAGTGATCAGCAGAACACCAACGACTTTCATGGATGCTGCAACAATCAGGGCAATCAGCAACATCAGCAACAGACGAATCCGCATGATGTTAAGCCCTTCAACCTGGGCTAGCTCGGCATGCAGGGTAATCGTTAAAAGCTTATTCCAGTTTATGAATAAAAGCCCTAGCACGACAATGGTTGCTGTGCCTATCCAGACCAGGTTTTGTGTGGATACAGTGAGCAGGTCACCAAACAAATAGGCCATCAGGTTTACCTGATTATCGGTAAAACTGATGATGACAAGACCCAGGGCAAGTGAGCTATGTGCCAGTATGCCAAGGATGGTATCAGTGGAAAGATCCCGACGGTTTTCCATCAGCACAAGCGCAAATGCAAGCACTATACAAGCCAGTAATACGGCCAGCTCGAGGTTGATATCCATTACGAGACCCAGCGCTATACCAAATAGCGCCGAGTGTGCAAGAGTATCCCCAAAATAAGACATCCGGCGCCATACAACAAAACAGCCAAGGGGACCGGCAATTATTGCAACCATAAGTCCGGCCATTAGCGCGCGTGCTATAAAGTCACCCATCAGTCGGATTGCCCTTGCTGGCCTTTAACAATATCCCCGGCCAGGTCATGACTGTGATTGTGATGATGTGTATAGACGGCAAGTGTTTCTGCATCCCTTTTACCGAATAGTTCAAGATAGGCAGGGTCATTACTTACCTGTTCAGGGTGACCATGACAGCAAACATGCTGGTTCAGACAGATTACTTCATCGGTGGCAGACATCACCAGGTGCAGGTCGTGGGAGACCAGGAGAATGCCACAGTGATGTTCATCGCGGATATCCGTAATAAGTCGATACAGCTCTGCCTGACCATTTACATCCACGCCCTGGGCCGGTTCATCCAGGACAAGCAGCTGTGGATCCTGGATGAGAGCCCGTGCAAGCAGCACTCTCTGCATTTCTCCACCGGAAAGGGAATGGAGCTGACTGTTTTTAAGACTGGTCGCACCGACTTCTTCCAGGGCGGAATCCATCTTGCCGTGGTTAACATTGACAGCAAGGGACAGAAACCGTTCAACGGAAACGGGCATGCTTTGGTCAATGTGCAGTCGCTGGGGCATATAACCGACCCGAAGCCCCTTGCGCGTCACAACTTTGCCAGTTGACGGACGAAGAAGGCCCAGCACAATCTTCACCAGTGAGGTTTTACCGGCGCCGTTTGGTCCGATCAGGGTCAGGATCTGTTTTTCGGCAATCTGCAGGGAAATATGCTGAAGAATATGCCGCTGGTCTATTTGCAGGGATATATCCCTGGCATTGATAAGGAGTTTGTCGTCCACGGGATCAACAGCCAGGGAGGAATTCAGGGATTACCTTGATGCAGGATGCTGAAAATAGTCTGATGAAGACCGGCATGTGGAGAGTCCTGTGGTATTTTAGGTCAGTGATATATCATAGCACCTTTCTTGAATCCCGGCTTGCCGGGGAACCGTTTTCTACGTTGCTGAATATCTGTTTGATGCGTTCATTTATTGCAAAAATTTGTACTGCCCTGATCTTTCTGTTGACCGGGATAACAAGTCTAAATGCCCAGCCGGATGTTGTAGCGACCATACGGCCGTTACAATTGATTGCCATGGCCGTTACTGATGGTGTCTCTGAGCCAGCCTCTCTCTTCGACCAGACTCAGGATCCCCATCATCCCTCCCTGCGACCATCACAAAGAAGGACCCTGGATAATGCAGACATACTGTTCTGGGTTGGTACTGAGCTGGAAACGGGCCTGGAAAAAGTCATAGGCGAGATAGACGCCAGGGTGATTGCCGCTCTGGACATAAACGGTGTCACCATTCAGGTATCAGGCAACAGGACCGACCCCCATGTGTGGCTGGATACACGAAATACGGCCGCCATTGCGGTTGAACTGGCCAATGTCCTATCGGAAATCGATGGTGGAAACAGTGGCCGTTACACAAGTAATCTCGATGAATTTCTGAAAGGTTTAGATGTACTGGAGAACAGGATAGGGGAGCTGGTCAGTCACGGTGATGGTCACGCCTATGCGATCTACCATAACGGTTACCAATATTTTGAAAAGCAGTTTGGGTTGGAGCATGCCGCCAGTTTTACCAACAATGAAGAAGTTAGTCCGGGAATCCGTCATATCCTGTCCGTCAAATCCATTCTTGAGGAAAACGACGTAAACTGTATCCTCGCAGGGCCGTCAGTCAATACCCGGCAGCTGGCAAACCAGCTGGACAGAAAAGATATTCAATTTGTAGATATCGACATCCTGGCAATTAATGCCGGTGCTGGCAAAGAAGCCTATTTCAGGTTCTTGGAAGACGTGGCAGTGGCTTTCAACACCTGCCTGAACTGAATAACAAGAGATACGGAAAAACCGATGGCTGAGAAAAATCCCCTGGTGCTCGTAGATGGTTCCTCCTATCTATTCAGGGCGTTCCATGCACTGCCTCCACTGACTTCCAGTAAAGGGCAACCAACTGGCGCCGTGAAAGGGGTAATCAATATGATCAGAAGCCTGATCAATGCGTACCCTGATAGCCATGTTGCCGTTATCTTTGATGCGAAGGGCAAGACCTTCCGCAATGACATGTTTGCAGACTACAAGGCTCACAGGCCCCCCATGCCTGATGACCTTCGTTCCCAGATTGAGCCGATTCACCAGATTATCAAAGCGATGGGATTGCCCCTTCTTGCCATAGAAGGCGTTGAAGCCGATGACGTAATCGGCACACTTGCCCGGCAGGCCTGGGAGCAGAACATACCTACCCTCATATCTACCGGTGACAAGGATCTGGCTCAACTGGTGAATGAACATGTGACCTTGCTCAATACGATGACCAACGAAACACTGGATATCGAGGGAGTCAAAAGCAAGTTTGGCTTGCCGCCGGAAAAAATCATTGATTACCTGGCCTTGATGGGTGACAAGTCCGATAACATTCCCGGTGTTACCGGTGTGGGGCCCAAGACCGCAGTCAAATGGCTTGATCAGTATGGCTCCCTGGATGAGCTCATCGCTCATGCAGGTGAAATCAAGGGAAAGATCGGTGAAAAGTTGCGAGACAACATTGAAATGGCAAAGTTGTCCAGAGAGCTTGCAACGATCAAGCTGGATGTCGAGCTGGAATTTGGCCCGAAGGACCTTGTTCACAAGGAGCCGGAAAACGCAGAACTGCTTGCGCTGTACAAACTCCTTGAATTCAGAAGCTGGGTCAAGGAACTGGAAAATGAAGGTGTGGAAGCGGCGGATATTCCGGGCCTGGATAATGCGGGCAATGGTGATGAGACAGAAGAAGAGTTTCAGGCACCAGAAGAGCTGGCCTACAGCATCATTCTCGACGAGATTTCCCTGAAAAACGTCCTGGAAAAGGCGAAAGCAGCCGGGAAACTGGCGATCAGTATTGAAACCCAGGGCGGTCACTACAAGGGGGCTGAAATTATAGGGTTTTCGCTGTGTAGCGAGCCTGGTGTGTCGGCCTATCTTCCGCTGCGCCATACCGGGCTTGAAAATGCCCCGCAACTCCCGGTGGAAACAGCCATAACAATGCTCAAGCCGGTGCTTGAGGACAAGCATGTGTTCAAGATTGGCCATGATCTAAAGACCGCGTCTCATGTTCTGGGCAATGTAGACATCGCTCTTAAGGGGCGACGCTTCGATATCATGCTCCAGTCCTATGTCGTTAATTCAGTAGCGCATAAACATACCCTGGACCGGATTGTCTCGATGTATCTCGAGCTGGACAAGGCCTCCCGGGACGAGCTGCTCGGTAAGGGGCGGAACAGGATTGACTATGCCGACCTGGAGATCGACAAGGCCGCACAGTGGTCAGCAGAAAACGCAGATTTCTGTTTTCGGCTGCACCAGGTGCTTGGGAAAAAACTGGAGGATACCGGCAGTCTTGCAGATGTTTATCGTTATTTTGAAATTTCGCTATTACCGGTACTCACGGACATGGAAGCCGCAGGCGTCAGTCTTGATACAGCGACGTTGTCCAAGCAAAGTGAAGAAATTACGATCAGGCTGGATGCCCTGGAAAAGGAAGCCTATTCCCTGGCAGGTGAAGAGTTCAATCTGGGCTCACCAAAACAGCTTCAGCAGATTTTTTATGAAAAGCTGGAATATCCCGTAATCAGCAAGACTGCCAAGGGCCAGCCTTCAACGGCAGAGCCCGTATTGCAGGAACTGGCCCTGGAATATCCCTTGCCCAAAGTCATTCTCGAACATCGCGGGCTGAGTAAACTCAAATCCACTTATACAGACAAGCTGCCGCAGGATATCAATCCTGCTACAGGCCGGGTACACAGCACATTCCAGCAGGCTATCGCGGCTACGGGCAGACTCTCTTCCACCGAGCCCAACCTGCAGAATATCCCTATCAGGACCGAGGAAGGCCGAAAGGTGCGGCAGGCCTTTGTAGCCAGTCCAGGTAAAGTCTTGATGGCGGCCGACTACTCCCAGGTGGAATTGCGTATCATGGCGCACCTTTCCGGCGATGAAGGTTTGTGTAATGCCTTCAGGGATGGTCTTGATGTCCATCAGGCTACCGCCAGTGAAATTTTCTCAGTGGCCCTGGACAAGGTTGAACACGAGCAGCGTCGAAGTGCCAAGGCCATTAACTTCGGATTGATTTATGGCATGTCAGCTTTTGGGTTGGCCAAGCAGCTTGGAATTGGCCGGGCTGAAGCCCAGGAATATGTTGAGCGCTATTTCCAGCGTTATCCCGGTGTCAGGCAATATATGGATGAAACACGCATGCTCGCCAGTGAACAGGGATACGTGGAAACGTTATTTGGTCGCCGTCTGTATCTACCAGACATCAAGGCCAGCAATGGCATGCTCAGAAAAGCGGCTGAACGTACTGCGATCAATGCCCCCATGCAGGGGACAGCAGCCGATATCATCAAGCAGGCCATGGTGGACATTGACCACTGGCTGGGAGTGGCCAATCTGGATGCAACCATGATTATGCAGGTTCATGATGAACTGGTATTCGAGGTGGCTGAACAGGATCTGGACCTGCTTTCAGAGGGGGTGAAATTCCGGATGGTGTCGGCAGCGTCTCTGAATGTGCCTCTGGTTGTGGATATCGGGTCAGGGCCGAACTGGCATACAGCCCATTAGGGGATGAGTTTTGGTTGTGTCATTGTCCGTACAGGAAAAATTTCAATTTCGGAGAAACTTTTTTGAACTATTGACCGACCTGCTGGTCAATAAGTACAGCAGGATGGTTTTCTCCCCGATTTTTCCAGCCTGCTGATTGAAGATAACTCTCCTGGTTAATTAGGAGCGCGTTGGGCCCTGGTTGTTTTCTCCTACGACCAGGGCCCGCTTTCTTTTTAGCGGTCCTGCGGTACTGGTCATCGGCCCTTTTGCTAAATTTATATTTCAGGCCCCTGACACTATCTGATTTCTGTTTCTATACCATTTACTCCCCTGCTTCCGTTTCACTGGAGAGTCCAATAGGACTTAACCAGGCCTGCAGACGCCCCATCAGTTCACCTGCGCCCTCATTTTTGAGGGCAGAGAATAGCTGGATACTAACAAGGTCCCCATAATTGGCCAGGGTTCTTCTGGTTTCTAAAAGCACCTTATTCCTGGCTCCTGACTTTAGCTTGTCACATTTGGTTAGGAGAATATGCACGGGCATGTCCGAGCGGGCACACCACTCAATCATCTGGTAATCAAACTCCCGCAGCGGATGGCGGCAATCCATCAGCAAAACGAGACCTTGCAGGGACTGCCGCTCCACCAGATAGGCTTCAAGCTGCCTCTCCCACTTCATTTTTACTTTTGGCGGGACCTTTGCATATCCAAAACCGGGCAGGTCCACCAGGAATTTACCTTCAGCGACCTGGAAAAAATTCAACAACTGGGTTCTCCCGGGGGTTTTACTGGTACGGGCAAGCTTGGGTTGTCGGGCCAGGGCATTGATGGCACTGGACTTTCCGGCATTGGAGCGACCCACAAAAGCGACCTCCGTACCATTATCGGGTGGGCACTGGTCCAGGGTCTCTGCGCTTTGCAGGAAGTGTAGTCCGGTAAAGTCCAGCCTCTGAGTCTTTGGGGTTGTATTCATATAACGGCTTTCTGCTTGGGATTGGGCATGCGGTTAAGGTATAATCGCGCGCTCCTGACGGCAGGAGATTGTAACAGCCCCTGCCTGTAATAGTGATTACTATCTAGACTTGGCTAGATTTGATCGGTTCCTGAATATCGAAGTTTACCTTTGTCAGATTAAGAGAATCGAGGCCTGGAACCATGTTGGCCGGGTTTGCACACAGTCCCGATTGGAAATGAGAATGATGAAAAACGTAGTTGTAACAGTAAAAACACTTTCCGCTTCTGTCCTTATAATGTCCTCAATGCTGATGAGCATTGTGGTGTCAGCCCAGGGAAACGCTGAAGCGGGCGCCGACAAAATAACAGTCTGCCTGGCCTGTCATGGCCAGGATGGCAATATGAGCCAACTGGACAATGTGCCAAAAATAGGTGGCCAGAACGAGAAATACCTGCTTAAACAAATGCTTGATATTAAAAGCGGTGTTCGTTCCGCGCCCCTGATGACGGGCATGCTCAATGCCCTCAACGAACAGGACTTGGCTGATGTGGCGGCTTATTATGCCTCACAGCCTATAGCTACAGGTGCGGCAGACCCAGAAAAAGTGGCTATGGGCCAGGAGCTGTACCGTGCCGGTAATGCCGAGATTGGCGTTGCAGCTTGCAGCGCTTGTCACTCTCCCGATGGTCAGGGTCTGGCATCTGCCGGATATCCTGCCCTGAGTGGCCAGGATCCAGCCTATACTGAAATGCAGCTCAAGGCGTTCAGGGGTGGTGTGAGAATGAATGATGATTCGGAAATTATGCGCAGCATTGCTGCTCGTTTGAGAGATGATGAAATTTCAGCCTTGGCTTCTTACGTGTCAGGGTTGAGGTAATTCAGCGCCGATTAAGGCTGGTCGGGTAAAACTGCAAGAAATAAGAAAGTGAAATAAGGGTCCCTGTATTCACTGCCAGTTTTTCCGGGCAGTATGGCATACTCGTCGCCACTGCTGACAAGATTACCAAAAATAGCTCGTTAAACAGCCGCCAAGCTGAATAAAAAAGACAGAGGGAGAAATTCATGACTTTGATTAAACGCACCTTCATGCTGGTTGCCCTGGCCCTGACACTTGGTCAGGCTGCGTCATTATTTGCCCAGCCATCACTGTATGTTGAAGGTACTCATTACGAGGAAATCGCCAGTCCCGTGAGGACATCAGACCCTAACAAGGTCGAGGTGACCGAAATATTCTGGTACGGGTGCCCGCACTGCTTTGCCTTCGAGCCCCTGATTCACAGCTGGGAAGAAAAATTGCCTTCAGATGTGGCCTTCGTTCGTAGCCCCGGGATGTGGAACAAGACCATGGAAGTGCATGCCCAGATCTTTTATGCCGCAGAAGCCCTTGGTGTGCTTGATGACATCCATCCTGCTGCTTTCTCTGAAATTCACCAGAGTCGAAACTATCTGCAGACAGAAGACGCAGTAAAAGAGATGTTCCTGGGTGAAGGTGTGTCTGGTGACGATTTTGACAAGGCGTGGAAATCTTTCTCCGTATCTTCGGCTGTAAAACGTGCGGGAACACGGATGCGTGATTATGGTGTTCGCGGCGTACCAAGTATGGTTGTTAATGGAAAATACCTGGTTTCCGTGGGTGGCTCTGTCCCTACCCAGACTGAAATGTTGAAAATTGTGGATTTCCTTGTACAGAAGGAAAGAAGCGGAAGCTGATATTCCTGCAAACCGAGTTCAGGGCGCCCATGTTGTTTCAACGTGGGCGTTTTTTATGTGGATAAGGAATATTTTTCCAGGCAAAAATTCTTTTTTTATCGAAAATTTAAGAAGTTACGGTAAAATCCTAGGATCTGATTAAACTTTTTCCCCTAACCCCTGTCATAGTACAGACCCCGGGGCCAGAAAGCCGTGGGCAAGTCACTCCTGATACTGGGGGTAACGGGCACAATGGCCTATAATTCACCGTTTTTTGGAAGCAGTAAAAGCCGCTAACAGCAATGAACCTGGGCATTCCATTCCTCGATAAGATTCCTGCCAGGGAGCTGGGCCTCAAAATCCAGTCACTGATCCCGTCCGGCAGAAAGCTGGATATCCTGACCCGGATAGATGCCAGCCTGTTACTTTTTGATAATACCCTGATCAACACGGCTAACGGGATGAGCAGGGAAGTCCTGCTGGACGTAGAGAAGCCGTTTGCTGAAGTCCTGGCCCAGGCTGCCAGACAGCTAGCAAAGAAAGATGATCATGTCCTGCTGTTGTTGCCCACCTCTGATTTTGTGGCTACGTCCTATAGTATGAGCATTTCCGGGGAGAAGATGCTTCGCTCAGCCCTTGAATTGCAGGCACATTCTCTGATTCCTGCCTACGATGAAAAACTGCAGCTGGCGGTAAATGCGCGAAGCCAGGAAGGCGTAGCGCTCTGGTTCAATGAAAACAAGGCGAACCGGTTATTTCGTGCCTTTGAAAGTGAAAATCTGTTTCTCAGTGCCATTATGCCCCGAAGCCTGGCCTTGTTTGAGCCGGAACAGGACAGTGAGATCGAGACATCACTGCTAATTAATGATGAAGAGAATGATGATATTTCATTCGTGCAGGTCAGGGGAGATGTCATCCGCCGCCTGCTGACGGTGAACAAGGTCGACCTGGAGCAGGAAGTATTTTCTAAACAGTGGGAACTGGAAACCAGTCAGCTGAAGGGAGAGTCGGGCAAAGACATGACCACACTGGACGACTGGCAGGCACTCAGACAAACAGTGACACCGGTGCCTGAATACTGCTTTTTGCCAGCGGGCGCCATCCAGGAAGAGAAACGTATCAGTTTTGCCCGCCGCAGCAGGATCGGAGCGGCGGCTGCCGTGTGCCTAGTTCTATTGTTGTTTGCACCTTTCATCTCGGCCTGGAATACCTTGCGTCAACTGGAAAGCGAACTTGAGCGGGTTCGGGAGATGACCGTTGAGCCAAGACGCTTGCAGGCGTCCATCTTTGATATGGAAGAGGAATGGGGTGCTCTTTATGAATACCCTGATCAGCAAGTGGCGGAAGTACTGATGACCCTGAACTCCGTTATCCAGAGTTCCCTGACTTCTTTTTCAATCAATGAAGGCGTGGTGGATATTACCGGTTCCACCGATGATCCGGCCTACCTGGTAGAACTCCTGGCTGGCAAGGAAGAGTTCTATAACGTAGGCCAAAGTACCAACACCCGGGGTGGTGGATCCCAGTTTGGAATTCGCATGAACCTGAGCAGCGTTGACTTTGAAGCATATGAAGAAAAGTTCCCGATTATTACGCAGGGACGACAGTAGCAACCATGAAAAATAATGAAAAAACATTGATAGGATTTGCTATTGGACTGTTTCTGGTCGTGCTTGTGGTCAGGGGAATCCCATGGCTGAGAGAGTCCTACAGTGAGAGTCTGGAAGAAATAGAATTTACCCAGCAGCAAATTGATCGCCTGAGAATGTTGGTGGAAGAAGCCCCATTTATCCAGGACGAGGAAGCGGCGAAGAAACAGGAAGTAGCCGCGTTGGAAAGCTGGGTTTTCACCGGAGAGGACCCAAATCTTATCGGCAGTGGTGTCCAGCGACAATTGCGCCAGGCCGTGGAAGAAGCAGGGGTTATCGCCCGCTCCTACAACACGCCCCGGTTTGCCGAAATAGAAGGTTGGTTGATGGTGACCCAGGAGATGGATTTTGTCATTGAACAGGAAAAGATCTTGCCATTTCTTGAGTTGTTGAAAAATTCAGAGCCAAAATTGCATATCACTGAATTCAGTATTAATCGCAACCGGCGCCAGTTCACCGGATCAATAACGGTCACCGGTTTCAGTAAAAACGGTTAAAAACCGCAGAGCTTTATGGAAAACGCACAACTGACATTACCCGTATTCAGCCAGCTTCTGGAGCCAGAAGGGATGGCCCCTGCCCAGAATTTCAGTGACAGTTTTGAACTGGTCTGTCATCGGGTACCCAGTATTGAGAGTCGGGCCAAGGTCAGGTTTATTATTGGTGAGCAGGTTCGCTTTCGCATTGGTAATACCGATGAGGTCGCTCGGCTGACCAAGTTCTGGCGTGCCGAGCTTTCTCCTGAAATCGCTGACCCCGAAGATGCCTTTGTTTCCGGATTTGGTGATGACGATGAATTTTCAGACCTGGATTCTGAAGCGCCAATTATACGCCTGGTAAATCACCTTTTTGCCCGGGCACTTGACCTCAATGCCAGTGACATCCATTTTGAGCCCACGGAGCACCATCTCGAAGTACGCTGTCGTGTGGACGGCATTATGACCCGTATTGAGAAACTGCCTGTAAAAATCCAGTCAGCGGTGGCGTCCCGCCTGAAGCTGATGGCAAAACTGGATATTGGAGAAAAGCGCCTGCCCCAGGATGGAAGAATCGATTATCGCATTGGTGATCGAGAACTGGATATGCGTGTATCAACCCTGCCGGGTGTACTCGGTGAATCCGTAGTTCTTCGTATTCTGGATCGAAGTGATATCAGCATTGATCTTGCCGAGCTGGGCATGCCTGAGCAGATACTGCGGGACTACACACGAGTGATTTCACAGCCCCACGGCCTGATTCTTATTACAGGTCCAACCGGTAGCGGTAAGACGACAACCCTGTACGGTACGCTGGAAAAAATTCATGATGAGAAGCACAAGATTATCACTGTGGAAGATCCTGTAGAGTACCAGCTCGATGGAATTACACAGATCCAGGTGAACTCCCGGATCGGACTGGATTTTGCGTCAGGCTTGCGATCAATTGTGAGGCAGGACCCGGACATACTGATGATTGGTGAGATCCGCGACCATGAAACGGCAGAGATCGCGATCGAATCAGCATTAACCGGACACCTTGTTTTTTCAACCCTGCATACTAATGATGCCGCTGGTGCAGTAACCCGTTTGCAGGACATGGGAGTAGAAAGCTACCTGATAAGTTCCAGCTTGCTGGGTATTCAGGCACAGCGCCTGGTGAGGCGTGTATGTACAGACTGCGCTGAAGAGGTTGTATTAACCGATGATGAGGCCAATGTACTGGATATCAAGGCTTCGGAATTTCCTGTTATCAAGCGTGGAACCGGATGTGAGCGCTGTGGTGGTACGGGTTACCGGGGACGTGTCGGCCTTTATGAGCTCCTGCTGATGTCTGATGAAATCAGGCATCTTATTACCAGTGGTGCAGATGCAAATGTGATTCGTCAGCAGGGTGTTTCTGAAGGGATGAAAACCTTGCGCGAAGATGCATTGGAAAAGCTCAGGTCCGGAATGACAACACCGGAAGAAGTGGTGAGGGTGACACGCGCGGTATGAGTGTCAATTATTACCAGTACCAGGCCTGTGATACGCAGGGCAATATCTCGACAGGTCAGCTTAGCGCTGATTCCGAGCGTGAGGCTATTGCGATGCTTCAGGCTCGAAAACTGATCCCTGTAAAACTCAAGTTAACGTCACGCAGTAGCCTTAAAAGTACTGGTGGCAAGATCAAGAATGCCGACCTTGTGGATTTTACCAATGGACTTAGTACGCTGGTTGAAGCACGCATACCCATTGACAAGGCATTGAACCTTCTTGAGGGCATCACAGAAAAAGAGTATATGAAGCGGCTGGTGGTTTCCCTTCGTCGCGATGTCAAGGAAGGTAAGAGTCTTGCCGATGCCATGGAATCCAGGCCGGATGTTTTTTCCAAACTGTATATCAATATCATTCGTGCCGGCGAAACCGGTGGCATACTGGATCAGCTGCTACCTGACCTGTTGAATTTTCTGGAGTCAGCAGAAGAAACTAAAAAGCAGATCATCTCCGCCCTGACTTATCCGCTGGTCCTTCTTATCACTGGAATTATTTCAGTAGTCTTGCTGCTGATTTATGTTGTGCCGCAATTTACGGCCATGTTTGAAGATGTGGGATCTGACATTCCACCTTCTGCTGAGTTTTTATTAAGCCTGAGTACCAATATCCAGCTTTATGGCTGGTTGATCATTCCGCTCGTGATGCTGGCCATGTACTGGTGGCACTGGGTAAATGACGATAAAGAGCGTAAACGGAAAAAAGATGCTTTCATGTTGCAGCTTCCCATAGCCGGCAAGTTGATGGTTCATCGTGATGTTGCCATTTTTTCCCGAACGCTGGGCGCCTTACTTGGGGCAGGTATACCATTGATCAGGGGATTGCGGGTTGCCCGTGAAGTGATCAGTAACGAGGAACTGATTCATCATCTTGAGGTCGTAGAAGAGGATGTTCGCAGCGGTGCGGGTTTAGGCATATCACTGGAGAAAACCGGCAAATTTCCAATACTCCTGCATCAGCTTGTTACCGTGGGTGAGGAATCCGGCAGGACAGGCCCGATTCTTAAAAAATTAGCCAAAACCTTTGATGCCAATGTCAGGGATGACATGACAAGGCTTGTAGGTGCGCTGCAACCGATATTGATTCTGTTACTGGGTATCGCTGTTGGTGGGATTATTATTGTCATGCTCTCTGCGGTGTTCAGTATGAATACTGTAGATTTCTAACTGGAGTTGAAGTGTGAATTACACAGGTAGATTAATAAACAAATACTTGCCCAGGGGCATAGTGCTGCTTTGTATGGTATCGCTATTGTCATCCTGTGCAACGATGCAGGGCGAGCCTGACAGCTCAACTTCCACTGTAGCTAATGCACGGCAGAATGATGGACAGGGTAACCGGGAAGAATCCAGTGCTCCTTCTGCTGCCAGCGCATCAGTAACTGCGAGCGATACCGACTCAAATGAAGATCCGGGTATCAACCGCACAGGCAGAATCATCCAGCTTGGTCGTTTTTCTGAAGAGCGGCCCCAGGTGGAAGTCCCTGAAGGAACAACAATTGAACTCAATTATGAACAGGAGGACCTGCGGCTGGTATTTGAACAGCTGGGTGATCAGTTACAGATAAACATGGTTATAGATCCGACTATTGATGACAGGGTAAGTCTGAGATCCTCGCCGGATAATCCTCTGGAATATGATGATCTCTGGCCATTGATGCGGATGCTGGCCAGTAATGCGGGCGTGACTATTGAGCATGCCGGAAATGTTTACCGGTTCATGAAAAACAATTCCAGTATTCCTGCCGAAATTGTGATGCCGGAGTGGCTCAATGATGCGACTTCTTCCGAGGTGCTTCAGGTAACTCCACTGACCTATATCTCTGTTGATGCCGCTCTTCAGGTACTCAACCCACTTATTCAGCCGGAAGGATCCATTGTAAGACTTGGACAGGCAAATCTGATCGGTATAAGTGGTACGCCTGGACAGTTACAGCGCGTCAATGCCATGCTGGATGTCATAGATGATGATCCGTTCCAGAATCAGGGGATTCATCTGTATGAGCTGCTTAATTCCCAGGCGGCTGATGTTGCCCAGGAACTGATAAATATTCTTTCAGCAATTGAAGGGGAACAGTCAGCCTATCAGGTATTGGGACTTGAGCGTATTAATGCGGTTCTCGTACTTGCACCGGCCAATCGTGGATTTGAAGAAGTGACACGCTGGATTCGTATCCTGGATGCGGAAAGTCAGGAACAGGTGGAGCAACTGTTTTTTTACAAGGTTAAAAACCTGAACGCCACAACATTGGCACAGACCCTAACCAATGTTTTCCAGCAGGATGAAGAAGCCAGACCCGCTGCTGCATCTACAGAAGATAGTGACAATGGTGATAGTGAAGGTGAAGCTGCCGCAGAGGTTGAAGTAGAGAGCCCGGTAGGGGAAGGAGTTGTGTCAGCCAATTTGTCTGTTACCATCGTTGCCGATGAAGATACGAACAGCCTGCTTGTCAGGAGTACTCCCAGGGATTACAGGCAATTATTAACCACGATCAATAACCTGGATACACCGCCGCCCCAGGTACTGATCAATGCTGTCATAGGCCAGGTTACCCTTACCGATAGCAATGAATTTGGTGTGGATTGGGTGCGTGTGTCACAGAATGCCAGCACCGGTAACGTGTCATCGCGTTTTCTCCCGATCAATCCTGTAAATGAAGCCACCGGACTGGGTGCCCAGGGTGCCGGTCTTGTCATGACTCGTTCTTTCAATGATGGCACATCAATCATTGATGCCACTCTTAATGCGATTGCCCAGGATAATGAAGTAAGGCTGCTGGCAAGACCTACCATACTGGCTACCAATAACCAGGAAGGCGAAATAAAGGTAGGCCAGGCAGTTCCTATTGACCAGGGACAGACGGTATCCGGTAATGGTGTTGTGACGTCAAATGTGGCTTACAGGGATGTTGGTATTGTGCTGACGATTACACCTCATATTAATGATGACGGCTTTATTAACCTGGAAATCTTTCAGAGCCTCTCCTCAATTGAAGATGGTACAGGAGTGGCTGGCAACCCGGTGTTTTCAAACCAGGAAATCACCACGACAGCGGTGGTATCCGACGAGTCCACCATTACTCTCGGTGGTCTCATCCAGGAAGACAACTCGGACCAGAACAACGGCGTCCCAGGATTACAGCGTATTCCGGTAGTCGGCGGCCTGTTTTCCTACCAGCAGATGCGTGCGGTACGACGGGAACTGTTTGTTATTCTCAGGCCACAGATTATCAATGGGGATGAAAGTGACTTAGTCCTGATGCAGACATTCAGGGATAGTTTTGATGAAGTCTCGGCCCTGTTCGATGAAGCAGGCCTGTAAGAAATAGATCAAGCGGAGTTTATAGATGAAGAAACAGATTGGATTCACCCTGATAGAACTGCTGGTAGTCATGGCAATTCTGGGGATGCTGGCAGCACTCGTCGGACCAGCCCTGTTCGGTAACCTGAGCAAGGGCCAGAGGACGACGGCCGCGTCCCAGATCAGCAACCTTGAGGCTGCTCTGGATACCTACCGCCTTGATGTGGGCAGTTATCCTGACTCTCTGAGAGGCCTGGTCGAGAATGATGATGGCAGCTCTCGATGGAATGGTCCTTATATCCGTGATGAAGAAGTGCCGCTGGATCCCTGGGACAACCCGTATCAATACGAACCTGAAGGCAGGGATTTTTCCCTGATGTCTTATGGTGCTGACGGTCAACCGGGCGGCGAAGGTGATGACGCCGATATCGGAGGGTGATTACGCTCTCGTTGTGAAATCGAATAACCAACAGGGATTTACCCTGCTGGAGCTTCTTGTTGTGCTGGGTATTATCCTGCTGGCCTCAACTGTTGTTATTCCCAATATTACCAGTACTGAAAGCAATCTCCTGGCCGCACAGGTCAGGCAGACGGCATCCGCATTTAATTATGCCCGCCGAATCGCCATCGTAGAAGGCTCTCCCCAGGTTGCCACACTCATCCAGCTCGATCCAAATGACCCGGACTATCCGCTGCTTCGTGGCGAAGTAATCCAAAGAGGTAGCGTCCCACCGCTGGAAAGGCTTGATGCCCAGGTCTCCTACCAGGCAGATATCAATGATGAACCGGAAGTACTGGATATTATTGAGATCGAATTCTTTCCCCAGGGCGGAAGCACCGGGGGAATCCTGCATTTCACCATGGAAGAGCTGACCGCCAGCATCGTGATTGACCCGATTACAGGCAGAATTAGCACCTTCTATCCCGGCGAAGACTGGGAGGCTGAACTGTACTAGGGTTCAGGCATTTATGAATTATCGAAAAACGATTACAGTAAAAAAGACCTGTGGATTTACATTACTTGAAGTGCTTGTAGCGCTCACCATCACTGGCATGGCACTCGGAGGCCTCTTTAGTGTTATTGCTGGTAACAAGCGCCTTGCCTGGGAATCAGAAGCATCACTGGAACATACCATGCAGGCGCGAAGCCTGATTAATTTCTCCCAGTTGGATGATGAACAGGGTGATCTTTTTCTTGTACTTGAAAATGATGACCTCATTATAGAAAACGATATCGAACTTGACCCTCCCGAACGAAAAACCCAGGCGATGACCAGAGCATTGAAAGCCTACGAAGTTTTCGATGAATTCGGTGAGGTCATTACTTCCGGTACCTATTGGGTCGAGTTGGAGCTGCCCGAGTGAGGATTGTATACGGTCACAGGCAGCAGGCAGGATTCACCCTGCTTGAAATCATGGTATCCATGACACTGACGGCCATGCTGCTAGGTATGCTTAGTGCTGGTGTCTATACGGTCGTCAATGACTGGCAGAGAGAGACGTCTGTGCTTGATGAGACACTCGACAAATCCCTCGTACTGCTTCAGCTCGAAAGGGCACTTTTTGCCGCATTCCCCCATAGCTATATTGATTATGATTCACTGGATCACAATGTGTATTTTTATGGGGACGAAACTGAAATGCGCTGGGTTTCTACTGTCTCGCCCCAGCGTAAATCCGGGTTGACGGCATGGCGGCTGACCTCAGATATCGATAGTGGCGTAGAGCTGACCTTGACGCCTGCTTACAGTGATAATCCCGACACCCGATTGGATGAACTTGAGGCAACAAGGTTGCTTCCCGATTACACGGCAGAATTTCGATATCTGGTTCAGCGTAATGAAGAGGAGAAAGAGTGGATAGATGAATGGCTTGGTGAAGAGATGCGCAGCCTGCCGATTGCTGTGCATATTATACTTACACCAATTGATGATGAGTTTGATGAGGGAGTGCTGGAAGTGCTTGCGGCCGTGAAAAACTGGAAGCATGAAGACATTCAGCCCACGATACCGCCAATATGATGAGAAATATCCAGCGCGGTTCTGTCATCGTGGTCACCTTGTGGACCGTCATATTACTGACCATTCTGATTACTGTTATTGCCAGCCAGATTCGGCTGTCATCAAGGGCTGCTTTTTACCACAAGGAAGAACTGGAGGACTGGTCCAATATCATTTCTGCGGTCAATCAGGCAGAAATGGAGCTCATGCTTGAAAGAATGCCGCGTCCACCGGAAAGTGTTGAGGAGCTGGATGAAATTAATCGCAACCCGATGTTTCGCTTTAATGGACAAAAGTTGGAGCTTCATTATCCCCATGCAGAAGGTATTACTGTCAGAATTTATGACCATGCCGGGAAAATTAATCTTCGGGAGCTGGGGCGTCCGAGAATGCGAGCCCTGCTTGAAAAAAGACTTGGCGAGGATGCCGATGACCAGATTGATGAATTAATTGCTGCCTGGGGTGACTGGGTTGATCTGAATGACAACGCTGCTATTGATGGCGCGGAACGGGACTATTACGAAAATCTTGACGACCCCTATGTGCCCAGAAACGGTAAGCTGCAGACAGTGGAAGAAATATTGTTGATACGGGGGTTTGATGAAGTATTTGGCGATCTGGATCTTGATGCCGCGTTCACCTTGTATTCAGAGGATGAGTTGATCAATCTCAACCTGGCGACGGTTGAAGCCATGCAGCTTTTACCAGGGCTGGATGATGAGCTGATAGAACAGATTCTGGCATTCAGGCAAAACAATGAATTCAGGGGAAACGGTGACGTTGCCCAGATAGTGCCGGCAGAAAATATGGCAGAACTTCGGCCCTGGCTGAACTCTCGAAGAACCACCAGTTTCTATACCATAATGGCATACAGGGAGCAGTTAGGTGAGATCTATCCCTTTGGTGATGATGAGCCTGTGCAGGTGGATTCCAGTACTACC
>Ga0255770_10000014_pt1 | contig 219806 bp, 199 predicted proteins | sample 071ome_22_FD_179968 | JGI IMG/M metagenome (GOLD analysis project Ga0255770, IMG submission 179968) | Coastal salt marsh microbial communities from the Groves Creek Marsh, Skidaway Island, Georgia - 071404AT metaG (version 2) | ecosystem: Environmental > Aquatic > Marine > Intertidal zone >...
GCGAAACTCGAGACAACCTGGGGCATCAGCGAAACCGGGGCAGCCGGACCAACCGGCAACCGTTACGGCGATGACGCTGGTCACACATGTGTTGCAGTTTCAGGTCCTGACATTGATCGCGCAGAATCCCTCGAAACCGGCATCGCCGACCGTGAAGCGAACATGCAAACATTCGCCGAACGAACTCTTGAAGTATTCCTTGCGGTTTTGGACTAATTCCCTACTTTTTCTGCCCGACCTAATCGATCTGTTTAGAGTTGAAAACAAAAAAGGGGAGAACCTGCTGCGCTCCGCTTCCCTCCCCCGGATCGGGGGAGTTGGAGGGTGAGATTGCGATTACAAGCTGAGTGACTCCGTTGCAATCGCTAAACAACGAACATCTTAGGCAGAACCTACCGGCTCTTTATCATCAGCTCCCGACGACTTCTTGCGGGAACGCTTCTTAGGAGTCTGGACAACAATCGAGCCGTCCTTCATATCCAGTTCAACAAAATCACCGGCGTTGAACTCTCCACGAAGCAGTCTCTCCGATAGCTGGTCCTCGACCTCATCCTGGATCAACCTGCGAAGCGGACGTGCACCCATCTTCGGGTCGAATCCATTCTCAGCGAGGTAATCCCGAGTAGCATCAGTGACCTGCATTACCAGACCGTGGTCGAGGACTCGACTTTGCACTTCCTTCATCATGATGTCCACGATTTCGAGAATGTGAGCCTGCTCCAGCGGGTGGAACACAACAGTTGCGTCGATACGGTTCAGGAACTCTGGCTTGAAGCCGTTTCGAGGATCCTTTACCGCTTCAAGAACTCGGCCCTTCACACGCTCGTAATCGAGCTGTTCAGCAGCTTCGTTGCCTCGGGCGAAGCCAAGACCACCGCTGGTTTGAATCAAGTTCGATCCGAGGTTCGAAGTCATGACGATCACAGTGTTCTTGAAGTCAACTTTGCGACCCTTAGAGTCGGTAAGGTGACCGTCTTCAAACACCTGCAACAGGATATTGAACACATCCGGGTGCGCCTTCTCGATTTCATCGAGCAGAATCACAGAGTACGAACGACGTCGGACAGCTTCAGTGAGCTGTCCACCTTCGTCAAATCCGACGTATCCGGGAGGTGCTCCAACCAATCGTGCAACCGAGTGCTTCTCCATGAATTCCGACATGTCGAGTCGGATCATGGCGTCCTCTTCACCGAACAGGTACTCGGCAAGTTTCTTCACGCTGTAAGTCTTACCAACACCAGTAGGTCCGAGGAACAGGAACGCACCAATCGGGCGCTTCGGATCCTTCAAACCGGCACGTGACCTGCGGACAGCCTTCGAAATAACGTTGATAGCTTCGTCCTGCCCAACCACGTGCATACGAAGAGCATCTTCCATCTTGATAAGACGCTCTTTCTCTTCAACATCAAGTCGAGTGACTGGAATGCGGGTCCACATGGCAACGACTTCAGCAATGTCATCAGCTGTGACCTTCGCCTCGCCAACACCTGGATTGTCCTTCTTCCATGCAGCCTCTAACTGCTCGATCTTCGTGACCAGCTTCAGTTCACGGTCCCGAAGCTCTGCCGCAGTTTCATACTTTTGCGCTGAAATAACTTCGTTCTTCTCGCTCCGTACAGCCTCAAGCTCCTTCTGAGCCTCTCGCAGTTCCTTGGGAACAGTCGAGTGCTTGATACGAACACGTGAAGCAGCTTCGTCGATCAGGTCAATCGCCTTGTCAGGCAACTGCCTGTCGGCGATGTAACGATCAGCGAGCGTGGCGGCAGTTTCGAGTGCTTCCTCCGTGATCTTAAGATCGTGGTGAGCCTCGTACATCCCCTTCACACCGCGAAGAATATCGACGGTCTGAATCGAGTCAGGAGCGTCAACAGTTACGGGTTGGAACCTGCGCTCAAGTGCAGGGTCACGTTCAACATATTTGCGGTAGTCGTCCTGAGTTGTTGCACCAACAACCTGCAACTCACCGCGAGCAAGCGATGGCTTCAGAATGTTCGCTGCATCAACAGCACCTTCCGCGGCACCTGCACCAACCATGGTGTGCATTTCATCGATGAACAACACGCAGTTGCCGGCCTGCTTAAGTTCGGCGATAACCTTCTTCAGGCGCTCTTCAAATTCACCGCGGTATTTGGTACCTGCGACCAGCGCACCCATGTCGAGGGTTACCACTCGCTTGCCCTGGAGTGTTTCCGGAACATCACCGTCAACAACAAGGTTTGCGAGCTTTTCAACTATCGCAGTCTTACCAACTCCAGGCTCGCCAATGAGAACAGGGTTGTTCTTCGTACGGCGGCTCAGGATCTGAATAACTCGCTGAAGTTCAGTGTCACGCCCCACTACAGGGTCGAGGTCACCGTCTGCAGCCCGCTGCGTCAGATCTACGCCAAGCTCATCAAGGGTAGGAGTGCGGGTCGAGCGTGAAGTCGAATGGTCACCACCCTGCTTACCAGAGCTCTGGTTCTGGATGATGCGGTTGGTCTCTTCTCGAACCTTCTCAAGGCTTACGCCGAGACTTTCAAGAACACCAGCAGCGACACCTTCGCCCTCGCGCATCAATCCGATGAGCAAGTGCTCGGTGCCAATATAGTGGTGGTTCAGTCGGCGAGCTTCGTCAACCGCAAGCTCGATGACTTTCTTCGCCCGTGGGGTGAGACCAATCTCACCGGGGGTGGGGCGTTCACCGCGGCCGATTATGAATTCGACCGCGGATCGGACTTTAACTAGCTCGACATTCAGGTTTGAAAGGACTCGCGCTGCTACACCTTCGGTCTCCCGTACGAGTCCGAGCAAAATGTGCTCAGTCCCGATGTAGTTGTGGTTGAAGCGTTGTGCTTCTTCCTGAGCCAGGGACAGGACCCTACGGGCCCTCTCCGAGAACTTTTCAAACCTGCTCGGCATTTAGTTTCCCCCCTCAGGAACTGCTTGCCGCAGTCCGTGAGTTTTATTCGCTTTCTTCGAAGATGTCTCCAAAGTCTGACCCATCAAGGCTCTCGCCCGATGAATCGTCAGCCGGAGCGTCGTCAGGGTCCAGCGTCTGCTTAAGACTCAGACCCAGCCTTCGACGTTCTGGCTCAATCCTGATGATCTTCAACTGCAGCTCATCGCCTTCGTTGACCACATCCCTAGGATGCTTGATCACCTGGTGTGCAAGCTCACTGATATGTATGAGTCCTTCAATGCCTCGATCGATTCGAGCGAATGCACCGAAGTTCGCAAGCTTAGTTACCGTGCCATCGACCGTCTGACCAACCGAGAACTTGGTCTCGATCTCGTCCCACGGCTCTGGCTGTAGGCGACGCAAGCTCAGCGCAATCTTCAGGTTTTCCCTGTCGACACGAAGAACATAAACATCGATCTCTTCGCCAACGGTAACGACTTCCTCTGGGCTCTTGATTGGCTCCCATGAAAGCTCGGAAATGTGGATAAGACCGTCTGCTCCACCAAGGTCTACGAACGCACCGAAGTTTGAGACTCCCGCTACGCGACCCTTTCGGATCTGACCTTCGGCAAGTTCCTGCACCAGTCGAAGCTTCTGAACTTGCTTCCACTGCTGCAGAGCTGCCCGCTCGGAGAATATGGCCCGGTTTCGTCGGCGATTAAGCTCGATGATCTTGAACTCGATCTCCATTCCGATGAAGCCTTCCTTAGGAGGCTCTCCACCAGGAACGTAAAGTTCTCGAGCTGGACCAACAAGCTGTGAAAGTGGGACGAATCCCTGGACGCCCTCGGACTCGACAACGGCACCACCACGGTTTGAACCGGTGATGACCCCCTTGCAGGTCTCGTCGCCATCCATTGCTTTCTCAAGCACCCGCCAACCTTGCTCACCACGAGCACGGTCGATCGACAGAATCGACGAACCTTCCGAACCCTCAGGGTTCACTACGTAAGCGATGATCTCGTCGCCAACCGTCAACTCATCAAGAGCCTCAGGAGCGAGTGACCTCATCTCTTTGGTCGGCACGAAACCCTCGGACTTGTAGCCAATGTCTACAAGCATTCCTTCAGGCTTGCGGCTCATGACCTTACCGTCGATGATCTCTCCGCGTCGGAGAATCTTCGAAGGAAGGTACTCGTCCAAGAGGTCTGCCATGGTGAGCTCGCTCTCGGGCTTTTCTGCAACCGCTACAGCTGCATTTGCTTCTTCAGTTGAAGCTTCTGCCTCTGCTGCCGGGGCTTCTGTCGCCTCAGCTTCTGCAGCTGGTGCTGCTTCTGCCTCGATCGTGTCGTTATTCTGCGTCTCAGGCTGTTCGTCTTTCAGATCTTTTGCCTGGCTATCTGGGGTGTCTGCTGTCGCCAATACGAATTCCTCGTTCAAATAATCAATCGACTTCTACTAAAGCCGGATATTCAATTATATGAACTGCCTTATCTACCCGCAAAGAAAATTACCTGTTATCGAACCACTAATTAAGGTGACTCCTCGACAACCCTTCTCTAACGGCACGCACAACCTATTACGTTTGCAGTTCAACCGCACGACGTAATGGCACTAAACCGCCATGTATGTAAACCGTCGAATAAAGGTTTGATTCAGGTGTTCGGTGCAAATACTCCTCCCTCCCGGACTGGGAGGGTCAGTTCTCTCCTCGCGTAACGGGGAGAGCTAGAGAGGGGGATCAATGCGACTAGACTGTTCGACCAAGGACGAATGTCCGCCCGGAGTTAACACCCCCAACCCCACCATCCAAGTGCCATAATTATTTGCCTGTTCTTTTACCGAATCACTTATCGGCGCAACGAATCATGGCAAAACCAAAGGTCTATATCGACGGTTCCGCAGGCACCACGGGTCTCCGCATCCAGGACCGCCTTGCTGAGAACGACCTGATCAAGCTTTCCATCCTCCCTGAGGGTGCGCGCCGAGACCCTGTCGAACGTCGAGCCGCCATTGCCGACGCTGATCTTGCAATTCTTTGCCTACCCGATGACGCAGCGGTTGAATCTGCTGGCTGGTGCATCGAAGAAGGTACCAAAGTCGTTGATGCTTCTACCGCTCATCGCGTAGACGACGACTGGGCATTCGGGCTTCCCGAAATGGCTCCGGGCCAACGCAATAAAATCGCAAACTCATCAACCGTTTCAAATCCTGGCTGTTACCCAACTGGGATGATCCTTGGCATCCGTCCGTTAGTTGAAAATGGACTCCTCGGAAAAGATGCTCCGGTAAGCATTCACGCTATTTCGGGATATACAGGCGGTGGCAAAACACTCATTGCGAAGTGGGAAGAAGAACGCCCCGACCTGTTCGACCTTCCGTTCGAATCGCCCTACGCCCTGCACACGAAGCACAAGCATGTGCCGGAAATGCACAAGTACACTGGTCTTACTTACGAACCCCAGTTCATGCCTTCAGTTGGACCGTTCCCAACCGGCATGCGACTTGAAATCCCGCTGCACAAAGCGGTACTGCAAAACGGCACATCTGCCAACGATATTTGGGAAGTCCTCGATGCTCGGTACGCCGACGAGCAGTTCGTGAAGGTCAATTCAATAGAAGACACACTTGCCTACGCTGACCCAGCTTTCGATCCAAGAGTTGCCAACGAAACCAACCGCATCGACATTTCAGTAATGCCGAATCCACTCGGTCACGTCATGCTCATCATGCAGCTCGACAACCTCGGTAAAGGTGCCTCAGGTGCAGCCGTCCAAAACATGAACCTCATGCTCGGACTCCCAGAAGACAACGGTCTAACAGCCTAGATCTAAAACGTCCCGACCTTGCTGGTGGGACCCTCGGCGGGGTGTTATAGGGGCAGCGAGATCCTTCGACGGGCTCAGGATGAAGAGTGTTTGTTGTTCGTCATCCTGAGCCTGTCGAAGGATCAAAAACGCCCCCTACCCAACCACCGGATACGCCATCTTGATCTCAAGACCTGTCGAATCAATCTCCGGTTGCTCAGGCAAAGTGGCAACTTCGCCGTTGGCAACGAACAATCCAACCGCCGGTGCAATCGCATCGACGATGTCGTCTCGTGCTACATCCTTCCGAAGGTACTGATTACGACACTCGTCGTACAACCGTCTCGAATCTGGATACAGTGATTCCAGCAAATCCATTCGCTCGTCAAAACCTTCGGTCGTCTTCTTGTAGTGGTTCATCGGTTTTCGTCCGTTCAACGCCCAGAACACCAACTCAGTATTCACCTCGTTGAACTTTTTACGTGCGTCACAGTCACTAGCTACTAGCTGATCAACCTCGCGAATCTTGTCCATGATGAACCAGGTTTGCTTTGAAAGCTTTTTACCGGTCAACTCGAAGTTCTTGGCACTTGCATCCGGGTAGTTGTCGACGTCCAAAGTCCCGCGAGCAGGTGAAACAAAAACCGAAGAATTTCGCGGACCCAGCCGCGATCGAGCGTCTTTCTCGCATCGTCGGCCATCAGGTCCTCGATCCGACAGACCTATTTGAATGTCAATCAAGAATCGCTCAGCGTCATCGAAATGACGATACAAATGCTTGGCAGTGCGAAACAGTCCATGCTCGTACCGCCCTGATCGATCAATCCCAACAGCGAACCAACCAGACTTACAACCATCCACACCAACATATTCACTCATCCCTCGAGCATAGCAATCACTCACCCGCTAAACTCCCCTTCCATGCCTCCACCCTTCAGATACATCCTCTTCGACCTCGATAACACCCTCATCGACAGAGTCGCCGGAGTGCGCTACCTCGGAAAAACGCTCTACGAATCGGATGTCTTAGATCAGACAAAACACTCCATCGAAAATGCCGTAGAAATTTTCGAGCGAATCGATGCGGATGGATACCAGCCCGACAAACTGAAACTCTTCACAGATCTCGCAAATGAATGGGGTCCAATGAAGCGGACTCCCCATGAACTAGTCGACTGGTACATGTCGGCTCCTCGTGACTGGTTCGAGCCCGATCCAGCTGTCACCGATTTCCTGAACTACCTCAACGACTCAAGCGTAGCCTGGGGCATCGTTACCAATGGCGACTCGGTCCAAACTGAAAAGGCCCGCCTATGTCTGGTAGATGAGGGAGCGAAATGCATAGTCGTGTCCAAAGTATTCGGAGTCTCGAAACCAGATCCCTCAATCTTCCACGAAGCACTCAAACATCTTGGCAACCCTTCGCCCGAAGAAGTCCTATTCGTCGGCGACAACCCAACAGCCGATGTTGTTGGCGCCGCAAACATCGGCATGCAAACCGCCTGGATCATCAGAAATCGCGATTGGCCGACTGAATTGCCCGAGCCAAACTATTCGTTCGACTCAGTAACGGAAGTGCGAGGACTAGTTGACCGACATTAATTACATCGGTGAAGTCGCTATCTTCGTTCTCCAATAACATGGTCCTCCCTACCGGACACCAACAATCACACCCCATCCAATCACATAATCTCGAAAACCTGCCCGTTCTGTCTCGACCAGTCCTCAGATCAGGTCGTCCACTGGGGTCGCCACAACTTCATCATGCACACGAATGATCCTGTGCTCGTCGGAAGCCTCATGATCCTGCCAATCGAACATAGAGAAACCGTATTCGACCTGACTCCGGAAGAGTGGGATGAAGCCCAGGAGCTCCTGGCTAGAGCCAAAGAACTGATCGACGCTGAAGTTTCACCAGATGGCTACAGCGTCGGATGGAATGTAGGTGGAGTAGGTGGACAAACCATCCCGCACGTCCACCTTCATGTGATTCCGCGCCACGTCGATGAACCGCTTGCGGGCAAGGGGATACGGGCACACATTAAGCAACCCACAAACCGCCGACCTAGTTAGCAACGCGTCCCGACCGAAGTGGAGGGACCTTGGGTGGGGTGTGGTAGGGCAGCGAGATCCTTCGACAGGCTCAGGATGACAATCCATGGTCCGGAATTGCTATTTTCTTTCCCGATTGAAAAGGGTAAGGGGATAGGAGATTGCGACGCATGACCCAAGGACGTAGGCCAGGTCAAGCACGCCGCCCTAGTGCCGCGCCTCATCCCCATACACAGCCTGTAACCGATCTAGTTCCGCGAGCATCTCTGCCTGAACATCATCAAACTCAGGGTTCCCGTAAACGTTGTTCAACTCCTGCGGATCAGCTTCCAGATCGTAAAGCTCCCACTCGGCATCCAGCACGAGGTCAGGATTCCCCGTGTCCTCAGGCGTCACACCGTAGTAGTAAATCAACTTGTACCTCTCGTTCCTCACACCGTAATGCGGAATGATCCGGTGCCCGATCGTGTGCATCCAGTAGCGGTAGTACAAGCTTGTGCGCCACTCGCTCGGGGTCGATCCTTCAAGCACTCCACGACCCGATTCGCCCTGAACTTCGTCAGGCACATCTACGCCGGCATAGTCCATGAACGTTGGCGCGAAGTCGATGTTCAACAGCATGTCGCTGTTCACTGAACCAGCTTCGATCTGACCCGGGTACCGCGCAATGAACGGCATTCGCAGCGACTCCTCGTACATGAACCGCTTGTCGTGCCAGCCATGGTCGCCAAGGAACATGCCCTGGTCTGACGTGTAAACGACCAGCGTGTTTTCAGCTAAACCATGCTCGTCGAGGTAATCGAGTAGCGTCCCGACACTGTCATCAACCGCCTGAACGGTCCGGGTGTAGTCGGTGATGTACCGCTGGTACGCCCACTTCCGTTTTTCCTCGCGGTTCGTCACCCACTCTGGTGGATCGAATTTCAAATTAGCCTTGCGCGTGTCCTCGATTTGGATCGACGAAATCTTCACGGCGGTCGACCGCGTTTCGTACTTGTCCATAAGGGTTTCCGGTTCCGGGAACTCACCTTCCACACCAAGGTCCTGGTGACGTTCAGCTGCCAGCCACGGAGAGTGCGGAGCCTTGTGGTGAACCATCAGGAAGAATGGATTTTCCGAGTCTCGAGAATCGAGCCAGTCGACGGCTTTCTCAGTAATGATGTCGGTGCAGTAACCCTCGTACTGTACTTCATTGCCGTTCTCGAAAAATTTTGGATCCCAGTAGTCGCCCTGCTCAGGCAGAACGTTCCAGTAGTCGAATCCCTGAGGATGACTGGCGTCATCGTTACCGAGGTGCCACTTGCCGACAATCGCAGTATCGTAGCCCGCGGCTTTTAGAAGTTTTTGCGATTGGACCGGACGTGAAGCATCGATCTTGTCGTCGAGGGTTTTGACCTCGTTCACGTGTGAGTACTGACCCGTCAGGATGGTCGCCCGACTTGGTGTGCAAAGAGCGTTCGTGCAAAAAGTGTTTTCAAGCCTCACACCTTCGGCAGCCAGCCGATCAATGTTCGGAGTCTGATTCACAACGCTGCCATAGGCCGAAATCGCGTGCGCCGCGTGATCATCCGACATGATGTACAAAATATTCGGCCGCTCGCTCAATGCTCGTTCCTCTTTCACAATTTCAATTCAAACTTCGGCGAGTATACCTGCAACCTGTCATCCCGACCGGAGCGGAGGGATCTGGTCGAACATCATTTGTACGACTGCGCTAGGATTCGCACCAAACCAACCATCACCGCAACTCATCCTCATGACCATCACCGTCACAACCCCTCCCGCACCACCTAAGTTGATTCCTCCACTCCGGTCGGAATGACAAAAATGGCAGGTTCCGGTATGTCGGGTTGGTCTCTTCCGAGAAGGAGATCCTTAAACGAAAAACACCCCATGGTTTGATCAGGTGTTTGTTTGAAATAATCACCTGCGCCCCTTGCGGAGCAGACACGCGACCAAGTCCCGACTCGTCGGGATGACCGGAGCTAACGCAACTGGCAGGGTTAAACGAAAAGACCCGCTTGATGCGGGTCGATTCAGAAAAATAATCCCCTGGCAGTGACCTATTTTCCCACACCCTCGCAGGTGCAGTATCGTCAGCGCTACGACGTTTCACTTCCGTGTTCGGGATGGGAACGGGTGGGACCATCGTGCTCTTACCACCAAGAGAAACATATAAAGTCGCCGTTATTTCGCGATCGTGACTAGGTCAATCAGCTCGGGAGGCGCGTTTAACCTACCCTCTGACTCCCTTCCACCGAGGAAGGGAGAACCTGCCTTCTCACTAGCGATCGTTACAGAGTGACTTTGTTCACATTCTCCCCCGGACAGAGGGAGCTAGAGGGGAAGACTGCGCTGCCCCTAGCCGAGATACTCTGTTTTGAGCGCAGTATAAAAAGTGGTAGCGGGGGTAGGATTCGAACCTACGACCTCCGGGTTATGAGCCCGACGAGCTGCCACTGCTCTACCCCGCGCCGCTAATCGCTGCGTGCGACTGAACAGTTGTTAAGCCTTTTTCTGGTTTGGATTCCGCAATTCTCCGAGAACAGGAAGACGTTCCTTAAAGTGAGTCAAGCCCTCGACCAATTAGTACCACTTAGCTGAATACATTACTGCACTTACACACGTGGCCTATCTAACCGGTGGTCTACCGGAGGTCTTACTCAAAAGATGGGATATCTAATCTTGGGGTGGGCTTCACACTTAGATGCTTTCAGCGTTTATCCCTTCCGAATGTGGCTACCCGGCGATGCGACTGGCGTCACAACCGGCACACCAGGGATTCGTCCATTCCGGTCCTCTCGTACTAAGAACAGATCCCCTCAAATATCCTTCGCGCACAGCGGATAGAGACCGAGCTGTCTCACGACGCTCTGAACCCAGCTCGCGTGCCGCTTTAACGGGCGGACAGCCCGACCCTTGGGACCTTCTTCAGCCCCAGGATGCGACGAGCCGACATCGAGGTGCCAAACCTCGCCGTCGATACGGACTCTTGGGCGAGATAAGCCTGTTATCCCCGGGGTAGCTTTTATCCGTTAAGCCACGGCCCTTCCACACGGTACCGTGGGATCACTTTGACCGACTTTCGTCCCTGCTCGACTTGTAAGTCTCGCAGTCAAGCCACCTTATACCAATACGCTCTATGGCTGATTTCCATCCAGCCTGAGGTGACCTTTGTGCGCCTCCGTTACTCTTTAGGAGGCGACCGCCCCAGTCAAACTGCCCACCAGACACTGTCCTTGTAAAAGTTAGATTCAAACTGTAATCAGGGCGGTATTTCAAGGGTGACTCCTTAGATGCTGGCGCACCTAATTCATAGTCTCCCGCCTATCCTACACAGGTTAAAGCTCGAACCAATGTCAAGCTGCAGTAAAGCTCCACGGGGTCTTTTTGTCCTGCTGCGCGTAACCCGCATCTTTACGGGTCCTGCAATTTCACCGAGTCCATCGTTGAGACAGTGTTCAAGTCATTACGCCATTCGTGCGGGTCGGAACTTACCCGACAAGGGACTTCGCTACCTTAGGACCGTTATAGTTACGGCCGCCGTTCACCGGGGCTTCAGTCGTCAGCTCTCACCGACTTCCTTAACCTACCGGCACTGGGCAGGCGTCAGCCCGTATACATCACCTTTCGGTTTAGCACGGACCTGTGTTTTTGATAAACAGTTGCTCGAACCTATTCTCTGCGGCCACCAACGCTTTCGGAGCAAGTCCTAATACGTCAGAGGCTCCCCTTCTTCCGAAGTTACGGGGTCAATTTGCCGAGTTCCTTAACGATGGTTGTCTCGAACGCCTTGGTACATTTATACCTGTCTACCAGTGTCGGTTTACGGTACGGACGTCTTAGGCACTAACTAAAGAGGCTTTTCTAGGCGGCATAGAATCGGTAACGTCCCGTGAGGATTCCCTCATGGTTCGCACGTCCCTCGGCTCAAACATGCCAGGCTTTTTAACTCCCGGCACTCGCTTACAGAAATGCACACACCATATCCAATAGGCATGCGTTACTTATCGATCCGCGTCCCCTCCATAGGTCAAACATGTCTAAGACGGGGCAGGAATTTTGACCTGCTGTCCATCGGCTTCGCCATTCGGCTACACCTTAGGCCCGCCTAACCCTACGTCGATCAGCGTTGCGTAGGAAACCTTAGACTTTCGGCGTGCCGGATTCTCACCGGCATTGGCGCTACTTATGCCAACATACTCACTTCTCAGCGCTCCACCAGGCCTTACGACCTAACTTCGGCGCACTAAGAACGCTCCCCTACCACTCACTCCAAAAAGGAGTAAATCCGCAGCTTCGGTGGTGTGCTTTAGCCCCGCTTATTTTCCGTGCGGAAACCCTTGACCAGTGATCTATTACGAACTCTTTAAAGGATGGCTGCTTCTAAGCCAACCTCCTGGCTGTCTGGGCGTTCCCACTTCGTTTCACACTTAGCACACACTTCGGGACCTTAGCTTGCGGTCTGGGCTGTTTCCCTTTCGACAATGGAGCTTATCCTTCACTGTCTCACTGCCAAGATGCCCTTTACGGTATTCGGATTTTGGTTGGGGTTGGTAAGCTCGCGCCCCCTAGCCCATCCAGTGATCTACCTCCGCAAAGTAAAACTTGACGCTGCACCTAAATGCATTTCGGGGAGAACCAGCTATCTCCGTGTTCGATTGGCATTTTACCCCTACCCTCAGCTCATCCCAGCAATTTGTAACTTACACGGGTTCGGTCCTCCACGAGACATTACTCTCGCTTCAACCTGGCCAAGGGTAGCTCACACGGTTTCGGGTCTACGCCACGCGACTGAATCGCCCTATTCAGACTCGCTTTCGCTTCGGCTCCGGCGCATCACGCCTTAACCTGCCACGTAACGTAACTCGTTGGCTCATTCTTCAATAGGCACGCTGTCACCCCGATAAATCGGAGCTCCAACGGGTTGTAGGCACATGGTTTCAGTTCTATTTCACTCCCCTCACGGGGTGCTTTTCACCTTTCCCTCACGGTACTAGTTCGCTATCGGTCGCCAGAAGTACTTAGCCTTGGAGGGTGGTCCCCCCAGGTTCCGACAAGATTTCACGTGTCCCGTCGTACTCAGGAACCAAGCTAAGAGTCGCATATCTTTCGCCTACGGGACTTTCACCCACTACGGTCAGTCGTTCCAGAACTGTTCGACTAGATATACGTTTTGTAACTCTTTGAGATCACTGGAGCTATCTCAAGCTTGGCCCTACAACACCCTTAAGGCATAGGACTCCAGTCCGTTAGGCCTTAAAGGTTTAGGCTGATCCCCGTCCGCTCGCCGCTACTAGGGGAGTCTCTGTTGATTTCCATTCCTCAGGGTACTTAGATGTTTCAGTTCCCCTGCTTACCACCAAGGTCTCACGACCAAGGTATCCACCGAAGTAGATGGGTTCCCCCATTCGGAAATCCCCGATTGAGCTCGCTAGGCAGCTAGTCGGGGCTTATCGCAGTCTTGCTACGTCCTTCTTCGGCTTCTGGCGCCAAGGCATCCCCCATGTGCCCTTAGTAGCTTGACTCACATTAAGGAATCATCTACCTGGTCTCGGAGAATGCGGAATCCACTGTTCGGTTGTAAATGTGCGTGCTCCAACGTCGTTTTGAGCGGTTGGATTTTCGCCCCACAAGCGCCGCTTGCGTTTGGGCGTAAGAGAAATGTTAACCCCCCGTTTTCTAGGGAGTCAACCAAATTATGACGAATTTCGACGCTTAATTTTCAAGGCTACTCTTGGCGAGGTGGCAAACACACGATTTCATAATGCTTCCGGTTGCAAATTTCGACCCTCGCCCGGCAACAGAATGGCTCGTCGATTCGCTCTGTCCTCTCAGCGACCCAAACGCTTGGGTTGGAAGGTCGTAATAGACGGTGACCTGGCTCCGCTTTTTTTACCCGATCCTATTACCCTCAATAAGGAAAGGCTACTTACAGAGTTCATCCAGATTTGTATGGACACCTTCACTCCTTTCGCCGGGTCATATTGGTATACTTCATCGGCAACAACCTGTTGCAATTATTCGCCGGTCCGTGAATCAGATTTAACTGAATGAATTCGGACCGGTAACGGGTAACAAGGGAGTTAAAGATGCCGGCATACGCCGTCATCGGAGCCCAGTGGGGCGACGAAGGCAAAGGGAAGATCATCGATTTCCTTGCCGAGCGAGCATCAGTCATCGCTCGATACTCCGGCGGAAACAACGCCGGCCACACCGTCATAAACGACGCTGGTACGTTCAAGCTACACCTTGTGCCTTCCGGAATATGTTGGTCGCACGCGACCAATGTCATTGGTAACGGTGTTGTTGTTGATCCTGATGTCCTGATTAAAGAGATCAACGAGAACCAGCTCGACCCAGAACACCTGGCTGTGAGCGATCGCGCCCACTTGATCATGCCGTACCACATCGTTCTCGATCGTCTCGAGGAAGAACGACGAGGCAAGTCGGCCATTGGCACGACCGGTCGAGGAGTTGGTCCGGCTTATGTCGACAAGGTTGCGCGCCAGGGTTTGCGCGTTGGGGAGCTGCTGAACCCTGAAGATCTTTCACTGAGACTCCCTGAAATCATCGCGTTCAAAAACGAGATAATCACGAAGATTTACGGTGGTGACCCGATCGACATTGACGAGGTTTACGAGAAGACCCGTAACTGGGCTACCCAGCTTGCCGGTTACATTCGTCCCGTCGAGAACATCGTCGCAGACGCTATAGAGGACGATAAGAATGTAATCGTCGAAGGCGCTCAAGGCGCTCTTCTAGACCTGGATCACGGAACCTACCCGTACGTGACCAGCTCAAACCCTACTGTTGGAGGCACACTGACCGGACTCGGTATGGGGCCACGAACTTACGGCGGAGTTGCCGGCGTATTCAAGGCTTACTGCACTCGAGTTGGTTCGGGACCATTCCCTACCGAAATTCACGGTGATGAAGGTGATCGCATCCGAGAGATGGCAGGTGAATTCGGTGTGACCACCGGTCGAGCTCGACGGATCGGCTGGTTCGATGGTGTCGCAGCTAAATACTCAGCACGTGTGAACGGGTTCGACAACATGATCATCACCCGCCTTGACACGCTCGACGGTTGGGATGAGATCAGGATTTGTGTTGCTTACGAGATCGACGGTGTTCGAACGGATCAGTTCCCTGTTGATGCCGAAATGCTGGACCGCGCAAAGCCAATCTACGAATCTGTACCAGGCTGGACCGAATCGACTCGGGCTATCACTAAGCCAGAACAGATTAACGACGGTGCTAGAGCCTACATATCGAAGCTGGAAGAGGTTGTAGGGATTCCTGTCAGCATCATCTCGACAGGTCCTCACCGGGCTGAGACCTTGATCCTTCAGGATTTCATCAAGTAGTTCAAGTAATCAGTCTAAAAACGAAAAGCCCGTGGGTTCTAGCTCACGGGCTTTTTTGATTCAAGAGAAGCCATTACCACGTCGGCTAGCTTTTTCGAATCGTGACGCACCTGAAGGTCATCGATGTGCACGAAATCGCTTTCCACAATTTCGCTTGCAAACTCGAGTGCCCTGCCGTTATCGATGACAACTTGCTGAGCGTGCTCCTGTGAGTAGGCATTGAGCACGTTCGTCGGAAACTTTGAATCGTTGACCAACAGGTAATCAAGCTTCCTGCCGTCCAAGTATCGAACAATTTCTCTTGCGAAGTCTGACGCCCCGAAGCCATCAGTTTCTCCTGCCTTGGTCATCAGGTTGCAAGCGTAAATGACCGATGCGTTCGATTCACGAATTGCCTCAGCAATTCCTGGTACTAGCAAGTTGGGGGTCACACTCGTGTACAAATCGCCAGGCCCCAGAAGAATTGCGTCAGCTTCATTAAGAGCATTTATCGCTCGGTCGTTCGCGGTGACTTGCTTGTCGAGGAATACTTCGTCGATCCCTGGCGGGTTTGTCCCCCTGAGATCGATAGCTGATTCTGTTCGAATCACCTGACCATCTACCAGACGAGCACACAAGTGGGCTGCACTTAGAGTTACAGGAACAACTTGACCGTCAACGCGCAATATCGAGGATATTTCATCGAGCGCAGGCTGGAGTCCGCCGTACGCTGTCGTTAGAGCCGCCAACACCAGGTTTCCGACACTGTGCCCATTCAAGCTGGAGTCCGAATCAAACCTGAATCCAAGAGCCTGGTTCAGCGCGTCAGTTCGTTCATCGCCGTCAGGACTCAAAGCAACCAGACACTGGCGCAAATCCCCGAAAGGCGGGTAGCCAAATTCATCTCTCAGGATGCCTGTGCTGCCACCGCTATCGAACATTGTCACGACTGCGGTGAGATCGGTGTTGTGAGACTTGAGTCCACGAATCGCAGCGGAGGTTCCACTACCTCCGCCAATCACAACGATTTTGTTGCGGTCGTTACTCAAACCTTTGATCTCTCAGATCCAAACATGGCCCACCAATCACTGGCAAGAATGCCACTGAACAGTTCGCGTTGTGTAGAGGTCTTGGTACGAAATCGGTGAGTTTCTCGATTACAAGATGTAATCGACAGCAACTATTTCAGGTCGATTTCGTACTGATCCATGATTGGATCGAACTTGGCGGCGAACGCTTCAAGCTCTGCGGGTTCGGGCACCATTGGCAATCGCGCAGGCCCAACATCAAACCCGGAACGGTTCATTGCGTAGCGAACAGGAATAGGGTTGGTGATGTAGAACAAAGCGTTGAATATTGGAAGCATTCGTAGGTGTTCAGCAGCCGCAGCCTCAACATCACCTTCAAGGATCAGACCCATCATTTTTTGGACCTGCCCACTAATAATGTTCCCAGCGACACTGACAATTCCGTAACCACCGGTTGCCATAGTTGCGAAAGTCTCGTTGTCGTTACCGCTCCAGACTTTGAAGCCGTCGGGAGAATCTTTGATGACATAGGCGATCTGGTCAGGATCGCTCGACGCTTCTTTCACCCCAACAATGTTGTCGACCTCTGCAAGACGCAAAGTTGTCGCCGCGTCCATATTGAGCGCGGTCCGACTTGGCACGTTGTACAGAATTCCTGGAATCGAAACCGAATCAGCGATTGCGGTGAAGTGCTGATACAAACCACCCATTGTCGGTTTGTTGTAGGCAGGCACGGTTAGCAGAAGTGCGTCGACTCCAGCTCGCTCTGCTTCCTTTGAAAGTGAGATCGATCCACGGGTGTTGTTGTTTGTCGTACCAGCGACAACAGCACCGTCTTCACCGATAGCGTCTTTGACCTCGGAGAACAGTTGTAGAAGCTCGTCATCACTCATCGACGGAGCTTCACCAGTTGTCCCGCCGATAACAAGTCCATCGGATCCCGACTTTAGCAACGCAACCGCTAGTTCGCGAGCACGTGCGTAATCAACTTCTCCGTTTTCTTTAAACGGAGTCACCATTGCTGTTAGGAGTCGCCCAAGTTCTGCCATTCGAATCCGACCTCTCGTCGGGTAGATCTACTGTTCCAGCACGCCCGAATAGTTGCTAGGCGCTTGCTGTCTTTCTTTTTGATGCGGGCTTCAGGGCGTCTCTCCTCAACGCTTCATCCATGATCTGGATAGCGTTAAGAGCAGCACCCTTTCGGAGGTTGTCGCATGACAACCACAGAACAAGACCGTTCTCGTGAGCAATGTCCTTGCGGATCCTGCCAACGAACACTTCATCTCGCCCAGCCGCCTTGAGTGGCATAGGGTATTCATTCTTGGTCGGGTCGTCTACAACCAGCACGCCGTCATACGCTTCGAGTGCTTTGACTGCCTCGGCGACGGATATGGCGGATTCGAATTCAATCTGAACCGATTCACTGTGTGAGATTTCTACTGGAACTCGAACGCAGGTAGCCGAAACCGGCAGTGCATCGTCGTGCAATATTTTGCGCGACTCATTGAGCATTTTCTGCTCTTCCTTGGTGTAGCCGTTTTCAAGGAATTCATCAACATGAGGAAGAACGTTGAATGCAATCTCGTGCGGATAAACCTCGGGGTTGGCATCCTCTCCGTTGAGAACTCGGCGGGACTGGTCCAACAACTCCTGGTTGGCTGCAACGCCGGTACCAGTTGTCGACTGGTACGTAGCAACGGTTACGGTCTTCACCGGAGCAACTTCTCGGAGTGCGTCAATCACCATCACCAATGGAGTGCTTGTGCAGTTTGGAGTCGAGACGATACCGGGGTGCCAGTCGATGTCGTCACCATTAACTTCAGGAACGACCAGCGGGATTGTCGGGTCCATTCGGAAAATGGAGCCCTTATCGATCACGAACACACCCTTCTCAACCGCCTTGTGAGCGAGGGCTTTACTTACGGATCCGCCCGCAGCGAACAGCGCGACGTCAATACCTTCGAAGGCGTCTTCCGTTGCTTCGATAATCGTCAGTTCAGCATCACCGTATGGCAACTTGGTGCCGGCTGACCGAGCCGATGCCATCGCTGTGATGCGATCAGCAGGATGATTCCGCTCAAGCAATATTTTTAGTGCAGTGCCACCCGCTGCGCCGGTGGCTCCGACAATTGCAACATTGAGATCGTTAGCGTTCATTTAGGAAAATTTCTTGGAATTCAGTAATTACGAGCTCAGAAGTGGGAGCTCCACGTATATCGGGTCGGCCAGCCTACCCATCAGGGCGACTGGCTACTGCTTGAGCTTATCGAGTCCGAGAACGTTGGCCAGACCAATGACCAATCCAGTTTCATCAACCACTTTCTTCACTCCCAGCATCACGCCGGGCATAAAGCTTTCACGGTTGATTGAATCATGGATCATCGTCAATGTTTGACCGAGTGCTCCAAACACCACTTCGTGGCGAGCAACTCGGCCGGGCATTCGAGCACTGTGAACGTTAATGCCCTTGAACGATCCGCCACGGGTACCAGCGAGCGTTTCTAGCTCAGCCTCGTTCTGATCAAACGAACCACCTCGTCCCTCAATCATCGCTTCAGCGATGGACAAGGCTGTACCCGAAGGTGCATCGACCTTCATTTCATGGTGGCTCTCGATCAGATCGGCGTAGTCAAAATACTTGGAGGCGATACCAGCGAGGTGCATCAATAGGACTGCGCCTAATGCGAAGTTCGATGCCGAAATCACGCCAACACCTTTGGCGGCAGATGCCTGGGCTATTTCGTCGAGATCTTCAGGCGATAGCCCGGTCGAACCTGATACGACCCTCACTCCGTTTTCTATACAAGTGAGAATTGATGATTTGGCCGCCTCACCGTTGGTGAAGTCAACGACGACGTCCGGAACCAGCGTTTGGAAAAAGCTTTCAAGGCTGGTCGCCAGAACCCCGGATTCATCTGAGTTAGGAATTCGAATTTCGTTCGCGCTTGCAGAAATATCCGCTCCGCCAACCGGGATTACTCCGGGCTCGTTAGCGGCTGCAACCAACACGGTAGACCCCATGCGTCCGAGGACACCATTTACTGCGACTTTGATCTCTGACGTCATCTGGAATCTATCGGTTGATGCTCAATACTTCGCTTCTATCGTCGGCGAGGCGGACCTGATCGTCGACTGCTTCCATCATATCCGCCAACAGCTCGGCGCGACCCTCGGTCGCGTCGTGGTGAGTCATCATCACCACCGTTGTCGTCAGAGTCGAAGTTTCGACGTTCTCGTCGTCCGCCGCGATCGTCACGAGATCCTCGTGATCGACCACCTCGGTCACCTCTGTCACCACGGTCGCCACCGCGTCCACCTCGACCCCGAGTGCCTCGGTCTCCGCGATCACTGCGGTCGCCACGGTCACCGCTGCGTTGTCGTCGCTCTGGAAGTGACGGACCATCGCCATCACCGTTCGCTTCTTCAAGAATCGCTCGGTGTGAGAGGTCGATTCGACCCTGGTTGTCGATGTTGATAACCATTACTTCGAGCTGGTCGCCAATGCTTACGACCGACTCAACGTCTGGTACTCGGTGCTCTGCAAGTTCACTAATGTGAACCATTCCATCCTTGCCAGGGAGAATCTGTACGAATGCGCCGAACGGCATGATTCGAACGACTCGGCCGGTGTATTTGTCACCGACTTCTACTTCCTTGGTAAGAGCCTGAATAGCGTTTTCTGCCTTCTCGGCGGCTTCTTGGTCGGGTGATCCGATTACGACCGTTCCATCGTCTTGTACATCAATAGTGACACCGAACTCGTCGATCATGCCACGAATGACTGATCCTCCAGGACCAATGATTGCACCGATCTTGTCGGTCGGAACCTTGAGTGAAAGCATGCGAGGTGCGAACTGGCTCAGATCGTCACGGGAGTTGGCAATTGTGTTGCCCATGTGATCGAGAATTTCGAGACGTGCAACCTTCGCCTGTTCAAGCGCTTGCTGCATGATTTCGAAGGTAATTCCCTTGACCTTGATGTCCATCTGGAGTGCGGTAACACCATCTCGGGTACCAGCGACCTTGAAGTCCATATCACCAGAGTGGTCTTCCGCACCTTGAATATCGGTCAGAACGGCGTACTTACCGCCTTCACCAGTGATGAGTCCCATTGCAATTCCTGCAACAGGAGCCTTGATCGGGATACCGCCATCCATCATTGCGAGGGAACCAGCACAAACACTGGCCATAGACGTTGAACCGTTTGAGCTCAAAGCTTCCGAAACCAATCGGATTGTGTACGGAAATTCTTCTTGCGATGGGACAACCGGTTGGAGTGCCCGTTCGGCAAGTGCACCGTGTCCGACTTCACGTCGACCGGTGAAACCGAATCGACCAGCCTCACCTGTTGAGTAAGGAGGGAAGTTGTAGTGGTGCATAAAGTGTTTGTCGGTCTCGATACCGTAGTTGTCGAGACGCTGTCGCTCACCAGCTGACGCGAGTGTGAGCACACCCATGATCTGGGTTTCACCCCGGGTAAATATTCCTGAGCCGTGGACCCGCGGAAGGTATCCGACTTCTGAGTGAAGTGGTCGGATTTCATCCATTTTTCGACCGTCGGGGCGAATGCCGTCCTCGAGAATCGTGCTTCGGACTGCCTCGGTCTCAAGTGCGTAGAGCGCACCTCTTACGTAAGTCGGGTCGTGGTCTTCACCCAGTTTGTCTACTGCGCCATCCATGACTGAACTAATCCGCGCCTGGCGAGTTGCCTTGTCTCCAGGCTCCTTCAGAGCGGCAATGAACTCTTCGCCTACAAACTCTCGCGTCGCCTGCTCGGCTGCTTTTTGCTCTTCTGAAACCTCAGGAGCTTCCCACTTCTCTTTTCCGACTTTGGCTCGGATTTCTTCGATCTGCTCAACGATGGCTCCGTTTACTTCCTGGGCGAGTTCGAGTGCGTCGAGAAGCACATCCTCGGAAACGAAGTTGGCACCGGATTCGACCATCATCGTGGCGTCGCCTGTACCGGCAACCATCAGTTCGAGATCGCTGGTTTGCAGTTCCTGGTAGGTCGGGTTCACAACAAGTTCACCGTCGACCAATCCGATCACACAACTACCAATTGGGTCATGGAATGGAATATCGGAAATCGCGAGCGCACATGACGCACCAACAATTCCGAGAGCGGAGTATGGGTTTACGCCATCGCTCGAGAGTACGGTGATGATGATCTGGATGTCGTTGTGAAGTGTCTTCGAAAATAAAGGACGAATCGGTCGGTCGATCACTCGTGCAGCGAGAATTGCTTCAGTCGCCGGACGCCCTTCACGCTTGAAGAATCCTCCCGGCAGCTTGCCGTTCGCATATGCCTTCTCAGCTACGTCAACAGTCAGTGGGAGGAAGTCTGCTCCTGGTCGAGGCGACTTCGAGGCAGTAGCCGTAGCCAGAACCATTGTGTCGCCGTACCTGACAGTGACTGCACCGCCCGCCTGGTTGGCTACCCGGCCGTGCTCGATCTCGAGTACGCGCCCACCAACTTCCATTTCAAATTTATTAATCATTTTCTTCTCTTGTTCTTCGGTTCTTTTGACTCTGAAAAGTCACGGACCAACAACGGTAATTCTGAGATTTCTTTAAACGGAAAAGTTAACTTCGAGCAGGTATGCGGTTTAACTGTCTAAAGGGAGCTGTTGGACCATCAAACAAAACGCCCCAGCGAGTGGGGCGTCTAACTACTTACGCAGACCGAGCTTGTTGACGATATCTCGGTATCGATTCACATCTTCGCTATTGAGATAGTTAAGTAGCCGGCGTCGTTGTCCGACCAGTTTCAATAGTCCGCGCCTGCTGCTGTGATCGTGCTTGTGCTCGCGCAGGTGCTCTGTCAACTCGGATATGCGGGAAGTTAGCAGTGCGATTTGAATTTCAGTTGAACCAGTGTCTGTGTCGTGGGTTCGGTACTGTTCAATTACTGCTGTTCGCTGTGACTGATCCAAGGTAGATAGTTCTCCGATATAAATGTCGACCTGTTGCTGTCGACGGTGCGCACTTCCTCGTGCGCTCTCACTTATTGCTTCTCATTTCATTCTTTGCAACCTAAGAACAATATCACGATTAAGTTGAGTTCAACATAACAATAGTGGTGGAGTTGGAGCGTTATCGGTGGAGTGGTTTAGTCGCCGCACTGCGGTGCGTTTACAGGGTGAGCGCGGACCAGCCGGCGCCCCTGGTGCTCCTGGAGAGCCTGGCAACCCAGGTGCTGGTGGACCTCAAGGATCAGTTGGCCCACAGGGTGACGCTGGTGCTGACGGCGAGGACGGAACTACCAAAATTGGTGGGCTCACAGTCTTCGAGGCTTCTAGTCCTGCTACAGGATCAGCAGAAATCACAGCTGGTAGCACTTCTGTCACCATCATCGGTGGTGGATTTGGCAAAGGCGAGCAGATTTCTGTAGCTGGTAAGAAGGGCGGCTTTGACGTTCTTCTCTCGGGTTCAACTTCACGAACCAACGATTCGACCACCATCGCAAACGACAATGGTGCGTTGGAGTTGACAGTTGATCTTGACTGGGGCGTAGGTCTCTACACGATCACTGCCACGGGTGACCAGGGCAACCGAGCTTCTGGTGCCTTCCTCCTAGTGGAAAAAATCCGCGGGTAATTCCTAACAAGGAACGTGCTAAAGTGCCCCGAGTTATTCGGGGCGCTTTTCATTTGACCCTTATACCGTTATTTACCAACCAATGATGATCTCAATACGCCCTGCACTGCCTGAAGACTATAAACAAGTTGCTTCACTGATTTATCTCAGCCATACGGAGTCGTTCAAACCCTTTGCATCGAGCGAATGGGTCGAGTCCAGGGATCTCGCCGAATACCAGGAGAAGTGGAAAGAGGTACTGCTCGAACCCGATGAGGCATCTCGAACCTGGGTTGCTGTAGAAAACGAATCGATTATTGGCAGTGCCAGGGTTGCGACGATGCCAGCTACTTCGCGGTTTGATGCCCAACTTACCGGCATGCACGTGTTACCTGGTAGGACCGGTGACGGTATCGGCTCGAAGCTAATGCGTGTCGCCCAGCGGTTCATGACTGAGCAGGGACACCGTATTGCCCAGCTCGGGGTTATCGCATCAAACGAGGGAACACGTCGTTTCTACGAACGGCATGGGTGGACTCTGGATCAAGAATATGACGACGGGATTGAAGGCGTACCTATCGTTACCTACAAGTACGAACTCAACCAGTAGAAATAAATCTACTTAGGCTGCTCTACCAACCCGGCATCTTCGATCTCGATCTTCACCCGTCGAATACGTCGACCGATAACCGACTGCACCGTGATTTTCAGATTTTCTACGGTCACGACGTCACCTGGTGAAGGCATCTTCCCGAGCTTCTTGAACACCAATCCTCCGACCGTGTCGAATCCTTCGGGAACTACCGACGTACCCATGGTCTGATTCATCACGTCAATAGATGCGCCTGCGTCGGCAGTCATTTCTCGAGGGCCAACGTTCTCAACTTCGGGACCGTCGACATCGAACTCATCAATGAGTTCACCAACGATCTCTTCGATCAGGTCAGTTACCGTGACTAAACCGGAAACGCCACCGTATTCATCAACTACGATCGCCAGGCCAGTCCTGTGTTCCTGGAGCTGGCGCAGCAATTTCTCAAGGCTCTGAGACTCGGGGACGTGGAGCGCAGTCCGAGCGAGAGATTGAACTGGGCCATTGGGATCTTCATCGTTGTCTAATGCAGACAAGACGTCTCGTGCGTAGATGACCCCGTCGATCGAATCCACGTTGTCACGGAACACTGGGACTTTGCTGTGCCCACCGACCGACATTAGGTCAGCAACCTCACCTAGCGTTGCGTCGACTGGTGCCATTGTCATATCGACTCGTGGAACCATGATCTCTCGAACACGCACGGTGTCCATTCGAAGGATTCCGCGAATCATTCGGAGCTCGTTTTGATCAGCCGGTATTACAGACTCTTCAAGGAAATCAAGACTCTCCTGAATTGCTGCCGACACATCCTCGTCGACTGCTTCTTCTCCACGTCCGCGAGAAAGCGTAAATCCAACAATCTGTTTTATTCCGGGAGTAACGCTGAACAGTCTTAACAAGGTTGCCACTGGACGCGTAATCACCCTCGATTGGTCACGCATGTAACCAGAGGTCGCTGATGCGGCAAGCAGGAGTGCCAGACCTCCAAATATTACGATTACGCCGCTCAGGGCGAGACGCAGTCCATCACTGTTTTCGCCGAGGCCAATATCGAGTAGCGAGTAAATTGCAAGAGCGGCGGCAACAATCGAAATTGCCTGGGCACCGCGACCTACGAGACCAGCCTCGATGCTTACTCGATCAGCAACGGGGTTGTCGTCTTCGTGGTCTTCTTCACCGTTCCCGTTGCCGTTGACGGATTGCGATTTAGTGGCAGCAGGCAGCGGGTTGAGACGCGTCCCAAAAGCGGAGATTGTCAGTGACGTTAGGAAGAACAACGCACCTGACACGATTAGTACCAGCAGAGATAGCAAGTCAGAGGTCATTTCAACACCTCAATAACTGCAGCATTCTGGCGGCTCGTATCTGGAGGTTGTTCGTTGTTATTCGAAACTGAACTTTCAGACATTTCTAGGACCTAATCACTCCCCGTGTTCGTACGGATTGTTTTTGCCGGGACACCAACAACAGTGTCTCCGGGGTTTACATCGTTTTTTATTACGGATCCAGCACCTGTGCGCGCAGCTTTGCCGATCCGGACTGGTGCAACAAGCATCGTGCTAGATCCGATAAGGGCTTCGTCTTCGATTTGGGTCGAGTGCTTGGCAACTCCGTCGTAGTTACATGTGATAGTTCCGGCACCAACGTTCACCGAACGACCGATTTCTGCATCGCCGATATAACCGAAGTGAGAAATGGAGGTGTTTTCACCAACCGTTGAGTTTTTAACCTCGGCAAGGTGCCCAATTTTGCAATGATTGTTGATTACCGAGCCGTTTCGTACGTAAGCGTTTGGTCCGATAACGCAGTCGTCACCGACCGTTGAGTCAACGATTCGGCTGGAAACCACTTGTGTGCCATTACCAACTTGGCTTCCAGAAATGTCGCTACCCGACGAGACATTTACTGCGTCGCCAATGGTCGATCCGGATCGAATATTGACGTTATTCTCTAATTCAGTGTCACGACCGATGCTCACTCCCATATCGATGTAGGTCGTTGCTGGATCTCGCAACGTCACACCGGAAGTCATCAACTCGGCATTTATGCGAGCTCTAATCTTGCTTTCCACACGGGCAAGTTGTGCTCTGTCGTTTATGCCCATGCCAGCATCAGAATTTGCCAGGCGTACAAGATTAGTCCGACCCTGTTTGGCAGCGATTTCCAACGTTCTTGGTAGATATACCTCGCCTGTCGATGCAGGCTCTATGGAGCCGAGTTGATCCCACAGCCAGGAAGCTTCAAAGGCGTACCACGAAGTGTTTATGAGATTGCTTGTGAGTAAATCAGTATCGGCTTCGTGTTCTTCAACGATCGATTGTGGGTTGCCATCGGATCTTAGTCGTATGCGCCCGAGCCCTGTCGGGTCTTCGACTTCCACACCTAATACCGTTACTAGCGCACTCGAAACTGAATGGGATTTCATCAAGTCGGCGACAGTCGATGGTTCAACCAGAACCATGTCGACCGGGCTGACCACGATGCTTCCGATCGTACCTATGACATCTTTCGCAGCAGCTACAGCATCAGCCGTACCGAGTTGTTCCCGTTGCACGACGGTTTTCGCTCGCCCAGCAGTAACGGCTAAATAGCGTGAGTCCTCTGACAACGACTTCGAAGCTACGACGACGATATCGTCGATGCCCGCAGATTCAAGAATGTGAATCGTGTGGCGTAGTAACTCCCAACCAGCAACCTTATGAAGAGGTTTCGGAGTTTCCGACTTCATGCGCGAACCCGAGCCAGCGGCCAAAATTAAGCCAGTAACAGTCATTGGGTGTCACTCGATGAAGTGAAGCGGTAAGCGTTGGGATTTAGCTCAAGCCGAACCTGGCAACAGGGGTGTGCCGGTGAATGAAAAAGTGTTTTTAGGCTTGTACTAATAAGAGTTTATAAGGGTTGAACGCTTACTTAATCGTATTGATTGATATAGAGAATCGTCAACAAATCGCGTTACGGGTAACTACAAAATTCATTGAGTATTAGTGTCTACTTCCACACGAATTTCTCCGAGCGGTTGTTATAGTTGACTGGTTCGGAGAGATGGCTGAGTGGCTGAAGGCGCCGGTCTCGAAAACCGGTATATGCATCCGCATATCGCGGGTTCGAATCCCGCTCTCTCCGCCACCATTGAACCTGGGGACCGCAAACCAGGTTCGAGTTTTGTCAGAAACTCTGCTTCGCGGAGAGGTGCCAGAGCGGTTTAATGGGCACGCCTGGAAAGCGTGTGTGGGTGCAAGCTCACCGCAGGTTCGAATCCTGTCCTCTCCGCCATACACCCTCTTCCCCAATTATTCGTACGCCACCAAGACTTGGGTTTTTGCATTTAGCTGAGCGATTATTCGCCACATGGATGAACAGAAGTATTGGGTTGCCTTTCACCAGGTTTCAGGAATTGGACCTGTTTCTTTTTCGAAGCTCGAGTCGCACTTTGGTGAAATGTCGAAAGCATGGGACGCTTCTACAACCGAGATTGGGGCGGCTGGTTTATCCGCCAAGATGGTCAAAAAGATTGACCAGTTTCGAAATGACCACGAACCCGACGAAATAGCGGGAAAGCTTTCGGAATTGGGAATTTCGGCTGTTCATCTCCGGCACTCTGATTACCCACAGCAGTTGCTAGAAACAGCCGCCGCTCCCAGCGTGATTTACACAAAAGGTGACGTGTCGCTGAACTCAGAACCGATGGTTGCGGTGGTCGGTTCTCGTGACGCAACTCCTTACGGGTTAGAGATGACCCGTCGATTGTCTTATGACCTTGCGAGCGCGGGAGTGACGGTAGTGTCCGGACTTGCCCGTGGCATCGACGCTGCGGCTCATAAAGCGGCGCTCGAAGCGGGTGGGCGAACGGTGGCGATCCTGGGTTCGGGACTCGACAAGGTTTACCCGCAACGGAATATTGGGATTGCTCAACAAATCGCCGAGCGAGGAGCATTGCTTACCGAGTATCCTCCCGGTGTCAGTGCATTACCACAACACTTCCCACGGCGTAATCGAGTCATCAGCGGTATATGCAAAGGTGTCCTCGTCGTTGAAGCTGCGTTTAACAGCCGGGCGATGTTGACAGTGAGTTGGGCGCTAGAGCAAAACCGAGAAGTGTTTGCCGTGCCAGGTAGCGCACTTAGCGAAAAAAGCAAAGGTACGGACCGGTTAATCCGACAGGGAGCCAAACTTACAACGACCGTCGAAGACATTCTTGAGGAACTGAACATTGAAGCTAAGACAATCTCGGTAGAACCTCAGAAAAATGCTCATGGTGGTGAAATCGCTATTGACAACCTCGCGCGCAAGAACAATGTATTAAATATCGAGCGGAGAATTATCGAGCTTCTCGGAAATTCCGCTGAACCAGTACATGTCGACGACATAACGCGAGAGCTTGGGGAGTCGGCAGCAGAAATTAGTTCGGTGCTGGTGATGTTGGATTTACGAGGTACAGCACGGCAAGTCGCGCCGATGCAATTCATTATTGATAGCGAGCGTCCGGTGGTTACGTAATCCCGGATTGCAACGGGGTACGTTTAGTTGGCGAAGTCGTCAAAAAAAGATCTGGTCATCGTCGAGTCTCCTGCCAAGGCACGAACAGTCGGTAGGTTCCTCGGTGATAAGTACGTTGTAAAAGCCTCCATGGGACACGTACGCGACTTGCCGCAACGCTCGCTCGGTGTTGATATCGAGAACGATTTTGAACCCAAGTACGTCAACGTTCGCGGTCGCGCCACCGTAATCAACGACATTAAGAAAGCCGCCAAGAACGCCGACTCTGTTTACCTCGCCACTGACCCGGACCGGGAAGGTGAAGCCATTTCCTGGCACCTGGTCGAGGCGGCAGACCTCAACAAGGCAAACAACCTGAAACGGGTTGTGTTCCACGAAATTACCGACGCTGCTGTAGAAGAAGCGTTCTCTCACCCTCGAGAAATCGACATGCAGTTGGTGAACGCTCAACAAGCTCGCCGACTGCTCGACCGAATTGTTGGATACAAGCTCAGCCCTGTTCTATGGAGCAAGGTAAAGCGTGGACTCTCTGCAGGCCGTGTCCAGTCCGTCGCGCTACGAATGATTGTCGACCGCGAGCGAGAAATCGATGCGTTTGTGCCTGAGGAATACTGGGTTATCTCAGTTGACTTGCAAACCGACGATTCCGGTAAGACTCGAACATTCACAGCGACTCTTTCTCGAGTCCCGGATCAGAAAGGGAAACCTGTCGTCGACAACGGCGATCTTGCCAATGTCATCAAAACCGACCTCGATACAGCGTCTTACTCAGTCGGCAAGGTCACACGGCGTGAAGCCAAGCAGCGACCACGGCCACCGTTCACGACAAGCACGCTTCAGCAACAGGCGGCTCGTTCGTACAGGTTTACTGCGCAACGAACCATGCGTATCGCCCAGGACCTTTACGAGGGTATGGAACTTGGGAGCTCTGAGCCAATCGGTCTTATTACATACATGCGAACCGACTCCGTAAACCTTGCGTCCAATGCATTGCAAGAAGCAGAGTCGTTCATCAAGTGTGAGTACGGCAGCGAATACTCAAGCGGGCATCGCGTTTACAAAACTCGAAGCAAATCAGCGCAGGAGGCCCACGAGGCGATCCGCCCTACTTCAATTTCAAATACACCTGAAAAAGTTTCGCCGTTCCTCAGCCAGGAACAACTGAGGCTCTACACCATGATCTGGAAGCGAACTGTCGCTAGCCAGATGTCCGACGCTATTGTCGACAACACTGGTGTGGACATCACTGCTACAGCTCCAAACGGCAAGGAGTACACCGTCCGAGCAACTGGATCGGTCATCAAGTTTGACGGATTCCGCAAGCTCTATATCGAAACCAAAGATGAAGATGCAGAAGACGAGGACGAGACTCGATTGCCAGTGCTGAACGAAGGTGACTCGCTGAGCAAGAACAAGGTCAATGCCGACCAAAAGTTCACCCAGCCACCTCCTCGGTACACCGAAGCCAACTTGATCCGCGCTCTCGAAGAACTCGGCATTGGACGACCAAGCACGTACGCATCGATCGTTGGAACGATTGAACGACGAAATTATGTTGATAAAGAGCAGTCGAGGTTTAAGCCGACGCCGCTCGGAATTGCAGTGTCCGACTTCCTGAAGACATGGGTCGAGTCAATCATGGACACCGGCTTTACGGCTGATATGGAACAAAAGCTTGATGCGGTCGCCGAAGGTGATCAAGACTGGGTAGAAATGCTCAAAGAGTTCTTCGGTCCGTTCAGCGAAAAAGTCGAAAAAGCGATTGATACGGCACCACGCGTCCCTCGCGAAATCCTTGTACAAAAGAGTGATGAGCAATGCGACGGTGGCGAGACACTGGTCATACGTGATGGCAGGTACGGCAAATTCCTGTCGTGTGGGAAATTCCCGGAATGTCGGGTTTCTATCTCAAATCGTCCAGGTGAACGCGCTTCAGGCGAGGTCAAAGAGAACTGGCAAATCGCCTGGAAAACGGCGATGGAGAAGTGCGCGGTGCTTCACCCAGAAGCCGCAGCTGCAGCCGCAGCTGAGGCTGAAGCAAAACGTGGCGCCCGTCGAAAATCAAAGTCCAAAAAGTCGACCAAAGCCAAAGTTTCCAGCAAATAGCCAACACATTTTCGTGATTGCAGGGGTGTCGTAAAAATGCCTTCTGCCGTATTCGCAGTCCCAAACTCGTTTTTGAACGATCATTTGTCGCGTTTCGAATCGCATCTGGCAAACGAGCGTCAGTTCTCTGAGTACACGGTTCGCAATTACATCACCGACGTAGCACCGCTAGCTGAGTTTCTCGCAGACTCGGGCATCTGTCGGTTGAGCGATATCCATCGCAACGTGCTTCGTAGCTATCTCGCTTGGTTGGTGGGTAGAGGGTTTGCAAAGTCCAGCTTGTCTCGAAAGCTATCAGCACTGCGATCGCTGTTCAGGTTTTTGCATGAATCCGGTGAGATCGAAGTTAATCCCGCCCTATCGCTGACTGGCCCTAAGAAACCTCGGCGCTTGCCTTCGGTGGCGACCCAGATGGAAATCGAACGGTTACTGTCGGCTCCGGACGTAGGCACTGAAGCTGGAATCAGAAACCGAGCCATTCTGGAGACGATCTACGCAGCTGGATTGCGCGTGGCAGAAGTTCACTCATTGAATCTCGATTCTGTTGATCTAAAGAATCAGGAACTGGTTGTCACTGGTAAAGGCTCGAAAATTCGAGCCGCCTTGATGGGGCAATCCGCAGTCGCCTGGATTCAACGATATTTGCAGCACGTCAGACCAAAGTGGAATTCTCGTTCATCCAACGATGCAGTTTGGCTGAACCAAAAGGGTGGAAGGTTGTCTGTCCGCTCGATACAGCGGCTCGTGAAGCACTACAGCGTGCTGGCCGGACTTCCCACTGACTTCCACACCCACTCGCTCAGACACAGCTTTGCGACTCACTTGCTCGACGGTGGTGCTGACCTCAGAGTCCTGCAAGACCTGCTTGGTCACGCCAGTCCATCAACCACCCAGATTTACACTCATGTCTCGACAGAGCAGGCAAGAAACGTGTATCTGAACTCACACCCACGAGCTAAAAAAGCATAATCATTTACTCATCGGTACACGCTGCGTAGTAGGCTTATTGGATATTCTGACTACGAACTGTGTTCGAGACGACGTTGTTCGGGAGATTCGATGACAGCGAAAATCTTGGTAATAAATGGCCCGAATCTAAATAACCTCGGAAAGCGAGATTCTTCGCTTTACGGGACTAAAACGTTGTCCGACATCGAGAGCGATATTTCGGATCGAGCAAGTGAGCTTGGCATAGATGTCCAGTTCTTCCAGTCGAATCACGAAGGATCGATCGTTGACTTCATACAGGAAACATCTGGCGATGCGAGTGGAGTCATCATTAATGCAGGCGCACTGACTCAAGTCGGCTACTCAATCCTCGATGCCCTCCTAGACTCTCAGCTGCCATTCATCGAAGTGCACCTGTCGAACATTCACGCTCGTGAAGAATTCAGGCAGAAGTCTGTATTCGCGTCGAAGGCTGTCGGTCAAATGGCAGGATTCGGTCCTTCAGGCTACCTGTACGCACTGGACCACCTGGCACAGTCGAGCAACAAATAACACCACCGGAGATCTTTAGAGTTGAGCAATTACCGATTTCCTGATCGGGTTCAGAAACTGCGCGAGCGTCTTGAAAAAGAGGAACTCGACGGTCTGTTCGTAAGCAACGGCGAGAACCGGCGGTATTTCTCTGGCTTCGTGAGCAGCGCGGGATATCTTTTCGTCACAAGCGAAGATGCCGTTATTTGCACCGATTTCCGATACACAGAACTCGCTGCTCAACAGGCACCAGGTTGGAGAGTCGATCGAATTGGTGCGAAAGGTGACTGGCTAGCCAACCTCATAAGAGAGTTCAACGTATCCACTCTCGGGTTCGAATCGGACGATATGACTGTATCAACTCTCGAACGATTCAAGAAATCGCTCGATGAGAACAATGCCAAGGTCGAGCTCAAGCCGACATCCGGTATCGGGGTCGACCTGCGCGCCATCAAGGATTCTTCTGAACTCGAACTGCTCCAAAAGGCAATCGACATTGGCGATCGAGCATTCGAGGAAACCTCTGCACAACTCGTACCTGGCATGACAGAGAACGAAGCTGCCTGGATATTTGAAAAATCTGTTCGGGAACAGGGCGCCGAATCGATTTCGTTCGAGACCATCGTCGGCGTCGGGTCAAATGCTGCACGACCGCACCATGCGACAAGTGATACACCGTTGGCTGAAGGTCAAACGATCGTGTTCGATTGCGGTGCGAGGTACCAGGGTTACTGTTCTGACCTGACGCGCACTGTGGTACTTGGCGAAGCCAATGATGAGATCAAGCGGGTATACGACATCGTCCTAACGGCTCAACTTGCTGCAATCGAAATTGTTGAAGCAGGCATGACGGGCGAAGAATGTGACGCAATCGCCCGAAAGATCATTTCTGAGGCTGGTCACGAAAACGACTTTGGACACAGCCTTGGGCACGGACTGGGTCTCGAGGTCCATGAGAACCCGGGCGTTGGACCAAACTCAAAAGGCAAACTTGAGAACGGAATGCCATTCACGATCGAACCGGGCATCTACCTACCAGGTTGGGGTGGCGTGAGAATCGAAGATGTAGTGGTTCTCGAAAATGGAAAAGCTCGCGTTCTCAGTAACGCGGCTAAAATGAATTTCTAGATTTTTACTTACTCTATTTTTGGTTCTCGTATAACGGGCGGAGTTGAAATAGTTCGATGACAATTTCCTCAGGCGAAATTAAGCGCAACATGACCATCATCCTCGACGATGACGTCTACCAGATTCTCGACTGGCAGCACCGCCAGGCACCGAAAGCTCCGCCAACCCTGACATTAAAGGTGCGACAAGTTGCCACTGGCAATGTTTACGAGCGAAAACTGCCGGGCAACCAGAAACTCACAAGAGCGGAAGTTGAAACTCCGACTGTCCAGTACCTCTACCCTGACGGTGACATGCACACGTTCATGGACACTGAGACCTTTGACCAGTTCGCAATCACCGAAGAAATTCTTGGCGATTCTCTCAAGTTCATCTCGGAAGGCGACACCATCGAGGTGATGATGTATCAGGGTGTACCCATCTCCGTTGAGGTCGCTCCGTCGGTCGTTCTCGAAATCGGACAAACCGACGTTGGACTCAAGGGTGACACCCAGAGCGGTGCGACGAAGCCGGCAACAACGACCACCGGTTTGGTTCTCCAGGTTCCACTATTCATCGACACTGGTGACCGAGTGGTGGTCAACACCACAACCGGTGAGTACACGGGTCGCGCTGACTAGATCGAATTCCCTTTTGCGTATGAGACGGTTCAAACCGTTGTTTTCGACGCGTCTGTGAAAGAATGTTCGAATGACGAGCCCTGACACAACCGGAGATCGAATAGAGGTTTACACTGTCTCCGCGGTTTCTGAGTATCTGAAAGTCAGTCTCGAATCCGATCCCAGACTTGCCGATCTGACCGTTATTGGGGAAGTTTCTGGCTACCGGCATCCTTCGTCCGGCCATCATTACTTCGCGCTAAAAGACGAACAATCAGTGCTTCGAAGCGTCATGTTCCGTTACGGCAAAGGCGGAGAGTTTCTCGATGACGGCAACCAGGTCATTTGCCACGGAAAGATCTCGATTTACACAGCCCGCGGCGATCTTCAGTTTTACGTCGACCGCGTAGAACCCGAGGGTTTAGGTGCGCTTCAAAAAGCTTTTGAAGAACTGAAACGCCGACTCGAAGCTGAGGGCCTGTTTGATCCTGGGCGGAAACGTCCACTTCCTGAACTGCCGAAAAAAATCGCAGTCATCACTTCTCCTACCGGAGCGGTAATTCAAGACATTATCAATGTGCTCAGCCGGCGTTATCCGCTCGCTGAACTCATCGTTATCCCTACTTCGGTTCAGGGGGAAAATGCTGCGCCAGAAATCGCAACTGCGTTCGCCGCTCTAAACACAATGTCCGATGTGGATGTGGCGATACTCGCACGTGGTGGAGGTTCTCTCGAAGACCTATGGCCGTTCAACGAGGAAGTCGTTGCGCGGGCAATCTTTGCAAGCAACACTCCTGTTATTAGTGCGGTAGGACACGAAACCGACACCACAATTGCCGATTTCGTTGCCGATAGAGCTGCTCCGACGCCATCTGCAGCAGCCGAACTTGTAGCACCTTCCGTTAGGGAACTGGGAGGTCATGTGTTGGGCTACGCCGAGCGAGTACGAGAGCTGTCATCGCGCACAGTCCGTGACAGCCGGGTGAATCTCGACATGGCAGTTGATCGACTGACGCTGAGAATTCCAGACACAACAAATCCGCGATCTCGGGTTGACGATCTGCTGAGACGGGCGAAGTTCGCAGGTTCAAGGCTCGTTGAATCGACACGGCAAAACCTGGCGACTGTCGAGGCTTCACTCGCAGCACTTGGTCCAGAAAAGATTCTAAGCAGGGGTTACTCAATTACCCTAAACGCGACCGGGAAGGTCGGCAACAGCGTGACCGATTTTGCCGAGGGAGAGAAGATCACGGTTCTTATGTCTGACGGATCGGTTGATGGCACAGTCGACGATATAAACCAAACGAAAGAAGACGAATAATTCTGCGCCTGCGTATACAATTTCTACCTGCGAGACCACTGACCAATGAGCGACACCACAGACTCCAAAAAGAAGAAATCTGCTTCGTTCGAAAAGACATTCGGCGAACTAGAAGATGTCGTGCGCAAGCTCGAAGCAGGCGGGCTGTCTCTCGATGAGGCAACCACACTTTTTGAACGAGGTATGAAACTAGCTTCAAAGTGCAACGAAATTCTTTCGAGTGCAGAGCTGAAAATATCTCGCTTACAGGCAAATTTCGCCGAGCAAATGAGCCTGGTGTCGGGGGACGACTCGGGTGAAATGGACGAGGAACTCTGATAGTTGAGTGGCTCAGTCCAAGATTCGTCCAGCAAAAAACTCTCTATCGGTTGGTTTTCGACGGGTCGTGGTGAAGGCTCTTACGGTCTGCTTTCTTCCGCGTTAGAAGCAATCGACTCTGGCGATCTCAATGCCGAACTAGCGTTTGTGTTCGTCAACCGAGTGAAGGGGCAGACCAAGCGCACTGACAGATTTCTAGAACTCGTCGAGTCACGTGGGATTCCCCTGGTCACGCTTTCGAGTCGTGATTTCAGGCGAGCTAACGACAATCAACCGTGGTCCGAGCTCAGGGAAGATTTTGATCGTGCGGCAATCGAACTCTTGAAACCTCATTCTGCCGACATTGCCGTTCACGCCGGCTACATGCTGATCGCACCGCTACTTTGTTCTGAATACCTGACTCTAAATCTCCACCCTGCCCTACCCGGAGGAACAATCGGGATGTGGCAGCAAGCGGTCTGGGATGTCATCCAACAAGATCTGGATGAAACCGGAGCGATGATCCATGTATCGACCGAAGAAGTCGATGAAGGTCCGGTTCTTTCTACAACCAGGTTCTCTGTAAAGACCCCGGATCTTCAATCGATGTGGTCTGACCTGACGGGCAAGGACGTTTCGACGCTGCCTGAAACGGACGGAGAGGACCTTCCGCTGTTCAAAGCGATTAGAGAGGCAGGGCTTTTAAGGGAACGTCCTCTGCTGATCGAGACGCTCAAAGCCGTAAGCAGCGGGCGCATCGACCCATCATACAATAGTGACGTTGTCGATCTCAGCGACGAGGTCGAGGCTGTCGTTGCTCAGGGTTAGCCGCTAAGAGTACGCGTCACTTCCGGCTGCGGACATGAAAAAGAAAACGGCGAGTGCCAGGAACAGAGCAATTCCTCCCCAGAGGAAGATTCGCTTACGAATCCTTACCCACCTGTTTTCGTAGTTTTCTGGAACCTGTACGGGAGGGCGTTTGCCCTGACCATCCGGGATGTTGACTGGTTGAGGATCGCTACCATGCATGTGACTCTCACCTTGACTCAGGTAATTATCGGTTGCGGAACATTACAACAATCGTACAGACCTGGGCGATAGCGAAAAACAATCAACAAAAAAGCGCCAAATAATCGGCGCTTTTCAAAATATCTGACTGTGTGAACTACGCAGCTACAGTGTGCTTGTCTTCCGGCAAATCACCATCGAGGCGCTTGCCCTTCTCGTCCATGAGAATCGGCCATTGGTTCTCAGTTACCGTCTCACGAGTGATCACACACTTGGTGACGTTATCCATCGATGGGAGTTCGTACATCACGTCTACGAGAAGCTCTTCAACAATGGCTCGCAGTCCACGAGCTCCCGCTTTGCGCTCTCGTGACATTTCAGCGGTTGCGTCAAGTGCACCCTGCTCGAACTCAAGCTCAACGCCGTCCATCTTCATCAGAGCCTGGTATTGGCGGACAAGTGCGTTCTTTGGCTCAGTCAGAACCTGAATGAGCTCGTCGTGCTTGAGGTCTGAGAGACCTACTACCAGAGGAACTCGACCAATGAACTCCGGAATAAATCCGTAGTGCAACAGGTCTCCAGGCTCAACGGCAGTAAAGTCGTCCAGCTGATCTTCTGCGGAAGCAACTGCACCCTTGCCAATTGAGCTAAATCCGATAGAAGCAGAGTCCTTTGTCTGGCGTGCCTGAATCACTTCGCCAAGACCGTCGAACGCACCACCAAGAATGAACATGATGTTCGAGGTGTCGATCTGGAGGAACTCCTGGTGAGGGTGCTTACGTCCACCTTGCGGCGGGACATTTACAACCGCACCTTCGAGAATCTTGAGGAGCGCCTGCTGAACACCTTCTCCTGACACATCACGAGTAATCGACGGGTTCGCTGACTTGCGAGCGATCTTGTCGATCTCGTCGATGTAGATGATTCCCTGCTCTGCCCGAGCAATATCGAACTGAGCGTCCTGAATCAATCGAAGCAGAATGTTCTCGACATCTTCACCGACGTATCCAGCCTCGGTGAGGGAGGTAGCGTCGGTAATAGCGAACGGAACATCCAGAATTCGAGCAAGCGTTTGTGCAAGGTGGGTCTTACCGCAACCGGTGGGACCAGCCAGCATGACGTTGGTCTTCTGAAGCTCTACATCTGGGTCTTCGGTACCAAACCAAATCCGCTTGTAGTGGTTGTACACGCCAACTGAGATAACTCTCTTGGCGCGTTCCTGACCAATGACGTACTCGTTGAGCATTTCGAACATCTCACGAGGAGTCGTCGGTTTGGTGTGTGGCTTCACGATCGGCTGATCGTCAGCGATTATTTGCTGACACCTACCAACACACTCATTGCAGATGAAAATCTTTGATGGACCTGCAATAAGACGTCGAACACTTTCCTGGGGCTTACCGCAAAAAGAGCATGAGTAAGCATCCGTGGTAGTTGTTCCGCCGCCGTTGGTTTGATCAGTCGTCATGTGGTGTGCTGCCTATCCTCGTTGAGGTTGTCACGAAATGAGCTAAAAGGCTCCTTAGTCGGTGTTCAAAGACTCTGGTTTAAGGACTTCATCAACCAGCCCGTACTCTGCCGCCTGTTCTGCATTCAACCAGAAATCGCGGTCAGAGTCTCGCGCAATGCGCTCATATGACTGACCCGTATGGTCAGCAATAATTTGACGGAGACGGTCCTGAATCCTGAGGGTTTCACGGGCATGAATCTCGATATCTGAAGCCTGACCCTGAGTCCCACTCAAAGGCTGGTGCATGTGGATCGTGGAGTTCGGCATCGAGTATCGCTTGCCTGCAGCACCTGCAGTGAGCAGAACGGTTCCCATGCTTGCGCACAGACCGACGGAGAAAGTAGCGACATCACACGGCACGAACTGCATCGTGTCGTAGATTGCCATACCTGAGTAAACCTCACCACCAGGAGAGTTGATGTAAAGGTTGATGTCCTTCTCAGGATCTTCTCGTGCCAAGAACAGGATCTGCGCAACGATCAGGTTTGCCACCTGTGCGTTGATTGGTGTTCCCAGAAAGACGATGCGCTCTTTAAGCAGCAACGAGTAAATGTCATATGCACGTTCGCCCCGTGCGCTGGTTTCGATAACCATTGGGACGATGCTCTCCGGGATGCTCAGTCCGGAGGTTTCGTTGTTCGATCCAAAAGCTCCGGGTGTGATCAATCCTGAACTCATATTGGTAATCCCTGGCTCTTTCTACTTACTTTTTTGCCGCTTTTTTCGAGGTTGAAGCCTTTTTCGCTGCCGGCTTCTTTGCTGTCGATTTAGATGCTGTCGACTTTTTGGTAGTTGCCTTCTTCCGAGTGGTTTTCTTGGCAGTTTTTGGTTTGTGAGTTACCTCAATAACCTGGTCGATAGCGTTGCGCCTTCGCAGTATTCGTTGAACCGCGTCTTTGGCTTCGTCTGTTTCGAGGTTTTCGTTTGCGTACTGAGGAAGCTGCTTCATCAGAGCAATTTCCGCAGTTACCTCTTCATCAGAAACCGAGGCGTCCGTGTCATCTGCAAGAGTGTCAACTACGAGCATACGCTTCAGTCGCAACTCTGCTGAATCTTTGGCTTCGCTAAATATTTCTTCAGACGTTTTTCCGATGCCCTGCATGTACTGCTGGAAATCGATGTTGTACTGAGCTAGCTGTCGCTGTTGATCTTCGAGTACGTGCTCCGCTTCATGGTCGATGATCATTGGCGAAACTTCGAACTCCGCTCCTTCCACGAGGGCGTCGATAATTTTCTCCTCGAGTGATCGTCGCAGGTTCTCTTTAGCCTGCGCTTCGAGGTTATCGCTAATTCGAGTCCGTAATTCCGCAACCGTCTTTAGGTCTTCTCCCAGAGACTCAACCAGTGCGTTCGTCAGTCGAGGGAGATTTTTCTTCTTAACAGCGGTTACTTCGACAGTGAATTGAGCCGACTTTCCGGCAAATTCTTCGTTCGGGTAGTCAGCAGGAATATCGAGGTCGAATTCCTTAGAGTCGCCGCTCTTCATCCCCTTGAGCTTCTCAGCGAATCCCGGAACAGGGTTCATACTCTCGGCTTCTACGAGGTACTCACCACCCTGTACGTTCGCAAAATCCTGACCATCAACGAGACCCTTTGAGTTGATACTGACCAAGTCGCCAAGCTTCGCAGCTCGACCGGCATCATCCCAGATTGCCTGTGACTCACGGATTTGCGTTAGCTGTTCTTCGATCTGGTCGTCGGTCACCTCGTCGAGCTCATCGTCGAATTTGAGCTTTTTGAAGTCTCCGAGAGTCGCAATAGGAGGAAGTGGTACCGTAGCGTCGATTTTGACGACTGGGTCGCGTTCAACGACGTTTACTCGCGGCGGCGTGTGAGTCGATGGGATGTCGGATTCTTCGACAGCCGCACCAACTGCTTCCGGGACAAGAGTTTCGAGTGCTTGGTCAAGAAGATAATCCCGACCTACAAATTGCTCAACGATGTTTCTAGGGGCTTTACCTTTTCGGAAGCCAGGAATGTTGACTCGGGCTGAAACCTTTTGGTGTGCCCGTTGCAGGTGCCGCTCCACTCGGTCGTCTTCGACCTCAATGTGAAGAGTTGCCTCACGATTCTCTGCTTCGTCACGAGTGACTTTCAACGCGTACTCCGAACCATAAATATTGAGTGAGCACGAACAATCCGTGCGTAAAAGGAGCGCCATAAGGCGCTCCTCTAACTAACTCAATTGTAACTCAGGGTATGGATTTCGGAATGAGTAATTTTCGAAACCCTACACGTATGCGTAACGTCAGGATTTAGGCATCACAACTCGGAGGTGCAATTCCTCAAGCTGCTCCTGCTCAATTGCCGATGGCGCTTCGAACAACGGGTCGGTTGCAGACTGTGTTTTCGGGAAGGCGATTACTTCACGAATCGCGTCTTCACCGGCAAGTATTGCGCACAGTCTGTCGAGTCCCAAGCCCATTCCACCGTGTGGTGGAGCGCCGTAAGTAAAAGCTGTCAGAAGTTGACCGAAGCGATCGTTGATCTGATCCTCGGAGTAGCCAATAATCTGGAACAGTTTTGTCTGCAGGTCACGATCGTTAATACGGATACTTCCTGAGCCCATTTCAGAACCGTTGCAAACCAGGTCCCACAACGTTCCGATCACCTTGCCTGGATCGGAATCGAGGTACTCCATGTGCTCTTCTTTTGGGGAGGAGAACACGTGGTGAGCAGGAACATAACCTTGGATCTCGTCATCCCAGTCGAACAGCGGGAAGTCGTAGACCCACGCGAATGCGATCTTGTTCGGGTCAGCCAGTCCGAGCCGTCGTCCCATCTCGTTGCGGAGGTTGGACAACACGGTGTTAACCAACTTTGATGTGCCCGCGACAATGAGCATCAGGTCGCCCGGTTCGGCACCCATTTCTTTAGCCATCTGTTTGATGACGTCGAGTGAAAGGAACTTCTTCAAAGGTGACTTCACATGGTCATCTTCGAGTGCGTCGATCGACTGGGCAGCTTCGTCCAGTGCAATAAACACCAGTCCTTGCGCACCGCTCGATTTGGCAAATTCGGTGAGATCATCGGTCTGTCGACGACCGTAGTCACCGCAACCGGGAGCAACAAATCCGCGAATTGTTCCACCAGACGAAGCTACCGCCTGGAACACGCGAGCGTCGGAACTTGCAGCCGTTTCGGTAATGGTGGTCATTTCAAGACCGAAACGCAGGTCCGGTTTGTCCGACCCGTACTTTTCCATTGCTTCCGCGTAGGTCAGCCGAGTGAACGGTTTAACAACCTCAACTTCCGGTCGGGTTTCATTGACGATCCGTGCGTACAACTCCTCGACGATTGCCATGACATCGTCCTGGTGGACGAATGACATTTCGAAGTCGAGTTGCGTGTGCTCGGGTTGTCGGTCGGCTCGCAGGTCTTCGTCTCGGAAGCAGCGAGCGATCTGAAAATACCGTTCGACACCCGAGACCATAAGCAACTGTTTGAGCTGCTGCGGCGACTGTGGAAGTGCGTAGAAGTTTCCCGGGTGAACTCGGCTCGGCACCACATAATCGCGTGCGCCTTCAGGCGTGCTTTTAATCAGGATTGGGGTTTCGACCTGCGTGAAACCCTGCTCTGTCAGGTAGTCCCACATGATGTGAGTGACCTTGTGGCGCAGTTTCAGTGCTTCCTGCATCTTTGGTCGGCGCAGGTCGATAAATCGGTACTTGAGTCTTGTGTTTGCGTCGACCTCAGAGTCATCTTCGATCTCGAAAGGTGGCGTGACAGAACGGTTGAGAACAGTAAGCTCGGTAGCAATGAGCTCTACCTCACCTGTCTCTAGTTCAGGGTTTTCTGCACCGTCGAGTCGTGCTTCCAGCTTCCCGGTGACCTTAATCACCCATTCCGACCTGAGGCTACCCGCAAGCTCGTGAGCAGCCGCAGAGTTCTCGGGATTGAATACGACCTGCAGCAGACCTGATCGGTCGCGTAGATCGATGAAGATAAGGTTGCCGTGGTCTCGCCGAGTATGAACCCACCCAGCGACTGTTATTACGGAGCCGACATGCGATTTGCGCGGTTCGCCGCAGTTCGTGTCTTTGTACAAGTTATTTGTCCTGAATTGTGAAGTGGATAGCGCGAGTTGGCGGGACTACCGCTTTCTATCTACCAATCTCCACATTGCACCAAGCGCTATTGCTGCAGCGATCAGCTTAAGTGTGTCGCCAGGGATGAATGGGTAGACTGCGCTCGACAGTAGCCTGCCTTCTGCTGGCCAGGAAAAATCAAAAAAGGTCAGCCAGATCAATGCCGGAACGTAGATCAACAGCGAGCCGATCATCATTGGCCAAAGGCTTCGACCTCGGTTCCATCCTCGCTGGGACAGGTAACCAACTACTGCAGCAGATAGAACGAAACCGATAAGGTAACCGCCTGTTACCCCTTCCATGACGTATTCCCATCCGTTTCCGCCCTTGGCGAACACAGGCACACCGACAAGCCCGACGATGTAGTAAAGAGCTGCAGACGCAAGCCCCAAGCGCCAACCAAGTACTCCACCCATCATCAGGATTCCGAATCCCTGCAATGTGATAGGCACAGGGTTGTCAGGAATGAAGAAGCGAACCTGTGCAAGCAGCGCAACAAGCGCTACTCCAGCGACCACAGCAACTGACTTCTGCCAGAGATTCAATCCGGGAATCAGTCGCTCAATGAGAGCCGGTTCTGCCGGTCCTAGCAGTGAAAGAGGTTGAGTTGGCTTGGTAACAACAGCGCCCTGCTGCATAAGAATCTCCGGGTCTTCAGTGGTCACCGGATGAATTCCGGTGGATTCAATAGTTTCACTTACGGCACAAGATTATATTTGCAGTCGATGTTCGGCGATACACAAAAGAGGCATCCAAGTTTGGATGCCTCTTGATTCAAACAACCTGAAGTCAGGCAGGGATACCAAATTCCCGCTTCATAACCTGAAGGTTTACGAAGGTTTCAGTGCGTCGGACACCGTCGATGGCGCCAACTTCATCTCGCAGGAACCGCCCTAAAAGTTCCGGGTTCGGAAGGGTCGCCCAGGCGAATACGTCGTAGCTACCGGTTGTAACCGTCACCCATCGGGTGTGTTCAAGGTTAGCCATTTTTGCAGCAACATCATCGATTTTGTCAGGATCGACCTGGACACCAATGAGAGCCTCTGAGCTGTATCCAAGTTTTCGGGGGTCTGGCAGTGCAACGACGTTAATGATCTGATCGCTAATCAGTTTCTTAAGACGGCGTCTTACTGTTCCCTCGCTTACCCCGACGTCACGTGCGATCCGAGCGTTTGAAGCCCGACCATTGCGTTCGAGGATTGAGATTATTTGTCGATCGAGTTCATCCATTATTGGTTATCCAAATTTCAAATACTTACATGCAGAGCTACACTTGATGTAGCGAGTTTGCACAGCAGACCGTGGATCCGAGTTGATCAACCCCTGATCCTCATCACCGCCGGAACCGTCAAGCAAACCGTGTTTTCAGCCCAGTTACTGATGATACCGTCGGAAATCGTTATATCAACGATATTTCTAGTGTAAAAGCGTGTTTTTATGGTGACAGATCCCGTTATTCGTAAACAATGCATTCGCATGGATTAGCGGGTAACCTTAGGTAAACGTCCGCGAATATCTACTTAAACAAGGACAACTGGAGTAATCGATGGTCAGTTCACAGGCCGTTGTTGAATTCACCGAGGCAGCTACAAGCAAGCTGATCGAGGTACTTAAGGAACAGGATGCCGAAGGCCAGTACCTTCGAATTGCTGTCACTACAGCACCTCATGGTGGAATCGAGTATGTATTTGGGCTGGAAGAAGCTCCAGCAGAAGCTGACAAAGTTATTGATGGCGCAGTAAAAGCGCTCATCGATGACGAGAGCGCACCACTGCTCGAAGGCTCGAGCATCGACTATGTTGAAGGTTTTGAACGCTCAGGCTTCGTGATTTCGAACCCTAACTTCGCATCGGGCTGCGGCTGTGGTGGCGGCGGTTGCGGAGGTGGTGGCGGCTGCGGCGGCGGCGGAGGAGGCGGTTGCGGCTGCGGTGGTCACTAAGGATCACTGACCATACAAAAGTCTTGATTGGCTGACGATTTCAAAAAACTGTGAATCGCCAGCCTTTTTTTGCGCCTGACTAATTCGTATAATCGCCTGCGGTTAATCACAATTACTCGGTTCGAAAAACGAACCAATCTACTAATAGGAGCCCTTTCGGATGACATACATCATCGCCAAGGACTGTGTCGGCGTCATGGACGGTGCATGTGTCGATGTTTGCCCTGTCGACTGCATCTACTCGAAGCCAGGTGACACCCAGTTGTTCATCAACCCGGATGAATGCATCGACTGTGCTGCGTGCGAACCAGTATGTCCTGAAAACGCAATCTTCCCGGAAGACCAGGTCCCTGCTGACCAGCAGGAATTCATCAAGCTCAACTACGATTACGACTACGACTCATCTGAGCCTGGCGCAAACGCTTAGTTAGCTGCTAATTGATCAAAACAAAAGCCCCGATCAAATTATCGGGGCTTTTTAGTTGCTTCACATGCGGTGATCAACACTAAACCATAGCGTCGAGAGCTTCCTCAATCGGCATGTTGATCGTCGTAAAGATTGGGATCTCGGTGGCTGTATATTGGGCCGCCGGCACTTCTCGTAAATCCATTACCAGCGATACGAAGTCCGACGGGTCATCCATTTCGAACCCGAGCACGAACTCGGTGTCATCCAGACCAAACGCGTAAGTAGTGTTGATCTTAACCATCGGGTACTTATGACCGACTCGAAAGTGGTCGTTCATCATTTGCTGGCGTTCTTCGATGGACTTCTCGTACCACGGTCGAGTTTTGGTCATCGGGTAGACGACCATGTATTTGTAATGCTCTTTTAGATCGGGCGCCCCACCACCGTGCTTGTATCGACTCTTTCGTCGGATGGACAGGTACGAATACGGTTGGTCAAGAAAGCTCCCCAGTTGGGTCTGGTTGATCTTCTTCGAAGTGTCGTGAAAGGCATCGACCGAAGGAGAATCCTGGATTGTCATCAATTCGGCGTCGGCTCGTGTTCCAACCGTGCTGAACGTCCTGATCTCGTTCTCGCTGGAACATTCAGCAATAACTGAAGCGAATTCTCGTTTGGCTTTTTCTCGCTCGTCTGAATCGAGTCGCCTGAATTCCGGGTTAAGCTTGTAGAGATTTATCTTGACGAAATTGTCGTACTCGATGTCCGGCATGATGTAGTGCGATTACTTATTTACTAACTGGGTGGTATGCGAAGATGAAAGTCGCAGGATGAATGATTTCGAGTATAGCAACGTGATTACCGTCAGCCTTGCAGATTTCTTCAATGCCAGATACGCCAGGCAAACCAAAATTTGAACGCGAAATCGACCAGAACATTGCTGAGTCGGAGAAGAAGTCCGGACGCCAAAAGGACTTCGTACCGTTTAGCCCGACGGTCGAGAAATCTAAGAATCCAATCCGCAAGCGTTCAATCTCACTGAATTCTGGGACAGCAATTTTTGCAGGCATTGTCTTTTTGGTTGGTGCGGCGGTATTACCGGCGATGCAAATGCCATTGGCGATCCTTGGAATTGCTTCGATCGGTCTCGGCTACTACTTGTGGTTCAATCGTGGACGCCAACCACAAATGAACTGGCGGGGTCGAAGCACTGAGCGACAAGAACCTCCAGCAAAGTACTGGAGAGGCCGTCGGATCGAGCCAAAGCAGGATCGGCAAGAAAAGAAGCCTAAGGACCGAGCAAAGATCCTCGACTTCGGAGATCCTGACGACAAGTGAATATTAAGCAAAAAGGGCAGCGAGAGATCGCTGCCCTTTTGTATTTTGGTTTAGCTAGGCTGCCTAAACGGCACACTCACCTTCACCGCGCTCCATCTTGTAAATCACTGTCTTACCCCAGTCCATGTAGGTTTCGATGTGATCGCGATCGAGAGGCCCTACCTGAGTCTTGAGCTTTCCAAATTCTTGCTCGAAGTGGTCGGTTCCGAATCGGTCGATAAAGTCTGCGAACTCTTCGCCATCATTACGGTTCTCTTTATAGGTTTCGAGAACCTGCTTGAGGGCTTCCGGAGCTAGCTTCGCAGGAATACGAGCCTTAACTCGAGCACCAATACGGGTGCCCTGCTTCTCGTTGGATCGTCCACCAAGGAACAGTTCGTATGCAGGTACCTGTCCGCCAGGTCCCTTCATCACAGCACCGTGGAAACCAATGCTTGCAATGTGGTGCTGACCACAAGAGTTCGGGCAACCACTTGCCTTAATGTGCATCTTTTCAACGAGCGGATCTGAAGTATCCATTTCGTCGAGTGCTTCTCCGAGTGCCTTGTTCAGACCCATCGAAGATGTAATTCCGAGTTTGCAGGAGTCCGTGCCCGGGCAGGTGACAACGTCTCGGATTGTCTCTCGACCAGCTGCCGAGAACCCGATGGCACCTAGTGCCTGGTACATGTCATACAAAGACTCGGTTCGAACCCAGCGGTAAACGAGGTTCTGCTGCTGGTCGAGTCGTGCACGACCACCGGCATACTTTCGAGAAATGTCGGCGAGCTGTGACCACTGGTTAGCGTACACATCTCCGCGTTCGACTCGGACGAACACCATGTTGAATCCGTCCTGGCGCTGCTCTTCGACGTTCGTACGCTTCCATTCGCTGAACGCTGCGTCATCAGCTGGTGCTGGGGTCGCATCCGACGGAACACCAGGGGCGTCGGCTTCTTCGTCATCTACGAACATCAACGATTCGAGGTCGATGTCTTTCTTCGCCCACTCTCCCTGAAGTTCTTCGTCGACCATCTCTCGGAATTTTTCAATTCCCAGTCGCTTGATCGTGAACTTAATTCGAGCCTTCATGATGCTCTTTCGCTCTTCATCCTGGCGGTTGAAGATTCGAAGTACAGCTTCACAGTGCTTGATGAAGTCCTCGACCGGCACGAACTCTGAAACGGTCTCTGCCATCGCTGGCATCGTGGAAAGTCCGCCACCAACGACGATCTTGAAACCACGCTTGCCGTCTTTGATCCGTGCAAGCATTCCAACGTCGTGCATCAGAACCATTGCCTCGTCTTCTTCGGAGCCTGAAAAGGCAACCTTCGACTTACGCGGCATGTTCTGTGTGGTGGGATGTCGAAGGAAGTAACGAGCATACGCAGCGGCGTACGGAGTTACGTCGAATACTTCAGTTTTGGATACACCTGCCGAAGGGTGTGCAACAACGTTTCGCACAACGTTTCCGCAAGCCTCTCGGCTAGTCATCCCTGCATCACCGATCATTCGGAGAAGGTCGGTGGTTTCTTCAAGTGGCACGTGGTGATACTGAACGTTTTCACGTGTCGTGATGTGACCCTTCTTTAGAGGAGCGAATTTTTCAGCTGCCTCACCAAGCACGTCCATCTGGTCAGCTGTAACGCCACCAAAAGGCAGTTTGACTCGGATCATTTGGCGATCTGGCTGGCGTTGCCCGTAAACGCCCTGGCGGAGCCTAAAGCGGAGGAATTCCACCTCATCTTTTTCTCCAGACTGGAACAGTTTTACCTGATCCTCGAAATTGGCGATTTCAGGACCGTCAATCTTGAGAACATGAGCGTTGTCGGGATTAGGTACCCAATCCTTTGTGTCTACACGACCTGTCGTCACCGCTTCGTTCCTCTTTCCTTAAATGAAATGGTTCAACCCTAAAAACAAAAAAACCTGCCGCTACGGGCAGGTCAGTTCAATTGCGACGCGCGAACTCTCTACCCGTTATTTGGGTAACAACAAGTACAGAGACAGGTTCGCGAGTCACGCTTATTCAACATTGCGAGGCATTTTAGCAAAGGAATCCGTGAAGAAACGAAATGAGCCATGCACCTCGGTTCTAGAAACTATTGATTCTCTCGATTTGCTAGATCACTATTACGCGATTCGCTCAATCAAAGTTACCGATTTCGGGAGTCACAGTTGCAAGAAAACACTCTGAACGGCATACATTTCATGTTGCCCACGCCTTTCGATGAAAACGGAGATGTGGACGCAGATTCATTGAATACATTGGTGAACGCCGCGAGGTCTGCCAAATGCAGAGGAGTCGTAACCCTCGGAGTGATGGGTGAGGCTCATCGCCTCATCGACTCAGAGCGTTTACCAATTATCGAAGCTGTTAAAGATGCAGCTGGCGAAGACCTTACAGTGACTGTCGGAGTAAGTGCTGAGAGCGGTCGAGCTGTTGCGGAGCGTGTCAAAGAGGCTCAGTTGGCAGGTGCAACCGCGGTCATGATCGCGCCAGCAAAACTGGCGAAAACAAATCCGCAATCGACCTTCAGCTATTACGCTGCTGCCCAGGACGTTACGCAGGTTCCGATAGTTGTTCAGGACCTGCCCGAACAAACCGGTGTTCACATGGATCCGGCGTTTATTGCAAAACTTCACAGCGAACTGCCTGATGCAAAGTATTTGAAATTAGAAGACCCTCCGACTCCACAGAAAGTGACTCGGGTCAAAGAAGCAACGAACGGTTCGATGGGGATCTTCGGGGGACTTGGTGGAGCATTCCTTTTTGAGGAGCTACGCAGAGGTGCGGTTGGAACGATGACCGGGTTTGCATACCCAGAAGTTCTCGTGGCAATTCACAGATACATGTCTGAAGGCGAAACAGAACGTGCCAGGTCGATTTTCTACAAGTGGTTGCCAATAATTCGCTACGAAAACTCTGCTGGTGTGTCTCTCGCAATCAGAAAAGAAATCATGAAACGAAGAGGATTCGTCAGCAGAGCTGACGTTCGCCCACCGACACCGCCTGTCGGAGACGACACACTCGATGAGCTGACTGATCTAATGAACTCGCTCGATCTCAGCGTCGATTCGCTCTAGTCTGCGAGACAAGTCGCGACTGTCCGAATAAACTGGATTCGATGACTACCCCGACAAATCCGTCTGCAGAGGTTTTCTGCGCACACTGCGGAACCAAAAATACCCGCGGAATCTACGCGTGTTCGCGCTGCGGTGAACGAATTGTCGAAATTACTTCCGACACTCACTCACCCTTGGGCCTGGTTTCGTGTTCTCACTGTGGAAATGCGAACGAGGCGCGAGCTGTCTACTGCTGGGTTTGTAGGGAGGAAATGAATGATGCCGTTCGCATTTCGCCTACTCGAACGGTAGTTGAACGCGAACCTCAGCAAGTCGAGCAACAGTCACACACCCGAATGGCAGAACCAGAGCCTCCGGTTCTAGATAAAACACCTGCCGATCCGCAACCATCCGCTGAACATAATAGGCTCGAATACTCAAAATTCGATCCCACGGCATCACCTGGCGCTGATCCGCAAATCGAAAACACCTCCGGACTCAAGAACGGAGCGATACCGGCTGGGGTCCGCGGTTGGAACTGGGCCGCATTTCTTTTAGCCCCGATGTGGGGGATTTTTTCTGGTGTCCCGTACACAGTAATTCTGTTCGGAGCCTTCCTGTTACCTCCAGCACTTCAGTTCAGCCTTGTCGCCGCGGCGAGTGTATTTCTGGGCTTCAAAGGCAATGAGCTTGCCTGGCGCGGTCGAAAGTGGCGTTCTGTCGAACACTTCCGCGAATTCCAATCTAAGTGGACCAGCTGGAGCATCCGAATAACTATCCTGTTTGGGTTGATCTTCCTGTACCTGGCTATGACCAGTGGGAACAGCTAAACCTCGTCGGCTTCAACAGACGGACCGTCGCAACCAGGTCTACGCACCCATCCGTAACGACCTGCGTGACTTTTCACCAGTTGTTTGAACTGTGACTGGAAGTCTTCGTTGACTATCGGAGACGTGGTCATAATCAGGGCATCTTCCCCGTTGTCCGAGTAATACCGTCGGCGCAAGCCAACTTCCTGGAAACCGTACTTTTTGTAGAGTTCGATGGCAGGTGTGTTCGACTTTCTAACTTCCAGTGTCACTACTCGTGAACCGCGACCTGAAGCTTGCTCTATCGCGCTGATTAGGAGTTGTTCGCCAATCCCCTGCCGGCGCTCGGTCTCACGAAGCCCAATTATCACAACGTGTGCCTCGTCGAGTACAAACCAGAGACCAATAAACCCGGCGATGTAGTCGGCTGGCAATCTGGGGCGAGTCACACGGTCCAACACAAATTTGTCGAGATTGCGTTTTAGTCGAGCTAAAAAACTCTCATCTTCTAACTCGGCCTTTGTTGCGACAGCCAACCTGGGTCCAAGCTCTCGCTCTTCCTGTGTCCAGTCACGAACTGCAGTCAGGTACAGACCGTTCTCCCTCAGAAGGTCTCTCGAAATTCGGGTGACTGGAACCATACCGGGGAACGCTTCACGCTCGATGCTCTCCAGAACCAGTCCGTCATCGACACTCGCCTGTCTGATCGCGAACGGGTTCTGCTCAAGAGACTTGGCCTGTTCAGCCGATTCTTTGAGTTCGTCCTTGAGGTTGCCAGCTTCAAGATTTGCGAAGGCGGCAGCAAGCTTGTTGTCGGGATCGTTGAATGTCATTTACTGGGAGCGATGGTTTGGTCGTGCCGGATACAACCGTCAGGCAACGAGTGTATCGCGAATCCAAGAGGTAACCACACTCGCATAAATTGGGTAATAGATTCCACGCATTCCGGGTTGGGCTGCGCGATGCTTATAGGCTGTGAAAACCATCCGGGAGGAATCCAAACGGCTACGATAACCGCAAAACCCGTAGGAAAAGCAGCAGGCACTTCGTCGAGACCAGTCGAAGGCACCAATTCGATGGACGTATTCATGCGAATAACTCGCATGGCATTGCGCTACCGAGCTCGAATGGCCTTAGGGATCATCGCAATATTCCTCGCGTCGGCGTTTCAGCTTTGGATTCCTATTCTTATTGGTGATGCGGTCGACGCAGCCAAGAACCTTCTCGGTGACGGTGACATTGCTACTGACGATGCTGCCCGCGACGCTCTTGTTCTAACCGCTATCCTCCTGTTCGTAGCCTCTGTCGGTCGCGGATTATCTGCGATGTTCCAGAACTACATGGGTGAATCTGTCGGCCAGGCAATCGGTTACGAACTACGAATGCTGTACTACGAAAAGCTCCAGCGGCTTTCGTTCAGCTACCACGCCGGTGTTCACACCGGAGACCTCATCACTCGAGGAATTCTCGATGTTGAAGGTGTCCGTATGTTCGTACAGACAGCCCTGTTGCGAACAGTGTTCCTGGTCGTTTTGATCGGTACTGGAATGTACCTGATGCTGTCTGCCGACTTGTTCCTCGGTCTGATCAGCCTCAGCTTCGTACCGTTCGTTGCATGGCGAGCAACTGCAGCTCGACTCAAGTTGCGATATAACTGGTACGACCTCCAGGAAAAGCTATCTGCCCTTACGAAGGTAATGGACGAAAACCTCGGTGGTATCAGGGTAGTTCGAGCATTCGCCTCTCAGGACTACGAGATGCGAAAGTTTGACGAAGCTTCCAACGAAGCACTTCAGCTTGCGAACACTCAGGTTGGTGTTCGCTCGGCGAATATTTCGATAATGACCCTCGCCTTCATGCTGGCAATGGCGGCTGTACTTTGGGTCGGGGGGCAACGAGTCATCGATGGGGAGCTGAGTCCTGGTGAACTAACTCAATTCCTCGCATTCATGAGTATTTTGAACGCTCCTGTCCGTCAAATCGGAATGATGGTCAACGGTTACGCCCGGGGTTCTGCTTCGGGCGGTCGACTGTTTGCAGTCCTCGACATGGATCCCGAGATTCAGGACAAACCCGGAGCAAAAGACATCGAAATTTCTGGCGGCGTTCTCGAATTCCATGACGTGCACTTTGGATACGAGGGCGAGCACACCTTGAACGGTGTTTCATTCAAGGTTGAACCCGGTCACACAGTAGGAATTGTCGGACCTCCAGGTAGTGGTAAATCAACTATTGCTCACCTCGTGCCAAGGTTCTACGACCCTGTCAAAGGACACATCACGATTGATGGTCAAGACCTTCGAGACGTAACCCTGGACTCGCTACGAAAAGCTGTCGGTGTCGTAGAGCAGGACACCTTCCTGTTTACCGCCTCAGTAGAACACAACGTTGCATACGGTGACCCGTGGGCACCAGATGACCGTGTCGAGCAAGCAACGAAATATGCACAACTCGGTGACTACATTGACCGTCTACCACAGGGTTACAACACCATGGTTGGCGAGCGCGGTGTTTCTCTTTCGGGCGGTCAGCGACAGCGGCTATCGATTGCTCGATCGATCATGCTGAAACCACAGCTCATCGTTTTTGATGACTCGACTGCTGCGATTGATGCTGCCACAGAACAACGCATTCGTTCAGCGTTGCAAGAGATCACGAAAGACCGAGCAACCATCATCATCTCTCATCGGCTCAGTTCGCTGATGCACGCGGACGAAATCTTGTTCCTCGACGAAGGGAAGATTATTGAACGCGGGACTCACGAAGAACTGTTGGCATCGGGTGGTCACTACGCCGATCTCTACGAACTTCAAATTAGGCCAACCGATGATGCGAATCCTCTCGGAAACGAGGAGGATGCGTAATGGCAACTAAGACCAATCAGGAACGCAGCCACGAAATCCCGCCCAAGGCATCGGTCAGGCGGAGCAACGCTCAAGACGAGGAGTTCTTTGGAGAGGCCTTCAATGGACAGGTGATAAGCCGGTTCATGAAATACGTTGGCGCGTACAAGACCTTAATTTGGGTGGCCATCTTCGCCGTACTGGTCTTCACCGTTACATCTGTCGCGATTCCTCTGATTGTGCGTGATGTATTCGACCGCGCTCTGGTACCTGGAGAGTTCGACAGGGATGTACTAAGAAATCTCGTTTTCGTCTTCCTGGGTGCGGTGATATTCAACTACATATCAAACTATCTCCAGGAGCTCATTGTCGGAAGGGTTGCTGAGCGCATCCTCGTTGACATGCGGAGAGCAATGTTCCTGCACCTCCAGCGCGTGTCCCTTTCATTTATGGACAAAACCGAAATCGGTCGGATGATGTCCCGTCTGCAAGGCGACGTTGCTGCTCTCCAGGAGTTTTTGCAAACAGCAGTATTCGCAATTGGAGACTTCATCCTCCTGATCGGAATTATCGGTGCCATGGTATGGATGGACTGGCGATTGGGATTGATGACGCTTGCGGTCGTTCCGGCATTGTTCGTAGTAAGAATCATTTGGCTACCGTACGCTCGAAGATCATTTCTCCATGCTCGAATCACGTCCTCAATCGTTTCTGGAGCACTTGCCGAAAACATCAACGGTATTCGAGCTGTCCAGGGAATGTCTCGGGAATACGTCAATTACGACCTGTTCGACATTCGCGCTACCGACAACTTGCGAGCAGCTAACCGAGCATCAAAGTTCGGTGTCATGATGCTGCCGATTGTCGACACCCTGACCGGAGCTGCATTCGCAGTTCTGGTTGTCGCAGGTGGTAGCTTCGTCCTAAATGGGACAATAGAAGTCGGTGTGATGGTCGCATTCGTGCTGTTCATCCAGCGGTTCTTCGACCCTATCCGGGCTCTCACAATGCACTACAACGTACTGCAAAGAGCTATGGCATCCGGAGAACGTATTTTCGAAGTTATTGACGTTCCAGTCGAAATTCAAGACAAGCCAAACGCGGTCTCCCCTGAAGAAATTGATGGTTCGATTGAGTTCGAGGACGTAACTTTCGGGTACTTCCCCGACCAACCGGTTTTGAAGAACATCACCTTCAAAGTGAACCCGGGGGAAACGGTCGCACTAGTTGGTCCAACCGGTTCAGGAAAGACATCGACGACTTCACTGGTTCACAGGTTCTACGAAATTTGGGACGGCTCAGTAAAGATTGGCGGTCACGATGTTCGTGACATGACACAGGAATCTCTCGGAAAGCATGTTTCGATGGTGCTGCAGGAGCCATTCCTGTTCACAGGCACGATTTACGAGAACATCCGATACGCCAAGGAAGATGCAACCCGTGAAGAGGTTGTCGAAGCAGCACAGGCAGTTGGTGCGCACAACTTCATCATGAACCTCCCTGACGGTTACGACACCATGCTCGAACAGCGTGGTGGAAACCTGTCACTGGGCCAAAGGCAGTTGATCTCGTTCGCTCGTGCGATCGTTGCTGATTCAAAAATTCTCGTACTGGATGAAGCAACGGCAAGCATCGACTCTTACACGGAAATGTTGATTCAGCAGGCGCTTCAACGACTACTTGAAGGGCGCACTGGAATGGTGATCGCTCACCGCCTTGCGACGATCCGTGGGGCTGACAGGATTATCGTTCTACAGGATGGAAACATCATCGAGTCAGGCTCACACGACGAGCTCATAGACCTCGGTGGTCTGTATTCACGCCTGTACTCGATGAACTATGCATCGTTCGACGACATCCCTGACGAGCTGATTCAGCAGGCAGCGCAAGCTTCGGAAGACTCGGCAACTTAGAGGATCTCTAAAGAAGCTTGCCCTGATCTGCTTGCGGATCAGGGTTGGTTACCGTAATACCTACGTGACTGATCCCCTCTGGGGTTGTTTTGCGTCCTTGTGGCGTGCGAACGATAAAGCCTACTTTCAGCAGGAACGGTTCGACAACATCTTCCAGAGTTTGTTGGTCTTCATTCACAGTCGCAGCAAGCGCCTGAATACCTGCGGGTCCACCCTGGTAGTTCCTGGCTAGTGTGGTGAGATAGAGCCGGTCGAGCCGATCCAAACCAAGCTCGTCCACGCCTTCCATTTCAAGCGCCTCAGAGGCGACATCTTGATTTATCACACCCGAATATTTCACTTCAGCAAAGTCTCGAACTCTTCGAAGCAACCGGTTAGATATTCGAGGTGTACCTCGTGATCTTCGGGCAATCTCTAGTGCACCAGGCTCGTCAATTTTCACTTCAAGGATTCCAGCGGATCGCAACACAACCTGCGCCAGTTCTTCGTCCGAGTAGAAGTCGAGGTGGTAGGCAAGACCAAAGCGCTCTCGCAATGGAGCACTTAGCATTCCTGCTCGAGTAGTAGAGCCGATTAGCGTAAAAGGCTGTAATGGCAGGTTGATCGACTTCGCGAACGCTCCCGAGCCGGTCATAAAGTCGACTCTAAAGTCTTCCATTGCCGAGTACAAATATTCCTCGACAGCGTGTGACAACCGGTGTATTTCATCGATGAAAAGAACGTCGCCACGCTTGAGGTTCGAGAGCAACCCAACAACATCAGCAGGTCGCTCCAAAGCGGGACCTGATGTGTGAATCAGCTGGGAATCAAGCTCTCTCGCAATGATATGAGCAATGGTCGTTTTGCCAAGACCGGGGGGGCCGTGGAACAGTGCGTGGTCGAGGGTCTCACCACGCTTCTTCGCAGCCATAACAGCAATCGAAATGCTGTCGACTACAGCCCTCTGACCTACATATTCCTGGAATCGTTTCGGTCGAAGATCTCGGGTTAGAGCCTCTTCAGACTCGGTTTCAGTTGCAGCCAGGATTTCAGCTCTCTGCTCCAGGGCGCACTCTCCTTCGGAAATCTGAGCGTCGTCGCTGGTTGAACCAACTATTCGCTCTCGCCCTCCGCTATCTGAAGATGCTGTCAACTACCACCTCTAACCCGAGTCCGAACTATTCCTGATTCGACATTTGCGCTTTGAATACTTCACGCATCAGTTCCTGAACATCATCAACAACTTCAGGGTTCCGGCGTAATGCTTCCTCAACCTTATCCTGAGCTTCAGTCGGACGATACCCGAGCGTGACGAGCGCTTCGACCGCTTCCGAACGGGCATCCAATGGTGGAGCAGTATGACCCTGCTCGGTGATGCCAGCATCTTGAAGCAGTGCGGTAGCTGCAACCTTTCCGCGCAACGTTGCCACAATCTTTTGTGCCGCACGACTTCCGATACCGGGCAAACGTTGTAACGTTGCGTAGTCTTCTGTCTCGATTGCTGAAGCGATCGCCGAAACAGGAAATACCAGGGCTGCTGCTGCTTTAGCGGGACCAATTCCCTCGACCTGAATTAGCTGCTCGAAAAAATCTTTCTCACTGGGGTGACGAAAACCAACCAGCATCGGCTTCGGTTGGCGTTCTGTAACGTGGTAGTAGATCTCCAGGTCTATTTCTGAACCTTCGCGAATCCCGTCATTGGCAAGCGACTGTGAAACATAGGTTGGCAAACTAACTTCGTAGCCAACTCCGGCAGCAATCACTACTGCCTTCGCGGGCTCACGAGTAAGAGTTCGGATTGTTCCCTGGATAAAACTGATCATGAGTAGAAAATTTACTTCGAGGCTTGAATCGCTTCCATCGCTGGACTGCCTGACATGATCGCATGGCAAATCGCTATTGAAAACGCGTCAGCAACGTGCTCGTTTTTAGCTGCATCGGGAGTTCCAAGATGAGCTGCAACTGCTTGCTTTATTTGATCTTTGCTTGCGCGTCCTGATCCGGTCACAAGATTCTTGGCACGTGTTGGCTGATAGTTGAATACTGGCACATCGGCTTCTCCCGCTGCCATGACGGCAACACCGCGAGCGTGCCCCAAAAGAATCGCAGTTTTCACAAACCGGGCATGTGAGTGCAGATCTTCGATTGCGACTGCGTCTGGATGAAACTCGGCTATCACATCTCTTATCGCGGAATAAATCGTGAACAATCGCTGTTCCATCGGGACATCCGCCTTAGTGCGAACGACACCACCTTCGATCGTTGAATAACTCCGATCGCGTACTTCGATCAGACCGTATCCAGTGTTCGTTAACCCCGGATCAATACCAAGAATTTTCAATGGGTTTCCTTATTCGCGCTCGTCTCCGATAAATCGAGAGTCGGCTCAGATTCTCCTATCCCTAACCCTTTCCAATCCAGAAAGGGAATTGGACAAAATACTCGACTTATCGACCGGTGCGGCAATATTCCGACCGCAGTTTATGCGTCTCCCTATCTAAACACGAAGTTCAATTGACGATTGCGCCGCGCTTGTTAAGCGGTCGGTGTATCGTTAGCCTTCACACAAGCTGAAACCATCGACACTAAATTTGGATTCTTTTCAATTACATGCAGCCTTTCTACACAGAACAACAAACGATGTTGGCAACCACGGTGCGAGAGTTCGCAGCGAACGAAATCGCCCCCAAAGCGGCGGAAGTTGATGCTAAAGAAGAGTTTCCTTTCGAGCAGTTCAAAGGGCTCGCTGACCTGGGAATGACTGGGATGACAGTGCCTGCCGAATACGGAGGTTCCGAAGGCGATTATAGAGACTTCATGGTCGTGCTCGAAGAAGTTGGAGCGGCTTGCGGATCAACTTCGACCGTACTAATCACACATGTTTCACTAGGCTCGCAAACGATCTATCACGGTGGCAACGAAGAGCAGCGGCAACGGTGGCTGCCTTCGTTAGCGTCAGGCGAAAAGATCGCAGCGTTCGCACTCACCGAGCCAGCAACCGGCTCCGACGCCCTGGCCCTCGAAACAACTCTTACCAGGGACGGTGACGAGTACATTCTTAATGGTTCAAAACTGTTCTGTACTAACGGTGCTGTTGCCGACGTGTTCTCAGTCTTCACGAACCACGACAGAAATGCTGGGCACAAAGGTGTCACCGCAGTTGTAGTGGAAAAAGGGACTCCTGGATTCACCATTAATCCGCAGCATGGCAAGATGGGAATGAAAGGGTGTGCGACCGCTGAGCTTGTGTTCGACAACTGCCGAATACCGGTGAAGAACCGATTAGGAGAAGAAGGCGAAGGTTATCGGCTTGCCCTAAAAATCTTGGATTCCAGCCGAATCATGATTGCCGCACAGTGTCTAGGGCTTGCTAAAGGTGCACTTGATGCAGCAGTTTCTTATTCAAAGCAGCGCCAAACTTTTGGGCGACCTATTGCAACTCGACAAGCTCTTCAGTTCGCTATGGCGGATATGGCGACGGAACTCGATGCAGCACGTCTACTTACATACCGAGCTGCATCGCTGTATGACAATGGATTGCCTCATGGGAAAGAGGCAGCAATGGCGAAGGTTTACGCCTCAGAAGCTGCTGGGAGAATAGCGAGTAAAGCGCTGCAAATTCACGGTGGTGTTGGATACTTCAAGCCTTCAGCGGTCGAGCGAATTTATCGTGACCAGCGAGTTACCGAGATCTACGAAGGAACATCAGAAATTCAGCGACTTGTAATCTCCCGAGCAATTATCGGAGATCATTAAGGTCATTTAGAAGCCGATACGACTGAGAATCCACTGCACACGGGGCCGAACTCGTGCAGTCTTTTTGCGGCGATCTGAACAGCTTCCTCGTTGGCGTCGACCAGCACAAACTTCCGGCCGGTCTTCGCCGCCGCAACACCGGTGGTCCCTGACCCTCCAAAGAAGTCGAGCACGGTGTCGCCCGGGTTCGAGTGAACTTTGACAATCCTAATAAGAATCGCCAACGGTTTCTGAGTCGGATAACCAGTACGCTCTTTTGCGTTTGTTGGCACGATTGTCTGCCACCACACGTCGGTTGGAACTTTTCCGCGCTCAGCCTTTTCTTTTCCGACTAACTCAGGCGCCATGTAAGGAACTCGATCGATCGAATCGTAGTTGAACGTGTAGTCAGAAGAGTCAACCGCATACCAGAAGATCGTGTCGTGTTTCGATGGCCATCTTTTCTTGGAGCGACCGCCGTAATCGTATGACCAGATGATTTCGTTCATGAACGACTCACGCCCGAATAGCTCGTCCATAAGCACCTTACAGTAATGACTTTCACGCTGGTCGACATGCAGGAAGATCGAACCTGTGGTGGTTAGGACCCGTTTAGCTTCTATCAGGCGGACTCGTAAATATTCCAGGTAGTTGTCGAATGAATCTGAGTAAGAGGCGCTTCCCTGTTTTTCAGTCCGGTACCGACGCCCCTGAAAGCCGAACCTATCTCCATCGTCATCCTGAACAGTCTTCAGGCGGACCATCTTCTGAGTCTCGCCAGTATTGAACGGCGGGTCAATATAGACCAAATCTACCGTACCCGATTCGGTCTCACGTAAAAAATCTAGGTTGTCGGCAAGATGAATTGAGTTAGGAGTTGGATGTTTCAAGTTCAAAAAGATTCGAATGTGGCGGTAAACCCCAAATTAACACTGCTCCAGACAGATTAATAGTCATCTTTCTTTAAAAACCTGTGGTTATTGTTTTAGATACAACATTTTTGTTGCGGTCTAAAAGACTCGATATAAGTCGGAATTACAGACGTCTGGCAACATCAAATTCCAAGAAAAGGTCCTATTAATGGCTGATTCCAGCACACACCACGAGATTTACCGTCGTACTGACAGATACGCAGGTTGGCCGGCAAATTACGGAATGTGGTCATGGAATGACGAAATAGTCCTGGTTTTCACGTCAGGGTTTCCTGATCCGAACGGAGGATTCCACGCACGAGACCGCTCAAAACCACTGGAGACAATGCAGGCCAGAAGTCTTGACGGAGGTGAAACGTGGTCGGTTGCTGAGGCTCCACTTGCGTTCGGAATAGGTCTTGGCACTTACGAGCATATGAATAAACAGGTCATTGAGTCTTTTGATCCTGTGCGTTTTGAGATACCTGAAAATCTCGATCTCACCCATCCTGAATTTGCCGTGATGTGCGGTAAAACGGGGCTAATTGAAGGTGCAAAATCTTGGTTCTACACGTCGTATGATCGGTGCCATAAGTGGCAAGGACCGTTCGAGTTACCAATGTTCGGCCAACTCGGAATTGCAGCCCGCACCGACTGGCTAATCGACGGACCTACATCTGCGACGCTTTTGTTAACAGCGACAAAACCAGATGGTGGGGAGGGCAGAATTTTTGCTTGCCGCACCGAAGACGGTGGGAACAATTTCGAATTCATATCCTGGATCAACGACGCACCGACTGGTTACGACATCATGCCATCCTCTCTTCGGCTTTCCGACGGTTCAATTCTGACAGCAATTCGAAGTCAAGGTGCACAAAGAGACGACTGTTGGATTGATCTTTACAGGTCAAGAAACGACGCAAGGGACTGGGACTATGTTTCCAGACCGGTAGCCAGTACAGGCGATGGTGGTAATCCGCCGTCACTGGTCAAGCTTGAAGATGGTCGCCTAGTGATCACTTATGGCTCGCGCAAACCACCGTATGGGATTTTTTGTGTGATTTCGGAGGACGAAGGAGCCTCCTGGTCATCACCAATGTTGCTTAGATCCAGTAGTGGAAATCACGATATTGGATACACGCGCTCGGTACTGCGAAACGATGGCAAGCTTGTCACCGCCTATTACATCAACGATGATGGCGATGGCGAGCGATTTATCGAAGCAACGATCACAGAGTTTTGAGATGCACGATGCAGTACGTCGAATTTCAGTTGGCTCGATAGATTCGAAGGTCTGGTTACCCCCAACAGCGCAATGGGTGCGCTTTTGCTGCTGTTTGCAGCGCTTTTGTTTGTAAAATTTTGAAGTGATGCCCTGCACATCATCAAACTTTTACGTTAACAGCTAGCTGGGGCGTAAACTGGATGCAGGGAAGATTATTGCCGCAGTAGATGTTTTATCGCTGCGCAGCAGGAGTCCGAAGTGGCAAGCACGTTCAGACCCGGTCCTGGTGATCGCGTTGTTCGACGACCCCGAGAAGCAGAAATTGCCCCGATCCGTGCTCATATAGAGCCGCGCCGAGTCCCAATCCGCGGTGCCACCTCGCCAATGGTGTTGGTCTACAGTTTCCTGGGCGTCGCTGTTGCTGGAGCTCTGTTGCTTTCAATGCCAGCGATGAACTCCACCCACCACTTCATTTCTCCCATTGAAACCTTCTTTACTTCCGTTTCGGCCATGACCGGCACAGGTCTCGTCGTATCCGATACTCGCGAGTCGTTCACTGGACTTGGCCAGGCGGTTATTGCCGGGCTTATTTTCGTTGGCGGACTCGGTTTTATGACTGGTGCAGCGGCTTTGTTGTTCCTGACCGGTCGAAGGTCCAGCTTGCAAGGTCGAGTCGTTATCGGAGCAGGTCTTGACGACAGCCGCTTAGGTCGCGTTGCTGCCCTCGCGCGGAACATTGTCTTGATGGCGACCGTTCTTCAAATACTCGGGGCGGTACTAATTTTCGTTCGCTGGTATCTGGTTGGACCAATCTGGCAGGGATTGTCGTTTGGTGAAGCGATCTGGCAGAGTGTTTTCACTTCAATATCCTCGTTCAACAACGCCGGATTCGACATCATTCCGGACGACGTTGTCGGTGGAAGTAGCCTGATCGGGCTGGCGTCCGATACGCCCACGTTAGTGATTATTGGGGCACTGATACTCGCGGGATCGACAAGCTATGCCGTCCTCGCAAACGTAGTCACAACACGAGGTTGGCGGCGACTCACTCTCGATACCAAGGCGGTACTGGTAGGTATCGGAATAATGCTGTTTATCGGTTTCGTGGCGTTTCTCGCGGCCGAATGGAGCAACCCGAACACCATTGGTGATGAACCCGTAACCGGAAAACTCACTCACAGTGCATTTCACACGGTCAACCGAACTGCCGGATTTTCAACTGTCGATTACGGTCAGCTCCGCGCATCGAATACTGCAGTTACCAGCGCGTTGATGTTCATCGGAGGCGTTTCAGCTTCGACGGCCGCGGGCATCAAGGTGAACACACTTATGGTGATTGCCGTTGCGACTTACGCTATTCTCGGCGGTCGACAACGGGTGAGCATTTTCGGGCGAGTTATCCCCGGAGTGAATGTGATGCGAGCGTTTACCGTTGGTGCGACAGGCACGCTCGCAATCGTGATGCTGATCATGGCGTTGTTTGTAGTTCAGCCCGACCTAGACTACAAGTCAGCAGTGTTCGAGATCATCTCCGCGTTCGGAACCGTCGGTTGGTCAGAGGGGATAACGCCACGTCTGAACGAACCAGCACTGGTGGTCGTCTCGGTCGCGATGTTCGTCGGGCGATTCGGTCCCTTGACCATTGCCCTCTTCATGGCGGGACGTGAAAAAGATGACCTCGTGAGGTACCCGACTGAACGGATTAGGATCGGGTAAAACCTAAAGTCCGTCCCAGGCTCTTTCATAGGCAGCGATGATTTTATCGGTCATAGCGTTGAAATCATCATCGATTACCTGCCGACCTGGATCTGAGTCGTACCAGTCGACGATCTCTTTAGCGCCGTGTTCGTAAGGAACCGTGCACATGAACTCCGGTGACACTCGTTTGATCTTTGTGTTGTCGAAAATCATGCTGGCTGTCTTGTCTCCAAGAAGCCCATCGCCCCAGCTTTTGTCGAAAGCGGTGATCAGGTTAGATGGCACGTGAACGATATCGAGTTCATCAACACCAGCTGCCCTAGCGGTGATTTCATGAAGCTGGTTCCAGGTCAGGAGTTCGTCTGAAGTGATATGGAAGGCTTCACCGATTGCCCGGTTGTTTCCAAGCAAGCCGACAAAACCCTTCGCGAAGTCAGTATGGTGCGTGTAAACCCAGATTGATGATCCGTCGCCGTGAATGAGGATCTTTTTACCTTTGCGCATACGGTCTACGACCGACCATCCGCCCTGGAAGGGGAGCATTGTTTTGTCGTAAGTGTGTGATGGTCGCACAACCGTGAAAGGGAACCTGTCTTCCCGGTATGCCTTCATCAGGCGCTCTTCACTTGCGATTTTATCCTGCGAGTATTTCCAGATCGGGTTGTAGAGCGGTGTCGACTCCGTGACCGGCAAATTCACAGGCGGGGTCTGGTAGGCCGATGCAGAGCTAATGAAAATGTATTGTGCCGTTCGACCAGTAAAGAGCTCAATGTCGGTTTCGATGTGTTCGGGTGTGAAGGCAATGAAGTTAGCAACTGCGTCGAAACTATGATCGTCAATTGCTTTTCTAGCCGACTCCTTATCTCGAATGTCGCCATTCAGGATCTTCGCTTCTGGTGGAGCCGGACGCGAAGTAGTTTCGCCACGGTTCAGCAGGTAAACGTCGTGTCCTTTTTCGACAGCTAGAGCTACGCAAGCCGAGCTGATTTTGCCGGTGCCACCAATAAAGAGAAGTTTCATAATTTCAGTCCTGGATCGTCCAAGATCACTCCAACCCCAACTGTTACAAATACAATCTGACCAACAATGGACATATTTTCTAAATACCTGCCACAGCCTATTTCAACCGAGTTGGTGTGGGAGGCAGCGGTCGATGTGAACAATAAAGAACCGCTCGGGATCGGCCCCCTGGGTGAGCGATCGATCGTGAGAATAACAGGGGGCAGGTTCCAGGGTGGACCAAACTACCCTTCTTTTTACGGGAAGGTTCTTGCAGGTGGTGCAGACCGCCAACTAGTACGCCCGGATGGCGTTACAGAACTTTCGGCGATTTACGAAATGGAAGTTCACGACGGAACAGTGATTTCTATTGCTAATCAGGTTCTCGTTGACCCTTCTCCGGCTTCCGGTCGATACGCGATGTCACGCATCCAGGTGACGGCACCACGCGGTGAGTGGGATTGGCTGAACAGGAAAATCATCCTGGGCACATTACAGTCGGCACGCCCAGAATTGGACAGCGTGATAATTCGCGGTTGGGTGGTGGACACGGTTAGCCAGGACTAATCACCGCCCCACATCAATGGTCGGTGGAAGAGCGTTGAGTTCATCGATACTAAAACCGGCAATCGATTTGTACTTTGCCGCGTGCCTGGTAAGGTCACCGACATCAACGACATCCCCGATACGCTCAAACTGTCCACCGCAGCTATCCTCGACCCATTGCATCACCGCGTCTGGTCCCTCTCCCCTGTTTGCCAGGACGATGTTGCACGCAGTTGGCAAGACTTCAGACTCGTATCTGGTCAACGCCTCGGGGGACACTCCATTATCCATGAAGGCTCTTCCCAGTTTGCGTGCATCTACTATCGCTTGGCTGGCCCCATTTGAGCCGACCGGGTAGGTCACGTGCGCAGCATCCCCAATCAACGAAACTCGCCCGTGCTGCCAGGTGTACAGAGGATCCCGATCTACCATCGGGTACTCGAACACTTCAGCGGAGGAAGTTATAAGTTCTGGAACATCTATCCACTCGAATTTCCAGTCTTCGAACTCCGGTAGAAATTTATCTGTGCTAACAACACTGTTCCAGTCACCAAAACTCTGGTCAGTATCGGAGTTAATTTCGAGTTCCGCAATCCAATTGATCAGACTGAGACCAGTCTTTGGGTCAGGCTCCTGAATTGGGTAGGCGACAAATCGTTGAGTGTCATGCCCGATCATGACCATAGTCGCCCCGGTCCGCCAAGCCGTTCCAAAACTCATCCCGCGCCACATCACTCGACCGTTCCATATTGGTGGACCTTCGTCGGGAACCATTTGCGAACGAACAGAAGAGTTAATTCCATCTGCACCGATCAAAATCTTGCCTGATACAGATTTAGATTCGCCGTCTCGGCTTACCAGTTGAACCTGCACCTCATCAGCGGAATTTTCGTATCCGACAACCTTCCAACCAGTTTGTACCGCATCCTGCCCGGCTCTGCTGATCAACTCCCGGTACAGAACCTTTTGTAGTTTCCCGCGGTGTAAAGAGTATTGAGGCCACTTGTACCCGGCCTCGACTCCCCGTGGTTCGCTCCAAATTTCTAGTCCAAACTTGGAGAACATTGCGAATTCTTGAGTTGGGATTCCTACCTCGGCGAGAGAACCGGCGAACCCCATTTCCTCCAGCTCTCTTACTGCGTTGGGTTGAACGTTAATTCCAAGCCCGAGCGGTCGAATTTCTCTGGAAGTTTCAAATACCTGGAACGGCACCCCGATTTGATGACAGGTCAGAGCGAGAGACAACCCACCAATCCCTCCACCCGCGATGAGTACGGTCACTGGAGGTCACCTGCAAACAGTTCTAGATTCAAACCAGTTTCAGAATGCAAAAAAATCATTCTTCGCTGAAAAATTCTTTGACTGAGGACGAAAAATCTTCAGGTTGTTCATCGTGAATGGTGTGTCCAACGCCCGGCCACTTCTTCAACCTCGCGTTCGGCAGCAATCCCATGGCTTTTTCAGCCTCGTCATCGTCGAGCACACCGCCTGCGCTCGGATCAGCCTGCATTAGCAGTGCCCTGGAAGTAGCTGTGGAAAGCTGACCTTCCACATCCCAACCAACGACCGCACTTCCGTTCGCAGTCATTTCCAGGAGGTTCGGATCCATTTGGAGCCAGCCTGTCGCCCGCTCAATGGCAGCTTCTTCTGACTGCACTTGTGGCCTTGCCATAGGCACCAAATCATCGACAGTTTTGGCTTTTTTCAGGGCTTCGACTCTACTGTTAAACCTGTCGCCAGCGTGATCCCCTGGACGAAGGTGATTGAACAGAGGTGGGTCTGAATAAACAGCGGCGATTACATCATCTGGCATCAGTGACGTCGCCGTGACGGCGGTCGTTGCGCCAAGAGAACTTCCCACCAGGTAAACCGGTTTTCCAATGTAGTCACGTGCAAGCTTCAGCACATCGGAGGCGTACTGGTCCCGGTGATATTTACCGTGGACGTGTCCTGATTTGCCGTGCCCTCGAAGGTCTATCGCCAGACAATGGAATTCCGGGGTGAAGTAATCAAGAATTGCCGACCATCTTTGCCAGACGCTTGTGATGCCATGGATAAAAATAATCGGCGGTCCGTTGTTTTCGAACTCGGCAACGTTGATTTTTACGTCACCTACGTCGACCAGGTGCTCTGTGTAATTCATTTTTCTTCAAATCCCCGGTTGGAGCCTAATATGCGGCGGAATATTAACACCAAGAGGCTGCGAAAATCAGGGATTCCAGGGTATTTACGCTGATCTGAGAATTCTCTCGGCGATGGTGTCGATGCCTGAGTTGGGAAGATGGGATATTCCGGGTATTCCAGGATAGTTTTCACCGACGAAAAATCCACGCCCGGCAGCCTTCAGCATGTCGGCATCTCCGCCTGACTCACCGACGGCGAAAACTCGGTTTCCTGGCAAGTTATTTTCGTGAGCAAGTTGCACAAGAAAACCGGCTTTTTCTTCTGGAAATACATGGGTGATTTCTCCCGTGTCCCAGTCGAGATCGGTACCTGTGAACTCGGAGACTCCTAAATCGGCGGCAACTATCCCGACTCCGAATTTCCAGGTCATGGAAGATACAGCGACCAGGAATCCAGCTTCTCCTAAGTAGCCGACGCCGTCGTGAGCACCCTTAGCCCACACGACCGACGGCAGGAATGACTCGACCGCTGCGCGTCCTGATTCGAAGTACCAACCAGCCATTTCTTCCCGTGCTTCGTTGACCGTTGGATTTCGAGACGAACTGCCGATGGCTGTTTGCGCACCGGCGTTTCGCTCAAGCCAATCCATCCGTTCCGACTTGCCGATTTGAGCGGCAATAAGGTCCCAAACGGTCTTTTCTCGAATTAATGTGCCGTCGCAATCAAATACGACGAGGCCTTGGTAATTCACAGGGATGCTCAACTCCCCGATCTATGTTCTGCGTTTTTCACGCGCTCGGTGATACTTAAAACGGTTTCGTGAGGCGTAAATTTGATCATGAGCACCAGCGCTATGACTATGACCGCCACGTCGTCGATGTAACCGAGGACAGGGATGAAATCCGGAATTATGTCGAATGGCATAGCGAGGTACAGCCAAAGTAGAACCGGCACAAATTTGACCGTCTTAGGCACGTTCGAATCTGTTGCCATCAACTTGAAAAATCTGAGTTTCTGTCGAGTTGTCAAACTCAAGACTCCCGCGTAAGGATCTCGTGCCTGCAAATATTTCGACAGAAAATACGTCGAAAATGTGAGTGCTGCCGCTGCGATTACCGCAGCAATTATCAGAAAAGGCCAATTCACATCTTCACCAACAATTAACTCTCAACAACGGAAATCAGCAATACCTACCTGCTGGAATTCAGTTCGACCGCTTTTTTGAGAAGGTCGGCAAATCCAGGTTCGTCCAGGGAATCGCCTTCGAAAAGATCGATCGCCCGCATCGTATTTCCGCCCATCGAACCGTTGAATAGTTTCCTGGGATCATCAAGCTTCGCGCCTTTCGCAAACGTCAACTTGATCTTGCCTTTGAATCCTTCGCCGGTACAAATGATTCCGTTTAGGGACCACACAGGAACTCCGTCAGGGTTGCTTGGTTTGCGCCACTTGATCTCCTCCAGCACATCCGGGAGTGTGTCGCAAATCACCTTACGAGCCTGCGTTAGAAGCTCAGCCTGCCACGGTTCGTTTTTGTTGATCAGCTCTTGTATTTCATCTCGCTGAGATTCGCTCATGTAGGTGTTCTCTCGTTTTTATAGCAGTGAATTAGACCCTCGGTTTGAAAGATATGCAGAAGTTAGCACGTCGGCACCGATGTAAATAATTACTTGTAACTCCAGTCGAAAACCGAGTACGAATCTAACCTGTATCTAGCGTTGATTTCAGTTTGCAGCCCGGTCACCGAGGTGAACAAAAACCATTTCGGGGTCATCCGGGTCGAGGTGTTTTAGCGTTCCGCTGTGACGAGAAGAGATCGTCATGAATTGATCGAAGAATCGCCTGCCACCATCGACCCGAAGACTGAGCGTATTAGCGACTTGACGAGCGATCTAATCGAGTGGTTAGAGGAAGCTACGAAGGTCGTTCGGATAGAAATAACTCGTAAAGCCAAACCAGACTCGGAGTAACACGCATCCACCCGAAGCAAGTAGAACCTAGCCACGTAAACATTTGCTCACATACGTACGTGCGCGTACTCTTAATCGCTGTGTGTCTTACGTTTTAGGGCGCGCGCTGTCCTTTGAATGGGGATTTGGGTCGGATGATCTACAACGTTGCAGGGCTTTTGACGGGTAAGCTCGGAGATAGCCAGCAGCATGAAATTGAGAACGAAACTCTCGTCATTGACGGGCACGAGTTCACAAAGATCAGCGGTCCGGTCGACTTGATGAGGACTGACCGTACTGTGCTAGTCACTGCAGAATTGAAAGCATTGACGCATCAGGAGTGCAGCAGGTGTCTGATCGATACCAAACTGCCTGTGAGCGTAGATTTTGAAGAGGAGTTCACTCCACTAAACGCCGACCTGGTTGACGGTCCATATAACCGCAGCGAGGACGAATATGAGGGTTATGACCCGGCGCTAATAGTGGACGAGCAAAATTCCCTGGACATGACACTGGCGTTAGGCCAGGCCCTTCTGGGAGCAATGCTGATTGCGCCCGTTTGTAAGGACGAATGCTTAGGGATTTGCCCAACTTGCACAGTAAATCGCAACGAAATCCAGTGTTCTTGTGCCAAAAGTACTTCAGACCCGCGATGGACAGCACTTGCAGGTTGGTTGGAAAAAGGCGCAGAATCCACAAATTGATTTTTGGGCAACAGCCCAACTGAAATAGATATGCCACCACTTCCTAAGAAAAAACACTCCCGAGCCCGCAAGGGAAACCGAAACGCACACAACGCGATTAAATTGCCGGCGCTTTCCACATGTCCATGTGCTCGAGGTATCACGATCCAGCCCCACGTGGCTTGCCCGGAGTGTGGAAACTTCAAGGGTCGCACGATGCCAGGTAACTGGCCTCAAGTGAACCTTCTCGAACAGGTGCGAGCGGCAGCTCCCGCAGCATCTAGCAACGACAAGGCCGAGTCCTAGTCCCATCCGACTAGCTGAGCAGGGGAGTCGCTCAATATGACCACTGAGACTGCATCCAAAATCGCCTTTCTGTTCCCGGGCCAGGGTTCCCAGGCCGTTGGAATGGGTAAAGACCTTTACCTGAACTCAATCGCAGCACGCGATGTGTTCGATGAAATTGACGACACACTAGGTCGCAAGCTCTCGACCCTCATGTTCGATGGTCCTGAAGACGAGCTCCGACAGACCGAGAACACCCAGCCAGCCATCATGGCTACTTCCGTTGCAGCATGGCGAGCAATGGAAGAGGCTACCGGCATCATGCAGGTGCCGAACGCAACCGCAGGCCACAGCCTCGGTGAATATTCAGCTCTCGCCGTTTCTGGCGTTCTCAGCATTAGCGACGCAGTAAAGCTCGTTCTTGAGCGAGGTCGGTTGATGCAGGGCGCATGTGAAGAGCGACCAGGCGGAATGGCAGCAATCATCGGTCTTGATGAAATAACTGCCGAAGAAATCTGCCGAGAGTCGGGCGCGGAAATGTCGACTATCAACACCGCCGAGCAGATCATTCTCGCCGGTGACCACAAGAGCCTCGCAATGGCTATCGACATTGCAAGCGCACGTGGTGCCAAGAAAGCTATCCCGCTGGTTGTAGGTGGTGCTTTCCACTCAGGTCTTATGAGCCCTGCTCAGGAAGGCTTGAACGCAATGATCGATTCCCTGAACTTTCACGACCCGCTGGTTCCGCTGGTAGGTAACGTGACTGCCAAGTCGCTGAAGACTGCCGACGAGGTGAAGGAAGAGCTACGACTCCAACTCACTTCCTGCGTTCAGTGGAACAACACCGTGAAGTTCATGCTTGCCGAAGGTATTACCGAGTTCTACGAAATCGGCCACGGCAAGGTGCTTTCCGGCATGGTGAAGCGAATCGACCGCGGCGCGAAGATTCAGAACATTGGCGATTTCGCTGGTGTTCTCAACTACGCAAGCGCAAGCGCTTCCTAAGTTTTCGAACGCCCATCTGGACAAGTTAGTTAGCCCAAAATTTTGCACAAGCACGACACAGGGACTGACTAACTTTGTCCAAATCAGGCTCCGATTTCGCACAGCACGAACCAGATCGGCTCGATGAATTAATCGAGGGCGAACCTGTTGGCGAAAACGATCCTGCCATTCGAGGAGGTCGCTCCGGTGCTCGGGCTGCTGTAGTCCAGGCACTGTACGAGTCAGACGCTTCGGGGCACCCGGCACGCGCTGCAGTGAACCGTCTTGTGCTGGAACGGGAGTTGAGCTCGGGCGACACCGAGTTTGCCCTAGGTCTTGTAGAGGAATGCGAGTCGGGCCGTAGCGATTTGGACAAGCGCATAGCCAAAGCCGCTTCCCAGTACCCTACCGACCAGATGTCGCTCGTCGATCGCAGCATTTTGCGTGTCGCGCTTGCCGAGCTAAACATGCAAGATTCTGCACCTGAGAGGGTAATTGCCAACGAGGCGGTAGAACTAGCCAAGCTATTTGGGTCAGACTCGTCGCCAAAATTCATCAACGGAGTGCTCGGCGCTCTGCTAGGATAGTCTGCCGTTCGACCAGTTATTTGGTCGACAACGATTAGACAAATTAGTTTTGAGCGGGATTGGCATTCCGCACGACCTTCTCTGGGGGGGTTGAAGTAAATGGCCAGTGTGTTGGATCGAGTCCGCGACATCGCGGCCGACAAGCTTAGTGTCGACGCATCAGAGGTTTCTGCAGAGTCGTCATTCACCGAAGACCTGAACGCTGACTCGCTCGACGTTGTTGAGTTGATCATGGCGATTGAAGAAGAGTTCGGTTCAGACGATGCTCCTCTCGAAATCTCAGACGAGGACGCAGAAGGTATCAAGACAGTTCAGGACGCAGTGAAGTACCTGAACGATCGTGGTATCACCGACTAAGAGTCTCGCTCAAGCGACTGACCGCACAACCGCAATTATTTGCACTTGGGTTGTGCGGTTTTTTGTTGCCAGTTTTTAAGTAACGTCCCGAGTAGATATGCGTTATTGATGGTGTGATAACTTTCGTTCGGAATTACAGCCGCTTCTGTTGAATTGACCACTACACCTGACAACACCTGGAACACTGTCGACGAAATCGCCGACGCTGTTCTCGCTTGTACGAACTGTCGGCTGCACGAGAACCGCACGAACGCCGTGCCGGGTGACGGATCATCGGTCGCGAGCATTTTGATCATCGGTGAGGGACCTGGCTTCAACGAAGATCAGCAGGGATTTCCGTTTGTGGGTCGTTCAGGGAAGTTGCTGGACGAGCTGCTGGCTCAGGTGCCTCTATCGCGTAAAGACGTTTTCATCACTAACGTTGTGAAGTGTCGACCGCCCGATAACCGTGATCCATTGCCTGACGAGGTGGCTGCGTGCGAACCCTACTTACAGCGCCAGCTAGACCTGATAAACCCTAAAGTAATAGTGACGCTCGGACGTCATTCCTTACTTCGTTACTACCCTGAAGGTAGAATTTCCAAAGACCACGGAAGAATAATCAAATTAGAAGACCGGGTACTGTTCCCGCTTTACCACCCGGCAGCCGGACTGAGAAACCCGGCAATAAAGAAAGACCTGCAGGAAGATGTAATGCGACTTCCTGAGGCAATTCGAGAAGCACTCACATTGGGAGCATCTCGACAGCCAGAGGCTGAGGTTGTTCCCGAACCAACAGTGCCGGCAAACCCGGCTCCTGATGCCTCACAAATATCTGAACCAATTATCGAAAACACACAATCTGAAAATGAAGGAGATCAGCAGCTAGGACTCTTCTAGGTCCCCAAGGGATTTTTGGAAAAACGTATCGACGAAAGTCTGATTTAGACGTCAGGCTCAATTGGTGCGGTCGCGTCTTGCTGCCGAACTTATGACAACCAAAGCAACCGATGCACCATGGGTGCGCGTCATTCCGCTTGGTGGACTTGGCGAAATCGGAAAAAACATGATGGTCATCGAGACGGTCGATGACATCGTGGTGATCGACGCTGGAGTTTTGTTCCCTGAATGGAACATGCCGGGTATCGATGTCGTTATCGCCGACATGGACTACCTCGAGGAAAACTCCGACCGGCTCCGCGCACTTCTTATAACTCACGGTCACGAAGACCACATTGGCGCAGTCCCGCACCTACTACAGCGAGTAGATATTCCCGTTTACGCCCCGCCAATGGCAGAAGCCTTACTGCACGAAAAACTCCGACAGGCTCGCATGCGTGAGCAAGCAGACCTGCGAATCATTCACGCCGGTGAGCAGCACGAGATCGGCGACCTAACAGTCGAGTGGTTCAACGTATGCCACTCGATTCCAGACTCCATGGGAATCGCTATCGACACTCCTGCGGGAATGGTCGTTCATACCGGTGACTTCAAGATCGACAACGCGCCGGTGATCGGTAATCCGACGGATTTGGGCGTTCTCGGCGATATTTGCCACGACGGTGCGCTGTTGTTGATGGCAGATTCGACCTACGCAGAGGAAGAGGGTTATTCAGCTTCCGATCGTGAAGTTGTCGAAAACCTTCCAAAGCTGATTGCCGACGCACCCGACCGAGTAATCATTTCCAGCTTCGCATCGCAAATCGCTCGAATCCAAATTGTCGCGGACGCCTGTGAGGCTGCTGGGCGAAAACTCTGTGTTCTCGGTCGAAGCATGTTGAACAACACCAAGATTTCTCGCGAGCTTGGGCACCTAGACATCAACGAAGACCTGCTAATCACCGCGGCGGAAGCAAACAGCTTGCCGGGTAACAAGGTCGTGGTGTTAACAACCGGCAGCCAGGGCGAACCTCGTTCAGGTCTTGTGCGAATGTCACGGTCCGATCATCGCGAAATAAGAATCCAGGACGGCGACACAGTAATCATGTCGGCGAGCACAATCCCCGGAAACGAAGTACCAGTAAACGATTCAATCAACGACCTGGTTCGACTTGGTGCGAAGGTAATCACAAACAGTCAGACTCGCACGCACGTACCCGGTCACGCTCGCAAAGAAGAACTTCGAATGATGCTCCACGCGGCACGTCCGAAGTACTACGTTCCAATTCACGGCGAGTACCGCATGCTTCAAACCAACGCTGATCTCGCTGTTTCGGCAGGTCTTGAGCCAGAGAACGTGTTCCTACTCACAGACGGTGACGTACTTGAGCTCGACCGACATTCTGGCGAGGTCGTAGACCGCATCGACGCCGGTCACATTTTTGTCCATGGACTCGGTATGTGGGACGAATCAGGCAACGTAGTCGTTGAGCGACGATCCCTCTCGCATAACGGGGTTGTTACGGTGGCCTTCTCCCGGGATGCCGCAGGCGGTTCTCTTGTAGGCCGCCCAAAAATCGTTTCTGTAGGTTTCGTCCATACTGACGACGATGGGCTGATGCGAGAAGCCGAAGATGCGTTATTCCCGGTTCTTGACCAGACTTTGAGCAAAGCAATAGAGTGGGGGGACCTCGAAAACGTAGTAAGAACTACGGTTGGTAGCTTCCTCGGCAAGAGAACCAAGCGCCGGCCGTTGATAGTCATAAGCGCGATTGACGTCTAAGAAGCAGGCAACAAAGCCAAAAGTCAGTTTTGGATTTCTCGGTGGAATCGGGAAACTGTTCCGCGCTCTTTTTGTTCTTCTCGGAACGGCGATTGTTGCAGCACCTGCCCAACTCTGGTTCGTAGTAGCAGTCGCGGCAATCGCCGGTGTCGCCTACCTGTTTTTCGAGGAAGAATCAGGAAAACTCGTTGGCTGGTCGGCTGTACCGCTCGGTCTGTGGCTCGTAGTCACTCTGTTCTTACTCCTTTTTATGCGTCAGGTGGCGTTCGGGAACCGGCGATATGTGGTCGCCAGCCTCGCGTTCATGACCGCGATATCCGGGGGGCTCGGTATCTTCTACGCCCCGCTTGGTCATTTCAGTGGTGACACGTTAGGCGGTGACGTAGGAATGGTAATTTCTCGATACCCTTTCGAGTGGAACCGATTCGACGCAACTCTCGCCGACTACGGACTCGCCTGGATTCGAATAGCTGCACTGGTGGCTATAGCGGCCGGTGTCGGATCACCGTCAGTCTCGAAGAAGGCGGCCGGCTTCATCGGATTCGGCGTTATCACTACGTGGTCGATGTTCGTTTCTACGTTGCAGTCTTTTGGCAGTTGGTACTCCGAGCGACGAAAGCAACGTGCGGCCGACAAAATGCGTCAGCGCGAAGAAATGGCTGCATACGAGGCAGACCAGGCAAAGCAAGCTGCCGCTGCCAGTGTTGATACTGTTCCTCAGTCAACCGGCATGAACTCCATCGCGACTGAGGTGGATCGGAGGGCTCCAGAATCGAACACTAATTCTGAACTCGCGAAATCAGTAGAACGTCTACCAGAAGACCCGGCAACCCCGATAACGGTCGCCTATCCGACACCTTCCGAGGTAGAAGAAGCAGAGGAAGCGGATTTACCGGCACCTGACTATTCGGCTGCTTATAAATACCCGTGGCATTTACCAAACCCAGAAATGCTGTCCATCGCTGAACCGGGTGGAATTAGCCAGGACGAAATCACCGAAACAAGCGGCCATATCGAAGAATCGCTTGGTCAGTTTGGGATTGATGTCAGCGTCGACCAGGTGTGGAAGGGTCCGACGGTCACAATGTACGGTCTCTCGCCGGGCTGGAAGGGACGATCTGAAGATAAGTCCGGTCAGCGAGTAAGAGTCGACACGATCCTGAACCGCGAAAAAGATATTGCCCTCGCGTTAGCTTCACCGAATTTGAGATTCGAAGCCCCGGTACCCGGCAAATCTATGGTCGGAATCGAGGTCCCAAACAGGAAGGCCACCCAGGTCACGCTTCGCTCTGTCATGGACGACCCGGCATGGGACAAATTCTCGGAAACCGCCGCACTGCCCGTCCCTCTTGGACTCGGAAGCGGGGGAGAGCCGGTGATGGCGGATCTAGCTCGCATGCCGCACACTCTCGTAGCCGGGTCTACTGGATCAGGCAAGAGCGTGTGCATGAACACGATCATCACGGGCCTGATCATGACGAAGACACCGCTCGAGCTTCGCCTTGTGATGATCGACCCCAAGCGTGTAGAGCTAACCCCATACCAAGGAATTCCGCACCTCTACACACCAGTAGTGGTCGAAGCCGACCGAGCAGTCGTTGTGCTGAAATCGCTTGTGGACGAAATGATGGGACGCTTCCGCCAACTGGAACAGGCCGGCGTGAAGAACATTTCCTCGTACAACGAGAAGGCTACGGAAAAGATGCCTTATCTTGTCCTGCTTGTTGACGAACTCGCAGACCTGATGCTGACAGCGGCGGGCGAAGTAGAGCGTCTACTTGTGCGCCTCGCGCAATTGGGACGAGCCACCGGAGTTCACCTGGTTGTTGCTACACAACGACCGTCAGTCGACGTCGTCACAGGCCTCATTAAGGCCAACTTCCCATCGCGAATCTCGTTTGCGGTAATGTCTCAGATCGATTCTCGAACAATTCTCGACGCAGTGGGAGCTGAAAAGCTTCTTGGTCGAGGTGACATGCTGTACATGCCAATCGACAAGCCGAAACCGTCGCGTGTTCAAGGAGCGTTCCTAAACGACGCAGAAATTGAAGGCGTCGTAACCGCGTGGCAAAACATGCACGCACCAGCGTTGCCTGAACTGCAAATCACCTTCGATGAGGCAGGATCTGATCTGGACGGCGGAAGCGGATCGCCTTCAGGCGACTCATTGTTCGATCAGGCAGTAAGTCTTGCAAGTTCCCAAAAGACGCTGTCCGTATCGCTACTCCAACGTCGATTGCGAATCGGATATCCGAGAGCTGCCCGCCTCATGGACGAACTCGAGGACGAGGGCATTGTTGGTGCCGGCGAACCAGGAAAACCGAGACCAGTTCTCTAGTTGCTTTTCAACTCCCGTAACCTCGAGCAACGTAAACTTACGTAATTGGCTACTAAGCCAACGGCGCGTTTAACAGGTCCAAGCAGGCGCTCTTGCCAGACAACATCACTCCCCTATACCCGGACGGTGAAGAGCCAAATACCAACGGTTCTCAGCCTGACGCACCCGGACTGAATCTCGAAACTCTTCGGGATAGCTGTCTGTACTGCGGTGCGAATCTTGCAGATTCAACCCAATACCGCCGTCTGCGCATTTGTCCGATATGCGGATATCACTACACCATCTCGGCACGACGGCGAATAGCGACCGTCGCCGATGAGGGCACCTTCAAGGAAACAAGTAAGTGGATCCAGTCCCTTGATCCACTCGAATTTTCACCACGCGTTTCATACAGGGTTAGGCTCCTACAGGACCAAACACGAACGGGGCTTTCCGAAGCTGCTGTGACAGGAACCTGCTCGATTGGCGGCACACCTGTTGTCATCATCGTTCTTGATTCAAGCTTCCTAGGTGGGTCAATGGGTGTTGTGGTAGGTGAAAAAGTAACGCTTGCACTTGAATTAGCTGCTCGAAAGAAACTGCCTTGTGTCGCTATGGTCACATCCGGCGGAGCTCGCATCCAGGAAGGTGTGCTTTCGCTAATGCAAATGGCAAAAACGACGCTGGCTGCACGTGCGTTGCGAGAGCGTGGACAGCCGTTCATCGTAGCGCTTAGCAACCCTTCGACTGGTCAAGTACTCGGCAGTTTCGCCTCTATGGCAGACATTATCTTTTCCGAGCCTGGGGCGCACATCGGATTCGCCCCTCTTGCTGATCTGCGAGAGATCGAAGGTAAAAAGCTCTCGGAGCAGCACACTGCCGAGGCTTACCTTGAGCGGGGTCACATAGACGCTATTGTCGAACGTGACCGGATGAAACATGAGCTGGCCTCTGTACTTGACTTGATCTCACCGGAGTTCAAGTTGTCTTCGTCGCGGAGGTACAGCGTAGATCAAATTGTTGCTAGCCCACGAGAACCGTGGGAGATGGTGCAACTAGCGCGCCGACCTGATCGTCCTCGCGCTCGTTTCTACATCGATAATGTATTCGCCAACTTCTTCGAACTTCACGGCGACCGCGTCTACACGGACGATGAATCGGTAATCATTGGACTCGCCCGCCTCGGCGGCCAGAGCGTTATGGTGATTGCACAGCAGAAGCCAGAAACATCTGGTGAAGAACCTGAAAACCGTGCTGCGCAAGGAATTACTCCTGGTGGATTCCGAAAAGCCAGACGGGGTGTGATTCTTGCCGAAACCTTCGGACTCCCGGTCGTGACGATTGTTGATTCACGCGGTCCAAAACTCGGTATCGAAATGGAGCACCTCGGGCTTGCCAGCGCTATAGCTCGCATGATTGACCAGATGGGGCGAGCAAAAGTCCCAACCGTTTCCGTTTTGATCGGAGAAGGCGGTTCAGAAGCTGCTCTGTCATTTGGTTTGGCTGATCGGGTCTTGATGCTCGAGAACGCTATCTACACGCCTATTGAGCCCGAAAAGGGTGCGCAGGCAGAGATGAGTGACCGCGGCAAGGCATCGGATATTGCGAGGGCTCTGAAGCTCACTTCTGTCGATTGCGTCGAGATGGAAATCGTCGATGCTGTCATTCCCGAACCTGAGCAAGGCGCACATGCTTTGCCTGAAGAAGCAGCACGTTTGCTCAAGCGTAGGTTGATGCGTGAGTTAAGCGAATTGACGAGTAACAACACGAACACGCTGATTCGTCGCCGGAAAAAGAAGTTCAGAAAAGTCGGTGAATACGGCAGTAGATTTCGTTCTGCGGTTAGACGCGAAACAAGGGCGTGGCAGGCAGGACTGTCAGCGGGCGTTAAAGCTTTCCGTCAAGCACCGCCAGAAAAAGCACCTGAATTCGTGGACGACCCAGAACCCGACGTTGATGTCGAGAGTTAACTAAGTACGTAACGCTCGAGGGCAGTTACAACTCCGTCTTCATCGATTCCCGGCACGACATCACCTGCCAGATCCAACAGTTGACCAGGGGCAGTATCCATGGCGACTCCGAAGCCTGCAGCTTCGAACATAGCAATATCGTTCCATCCATCACCAATCACCATCACGTCGTCTGGCTCAACACCGACCTGTGCTGCGAAATCACGTAACCCCGATCCTTTGTCGATACCCGGACTGGTGCAATCGATATACCAGTCGCCTTTGTTGTCGAGCGAAACGAGAACGGTCAGCGTGTCGGATGACAATCGGTCAGCCCAGCTACGAGCCTCGGACTCAGTTTCGAACTTAGCCATAATGATCGAAATCTGCCAGTCCAAAATTTCTTCGGGGCTCCAAACGATTCGACCACGATCGCTAACCAGCACTCTGTCAGACGCCTTGACCAGCTGAGTTAAAGCGTTTTCAACTTCGGATTTATCGAGAATATGACTGCTAATGATTCGACCGGAAAGAGGATCAACGAGAGTTGCACCATTGTCCGCAACCTGAGGAACCGTTAGGTCGAACATCCGGGCGTAGTGCGCCACATCTTGCTGCACTCTCCCGGAGGCGATAGCTGTTGGGATCAGCTGTGCAGATTGAGCGATGGCGTTGATTACAACATCCGTTGGGCGGTCATCAAGTGGAAGGACAGTTCCATCGAGGTCGATAAGTACCGCTTTCGGCTGGAACAGCTTGCTAGTCAAGCACCTGCACCGGGTTTTGTAGTTCCTCACCGTTCAACGCGCGACGGGCGTTTTCAAAAGAGAAAACAAGCGCTCGGTCAACTCGCTCCTGCGACGATCCTGCGAGGTGGGGCGTGAGAACGACGTTGTCCATTTGAAGAAGCGGTGAATCGAGGGGAGTTGGTTCGACTTCAGTCACATCGAGTCCAGCACCGAGTATTTCTCGATTGTTCAACGCATCGATCAGTTCCGGCTCGTTATGGACGGGTCCTCGGCACGTATTGATGAATATCGCCGAGTTTTTCATCGCCTTGAACTCAGCCTTGCCAAGCAATCCAGTTGTTGATGAAGACAAAGGGACATGAACTGTGATGATGTCAGATCGATCAAGCAGTTCGTCCAAACTCACCCGGGTGACATTCAGTTCTCGTTCGACAGCTTCGGGAATGTCTCGAACTTCGGAGTACAAAGTTGTAGTTTGAAATCCCTGCAGCATGCGTGCCACTTTTGATCCGATATTTCCGAGCCCGATGATTCCGACCGTTCGACCGGTCAATTCATAAAGTGTCCCGAATTCGCCGGATTTTGCAGGCTCCTGCCAACTCCCGTCTTTCACACCTTCGATCCCCTGCGGCAAGCGTTTCTGGACCATCATCATCATCGAAATGGTGTGTTCTGCCACGGAAGTAGAAATAGCGGGTGAGTTGTTGCAAACCTCGATACCCATTTCACGGATCGCCGGAACATCGAGTCGATCGAATCCTGCGCTCATCACTTGCAGCAGCTTCATTTTGGGCATGCCCTGGAGCATTTCGGTCGTTATTGAAAGACCGTTAGTGACGATCGCAACTGCGTCTTTCATTGCTTCAGCCTGTTGATCCGCGGGGTCGTCTGGACTTACGACACCCCAGTCCAAATCTTTCGGACCAAGCTCAAGTGCTCGGTAGGTTCTCGCCCCATCGTGTTCGCCGTAGTAAATGACACTGTGCCCCATGGATACACCTTTTCGTCGACACCTTGTAATTGATGGGCGAAATATACATATAGATCGATTCCCACGGGGACCAGTTGACCTTTTCTGCCGCAGTTCTACAATTGGTGCAAATATTCTCGGGGAGCTCGGGGTAGCCGGGCTGAGAGGGTGAACGTAATACTTCGCCGACCCAGGTACCTGATCCGGATAATGCCGGCGTAGGAAGCACTAAAAACCGCCTCCGAGCCGAACTGGACAGGCGGTTTTTTGATTATTGAATCTAAACGGAGTCGTTTTGAGATGGGTGATCAACTCACGATCGCAGGTAAGACTTTCAACTCTCGGTTGATGACCGGCACGGGTAAGCACCGAAACGTTGAGGACCTCATTGCCTCGATAGAAAAGTCGGGAACAGAGATCATCACAGTAGCCATTCGGCGATTGAACCTTGATGATCCGAATGAGAAGACCCTGCTGGATTACGTCGACTGGGACAAGTACCAGATTCTCCCGAACACGGCCGGATCAAAAACCGCGTCCGAAGCTGTGTTCACCGCGCAGCTCGCTCGCGAAGTTACGGGTTCGAACTGGATCAAGATCGAAGTGATACCTGATCCTACGTATTTGCTTCCAGACCCTATCGGGACACTCGAAGCTTCCGAAGAGTTGGTAAAAGATGGATTCACAGTCCTACCCTACATGGGCGCAGACCCAGAGCTGGCGCGAAGGCTTGAAGGCGTCGGCTGCTCGACTGTTATGCCGCTCGGATCACCGATCGGTTCAGGTAGAGGTGTGCTGACCAAAGAAGAAATTTCCATAATCATCGAACAGGCAAATGTGCCAGTGGTTGTGGACGCCGGCCTTGGTGTGCCTTCAGACGCTTCTACGGTCATGGAACTCGGTGCCGACGCGGTTCTCGTCAACACGGCGATTGCTCAGGCGACCGCTCCTGGACTTATGGGCGAGGCTTTCAAATTGGGTGTCGAAGCAGGACGCAAAGCGTACATGGCAGGACGCATCCCCGTGAAGGAACAAGCTTCCCCAAGTAGTCCGACAGAAGGTGTAGCGGCAGGGTCCGCCAGCAAATAGCGAACGCCGTGACAAGATCATCGCTTCAAACACCGGTGTTGGCACTCGTGCTGAACGTGGATGACACCACGGGTCTCGATCAAGTGCGTTCACAGGCCAGTGCGGCAGTACGTGGTGGGGTGAACTTGCTCCAAATTCGAGCGAAGAACACTTCGGATCAAACCCAGCGGAATTTCTCAGAAGCAATTACCCGTTCTATCGGGTCAAGCGCCAAAGTAGTGCTGAATGGCAATCCAGAGATTGCTGTTGAAACTAAGCTCCACGGCGTTCACTTGCCAGAAGAGGGAAAAAACATTGATCGGATCAGACAGTTAGTTGACGGATCAATGTTGATTGGGAGATCAGTTCACAGTGTCGGATCGGCTGTTCAAGCCGAAGATGATGGTGCGGACTACATATTTTTCGGGACAGTGTTTGATTCAGAATCACACCCAGGCGGGAAAACTTCCGGTGTTGAAACGGTCAGAACCGTATGTGAACAAGTTTCGATACCAGTGATAGCGATCGGTGGCATTACATCAACCAACTCCAGGTCTGTGATGAATACCGGGGCATCTGGGGTGGCGGTAATTGGCGCGATAATCAACCAAGGCGATGTATACCGAGCTGCGCGTACGATGGCTCAGTGCATTCGTGGCGGTCAGTCGTACTCTCGTTCAATCTGAGACTCAAATCACAATGATCAACGTCATAGTCAATGGACAAGAATCTGAACTTGAATCGTCAATGACGATTAACGAATTCCTTGAGATGAAAGGTTTCGGGGGACGGTCAGTGGCCGTAGCGATCAACTGTGTCGTAATTCGACGCACTACTTTCGACGAAACGATGATCAACGACGGTGACCAGGTCGAAATTGTTCGCCCTGTCGGTGGTGGTCAAAACTAATTCCTGAGGTTGTAGACACGACTACCGATACAACTCTTCGGGGTACCGCCAGTCGATTTGATCAGCTTGTCGCAATAGCGATTGGCAGCGGCGCATTGTTCCTCGCTGCGCTCGATTTTTCAATCAATGTTAATCTCCCGAGATTTCGCGCCGATCTCGGCGAAACTCTTGTCAGTGTTCAGCTAATCATCATCCTCTACCACGGTTCGCGCAGTGGTTCAGGATTCGTTGTAGGCGCACTTGCCGATCATTTGGGAGTCAAACGCCCATTAATAACTGGAATCGTCTTCTACTCGGCGTCAGTCGGCCTAATTTCACTAATGACGACGCTGACACCAATAGTCCTGTTGCGAATACCTCAAGGGATCGGGGTGGCAATACTGTTCACTCTGGCCCCTGCGCTGGTAGCAAAAGCCTTCGGTCCTTCGAATCGAGGATCTGCACTGGGAGTAACGCTTGCATCAATGGGCGCTGGAACGTTTGCTGGCACGCTTGGTGGTGGTTACCTCGGACAAGAATTCGGTTGGCCAACCATATTCTGGGGGCGAATCCCCATTGGTATAGCTCTTCTACTGGCCTGCACGTTCCTGCTGAAAGGTGAGTTCGCCAATCCGGAACCTCGTACCGATCGAGGTAAGTTCGATTTCAACGGTGCAGTCTTGATATTCACTTCGCTGTTCTCGCTCGTGTTGGCGATGTCATTTGCTCGTGTGGACGGGTGGACATCACCGGTGCCGGTTGCGTTGTTCGCAATTGCACTAATCTCTGGTGCCGGTATGGCACGTGGTCTAACGCGAGGTGTGTTCACCATCGTTCCAACGGGATTGATCACAACTAGAGGTTTCAGATCTGGTGCAACTTCGAATTTGATGCTTACAACTGCGTCGTTCGTAATGTGGTTCTTGTTTCCCTTTTACGTTGCAGATGTATTGAACCGCAGCGGGTTCGTTCTAGGAGCATTCCTGGCATTGATGGCCGGATCCGGGTTTGTTGGCTCGACCGTGTCAGGCTGGTTAGCAGACCGCATTGGTGACAGGTTGGTCACGGTAATCGGATCATTGACTACTGCATTGGGTTTGCTTTTCGCCGCGATGCCCAGCGCAACACCAACACTTGGTACGGTCGCACTCTCAACTGTCGTGATTGGGTTCGGTTTTGGAATTCACCAGGCAGCCGTCTACACCTTGTCTTTGCGTAACGTCAGATCATCAGCCACAGGATCGGCATCAGCCTCCCTGACAGTCTCCCAGACGGTCGGAACGGTGCTTTCGATTGCCGTAATGACTTCGTTACTTAGTTGGAGGCAAGATTCAACAAGCGCAAGCTTTCTAGATGCCTACCGGTTCACTTATTTCGTGGCTGCAGCAGTTGCTCTGGCTTCTGGACTTATCGTGGTAAGAATCGGCAGTAAAACTCGAACGCAATCTGATTCATAATCAAAGTAATTCGGAACGTCTCATATCGAGTACGCTGTGCTGGTGATGCATGGTATGCTTCCGCAACGTGAATTAGTGATCCTTGAGTTGGGCAAAGCCCTACGCTAATTGGATCGGAAATAACAAACCTTTACCCAGCATTTAATGATGCTTCGTACAGGGGGAACCAATGTCGATTAAGAGTCGAATATTGCTCGTAGCTTTGGCTGCGTTTGCACTAACCGCCGCATTCGCTGCTTGTAGTGGTGGTCCGACCACGACCGATATCGTTGAGACAGCGAAAGCTCAAAACAAAATAGATAACGCCACAGCTACTGCCGTCGCAGTGGTTGCTGCCGGTGGAGACCCAAACAAAGTAGAAGTAGAAGTTGGGTCAGGCAGTGCTGCAGAAAAAGCTAACCAGGCACAAGCTGCTACGGCAACTGCTCAAGCTGAGGCAGGAATCGTCAAGCAGAGCGTTGGCGGGGCTGCGGGGGACACACTTTCACAAGGTGCAGCTTTTGATGTAGAAATCCCAGATGGACCAGCAGAGAGCGGTGTGATCGATGTCCTGATTCCACAGTTGGGTGCGGCTGGAGTAGTTTTTGATCCTGACGTGATAAAAATTACGGCAGGTTCCACAGTAAGATGGCTGAACGATCGTCGGTCGGCCAGCAGTTCGACCTCTCACCCTGGGCAGAGTGAACAGTGGGATTCTGGTGCGATTTCCAAGGGGCCGTTCGATAAAGAACCAAAGGCTTTCGAACACACTTTCACCGTCCCTGGGTGTTATACATACGAATCTCAGTTCTCCGGAGACAGTGCCACGGGTGCAGTTTGTGTTGAGTAAAACCTAAACGCTAATAGAAACGACCGCCCTATGGGGCGGTCGTTTTTTATATCTAACCGGCCTAGTCAGCACTGGTGTTTTCAATATCTATGCTAAAGGCGTGGTCCATACGCTTCGGTCGGGACGCGACGCGGAGTCGTGTATTTGCACGGAAAGCCTACCCACTGGCTAAAGTTCATGAAGACCCAATTGTGGAGCAGGATCTAGCCACTCATCCGAGGGTAGTAGAGATCCCGAATCAAGTTCAGGGTGACGAACAAGTAAAGTAACGGTCATATTTGCTGCGTAAAGAGATCTACGACCCCTCCCGCAGCAAGAATGGTGATCTGTAACCACGCAATGGATGCCCTATCTGAAGTGTCCTGAACGGAGCGGATGGATCCCAGTTGGCAAGTTATCAACGACCCTCAATCTCCTGGTGTCCAGACGTCGCGGGTTCACCCACTTTCTACACACAGTTTCATACATCTCACCCGCTTTACCAACAAAAAAAGCCCTCAGTGCTATGCCGAGAGCTTTCTTTATATCTTCTCGAAACGACTTTAGTCGATCTGTCGCAATCGAGGGTCAAGTCGGTCTCGGAGCCAGTCGCCCAGGAAGTTGAGAGAGATAACCACGAGGAAAATCGCTGCAGAAGGTACAAGTACCTGATGAGCAGCGATGGAGAGGTAGTCACGACCTTCGTTGGTCATGACACCCCACGCTGGCGTTGGTGGCTGGATTCCAGCACCTACGAAGCTCAACACTGACTCAGAAAGAATCAATCCGGAAGTGTTCAGCGTTCCTACAACGATAGCCGTGTTCAAAATACCTGGTAGTAGGTGTCTGAACAGGATTCGGAAGTCAGAAGCTCCGTTCACCTTGGCTGCCGATACGTAATCCATTTGTTTGAGAACAAGGATCTGGGCACGAATAACCCTGACGAATGATGTCCACGCAATAAGCGCTAACACGAACAGGAGTACCGTCAGACCACGACCAAAGATCAGTACCACGATAAGCGCCACCATAAGGAATGGCATCGCATACCAAATATCAACGAATCGGGTAATTAGCTCGTCAATAATTCCACCATAGTATCCGGCGATCATTCCGAGCGAAACTCCAATCACCATTCCAAGTGCGAGCGATACAAGTACCACCTGCATGGAAATTCGAGCTCCGTGGAGAACTCGAGTGAAGACGTCCCGACCGATGTGATCTGCACCCAGCAGGTGGAAACCTTGCGGCCAGAGACTGTACTTAGGAGGATCGGTGAACTCAGAGGTCTTGAATACTCCAAGATGACGGTCCTGAATCACTCCGATGTCTCGCTCGTAAGGAGCTATGCTCGGACCAATAATTGCCGTGATAACCAGCACAATCAGCACAAAGGCTGGGATGACCGGGTATCGGCGAATGAACCACCAAGCGTGACCAAATGGTGACCGTTTTACTTTTACGGCTACCAGAGGTGCTTCAATCGTCGATGAATCGACGTGCTCCACCTGGTTTTGAGAATCAGCTGTTGCCATGAATAAGCCTCTTTAGTCGGAAGACGACCCTAGTCGCACTCGTGGGTCAATGAGTGTGTAGGCAACGTCGGCAAGAGTTGCAAACACAAGGTAAATCAGAATGAAGATGAAAACCGTTCCCAATAACAGTGGGAAGTCGTTGTCATTCACAGCCCTATAAAGAGCGTCATAACCGAGTCCTGGCCATGAGAAAACGATTTCTACTACCAGCGCACCATTGAGCCAACCGGAAAAGATCAGCAGCGCTGACGTCACCGGGGCAATCAGAGCGTTGCGGAGTGCATGCTTATAGATGACCCAGTTCCAACCAACACCCTTTGCACGGGCAAGTCGGATGTACTCGGAGTCAAGAACCTCCAGCATTGAGGAACGGGTAAGACGCATCAGACCTGCCGCAGCACCCCATCCAAGAGCGACACACGGGAGGAGGTATTCCTTCCAGTTGAAATCAGGTGACCTACCACCGGCCGGAAACCAGTTCAACCAAACTGCGAAGAACCAGATGATCACAAGCGCAGTGACAAATGGTGGAGCAGCCTGACCAACAATAGCCACTCCACGACCCAAGTAATCCCAGAAGCTTCCGCGTTTTACCGCGGCCAGGACCCCCATTGGAATACCTAATACGATCGCAAATATCCACCCACCTACTGCGAGCTGAATCGTCGCTCCGATCTTTCCTGCAATCAGGTCGGTAACAGCACGGTCACGTGCGAGAGAAACACCCAGATCTCCTCTGAGGGTCTTACCGATCCACGTCAGATATTGTTTCCAGAGTGGATCGTTGAGTCCAAGTCGGTCGCCCAATGCTTCCCACTGCTCTTCGGTAATACCGAAGCCGGAGTCAGGTACGAACAACTGGCGAGGGTCATTGTGGAACTGGACCAGGACGAAAATAACGATCGTCGCGCCAATAACCGAAATGATTGATGAAAAGAATCGTCTTGCTAAAAAATTTGCCATTTACTGCGTTCTTCCGTTACCTCGGCGGGTCTCTCCGACCGTGCATCCAAGGCACATCTAATTCAAGAACCGTTCTCGCTCTGCGCACGCGAGTACGCGCCACGAAAAGTTGTGTGGCGGAAAGTTAGCATCGCCATAACTACATGTCAACGATCACTAACTAACCGTTATGGTCTGAATTTTCGAGTTCAAGACGAGTTTGCTGGATATTGTTTTTTAGAGGTCATTTAACGCAAAGAGGGGCCGGTAAAAACCGACCCCTCTCAGAGTTAGCGAACTAACTCATACCAAGAGCATGGACTCTTAGTTGAGTACGATGAACTCAGGGTTGCCAGACACGTTGCTGTAGTGCTGCTGGTATCCGTTCCAGGACTGGATGCGATCGTTTACAACGATGCCCTTCGGTACCTGGAAGACACCGGCGTACTGCAGCCAGTACATGCTGTAGTCAACCCAGTTCAAGTGCTTCTCGGATCGAACGCTAGCGTCCTGCTCACCGAGAATCTCGAACAGCCACTTGGCTCCAGCCTGTGACTCGAAACCAACTCCCCAACCAGGTCGTGACGACGATGTGTCTACCGTCGGCAGTGGCCAGTCGAGTGGGTATACGTTCGAGTGAACGTCACCGTTCTTCAGAACCGGGAGGTACTGAACTCGCTGTCGCATTCGTGGGCTGATAACTCCACCGTAGTCTTCTACCAGACCTTCGATCTCGATACCGAGTCGGGCCCAGTCAGACATGATGGTGTCTGCAACCTCAAGACCTACAGGACCAGCTTCTGCTGCGTAAGCCTGAAGTGTGAGCTTGCCGAAGCCAGCTCCGTCAGGGTAACCAGCAGTTGCGAGCAGAGCTGCAGCTGCGTCGAGGTCACCGTCGGCGATTTCCCACGGGACACTCTGTGCGGTGCCTGAGCAAGTGATCTCGTTACCGAGCCAGTCGAAACAACCAGTCTGTCGGGAAGCATCCCAACCTGGGTATTCCGGACCCATGTACTCGGAGTAGATCGGAGTACCAATACCGTTCAAGAGAACGTCATTGATTGCGCCACGGTCGATAGCGGTCGAGAGAGCAAGTCGAACGAGTCGAGCCTGTTCCATGTCGTCCATACCGTCCGGGTTGTTGGTGTCCGTGTAAGGAGCGTTACCACAAAGTTCGTGGCCAGGAGCGTCACCGTCAGTACAGGTGTCGCCCTGAGTTCCCCAAGGGTTACCAATCCAAGGGTAGTCCTCAGCGTAAGGAGGCGCATCCCATGGGTTCAATGCTTCGTTGGTTCGTGCATGTGAGTGTTCCCACAGCAGACCAGAGAAGAGGATCGACTGACCAACGAATCCACCTGGCATGGTCTCGAGGAAGGTGTATCCCTCAGCGATAACATCAGGAAGGAGCTTGTAGTCAAGCTCGGTCATGTCAATCGAGCCGTTCTTGAGCATAGCGATCTGAGTGGTTGCTTCTGGAACCTGAAGACCAGTGATCTCGGCTACATTTCCAACCTGTCGCCAGTGGCTGTCAACAGCGTGCATTGTGCAGCGGTCACCAGGTGTGCACTCGCCCTGTACATAAGGACCAGTACCTACGTGGTGAGCACGTGCCCACTCAACACCCTTGGTGTCGGCAGTTGTGACTTTGTGTACTCCACGTGCTGCAGAGAGACAGCCGAACTGCGAGATTGGCAAGCAGTAGTAAACAGGTGAAACAAGACCGATTTCTACGGTGTAGTCGTCAACTGCTTTTGCTTCCAGGAAGATCGCAGCGAAGTCACCAGCGTCACCATAGGTGGACTCTGGGTTGGTCGTTGCGTTTGAGCGGTTGAACCACTCAACGAGTTCAGCGGCGTTAAGTTCACCGAAGTCTTCGTCTTCATAACCAATGGGTGAAAGGAAGTCGATGCCCTTCTTGAGGGTCATTCGAGCTCGTGTACCAGCAGCGTCAATGTCCCAACTTTCCAACAGGAATGGGGTCATTGGGTTACCGTTTTGGTAGTTGAAGAGAGGCTCTTCAAGTCCACCAAGCTGGTTCGTTGCTGATGTTCGGTATGGGCCGGTGTAGCCGATACCGTATACAGATTCCAGAGTTCGGAATGCCCGAACAATCGAACCTTCAGGCCCCGTACTACCTGATGGTGCAGGGGTGTTGGTGGCTGCTGCCTGAGCTGTAGTAGCTGCAGGTTTAGCTGTGGCTGCTGGGCTTGCAGGTTTTGCCGTAGCCGCTGGGGCTGCGGTTGCCGCAGGGGCTGCGGTTGCTGCAGGCTTGGCAGTTGGAGCTTCGCCACCTGAGGATGAGTCACCGTCATCGTCACCGCCACAGGCTACTGCTGCGATAACGAGAAGGCTTGCCATTGCTAGCAGCAAAGGCGCCCATCGCTTCTTTAGCAAACTAAGATCCATGCTTTTCCTCCGAAAGGCTTTATCGAAACGGTCAAATGTTTGGCTGTTTCTCAATCGAGGTTGTTTGCCGTGACAGTGGGTCTTCAAGATAACTCTCAACTACCCGCAAGTCGCGCCTCGATATTCTTATTGCCTCACTCATATGTGACTGTGATGGATAGAATTCCAGACACAGCTTTTTGAGTAACCGAGAACTATACATGGGCTGGCGTTTATGTCAACGTTCATTAACAAACGTTTCGACACGGTTACGGTTACATCACATTGAACCTACACGTAGTACAACTTCATCTGATCAACCTGTGAAGTAAACGGTTACGAATTTCCGACATTTCCGACTTTCGAGTACACGACCCACATGAATCACGACACCAGCTTTCAAATCAAATCCCTTGAATCTCTCCATTTGGCTTTCAAAAACACGGGCTCGTACTGGGAGTCTTACCGCGCGAACGAGGGCGACAGGCAAACCCCGAGATTTGAATTCAAGCAGGGCTGGCAGACGGTGTACGCACGGTATGTCGAAACCCCACTCGTAAAGGTCACCTTGACTGATGGAACCGTCGGTTGGGGAGAGGCTAACGCCGGGATTGGACCTGAGGTGGTGACGCTGATTATTAACGACCTGATCGCTCAGATGGTCGAAGGTCAGGAATACGATTCACCAGGTCAACTCTGGGACTTTCTATACGACACCCAGCGTGGGCGTGGGTATTCATCGGGCTACTGGCTCGACGCTCTCGCAGCCATCGATATTGCGGTGTGGGATGCGATTGGCAGACGGGAAGGATTACCTGTAGCAGCAATGCTTGCCGATAACCCACGCTCTGAGTTCGATGTTTACCTGTCAGGCGTGAGGCGTGCCACTCTCGAGGAACGTGTCGACCACGTCAATAAGTGGATCGACACTGGATTGAAGGGCGCAAAAATTTTCCTGACTGGAGATGTCGATGCTGGCACCGCTGAACTCGACGGACTAATGGCAGGCGCTCCGAGCCTTGAGCAGTGGATGGTCGACACACTGTGGATGTGCTCCCACGAATCAGCAGAAAAGGGCAAAAAGGAATACGGGGAGAGAGGTGTCCGGTTCTTTGAATGCCCACTCCAACCAGAAGATCTTGCCGGTCACCAGGAATTAGTAACGAAACCCGGTGCTGACATTGCTCTCGGCGAACATTTCCGGTCCAGGTACCAGATGGAGCAATGGGTTAAAGAACCACGCGCTCTAGACGTTTATCAACCGGACATCGGACGCACAGGTTTTACGGATTACGTCACCCAAATGGATATTGCCGCGAGAGAAGGAATTAAAACGACACCTCACATGGGAAGTGGCGTGTCGGTGTTCCAGGCTGCCACGTTGCAATGTGCAGCGATAGCGCCGCCAGACTACTTGCAGGAATTCCAAGGTGGGCTTTCCGACCGATTGGAGAAAGCGTCGGATACCGCATGGAAATACGAGGATGGTGGATTCAAACTGCCTGATCGACCAGGTATCGGTGTTGAAATCAACGAATCGCTGTTGGAACCGTTCATAGTCAAAAAGTAGTTACTACCCCATCCCAAAAAATAGTCTCACCGAGCCTTACAACACTCGTGCTTTGGTGAGAATATTTCCTTTAACTCGATCTCCGCCCCAATCACTAATTAATGGAACACCAACGCTGACCAACAAATCGGCAACAACGATCAACACCGGCAAGACTGCACAAGAAACTGGCAATACTCCTCCGCCAGTAACTCCACAGAACACTGGTCCATTCAGCGTTCTATCGCTACGCGACTATCGCTTCCTTGTACTTGCCAACCTACTGACGTTTGCCGGTTACCAGATTCGAAGCATGGGTCAGGCGTGGATAGTGCTTGAGGAGACCGGCTCCGAAACCCTGATGGGGCTTGTCAACATGATGCCGGGAGTCGCCATCATTCTGATTTCGCTTGTTGGCGGCGCATTGGCAGACCGTACAGAGCGGTGGCAATTACTTTGGCGAACCAAAGTTGTGATCGCCTCGATGGCGTTACTGACCGCCATTTTACTTTCGGCAGACCTTCTCGAATGGTGGCACCTGATACCAATTTCACTGGTCACAGGCTCGATGTTCGCATTGCACAACCCGACTAGTCAGGCATTCGCTGTCGATGTAGTTGGAAAGGAACGTCTCACTTCCGCATCTAGTTTGAATACTGGAATATCGATGTCGGCGAACATCGTTGGTCCAAGCCTTGGTGGATTGCTGCTGATTCTCGGATTCGACACCACGTTCTATGCCCTCACAGCGTTCTACGGGGTATCCGCGATTTTCATTTACATGGTTCGCACGCGCCGAGTACCGGTACCTAGCGGAAGAAACATGTTCCAGGAGATCGGCGAAGGGGTCAGCTACGCTATGCATTCGCCGGTAATACGCGGATTGTTGCTCGTGGCTCTCAGCGCGCTGTTCCTCGGAATGAACCAACCAGCGATTCCAGTAAAGGTTCGCGACGAGTTGGGTATGGGCGAATTTGGATATGGAGTAATGATTTCGCTGAACGGTGTGGGTGCGCTAATTGGCAGCGCTGTGCTGTTCACGCTCGGATCGAAGGCGAGGAAGGGATTGCTGCTAATGAGTGGCATGACAATCTTCAATGTGTCCTTGATCATTTTTGCCATCGCCTCAACTCCATTTATGACCGGCTTTTCAATGGTGTTGCTTGGAACGGCGTTCTCTGCGTGGATGATCTCAGTTCCAGTATTGCTCCAGACAAATACCGAAGAAAACATGCGCGGGCGAATCATGAGTCTGTACTTCATGACTGTGCTCACACATCAAGTCGGTTGGTTACTGGGTGGCGCATTAATCGAAGCCACCAACGTTCAGATGACGTTGTTCGTCGCAGTTGCTGGTGGCACGACAATCTCAGGGCTTGCATTTATCCTGACACCGGCATTGCGAAAAGCCAGGTAATCCACTCGTCTGGATACCCGCAATGAGGTATTCCATGTCCTGGTCCGGTCTCTCCCAATCGAATCCGCTGCGTGTCCTGAGGTTTTCGGACTACAAGTTCATCTGGTCTTCAGAAGCTTTGAGCCTCTGGGCGATTGAGATGGAGATCATCGTGCTCGCGATTTTCGTGCTGCGCGATACGGACTCTCCCCTTCTCGTCGGACTGATCGGTGCCCTGAAGTTTGCGGGAACACTTCTTGGTCCTCTCTACGGTGTTGTGGTTGATCGCTTCGACCGCCGCATACTTCAACTATGGGTCCGAACGCTAAATGTATTCCTTGCAGCGACGCTTACGACGCTTGTGCTCGGCAATTCGCTTGAACTTTGGCATGCCTATGTGATCGTCGCGCTGGGTAGCGTGTTCAGAATGCTCGACCTGGTCCTTGTGCAAACCCTAACCGCTGACTCGGTACCGAAAGAGTCGCTCCACAGCGCCATCGGGTTATCACGCTCGACCCTCGACGGAGCACGAGTCATGGGGGCAATCGTCGGTGGAACGATTCTCGAAACACTTGGTCTGGATGTCGCGTACTCAGCCATCACCGTTCTTTATCTGCTCGCGACTATTGCCGCCTTTAAGGTTGATCGGACACATGCTCCTGGGAGCGCGAAAGCCCCTTCTGAGTCGGTATTCGCAGGCATAAAACAAGGATTAACGCACATACGCGCGAGTGCGCACTTGCCCGGATTGATTTACTTCTCTTTCCTTGTCGAGTTTTCGGCGTTCCCGTTGGTGAACGGGCTGATGACCGTAGTTGGTGACGAGTTCTATTCGCTGGGAGGCACCGGAATCGGAATTCTCGCCGGAATAGCTTCCGGTGGGGCCTTACTCGGTGCATTGTTTGTGAGTTCTCGAACGCACGTTACATCTCCAACACGCGTCCTGGTTATTGGGTCGTTGGTTTGGCACCTGGTGATGTTGGTCCTGACGATCAACATGCCCATTTCTGCCTTTGGACTGCTCTTGTTCTGTTGGGGTTTTGCAGGTGGAGCTACTTTTGTGGCGATGGTTGTGGGATTACTCAGGTCAACGCCGGAAGATTTGCGAGGCAGAGTCATGGGGATTCGCTCGCTCGGTATTTACGGACTCCCACTTGGCCTGCTGCTTGCAGGTTGGTTGGCAGAAACATTCAGTGCAAGAACCATGATCGGCTCTCTCGGAGCAATCGGGGTTTCAGCATCAATAGGCGCGGTGTTGCTTTGGCCAGCACTACTGCGATCAGCAGAAACGAAAGAATCAATTGCAACTTCCTGATTTCTCGAACCAAACTCCGAAAGCCGTTGCGTTAGACCTAGATGAAACTACTCTCAACTCGAAGACCGAGCTAACTGATCGCACCCGGAATGCTATCCACGCTGTAGTTGGCATCGGACTACCAGTCGTGATCGCGACTTCTCGTCCAGAACGCGTGCTGCCAGTTCTTATCGGTGAAGACATTATGGAAGTCACATCCCTGGTTCAAATGAACGGCACCATAGCGGAAGGAAGGCACGGTCTATCTGGTGGCGTCAGGTACGAGATCGCGATCAAAGATGCGGTGACAACCTGGGAGCTAGTAAACCAGCGAGTGCCGCAGGCAAGAATGACCCTCGAACTGGACGGGATCCGTTTTGCCGTCAACCATGATGACGACGTCGATGAGCTTTGGGCGTTTAATAAGGCAACGCCGACAATGCTCGTGGATTTCGATCAAGCACTCAAGGAGCGACCAACCAAGGTTTCAATTTGGGGTATCGACGTACCGCTGGGCGACCTCGCTGAAGAACTTGAGACACAACTCTCTCCCGAAACGGTCATCTACGGAGCTGCAAATGCTGAATTCCTTAATGCTGTTCCGAAATCGGCGACCAAGTCAGGTTCGGTTGAACACCTTCTGAGGTCATCAAAAATAGGACTTAATGAAGTGATGTCGTTCGGTGACGATCACGTTGATATCGACTTGATACGGGATTGCGGCTGGTCGGTCGCGGTCGATAACGCTATTCCGCTAATTAAGAAGCATGCGAAATTCACAACAGCAAGCAACGACGACCACGGTGTGGCCATTGTCCTCGAACAGTTAGTTAACGCACTCCAATAAATGAGACTCAAACCTGCAGCATCTGAGCTTATTGGTGACGCTCAGTTCAGAGCACTCGTGCTGTCCCAGGCGATTTTCGACCTTGGAATCTTCATGCGCGGCACTGCAAACTCCTGGGTGGTGCTTGAACTTACCGGTTCACAATTGTGGATTGGTCTGGTTGCAGGTGTTCGGGCAATTCCAATCATGGGTTTCGCGTTTGCAGGTGGCGCTATCGCTGACCGGTTCGCCAGGCGAACTTTGATGATTGCCGGCGGAATCCTGATTGCGTCAGCGTCTGCAATCGTCGCGGTCCTTATCCAAAGCAACACCATCGAACCGTGGCATTTGGTCGTGATGTCCATTGCCGGTGGTGTTGGCGGAGCAATTTACGGTCCAGCTTTTTACTCATTGATCGCCGACATCGTTAGATCTGATCGCCTCTCAAATGCCAACGGGCTACTTTCGGTTGCTCAAACGACCGGCGAAATGCTCGGACCGGTAATAGTCGGTTTCGTTATTACGGCATCTGGTGCGCACACCGTGTTCTGGTTGGTCGTTGCCGGAAATGCTGCCGGGCTACTTTTGCTAATGCGGGTTCGCGAGCCAGAACGAAGGACTGAAAAATCGAAAGGCTCGTTTCGAGCTCAGCTCCTTGAAGGACTGAATTATGCGAAGAACACTCCTCCGCTGCTCTGGTTGACCTTGCTTCTGATCGGGCAGAACCTGTTTGCGGTCGCCATATTCCCGCTAATGCCGGTTTACGCCGAAGAAGTCCTCGAAATCGGACCAACCGGATTCGGGCTCATGGGCGGTTTTTTTGGTGCAGGGATGTTAATTGGTGCAGTATTCGTGAGCATCTATGGTGTTCACAAACGACACGCAATAGTCATGCTGTTGATGGGCCTTGTTTGGGACGTATCTATGGTGATCTTTGCGTTCTCAGATTCGGTAGTACTGAGCATGAGTTGCCTGTTCGCCATGGGTCTCATTTCGATTCCGTGGATTACGGCCGTGATGATCATGTTCCAGAATGCAGCTACCGACGAAATGCGTGGACGGGTCATGAGTCTTTACGTGATTGGAATGAACACGTTTCCACTCGGATGGCTATTTGGAGGAGCGGTGGCCGAAGCGCTTGGCAATGAAGAAGCACTAGTGATTAGCGCCCTGCTCGGGACACCGGTGGCAGCAATAGCGATCGCGTCGTCGCGATCATTGCGCCACGCCTAGATATCCAGTCCTTCAAACAGATCCGTCTCCTCAGGATTACCTTCTTCTGGGTAAGCCTGAATCAAGTAATCAGTACTTAGATACATATCTTCCAGATCTTTGCTCGGCATTCTGTCTAAAGGCGAATATTGAGACTGGTGTTTGGCGATAGCTCGCCTTCGTATGTCTATGTACTTCGAGGTGTCCAGAACAGTCGTGAAAATAGAGTCGTCCATACCGAGTTGATCAGGATCAAGATTCGCAAGATCAGAATCTGGTTGCAGTTCTTTTACCCCGTCAATCCACTCCTTCATTCGAGATTTCGGAAACGCCCAGTAGTAAAGCTTCGACGCAGCCCAGGGCTCCAATGAGAAACCTGCGTAATTTGGATCTGCCGCAGCGTGGAAGGCGGCAACAGCTGCTGCCAAAGCGTGGATGTGGTCGGGATGACCGTAACCGCCGCCTTCGTCGAAGGTCAGGACAATGTGCGGACGAATCTCACGAATCGTCTCTACAATTTGCGCCGCTACCTCATCCACTGGAACTTTTATGTAAGCGTTCGGGTGGTCGTTCTCAGGAGTACCTGCCATTCCCGAATCCCGGTATCCGTAGAGAATGCTGCGACTAACGCCCATCGTTTGCCCGGCCGCTTAGTACTCCTGCTCTCGCACTTCTGCCAGCGTTTCTGGCGTGGCATGCGATCGCTCATGGATTTCGCCAACGTCGCCTCTCGTACCGCAGGCGGTATAAACGTCTGCCCCTTCCCTTGCGTACTTGATCAACACAGATCCAAGCCCGAACGTCTCATCGTCTGGATGAGCAACTGAGCAAAGTATTCGGCGATTCGAGTCGGTTGGCACTTTAGGCTAGTCTCCGTTAGCAGTGGGTCGTAACGATGGCAATAGACCGTAGCGAGTTAAGCTCTTGAGGTCTAACATCCCAGCCAAAATTCTGCATCGGTAACTTGCCGCACATTTCTGTTCGGAGCTTGAAATGAAGATCACTAAAGTCACTCCCTTAATGCTCGACCGCTACTTACTGGTAGAGATCGAAACCGATGCCGGCATCACTGGTCTCGGCGAATCTGGAGCGTGGGGATTCCTCGAAGCTTCGGAAGCGGCAATCGAAAAATTCGGCCGATATCTAGTCGGTGAAGACCCGCTTCGCATCGAGCACCACTGGCAGTACATGTACCGGTTCTCGCACTTCCGTGGTGCAGCAATCATGGGAGCTCTAAGTGCGATCGATATCGCTCTGTGGGACATCATGGGCAAGCATTTTGGGGTTCCCGTTCACCAACTTCTGGGAGGAAAAGTTCGTGACAAGGCTCGGGTTTATTACCACGTTTTCGGCGACACGACCGAAGTGCTGACAAAGGGTATTGTCGATGCCAAGGAAAGTGGTTTTACAGCGGTTGGGCACCTAACGCCGTTCCTCGACGAAGAACGAGATGTTCCATATTTCAAGACTCACGCCGACAAGATCGGTGACGCAATCGAGACCGTGCGGGGCTATCGCGAAGCAGTTGGTACCGGGGTCGACCTGTGCATCGAGATTCACAGACGCATGACGCCAACCGAGGCAGTCCAACTTGGACTTGGAATCGAAGAATTCCACCCATACTTCTTCGAAGACCCGGTAACCCCTGACAATTTCGACGAAATGGCTTACGTCGCAGACAAAATCAACATCCCAATTGCGACCGGAGAGCGATTCACATCGATCTGGGAATTCCAGATGGCTCTTCAGCGCAACGCTGTGCAGTACGTTAGACCCGACGTTTGTCTCGTTGGCGGAATTTCAGGCGCTCGCAAGATTGCAGCGCTCGCGGAAGCACACCACGTTGGTGTCGTTCCTCACAACCCGCTCTCACCGGTTTCGACCGCAGCATGTCTGCAAATTGCTGCAACAGCTCCAAACTTTGCGTTGCAGGAATATCCGATAGGCGAAGACGTGCCGCCAAAATCAAACATGGTGAATGGCGCAGCGGTTCACGACGGAAACGGCTATCTCGTTATATCTGATGAGCCTGGTATTGGTATTTCGTTGAAACCGGACGCGGTCGAAAACGTACCTATGAAGCCACGTGAAGTAATTACTCGTCTCCACGAAGACGGTTCGGTAATCGATCAATAAGGAAGAACAGAGACTCAAGAATGCCAATCCCAACCGAAAACCTAATAGTTGTCGCGCCGAGCCCAACCCCGTTCAAAGCTGATGATTCAGTTGATCACGCAGCCATTGAGCGGAACGTGGAGAGATGGCTAAAGACACCTCTTTCAGGGTTCGTTCTCAACTCCGAAAACGGCGAGGAGCAGTTCCTTTCAGAGCAGGAGAGGCTTGAAATTGTTCGGACGGTGAACGGTGCTCGTAACGGTGAAAAGTTCATCGTTGGTGGAGTAGACAGTTCTTCGGTGACAGAGTCGATTCGGATGGCAGAGGACCTTGTTGACGCCGGTGCGGAGATGATACGCGTTCGGATCCCTCGGTTGGCAAAAGACGTCACCGCTTATTTCGAACAGGTCGTACCGAGAGTTCCAGCGCCTGTCGTAATCATCCACCAGATGGCCCCAGGACAGTTCGCAGGCGGAGATGCCCCGGTAGGTGCGCCTGCTGAAGTAATTGGCGACCTGATCGACATCGACAATGTCTTCGGTTACATCGCTTCGGGCAATGTTCGGTTTGAGGCGCGGGTTCGAACGTTTGTCACCACCGACAAGCCGTTCTGGCTAGGAAATGGTCTTCTGCTGTTAGCAATGAGTGCCATAGGCGCAAACGGGGCGTGTCTGATGTTCGGAAACGTCGCGCCTGCCGAGTGCCACCAGATCATTTCAAGCGTTATGAAAGGTGACCTCAAGACTGCGCAGGAAATTCAAAACCGTTGCATCGAGGCTGATTACCAAATCCTTGATCGAGGTGCTGCCGGCATCAAAGCTGCGCTGGACCTGCTCGGTTACCACGGCGGAGCCCCACGCTTGCCCAACCAACCAGTTTCGTCTGAAGAGCGAGCGATTATCGAAGCAGCGATGAAGCACGCTCAGTTGATATAGCTCAGCTACCAGATAGACCAGCCGCCATCGACTCGGAATTCCTGGCCGGTAATCCATGTTCCAGCATCGGAAGCCAGCAGTGCGACGGTTCCCTTTAGATCCTCGGACAAACCTGTGCGTCGGAGCGGAATCATGTCTCTAAACGTTTCAACCTGGTCAGGGTCAACTGTGTCTTTCGGGATCTGACCTGGACTAATGCAGTTGACCGTTATGCCGTGTTCGCCAAACTCGGCAGCGAATGCCCGGGTCAGGTTAAGGACACCGCCTTTTGCGGCCAGATATGGCGGACCCGATCGACGGAAATTCTCGTTGTAGATGCGGGGATCCATTGAGAGAGTTGCGCCGATTGAGCCAAGTGTGATGATCGAACCCTTTCCTGCCGGAATCATCGCCCTACCCGCCGACTGGGCGGTGATGTAAGTGCCGGTGAGGTTCACGTCCAATGTGCGGCGGAACTCGTCGATGTCGGCATCCGGCGGATAGCTGTTGGTAAACGAACCACCTGCATTGCATACGGCGATATCCAGTCTGTCGTTTTCGGCAACAACACGATAAATAAGTTCGTCCACTTCGTTTTCATCGGACACATCGCAGCCAAGGCCAATCACGTTACGTCCCTCGGCTCGAAGGCGTTCGGCCGTTTCCTCGCACAGTTCTTTGCGTCGAGAAGCGATATAAACCTTTGCACCTAAATCTGTAAGAGCTTCAGCAAACGCTGTACCAAGGTGAGTCCCACCGCCAGTTACGACCGCAACTCGCCCGCGAAGATCGAAAAGTTCCTGTACCGACCGACTCATTTCGGTCCCTCGAACGGATGTCTCAGCTTCAATATTCGCTCGGAAGGCTCGTACCAGCCTTGATCTGCGTATTGATCGGTATGTAAGTAGCACTGCACTTTCACTTCATCTGAGCCTTCAGTGAACGTGAACAACCTGCTCATTGGGATTGAGTTTCGCTTGCCGTGGTATCGAGTAATTGCGGATACGTTTACAAAATTTGCGCCCCACTTTGTTTCGACGTGAGTTCGACCACCTGTTGTGTCATCTGGGTGAGTGTGGGTGTGCGCCCCAAGCCATAAATCCAGGGCGGGCTCGTTGTCAGCGAAATATTGCTCGATACGCCCAGAGTCTTTTTCGCCACCAACCCAGTAAATAAAGGATGAACCCGGTGCCCCGCCGTCTGGCATCCTGCCGTGATAGCCCTCGTCACAACCTTCGTTCAATCCCGATGCCACAGTTGTTTCCTTAATCATGTGGTGATGGCAACTAATCACGATCCGGTCGCGGTTCTCTTCGAGTTTCTGTTTCCACCAATCGAAGGTTTCTTCAGAAATAGCTCCGGCAGGGTATCCGCCGAACTCACCACGCCCAATTGGAGGACCACCATCGTTGCGGTCGGCCATCATTAGGAACGTGACATTTCCAACTTCGAAGCTGTAGTGTTCCCACGTTCCATCGGTAGGGTATTTTCGCTTCGAGTTGTCGATTCCCGAATGCTCGGTGCTCTCACCAGTCGGATCGATCCACTTTTTAAACCACCACTGTGTTGGCTCGTCCTTGCCTGAAGCATCGTGGTTGCCAATCACATCGTAAAAATCGTGTCTGTCATGCTGTTTCGCGCTGGCGTACTGCGAAACGACCAGCTCGCCTTCTTCATCATCGGGTGGCAACTGAGATCCAGAAAAATCGCCAAGATTCACCGCAATATCGAATCCCTTTGGGTGACCATCCCAGTTTTCGGCATGCGAAATCGCTTCTTCCAAGGAACGCCTACCGAACTGAATTTCGGTCCCAACATGTACATCTGAAAGTGCCCACAGGCGAAATTCTCTTGGTGAATCAGACATGCCGTCGGTCAATACCCTTTGCGACATTGTGGTGTGCTCGTTGTTCGGCGCATCATAAGGTCTCCAAATCTCAAGTGCGAACGAATTCAACCGCTTCACTCACCCGATTCGGGCGTATACTCCCGCCGCACACGAGTTGGAAACCAACTCAAAAGTACGACAAGGAACCAGCATCAATGCCCGCAATTACTGGAGTTGAATTCAGGCAGTTCTCCGCACAACACCACAATGCCCAGAGGAACTGGCTACTCGTAAAGCTGAATACCGATGACCCGAATGTATTCGGACTGGGAGACGCTTCGCCAATGGAAAACGACGATCTCGTCAAGAGGATGGTTGAGTCCATGGTCCAGAAACACCTGATCGGTAAAGACCCACTCGATTCCGAAGTTCACTGGACAAACCTGTACCAGGATTTCCAGGCACGCGGAGGTCGGATCGCCTCGACAGCTCTGAGCGGTATCGACATTGCTATGTGGGACCTCAAGGGCAAAATTCTTGGTTTGCCTGTTTGGAAGCTATTGGGTGGTGCGCACCGAAAGAGCATCAGGGTTTACGCAAACGGCTGGTACACCAACCCTGGAACACCTGAGCAGAACGCCGAAGAGGCGAAAAAAGTGGTCGACATGGGTTACACCGCCATGAAGTTCGACCCGTTTGGCCAGACGAACTACTACAAGATTTCACTTGAGGAAGCGCAACTTGCGGAGGATCGCGTTGCAGCTGTTCGAAAAGCGGTTGGTCCGTACGTCGATATTTTGGTCGAAGCGCACGCCAAATTCGACGTGATGAACGCTGTCCAGATCGGTAAGAGGCTCGAAGAATACCGACCGCTTTTCTACGAAGAACCGGTATCCCAAGAGCGAGTTTCTGAACTGCTGGAAGTTCGTAACAAGGTGAACATTCCTATCGCTACAGGTGAACGGCTCTACACAAAATTCCCGTTCGCCGAAATCGTGGACCGTCACGCCGTGGACGTACTTCAACCGGATATTGCCAATGCCGGTGGAATTACCGAACTCAAGAAGATCGCAATAATTGCTGAAGCAAAGCACATAACCATGGCGCCGCACAATGTTTGTTCACCGGTCGGAGCGATGGCGGAAATGCAGCTCGATGCATCGCTCATCAACTTCGAAATCCAGGAGTACCACGCCGAGTTCTACACAGATCATTACTTCACAGTCTTGAACGGATTTACCCGCCAAAAGGACGGATACGTCGAACTTTGTGACGATCCAGGTCTGGGTCTCTCACTTAACGAAGAGGTAATAGCGGCACACCCGCCGCTGTCAAAAGTCAGCTCTGCAGGAGGCACGGTCCGAGGAATCTAGTGGCACGCCACTTTCTACAAACATAAACAGTCCAGCCACAGGAGCTGACACAAATGATTGAAAATTCAATTCTCAAAGCAAATAAAGAAGGTCGCAAAGCTACTGTATTTGCGTTGATATTCCCTTCGCTTCACCTCGTAGAAATGGCAGCCCATGTCGGCTTCGACGCAATTTCGATTGACGGAGAGCACGGGTATTTTCCGGAGACCGCAATTGACGACATTTGCCGGGTTGCAAACGGATACGGAATGTCGGTCACTGCACGAGTGCCAGACAGTGCGGCATACCAGGTAAACCTCTACCTCGACCGAGGTGTGCAGGGAATTACCGGTCCGCACATCAACTCCGGTGCGGAAGCACAGGCTCTTGCAGACGCATGTTTGTTCCCTCCTGCCGGCAAGCGATCGTGGGGTGGAGGTCGTGGAACTGAGTTCAATGACGATGTACTGCTTACAGAAAAGTACGGCGGAAAACTCGGTTTTGCTAAGTGGTCGAACGACAACATGATTGTTGTTGCTCAGATCGAAGACAAGAAGGCGTGGGACAACCTCGATGACATCCTCGCTGTTACCGGACTAACCGGTGTTACCGGTGGGCCACACGATTTTGCACAGTCACTCGGTCACCCAGGTGAGCCAAACCATCCTGACCGAATTGCTGCAACGCTCGATATCGAAACTCGAGCACGGGCAGCAGGCAAGACAGCAGGTGGCGACATGACCGTTGGAACCGGGGCTGCTGAACTAATGCTCGGTGAGGCACGAGCCTTCGTTGCCGAACACAAGAGTGACAAGGTCGGTAGTTAGTAGACCTTGCTAGCTCGGAACATCCAACGGTGCAGTACTCGACCGTTGGAAAGTTAATAATGACGACCCCTTCGCTGGTCTACCGGCAAGGGGTCGTTTGGCGTGGACCGAAAGTTACTGAGAGTTTTTCTGAGTATGGAAAATCCACTCCAGAAAAGATTCTTCATCGAGCCTGGCGAAACGCCGGCTTGAACAAAGCAACCGTAAAAGGACGAGATGGTCACTTATACAAAATTACTTACGGTGGAAAGCCTGCAGGATCATTTGGGCCAGATTTCACTGACGCGGTGATCGAACGGGATGACGGTGTCATCATCCGTGGCGACATAGAGATTCACATCAGGGAATCTGCATGGAACTCACACGGTCACCAGAAAGACCGTCGCTACAACGGGGTTGTATTTCATGTGGTAGCTGGAGAATCACCCGGTAGATCGGTTTTTAAGACTACCGGACAAAGGATTCCTCTCCTCACGTTGAACTGGGAGTCCGATAGTTCTCCCCACTCTCAGCAAACGGTTGCGCAACCGAACCGGTCAACAAGGCAGAAGTTACGAGTCAAACCAACTCTTGACCTGACTACGGCTGGATTGGAAAGGCTGCACGCCCAATCCGCCAGCATCAGCATCGATATCAAAAAACTTGGGGCTGACCAGGCGTTGTGGAAACATTTGCTCGGTGCCCTTGGGTACCCGTACAACAAAACAGCTTTTTGAGAACTTTCCGCACTTGTTCCATGGCACGTGGTTTGCTGGCTAGGCTCGGCGACCGATATAGAAAATCGAATCCTGGTCGCTGCGGGATTTTCAGGTTCGAGATCAAACTCGGGCACGCGAGCACCTAAGTGGAAAAAGCCCTGGGGGTGTCCAGCGAATTCACCCATTACCCGCATCAAGGTAATAGCAGCAACTGTGGAAAGAATCGGAGGAGATCACTCACTATCCGGATTTTTCGTCGATCAAGTAAAGAAGGCAGTCCGTTCAAGTGAGCTGACTAATCTTTTGTCGATCGATCAGAGCTCCTGTAAACATACCGCACCGGCAATTGGCAAAGCTCGAGCGAAAGAAATCGTTGTGAACGTCCTGTTGCCGTTCGCAACGGCATTGGGTTTGTTGAACGGCGACATCGCACTCGCTCGTAATGCTCGAAAAGCTTTCTTTGAATTTCTAATGCTCTCAAAAAACTCACTGACCACAGAAGCCGAGGTTGCCCTGTCGGTCGACCACTCGATCCCGCCAATTACCGGAGCATGTCAGCAACAAGGTTTGATCGTGCTGTATCGAGAGATGACCAGGTCTGGCATCAGGTCACGCCAGCTTAGGTTCGAAGATTCGTAATCAATCCGTAGATCATCTACGTTCGAGGGGTTACTCTATTTGAAAATGATGACGCGTTTGTTTCTTCGAAAGCTCGTAGTTCAACATAAGGCGAGATCACAGTTATTTCATCAACACCCTCGAACAAGAACGAAACCCTCTCTCCCGGCGAAAAGGTCGTGTCGGAGTTGGGTTCTTCTTCCGACACCCGCATCGTTCTGACTCACAATCGCGTGCTCGTCTCGGGTTCGAAAAATGAAACCGCCCTATACGCGTCGATCCCACTGACAGATATCTCATCAATCGAGGTCTCGAGTCGCCCTAGAGCACGCCGAAGTGCTGCATGGGGTGTTGTCGGGCTTTTCGCTGCTGTCGGAGTTTGGCAGGTGACGCCTGACGCTCGAACGGGGTTTATAGCTGGGATAGCCGTTGCGCTGATAGCACTGCTATTGATCGGGGATTACTGGGTTCGCCCTGCCGGAGTACACATTTCTATTCGCGGTAAAGAAACGGTAATCCAAACAGAGTTGGGCAGTCGATCAGAACAGGCAGTTGAATTTGCTGCTAAGGTCGAAAACGCACGTCGGAAGATGTTGCCTGGCAGACTATCCGGCCCGTGGCGAAACTATCCAACTGGATAGCAACTAACCGAGAGTTGCCTGTCCAATTCTCAAGCTCGGGCTGACATCGAGATCCCAGCTATCTCGACGCCCGTTTCGATAGTTGATCAAACCACTCATTGCAATCATTGCACCGTTATCGGTACATAAGCTGAACGGTGGTATTGCGACTGGCAGCGGTGAACGCTCAACCAACGTCTCGCGCAATGGTCTGTTGGCAGCAACACCACCCACCAGAACTATTCCAGAGCAGTTCTCACGTTTGGCGGCATTGATCGTTTTGGTGACGAGAACGTCGACAACTGAATCCTGGAACGCTTTGGCAATCTCAGCAACGATTTGTGCGTCAGGAGATTCAACTCCCTCTGGCAGCGGGTAAATCCCTTCAGCCCGAGCCCGGTTGATCACGGCCGTCTTTATTCCGCTGAACGAGAACTCGTCAGTGCCCCGCATCCAGGCACGAGGTAATGGTTCGACATCACCGGTAACACCATCCGCCACACGTTGGATTTCTGGACCTCCCGGGTACCTTAGACCAAGCACGCGGGCAGCTTTGTCGAATGCCTCACCGGCCGCATCGTCCCTGGTCTCTCCGAGGAGTCGGAATTTTCCGTGGTCTTCAAGTAGGACGAGCTCAGTGTGTCCTCCAGAAACGACAAGGCACATGATTGGTTGTTCTCCAACGCGCTCCTGAAACGGTTGAAGTTCAGTTTGATCAGTTTGCGCCCAAGCGCCATAAACGTGACCGTCCATGTGGTTTACGCCCACTAACGGAACTCCTAGTGTTGCAGAAAGCCCTTTTGCAAAGTTGAGCCCAACTATTAACGACCCTGCCAATCCAGGTCCGTGGGTAGCCACGACGGCATCGATGTCCGACCAGTCAACATCTGCCTGTTCTATGGCAGCTTCACAGACAGGTCGCATATCTATGACATGTTGTCGAGATGCAACTTCGGGAACGATTCCACCGTAACGGGAATGAACGTCGACTTGAGTTGCAATTACATTGGCGAGGACTTGCCCGTCTGAATCAACGATTCCGACGGATGTCTCATCACAGCTGGTTTCGATGCCAAGAATTTTCATGGGAATACGCAATATGTTACGGACAATTGCGGTTTTTACCCTGTTTATGCCACCCAAAATTCCACATCATCGATATTAGATTTGACACAAGTAACGCCGCTTCAGCACGGGGTTATGTCACTGGACGCTACGTTAGCGCGGGGCAAGTCGGGTAATTTGGAGCGTAATTAATTTTGGATTCACAAAGCTGGCCTGAATGTATGCGGTGCGGAGAAGGCAACATTTTTCGTCATTTGCCAGAGATCAGGGATTTGATCACCCAGGATCCAGTAGATGTTTACCTTTCGACCGACTCACTTGAGTTCATTTACAGGGTGACGTCGACGAGCCAGATTCATAAAGACGATCTTCGGCTCTCATCTGCCGAAGACGCACAAATCACGCTCGTGACGTGCTGCCCACCAAGGGTTTACGACCAGCGAATCTTGGTTGACGCGACTCTAATTGCATACCGCCCGTTGTGATGTCGGTCTCTTACTCACGATTTTCGCCAGCAATACGGCGTTTGTTGCGCGATGATTAACGGCTAAATATGCGGGTGATCCTACCGGATCACCGAGGGACGAGAAATTTAGTCGGTACTTCGAACGACTGCTGCTTATATCGGTCGCCGTTCAGGGTGCTGTCCGTATCTGATCTGGAACACAAAGAATGTCATCTTATTCGACGCGCAAATCACGTATTTGGAACGATCGACTTCTAATCACCTTGCTTTCAATCGCGGTCGTAGGTGTTGTCTTGCAAATCACCCTTGGTGGTGTTGTGAGAGTTACAGGGTCTGGGGACGGCTGTCCCGATTGGCCAACCTGTTTTGGCCAGCTAGTACCACCCCTGGATCAGCCGACGATAGATCGACTTTACGATGGACCTCGCCCAACAACTCCTCGTCCGCACAACGTACTTCTCGAATACAGCCACCGAACCGTTGGCACGCTTGTCGGTCTTACAATCGTTGCTGCCGTAATCAGGGTTTGGGTCAGATACCGTGCCGACAAAGTCGTGGCATGGCTATCGACGGCAACCCTCGCACTGATATTTATTGTTGGAATGTTGGGTGGCGCAGTCGTCCTAAACGACCTGGATCCGGCGATCCGTACCTTGCATCTTATGCTCGCAGAAATTGTTGCCCTGTTAGCAATACTTGCTCTTGTCGCGACTCGATACACGCGTTCGGGAAGCGTCGGCTCAAGTTCTACCTGGATATGGGGTCGAGTATCTGATGAACACCGAGGTGCACTTAACTGGGCTGCTTGGGGCGCGGTGCTGGCACTGTTAGCGCTGCTAACTGGTTCCTATGCCGTTTGGAAAGGAGCTGGGGCGGTCTGTGCTTCGTGGCCACTCTGTGGCGGTGATTTTGTTCCGCAGTCCAGCCTTGCGTGGATTCATGTATCGCACCGCATATGGTCACTTGTTGCAATAGTGATTGTTCTAATTGCAGGTCGCAAAGCCTTGCAGCTGCCAAACACGTCTGGATCTTTACGTTTCGCTGCAGTTTCATCGTTTGTATTGATAGTTGCACAAATGCTCATGGGAGCTGCAAACCCATGGACTACATTCGCCGAGTGGGCACGAGCTGGACACCTGAGCCTGGCCACTCTTGTTTGGGTTGACCTAGTATTCATAGTTGCTCTTCTTCTACGACCGGTTCCTGGACCTGAGTCAGCTGATGCTTAATGAATCATCAAGCGAAAACGCGCTAACATCTGTCTATGGTCACTAACAATTCGGTGCCTAGAGGTTCAGCAATGACGATGCTGAACGACTACATAGCGTTGACCAAACCGCGCGTGATGTCGCTGCTCCTCGTTGCAGCTGTTGCCGGTGCATTTCTAGGAGTTGCCGGAACGCCAAGCATCGAAGTGCTCGTCGCCGTATTGGTTGGTGGGGCGTTGGCCTCTGGAGGCGCTGCCTCGCTGAACATGGCTTACGAGAGTGAGCTAGACCAGAGAATGGGTCGAACCAAAAACCGACCTGTCGCCGAGGGAAGAATCTCTGCTCGCACCGCGATTTTGTTCGGAGTCTTGCTAAACGCAGGTTCCTTCTTGATCCTCGCGTTGATGACAAATGTACTGGCTGCGGTGCTAGCAATGGTCGGGACTGTACTCTATTTCGGTCTGTATACGATCATCCTGAAACGCACGACCACGCAAAATATCGTTATTGGTGGTGCCGCCGGAGCTGTTCCTCCGCTTGTTGGTTACGCTGCAGCTTCGGGGACGCTCGATCTTGCAGCGTGGTACCTGTTCATAATTATTTTCTTCTGGACGCCACCGCACTTCTGGGCGCTCGCAATAATGATCAAAGATGACTACGCGAGGGCTGAAGTCCCAATGTTGCCTGTTATCAGAGGGATCGAGCACACGAGCATCCAGATTCTGCTTTACACGGTAATCCTGTCCGCACTGACAATCATGTTCGGTGTCGTATCCGAGGCTCTTGGGGTTACGTACCTCGTCGGGTCAGCGTTGCTGTGCGCGGCGTTTGGTTGGCACGCATACGCGTTGATAAAAGCACCTGATAAGCCTGCGGCTACACGCCTTTACAAATACTCACTCTTGTTCCTTGCCTTGTTCTTTGTACTGGTAATGGTCGACTCGATCATCGCGTAATGGACGCTGAATACGGGCTGAAGATGGAGAGATCTTCTTGGGTCTCATCAAATCGACTGTTTCGACATTAGGAATCCTCGGCGGAATTTACGCGGGTGTTTCGTCGGCACTGGCGTCAAACCTGACTCGTCTACCACTTCAAGATCCCGAAACAATTCGGCCGACAGGAAAACCGGTTAAATTCTCTGCGCGTGGATCTGATGTCCAACTCTCAGGCCAAATTTTCACATCAGGGAGCGATGATCCAACAACTCGCTGGATACTGTTCAACACGGGCGACATACCGTTTGGAGTCCCTGAGTTCCGATTCAATTCATTAGTTACCGACCTGACCAAATCAGGCTTCAACGTCCTTCAATTTGACCTACGTGGAAGAGGGGGTTCGAGCAATTCACCTTCAACTCTCGGTGACTACGAGCGATTGGACCTCTTAGGAGCAATCGATTACGTCAAGCAAACGCAAAGCGAGGACTTACAGTTAGGACTGCTTGGGGTCGACCTGGGTGGAGTCGTATCTCTACTGGTCGGGTCGAACGTTCAATCTATTCAAGCGGTTGTATCGGACGGTGCATTTGTAGACCTAGCAGACCATATTGAATCGAACAGGCTAGGGTTCCGATTTGCGAACAGCTTCTGGATGGCTGGCGTGAAATTCTGGACCAATCGTGTTCACGGGATCGATATCAGCGACGTTTCACCTGCTCGGCACGTTGCTCGGTCGGACACACCGGTATTGGTTATCCACGGCACAGAAGATTCTTTTGTTTCGCCTTCGCATGCCCGGCACCTCGGACGGGCTATTGGAGCAAGTTTCCAGGAATTAGAACAGGGCGAGGATTTCGTGTGGATGGTGCCCGCTGCAGAACACGGGATGAGCTACTCATCCGCCCCTGACGAGTACTTATCGAAGGTCGTTAAATTTTTTGAGGCGCACCTTAGTGCGCCTCAAAACAAGATCAGTTAGTTAGTCGACCGGTTACGCAGGCAGTGCTGCCTGTGCGGACTTTACAACTTCACCGAATCCCTCTGGCTCTCGGATTGCCAGCTCGGCGAGCGACTTTCGGTCGAGCTCTATACCGGCAAGTGAAATGCCGTGAATCAGGCTGGCGTAGTTAATTCCGTGTGCCCGTGCTGCAGCGTTGATACGCACAATTTGCAGTGATCGGTTAGTGCGCTTCTTCAGTCGCCTGTGTGCAGTGGAGTACGCCTGCGCGTGGGTCAGCGACTCGCGAGCAACACGGTATCGCCTACTTCGAGAAGCTCGGTGTCCCTTAGTTGCCGCCAGTACCGCCTTATGGCGTCGACGTGTGGTTTTTCCAGCCTTGATTCTGGCCAACTTATTTCTCCTTGATCAAACAATTGCCGGACCCGTTTACATTCAAGGGTCCGGCAACACGAAAGTTTTCAAATATTTAAGAGCGTACGGCTCGAATAGCCTGCTTTATCGTCTTCGAGAATGTTGTCGAATCGAGCTCTACTTTCGCACCGAACAGTCGCTTAACTCGCGCTGCCTTTCGTCGGCGGAAGTGGCTCTTTGGGCCTTTCGTGCGCACAACCTTGCCTGAACCGGTTATGTGGAACCGCTTCTTAGCACCTTTATGCGTCTTCATCTTAGGCATTTGAATTTCTTTCCGTCTTCTATATTACTCTCAGTAGTTTCGATTGGGCGTCTGATTCTTATTCGTTTGAATCGGCTGATTCGGCGGCCGCTGCCACGGGTTCAGGTGAGTCCTGTTTCTTGCTCTGTGCTGCTTGTGCAGACGGAGCTAGAAGGATGCTTAGAACTCGTCCTTCCATTCCTGGTGGCTTTTCAAGTTTTGCGACCGACGCTACCCCTTCGGCTACTTTCCGCAAGACTTTCATTGCAATTTCCGGGTGTGCCCTCTGGCGTCCTCGGAATCTCACAAACACCCTGACTTTCGCACCTTCTGCCAGGAGTGACTTGGTCATCCTGATCTTGGTTTCGATGTCGTTTTCCGACATCACAGGGCTGAGTCTTACTTCTTTCTGCTTGCTGGCGTTACGCGAGACTTTGCGCGCCTCACGCTGCTTTTTATTCTGGATAAATTTGAATTTGCCGTAATCAAGGAGTCGACAAACAGGTGGATTCTGGTTAGGTCCTACTTCTACAAGGTCCAAACCTTCATCTTGAGCCATGTCAAGTGCGTCTCTAAGCGACATCACAACCGACTCTGATGAACTCTCGCCGCGAATCACGCGCACTTTGTCGGCACGTATCCGGCGATTAATCCTGAATTCTTTCGCTATGTTCTATCTCCCTGAGGCACTGGTTTATTCGCAGTTAGACGTCGTGGAATTGATTCCGAACCAGCACTACTGCGCCCAGTTTTGATCCAATCGAACAATGAATATATCAATCTATCGACTTCAACTCAATTCACATTCAGTACGAATCTCTACACGATATTCACACGTATCAGAAGTTGAATTTTCAATTGGACGAACAAGGTGCTGTGCTAGAATTAATCAGTACCTGAGCCGGATTTTTGATCTGAAATATTGACCGTACACACTTCAGTGAATGGACATCTTCTTCAGGTTTATCTGCTACCGGATGAAATCGGTTAGCTCGGTTGTACCCGATGTAGAAATCGTTCATCCAATAAGTGACCGAAAACGCATGAGCTAATTAATCGAGAGAATGGACGGCGAGAACTTATGAGCAACCGCTTGATGCGGAACAGCCTTGTCTACCTTGTGATCATCGTTGCGGTGATCATGATCTTCTTCATGTTTGTGAACCAGCCACTAGGTGGCGCGCAGGAGATCGGAATTAATGAGGTAGTTGAATTAGCTCAAAACAGCAGCGGTGCTTCGAAGCTGGATATTGAAGTATCCGGAGACACCCTGACGATCTCCGACGGTGTCAACACATTCAAATCTCGAAAAGAAGAAGGCTCTAGCGTTGCTGACTTGCTCGCAAATGCCGGGGTCGATAACTCTAAATACACAGTAAGAGTCAAAGGCTCAGGTGGTTTCTCAAGCTTCTTCGGAATCCTGATCGGGTTCCTGCCACTTATCCTGTTCGGTGGAATTCTAATTTTCATGATGCGACAAGCTCAAGGCAACAGCAGCCAGCAAATGAGCTTTGGTCGCAGTAAAGCCCGAATGTTCGTCGGGACCAAAGCGACCGTCACCTTCTTCGACGTAGCAGGTGTACCCGAAGCCAAAGAAGAACTCGAAGAAGTTGTTGAGTTCCTCAAGTACCCGGAACGATTCCAAGCCCTGGGCGCAAAGATTCCAGCTGGCGTTCTCCTGGTCGGACCTCCGGGAACCGGTAAGACTCTTCTCGCAAGGGCTGTTGCTGGAGAGGCCGGTGTACCGTTCTTCTCGATCTCCGGTTCCGAGTTCGTAGAAATGTTCGTAGGTGTGGGTGCATCCCGAGTGCGTGATCTGTTCGAACAGGCAAAGCGACACTCACCGTGCATTATTTTCGTAGACGAGATCGACGCAGTTGGTCGACACCGAGGAGCTGGTCTTGGCGGTGGTCACGACGAGCGTGAGCAAACCTTGAACCAGATCCTGGTTGAAATGGACGGATTTGATTCTGCGACCAACGTGATCGTAATCGCGGCAACCAACCGACCTGACATTCTGGACCCCGCGTTGCTCCGACCGGGTCGATTCGACCGGCGCGTGATTCTGGACAACCCTGACATTCGTGGACGCACTGCGATCCTCGATGTTCACGCCAAGGGCAAGCCAATAGACAAGGCGATCGACCTTGCCGAGATCGCAAAGCAAACACCTGGATTCTCAGGTGCTGACCTGGCGAACCTGATTAATGAAGCTGCACTTCTGGCTGCACGGGCGAACCAGAAGGCAATTAGCTTCTCGAATCTCACGGAAGCGATCGACCGTGTCTCGATGGGGCCAGCTCGAAAGAGCAAAGTAATCAGCGAGAAAGATCGTCGAATCACCGCTTATCACGAGGCAGGTCACGCGCTCGTGGCTCACCTAATGCCGGGTGGTTCGCCAATCGGCAAGATATCGATCATCGCTCGTGGTCAAGCAGGTGGTTTCACTCGCTGGCAACAGGAAGATCGAACTTACGCATCCAAGGAACAGTTGGAAGCGCAAATCGCCGCTGCAATGGGTGGACGAACCGCCGAAGTTTTGAAGGTCGGTGATGTAACTACCGGTGCTTCGAATGACTTTGAGCAAGCGACCAACATTGCTCGTGAAATGGTTATGCGTCTCGGCATGAGCGACCGACTATCCAAGCGTGCTTTTGGAAAGCGACAAGGTGGTGCGGTATTCCTCGGCAAGGAAATGTCAGAGGAACGTGACTACTCGCTTAGGACTGAAAGCATCATTGACGATGAAATCAACAGGCTCCTGAAGCAAGGTGAAGACAAGGCTCAGGAACTGCTGACCAAACATGACGAAGAGCTCGAGCAAATCGCCCAGTTCTTGTTGGAACACGAAACCATCGACTCCGACCAGTTCGTAGCCATCATTGAAGGCAGAGACCCGCTGTTTGCAAGTGCAGTTGCAGTTGACGAGCCTGGACCACCACCGAGCTCCGGTGAAGCGGATGAAGATGAGGGTTCAGTCGATGGATCGACTGAACCTGAGCCGCAAGCAACATAACTTTCGGTTTAGATAGAATTCACGGAAACGGCGCATAGTGCGCCGTTTCTTTTTATCGGGACGAAATTGGGATGCCAACTAGCATGGTTCACAACGGATCTGCGTGGTCAATCCAGCGATTTATTTCTGGATTCGCTAACAACGCGTTTCTGATCACCTGTGCCACAACAAACAAATCGATAATCATCGATACGCCTGCCAATCCCACCGATTTGATCGCCGCAGCAAAACAGACTGATGTATCGGCGATACTGATTACCCACGGACACCAGGACCACGTGGAGGGTTTCGCAGAAGTTAACGAGTTATTTTCTGTGAGTACCGGAATCGGAATACCTGATCGCGCCTCGTTACCGTCCACGCCAAGCTCGTCGATTGATGTGACGACCGGCACCCTTATTGAGGTTGGCGAGATAACGCTCGAAGCAAGGTTTACACCCGGTCACACACCAGGATCAACTTGCTACGTCCTGAGTTCAAAATCGGACGACGACAAATCGTTCGTTTTCACCGGGGACACATTGTTCCCGGGTGGCCCTGGACGATCCTCCTCCAACGAAGCGTTAAAGCATATCGTGAGTTCGCTAAAAGATCAGATTTACACCTTGCCGGGCGAACACGTCATTCTGCCGGGTCACGGTGAATTTACTGACATTGGCTCATCCCGAAAAGAGTTTGAACAGTTCATCAGCACACCATGGGATGCCTCGCTGGCCGGCGACGTGACCTGGATCTAAAGAGCGATGTTTCCACCTCAGGATCCTGATTTAGAACATCCACGTAAGCCTGCTCTGGTAGTTCGAGAAGTACCGTGGAATTTAGTCGACGTAGTCGGTGCAATCACGGTCACGATGTTGTCCGTCGTGACGATTCTCAACATTACAGGAGCACTCGGATCGGCAAGTGGTTTTGAAACCTCAATCGGCTCTCCTCAAGGTTTCATTGTTGGGCTTGCAATGCTGGTCATTGGCGTCGTTGTTCTGCGAGTACTGAATTCTCCCCTATGGCCAATGGTTGGATCGGTAGGATTTGCAGTAGTTGTTATCGCCATCAGTTACTCGCTTGCCAGTGAGACATCTACTGGTGACGCTCAAATTGTCGGCGTTCCTGTAAGCATCATCGCGGCAACGGCAATGTCTGGAACATTTGCGGCAATCGGTATGGCGTTCTCGATCATCAATTACCGCCAACCGCCGTCGTCGCTGGGTTTCGTTCGTACGTCAGGCATCAAGCCATATGTTTACGCAGCCGGCATGTGGATCATTGCCGTAACCTCTCTAATGGTGTGGCTGCAACTGCTGGTCTGGCTTGATGTTTCTCAGTTACTACCGCCCGACACAGCGAGTGAAGCCCTCGATTCGGCAGGTGGCAACATCGTCATCACCGTTATCCTCGTGGGACTAATTGGGCCGTTTGCGGAAGAAGTGTTTTTCCGCGGGTTCATGCTGTCAGGACTTGTGAAAAGATTCGGTACAGCCAGAGCGTTAATAATTTCTTCACTGGTATTCGGCGTATTCCACATTGATCCCGGTGCAATTGTTCCGACGTTCGTGTTGGGACTCGCACTTGGTTGGGTCTACTTGAAAACCGGTTCAATATGGCCCGCAATATTCGGGCACGGATTGCACAATACAATCGCAGTTCTAATCGCCAAATACGCAGATGTTGGCTAGGGTTATATAGCTCGTTCAAAATTAGCGCTTCCAAAGCAAACTGTAGAAAGTCACGAGAATGTCCGAAGATCGGATTCGTAAAGCGTTCGAAACTGCTCAAACTAAAGGCAAAATCGCGCTCGTTCCATACGTAACGGTTGGGTTTCCAGAGGTTGGACTTACAACGGATATCGTCCGAGCGATAAGCGAAGCCGGTGCAGATGTCATAGAGCTCGGAGTTCCCTTCAGCGACCCTCTAGGTGACGGTCCAACTATCCAGGCATCCGGACATACAGCGTTGATGAACGGAGTAACCCCGCAAGACTGCATCGTCGCTGCGAAAGAAATCCGGGCTGCTGGCATTGAGACCCCGCTGGTTTTCATGGGCTATTACAACAACATCTTGACCGTAGGTCTCGACAACTATTGTGCTTCTGTCGCCGACGCGGGAGTCGACGGTTTGATCGTTGCTGACTTGCCTGCGGCCGAAGCGGGACCACTCGAAGATGCAGCGGATCACGCGGGAATTTCGCTAATACCATTGCTGGCACTCACATCCACGGATGAGGCAATTGAGCACGCTTGCGAACGTGCTAGCGGGTTTGTTTACTGCATTTCCGTGTTGGGTGTAACTGGGGCACGAACTCAGGTTTCAGCACGTGTTCAGGGACTTGTCGAAAAAGTCAGGAAATTCACCGATCTTCCAGTTGCAATTGGTTTTGGCATCTCTACCGCAGATCATGTTTCCGAGGTAGCGGAATACGCCGACGGGGCTGTGGTCGGAAGCGCGCTGATCAACGAACTTGCCGATGGTCCAGCTGCAGAAGCTGCTGACAGAGGCAGGGAGTACATTGCTTCGCTGAAACCCGGCACAAATAAGAAAGTCGTGGCAAACTAATTCGCCACGAAATCTGACCAAACTTTTCGAGGACTGGATTGGCAACGAAAGTTCGAGGCGTCAAAGGCGCAACTACAACAAACGGTGACTCACGGGACGATGTTCTCGACGCCACCGCTGAGTTGCTCGCGATGCTGATACAGGAAAACGGCATTGATCAAGATGATGTCGCAGCGGTCCAGTTCACAACCAGTCCCGATTTGGTGGCTGAGTTCCCTGCTGTAGCCGCCCGCGAACGCCTCGGGTGGAATGACGTTCCGCTAATGTGTGGTCACGAGATGGCTCGACCAGGTGCGCTCGAGCGATGCATACGTATACTTATCTTGTGGAACACAAGCAAGGCACAGGCTGAAATTAAGCACGCATACATCAACGATGCTGCTAAACTTCGCCCCGACCTTTCAACAGCCAGCACGTAAAGACATGAACGAGCGCTCGAAAACCGAAGTTCTTCACTCAGCCGCTTGCCTGGCTGGGTCTTACTCGCGCTCGACCGGCTATTTCAGCTATACGTACGGGCAATCTACGTACGGGCGTTCGTATAGAAGCTAACGCGACCGGCGAACACCGAGCCCGCTTCCTGGACCTTCAACGGCGTCGATCACGCAGCTTGCAACTGCGCCGTATGCACGAAGAAAGTCACGACCCGATTCCATCTACCAGTATTTGAATTAGAAAAATCATGTCCACATCAAACGTTCGTGTATCCGGTCTTCAACCCCTGGCTCCACCGAGCGAATACATCAACGAACAGCCGATCCCTGCAGAAGTTGCGGAACTGGTCACTAAGTCTCGACAGGAAATCGAGGACATCCTCGAACGACGAGACAACCGCATGGTTATGCTCGTTGGTCCATGCTCAATCCATGACGAAAAGGCTGGTCTTGAGTACGCCCAGCGACTCGCAAAGCTTGCTGAAGAAGTAAAAGATCGCATTCTTGTCGTAATGCGGGTCTACTTTGAGAAGCCTCGTACCACCGTTGGCTGGAAAGGTCTGATTAACGACCCCAGCCTCGACGGCACTTTCGATATGCAAACAGGACTCAAGCGAGCGCGAGCGTTCTTGCTTGAAGTCGGAAAACTCGGACTCCCAGCTGGAACAGAGTTCCTCGATCCGTTCACACCTCAGTACCTCGCCGATCTAGTGGCATGGGGTGCAATTGGTGCTCGAACTACTGAGAGCCAGACTCACCGACAAATGGCGAGCGGACTTTCAATGCCAATCGGATTCAAGAATGGCACTGGTGGAAGCTGCCAGTTGGCGGTCGACGCTATCGTGGCAGCGCAGTCTGCACATGCCTTCCTCGGAATTGACGAGAACGGACGAGCTGCCGTTATAAACACGGTAGGTAACAAAGCCGGTCACCTGATTCTGCGTGGTGGTTCTTCGGGTCCTAACTACGACGAAGATTCGGTTGCCTCTGCGTCTGCGCTTCTCGAAGTCGCTGGCTTGCGCTCTAACGTCGTTATCGACTGTTCGCACGCAAACTCGAACAAAGATCACAAGCGTCAACCTATCGTCTTCCGAGAGACCATCCGACAGCGAAACGCTGGTAACGATGGTGTCGTCGGGCTGATGCTTGAAAGCCACTTGAACGAAGGCAATCAGTCGCTCGGCGACCTGAGTGAGCTTGCTTACGGAGTCTCAATCACTGATGCTTGCATCAACTGGGAGACTACCGAAGAATTGCTCCACGAGGCCTATTCCGCACTTGGCAAAAAGGCCGGCACGCCAGCTTAAGACGGGGGCTGACCGACTGCCATGTCGATCGCCGATCCATTCAACGCTATCCGAGCCCAGCAGGGTCCTACGGTCGCGACCGTAGGGACATTTGATGGCGTCCATCTTGGACACCGTAAGCTCGTTGAAACGGTACTCGATGAGGCACAGGCAGTTGGCGGAAGCTCACTGGCGATGATTTTTGAAGGTCAACCGAGGGCGTTCATCAACCCAACTGTAACCGTCTCGTACCTGTCGAGTGCAGAAGACCGCGTTTCGTGGCTATCCAACGTAGGTATTGATAATGCGGTCGTTTTGCAGTTCGATGAATCGATCCAAAAGCTGAGTTCAGGGGAATTTGTCAGCGAACTCAAGCGACGGGTCGGTCTATCGACTCTAGTTCTAGGTCCTGGCGCAATGATCGGTTCCGACCGTGCCAATGCAAGCACCCTGCAATCCACGCTTGAAGACGTAAAAGTGATCAGCGTCGAAGCTGAATCTCTGCATGGCGACCAAATCTCCAGTTCAAGGATCAGGCAAGCGATTGAGATCGGCGATTGCGAAACGGCTACTGGTATGCTCGGGCGTAACTACGGGTTTACCGGCTTGGTGAGTGAAGGTGACAAGCGTGGGCAGGAACTGGGATTCCCAACAGCGAACATCGAACCTGACTTTGAAGCGACAGTTCCAGCAAATGGAATTTACGCAACCCGCGTGACCGTTGATGGCGAAACCCATCGTGCAGCGACAAGTATTGGGGTTCGCCCTACCTTCGAAACCGACGGTCGTAGGACGATCGAGGCATATCTGCTGGATTTCGACGGTGATTTGTATACAAAGCGACTTCACATTGAGTTCGTTTCGAGACTAAGGGGTGAGGTCGCATTCGAATCCGTCGACGCACTAATTGAACAAATGAACAGTGATGTGGAACAAACCCGAGAAATAATCAAAATCGGGTAACCGCTCACAGATAGAACAATGACTACCAGCAACGAATTTGCAAACGTAACCGAAGAGCTCGAGTGGCGTGGAGCGATCTACGACGCAACTCCTGGTGCAGCTCATGTGCTCTCCACTGAAAAGATCACCTGCTACAACGGTTTTGACCCGACGGCGATAAGCCTTCACATCGGTCACCTCGTACCGATCATGGGACTCGTACGCCTTCAACGACACGGACACACTCCCGTCGCGCTGGTTGGTGGCGGTACAGGCATGATTGGCGATCCGTCGGGGCGCAGTGAAGAACGACAGCTTCTTTCAGTCGCTCAGATCGACGAGAACGTCGACGCCATCCAGAAGCAGCTTGAGCCGTTCCTCGATTTCGAGGCGAGCACCAATCCGGCACGAATGGTCAACAATGCCGATTGGCTACGAGTGACCAACTTACTTGAATTCCTCAGGGACGTTGGAAAACACTTCACTGTCAACTCGATGATGGGACGAGAGTCGGTAAAAGGTCGAATAGATCGCGACACCGGTATTTCATTTACAGAGTTCAGCTACCAGTTGCTCCAGGCGTACGACTTCCTGAAGTTGTTCGAGACCGATGGTGTGACGTTCCAGGCAGGTGGCAGCGACCAGTGGGGCAACATTCTTGGCGGAGTCGATCTGATTCGCCGAATTCATGGTGCAGACTCAGAAGGTCGACCTCAAGCACACGGAATTGTGTACCCACTAATAACGACCTCAACCGGAGAAAAATTCGGGAAGTCGGTTAGTGGTGCACTAACAATCGATCCGAATCAAACCTCTCCGTACAGGATGTACCAGTACTTCCTGAACACAACGGACGAGGACGCTGTGCCTTACCTGAAACTGTTCACTCTGTTGAACCAAATTCAAATCGGTGACATGGCGGAAGCAGTCAAGTCCGATCCTGCGAAGCGAGAAGCACAAAAGCTGCTTGCCGATGAAGTAACGCGAACTGTTCACGGTCCGGCAGGACTGGAACAGGCGGAGAGAGTTACACGCGCCTTCTTCGGGGGAGACATTTCTGGTCTTTCCGCCGATGAAATGGAAGATGTGCTTGAAGGTTCATCTACTGCCACGATCACCAGAGACCAACTCGAAGGTGAAGGGATGCGGTTCAGCGATCTCGCTGTGGCATCTGGTGCAGGAAAATCTGGCGGAGACGTTCGACGCACGGTTCAGCAAGGCGGAATGTACTTGAACGGTATCCAAATCGAGGATGCCGGACAACAGGTTGGTGTGAGCGATCTCGTGGAAGGTCGACTACTCGTTATCCGGCGTGGACGAAAGAACTACTCGCTGGTGAAGCTGGCAGAGTAATCATTCTTCCCACATTGCCATTGCACCTATGGGGCATAACATGTGCGTATGAATTCTCAGGACTTGATTCAAAGACCTGGAATCGGTTACTCATCAACCGTTCCAGGTTTTCTTGAGACCGACACCGACACGATAACGGGAGCTCTTTCATACGCGGCCGCCAGCCGCATGAGCACCGGTTCAACTGAACACGCCCAAATAATCGCGTGGAGCGAGTCCATTGGTTGGCTGAAACGTACCTTGGCTCCACTTGTATCCTCGGAACCTGACAGCTCAGGTTGGGTAATTTGCCTTGAGTACGAAATCTCCCGCAGATCAGGACGAATTGACTGAACGTTGATCGCGCGTGGAGTCGTGTTCGTCATCGAGTTCAAACATGACACAGCAGATCAACTAGCCAGGTTACAAGTCGAAGACTATGGAATGGAACTTGCAACGTCTCATCGAGAGTCTAGGCATTTTCCGATCATCCCGATTCTGTGCACGGGGAATGCGCGCGAAGACCATCACGTAACACCTAAATTTAAGAACGGCTATGTCAATCGGGTCTCGGTCACGAATCCGAACTCGCTTGCCAGGGCAATCTCCATTGGTATCGACGGCTCACAAACGCGATCAACTCTTGAAGATGGAGTTAGTTGGACTGAATCACCTTATGAACCCATACCAACGATTGTTGAAGCGGCCACTACGTTGTTTGCAGGACATAGTGTGGACGAAATATCCCGCACTGATTCGTCGATCGAAGATCTCAATCGAGTTAGATTTACACTGGAGTCCATTGCTCGAGATTCCGTCAGTTCTGGATCGAAAGCGATTTGCTTCGTAACCGGCGTTCCAGGTGCTGGCAAGACATTAGCAGGGCTGAGCATCGCTCACTCAGAACAATTTGATCGCGCAACTTTTTTGAGTGGGAACGGACCGCTTGTAAAGGTCCTCTCAGAATCTTTGAAACGAGATTTGATGTCTCGAACTGGTGTGAAGTCTGACGTCGCCAAGAGAGAAGCTACAACCTTTATTTCAAACGTCCACGTTTGGTTAAAAAATTATCTAGAAGCTGACACTAATAATCCTCCGTTCGAACGAATGATCGTGTTCGACGAAGCCCAGCGAGCGTGGGATTCTGATCAGTCCTGGAGGAAGTTCCGTCGATCATCTTCTGAACCAGAAGCCATCCTCGGTGTCATGAATCGCCACGAGGGATCGTGCGTGGTTGTGGCGCTGGTTGGAGGTAGTCAAGAAATCAACACAGGCGAGGCAGGCTTGGCCGAATGGGGTCGAGCTCTTTCTGACAAATTCAAGAACTGGAAAGTCTACGCGGCCCCAGAGGCTATCGAGGGTGGCAGTAGCACCTCGGGATCGACATTATTCGATGGCTCCCGGCGATACGATACGGTGATATCGCGAAATCTTCATCTACGGGTGTCTAAACGAACCGTTCGAGGAGACACCATCACTGCTTGGGTTGAGCACGTTATCAAGGGAGACAATCGATCAGCAAAGGCAATTGCAGAGAATAATGACTACTACCCATTGGTAATTACGCGAGACCTCTCAAAAGCAAAAGAGTGGCTGAAATCTCAGGCAAAAGGATTGAGACGTTCTGGGCTTATTGCTAGCTCAGGCGCCAGACGGCTGCGCCCGCACGGAATCAACGTTGTTGAGGACATCAGTAACGAAAACTGGTTTCTAAATCCCAAAGGCGATATTCGATCATCTACACACCTTGAATTAGTCGCCACAGAATTTTCGGTTCAAGGACTAGAACTGGATTGGACAGGATTGTGTTGGGGTGCAGATTTTCGATTTCTCGACGGCCAATGGCAAGTGTGGAATCTTAGCGGGACGAAATGGCAGAAGGTCAAATCCGCAGACAAGCTAACATTCGTTCCCAATAAGTATCGAGTACTACTGACCCGAGCCAGAGAAGGACTGATCGTTTTCTGTTCACCAGGTGACAAGGATGATATGACGAGGCTTCCAGAATTTTACGACGGGACCTATGACTACCTCGTCGGTTGTGGGATGCAACCGATTGACTAGAACTCGCGAAGTAGATTCAACTACGAGCACTCACCGAAATTTCACCTCCTGTTTTACAGGTTGAGAGTTAGAATCGATTAGTGGCCATTCGCAAGAGTGAGCACTTATTGATTTAGACCCAAAATCCCGCACGAACGGAGCGCTCCTGTGAGCACCCAGAACCAACCTAACCTTCGAATTCCAGGTCCGGTTCCACTGCCCGACGACGTACTCGAACTCGCCGGTCGGCAGATGATCAACCACCGTGGACCTGAATACGCCGACATGCTCGAACGAATGTCAGCGAACTTGAAGACGGTGTTCATGACGAAGAACGATGTGTACTTCATCACTTCGTCGGGTACGGGTGCGATGGAAACCGCTGTCGTAAACACAATCTCTCCCGGTGACAAAGTGCTCTCTATCATCATTGGAACATTCGGTGAACGGTTCGCAGAGATCGCCGAAGCCTACGGTGGAGACGTAACCCGGCTTGAGTTTGATCTTGGTCAGGCAGCAGATCTCGATAAGGTTCGAGAGACGATTCAGAGCATTTCCAACCTCAAAGCAGTTGTGTTCACCCACAATGAAAGTTCAACCGGTGTTTCCAACCCACTCGAAGACCTTTGTAGGGTCATTCACGAAGAGTCTGATGCCCTGATCCTCGTGGACGCCGTTTCCAGCGCTGGTGGAGTCCCAATAGCAGTAGATGCGTGGGGCATCGACGTCGTTGCAACTGCTTCTCAAAAGAGCTGGATTTCACCACCTGGAATTTCGATGGTCACCTTCTCAAAGAAGGCATGGGAAGCCCATGCAAAGTCCACTACTCCGAAGTACTACCTCGACATTCAACAGTACGAGGATTATCTGCAGATCGGACAGCCGCCGTTCACACCGTGCCTTCCAGCAATGTTCACTCTCGAAGTCGCACTGCAATCGATGGTCGATGAGGGAATCGAGAACGTTTTTGCACGACATCAGGATGTGGCAGAGCACACCCGTGCAGGAGCGAAGGTCCTTGGGCTCGAACTCCTTCCCGACCCTCAGTACGCATCGAACACCGTGACAGCGATCAAGCTACCTGAAGGACTCGATGGCAAAGCCTTCCTGTCATCGGTAGAGAAGAACTACAACGTGGTGCTCGGTGGTGGGCAAAAATCGCTGGCTGGAAAGATTTTCCGAGTTGGTCACATGGGCTGGGTCGAAACTGCACATATTGATGAAGCACTGAAAGCTGCAGAAGAAACCCTCAACAGCATGACGTCGTAAATGTCTTTGGTGGTTGACGGAACCACCGCTTCTCCTCGACACAAAACCGATTGCAACAGGTGCGATGAACAGAAGTAAATATTTCCTTTCGTTCATCGCACCTTTGTCTTTAATGCTGGTTGTGATCGCTTGTGGTTCAGAAACTGCAAGTTCTCCGTCCAACAATCAACCTGACGCCGTTGATCCCCTGCAACAAGCATCTGGCTCAGATTCGTCTCCAAGTGGGAATAGCGACCCGTACGGTTCAGGCAGCGCCATGACCGACGACGAGAAAACGGGAGAATCTGGAGACCCAGTTTCTTCAGACGATCTGTTGAATGAGGCAACACCAATATCAAGAGCCCGATCTTCGGGAAGCACTGCTCAACAGTCGACCAGTCCCGAGCCTGTCGATCCGCCTGAAGCCTCTCAACCAGATCCCGATCCGGCCGTAACGCAGCCTGTCGTCGATTTCGCACCAGATTTCCATCTAGCTTCTGTTCAAGGTCCAGCCCATCGCCTTTCCGACTACCGTGATAACCAACCCGTCGTCGTCGTTTTCTATCGCGCTTTCTGGTGAACTCACTGCAAGAGGCAACTAGTTGAGTTGCAATCAAATATTGACTCGGTTCGAGCAACTGGTGCTGAAGTTTTAGCGATAAGCACCGATGATTTGAACGGTCCGGCGGGTCTGGCGGCTTCGCAAGGTTTTGAATTCCCAATTCTGTACACATCTGGGGATCCAAGCACACCTAAGGATTATGGCGTGTTCAATCTCCATGGAGACGGTCTTGCTTCGGCATCGGTTTTCCTCATTGGAACCGACGGCTCAATTGCGTGGGAGAGCATTGGAGAACGCTACACTCACCAGGTACCTACTTCCGAAATCATGAAGCAAATCAACAACCTCGGTGGTGCTTAGGTTCTGGCTCGTTCACATATCGCATACATAGTTCCGTTGTTGGTAGTAGCGTTGATAGGGTTTGGCTGCTCTCCAGACCCAGAACCAACGCCAACCACCGAACCTACTCTCGTACCGACATCAGCACCGACTTTAGGTGGCATCCCCGTACTGAATGCTGAAACTATCGACGGCAAAGTGCTCAACATTTCTGAGTTGATTGGCACTAAGCCGCTTTACGTTGTGTTTCTCCCGACAGCGACAAATGCCTGGGATCTTGAGCAAGCAGCTGAAATTCAAACCTCTTTTTCGAGCTTTGCAAAGTACGACACACAGGTAGTGGCGATAGTCTCCGACTGGCCAACGACGGTGAAAAACATGCAAGAGCAACTCGGAATCGAGTATCCGCTGGTTGCCGATCCGTTGGGAGTCCTTTCCATCGAATGGGATGTGTTCAACTTGATCGGCATCGAAAAAGGTGGTCCTGCCAGCTTTGTAATCGACGCGTTCGGAAACCTGGCAGCGCGATCGTTGGCTGGTGCGAACGAAGATCGTCCCTCGATCGAAGAGGTCCTGAGGGTGATCGAGGAATCCGCGAGAGCCGGAGCTGCCTAGAGGATGTCCTGGAACTGCTGGATTACGGCTCCAGCAGGTGGTTTCGGGTAGAAGTTCGTCGCCTTTGCTGGCAGCCGCCAACCCCTGGTTACGATCGACACGAACTCATCGAGCGGGACCGGGCGCATTATGAACGCAAGTTCAGCCTCACCACTTTCCAGTTGGCGAGCAATGAGACCAGAATCGTGATGCGGGCTAATGATCGCTTCTTCCCGTTCATCTGATACTGCTTGCTTTAGAAGTTGGCTATGAAGCCTCGAGTATTCGGAGTTATCGAGAGCATTCTCTACCTCTGGTAGATCGCGCATTCGAGCGACATGGAATTTGCCTTCCTCCAGTCCATAGAGACCGAAAACGACCTCATCGCCTTCACGTTCTCCAAGAGCAACGGAAAATTGGTCGACGTGACTGCGCAGATCAGATCCCGCGGTTGGGACCCACTCGGTCAGCTCGCAAGATGAACGAAGCAATGACTTCAAGTGTTCCAACTCGTCGTGAGTCGGTGACTCAATCAAGCGGTGGTATCCACGTGTAATCAGTCCCGGTTCATCAAACGACACCATCAACATCATTCTGAAGTTGATCGACTCATCGGCTTCGACTTCTCGTTCCGACCGAACACTGCTCCTGTAACGCAGAGCAGCTTCGTAACGGTGATGACCGTCAGCGATGAACACCTGAGCGTCTCTTAGTGCGTTCTGAATCACCTCAATGGTGCCGGGATCTGACACCCGCCACATGCGAAGTTGCGGCATGTCTGGTGGATTGAACACAACAGTTGGTGGACCACCGGCAATTGCGCGAATGATGTTCCCAACTGAAGACCGCAAATCGTCTCGGTATATAACGAGTAACGGGCTGTAGTTGGACTGAGCAGCCCCCATGAGCTTGACCCGGTCGGCAACCCATTCAGAGCGAGTCCCTTCGTGAGGGAGTATCACTTGCTGGTCGTAGTCTTCAAGTCGCACTGCTGAAACGAACCCGCGTCGGAACAATTTTTGCCCCTGGTACTCGAATTCTTCTTCAGTGACATAAATCGAAAAAGCTTCGTCTTGTTTCAAGACGCCTGATTTCGTCCACTCCTGCCGAGTAGTAGCAGCCTGCTCGTAGGGATCGTCGGTCAAACCTCGTCGAGTCAGTTCAAGTCGAACGATGTTGTACTCCGAACGTTCGTACAGTTCCTGCTGTAACTTCGGAGTAATCACGTCGAAAGGAGGGCAAATGTGCATGCTTACATCGCCCGCAATATCGGGGTTGTAGCGCACTGCTTTGAATGGACGAATCTCTGCCATAAGGTGTTTGCCACAAGTAGATGGTTTCAGGACAAGGTTTGAGTATAGTCCCGTAACGGTGATTTGAACTTGTCTTAGAACCTTCTCAAGCCGGTTTTAGTCGCAAGCAATTAGAGTCTCCGTTGCTATACTCGATTTCACTTCGAGCATCACCCCGAACCACTCCACCCAATCGATGGGAACAGGCAAATACCCGTTGACCGAGAACAAGTCCAACCTTCAAATGTCGTTCGATTCGAACTCGGAGTCTGATCCCAAAAACCGAGCCCAGGTGTTGCGAGACGAACTTACTCGCGCCAATCACCTTTACTACGTCGAGAACGCGCCTGAACTCACGGATGCCGAATGGGATGCCCGACTTCAGGAATTGATTGCACTCGAAGAGGCAAATCCTGAGTTGAAAACGCCTGATTCGCCTACGCAGCGAGTCGGTGCACCGCCTGCGGACGGGTTTGAGGAGGTAGTTCATCCGGTACCGATGCTCTCACTCGGCAACGTGTTCAACGAAGATGGGCTACGCGCCTGGTACAAGCGAGCACTCGATTTCCTTGAGCTTGAGTCCGCTCCACTTGTTTGTGAACTAAAGATCGACGGATTGGCACTTGCGATTACATACAGGGATGGACTGCTTGAGCGAGCTGCGACACGCGGCGATGGTCTACGTGGAGAAGATGTAACAGCAAACGTGCGGACCATTCGAACGGTGCCGCTAAAACTGGAAGGCGAGGCCCCGCCCGTTATTGAGCTCCGCGGTGAGGTTTACCTTCCGAACTCGAAGTTTGCCGAGTTGAACGCCGAGCGCGAAGGGGCAGGACTTCCAACCTATGTAAACCCACGAAACTCAGCGTCGGGGTCACTTCGACAACTCGATTCTTCTGAGACTGCCAAACGTCCGCTCGACATGTTCTTTTACTCAATGGGCTACATCGAAGGTGCTGAAGAACTAACGAGCCATATCGCGACCCTTAGACAAATCGCGGACTGGGGTGGCAAGACCAACGAGTGGACTCGTACTGCTGAGTCGATTGACGAGGCAATTGCTGCTATTCACAACGCAGGTGAAGTGCGGGAGTCGCTGGATTACGGCATCGACGGAGTCGTAATCAAAATCGACTCGCTCGATCTACAACGACGGCTCGGATACGCAGGTCGCGATCCCCGATGGGCAATCGCCTACAAATTCCCGGCAGAAAAAGCCGAGACGACGCTGAAAGCAATCCATGTGAATGTTGGGCGCACCGGTGCCCTGACACCATGGGCTGAACTCGAACCAGTAATTGTTGGCGGAGTCACCGTGGGTCGAGCGACACTCCACAACAAGGACGAAATTAACCGCAAGGATTTCCGAGCTGGCGACAGGGTAATCATCCAGCGTGCCGGTGATGTCATTCCGCAAGTTGTCGAAGTTTCGCCAAACAACAAACGTGGAAACGATTCCAACCCATACGAGTTTCCTGAGACTTGCCCTTCCTGCGACTCTCCAACGGTTCAATCAGAGGATGAAGCGGTAACACGCTGTGTAAACGGGGCGTGCCCTGCCCAGTTCGAACGACTCTTGGAGCATTTTGCGTCGAGGGGAGCAATGGACATTGAGGGTCTGGGTGAACGTGTCGCCCAGGACCTGCCACGGCTCGGCTTCGTAAATTCGATTGCCGATCTTTACCGTCTGAAGGATCGCCGAGGTGATCTACTCGAGCTGGACAAGATGGGTGAAACCCGTGTCGATAATCTACTGAACGCCATCGAAGCGACACGAGAACGTCCGTTTTCACGTTTGTTGTTCGCACTTGGTATTCCTGGTGTTGGGTCGGAAAGTGCGGAGTGGTTTTCTCGTCGATTCAAGAGCCTTGAAGGCCTAACTGCCGCAACTGAAGAGGAGCTGATCGCTATTGATGGCGTTGGTCCAATCATGGCGCAGACGGTGTTCGAATATCTTTCGTTGGATCACAATAAGGAACTGATCCGTTCATTGATCGAACTTGGCATCAATCCAATTGATGACACACCCGAACCTTCTGCTGACCACCCAGCGAATGGTGTGACATTCGTGGTTACAGGTCGACTTGAGACTATGTCACGCTCTGAAGCTCAAAATCGAATCAAGTCGCTAGGTGGCAAAGCGACGGGATCAGTTACAGGAAAAACCAACTATCTCGTAGCGGGTGATGAAGCTGGATCAAAACTCGACAAAGCTCAACGATTGGGCGTTCCAGTGATTAGCGAGGAACAATTCCTCGAGTTCATGGACCAAGGTTTGGTTCCAGAAACCGGAGACTAGACGCATCCGGCGACGCCAGTCGGAGAGTCATATTGGTCCCAACTTCATATTCGCCCCAAATTCGAATTCATTTCGATATCGAATTCTTTCGTCAGATTCGGAACGTAACTGTTTCAGTCCAGGGATTCGAGTACCCCTGCGAGGTGATAGTTTCGCCTCGGTGGGATGCTGATTTTGGAGTCCCGTTCAATATGATCATCGGCTCCCGCAGATCGACTCAGATCTGAATATTTGCAACCAAACGTTCATCGAAACTCTCGATGCTCTGCCCATCTGTGTCGATTGTGGGGTCAGGCTGGGAAGTTCTGTCCCGGTCTATCACATCGACTCAATCGAGCGGGTGGTTGAATCTCTTTTCGAGAAGTATGTTTCCAGACTGCGGGAAACATTGGCAAACCTTGTCTTAGAATCGTCGGAACCGGACAAGTTGAAGACATTGTTGCGCCTGAATCAAACAGGCGATCTGTCTGGACTGGTCCAGTTGTTGGACAACAAGACGGTCGGATTCATAAATGAGTTGTTCCGAGGTCGAACCACGAGTTGAGCATTGAGCGTTACTTCGCTACTGGACAAATTATTTCCGGGTGGATCAGGCGGTGCATCCGACGGCCCCCCTTGGATAGTTTTGGGTCTCGGCAATCCGGGCGCTGAGTACAAAAACACTCGTCACAACGTCGGGTGGTGGTGCCTCGACGAACTAGCCAAACGGACCAACGCCGAATTTGATCGCAAGCGAAAAGAAGTTAAATTTGCTGAAGTCGAAATCATGGGGCGTGAGGTGGTTCTTGCGTATCCACGGACTTTCATGAACAACTCTGGTCTGGCGCTCAGTTATCTGCAGAACAGGTTCAAGACCAAGAGTGATCAAGTTCTTGTAATCACCGACGACATAAACCTACCGCCCGGAAAAGTTCGTATTAGAACCAAAGGCAGTGCAGGTGGTCACAACGGTTTGAAGTCGATCATTACATCTCTTGGGACGAACGAGTACGCGCGAATTCGTATTGGAGTCGGCAGTCCTGACTCGTCCTCTGAGCAGGTTTCTCATGTGCTCGGAACTTTCAAGCCAGATACCAGGGAACTGGTTGATAATGCCGTGATTCGGGCATCGGATGCGACCGAACTTATCGTCCAAAATGCCATCGCTGAAGCGATGAACAAGTACAACAGCAACGGCAGCGATAACGCTTGATCCGCCGCGCTGAAAAACAACCTGGATTTCGTCGAAGTTTGGAAACCTTGGTCATGACCGGGTTGTTTCTCTTCGCTTTGACCGCATGTTCTAATTCTGTCGAGAGCACAGAAATCCCACTCGAAACAATCACAGTTTCGATCCCCTCTGCCACTCCCGCACCTCCTACGACAACCGCCACGCCCGCGCCCCCCACTCCGTTCGGCACCGCTATCACACTGACAGAAATTCCGACAACTACTCAAGTTCCGACTGCAACGCCAACTCGAATCCCAATCCCGAAGGTCACTCCAACTCGCACCCCTCCGCTTGTCACAGTTTCAATTCCGGTCCCACCAGACCGTGACCTCGAAGATCTAGGACGACGTTTAGTACCCGGATATACAACCAGACCGGTTGAAGTATCAGAACCACTGAAAGTAGGAGACGCGTTAGATTTTTGGATTTCGCGTGATGCCGGGAGCGCTCTGGTGGACGGAACGGTGATGTACGTTTCTGAAAACGCTTACTGGGTTTTCGACAACGACTTCCTTCCCTCAGAATCTGCCATAGAGCAGGCTGCAACGAACTTCGAAAACCGGGTTTGGGGACCCGTGACCGACATATTCGGCCCGCCGCTGACACCGGGCGTCGACGGTGATGATCGAATTGTTGTTTTCCACTCGCGGTTGCGAACCGGAGTAGCAGGTTATTTTTCCTCTGCCGACTCGTTCCCGAAAGCGATACGACCCACTTCAAACCAACGAGAAGCCATTTACATGTCGGCTGATCGAATCGGCCTGACGACCACCGAATATCTCAGCGTTATCGCCCACGAGTTGCAGCATGCTTCGCACTTCGCCGCCGACAGCAGCGAAGATTCTTGGGTGAATGAAGGACTCTCGGAAATGGCTGCCGAAATTGCTGGATTTGAACGATCAGCAGCTGCGGCCTTCATCCGATCACCCGAAACATCGCTCACTGCCTGGGCCCAGGACATCAGTTTTTCGGCCGCGAACTATGGCGCTGCAAACCTTTACTTCGCCTATCTAGCCGACCATTACGGTGGTGAAGAAATACTGACCGCTGTCATCAACAATCCACTCGATGGCATCGCTTCTGTGGACGACAGCCTGGCGACACTAGGGTACGCACAAACTGCAGATGACGTGTTCCGGGAGTGGTTGCTTGCAAATTATCTTTCAAACAATTCAAAAACATATTCCTACATCGACAGGTACGTTCCGCCGGTCAAGAACACATATAAAAGAGCGCCCGATGACATCACCGGTGAGGTAAGAGCATTTGGTGCCGATTATTTCGTCGTTTCCTCAAGCACAGAAATCCTCAAAATCGACTTCCGCGGAACTCCGGTCACATCACTACTCGCCGAAGCGCCTTTTTCCGGTGATTCGTGCTGGTGGTCGAATCACGGTGATTCGATCGATTCACGCTTGACGAGAAGCGTAAATCTGAGCGGGGTTACATCCGCAACTTTCAATTACAGGGTTTCGTATGGAATCGAAGAAGGTTGGGATTATGCCTACGTGATGGTTTCGACGGACGAGGGAGTCACCTGGCAAATCCTCGATACGAATATGGCACTGAACTACGACCCGAACGGGAACGCCTACGGTCCTGGGCTGACGGGATCAAGCGCAGGTTGGGCTCAGGATTCCGTCCGTCTCGATGATTTCGCGGGTCAGGAAATATTACTCAGACTCGAGTACATCACCGACGATGCGGTTTACTCGCGAGGTGCATGCTTCGACAATTTTTCGATTCCAGAAATCGAATGGTTCGACGAGACTGGTGATCTCGGAGACTGGCAAGCTGAGGGATTTTTCCTCGCTAGTGAACATGTCCCAACTCGATATCTCGTACAGGCAGTTCACGAGATCAGTGAATCCGACCCGATTATTTATGTGATCGACATAGACGGTACCGGGTACGGATCGCTTACCATCGATGACGTTGGTGAAGATGATCTCGTGACTGTCATAGTTAGTGCAATCACCAGGGAATCGACCGAACCAACCGAATACACCCTGAATCTGATCCCGTAAGTTTAACGAGCCTTACCTAAACCCTTCGGAGTAACCGTTATTAGCAAGCTATTTAGCCCCATTGATATTCGCGGAACAAAAATCCCCAACAGGGTTTTCGTTTCTCCAATGTGCCAGTACTCGTGCGAAACCGACGGCATAGCGAATGATTGGCACATGGTTCACCTGGGATCAAGAGCCAGTGGTGGTGCGGGCCTCGTGATGGCGGAAGCCACCGCTGTTAGACCAGAAGGACGGATTTCTCAGTGGGACCAGGGAATATGGTCGGATGCGCACGTGGATGCGCTTCGACCAATCACCGGTTTCATAAAGAGTCAGGGTTCTGTACCTGCCGTTCAACTCGCTCATGCCGGTCGAAAAGCTGCACACGCAGCTCCATGGATTGGAACCGGATATCTTGGCGAAGATGGTGACGGATGGGTTCCGGTCGCACCAAGCGCTCTTCAATTCGATGAGAACTCCGGAATGCCGGAAGAACTCACAACTGAGGAAATAGCGGAAATCACTCGAGCATTCGTCGACGGATCACTCAGATCGCTCGATGCCGGTTACGAGGTGCTCGAACTGCACTTCGCTCATGGGTACCTCGCATGTGAGTTTTTGTCCCCTATTTCAAACGTGCGAGATGACGAATATGGTGGCTCGCTAGAAAACCGGTCAAAGTTCGCGCTCGACACGATCAAAGCGGTGCGAGCTGAAATTCCTGAAGAAACCCCGTTGTTCGTCCGAATATCCGCTTCGGAATACGTCGATGGCGGTTGGGATCTTGAACAGTCGATTCAACTATCGAAGTGGATGAAAGACCTTGGTGTTGATCTCGTGGACAGTTCCTCAGGTGGAAACTCTGCGAATCAGACTCTGACGCCAAAGCCGAACTACCAGGTTCCGTTCGCAGCAGAAATCCGGGAGAAGGCGGACATTTTGACCGGCGCGGTCGGATTGATTACTGACGCACAACAGGCTGAAGACATTCTCCGGAACGACGAAGCAGATGCTATTTTCGTCGGTCGAGAGCTTCTCAGGAATCCATATTGGCCGCTCTACGCGAAGGCGCAACTCGATGGCACTGCAGAGTGGCCGAAACAGTACCTCCGGTCAGCGTTCGACGGAACTTATACGGGACCTGCCACAAACTAACTCCGCAATCAAATACCCGAGCGCATGTGATCTGTTGGAGTTCGACAATCGTCCTTCGACTAGCTCAGGATGACATGTCGGATTCAGGCTTAATTCGCCTCGATGCGGTCCCAGCCGGTGTACGGAACCAGTTCGTCAGGTATGACGATCGAGCCATCTGCTTGGAGTCCGTTTTCGATCACCGAAATCCAGATTCGTGGAAGAGCCAACCCTGAACCATTCAAGGTGTGAGGCAACCTTGTCGAAGCACCAACCTCAGGTCGGTAACGGGTGTTGTTGCGTCGAGCCTGAAAGTCCGTGCATGTAGATATCGAACTAACTTCAAGCCATTCCTCCGAGCCAGGCGACCAAACCTCAATGTCGTATGTTTTGGCGGACTGGAATCCAATATCGCCGGCGCACAGTTGAAGTACTCGGTACGTCAAACCCAATCGTCGGCACAAAGTTTCAGCCTCGGTCAGCATTTCTTCGAGTGCAGCTTCCGAATCTTCGGGTGCCACGTAGCGGAACATTTCAACTTTTTCGAACTGGTGAACCCGCTTGATACCACGAACATCTCGTCCGGCTGAAGCGTGTTCTTTGCGGAAGCTTGGTGTTTGTGCGACGTACTTCAGCGGCAGCATTCCGGGATCGATGATTTGCCCCTGGTGAAGTCCATTGAGAGCAACTTCAGCCGTAGGAATCAGCCAGAGATTTGTCTCGTCGTCGTGGTATAGATTCTCAGCGAATTTAGGAAGGTTTCCTGATCCCTGCATGGTCTCAGGGCGCACAAGCAATGGCGGGTCAATCTCTGTGTAACCGTGCTCATTGGTTTGAACGTCAAGCATCCACGCCGAAAGCGCACGTTGGAGCTTCGCCCCCTTGCCTTTCATTACGTAGAAGCGACCACCAGAAATGCTCGCCCCCGCTTCGAGATCAAGGATTCCCAAGGCTGGTGCAACGTCCCAGTGGGCATTTCCGTGAGACGGTGTATCACTGTCGGACGTACGGACTACCACGTTCGATTCCTCGTCGAGTCCATCAGGCACGTCGTCGAGTGGAGTGTTTGGTAGTGGCAGCAACGTTTCGTTGAGCTCCTCTAAAAAACCGTTGAGCTCAGCTTCAGCCTTCTTGATGCGGTCGCCGGTCTCTCGCATTTCGGCGATTTCGGACTCAGTCGGTTTCCGCTTCTCGTCACCAATGCGCTTACTAACTATATTGCGATGAGCGCGATCCGTGTCGGCCTGCTGAATTAACTCTTTGCGTCTTGAATCAAGCTCAAGAATCCGATCTATAGGTGGGTCTTCACCTCGACGCACCAACGCTGCTCGAAACTTTTCGGGATCTTTGACTATTTGTTCCAGTGAAAGCATGTGTCGCTTAGAGTCCTTGCTGGATTCTGGCTAAATCTTGATTTGTAATTCTGCTAAACGTTTCGCATCGCAGGAAATAGCAATATTTCTCGAATTGATTCCTCACCAGCGATTAGCATCGTAAGACGGTCGATACCGAGTCCTAATCCACCGGTTGGCGGCATTCCGTGCTCAATCGCAACGAGAAAGTCTTCGTCGAGCCTGTCCGCCTCATCATCGCCGAAATCGAGTCGCATCCGTTCCTGTTGTTCGAATCGCTCGCGCTGATCAACGGGATCGTTCAGCTCTGTAAACGCGTTGGCGAGTTCGGATCCCATCACGAAAGCTTCAAATCTCTCAACGATGCCGTCAGTGTCCGGCTTTCGCTTCGCCAGAGGCGACATTTCGACCGGGTAATCGACCAGGAAGTGAGGTTGAACCAGGTGAGGTTCTACTTCGGACGAAATCACCTTGTCGAGAAGCCTGCCCCATGCAGAGCCTTCTTCGACGTGGATCTTTCGTTCCTGCATCGCCTGTGACAAGGATTCGACATCTCGAGTTTCGACAAAGTCGATACCAGTTCGTTTATTGATTTCTTCCCTGAGGTTGAGTCGCGGCCAAGGTGGCGTCAGATCGATTTCAGGTCGCTTTCCTTCAACCGCAGGAAGAACCATCGACCCCGTTGTTTCGAACGCAATGGTCGAAACCATTTGCTCGACCATTTCCATCACGTCGTTGTAGTCGGCGTACGCCTGATAACTCTCGATGGTCGTAAATTCAGGGTTGTGATCGTGGTCTAAGCCTTCGTTTCGGAATAATCGTCCAATTTCAAATACGCGTTCAATTCCACCAACTATCAACTTCTTCAAATAAAGCTCGGTAGCAATACGCAAATAAAGGTCTCGACCGAGTTGGTTGTGATGCGTCTCAAACGGTGTCGCTTGCGCACCTGCGGCGACAGGCACGAGAATTGGAGTTTCAACCTCGATGAAGCCTTTCGAGTGCATGAAAGACCGCATTGAACGTACGATCGCCGGACGCAGTAGGGCATTCTTCATTGCTGCGTCATTGGAAATAAGATCGAGGTACCTCTGGCGGAACCTGACTTCTTGATCCTGTAGTCCACCCCACTTGTCGGGAAGTGGTCGCATCGATTTAGTCAGAACGGTGATTTCTCGCGACTCAACGCTGATTTCACCACGGCGGGTCCGAATTACTATCCCTTCGACACCAATGATGTCTCCGATATCGAGCAGCTCGATGATTCCATAAGCATCATCGCCCATGGTGTTCTGCCGAGAGAAAACCTGGATGGAACCAGATCCATCACGAAGATCGATGAAAGACGCTTTACCTTGCCCGCGCTTCGCCATTACTCGACCTGCCACTCGAAGGGTTTCCGTTGCCAGGTGGTCATCAGAACCGTCTGAGTCGGATTCCAGTGATTCGTACAGCTTCACAGCCTCATAGGTTGTGTGCGTTCGGTCAAATCGAGGAGGGTAAGGATTTACGCCTCGATCCCTGAGTTGGGCTGTTTTGGCGAGTCGGTCCTCAATGAGTTTCTGCTCACCGGTTGCCTGTGATTGCTGCTCGTCGCTTGTCATATTTCAGTCGTAACGCTCGAAAAGGTCTCGATACATTCAAAGATTGGGATTGGCAAAGATTGGAATCCTGATTCAGGACACGGCAAACCATTCTATTCCAGCAAGTCGGCTTATTCAGTACGAATACATGACCAGTTGAAACCATGGGGCGCCCACAAAATCAGCAAAAACGCGTAATTCCCCACGATGGTGGTTCCGCTACTCGAGTCTGAATAATCAATTCTCACCACGTAGCACGAGGATTTCCAGTTGCAGGTCGATAGAGCAATGAGCAATCGAAGAAAGGATTCGTTTCGAGGGAAGGGTTCACAGGGAACTTCCTCGCTCCGACCTACCACTTCGAAAGTTCGTTCAGCGATCTTTTCGATGCTCAGTCCGGCAGGACCTATGGGAATGCGAGTTCTGGACATTTACGCCGGAACCGGTGCACTGGGGATCGAAGCGTTGCAACGTGGTGCAAAAGAAACCGTTTTCATCGAACAGAATTCACGCAGGTGTGACGACATAAAGAAAAGCCTTGAGAGGCACAAGCTCGCTATACAGGGAAGCGTTCAGCGTGGATCTGCATTGCAGGTAGTGAATCGACTTTACGGTCAGTTCGACCTGATATTCGCCGACCCGCCGTACGAGCTAAACGAATTTGAAGAATTGTTTACCCGTCTATCTAACTCGCACCTCATTTCCGTCGACGCAATTGTTTTCGTAGAACACTCGAAGATGACAGAACTTCCGAATTTGCTTCCTGGTATTTACCGATCAACTCACAGGATCTATGGAGACACTGCGCTGTCCGTATATCGTTCCAACTCCCCACGCGTCGCAGGCGAGGACGAATAAGTGACTAAGGCGATATACCCGGGCACATTCGATCCAGTTACCAACGGTCACGTAGACATCGTTGAACGAGCTTCACACACGGTTGGTCACCTGACGGTCGGCGTGGTGGAAATCTCGGCCAAACGAACGATGTTCAACATCGACGAACGCGTCGAAATGTTCAGCGAGGCCGTTTCGCATTTATCAAATGTCACCGTTCAGCCGTATTCAGGGTTGACCGTGAACGCTGCAAGAGAAATCGGCGCCACCGTCATTGTTCGTGGTCTCCGAATTACCAGCGATTTCGAATATGAGAGTGAAATGGCTCTTATGAACCGAAAGATGGCAGAAGACGTGGAAACGATCTGCCTGTTTAGCGCACTCGAGTACCAGATTCTCAGTTCTTCACGAGTGAAGGAAGTAGCAAATCTAGGTGCCGATGTTTCCGATTTAGTTCCCAAAAATGTTCTTGGTCCTTTGGTTGAAAGGCTCAAGAACCAGGCAAGTAGTTAGTCGAACAGCTTTGGAGGCAAAGTAATCATGACACTAATGTCACAACTAGAAGATCTTGAGGCAATGATTGCTAAAGGGCGAGTTCCCGGAACCGCTCGAACACTCATCAACCTCGACCGCGTGATGGAAATCATCGATGACATGAAGGGTGACCTTCCTACCCAGATGAACGAAGCCGAAGGCGTTGTTCGTCAGAAGGAAGCAATTATCAAACAGGCTGAACTCGAAGCTCGCAGGATCAGGGCTTACGCAGACGAAGAGGCAACCACAATTCGTCAGCTTGCTGAAGAGCAGTCAAACACCCTTCTTTCAACATCCCAGGAAGAAGCACGCAAGCTCGTTTCGGACACCGAAATCGTTCGCATGGCAAACGAGAAGTCCGACGAAATCGATGCTGATGCTCAGAAGCGAGCAGAGAAGCTGGTTAGCGACGCTGAGAATCGAGTGAACATGATTCTCAACGACGCCGAGAACCAGGCAGAACAGCGACGCAAGGGTGCGGATAACTACGCACGCGAGGTCCTGTTCACGCTCGAAGAACGTGTTGCTGACACCCTCGGTCAGGTTCGAGGCGGAATCGACCTACTAGACGCTCGACCTACAGCTCAGGTCGCCGACTAGAGAGTTATCTGGTTATTTCCACCTGGCTCGAACGACGCATTTGGGACCAGGTGTGACGTAACGCGCAAACTAGCATTACGCCTCTAGCTAGTTCGACACAGGACTGCCGTCGGCTGATCCCCGGCGGTAGTCCAGGCAAATCAACTTCAGCCCTGCTCATCGAATTCGACATCGGTGCAGGGCTGTGCCGCGTCCGAATATTGAACTAGACGAGTCCCGAAGCCCAGTCTCCAGACAACACGGTTTCGAACATCTCGGCGTGCTGGGTGCTCCAACCGAATCGTCGGACCAGGTTGAGCCGGTAGATCAGTTCAAGAGAGCTTAGTCGGAACGAGAGTTGCTGCTCTGTCAGGTCGCCCCGGCAAAGGTCCACAAACGGTTGCAACAATGTGATGTCTAGTGGGTGTTCGTACGTCGCTTCGAGCTGTTCGGGAACAAAATTCCAGGGGTAACGCCAGAAGCGCAAGAGCATGTCTAACTCGTAATCAGGCGGTGCTAGAGATGCCCGGTCAAAATCCAGAAGGCCGGTCAGGTTACCTTCCTGATCAACGAGCAAATTCCCGAACCACAGGTCTCCGTGGCACAGCACTCTTTCTCTTTCCACCATGGCACTCGACCATTCGGCAAATGCACCTTGAGATTGAGTAAGCACCCGCCCCGGAACAATGGAGTCAACGGCACGTAAAGCTCGGTTGAAAGATAGGCGAACGTGCTGCGACCAGTCGGCAGTTTCAGCCTGGAGCATCGACTCGTCAGGTTGGAAATCCTGAAATGACTCCAACGCCTTTGCCAGTTGCTTGGTTAGTCGTATCTTCTGGTCAGCGGTGAATCTTGGCCACAGGTCGTATGGGATCGCACCTTCGATGCGGTTGAGGATGATCCAGGATCTTCCCTCCAGCGTCCCAACTTCGAGAACTTTGGGGGTCGCAACGCCGGGGATTTCCAGATCACTCAGAGCGAGCTCGTGACCGAATCTGTCAGGTCGACCAACTTCCGGGTCAATCTTGATGACAGTTTGCTCACCAATGAATACCCATGTCCCGTAGCCGAAGCCGTATTCAACGGTTCCACCAACCTTGGACGCGGCCCACTCACGAATACGATCGAGTGCTTCGTGGTCGTCCTTTTCGTAGTTTCGGACCCAGGGGTTAATGAGCATGGCTGTCTCCAGTGTACCCACGGAAGCCAGCCAGTTTTGAATTCAGCGTCGAACCTAGAGTGGTTTGTACGCTCGCAAGGTAAGGTTGATCATCGACGATCGCCAATCGTCAGCATCTGCACGACTCTTGTCGGTTTTCAGCGATTCAACCCGCTCGAAACCGGCGTCATTGACCAGTTCCAGGTAATCGCTGTAAACAGCTGCCCCACCGACGCACTCAACCCACTCTGCGGCAGACGCACGGACTTCATCCGGGAGTGGTTTGTCAGTAACAACGTCGGATATGACGAACCTACCACCAGGCTTGAGAATCCTGAAAATTTCAGAGAAAACCCGGTCCTTCTGTTCGGACAGAGCGATCACACAGTTGGAAATCACGAGGTCGACTGTGTTGTCTGCCTGTGGAATTGACTCGATGTGACCAAGCTTAAAGACCACATTTTCCGTCTGGAGTTTTTCAGCGTTTGCCTGCGCAAGCTCAAGCATACGTGGAGTCATATCGATCCCGATCACAAATCCTTCGGGGCCTACTTCTTTTGATGCGAGGAAGCAGTCGATTCCACCACCTGACCCAAGATCCAGTACAGTTTCGCCCGGTTTGGCATCTGCAATCCCGACCGGGTTTCCGCAACCAGCTGAGGCTCCTTCGGCATCATCTGGAAGCGCTGCGCGCTGCTCTTCCGTGTAGTACCTATCGGTCGCTTTCAACTTTGAGGTGTCCGCAGCTCTTTCTGAAGCGGTGGCGGCGATCGCGCCGTAACGCGCCTGCACAGCAGCAGTGATCGACTCAAGATTTTCGTGAGTCATCTCAATTCCCGCTCCGGGATCGCAACATCCGTCATCACCACAGCACGATGAGTCGCTCGTCACAGGGGTTAGGGTTCCGAGAGGATTGTTTTCTGCCATCAGTTAATCTCCAAATACCGACGAATCAATCACTGAGGTTGAGCAGCAGGCAGTCTCGACGCCTGCTTCTTTCACCGCTGTTTCGAGTTGAGGAAGTACGTTCGACCACGCAGTTGCGGCGGTTCGATAAGCGTCGATGCCACGTTCCGTAAGCGAATAGACTTTGCGTTGACGACCGTTGATTACCAGAGGTTCAAAACTTACAAATTTGCCCTGTTCCAACTCCTTGAGCATCGGGTAGATCATGGCGTCGGTCGGTCGTGCGTCACAGCAAAGTGCGATTCGGTTGGCTATCTCGTAACCATGTAACGGTGCCTTCGACAGTTGCTGGAGCAAGAAAAACCGGAGCAAGCTCTTTCGGTTGAGAGCTTGCCAGTAGTCGATCGATTCCAGTTCGTTGAAATACTTTTCTGCGGTGGTCATGTACTTCCATTGACTGCTTATACCTAGCAACACTATATATCGCCTGGATAGGCATAACAAGAATTCTTTGAGACAGATGTGCCGAAACGTATCGAAGCTATAATCCGCTGACCTTCCCGCACATCTGAGCAACAGAACAGGAACCCATGACGACCACACCGATCAAAGACGACCAACTTTTCCTACTCGTTGATGGTCATGCAATCGTGTTTCGAGCCTGGTTCGCGGTGCGGGAACACCTGATCACTTCGACCGGTCAAAACACCACAGGTGCGAGCGGTTTCATGACGATGTTCCTGAGGGTTTTACGAGAACAGTCTCCGTCACACATAGCGGTGACGTTCGACACCAAGGCTCCGACGTTCCGTAAAGAGAAATTTCCGGAATACAAAGCCCAGCGCCAGGAAGTCGATCCTGCCCTCCACGAGCAAATCCCGATCGTGAAAGAGATCCTCGGTTCGTTAGGTGTGCCTGTTTATGAGTATGACGGTTTTGAAGCCGACGACCTGATCGGCACACTCTCAAAACAAGCTGTCGAGAATGGCTATAAAACCCTGATTCTCACCGGTGACGCAGATCAACTTCAGCTTGTCGATGAGAACACATCGCTCCTCATGTACACCGGTTTCGGCGACATGAAGACGTACGATCCAGCTGCGGTTACCGAGAGATACGACGGTTTGGGTCCCGAATACATCGCGGAGATCAAGGCACTTGAGGGTGATCCTTCCGACAACATACCCGGAGTGCCTGGAGTCGGAAAGAAATCCGCACGTACCGTTCTCAAGAAATTAGGTCACTTCGATTCACTTTTCAGTCAATTAGAAGAGGTCGAAAAAATCGAAGGTTTACGCGGTGCGAAGCGGACCATGAACCTTCTCGACGAACATCGGGACACGGCCGCCCTGGCACTGGAGCTAACGACCATCATTCGCGACGTTCCAGTTGAGTTCGACGCTGATAAATCGAGGTTTGGCGACTTTGATCGCGAGTCCGTTGTCAAAGCGCTAATGAACTATGAGCTGCGCCGGGTAGTTGGACAACTTCCAAAATCCGAGCAAGAGGTTGCTGAAACTGCCTCGGGCTGGGACGTTCCAGCCGATCAAACCAACGGCCAGACCAGCTTACCGGGAGTATCCGAAACTGCTGCGCTGATCGAGGTTCCAGCACCACTTGGTGATTACGAGATCGTTTCAAACTCTGACCAACTCGACTCGATGATCGAAAAGCTTAAAGAGTCAGGAGAGTTCGCTTTCGACACGGAAACAAGCGGACTGGATTCGATGACATCTGACCTGGTCGGCTTGTCTTTCTCGATAAAATCTGAACATGCCTGGTACGTACCGGTTGGTCATACCGAAGGTGAACAACCTGCCTTCGCTGAAACCCTGGCTGCACTTCGCCCATTGTTCGAAGACTCGAAAATCAAGAAGATCGCGCATAACGCGAACTTCGACATGATGGTGCTCGCAACAGCTGGCATTGACGTCGAAAATCTTTCGTTCGACACGATGATCGCTGCTGCATTGTGCGGTGAACGTGCGATCGGACTCAAGCAGCTTGCGCTGAAACTGTTCCAGGCAGAAATGACCGAAATCAAAGAGTTGATCGGAACTGGTCGTAAGCAAATATCAATGGCTGAGGTACCGATTGAAAAAGCAGGTCCTTACGCTGCAGCTGACGCCGACTTCACATGGCGGTTAAAAGAACACTTCGAACTAGAAATCGACGAGCACAACGCTCGTTATGTGAACGAGGAAATCGAACTTCCGCTCCTACCTGTGATTGTCGAGATGCAGCAGAACGGAATGCTGATCGACAAGACTGCGTTAGCCGAATTTTCTGAGCAACTGGCGGGTGATATCCAGGAAATTGAGCAGGCGGCAACCGCTGTAGTTGGTGGTCGTGATATGAATCTGGCATCGAATCGGCAAATCGCTGATCTTTTGATCGATGAACTGGGTGCTCCCAAGACCCGCAAAACCAAGACTGGATGGTCGATGGACGCCGCAGCACTCGACAAGATTCGAGATACCGAAGGGCTCGATGACCGGGTTTACCAAATAGCCGACGCGGTTTTGAGGTACCGAGAGCTGACCAAGCTCAAGTCGACCTACGTCGATGCTTTGCCGCAACTGGTTAACCCGAACACTCAACGCGTTCACACGAGCTTCAACCAGGTTGGTTCTGCAACGGGTCGACTATCCAGTACAGATCCAAACGTACAAAACATTCCTGTGCGAACAGAATTAGGGCGGCGAGTACGCAAGGCGTTCGTCGCAGACGCATCGAACGGCTGGCAGTTTCTAGCGGCTGACTACTCGCAAATCGAGCTGCGAATTCTTGCGCACCTATCGCAGGAACCGGGGCTGCTTGAAGCGTTCAAGAACGGCGAAGACATTCATGCTGCGACTGCCCGCGCTATGTACGGTGTCGAGGACGTAACATCGGATCAACGGCGAATTGCCAAGATTTTGAACTTCGGGGTGATCTACGGACTGGGTCCGGTAGGTGTTGCGCGCCAAACCGACCTGTCTCGCCAACAGGGTCAGGAATTCATTGACCTGTACTTCGGCAAATACCCTGGGATTCGCGACTTTATTGAATCGGTGAAACAGAAAGCTCGGGACCACAAGTTTGCCGAGACAATTACTGGTAGACGTCGCTATCTACCCGATATCGATGCTGGACATCCCGGACACCGCGCGGCCGCAGAGCGAGTCGCTGTGAACATGCCGATCCAGGGGACAGCCGCAGATGTGATCAAGCTGGCAATGATCAATATTGATGCCGAGCTAAAAAGTCAGAAGATGCAGTCAAAGATGTCGATCCAGGTTCACGACGAACTGATCTTCGAAGTAGCTCCCGGCGAGCTAATGGAAATGCAGTCGATGGTCACTTCGATGATGCCCGCGGCGATGGACCTCAGTGTTCCACTACTGGTCGAAGCCAAGACAGGCCCGACCTGGGGCGACATGGACTCGGTGGACGAGTGAGTTGTATTGGAGTCAACTGTCCTCCGCAGTCATCCTGAGCCTGTCGAAGGATAAGCTCGGTCCTCACCACCTCACCGAAGGTCTCTCCAACAAGGTCGAGAGTTCAAGTTGGAAAAATGCCCGAACTACCTGAAGTTGAGTCCCTTCGTCGCTATCTCGTTGGAAATGGGATGGTTGGCACGAGGTTCGACCGAATAACGCTGGAAAATAAGCCGAGTCCGGACAAAGGAACTGGCAGCATCAGCGGCATAGAGAAAGTCAAAGGCAAGACGGTAAGGTCAGTCGAACGTCGTGGCAAGCAACTAGCAGCCGTACTCGACAACGGCGTGCTAGGGCTGCACATGGGTATGACCGGCCAGGTGAACATCCTCGACAAGGACGAGCAACCCGGAAGGTTTTCTAGAGCACTTTTCGAATCTGACAAGGGCTTCAGGATGAGCCTTGAAGACTACCGACGCTGGGCATCTCTCAGATATTTCGAATCGACCGATGAAGCCTTTGAAGGTCTTGGTCCCGACGCGCTCGAGTCGTCACTTACGCCTGCAGAATTCGCCGAAGTAATAGGTGATCGAAAGGCGCTAATAAAACCTCTGTTGCTCAACCAATCGGTGATTGCAGGTGTCGGAAACATTTATGCTGACGAAGCACTGCACAAGATCAAAGTGTCACCTACGCGAAAAGCCCACCGAATTTCTAAAGAGAAACGACTGGCCTTGCTGCCAGCGATTCAAGAATCTCTGGAGCATGCGCTTGAGTTCATCCTGAACAATCCAGATGACCGTGGACGACCGTATATCGTCGACGCCTATGACGACCGTATGCAGCTTTACCGCAAGCCGGGATCGTTCTGTCCCAGATGCGAAATCCCGCTCAAAACGGTGAAGTTCGGCACAAGAACCTCGTACTTCTGCGGCAACTGTCAGAAGTAGTAAGCGACCTGGGCTAAGACCTAGTTAAACCCTACATCGTCTAGGTCTTCAGATTTACGATCTCGTAGTCGATCACGCAGAACCGACCAAAAAAGTATTACTGCCCCCAGAGCGGTTACACCCCAGCCGATCGCGTAAAAAATCCAGGTCTCTTCACTGACGATTAGTACGACTATTCCGATGATCGCGATCGCGGCACCAAGCAGGACGATTAACATCCCCGAGTTTTCGAGCAACTGTCGAACGGTCATGAGATGCCTACCTTTCAACGTGGAACACAACGCAAAGAGCGAACCACCTGCAGACAATTATCCGCGATGAATGACAATCCAGTTGTTTTCAATCTCTGAGGAAATCGTAGAAATCGTCATTTCGAGAATCCTACGACTGTGATTAGAATTGACTCTTGGTCGGATGTCCGCATCTCCGCGGAGGGGTGGCAGAGTGGTTGAATGCGCTTGTCTTGAAAACAAGTGTCGTCGTAAGGCGACCGCAGGTTCGAATCCTGTCCCCTCCGCCACTTTTCACATTCGCGCCTAGTTGATCGGCTGCTTAGTCACTTTTCCGGCGTACTCCTCACTGATGTAGAGAGTCGAATCCGTCGCCCACAACCCACTCGGCGAAACTGCACTAGCAACAAACACGCTGAGCTCGCCATCTTTCCAAGCGAGAATTCTTCCTGGATGTGCTGCGGAACTTTCGCTGTAATCACTGCTTGAAAAGACTGCCTGTGTGTCCAGCGAGTACTCAGCAATGTACAAAGTGCCGTCGGGACCGAAGATCACATCAGTTACGGCAGTAAGCCCAGTGACGTACTCGGTCGCTTCACCTTCGTCCATTGCGTCACCGTCGTTGTTCAGGTCTTCTACTCGCCAAACACTTGCCGCACCAGTTGGATGTGGCCAGCCCGTGAGAATTCCAACGTAAAGTGCTCCATCAGGACCTCGGGTGATACCGGTCGGAACGGTTTCGATGGGGAGTTCAACATCCGGAACCTCAAAGTTTTCGAAGACGATGTAATCCCGCACGTTCCCATCACGACCAACGGCGAGAAGCGAGTTTCCACCAGGTTCTGCAACGATCCACCCACCAACTTCTGGCGCATCGACGATGTCGTACGGATTGGAGAAACGGTTGGACAACGGTGAGTACGGATCAATGGCATCCGTCACAGGTTCAAATCCTGGTTCATCGGTAAGCACAAACATCCGGGATGAGAAACTGCCGCGGAATTCACCCGTGATGAAGTATGTCTCGCCATCCAGGAGACTGATCGCCGAGGGACCAGCCCTGTATGCGTTGTCAGGACCAGTGTTGAGGGCGTGAGGAAGCTTGGTGGCAATCTCTTGAAGCGCTCCCGCAGGAGTTACTTTCAGGAGTCGACCGCCACCGACTTCAGCAATCAACAGGTTTCCATCGGAATCCATGATGAGTCCGCGTGGTGATGTTAGCCCATCGACGACAACCTCACGGTCGTCGTTTGCTGCCTCGTGTACAGGTAATTTGTCGTCACTTTCACTGCTACAGGCCACTGCAGTGAAAATCACAAGCAATGATCCAACTATCGCAGCACGGAAAAATGAGAATTGAAAGTATCGAGCGAAAGCTTTATGAGGTTGGATCATTTGGAAATAGCGGCTTTCTTAGAGATGTGTTGAGGGTGATGCTATAAACGATTCCTTGAAGCGTCTATCGCAATTCCGATCCAACGCAGCTCATCATTTCGATTCTCAGGAAACCCTCACCGGATAAATCACCTATGACGGATCCAGGTGGCGTCGGCCCGGTTACCGATCGCATTCGGCACAAAGACCCCGGAATATCACCTGAGCTTCATCGATAGTCGCTGTGACGGCATTTTGTTCGAGGCAGGGTTTCTCACCAACTACGCAATCGACATCTTCGATGCGTCCGCAATTTCTGCACACGAAGTGGTGATGCCAGGTATCAGCCAGTTCGTAGAGGGCTCGACCCGGACCAATGTCAGTAACCATCATTAGTCCACTGCTAACCAGTGCCCCGACCACGTTGTAAACTGATGCACGCGGTAACGGGGTCCCGCTCTCTTCAAGCTTGTCGACGAGATCGTCAGCGGACAAGTGCGCGACGTTCTCGTTAAGCACCGACATCACAAGTAAACGGGGACGAGTTGCGCGTAGTCCCGCCGCTCTCAATTTTTCTCTGAGCGGCAAAGCTTCTTGGATCGTCGCTTGAGCGACATTCATAAATTCACCCCGGGCACAGAACGATTCCGCCAGCATGGCATTTTTATTTTGACAATGTCAAATGTACACTTGATTTAGACGTTGTCTAAAAAGAAAGTTATTTCACCAATTCCCAGGAATGCAGTCCACCATGCCTGAATCTTCAGAATCTAAGTCCGGGTGCCCAGTGCACAACAATTATTCCCACACCACCGGAACAGTACGATCCAATCGTGACTGGTGGCCGGAGAGTTTGAATCTCAAGATCCTTGCTCAAAACTCAGAACTGGTTAATCCGCAGGCTGAAGATTTCAACTACGCAGAGGCGTTCAGCAAATTGGACTACCAGGCCCTGAAAGACGATCTCCGCGCCTTAATGACCGATTCACAGGACTGGTGGCCAGCTGACTACGGACATTACGGTCCGCTATTTATCCGCCTGGCCTGGCACAGCGCAGGCACCTACCGCATTCACGACGGTCGTGGAGGCGCTTCATCAGGCACCATTCGCTTTGCACCACTTGCCAGCTGGCCAGACAACGCAAATCTCGACAAAGCAAGACGACTGCTCTGGCCGATCAAAAAGAAGTACGGATCTGCCATTTCATGGGCTGACCTCATGATCCTGGTGGGTAACGTTGCTCTCGAATCTATGGGATTCAAAACCTTTGGATTTGGTGGTGGACGTGTTGACGTTTGGGAGCCAGAAGAAGACGCCAACTGGGGAGCTGAGTCGGAGTGGCTCGGTGACGAGCGTTACAGCGGCGAACGAGATCTGGAAAAGCCATTTGGTGCTGTCCAAATGGGACTCATATACGTCAATCCACAGGGACCTAATGGAAAACCTGACCCGATTGCCGCAGCACGGGACATACGCGAAACATTTGCCCGCATGGCGATGAACGATGAAGAGACTGTGGCACTTATCGCTGGTGGTCACACATTCGGAAAAACTCACGGAGCTGACGACGCCGAGAAGTACGTCGGGCGGGAGCCAGATGGCGCACCGATGGAACAACAGGGGCTTGGCTGGAAGAACAGCCTTAGAACCGGTTCTGGTGAGGACACCATCACGAGCGGGCTCGAAGGGGCGTGGACAAATGAACCAGCGAAGTGGGACAACAACTACTTCGAGAATCTCTTTGGTTACGAGTGGGAACTCACGAAGAGTCCTGCCGGTGCATATCAATGGACGCCAAGCGGTGATCAGGCGTCTGACGCCGTAGCAGACGCACACAACCCGACCAAGCGCCACGCGCCAATGATGGCAACAACCGATATCGCACTGAAAGAAGACTCGATGTACGAACCGATTTCTAGGCGATTCTTTGAGAACCCAGATGAATTTGCAGATGCTTTCGCACGGGCTTGGTTCAAGCTAACTCACCGTGACATGGGACCGATCGCAGGTTATCTCGGTCCTGAAGTCCCTTCCGAAGAATTAATATGGCAAGACCCGGTCCCAGCCGTAGATCACGAACTGATCGACGCCAAAGACATTGCAGATATCAAACAAGAGATTTTGGCTTGCGATCTGACGGTCGGTCAGCTCGTTGGCACCGCATGGGCATCCGCATCAACGTTCAGGATCACCGATAAAAGGGGTGGCACAAACGGTGCTCGGCTACGTCTCTCTCCACAAAAAGACTGGGAGGCAAACGAGCCTGAGGCACTGGCGAATGTTCTCGAAGCACTTTCAAAGATTCAGTCGGGTTTCAACGGACGCCAGAGTGGGAACAAGAAGGTTTCACTTGCTGACCTAATCGTTCTCGCTGGTGGAGCTGCCATTGAGAAAGCGGCAAAATCCGCGGGTCATGACGTGGAAGTACCGTTCCAACCAGGACGTACCGATGCATCTCAAGCACAAACAGATGTCGAGTCCTTCGCTGTCCTTGAGCCGAAGTCTGACGGGTTCCGCAACTTCCATGCAGCCGATTTGGAAGTTGATGCTGAAAGAATGTTGCTCGACCGAGCGCACATGCTTTCGCTCACAGCGCCTGAAATGACTGTGCTTGTTGGCGGTTTACGAGTTCTCGGAGCGAACCACGGTGGTTCTGAGGCAGGGGTGTTTACCGACAATGTTGGTTCACTTTCGAACGACTTCTTTGTAAACCTCTTGGACATGTCCGTAGATTGGGCACCTGGATCGGACCCGAACACTTACGAGAGTCACGATCGAGTCACGGGCGAGAAGAAATGGGTAGGAACCCGCGCCGACCTGGTGTTTGGTGCCGATTCTCGTTTGCGTGCCGTCGCTGAGATTTACGGTAGCGACGATGGTTCAAGCAAACTGGTGCGGGACTTTGTTAGTGCCTGGACAAAAGTGATGAACCTGGGTTGTTAAACCCCGACTCATAAAGTAATCCAGCAGTGGCGTTGAGGTGTATCAACGCCACTGTCTTTTAATCGATGACTATTTCCTGCTGCGCGCGAGATGATTCTTCAGCAGCTTCAAGGATCTTAAATACGCGCAAGCCGTGCTGCTGTGGGACCGGCGTATCTTCATCGCCGAGTCATCGGATTTGTCCTGCTCCGGGTGAGTAAGCGCTCCTACACGCGCTGTCACTGAATTGGCCGCCAATGGATTCACCTGTGATATTAGCCCACCGGTAATCATTGAACCTCGTGGCTCAACGCTGACATCAACAGTCCCAAAGCAGATCCTTGTCACGTTCAAAAGCGATCTCGGAATTCTGAGCGCACGAATCGGGTTATCTGAAAACGCCCGGTACGAAGAAAAAGTCGCGTAAACAGAATTAATCTTTGTAAAAGAGTTCGCCGATCTGGCGGGCTCTTTTGTATTTAAACTTTCGCGACTATTGATCCCCGCAGGGTTACGGATTTCGTAGACACCTTTATTTGTGCTCGGTACGATATTTCGTGGTCATTTTTACGGACCAATTTTCTTGTAATCAGTTCAATCGTGATTCCGTAACTGAATCGCAGTAGATAGAGAACACCTACGTGAATATCCACGAGTATCAGGCGAAAGAAATCCTCGATCGTTACGGGGTGCCAACACCGAAGTCAGAGGTAGCTAACACGGCTGACGAAGCCGCTGCCATTGCAGGCAAGTTTGGTGGGCGAGCCGTTGTAAAAGCACAGGTCCATGCAGGTGGACGAGGAAAAGTTGGCGGTGTGAAACTCGTCAACTCAGCGGATGAAGCAAAAGATGTTGCCTCAAATCTCATCGGCTCAAGACTCGTCACCAAACAAACTGGGGCAGCAGGCGTACCAGTCGAAAAGGTGATGGTTGCTGAAACTCTCGATATAAAAGATGAGCTTTATCTCTCTATTGTGGTCGATGGAGATATTGGTGCACCGATGATCATGGCAAGCACCGAGGGTGGAGTCGAGATTGAGGAAGTAGCGGAAGCTACCCCAGAGAAAATCATTCGAGTTGCCGGCGATCCATTGGTCGGACTTTCACCGTACAAGGCTCGTGATGTTGCTCTGGCTCTAGAGGTTCCCCCTTCAGCACTTCGACAGACAACCAAGCTGATTACCGATTTATACAAAGTGTTCGTGGACAATGACTGTTCGCTGGTTGAGATCAACCCGTTGATCGTTACCGATGATGACCAGGTTGTCGCACTCGACGCCAAGATCAACCTCGAAGATGACGCCCTGTTCCGACACCCGGACCTTGCAAAGCTCGATGATGTAAACCAGCAGGATCCGCTAGAACGACGAGCGCACGACGCTGACCTTGCTTATGTAAAACTCGACGGTGGTCGGGTAGGCTGCATGGTCAACGGTGCGGGTCTCGCAATGGCAACGATGGATATCACGAAGAGTGTCGGAGCCGACCCGGCAAATTTCCTTGATATTGGTGGCTCAGCTGACCAGGATCGAATTGAGCAGGCGTTCAAGATCATCATGGATGACGAAGATGTAGACATCGTCCTCGTCAACCTTTTCGCAGGAATCGCCCGTTCCGACGTGGTCGCAAACGGAATTGTTGCGGCGGCGAAAGAGACCGGTGCCCAGGTGCCTATGGTTGTAGCAATGCGAGGCACAAACGCCGAGGAAGGAATTCGCATTCTCAGCGAATCAGGACTCGACATCACAGGTGCACCCGATCTGGCAGGTGCTGCCGAAGTATTGAAATCGAAGTTGCAGGAACTTGGAGGTTCCAACTAATGGCAGTTCTCGTTGGACCAGAAACCCGCCTCCTCGTTCAGGGCCTAGGACGTGACGGAAGCTTCCAGGCAACACGTGCCCGTGAGTACGGTACGAACATGGTCGCTGCTGTTCACCCAAACCGTGACGGCCAGAAGTTTGAAGACGAAGTCCCATACTTTTCGACGGTTGCTAAAGCTGTTGAGGAAACCGGTGCAAACACCGGTGTGATCTTCGTTCCCGCTCCATTCGCCATGGACGCGATCATTGAGCAGGTTGATGCAGGTATCGAGCTTGTTGTCTGCATTACCGAAGGCGTTCCTGTTCTCGACATGGCAAAGGTCATGGCATACATCAAGGACAAGCCAACTCGGCTGATCGGAGCGAACTGCCCCGGAGTATTGAGTCCGGCATCCAAGGCCAAGGTTGGAATCATCCCGGGCAACATCGTTCAGCCAGGAAACATTGGCGTCGTCTCTCGTTCCGGAACTCTCACATACGAAGCAATCGCTCAGCTCGTTCAGCACGGCATGGGACAGTCGACATGTGTTGGTATTGGCGGAGACCCGATTCACGGGACCACCTTCACCGATGTTCTTGAACTATTCCAGGCTGACGATGAGACCGAAGCCATCGTCCTGATAGGTGAAATTGGCGGAATTCGAGAACAGCTCGCAGCTGATTACATCAAAGAGCACGTCACAAAGCCTGTGGTTGCGACCATTGCCGGTCAGTCAGCACCTCCCGGAAAGCGAATGGGGCACGCAGGAGCGATCATAACGGGTAAAGCGGCTCTCGCTTCCGAGAAAAACAAGGCACTAAGCGAAGCAGGAGTTCACGTTGTGGACTCACCGGCACTTATTGGTGCGAAGATGAAAGAAATCCTCGGGTAACGGGACTATGACCGTATCCGAACGGTACGTCCACACCGGCAACATCGCTTTGAATGTTGCCGAGTGGACACAACCTTCCGCAGACGCGCCAGTAATGGTTCTGATTCACGGATACGGATCAAACCGTCACACCTGGGGGCGGGTAACCGACAAGTTCTCGACCCAGTTTCACCTGTTCGCTATCGACCTCCGTGGCATGGGACGTTCTGGAAGATTCGGCAGGTACGCCAAACGTCAAACGTGGGCAGACGACATCTCTGCCTGTATTCCGATGTTGACTGACAAGCCGGTTGTGTTGGTCGGGCATTCACTCGGCGGTTGGGTGACGGCTGCTGTTGCCTCACGCAATCCGGAACTGGTTTCACACGCCGTACTGGCAGAGCCGTATTCGGGAGCAAACTCAGAGGTGCGCAAACGGGAACGAATGCGATCCAATGATCACCGAGAAGCACGCGCCAATCAGATCAGGAACGCCACAACTCCTGAAGACCTGATGCCATTCGTCTCGCAGGAATACGAAGGTGCTTCTGAAGATAGCTTGCGGCGAGTCGCAAGGATGTGGTTTGAGCTTGATCCGATCCTTGAATCAGGGCGAACAAACCCTCGTGAAGAACAAGAAACATTCAATGAAATGTTTTCTTCCATAAAGTGCCCAACAATCCTGATCCAGGGAGCCGCTGAAAAAGGCGGCATCATGTCGGATGAAGAAGCTCAGCGAGTTACGGACCTGATCCCAAACTGCAACCTGCTCAGCTGGCCGAAAGTGGGACATTCACCCCACATTGCCAGGAACCACGATTTCATCCGAGCGGTCAACAAACTGGTCGCGCAAAACTGATATCGTCCTGACGTGACCGACTTCATTGAGAAACAGTTCGCCGGAACTGAGATAACCGTCAACTACGCCGAGGGGCCTGACAACGGACCTCCCCTTGTTTTCATTCACGGCCTTGGCGGGAGATGGGTCAACTGGCAACAGGTCATGACAGAGATGGTCGACTCATGGCACGTGTACGCAGTAGATCTACGTGGTCACGGCGATTCGGGCAGGGTCGCTGACAAGTATCAGTTCGATCACTACCCGGACGACGTAATTGAGTTTCTACGACAAGTAGTCGGTAATCCTGCGTTCCTTATGGGACATTCTCTCGGGGGAGTCACCGCTGTTGGTGTCGCGTCGCGCGTTCCTGATTCTGTTTTAGGGCTCGTTCTCGAAGACCCTCCGCTGTACATTCATGAGTGGTTCACTGAGTCAGATTTCGCACCGGTTTTCAAATCCATCCTCGACATTCGAAACAAGAATTTGAACGTTCGAGAAACAGCAATCGAACTTCGCAAGCTTGATTCCAAGTCCTCTGACGAAGCTATCGAAATGCGGGCGGTATCGGTCACTAAGGCTGACCCAGGCATTTGGGAAGCTGCTCTCAATCGTTCTCTTCAGAGCAATTGGAATCCTGATGAGCTGCTACCAACAATTTCAGCTCCAACCTTGCTGATGCAGGCGAACCCTGATCGTGGTTCTGCCCTTCTTGATTCAGAAGCGACACGAGCAACCGATCTGATCCCCGGTGGTCGATACGTCAGGTGGGACGACAGCGGTCACGGGATGCACAACGAACACCCGGAACGTTTCGTGCAACTGGCCAGTGCGTTCCTCGGTCAGGTTAGGCGCGAGCTCAGTTAAAGAACGCTAATCGAACAGCGTTGAGCAGTATTGCTCCAATAATTCCGGCACCGATATCGTCGAGCATAATTCCGACTCCACCCGGAAGGGCTTCCAACTTACGAACACCCAGTGGTTTCAATATGTCGAATGCTCGGAACACTAAAAACGCTGCGATTACCCAGGGGATGGTCACTGGAATGAACAGCATTGTCACCCAAACACCAACCCACTCGTCGACGACGCCACGTTTTGGATCGTGGTCATCCTCGGAATCGATGTAGTCAGTCGCCCAAATACCCAACAAGGTCGTGATTAGTATCAAGGCAAAAAACCAAATCGAATCGCCTTTATCACCGAGTCCAAGTTCTACAAGAACCAAGTAAAAAACCAGCGCTGCCGCAGTACCAACCGTGGCAGGTGCCACGAACGGCCACTTACCTGAACCAAGACCGGTAGCAATCGTCTCGGCGAAGAATGAAACTGCAGAATTTTTCGTGTTGATCGACATCTACGCGTTCTATCCGGTGTTTTTCAGCCCGGCTGCAACGCCGTTTATAGACAGTAGTAGCGCTCGCTCTGTTTGTGGGTCGTCATCCTGGTTAGCTCGCTTTCGAGCCAGTAGTGACACTTGCAAATAGTTGAGCGGAGCAACGTAATACTCACGTACTGCCAGAGTACGCCTTAGGACCGGCTGGTGTTCCAGGAGTTCACTTTGACCGGTCACCTGTAGAACCTCGGCGACTGATCGTGCACGTTCATCACAAATACCATCGTACAAGTGATGCAATTCGGGATCGACAAGAGCTTCAACGTATCGACCGGCGATGTCCATATTGGATTTCACAAGCGTCATTTCGACATTGGAAATGAACGTGCGGAAGAACGCCCAGTTCTCGTACATGTCGGCGAGGTGAACACCAAAACCGGCTTCTCTCGCTTCCGACAACGCAGTACCGACTCCGAAGTAACCGGGAACGATCTGGCGACTCTGCATCCAACCGAAGACCCAGGGGATCGCTCGAAGGTCATCGATACTTCTTGAACCATCTGCTGAAGCCCTTCGGGAAGGACGCGAGCCAATGTTCATTCCTGCCAGTTCTTCGACCGGAGTTGAGTCCATGAAATAGTCGACGAATCCATCGGCCTCCACCAGTGATCGATATTTTTTGAACGCTCGCTCGGACAGCCAGTCCATCGTCTCAAACCAGCTATCGAGCTTTTCTGATGAGTGCAGTGGCTCGGCGTGGAGCAGAGATGCCTCAATTACTGCCGCCACGCTGAGTTCAAGGTGGTTTCTCGCCAGTTCGGGCAGACCGTATTTGTCGGAAATGACTTCGCCCTGCTCGGTGATCTTTATTCGACCATCCACGGTTGCAAACGGTTGCGCCATGATCGCGTCGTTAGTGGGTCCTCCACCTCGTCCGACAGTTCCACCACGGCCGTGGAACAAGCGGATGGACACACCATGCTTTTCACCTACGGCACGAAGTTCTCGTTGGGCTTTATACAACTCCCATTGGGAGGTCATGATGCCGCCGTCTTTGTTCGAGTCGGAGTAGCCGAGCATCACTTCAACGACGCCGCCAGCACGGACGACCAGTGAGTGAACTTCAGGAATCGAGAGGAATCGATCCATAACGTCGTGGGAACGCTGTAGATCTTCGATTTCCTCAAACAACGGGACGACTGAGATCCTCGAAATACCGTTTTCGAGGTTGATCAAACCTGCTTCTTTGCACAAAACAAGGATGGTCAATAGGTCGTCGACATCCCGTGTCATTGCGACGATCCAACTCTCAATTACGTTGGTGCCGTAACGGTCCTGCACTTCTTTGATCGTGCGAACAAGGTCAAGAATTTCGGTCGTTTCCGGGGAGTACTGAGCGCCAGGTGAAGATAAGACTCGCCTGCTACGCAACTCTTCGATCAGACATTTAGCACGTTCGGCGACTGAGAGAGATTCGAAGGAGTCAATATCGTCAGAAACCCGGTCGACCAACTCGTTGATCGCACCACCCGTGACTTCGGCGTGTTGCCGCACGTCCATCGTTGCGAGCGTCAAACCGAAGGCGGAAATGCGCTGCATCAATCGGCGTAGTTCGCCTTCAGCAGATGCTCCTCCCTGGTTTTGTTGCAGGGAATCGAGCATTAACTGCAAATCACCAAGTAGTGATTGAACATCGGAATAGGTTTCCGATTCATCGCGCTGAGCAATTGAACCAACATCACCGTTTATCAGTCGCTGATAGATGTACGCACATTTGAGCCTGTACGGCTCCTCTTCATCGATCTGCCTGAACTCTTCCCAAACAGCGGGCAAAGCAGCGCGATCAATTTCTAGCGATTCAGCGAGTTCAGTCGAAATTTCAACAATCCGAGTGGACTGGCTCAGAGTGCGCGCTAGAGCTGAAATAGCTGGTGCGAATATCTTGAGAGCACGGCGATGTTGCAGATCAAGAATCTGGCTCGTGAGTTGATGTGTGACGTTTGGATTCCCGTCTCGGTCACCTCCAACCCAAGTTCCAAATTTCAGCGACGACTTCTTAGGTGACCGTGCAATATCAAACCTGGCAAGTTGATCGTCTAACGCTTCCTCAACGTCAGAAATCGCGTACCGGAAGATGTCTTCCATGTAGTAGACGATATTGCGAGCTTCATCGACAGGTTTTGGTCGATCATGGCGCAGTTCGTCGGTTTGGAGAATCTCTTCGATGACTTCTTCGAGTCGACGGTCCAAACGTTTTATTTCTGATTCAAGTAGACGCGGGTTTTGACGACGAGCAAGGTTTTCACCAATTCTCGCCAATTTTTCAAGAATTGATCGTCGTGCAGCTTCAGTCGGATGCGCCGTGTAAACGGGGCGAACTTCAAGACGGTCGATCAGTTTTTCGATCGACTCCTTGGAAACTCCTGCTTCCTTGATCCGATCAAATGATTCTTCTAGCCACTCATGCCTTGATCCCGCCTCACCTCGGAACTCGATACGGTGATGCTGTTCAGCGACGTTCGCAATGTGAAAATAACTGGTGAAGGCTCGGACAACTCGAATCACGTACCAAAGCGAAGATTGGTCAAGCCGCTCGAACAGCTCTTCCCGAAGTTTCTCGTTATTGCCGGATTGAAGTTCTCGGGTTGACGCTCGAACGTACTCAACTAGTTCATAGAGCTCTTCACCCCATAGACCTCGCAGCGTCTCTCCGAGCATTTCAGTCATCCGCCGAATATCTGCCCTGAGAGCGGAATCGTCAGAATCTAATGGCAGATCGTGAGAGTGTTCGATAGTCGTCATAACGCCCGTGAATTACATCCAGTTCTTCGCCCAGCCCAGGGTCTCAACGGTGCCATTGCTCGGCCCGTACTCACACCCCACCCAGCCGTCATATCCAATTTCATCCAACCATCCGAGAATGTGATCGTAATTAATTTCGCCTGTGCCAGGTTCGTGACGACCCGGGTTATCGGCGATCTGGATGTGCTTTATGTGAGGTAGTAATTTCTCGACTGTTAGCGTTAGCTCGCCTTCCATGATCTGCATGTGGTAGAAGTCGTAAAGCAACGCCAGATTTGGATGATTCGCCTCTTTGATGATTTCGATTCCGCCAGCAGACGTGTTGACGAAGAACCCGGGCTGATCTCGCGTGTTGATCGGTTCAAGAAGCGCGACAACGCCCACTTTGCGGAGTTCCTCAGCTGCGTGTCTAACATTGTGGATCAGGGTTTCACGGGCAGCTTCTGGATCAAGATCGTCGATCGGTCCACACCCGATATTGACCCCGATGCAACCAAGCCCAGACGCGTACTCCGCTGCCAGTGCTGTTCTCTCGGCGTAAAGGTCAATCCGATCAGGATTGATCGCAATGTTGTTCTTTCCCGAATCAGGATCAGCTACAGGAGAATTGATAATCACGTGCTTGAGATCGTTCTTCTCAAGACGCTCGACTATCTGGTCAATATCCAAAGAATACGGTGCTTGAAGTTCAACACCTTTGAATCCCGCATCGGCCGCAGCGTCATACCGATCGATCAGGTCGTGTTCGTTAAACATCCATTGTAGGTTTGCTTCAAGCCTAGGCATTTTTGCTCCGGAAACTGCGTGTAAATAACTACACCTCATCCATTCCGAACGAGGTGCTTTCGTCGTTGTGGACTAGAGGTACTTGGCCGCCCAGCCGAGACCAGCATTCGTGTCACCGGCAGGGGCATATTCACACCCGACCCAACCGTCGTATCCGGTCGAGTCGATGTGGGGCAAAATCACGTCGTAGTTCAACTCACCTGTACCTGGCTCGTGTCGACCAGGGTTGTCGGCAAGCTGGAAGTGTCCAATCGCATCCATATTGGCGTCGATGGTTCTTAGGACGTCGCCCTCCATGACCTGCATGTGGTAAATGTCGTACTGAACTTTCACCTGGTCTGATCCTGCCGCTTCAACAAGTGACCGACTTTGAGAGGTTCGGAAGACGCAGTACCCGGGAATGTCGATAGTGTTGATCGCCTCAAGCAAGACTGTGATGTTGGTGCCCTTTGCCGCATCGGCAGCAAACTTCAGGTTGTTGACGAGGGTTTCCTGGATCTGGGCTCCTGTGACCGAAGAGTCAGCTTTTCCTGCAAGGACAGTCAGTCGTTCACATCCGAGCGTTTTAGCGTATTCAAGAGCTGTCCCCACGCCGTCTTGAAACTCACCCTCACGACCCGGGAGTGCAGCGATACCACGCTCACCACCTGCGAAGTCACCGGCAGGAAAATCGAAGAGGACCTGTGTAAGTCCGTGTGCATCGAGCTTTTCTTTAATCTGATCCGCCGGGAAGTCGTACGGGAACAGATACTCGACACCTTTGAATCCGGCTTTTGCGGCAGCTTCGAATCTGTGCAAGAAATCAACTTCAGTGAACATCATCGATAGATTCGCGGCGAGCTTTGTCATGGGAGTACCTGTCTTTCCGGTTCAGATGGCGCATCTTTGATCGGCGACGCGCGACATATTCAATCTCTGCTGGAGAGATGATACGAAATGAACGGCACGTTATCTGCTCGAACGGGTATTCGTCAGTAGTAGATAGCGGTTCCCACTCCACCGCCTGCGGCAATTCCATCACCATTGATAGCAATGGATCGCGGTGATGCGAGCATCGCCACGACGTATGCGATATCTGACGAGTCGATAAAGGTTCGCGAGGAATTGCCTGCCGCCATTTGTGCTTCGATTTCAGATTCTGAAACACCAGACGATTCTGCTCGTGCGGCAATCACACCTGGTGTCGCTTCTGTGCGAGTCAAACCCGGGTGAATAACGGTGACATTGATCCCGTGTGGTCCAAGTTCATCGGCGAGGTTCTTAGTCATTGCTGACACTGCAACATTTCGCATTGAACCAACGACGGTTCCAGATGTTCTTGAAGCCAGTCCAGAAATATTGATGATCCTGCCCCAACCTTGTTCGACCATCACAGGTGCAACTTCCCTAGCACAACGCAGGTAGCCCATCACCTTCACGTTCATATGGTCATTGAATTCTTCGGTAGTGACTCCGGATAGTGTCGGTACCGTGCTTTGCCCACCGGGCCGAGCCGCGCAGTTAACAAGAATGTCGATACCACCAAGTAGGTGTTTCGACTCTGCAATTAACTTGCGGACACTCTCGTCGGAGCCTGTATCAACCGACACTGAATGAACCGTCGAATCCGTCTCGTTGGAGAGTTCCACCGCCGTCGCTTCCAGTGCATCTATGCCTCGAGCCGCGACAACGACATCGACACCTTCAGATGCTAGCTCTCGAGCAATGGCTTTTCCGATACCTCTACTTCCACCGGTGACAATCGCCCGCTTGCCTGTCAGTTTGAGATCCATCTCCTAACTCCCCTATTCGACGACCGCTGGACGCTTCTTCCAGTAATTCGTTTCCGTTTCAAATGCTGAAGCAATTTGCAGAAGGTGGAACTCACTTTTCGGTCGTCCCACAATTTGGAGCCCGACTGGCAACCCATCATTGGTAAATCCGGCTGGAACCGATATTGCAGGTAGTCCGGTAACTGAAATGGTGTAGCACGGCCACATCCAGTCGAGATATGTCTCGAATTCAATCCCGTTAAACGACGTTGGATACTCCTGCTTGTTCGAGAACGGTGGAACTGAAGTTACGGGCAGCATCAAAAATTCGTATGTTGAAAAGAATTCCGTGAGTTGCTCCCACAGTCGAGTGCGTAGTTGCTCTGCGTGCGCAACATCAATTGCCGAAAGCTTCATACCCTGTTCAGCGTTCCAAACAACGGTTTCTTTTAATTGACTCCGATTGTTCTGAAGATGTTTTTCATGCTTGATAGCAAAGCTGTAAGCGCGAAGAGTTTGAAAAATTTCGTCGGTTGTAGAGAGATCAGGTTCGGTCTCATCGATCTCACAGCCGAGGTTAGCGAACACGCTTTTTGCCTCTTCAGTCACTCGGCTGTTTTCTACGTCAATTGGTCGCCCTCCGAGATTCTTGCTCCATGCCACCCGGGTGCCGTTGAAATCGCGTTCCAGCTTTTTTGTAAACGCTGAGCCATCTTCATCGATCGACAACGGTGAACGGGAATCGTGCCCTGCCATGACTGCGAGCTGCATTGCAACATCAGCCACAGTGCGCCCCATCGGACCGTCAGTAGACAGATTTGACCATCCGAGATCACCACCAACCGCTGGAACTCTGCCGGGCGCAGGCCGTATGCCAACCACATTCGACCACGCAGCCGGATTCCTAAGCGATCCACCGAGATCTGAACCTGTCGCGATTGGAACCATCCCGCAAGCAAGAGCAACACCAGCTCCACCAGAGCTTCCGCCGCAGGTCTTGGTCACGTCATACGGATTCTTAGTCGTTCCGAACACGGCATTGAAGGTTTGTGATCCAGCACCGAACTCTGGAGTGTTGGATTTGCCCACAACTATTGCGCCGGCGCTCTTGACCCGTTCAACAATCAGGGCATCGGAGTCTGGCACGTTGTTGGCGTAGATCGGAGAACCTTGCGTCGTGAGGATTCCGGCGGTGTTCTGAAGATCTTTGATCGCAATTGGAAGACCGTGTAACGGTGGAAGTTCTGCACCTGATGCCTGCTTCTCGTCTGCTTGCGCGGCCTGCTCAATCGCCGACTCGGCAACCATTGTCACCATTGCGTTAACTGAAGGATCCACTCGTTCGATTTGATCTAGATGAGCCTGCACGAGGTCACGTGATGAAATCTGCCCTGATCGAATCATCTGAGCTTGTTCGACAGCAGGCGTGAAAACGAGATCGTTCGAGTTTTCAGTCAATATTCGATCCTTAGAAACAGGGGTTAAACAAAAAGACCCTCAACGTCGCGCTGAGGGTCGTGATAGTAACTCGAAACTAACGGCTTACCACCAGGTTTTACCTTCGATTTCTTTCTGGTCGAACTTGAAGTCCTCACCGTAAATTCCGGTTGAGAGGTACTTCCATCCTCCATCGGCAAACATGGCCACGATTTTGCCTTCACGTCCTTCTCGGGACATTTTCTGAGCAAGCTTTCGAGCGGTTGCAAAGGTTGCACCTGAAGAAACACCGACGAAAACTCCAGCGTCTGTAAGTAACCGACGAGTCCAGTAGAAGGCTTCCTCACCTTCGACCAGTATCCGTCCATCGAGTTTATCGAGATCAAGAATTGGTGGGATGAATCCGTGCTCGATCGAACGCAATCCCTGAACCTTGTCATCGGGATGCGGTGCTGTGGCAACAATTTGAACGTTCGGGTTGTGTTCGCGTAATGCCCGCCCAACACCCATTAAGGTTCCGCCGGTTCCTAGACCCGCAATAAATGCGTCTACATCAGGAAGGTCCCGAGCAATCTCCGGTCCCGTGGTTGTGTAATGAGCCCGGGGGTTTGCAGCGTTACCGTACTGGTACGGCATGAAGTAGGAAGGATTCTCTTCGGCAATATGCTGAGCCATAACGATGGACTCGTTCGTACCTTTGTCGGCAGGTGAAAGAATTACTTCGGCGCCGAATGCTTCGAGCAGGTGAATTCGTTCAGGTGGAACACTCGCAGGGATTACGACTTTCACCTTGTAACCACGGAGCCTCCCGATCATCGCAAGACCCAATCCAGTGTTACCTGATGTGGGCTCAAGGATCGTGTCGCCCTTCTTGAGCAGTCCCTCTTTTTCTGCGGTCAAAATCAACGACCGAGCAGCGCGGTCTTTGACGGAACCGGTTGGATTCACGGATTCAAGTTTTCCGTAAATCTTCACCTTTGGATCTGGGCTAAGGACCGAAACATCGATGAGCGGAGTATTTCCGATCGCATCAAGCGCATCGCTTCGGACTGCAGTTATGGGCGCGACAAAAGGAGATGCCAATTAAGAAACTTTCGTGGGGTTCGAGATTACGTATAAGCCAAAGACCCGCTGGTGGGTCGACCGACTAATCGGCCGACACCAGCTGTTGTTCTTCCTGAACCGGTGGCAAGATGCCGCAGAACACTTCGTAATCGACGAGTTCAGTGACTTCAGGGTTCTCACCGCAAAGTTTGCAGTCAGGATTCTGGCGAATCTTGATTTCGCGGAATTCCATGGTCAGAGCGTCAATGAGCAGCATTCGGCTCGTGAGTGTTTCTCCAACACCCATGGCGAGCTTCGCAACTTCAAGCGCCTGAATCGATCCAACGAGACCAGGTAGAGCACCGATCACACCTGCCTCAGCACAGTTTGGAACTTCGCCTGGAGGTGGTGGATCTGGGAACATGCAGCGGTAGCAACCTTGACCAGGCAGATAGGTCGTCGCCTGACCATCGAACACCAGGATGGCGCCATCTACGAGTGGCTTTCCGGCAAGGTAGGCTGCGTCGTTTACAAGATATCGAGTTGCGAAGTTGTCAGCACCGTTTACGACGATGTCGTAGTTCGGAATGATGACCATCGCGTTGTCCGAGTTGATCGGCTCTTCGTGAACGATCACGTTCACTTCAGGGTTATGGGCCTGAAGAGTTTCCTTGGCGGAAATTACCTTTGGACGCCCAACGTCAGCGTCGGTATGCAGAATTTGTCGCTGTAGGTTTGAAACGTCCACAACATCAAAATCTACGATTCCAATCGTGCCGATTCCAGCGAGCGCAAGGTAGAGAGCCACCGGTGAACCTAGTCCACCCGCTCCCACGATCAACACCTTGGAGTCGATCATTTTTCGCTGACCGACGCTACCAACGCCGTTCATGATCAGGTGTCGGCTGTATCGCTGCACCTGGGCTGGCGTCAGTGGCGTTAAGCCGTTGTTTTCTGACATGTCCCTTTTAGATCCTTATTACATGACTTGGCACAGTTAGGATCACTTGGTGATTCCCACTCGCCATCGGTGTTCAGTTTGAATTCTACTCCGCGAAAAGCGTGATTACATCTGAATTTCGAAACCGTGAGGAATACAAGCGTTTCGGGAGTGAACCCCGCACATAGGTTTGGATTCAGTGCGACTGTCGGCGGATGCACACGCTTAGAAGTTCGACTTCACCGGTGCTGTTGATGCCAGGTTCATCTGCTGATTCATCAACTCACTGATCCTTACCTTGCTCAGGTGATCGAGCAGCATCGTTTCAACATCACTCCAGAGCTCACGCTGCGAACAAGCTCCGGAGAGCCTACAGCCATCTGGCTCTTCGACGCAGTCGACAGGGGCAAGAGAGTAGTCAACTGAATTCACGACATCACTCACGGAAATGCCGTCCGCCGGCTTAGCGAGCTTATGCCCGCCTTGAGGACCACGTCGTGATTCGATGAGTCCTGATTTCTGCAGCTCACTGCAAATCCGGAGTAAGTAAGGTTCAGGGATGTGCTGATCCCGCGCAATATCGGAGGTCGATGTGAACTCATCATCACCTTGCTGTGCGAGGAATACCAGGGTTCGAACCCCGTAGTCCACTTTCATTGGCACTAGCATTTTGGAATGCTCCAATAACGATTGCGCTTGTGTTCGATGTCTGACGGATTGCAAGGCATCGATGGCGTCAATTTTACCACTGAAACGACATTCCTGACCGAGCAGGTAAGCAATCTAGACTCAACTTGAAGACAACGTGCTCTTTTTTGAAGTCCAATGCACGGATGTGCGTGGTACGATAATTAGCTGTGCACTCACTCAAAACGGTGGGAAGCACTTCTATATTCCACATTCGAATAACGATCTGAAAGTTGTTAGTCATCCAACTAAAAGATCAGTTACACAAGTCAACCGGAGATAAATCGCGATGGACGCGGTTACGCTCAAAGTCGAAACCCGTACTGCCCTTGGCAAGAAGAACCGAGCACTGCGGCGCCAGGGTATTACACCTGTTCACATGTACGGTCTGAAAGAAGAGTCTCTGGCTCTCCAGGCCGACGAACTCGAGTTGCGAAATGCGCTCAAAGTTGCAGGTCGCACCACCCCTATTACTCTCTCACTCAACGGCAAAGACACCGTAACGATCGTTCGTGACATCGCACGACACGCCGTTTCTGGAGACATTCAGCACGTTGATTTCCTTCGTGTTGACGTACAGCAAGAAGTTGAGTCACCAGTTCCGGTTGTGCTTATTAACCAGGACGACGCACCTGGTACCGCAGGTGGCGCAGGCGTTGTAACTCAGGGTGCATTTGAAATTACAGTTCGAGCCCTGCCGTTCGACATGCCAAATGAAATCGAAGTCGATTGTTCGGTTCTCGATTCGCTTGAAGCAGCGATCCTTTCCGGTGACCTAAAGCTTCCATCTGGCGTCACGCTGGCAAGCTCTGAAGAAGACCGAATCGCATGGATTCAGCCGCCACGAGTATCTCAAGAGCCAACACCTGGACCCACTGAAGGCGAAGAGGGTGAAGAAGGCGTATCCGATGATGCCGACGGCGAGACTGACGGTGACGGAGAAACCGGCGAAGAAGAGTAGTTTGAACTCTCTATAGCATTACAAGTGCCGTGGTAATAACCACGGCACTTTTTGTTAACTCTGTGTTTGCTCCAAGTGGTGAATATAAGTTCAATTTCTTGCACTTAGTTCAATACGAACTTACTATTCGCATGTGCGTGCGACTTAAAACGTGAAAGGCCGTGCGGACATCAAATTACAAAATTGAATAACCAATGGCTCGGGAGGTAAAGGATGGAGGTCATCCTAATAGCCGTTCTCGTAGCCCTAGTAGCTGTGGTGGTAGGAAGTGCGATTGGCTTCCAACTTCACAACATCCTTTCGGCAAAGTCACAGCGAGCAGTTGAAGAAGCATCAGCGCAACAAATGCGCCGAGCCAACGCTCGAAGCAAGGAGATTCTTCTAGAAGCCAAGGAGCAAGCGCTCCAGGTCAGAAGCGAAGCAGAGAAAAGCCTCAACGAACAAAGACTCGAAAACCAACGACAACAAAGCCGTTTAGAAGCCCGCGAAGAGACGCTTCAAAGCCGGGCCGATTCGCTTACAGAACGCGAATCCGAGATCCAGAAACAACGAACTTCACTAGAAGAAGATCGTAACGAACTCGACGATCTCAAAGATCAGGCAGTTGAAAAACTCGAGAGTATTTCCGGTCTTTCCAGTTCAGATGCAAGACAGCAATTGCTCGACCAGGCGCAAGAAGACATCCAGTACGAACTGGCACGACGTTACCGTAATGCCGAACTAGAGGCACAGGACGAAGCAGACGATAAAGCTCGATACATCTTGGCAGCGAGTATGCAACGACTCGCGTCATCAGTGGTATCGGAAGCAACCGTCACCGCAATTTCGTTGCCAAACGACGAAATGAAGGGACGCCTTATTGGGCGTGAAGGTCGAAACATCAGGGCGATCGAAGCCGCAACTGGTGTGGACCTGATCATCGACGACGTTCCTGAATCGATCACCGTTTCGTGTTTCGATCCGATTCGTCGCGAAGTTGCACGACTGGCACTGGAACGACTTATTCAAGACGGTCGTATTCATCCCGCTAGAATCGAGGATTCGGTCGAAAAGGCGCGCACCGAAGTAGATGAGACTGTTCGTAAGGCAGGCCAGAAGGCTATGTTCGATGCGAACGTCAAAGGTTTGCACCCAGAACTGGTCAAGCTGATTGGTCGGTTGAAATACAGGTACAGCTACGGTGAAAACGTGCTTCAGCACTCCGTTGAGGTCGGTCTTGTAGCTGGGTTACTGGCTGCCCAAGTGGGTGCAAATCCCCAGGTCGCCAAGACGGCTGGATTCTTGCACGACATTGGAAAAGCGCTGACTCACGAGGTTGATGGGGCACATGCTGAAATCGGTGCTGATGTGGCGAAACGCTACGGGCAGCGAGACCACGTTGTAACTGCAATCAGGGAACATCACGATCGAGAGATGACTACAGTCGAGTCGTTCCTGGTGGCAGCCGCCGACGCAATCAGTGCTGCACGACCTGGTGCCCGACACGACACAGTCGAAAACTACATCCAGAGACTCGAGGCACTTGAAGAGGTCGCTCGAGGATTCGAAGGTGTCGAGCGCGTTTACGCTATTCAAGCTGGGCGAGAAGTTCGTGTCCTTGTTGATCCTGAAAATGTGGATGACGTTACTGCAGCTTCACTCGCTAGAGACATCGTGGAGAAGATTGAAGAAACCCTTGCTTACCCTGGCCAGATCAAGGTGGTGGTAATTCGGGAGTCTCGATCAATCGAGGTTGCGACCTAGTCGAAATTCTCCAATCAACAGCAAAAACATGGCCCGGCGATTTGATCGTCGGGCCTTTTCATTTATCTTGTAGCTCAATCTTCCGATGAGAATCATTCTCATCAACGTGATCGCGTTCCCTAGTTAGAAAGTTCCGCATGCGGGTAATGATGATCGGCGACGTTGTTGGTAGCGGCGGTCGCAAAGTGGTCAAGCGTTTGCTGAAAGACCTTAAAAGTGAATACGACATCGATTATGTGACGCTTCAAGGTGAAAACCTCGCGGCAGGTATGGGCCTAACAAGAGAGACCGCTTCGGAAATGATCGAAGCTGGTGCCGATCTACTTACGACAGGCAACCACGTATGGGACAAACGTGACTTCATTGAGCATCTTGATGATCCGACATTGCCGGTGTTGCGCCCGCTCAACTACCCGCCTGACACTCCCGGAAGAGGAGCAACTGACGATTCCGGGCCAATTGCGGTAATCAATCTGATAGGACGAGTATGGGTTGGTGAGTTCGACTCCCCGTTCGCAGTTGTTGACGAGTTGCTCGCTGGCGGCTTCGGAGCAGGCAAACCCATAGTTGTCGATTTCCATGCGGAGGCTACGTCTGAGAAAGCTGCACTGGCGTGGCATCTCGATGGCAGAGTTGCCGCGGTTGTTGGCACCCATACCCACGTCCCAACATCAGACTGCAAAGTCCTGCCAGAAGGCACTGGATTCGTAACAGATTTGGGAATGGTCGGAGCTGATGATTCGATTTTGGGCGTCGAAGTTGAAGGTTCTTTGAACCGCTTCCTTACCGGTTATCGTCATCGATTCCAGCCAGTCAAGCGTGGTTTGTTCTCGTTCAATTCGGTCGTTATCGATATCGACCCAGAAACGAAACACGCTACCTCAGTGCAACGAGTAGACCGACAGATAGAGGTCTAACGGCATGCAAGATGCCGCCGATGGTCGATACAACCCGGACGCACGCGTCGAGCCACCTGAGTGGCGTGTGGAGGTCGACTTGCACCTCCACACCACAGCATCGGATGGGACACTCTCACCGTCAAAACTAATCGAATTCATCTCTGGAACATCGCTCAAGACGATCGCGGTCACCGATCACGACACCACCGCAGGTGTATATGAAGCGACAAACGCCGCCAGTGATGGGCTGACGGTCATCCCCGGGATTGAGCTCGGTACAGCAACCGACGACTCAGAGCTTCATCTGCTCGGGTATTTCATAGACATCGAAAATGACGAGCTTCAATCGACTCTTGAGACTTTCCGTGAGCAGCGAGTTGATGCGGCTAGAGCGATGGTCGCTAAGCTCGGTGAAATGGGTCTTCCCGTCAGTTGGAACCGAGTCGTGGAACTGGCTACCGGTGCAGTTGGACGACCTCACATTGCACGCGCAATGGTCGAGGAGGGTCATGTACAAACGGTCCGAGAAGCATTCGATCGATTCATCGGAGAAAAAGGGATCGCCAGGGTTCCGAGACCCAAACTTCACCCGACTGACGCGTTGCGGCTTATTCACGGCGCCGGTGGTGTCGGAGTTGTAGCCCACCCGAGAACGGTACACCGGCTGAACCCGCTGGTGAAACAACTCGCAAGTAATGGGCTAGCTGGAATAGAGGTTTACGCCGAGAAATACCGCGGTGAAAGCCGTGACAAGTATTTAGATATTGCGACTCGGTACAGCCTGGTGCCAAGTGGAGGAACCGACTACCACGCCCAGGACACCGAAAATGAAGTGCTTCCAGGGCAAAACGGACCTGAACCAAATACCGCTCACCGACTTCTTGAAAAAGCTGCTGAAATGCACGGATCGAGAGTTGGCTCAGTTCCCGAAGGACTTCGACGATGAGCGACCCATTAATTGCGCTAATCCTCGTGCTGGGCACTTACCTGGTTGGATCCATTCCTACCTCGTTGGTTGTAACTAAGCTCGTGGGCAACGTGGATTTGCGAGATGTCGGGACGAGAAATATTGGTATATCGAATCTAACCAACCAAATTGGTGCATGGTGGGCGGTACCTGTTGTTCCTTTCGATATCGTCGTAAAAGGCACACTCCCCGTGCTTCTCGCGTCGGACAAGATGCTCGATTTAGGAGTGGGAGTCGAAGCCGCGGCCGGACTCGCCGGAATAATCGGTCACAACTGGTCGATATTCGTACGTCTGCAAGGTGGAAGAGGCATGGCAACCGTACTGGGAGCGACAGGAGCACTCAGTTTTCCGCTATTGATCGTATACGGAGCAGTCGCTTCGCTGGGTGTTCTGTTTTCTCCATGGAAAGATTCAGCCGCGTGGTGGTTGATCGCCGTTCTCATCATGCCCGTGTGGGCAGTTTTGTTAAATCTTCCGGCAGGAGTTATCGGTTTTTGCATCGGATTTACTGTGGTGACCGTACTTAAACGTATGACCTCCAACTCGATTAGAAACGCTGACGGACAATTATCTATGGAACTGCTCAGAAACCGGGTTTTGTTCGACAGAGACATCCGGGACAGACAAGAGTGGATCGATCAACAAGCCGGAAACTGAACTGTAACATCCACACATTCCTCCCGAAATTTGCGGGTATGCTTGAACTAATATGACCCAGGAATCATTCGATTCAACCTGCCTACGCCATCCCCAAGTTGCATCGAACTTACGTTGCGGCAGATGTGGTGACCTGATCTGCCCTCAATGCATGGTGCAATCGCCGGTAGGAGCTCGCTGTCCTGACTGTGCGAACATCGGTCAGGCACCAATTTTCCGGTCAACCAACACAGAAATTACGACCGTTATTGCCAGTGCGGCTGCAGTCGCAGTTGGCGTCGGTGTTGTTTATGCGGTGATCGTGTGGATTCTGTGGAACCTTCCGTTCAATTTCGCATTCGGAAACGTAATCGCCGCAATGGTTGTTGCCGTTGCAGGAACACCAGTTGGTGAACTTATTCGACGTGTCGGCAGATACAAGCTCGACACTCGGCTGCGTTACGTAGCTGCGGGAACGATGTTCGTTTCGTGGATGGTCGGAATAACCGTTGCGGGAATTCTTGGTGTTCCGGCAGCGGTATTCTCCAACATCGTTGCTCTGATCGGACTCGGTATCGGTATTTACATTGCGATGAACCGAGTCCGCCCCTAGCAGCTAAACCTTGGTCGGGATAATTCCGCCGCCACCATCAGCGTTGTATCGAACAGCCTCGTCGACCATATCGAAGATCGACAAACTAGGTGCGTAGCCGAAGTCGTCCCTCGCAGCCGATAAATCGTACTCGTAGTAGGTTGGATTCATCGCAAGGTCCACGGTCGAGTACGGGATTCCGGTCTTGTCAGAAATGTACGGAATCAGTTCGTCCCAGGTGAACGGTTCGTTCGCGCCAAGCTGGTAGACGTTTCCGTAGGTATTTGCATTTCCAACCGCTTGCTCGTAAGCGTGGACAATGTCCCGAACTTCAATGTTGTGCTTCTTCCACGGTCGTCCGTTCACGTCCCTGGCGACTATCAGACGATCACCACCATTCGATTTGGCGTCCTCCTCCTGGAGCTTTTCGAAAGTTGCCTTCCCGGCGTCGTCGGTGCGGTTTGCGAATTGGTTGAGGAACGTCTTCAGGTGGAATTGACCGAAGCTCAGAATTTCTCCAGCACCCCAAACGTTGGCAAAACGAATCACTGTAGCGTTCAACTTGTCGTTTCGGTAATAACGATCCACGAGGTGTTCGCAAAGCACCTTCGTGTAGCCGTACCAATCGGTTGTGACCAGCGGTAGTGAGTCTTCTCGAATCGGATCGTCAATTCCGCCTTCCGGGTACTTGAACATCGTCGCGTCAGTACTTGTGACTATGACGTGCTTGAGCTTGTCGCCGAGTCCTAACGCCGCCTCAAGAACGTTGAAGGTGCCTTTTACGTTGGTGTCCATATACTGCTCAGGAGTGAACGGTCCGCCAGCCTGGAATGCCGCTCCAAGGTGCAAAATTACTTCCTGGTCTTCGGCAGCTGCGTTGACGTCGGCGGAACTGGCGAGATCACCTTCAACAATCTCCGCCCCGACAGCTTTCATTTTTTCTGCCTGTCGATCACCCGGCCAAACAAAACCTCGTACATCGTGACCGTTCTCAAGGAACTTGACTGCCACGTTTGCGCCGACTCGACCGGTGATGCCAGTAATTAGGACTTTCATGTGTTCTTTCTCGAAAAGGTTTTTACTTTTTCTAGCTAATTAGAGTTTCGTGCTGACGATACACACGGTCGTACAGGTCTTGGTCAACCGATACGGCGAGGCCTGGTTCATCAGGCACTGCGTACTTCCCATCGACGAATGAATAACCATCACCTTTGTAAAGGTCAAAGTCGAGTGTGGAATCCTCAGCGATTACAAATCTCTCTGTCACCGCACCGAATTGAATATCTGCCCTGAGGCCAAGGTAAGCTGCGTTGTAGTTGTGAGGAGCTATGAGTACAGGGAAGCCTGAGCGTTCGATATCGACCGCAAGTTCATGGAACCGCCAGAACCCCATGTGGAGCATGTCGGGCTGAATCGCATCCAAAAGTCCTCGTTCGATTAACTCCCAGTAAATCGTGTTGCGACCCTTGTCTCCCTCACCGTCAACAATCAACGTGCTTGGAGTGAATTTGTCTCGCCACTCCTTGAGCTTCTCGTAACCAGCGACTTCCTCAGTGATCATCTCTTCCATCCAGTAGACATCTAGATCACTGATACCCCGGACAAAGTCTTCGAGGAGATCGAGTCGACCGTCGTACCCGTTGTTGGCGTCGACAAGAATTTTCACGTCTGACCCCACGGTTTCGCGAACCGCTTCAACAACTTCGATGTCTCGACGCGTTCCTGCAACCGGTTCAAACCATCTTCCTGGCCGACCCAACTTGAGCTTGACGGCTCGCCAACCTTTTTCTATGGCCTCGGCAGCTTCTATTGCAGCGGCGTTGGCACCTTCGGCTGGATTCACCAAGTCCTGGAAGTACAAACTTGAGTCATAACCTTCGACTTCGTCACGAACCTTGTTTCCGAGCAAGCTGTACGCCGGTACATCCAACGCCCGACCAATCAAGTCGAACAGGGCGACATCGACGAAGCCGTATCGGTCGATCAAGTCTCCCCATCTTGGGCTAACGCTTGATACTCGTCCGCCAGAAATGTCGAAGAATTCATCTAGGTTGTGACCGATCAATATTTTTAGATCGTCGTACAACTCACTCAACGAAATCTTGTTCATTGCCGGGCGCGCGTTTGAAAGACCGGTCAAACCGGAGTTCGTTGTGATTTGAAGCAACCACTCACGCTGGTTGTAGCCGTAGTTCTCGCTCTTGGAGTTCCGGCCTACGATGCGTCCTTTGCCGGGAGCGCCGAAGTACGTTTCGACAGGAGTGATACGAATCTCTTTGATTACATGGCTATTCAGGTCACTCATTTGGTCACCTCCAGCTTGTTCTCATGTTTCGTATGCGGAGCGAATCCTGCCTCATCAATATCAACACCCAGCCCTGCACCGGTTGGCAGCGAGTAGGCTCCATTACTGAAAGATGGTAGGTCGGTCAGGTAGTGCGGAATGATCCGCTCATCTTCAAGGGACACATACGTTTCTGAAGCTGCACCGAAGCAAATCGAAGCGTACGAACCGAATGAGCCATTCCCAAAGTTGTGAGGAATCGTTCGAACGTTCGTGTTTTTCAGCTTTCGTTCAATATCCATCCAACCCAGGTAGCCGTGAGAAACAATGTCGGGCTGATAACCGTCGATTAATTCGTCGTCAATCAAATCCTGGAATATTTCGGATATCGGGGTACGGTCAACCTCACCACAGGTAAGCAGGGCGTTCGAGCCGTGCTTAGCGAGCATCTCTCGCATAGCTTTATACCCATCGAGATCCTGGGTAATCATCTCCTCAAACCAGAAAATGTCAGCAGGGGTGACTTCCTTGATGAACTGGTCTAGAAGGTCAAGGTGATTGTCGTAACCAAAGTTGGCATCGACGTAGATTTTTACATCTGGTCCCACGGCATCTCGCACGGACAAAACTACGTCGATGTCGCGCTGCATTCCAGCTTCAGGCATCATCCACCGACCGCCACGTCCGGTCTTGATCTTGACTGCTCGCCAGCCGTCTTCAACGGCTTTTCCCGCCTCGTCTCCAACTTGCTGTGCACCTTTGACGGGATTCAAGAAATCTTGGAAATACAAGGTGGTGTCGTAGGCAGGAACAGCATCTCGAACTTTTCCGCCCAGAAGATCGATGGCAGAAACTCCTCTCGTCTTGCCGAGCAAGTCGAATGAAAGAATCGAGAGCCAGCCGTTGTGTCGATACCAGCGGTCCATTCCAGGTGCGGCTCCGGTCACGACACCGTCGGACGTTTCGAGTAAAGACTCAACTTCGCGTCCGAGAAGTGCACCTTCAATAAACTCCAACGTTTTCTCTACTGAAGTCTGACGCATCATACGGTTGGCGATCGTGATGCCTTCCGCACCACTTGAACTCCGAGCACGCACGACCCACTCGAGCCATTGAGTACCTCGGTTATCCGCGTAGGCGTTCTTGCCAAGTTCTTTCTGATAACTGGATGGCACCGGAGTTAGCGATACCGATTCGATAATTTCTGGCATGAGCCTTTCCTGAGTTTCCTGTTAGCTCGATTTGCGGAGAGCTCGACCGGTACGAGTTCCCTGATGAATTCCGTCTTTTACAGCGAACGATCCGTTCACGATCACATGGGGTATACCTTTTGGTCCGACTCGTGGATTCTCATAGGTCGCCCCGTCAATAACGGTGTTGGGATCAAATAAAACGAGATCGGCGAAATAACCTTCTGCGATCCTGCCACGTTTCTCAATCCCGAATCTCTCGGCAGGCATTTCGGTCATTTTGTAGACGGCGTTTTCGAGCGATATCACGCCTTCTTCTCGAACGTACTTGCCGAGGATTCTCGGATAGGTACCCCATGCGCGAGGGTGCGGTTTTGAGCCGCGATCAAGGCCATCTGTTCCGATCATGGTCGAGTTATGAGCCATCACCATGCGTACGTCGCCTTCGTCCATTCCAAAGGCAGCGACAAGTATGTCGGGCGAAATATCTGCGAGCAGTTTGTTAGCGGCTTCTTCACCGGGCAAATCAAACTCTTCAACAAAACTCTGGAGAGTTCGACCTTCATAGTCAGGGTGACCAGGCACGGAACAAAGCAGGACTTCGTCTGGCGATGATTTACCCATTGCTCCACCTTCACCGTCACCGAACGTTTTGTTTTGCACTAACGCGAACAACATTGTGCTGCGCGCGGTATATGGATACTGATCGGCTGTGACGTCAGTCCCATTGGCAACTGCGTCTTCGATCATTTCGAGCGAACGTGCGACCGCGCCCCAGTTAGATTTACCTACAGATTTGTGGTGGGAGATTTCAACCGGACATCCACCGGCTTCACCAATGTGGAGCGTCTCACGGACCGAATCGAGTAGCCCTGCGCCTTCGTCTCGCATGTGCGATACGTAAACGCCACCGTGCCTACCGACGATCTTCGCGAGATCAGCGACTTCCTCGGTCGATGCGTAACGCCCGGGTTCGTAAACGAGGCCGGTCGACATCCCAACCGCCCCAGCTTGCATACCCTCTTCAACGTTCGCGAGCATGCGATCCATCTCATCGTTGGTAGGCGGCCGATCTCCTACTCCACCCATGGCCTCTCGACGAGCCGTATGATGCCCAATCAGAGCCGCAACATTTAGCACCGGAGAAGTCTTGTCGACCTCTTCAAGATATCCGGCGTACCCAGACCAGTCTGGCAACTCTGCGCTTGGTTCGTTGATCGCCTTCATTTGGACTTTGCCAGCTTCGGAACCGGCTGCTCCAAATCCACAGTTGCCAACAACCGCTGTTGTGATTCCCTGGAGAATGTTGTGCCGAACTTCCGGTTCGATCAATACATGGAAATCATCGTGTGAGTGAACATCGATGAATCCAGGTGAAAGCACGAGTCCAGTGGCATCAAGAACTTCAGCACCGCTGGCATCAATGTCCGGGGCAACTCGCTCGATCTTGTCACCGCTAACTGCTACATCAGACGCAACACCTTCAGAACCGCTGCCATCAATTACCAGAGCGTTTTTGATTACGAGATCAGTCACATTTATCCGTTTCGTTTAGTGCGGTGCCACAATCGTGCGAACGATCAATCGACACAACGTAGTTGTTTTCGCTGCGGTTATAACTCTGGTAGTTCCAGAACACAATGAAAATTCAACTTGTAACCCACCCGATTTACCGCTACCTTCTCAGCCGAAACGCCTGCTCGACGCGCGATTCATCGCAATAAGAGAACGGAAACGACATGCCTGCACCAACCAAAATTGAGAAAGTCGAAACCCTGCTGTGGGATCGATGGTTGCTTATTCGCATTTACTGCGAAGACGGAACAGTTGGTATTGGTGAAGGCGGTGTTCACGGCTGGCAGCGTCCGACCAAAACCATGGTCGAAACGATGGCAGAGTATCTCGAAGGCAAGAATCCTGACTATATCGAGCACCACTACCAGTGGCTGTACCGTTCATCACACTTCATGGGTTCGGTCGTTCAGGGAGCACTTTCAGCAATCGACATTGCTCTCTGGGACATCAAGGGCAAGCGTCTTGGTGTACCGATTTACGATCTCATGGGCGGAAAAACCCGTGACAAAGTTCGCTGCTATATGCATGTCGGAGGTGGAACGAAGGACGAGCTGGTAGCGAGTGCACAAGCCGCTGCAGCAGACGGATTCACAGCAGTACGCTTCACCCCGTTTCCACCTGACTACTACCTCCACAAGTCGTACACAGAATGGGCAGAAGAGGCGGTAGAACGTGTTGGAGCAGTGAAAGAGGCTGTCGGATCAAATGTTGATATTTGTGTTGAAATCCACCGGCAAATGAACCCGGCTGAAAGCATTTGGTTGGGACGACGCCTGGAACAGTTCAATCCGTTCTTCTACGAAGACCCGATGCTTCCTGACAGCCCTGCTCGAATGGGTGAGGTCGCAGACCAGTGCAACATTCCAATTGCGACTGGCGAGCGATTCACGACAATCTTCGAATATGAGCAACTCTTGAGTGCAAATGCGGCCGCATACGTTCGACCCGATCTTTGCCTGTGTGGAGGTCTGTCTGGCAGTAAGAAGGTTGCTGCAATGGCTGAAGCCAAGCATGTGAAGGTGATCCCGCACAATCCGCTGTCCCCGATCAGCACAGCTGCGTGTGTTCAGCTGGATGCTTGCATCCCTAACTTTGCGTTACAGGAATACACCGGCGAATCTGAACCACCTAAGAGTGACCTGCTGGTAACGCCGCTCAAACTCGACGAGGGATACCTAATCGTTCCTGAAGGACCAGGACTCGGTATCGAGTTGAACGAAGCTGCACTGTCGCATCCCGAGAATCCGAAGGTGCTGGACACACCTATCGGATTCGATGGTTCGGTACAGGACAGGTAAGTCCCGCACCTCCATCACTACTTAAGGGCTACGCTACCATCGAGTTTGATTGGCGGTGGAACCATCGCAGGATCAAACGGGAATTTGCCTGGAGCTTCATCATTGAACTCCATGCCAAGACCGGGTCGCTCTGAAGGTGTGTACCAACCATCCTTGAGCTCGATGATTTCGTCGACCATGTCGCGGCGTGGTGATTCTTCTTCGCCAACAGATTCCTGCACATCCCAGGCAGGCGATGATGTGGCAAGCGCAATACAAGCCGCGGTTGCGATCGGACCCTGGAAGTTGTGCGGGCAAATCTTGACATGGTGGGCTTCGGCAATCGTTGCGATCTTCTTTGTTCCGGTAATTCCGCCAGCAACAGCGATGTCCGGCTTGAAGAATGCTGGTTTAGCGAGTCGGGCATATTCGCTGAACTCCCAAACTCCGACGTTCCGTTCACCCACAGCAAGTGGAAGTCTCATTTTTTCCGACACTTCGGACATTGCAACAACAGAATCAGGAACAATTGGGTCTTCTATGAAATACGGTCTGAATTTCGCTACCTGCTCACAGAATGCAACTGCCTCTGCTGGCTGCATGTTGCGGTGGATTTCGATACCCATGTCAAAATCCCACCCGACCGTTTCGCGAACGGCCTCAACCATTTCAAGAGCTGTTCCAATTAGCTTGGTGTAAGTCAACTCGGCCCAGTTCTTTGGCATAGGGGTGAACTTGAGGGCTGTAAATCCCTGCTCCGCAGCCTTCTTTGCACCTGCGGCGCACTCTTCAGGAGTGTCACCGTTCATGCCCTGAGCAATTGCTCGGACTTTGTTGCGAACCTTACCGCCAAGCAGATCCCAAACAGGCGCTTGCAGTCTCTTGCCCTTGATGTCCCAGAGAGCCATGTCGATAGCGCTAACCGCTCCACCGATGCTGTTGCCTCGGAAGTTCGAGTTGTATCGCCAGACATAGTTCCAGATGTGCTCAATGTTGGCAGGATCCATGCCGATCAGAGCGTCACGAACGCCGTGAATTGTTTGTTCGGCTGCTTTTGGAAAAGACCAGTAGCAGGATTCTCCAATACCTACAGTGCCGTCATCTGTCGTGATCTTGCAAACGAGGAACCTCGATACAAAAAACGTTTCAATCTTTTCGATCTTCATCTCGGTACTTTCTCGAAATTATCGGCTGGGACAAACCAGAACTCTTAAATGTTCCAGTGTGCGTTGATGCTCTTTTCGTACTCGGCGGTTTCCTCGTTCTCGATCTCTTCAATCGTTACAGGACGACCGAGCACCGATGATTCCAGCGCAGCGTTGCAAACAGCGAGGTCTTTTCGACCTACATATGCGTCGACCTCAGGTGTAGTCCCGTCCGCAATACATTGCCCGAGTTCGTAGTACTCAAGAGCCACAAGGAATCGGTCCGCATCTTCAAATGGTGTGTCGTAAGAACCGAGTCGATCCGATCCGAACAATCGAGCAGGCAGCTCGTCGAGATGGAAATCAGGTACGAGCTCGAGAACATCGTCACCGGTGATTAGTCCCTGGCCATCGACGGTCACTGAAAGCGGGTCACCTCGGCGTTGCTTTGCAGGACGCATCGATCCTTTGCTGCCGTAAATCATGGCGTAGTTCATTGCCTCGCCATGTGCAGCGTAGAACGAGGTCCACTGGCCAATGGCACCGTTCTTGAACTTAATCGTCGAAATCACCATGTCCTCGGCATCAGCATCGATCTCGTCCGGGACCTCGTTCTTCCAGTGGTCGTAAAAGTTGGCAACACCGATTCGGTCGCCTTTGTACCGCTTTGGTTCCCAAACCTTGGAAACCGCGAATACTTCTTCAACGTCACCCATGTAGTACATCATTTGGTCGACAGCATGAACGCCAGCATCAACGAATATTCCACCGATGTTCTTATAGTGGCGCCACGGCCAAATAATGATCGTGTTTCCGCCGGTCGCATTCCCTAGATGGAACGAGTAGGGGTTACCGATTGCACCAGATTCGATAACTGCCTTATTCAGGCGACACATCGGATCACGGCGTTCTTGCTCACCAACGCTCAGAACTTTGCCGCTCTTCTTCCATGCGTCGATCACCCGGTTGCAACCACGAATCGTGAGTGAAAGAGGTTTTTCGCAAAGGACGTGATAACCGAGATCAAATGCCATTTCGGCTACGAGGTGGTGAGAACCAGAGTCGGTCGTAATGTCGACAGCTTCAATGTCTGGGCGCTTCTGCCTCATCTCTTCCATCGAAGTGAAAACTTCTGGTCTAGAGCCGAGCATTTCTTCAGCTGTATCGGCGAGATGAATAGCGTTTTCTTCTCGTGTGTCGCAAACACCGACGAGTTCTACGTTTGCCATCCCACTCTCGTAGAGGGCACCGAGCGCACGGAGATGGCGTCCACCCATTCCTCCGGCACCAACAATTGCAATAGGAATCCGAACCATACGAGAGAACTCTCCTGACCGATGCGTGAAGCAACTACAAACTTGAGAACGCAGCGAAGCGTAGCAATTTGCCACGCCCAGTCAACACAAGCGAAAGAGGAGTTAGAGGTGAAAGTGGTTCCGGCTATTCGTTAGTGCGACCGTAGTCGTCTTCGACCCGTACGATATCGTCTTCGCCAAGATACTCACCCGTTTGAATTTCGATGATCTCAAGTGGCTCTACCGACGAGATGTTCTCGATACGGTGGTGAATGTTGCGAGCAACAAACATCGATTGCCCACGTCCAAGGGTGTGTTGCTCTTCACCAACTGTCACACGAGCAGTACCTCGCGCTACTACCCACGTCTCATCGCGGTGGCGGTGCCATTGGAGAGAAAGCCGTGAGTTCGTGCTCACAGTCAGGCGTTTGGTTTGGAATCCCGGACCGCTGGTCAGGATTTCATACGAGCCCCAGGGGCGTTTTTCACGCTTCTTTTTCGAGGCTGATTCGAACTTAATTTCAGACTGACCCGTCAACGTAGATTCTCCAGCACCTGCTACAAACGGTACGATCTAGAGATTCTAGTTATTACCTACTAAAAGGTCACCAGGACTATACGATAAGTGAAGAGGGTGGTGGTGCAATTATGCGTTTCTTGGCTTCATAGAGGTTTACTTCACCAACCACCGGATCGGTTACCGCACCTTTCAGTTCGAACTTTGCGAACTGCGAAACTCGCACCGCTTCGTAATTCTTCGGCTTGATCGTGAGTCGCACGGACTTTACGCCGGGTTGTCCCATGATCCAGTCTGTTACAGCTTTCACCGCTTCCTTTGTGTAACCCTGGTTCTCGTACTCGGGATAAATCGAATACGCCATGCCGACAGAACCTGAACTGTCAGGCGGTCCGCTGAGACCCACTGATCCCAGAACCTTTCTGGATTTCTGTTCAGTGAATATCCAACCCCACCATCCAGCCTGTCCCGGTTCGTACTGCAATCTCTGAACCACTGCGGGTAGAAAATCGTCAATCATCGGTGGTGTTCTGAACGGCTGAGGGAATATGAGACCGTTCAGTGAACGTAGTTCCAACGAGGATCGCGACAGCATAGCCTGTGCAATCTCGTGTGTGACGGGCACAACTCGAGTTCGTTCAGATTGGAGGTTCTGGTGGAGCAACATCGTCATCCTTTTGAGATTAGCGGTGATGCCACTTGCGCGTTAGCGAGGATGCCGTACCCTTCCGGTGGCTATAAACACCCACAAAACCTTCTAGAAACACTTGGCGAGAACGAAACTAAATGCAAGATCGCAAGCCCAACATCCTTTTTATCCTGACCGACCAGCAGCGTCGTGACTCAATGAAGGCTTACGGCAATAACTGGATCAAGACGCCGAACTTGGACCGGCTTGCAGAGAAGAGTTTCGTATTCGATAACGCCTACGTGACTCAGCCTGTTTGCACACCAGCCAGAGCTTCGATCATGACAGGGTTGTATCCACACGCGACTGGCCTTCAAAGAAACAACATCCCTTTGAGCAGAGACATCCCAACGATCGGCGACATGATCGACGAGGACTACTACAACGTACACATGGGCAAATGGCACCTTGGTGACGACATGATTGCGCAGCACGGATTCGACAAGTGGGTGGCTGTCGAAGACTTCCAGCGGGTGCGCATTACCCGCAAGGAATACCGCTACCAGGAAGCTCCGTACAACCAGTGGTTGCGAGATCACGGAGTTGAGCCACCTTCAATGCAGGTTTCATATGAAGGCTGGGTGGGTGTTGCTGAGCTGACCGAAGAGCAAACCCAGGCAGGGTTCCTAGGGCACGAGGCGTCGAATTTCATCAACCAGTATCCCAACAGTGACTTCGGTGACCGACCGTGGATGATGTACGTCAACTTCTTCGAGCCGCACCCGCCATACACCGGACCATTGAACGATTTATATGACCCTGCGGAGATAGAAGTTGGCCCGGCGTTCCGAAAGCGTCCTGATTCAGGCTCGCTAGTGAACCGGTTACGTTCCGATTACTACATGGGTGGCGGATTGAATCCACTTGGTGAAGCCGGTGGAGATATGCACGACACGACCACGGAAGAAGGGTTCAGGAAGCTTCGTGCTCAGTACTTTGCGAACGTCACTCTCGTAGACAACCAGCTCGGAAAGATCTTCCAAGCTTTGGAAGACAGTGGACAGGCTGCAAACACAATCATCGTCTTCACGAGTGAGCATGGTGAAATGGCAGGCGATCACGGGATGCTTGAGAAGCGTTCACTCTACGAACAGGCTTCCAACGTCCCGTTGCTTATGTACATCCCCTGGATGAACGATGATCAGCAGCAGCGGCTCGACGGATCGGTTGGGCAAGTGGACCTTGTGCCCACGTTGTTGGATCTTTCAGGAAGCGATATACCCGATCACGTTGAAGGAAAATCACTCCGCCCCGTGCTTCGAGGCGAGGCAGATCTCTCGGACAACGATGTATTCATCCAGTGGAACGGAATGGGTGATCGAAATCTTGGTACCCCTGAGATTAATCGAATGGTTTCGATTCCGTGGCGAGGCGTAGTTACCGGCGACCGGTGGAAGCTAAACCTGTCACCTGGCGATCAATGCGAACTTTACGACCTGAACACAGATCCACACGAGCTTGAAAACCTGTTCGACAAGCCTGAGCACAAAGATCGAATTCGGGACATGGCAGCTCGTATACGTGTGTGGCAGGACGAAACCGGCGACGATATGCCGTTGCCAGCTGTTTAGGCACTCACCGCACAATCCCTCCGAAGCTCCCTCCATCAAGGTCGGGACTATAGCGTTATCATCCCGAACGTAAGCCGAGGGGTCACTTTTTTGGTGATCATCGAGGTCCTGAATCCATTCGACAAGTTCAGGATTGCAAACCCACGCGCCCCGACCGAAGTGGAGAGATCTCAAGGTGCAACAGGCTCATCATGCGTCGATAACAAAAAGTGGTGCTGGCACTCATTTACTGATCTGCCGAACGAATTGGGAAAGCCCAAGACTCGAATACATGGGCAGATTCATCGCCATCCCCTCGGCCGCAACCACAATGTTGATCATCCTTGCTTTGATGATCGAACTAGCGCGCCAGTTAATCGGATCGGTTAAGCCAGGGCAGGTTCCGGACGGTCAGCGCGCCGGGGATCGATGGTCTCCCAATAGCGGTCGAACACATCTCTAGCTTCTTCGTACGTGTTGGTTCCGAACAGTTCGACGCGGAACGACCGGGCTCGTTCTCTTCCGCCTGAGTACCATGACAGGTGTCGTTGCATTTGGATTAGTCCCAAACCGTTCGGAAAATGTTCCTGAATCAGACTCATGTGTCGGTTGATCACTCGCGTCTGGTAATCGAATTGATCTTCCGGTGAAAGGTCTTCAAACGTCTCGTCGAAGATCCATGGATTACCCATCGCTCCTCGACCTATCATCACCGACTCACATCCGGTATCTTCCTTCATCCGTCGAGCGTCTGCCATCGACTTCACGTCGCCGTTGCCGGTAACCGGAATGTTCACGGCATCTACAACCTGGGCGATCATGTCCCACGTTGAAAGTCCTGTGAACCGCTGAGCTCTGGTTCGTGGATGAACAGTAATTGCGTCAACCCCGACATCCTGGGCCATCTTGGCGACCTCGACAGCGTTAAGGTGCTGCTCATCCCATCCGCTCCTGATCTTTACCGTGAACGGAACTTCGAGAGCTTTCCGCATTGCACTCAAGATTTTCGCGGTCGCAGAAACATCTTTCATTAGAGCGGCACCGCGACCAGTCTTTGTGATCTTCGGAACCGGGCATCCCATGTTGAGATCGATGATGTCGGCACCGGTGTCCTGCAGCATCTGGGCTCCAGGAACAAGACTCTCGGCGTTCGCTCCAAGAATTTGAAGGGCGATCGGCTTTTCTTCGGGCAGGTATTTGGCAATGTCGTAGCGGGTCTTGGTGTTTTTCCGCGTTAGTCCTACCGCATCGATCTCTTCGCTGGTTGTCAGATCGCTGCCACACTCCTTCGCCACCAACCTGTATGGTGCGTTGGAAATTCCAGCCATTGGCGCAAGGCGAGCCAGTCCTTTTACTTCTACGTTGCCAATCCACATACGACGAGTATACGAGTCAGAAGCGTCTTGACTAACAAAAACGAAACTACGGAATACGATCAATCGTCTGACGAATCAGGTCGACTCGTAGCCTATGGAACGATCCCCGGTGTAATAGCGAGCGTCCTGTTCACCGCACTTCATCAAATTGTGATCAGCAACATCTGGTTTTCGCTGATCATAATGGTCGTGTCTGGAGGTCTGGCTGGAGCCGCAATTGCCTGGGCATACTCATCAACGAACGAAAACTTTAGTGGCAAAAGCTGGGTCGGCTTTCTGGGTCGGCTTTAACGCTTCGCTAATGTTGCTCTACGTTGTCCTCACGGTCGTGTCCATAGCGGTATTTGATCCCGTTACGACAGTAGGTGCGCTGATAGAGGCTAATGAACCAGCGAATTAATTGATCGGCAAGGCAATGCCGATGACCATAGTGTTCACCATCGGCTCAGCAACTATTTACGATCTTGGCGACGGATCCAATCTTTTAAGACTGGAAGACTTGAACGTCACCAACGGACCTGGTTTGCACGTGCTGTTGATGGTTGATCTTGAAGGACGCGACAAATCTCAGGGTTACGTTGATCTCGGAAAACTGAAGGGTAACGTTGGAAATCAGAATTACCCGATTCCCGATGAAATCAATCTCGCTGATTACGGTGCTGTGATGATCTACTGCGAACCGTTCCACGTGATTTTCACGACCGCGCCGCTGAACTAGATTCCTCTAGAATGCCCCGGATTTCAGATGTTCACTGATCTTGGGGGTTCACATGTCCAAATACCGAAAGATATTGGTTGGCTCACTTGTAACTGGTCTTTTCGCGATATTTGCCGGATGCGGTGATTCTGACGCCCCTGATAACGGTGAACCCGCAGTCTCGATCCCCGAAGGTCCAGTACAGGTTGTCCAAACTTTTGAGGCAACATCCAAAGACGGAATCCTCTATGACATCAAGCTGAGTTTGCCGGTTTACGACAACAACGACTCAGGTGGGCGCCGAGATGATATCGAGGTAATCACACCCGACAAAACTGAATACCAGGGCATATTTTCAGATGGACCAGGTACGTTGCTGATCGTCTCGTGTTTCGCCGACGCATGCCAGGATGGCTCAAACACAGCAACATTTGAGGTTCACTACTGGGTCGAATCGCTTCCGGACCCGATCCCAGAAGGTATCGACTTCATCGGAGGTTAATCTTTTATCCAGCGGTACGTGCGATGCTGTTTCTTGCCCGCTGAAGCGCTGCCTCTTCACGCTCAGACATCAAGTGCGCACCGATTGCCTGCATCGACTCGATGTGAACGTGTGCGTTCGCCCCTAGCACAACCGAGAGTCGTGACATTGTTTGTGGGCTGTCCACTTCCACTAAGACCATAAAGTCATATTGTCCAAGGGTTGCGTATCGGGATAACAACCTCGCGCCCGGTACTTTTACCGAGTCGCACGCCTCTAGGAAAAAGTCCGGATTCTCAACACACGCTTCGATGCCCTCGTCAGTGAGTTTGGCAAGCATGATGAAAAGCATTTAATTCTCCGGTTTCCACTGCGACCCAGGTTGGCATCAAGTAACTCTTGTACCAGATATTACGATGTTGAACTGTCTGCCCAGAATTGCCCAGCAATTTGAGCCGATCCCTGCGCGTTCGGTATTTATTACTCCGATGAACACGTTCAAACTTACGTCCCAATTCGAAATGATAATTTCCGGGGGCGAACCGTGACCAAACCAAACATTCTGCTGATCAACTGTGACGATCTTGGGTACGGCGATCTAGGGTGTTACGGATCGACCGTTAATAAAACTCCCGCAATAGACAAAATGGCATCCGAGGGAGTTAGGTTCACCGATTTCTACATGGCTTCGCCCGTCTGTTCACCTTCACGTGGTGCCATGATGACTGGTTGCTACCCACCTCGGATCGACTTTGGTACGTTTGATGGATTACGTGTTCTGTTCCCCGGTCAAGGAATCGGATTAAGCACCGATGAGACAACGATCGCGGGTGCGCTAAAGGATGTCGGTTACGCGACAAAGATTGTTGGTAAGTGGCATTGCGGCGACCAGCCTGAATTCCTTCCAACTCGCCACGGTTTCGACAGCTACTACGGATTGCCCTACAGCAACGACATGGGTCGACAGGTTCCAGACCTGACGCTGGACGATCACTCGTTGCTGGAAACGCGACAGAGTCGACCGCCGCTCCCCCTCCTTCGAGACGAAGAAGTAATCCAAGAACAGCCTGATCAACGCGGTCTGACTGAACGCTACGTCGAAGAATCGGTCCGATTCCTTCGTGAAAACTCAGAAAACCCGTTCTTCCTGTACCTCGCTCATATGCACGTCCACCTTCCGTTGTACGCGGCCGAACGTTTCGTTAACGAGTCGGAAAACGGAGACTACGGCGCTTGCGTAGCAGGAATCGACTGGGCGACGGAAGTTTTACTCGCCGAGCTGAATCGACTTGGAATTGACGAGAACACGTTGATTATTTTTACGAGCGACAACGGTTCTCGAATGCAGGATCAAGGCGGGTCGAACGGTGCCCTACGCGGGAAAAAAGGCGAAACTTGGGAAGGCGGGCAAAGAGTTGCCTGCATCATGCGATGGCCTGGAAAAATCCCAGCAGGAACCGTCACCAACGACATTGCTTCCGCAATCGATTTCTTCCCGACCGTCGCTCAACTGACTGGTGCAGAGGTTCCTTCTGATCGACCAATCGACGGTGTAGATATTTCGTCAACCATGTTCGGTGAGTCTGAAAGTGGCGCACGTGACACTTTCGTTTACTACCGAGGTGACGATCTTGAAGCTGTCCGAAAAGGTAAGTGGAAGCTTCACTTCCGTAAGGACGAGGGTGAAATCAACGAGCTCTACGATCTCATCGACGACATCGGTGAAACCACGAACCAGTTCGATTCAAATCCTGATGTCGTAGCTGATCTGAACGCATTCGCTGATGAAGTTCGACGGCAAATGGGCGACGATGCGACCGGTGTCCAGGGACAAGAGATCAGGCCAGCCGGGCGGGTCGATAATCCAGTGACCCTAACAATGCTAGACGAAGATCACCCCTACATGCACCTCGAGTACGACAAGGCTGAGCGAGGCTAACGGGTTAGGAGAAGTTTTCCTGTTCTCCCTGCTGCTTGAGTTGCCCACCGTTGAACGAATTCTGGCGCCACATTTCGTACACGACCAGTGCGGCGGCATTCGAAACGTTTAGGCTACGATTGCCTGGAACCATCGGAATTCCGAGGTGACGGGCAGCGTCGATTTGATCCAGGATTCTTGGGGAAAGACCTGTGCGTTCGGGTCCGAACAGGATGGCATCGCCATCCTTGTACGCGACCTGATCGTAGCGAGTATTTCCTGACGCCGTAGTCGCAAAAATGCGACTCGATTTCAGTTCGGAAGCTACATCCGTGAACGAATCGTGGATTCGCACGTCGGCGATATCACGGTAGTCGAGTGAAGCCCGTTGCAAGTGCTTGTCGTCAAGCTCAAAGCTGAATGGCTTCACCAGATGCAGAGTCGATCCTGTGTTAGCGCATAGACGAATGATGTTGCCGGCGTTTTGCGGCATTTCCGGGGCGACGAGGACTACGTGGAAGGGCATTTATCGGTCAAAATTGCCGGATTTTTCGATTTCGGTTCCGATCTACTCACCTATTCCGAAACTACCATCGATTCGGTCATTCGCTCAATCGCTTTCCAGTCGTAATCGACTCCGAAACCGGGACCGTCAGGAATACTAACGTTACCGTCTGAGTCAATTGCGTTGAGGCCATCTTCATAGTTGGCATAAATATCGTTAGTCATTTGCAAACACTCGACATCTGGATGCACCCAGACCATCTCGTAGTAGTTACTGTTTCCAATAGCCGACATCACGTGTCGTTGAGCTGGTCCTATGGCGTGGATTTCGACATCGACACCAAGTGCTTCAGCGGCTGACGCCAGTTTCATCGTCCCGGTAACTCCGTTTCCAGGAATTGATCCCCGGATGTAGTCGGTTGCGTCTGCTGGTAATAGATTCACTTTCTGCTGGATGGTTACGACCTTCTCACCTTGTAGGAGCGGGGTTGAGATCATTTCTCGAAGTTTTCGGGGCCCATACTCTGCAGCTCCGCCTTCGAAGTACGGATCTTCATACCAGAAATAGTTCGCTTCATCGCAGGCTCTACCGACTTTGAGTGCATCACCGAATGGGCGATAAAAACAGAATGAATCGAGCATCAGGTCCATGTCGGGTCCGACGGCATCTAGGATCGCAAGAATCGCATCAACGTGATCCTTGAGCTCGGTTCGCGGATATGGGTGGATCTTGAACGCTTTGCACCCAATTTTATTGCACTGTAATGCGAATTCACCAAATGATTCAGGCGTCAACAGTCCACCCGAAACTCCACCATTCATCGAACTTGCGTAAGCAGGAAGCTTCTTTCGATAACCACCGAGGAGTTCAGATACGGAAGCATCGTGAAATTTTTCCAGCGATGTCCCAGAGAACCAGATCAACAGCACCCGCAACGTTGTTTGGATAGCGCGATTGCTCCGAAAAATAGTGTCCACGCTCAAGCGCGTTCTGACCGAGCAGCAATTCCGCTGCACTCGAAATATCAGAACCCAGCGCGTACTCTCCAACGATTCCCTGATCGGTAAAAACTCGGGTCATGAACGTTGACCAGGTCATCTCCGCACCAGGAATGTACGTGACCGAACTTTGTTTAGGAGCTTTACCAATATCCTTGAAAGTGAATGGGACTTTGCGGACTTCGATCTTGGTAATTACAGGTGCTTTCGCCACAAACGGACTCCTTCGGTTGCTAGGGGCGTGATTCTAGCTCGCAGGTCGCGGAGCAACACCGCTACATATCCACGTTTACACGAACGATTAGTCGAGGTGGGCCTTCAAGCCGTGGATTGAGATAAGTCTTCATCTCATTTGAAGTGGTCTGCACCTTGCCGCGGAATATCTACGACCTCATCGAAAACAACCACGTCAACTGGATAAGGGTTACTGCGGGTGGTCAACTGAAGCTTCGTCCAACTATGGAGCGAAAAACAGAAAATAAATTACCCAAGCCGTCCAGATAGCTGCCAGTACAGCTGCTGAAATCATGACGAATAGGATGATGTTTCTCACGTTGGAATTACCGATTTATTCGGTGCTATTGCAACAGTATTGCATCAAATAAAAGCCCCCTCCCCCAACGTTGCCGCTAGGGCGTCTCTAGTTCGATTTTAGTTTGGTGGAGCCTGCGGAACTCGAACCCGCGAAATCCTGCTTGCAAAGATCACCGCTGCCCAACGCTGTGCTCTGGGAACGAAATTAACAACGCCATACGAATAATTATGGTGTGATGAATTTCCGCGTTTCACGTGGGTATGGCGCATCAATTCTTGCGGGGCGATTGGGCAGAACGAGAGAGAAAAGCAAAATGTCGCCGATACCTGGCAAACAAGCGGTAAAACGGTTCAGCAAAAAAACTAGGAAGCCAGAATGACATTACCTTCGCTATGAGTCTGGTCTGGCTTTTTGTGAGCGATATTGTGTAAAAAACAGCTTGAGCTCCCGTGAGAATTCGCCCGTCAGGTTCCATGACAACGAGAGTCTTAACTGCTTGGCGATACGGGACCGGGTATCGGTGAGACTTCAGATTCGCTCGGGTGTTTGGCACGAGATCGACGTTGGCATCCAAGCGGTTTCGCTGAAGCCAGCGAATAAAACTGTTTCAGATGGCGCATGTCGCGTCGTAGAAAACTACCGTGGGGTTTGTGTCTAGGTCTTTTCGGCGCCGCATCTAATTACAAAGAATCTCCTCACACGACTCTCCGACTAAATTCTGTTTCCGAATCTAGTTATGCCGAAGTCGTAGGAACCTCATACGGCCAGCGTGCCCCCGAATACCTGCCAAGCTAACAAAGTCTTCGCGGTTAGGCTAAGGACAATGTACACGCGCTCGCCGAACAGGTATTCCCGCCAGTAAGACACTTGCTTGTATTGGAGAACCATATTGACCGCGAATATGTTGAAGAAAACGAACAGGGAAACAAAAATCCCGTATACGAACGCCGGTGGCTCTGCACTACTTCCGGGCGTCCAAAGATAAATTGCGATAATCAGCCAGGGTACAGCACCGGTTATGACCCCAAACCAGTACGAAGCCCATGACGGAGACCCTGGTTCCTCGTATTTCTCCATCAACAATCCGAAAAAGATCATCGAAGCATTGACGCCAAAAATCGCGACGAGTGCGGAGATATCAGTAATACCCGGCAGCATCGCAATAAGCACGACCATCAGCGATGAACTAAGTGAATATTCAACCCAGCGAGCGTAGTTCCGATTCCGTGCTAATTGACCTCGATACCATTCAAAAGCGCCTGGCATTGTTAGCGCTAAGTGAGCGACAGCTGACATTAACAAGAACAGCGCCACTCCGTAACCGATCCCGAAATTGAACAAAGTGACTGTAGTACCTAATTCACTCCCAGGTGGTCCTTCCATGAACCTGGCCGTGACTGGTATCGAAAAGTCGTTACTCAGAAGCAGTACGAAGACAGCCTGCGCTAAATGGGCGACTCCGGCTATCAGGTTGAATTTCCTCAGTGATATACCCACGAACTAATTCCTTTCAGAATGCGTGGCGCATGAAGATCGCATTCCAAGATGACAAACACTGATCTTGGAAGGTTCGGAAAGAGAATCTGTCTGAACGAAAAAGTAGCAGAACGAACGAGTTGATTATCTCGCAAAATATTGAGGTGAGCTAACGTCTACCCTGCTGAGCAGTGTACTGATCTACGAGCGGCGACGGTTTGCGGAGTGATTGAGCTGATCTCGTAACTGCTTCGCGTCCTCTACGAACTGCCGTTTCGAGTACGTCTCTGCATTCTCTAAGTGGAAGATCAAGTCTTCTAACGCTCGCCTTGTGATGACTATCTTTTCGCCTGGTCGCTTAGCCCATGAAATCATTGTGTGAGTGTAAGTTGCGCGGAAAGAAAACCCTGTGCCCTCGTCAACGTACAAGTCAAGTTTCAAGAGGGTTGCGACATCTCTGAAAGCTGCTAGATTACCGTCGACACGTGAACTCGTCTCGAATTCAGGGGCTGGCCGGGTTCACGTTTGCTGAATCGTGCTGCCCCCATTCGATTGTTAACTAGACCGAAAACGAGGTGGCAAATATGTCTGATCCCGGCAATGTCGCGTGGATGCTCGTGGCATCTGCACTGGTTCTGCTCATGACCCCTGGACTCGCTTTCTTTTACGGCGGACTGGTTCGCGGGAAGAACGTAGTTTCAACAATGATGTACAGCTACGTAGCGATGGGTGTAGTGAGCATTCTTTGGGTGCTTTGGGGTTACAGCCTGGCGTTTGGTGCGGGTGGAGACTTCATCGGTAACTTCGATTTCGTCGGGTTCAAGGATGTTTCGGCTGAAGGCGAAGACGGAAATATCTCGCCAATGCTGTTCGCTATTTTCCAGATGATGTTTGCCATCATCACACCAGCACTCATTACCGGCGCGTTCGTTGAGCGATTCAAGTTCACGACTTACATCGTGTTCCTTTTTGTATGGGTCACCCTGGTATACGTTCCTGTCACCCACTGGGTGTGGGCAAGCGACGGGTGGATCGCAGGTATTGGTGCCCTCGACTTCGCCGGCGGAATTGTTGTTCATGCATCCGCAGGTATTGCAGCGATAGTTGTAGCGAAAATGGTCGGATCCCGACGACAGGTTGAACGAGGTGTTGAACCCCACAATGTGCCGTATGTACTTCTAGGCACGGGTTTGCTTTGGTTCGGTTGGTTCGGTTTCAACGCTGGATCGGGACTGCTCGCGGATAGCACGGCAACGATGGCGTTCTTAGTTACGAACACGTCAGCTGCTGCTGCCGGTCTGATTTGGATGGTTCTTGAATACCAGTCGACAGGCAAGACAAGCGGTGTTGGTTTTGCCACTGGAGCCATCGGAGGCCTCGCCTCTATCACGCCTGCAGCAGGATTCGTCGGACCAATGGGAGCTCTGGCAATTGGACTCGTCGGCGGGTTCGCCGCCTACATGGCAGTCAAAATGATGGCAAAGACTGGCATTGATGACGCCCTGGAAGTTTTCGCTGTTCACGGAGTTGGCGGAATTTGGGGAACCCTGGCGACTGGCATCTTCGCAATTCAACAAATGGACGACAGTGGCACGCTTCAGAATGTTGGTTTGATCAACGGTGAGGTCGATCTTCTCTGGGCAAACGTCCGAGCAGTTGTGGCCGTCGCCGTGTATTCAGGAGTTGCCACTCTCGTAATCCTGAAGATTCTCGATGTAATACCGGGTCTCGGTCTCCGAGTCGAAAACTCTGCGGAGGACATTGGACTCGACCTTTCACTCCACGGAGAGCGTGGTTACGTCTCCGACGGAGCTGACTAAATTCACGGAACAGTTCCGGGTGGGGATTGCAAATTCGCGGTTCCCACTCGGACAGTCGAGTTTTCGTTTTCACTAAAACCTAGTGAGGTAATCAGAGATGATCAAGATCGAAGCAATTGTTCGGCCAGACCGGGTCAACATAGTCATCGATGCCCTGGATGCGGTCGGGTGTCGAGGATTTAACGTCCAGAACGTGAACGGTCGGGGTCAGCAGCAAGGGATAGAGGTTTTCACGGGACGTGGAGCAACAACTGCCACACGAACCTCTTTACCAAAGGCCATGATTACGACGGTCGTTCAGGAAGCCGACAAGGAAAAGATTGTCGATGCGATCATTGGCGCTGCGAAGAGCTCAGAAGATGGTGCGATAGGTGATGGAAAAATATTCATCTCACCCGTCAGCGAGGTAATTCGAGTACGAACCGGCGAACGGAACGATGCAGCGCTCTAGGGTCAGGTAACAAGGTCAGGTTAGGCTCTCGTCAAAAGATCATTGCGGGGCGGGAATTCCTAGACCGTAGACCGCTCGTTGTGACCGATTGGAGCGGGAGACGGGGATCGAACCCGCGACCCTCTGCTTGGGAAGCAGATGCTCTACCACTGAGCTACTCCCGCTCTATGTAGTTGAAGCACAGGTTATTCCGCGGTCACATGCGGGTCAAATATTCTTCTTCTTATGATCTGTTAGACCGCGTTAGAACCATGGCTGGGTCCTTGCTGGAAAATTTATGTACCTGGCTTTTGCACCAGACAAAACTTATTTAGCGTGCTAATCATCAAGCGCGACCCTGCTTATTCCTCGTCTTCCAAAAGGTTTCCTGTGGCTCGGTCGAGCAGACGGTTGAAGAGGTCCTTTTCAATCGATGTGAAATCTTCCATCGTGACCCGTTCGAGTTCGGTCCAGGCGTTCAGGACCTGTTTCTGAATGTCCCTTCCCTGGCGGGTAAGAAACACATTCATGACGCGTCGATCGTTCTCGTTCGGCACCCGTCTAATAAACTCTGATTTTTCGAGTCCCTTGAGCGAAACCGTAAGTGTGGGGGCAGCGACTCCGTGTCGGCCCGCAAGATCACCCTGACTTAGTCCGTCCTCAACCCATAGTTCATTCAGGAGCATCTCCTGCCCTACGTACAGTCCGATCTCACGCATGAGCTGGTCGGCAACACGTCGATGGAGTCGCGCCAGTAACGCGATGCGAAAGCTGGTGGTGGTGTCTAGAGATTGTGCTGGAAATACCATGATTCGATTAGCATGCTAAATTACGGATTGGGAGTGCGAGCAAGACGTCGCGAAATCTATGTTCAACTGCCGTATTAGCTGCCTATAACCGCGACGGCTTCGACCTCGAGCAGCATCCCTGATTCTGCAAGAGCTGTGACGGTCATCCCGGTTGCGGAGAAGGTAATTTCAGGAAAGAACTCACGGCGGACTTTTGCGTATTCAGGGAAGTTGGCACCGTCGGTGAAATAGGCTGTGAGCTTCACGACTTCCGACATTTTCGATCCCGCCAATTCGAGAACATATTCGATATTCTCAAACACTTTTCGAGCCTGGAGTTCAGTGCTGCCACCGCCAATAAGATTGCCCTCGGGTTCGCGCGCTGTTTGTCCAGAAACGTGAACTGCGTCGCCAACTCGAACCGCCTGAGCGATGCCCACTGAATCATTCCAGGGCCAGTCAGAGATGATCACCTGTCGTTCCACTCGGATACTCCAATCATCTCGCCGTGTTCCCTTATCTGGTCTGCATTAGACACCAAACATCTGCCGAAATCACGAACAGACCTTTACTGAGTTCCATAGAATCGGCCGATGGACAAAAACCTAAACCTTTTCTGGGTAGATCTAGAAATGACCGGGCTCCGTGATGAGCAAGTAATTGTTGAAATTGCCTCTCTGGTCACCGATTCCGATCTCAACATACTTGCCGAAGGTCCCGAAATCGCCATTTCTCGGACAACTGAAGAAATGGAGCGAATGGAAGAGTGGCCCGCAAAGCAGCACAAGAAATCGGGCTTGCTTGATCGAATTGCGGCATCCGATATCGATGTTGCCGAAGCTGAACGACAAACTCTTGAATTCCTGAAGCAGTGGGCACCGGAAAAGACTGCGCCTCTATGCGGAAATTCGATCTGGGTAGATCGAAAATTCCTCCACAAGGAAATGCCAACGCTCGAGAACTATCTCCACTACCGAATGATCGATGTTTCTTCGATCAAAATACTTGTAGATCGCTGGTACCCGAAGTCAAAGAGAGCTCCGGACAAAAGTGGAGCGCACCTCGCTCTTGCTGACATCAAAGAGAGCGTGGAAGAACTGCGTTGGTACCGCGAGAACGTGTTCGTCGACAAAGTTGAGGGTTAGTTACGTCTTTACGGCGGTAACGTAATTCAACTCGCCGCCTCGAAACAATCTCCACGAAGTATCGGGGTGGAGCGGTGTGCTAAGCGCCCGGTGCTTGAGCCTCTCTTTCCGCAAAATGCGTCGCATTGCCGACTGTTGAATACGCAACGGGTAGTCGTCATCATCGGTGTATCGATGCCCGTTTAGCCATGTCATCGGATTCAGGACAAACGGCAGTCGTGTAATCCTGCCAAACCAGAGCATCGCAACACCACCGGGTTTTAGTACTCTCTCAATCTCACAGACCCGAGCATTAACCGAATCCATATCGCTCAGATGCGTAAGCCCGTTCAACGTGTAGACGAAATCGACAGAACCAGACTCAAGCGGGATTTTTCCACTGTGTAAGATCTTGAGTTCGATCTCGCTCGGAAACTCAATCTGATCCAAATATTGAATTGCTGATTCGCTGGCGACACCGATCACTCGCCCGAAAAGAGACGTGGCAGAAACGAGGCGATCACCGTCACCAATCCCGCCTAGCTCAACAGCTGTGGCGCTCTGGACATCTGGCAGCAGCAGCCTCACCGTAGGAGTCACAAAATTCAGCGTGAACTCCCACAGGTTGTTCTTATCGTGAGACGGCGATGACACGGTGGTTATTGAACGCTGTATCCACCATCGATCGGGATCGAAACACCGGTTACGAACTGTGAGGCGTCCGATGCGAGGAACACGGCGGTACCCGCCAGATCTACCGGTTGTCCCCAACGCCCTGCGGGAGTCCGTCCTTCGATAAGCGCGTATCGATCAGGGAAGAGGCGACCAAACTCATCGGTCATCTCGGTAACGATCCAGCCTGGAAGGATGGCGTTGACCTGGACGTTGTACTTCGCCCATGCAACGGCACAGCTCTTTGTGTACTGAACGACACCCCCCTTGCTTGCAGCGTAGGCAGGCGCATATGGAGAGCCAAATATCGACATCATCGATCCAATGTTGATGAACTTGCCACCACCGCGTTCTTTCATTAGTGGGAACGCCAGCGATGTAACGTTGTGCATGCTCGTGAGATTGGTGTCGATTACATCGCGCCAGGCTTCGTCCGACAGTAAGTGAGGTTCGTCAGCTCGACGGTTGGTTCCAGCGTTGTTCACAACAATGTCGACTCCGCCAAATTTTTCGACAGTCGCGTCAAGAGCCGCTTGGATGGAATCTCGATCAACCACGTCACATGCAACAGACATAACACGGTCTGCCACACCCATGTCCGCTATCTCATTTACAGCACTTGCCAGCTTCTCTTCGTTTCGAGCTGCGAGAGTTACTGAAGCTCCGTGTTCGATGAACCCTTTTGCCATTCCGAGTCCTATTCCACCGTTACCACCGGTGACGAAAGCGACTTTGCCTTCAAGATTGAACATTGATTACTCCGCTCGACTGCAATTTGTAGATTTGATTCAACTGGCGGGATTATCTCAGACATAAACCTCACAAGTTACGCACCCCACGCCCTCAATACGGGTCTAGAATTTCTCGGTCGAAAATTCATCCATCACGAATCATCTATTTAGTCCGTTTCCAATGCAAACTCTTCCAAATCCTGCCGGTATGCCCGAAGCCCTCAAGGGCGTCAAAGTCCTCGATTGCTCGCAAATTCTCGCTGGACCATTTTGTTCGATGCTCCTCGCAGACATGGGTGCGGACGTAATCAAGATCGAGAAACCGAACGGTGGCGACGACACTCGAAGAATGGGACCGCCATTCATCGACACGGAATCCGCAGCTTTCCTTGCAATGAACCGAAACAAGCGAAGCGTGGTTCTGAATTTCAAGGAGCAAGCCGGCGTCGAAGCCATGAAGAAGCTGGTCGCCGACGCCGATGTGGTTATCGAGAACTACCGAACGGGCACGATGGAGCGACTTGGACTTGGGTATGAAGAACTGAAGAAGATCAATCCGGGTCTCATCTACTGTTCGATTTCTGGCTTCGGTCGAACTGGTCCGTACGCCAAGCGTGGAGGATTCGATCTCGTCGCCCAGGGTATGAGTGGTCTGATGAGTTTCACTGGTGTTCCGGGATCACCACCGGTGAAAGTTGGTGTCCCAATTGCTGACATGAACGCCGGGATGTTTTCGACTTACGGAATTCTCACCGCATACATCAATAAACTGAAAACCGGTGAGGGTCAGTATCTCGAAGTGTCGTTGCTGGAAGCAGCAATTGCTTACACCGTGTGGGAATCAGCAGGCTATTTCGCTACCGGTGAAGTTGCAGGACCGCTGGGGTCATCTCACCGTAATTCTGCCCCTTACCAGGCGCTGAAGACGCAAAACGGACACATCAACGTCGGCGCCCCCAACCAATCAAACTGGGAACGATTCGCTAATGCTCTTGGTCGAGCTGACCTGATCGAGCGTGACGAGTTCAAGGACAACGCCGGTCGACTCGTTAATCGTGCAGATCTTGAAGTCGAACTCGAAAAAACTCTTGTAACCAAGGCATCCGCTGAGTGGTTGGAAGTCCTCGAAGAGGCAGGAGTGCCAGCAGGCCCAATTCTGAATATGTCAGAGGTCTGGTCAGACCCGCAGGTCTTAGACCGTGGAATGCAGGCTCCACTCGAGCACCCTACCGCTGGAACCGTGAAAAACATTGGCTTAGCTGCCAAGCTGTATGGGACACCGGGACGAATAACCCGTCACGCCCCTTTGCTAGGACAGCACACCGAAGAAGTTCTTGCTGAAGCAGGTATTAACGCTGCTGAAATTGCTGATCTGATCGAATCGGGTGCTGCTGCAAAGCACCAAGGTTAGCGTTCGAATTCCGCTCGCAGGTAGTTGACGAGATGCCACATCTCGTCATCGCTCAAGATGCCATCTTGGCCGGGCATTCCTGATTCGGCTATTCCGTCACGGATGAACTCAAAAAGAATCGTGTCACTGTGCAACGGCACGTGCACAAAAAGATCGGCAGGCGGTTTCGGTAGTCCTTGCCCTCCCGGTCCATCCCCAAGACCGCTCGTGCCGTGGCATACCGAGCAGTTTTCGGTGTAGACCGGCGAACCTGTAGCTACTGATTCCGACGTCGGCGGGAATGGATTTCGCAGGTTTTCTTCAAGACCCAGTCTGAAAAACTGAACATTGGCAACCAACAGTATGCCGATTACACCAACAACGACCCCGGGCACGATCATCACCGGTTGCCGATTCACGCGACCAAACAGGCAAGGTAGTAATCCTCGGAGGCCCACCAGTACAACAAAGCCTCCGATCAGTAGTAGCTGAACACCAAATATAGTGTTCGCTGTGTCAGTGTCGGGTTCGATAGTGCTCGTAGCAGTAGCAGATGACTGGGCGTCGAACCTGAAGGCGGCGCGAGCGTCAAAAGCATCAGGTCGTTGGACTACGATTTCTGCCTGGTAACCACCAGCAATGTTCAGTGTGGCATCGTTGAGAATCCACACTCCCGCGCCTTGATCGTCCAGTGAAACCAGCGGTTCACCTAGATCATCATCTAGAAATTTGAGACGAACCCGTACATCCACTGCGTTGTCTATCTCACGCCCGGCAACGTCGCTCAATTCGACCCGAACATCGTTCTGTCCGACATGGCCTGGCGTGATGGTGACATCAAATACGGTGCCATCAGCAGCATCGGCGAAAGTCACCTCGTCTTCGACACCAAGCCCGGTTCTTCCGGCGTATTGCCGCGCCGGCTCAAGGCTCGCAAGCCACGCCACCGTGAGAAGAATGATGATTCCGACACCCGCTTCCAGGAGTACCGAACGACCGAACATGGATTCGCCACCCACTCCGAGCTTCTTCGCAAGTCGGAAGCCGTTGATACCCGCCAGGACTATCAACGGAACAATAAACACAAGCTTCAGTGCTAACACCCAGCCGTAAGGTGTTCTCATGGCGACAGGTTCGGTTACCTGCATGTATGTGGCGAACGTACCTGTGGCGACCAATACAAAGCCACTTACGAGCGCTATGGGTGTGAACCTAGAGATCGTTTGTCTTAGAACTTGAACAAAATCGTCATGAACAAGCTTTGATTTCAACTCGGGAATAGCAATCACCAGATATGCAATGCCACCCAACCAAACTGTTGCTGATGCGAGGTGAATGAAATCAGTTGTCGTTGCAAAGGTTTTGATCTCAAGCGGTGCAGCGGCGTTGTGGCTGCTAACGGAAATCAACGCCAGGAACGCAAGCCCGACCACAGCAGAAAGCTGTGCAATCACTGAATCCCCGGTGATTTCGTTCCCATCCCCAGCGAACAGTCTTTGCCGGACGAAGAGGAATCCACCAATTACCAAAACCGCCACAAGTCGATACAACCAGAACACGCCCCAGCTACTGTCCGAAATGACTCCGTTGATCATTTCGGTGTCGACCTGGAAGGCAGATACCTCATTCAGAACCGAGGCTTGCTGGATTAACTGACTGAGTAGGGCAAGCAACAAGATGACGAAAGCTATCCAAGAAAACATTCTCCACTTACTCGAAATAGCCACACCTACAGCGTGCCATGATTCCCGCGAGGACTCGGAGTAGGTGACCGGAACTGAGACCAGAAGTTCGAAGATGAGTCCGCCAATGATGACTGTTGCCGCAAGGTAAACAATCCACCGCATCCAAGGATCAGCTGCAGACTGCAATAAAGGTTGCTCAGCTACCTCAAGTTGTGCTCCGGCAGAAATCGGTTCACCAACAGCGAATACAAACGATCCGATCACCTTGTGACCATCGACAGCAGACAAATTCTTCCAAACGACGGCGTAAGTGCCATTTTCCAACGGAGGCAACCCGACCGACATCGCGGTTGGCTCAGACGGATCAAGCGCTGAATCGCCGAGATCGACCTGATTCGCGGCTGAATCCAGTACCGAAATAATGCTGAAGTTGTCCTCGATCGGCTCGCTGTACCAAATGATCACCCGCTCAGGCGACGTTTCCAGCACCGTGTTCGGTGCAGGAGACGAATCGATTTGGTTAGCGTGCGCACTCGCCCGGTCAGTACTTGAAGCTACTGATGTTGCGAGACCCACGACAAGAACAAATACGAGAAGCGAGTGTCTTGAGATCAATTACTTGATTTCCTGTCGCGGCGAGCCTTTTTTCTGCGCTCTTTTTCCTTGGACGCCCGCCATGACAGCCAGCCGACGCCGACCAGCAAGAGACCGATCCCACCGAAAATAATCAGCTCGTCATAGGCACCACCCGCGCCGTGTAGCAGCGTGGTCAGTGGATTAATTTCGATATGGATCGGTCTCAAAAGCGTTTCCTAACGGCTAACTCGCTGATTCACGAGCCTTTACTTCCTAATCTCTGGAATGCTAGTCCTCCAAGAACGAGACCTCCGAGACCCAGTACAACAGCGATTATTCCAAGAATTGTCGCGGTTGAAGCTACGTTCGAAGCGTCACTTGCGTCCTGACCTGCGAGCGTAGCCGCATCCAACGCACCTCGCGCTGCGTTTTCAGTTTCACGAGGTGCAGCTAACTGCACAGGGAACTGAACATCGCTCGCGGGAGTTACTTCGTCAAAGGTCGTGTTGCTTGATTCGAATGTTTCGTTGATTTGGGTTCCTTCGACATCTCCAAAGAACCTGAATCGGTACGGACCGGGTGAGGTCGGAATGAATTCTGCCTTGTAATGACCTGCATCACCAAAAGCTTCTTTCAACGTCATCACTTGGGAAACTTCTGACGCTATGTGGGTGACCTCAACCTGAAGATCTAGCAAGCCTGAAATCGGTGTTCGATCTCCAGAGTGTGATTGCTCGACGGGCTCCACTTCACCGAGCGGTCCGCTCATGACGACGGTGGTGTCGGTCAGCGTGTTCATGAACATCACGGTTGTACCGGGTTGGATCATGACCATGTTCGGCGAAAAACCATTTGAGTGGATTTCCACCATCACCATGTCCGCGGCAGGATTGTCATGGCCGACCATAATCGAACCAGCGATTTCGTTCGGATGAGCGTGAAATGGCACAGTTAGGTCTGCGAACTCGTGGCCGAATTTGAACTGATATTGCCCACCAGCAGCAAGTTCACTGACAAATACACCACCGTGCGAAACAAGATCGATCTCGGAATCCATGGCCATTGCTTCGACGGCACCGTTATCCATATGGTTGTGATCGTCGGCTTTAGAGCCTGTCACACGGATTGAAACACCGTTGATCATTCCTTCGATGGCTGGCTCATTGATGAAGCCGACAACAAAGTTGTAGTCGCCTACGTCCCGGCCTTCATGTGCAAGTACCGTGCCAGAGCCGAAAATCGCAAATGCGACTAGGGCTAAAAAGACTGCGCGAATGCGCGTCGCTTTGTAATTCATCTCTATCTCCAAAAAACCGGTTGAACCGGATCGAAAAGTATTTACAGGGGGAGATGAGAGATACGTGGCGGTCTTGGCCGCGGGGATTCCACTCGACCAATCAATTCGTGTTCGATATCGAAGACCAGTGCTACTGGTTCAATGTCTCGCACGATCTCATTGTCGAGCGTCATTATGCCGACAAGTCCAGCTGAACCGCCCGTACTGTTCGCAGTACCGGTTGCGAGCGATACACCGTCACCTGAAAAACCTTCCTGGTGGTCATGGTTCGCAAGCGAATGATCGTGCTCGTTAGTGACTTCGCCATTCAGCACGTGGGCATGAATAGGGGTCCTGTCAGCATAGTGGTGGTCGATTGCCGGACCAACAATCGGAGTTAACACTCCCAGAACCATCAAAACCGTGAGCGCGACCATGAACAGGCTTCTGACCTGCTTATTCCATATGTGTACAGTCGCAAACACGTGAATTGTCCAGCCCTTTGCGGTTACGATTGCGGCTCGATCAAATCGAATCAGTTCAGCCTAAACCACAACAATGTTGCACTGAACTGCGGTTCGTAAATTTATGGTGAGGAAATTTTATTGCCTGAACTAACTGGTGGAGAAATTGTTCGAGACCGTTTATTGGCCGAATCCGTGCCTTATCTCGTCGGCATTCCCGGTCACGGAATTGTTGCAATGCTTGATGCATTTCGTACGAGCCAAAACGACATAAAGATTCTCCAGGTACGCCACGAACAAAGCGCAGTCCACCTCGCCGACGGATATTACCGGGTCACAGGCAAGCCACTTGCCGTTTTCACGTCAACAGGCCCAGGTGCGCTCAACACGACTGTCGGACTTGGTGCCAGCTATGTCGATTCGACTGCAGTGATGGTCCTCTCGGGTGAAACACACACGTACATGGAAGGTAGAGGCGTACTACAGGAGATCGAACGAAAGCGACCTGCCGATCTTCCATCTGTGATGGAACCGCTGGTCAAAGCAAGTTACCGACCGCGATCTCACAAAGAATTATTTGAAGCGATGAATGACGCGTTCAGACAAATGGAAACGGGTCGACCGGGACCTACTTTCATGAGCCTACCGATGGATCTGCAAGCTGAGGCTGGCGAAGTGGCAGCAGCTGAAAAAGTTGGATCGGTCACTGAACAGTCAGTACCGGCGATGGAGGGTGAAGTTGACCAAGCCGTGCGACTCCTGGCTAACGCAAAGCAACCGGTGATCGTTGCCGGAGGTGGAGTCACTCTCGCGAGCGCAGAATCAGAGTTACTGCAATTGGCAGAAATTACAGGTGCTGCAGTCGTGACGACGCTTCAGGCTAAGGGGTGTTTTCCTGAAGATCATCCTCAGTACGGTTGGCACCTAGGCACAAAAGGCACGTCGATAGGAAATGCACTCACAACAGAATCGGATGTGATTCTTGCAGTAGGTACGAGATTTACCGACCAGGTCGCATCTTCGTTCAGATACGGAACCACGTTTAACCTCGAAACTACCAGCTTGATTCAAGTCGACATTGACAAACGCGAGGTCAACAAAAACTATAAATCCGATGTCGCCATAGTTGGTAATGCGAAGCATGTTCTGAAATCTCTAAGTGACCAAATCAAAGATTCAACTGGCGATTTATCAAAGCCTGAGTACCTCGATCGAATCCAGGAACTTAGAGAAAACTGGCTAGATGAAATAGCTCCATTACGTGATTCTGATGCGGTTCCATCTACCGTTCCACGGTTTTACCGGGAGCTTCGAGAGATTTTGAATCGAGACGCGATTGTTGTTACGTCCAGCGGTCATGCGCAGGCATGTGTTCTTGAATTCCCGTTCTACGAGCCAAAGACAAATCTGACCTCTGGTGGTTTCTCGACCATGGGCTGGGCTTACCCGGCAGCACTGGGTGCGAAGTTAGCAACACCTGAAAAGCAAGTCGTTGCCGTGGTCGGGGACGGCGACTTCATGATGACCATGCAGGAAATGGCTACCGCCATGGAGTATGGGATCAACGTAGTCGTGATCTTGTTGAACAACTACGGTTGGTATTCGATACGTGATTTGCAAATGGCAGAGTTTGGTGAGGATCGAGCTATCGGCGTTGACTGGGACGATTCTAAATCGCCGGATTTCGTAAAAATCGCTGAAGGATTTGGATTGCACGCCGAGTCAGTCGAAAAGCCTGACGATATTCATGCGGCAATCAAACGTGCATTCGAGCACGGCGGTCCTGCTCTGGTCGAAGTGAAAGTCGCCAGAGACTTTCCGAATTCAGGCTCGACCGTAGTCGGCTGGTGGGATGTCCCGATCCCTGAATATCTTGAAGACAGGCGTAGGGCATACGAGCAGGCGCGAAAAGAGATCGATCCGCCGCCGAGTGTTCAGGCGTAGCGACGAAACGATCTCTTTTCAGTGGGAGAACGGGTAATCAGTACTTAGTTAAGCGCTGCCTCGTCCTTATCGCCTGTGCGAACTCGAATTACGGATGAAACTTCCTTGACCCAGATTTTTCCGTCACCAACAGAGTTCGTGTGAGCTGCTTCGATGATCGCATCGATACATGGTTGAACGAACGGTTCGCTCACCACGATTTCCATTTTGATCTTCGGAACATAGTCAACCCGGTATTCGATTCCTCGGTAGGTATCGACAGATCCACCTTGTGCACCGAAACCGCGCACATCGGACAGAGTCAAACCGGTAATTCCAGCCCGTGAAAGAGCTTCTCGGACCGGGCCTAACCTCACTGGTTGGATGATCGCAGTTATTTCCTTCATCTCACTGCCATCCTTTCTCAAGCGCTCCTTCGAGCGACTAGTGATTCCTCGACCGAAGTCTCCTCCGAATCTGACATCAGCCTGTAACCACGCTTTCGCGCCACGGCAATGCCCGGGTGACCAGCATCCTGCAATTTCGAGCGAACTCTACAAACGTAGGTGTCAACGACTCGTGCAAGAGGTGTCCCCTCTGACCAGACTGTACGCAACAGCTCCGCTCTGCCAACAACTCTTTGTGATTGCTTCATGAGAACTGCGAGCAAGTCGTACTCCCTGGGGGTCAGATTCAGGGTTTTGCCTTTGTATTCAATTTCGAATAAATCTTCGTTTAGCTTGAGCACCGTTACTTCATTACCTTCCAACAGTGCTGAGACCATTCTGGTCTTGCTTCGATCGACGATAGTTTCAAGCTGCGAACCACCTCTCTCGGAATCAGGGGATCAAGAGAGGTGACCGCAAAATATTCAACTATTCAGTTTCCTGTTCGTCGACTGCAGCTCCTGATGGAACCGGAATAGGCTCAGCCGCAGTTGCGGTGAATCCTCCAGTAGATGCTGCCGGTGCGAAGTCCGGGTAACCAGCTGCTTCGTGCTCGCTAATGTCGAGTCCACGAATCTGGTCTTCGTCGGAAGCTCGCATACCGATCGTCATGTCGATGACCTTGAACACGATGAACGATGTCGGGAAGACGAACAAGAATGCTGCAGCTACACCTATGAACTGGGTTACGAGTTGACCCGCACCGCCACCGAAGAAGAGACCGTTTACACCGCCGTACGCCTCAGAAGCGAAGAGTCCGACTGCGAGCGTGCCCCATGCACCGGCGAAACCGTGAGCAGCAATTGCGCCAACCGGGTCGTCGACCTTGAGAGTGCGCTCAAGGAAGAGAACGGCTGCGACTACAACGAATCCACCAATCAAACCGGTTACGACTGCCATTCCAGGGCTCATGTTTGCTGTACCGGCAGTGATAGCCACCAGACCACCAATCACACCGTTCAGTGTCATCGAGGCATCGAATCGCTTCCAGAGGATGTAGCTCAGTGCGAGGGCGCCAACAGCACCTGATGCGGCAGCAAGGTTCGTTGTGATTGCAATGATTGCGATCGAGCCGGTGTTACCAGAAACGGTCGAACCAGCGTTGAAGCCGAACCATCCGAACCAGAGGATGAACACACCCATTGCAGCAAGAGTGATCGAGTGACCTGGAATAGCCACTGGAGTCTTTTCTGCGGTGAACTTACCGAGTCGAGGTCCAACAACGATCGCACCTGCCAGGGCAGCCCATCCACCAACGCTGTGAACAACTGTGGAACCAGCGAAGTCGATGAATCCGTCGCCGACGTCGTTCAGCCAGCCACCACCCCATACCCACGATCCGAAGATTGGGTAGATAAAGGCTGTAACGGCAATCGAGTAGATCAAGTAAGCAGAGAACTTGGTTCGCTCTGATACCGCTCCAGAAATGATCGTTGCAGCTGTGGCAGCGAACACCGTCTGGAAAATAAAGAATGCGAAATCAAACATTCCTTCATCTGTCGATGGATCAATCTCCGACAGGAAGAAGTTGTTAGTTCCGATCCAACCGCTAGAGTTGGCACCGAACATCAGTCCGAATCCGATCATCCAGAAAACCAGCGAACCAATCGAAATGTCCATCACGTTTTTCATGATGATGTTCGCTGCGTTCTTTGCCCTGGTGGCACCGGCCTCGAGCATGGCGAATCCGGCCTGCATGAGGAAAACGAGTACTGTTGCTAGCAGTACCCACACGATGTCCAGGTAGATGGGGTTAAATTCCATCGCCCGCGCTTCCTTTCAAGAAACTTCCGGGGGTTTTGCCGCCAACCTGGTCAACATACCTCCGGTTTAGTTCACGTCCGCTGACGCCCAATGACTGATTTCAGGGGTACGTAAAACTCACACATTCCAAGCTAGGAGAGTTTTGTTTCACGACAGTTGCAGGTTTGTTGCAGGAATAAATCGGTGATGTAAAAGCAATGTTTCTGAACGGTGACAGATGTGTTTGTTACTCCTTAGCTACGGGCGTGACTCACGTCACTTTGTCGCGCTGAGCGCATTTCACCAATTCCGAACCCCTTCCATCAAAGAAGGAGAAGTTCTTTTAGCGTGGAACGGGGACAGTTAGAGATTGGGATAAATAAGAAGCGGAGCTGAGTCACGGCGTTGCCGTAGATAATCGCGATTCACGAATTTACGCCCAGAACTGATACCTAACGTGTACCATCCGCCGCACGCTTACCAACAACGACACCAAGACGACACATGGCACACAGAATCAACCGCGCAATCGAACTACTTGAGCAGGATCAGCCCATTTACTACGACGGAGGGCATACCGGTCACATTCTGACATACGAGCAAGGCTTGAAAGACGCACACACTTGGGCTGACTACATCAACGTTGGCATGGAGCACGGTTCGTTTGATATGACTGGACTCGACAACTACATGAAGGGTCTTGTTGATGGCGGTCCGACAAATAGCGGTCATCTAACACCCACCGTAATTGTTGAAACTCCCGTCGAAGGTTCATCCGAAGACATCGTTCGATTCAACGCGTGGCAGTTCCGAATGATCCTTGCACGCGGTGTTCACGGAATTCTGTTGTGCCAAGCGGAAACGCCTGATGCTGTGAGAGCCTTCGTAGAGTCCTGTCGTTACCCAATCAACATGAAAGGTGTTGGGTACGGCTTGGAGCGCGGGACTCGTGGTGTCGGTTCGCAACCGTCTTCGGCACCGATTTGGGGAGTCGATGCGGATACCTATGTAGACAAAGCTGACCCATGGCCTCTCAACCCGCAAGGTGAACTGTTGCTAGGCGTAAAAATCGAGACGGTTCGAGCCCTGACCAACTGCGAACAAACTCTTTCGGTCCCGGGACTCGGATTCGCCGAATGGGGACCAGGCGACCTTCATATGTCTTTCGGTATCAAGCGCGATCCGAATAAACCATTGGATCCACGACTGCAAGAAGCTCGAGAGCGTGTGAAGGAAGCCTGCAAGGCAAACAACCTTGCTTTCCTGGATGGATGCACTCCTGAAAACATCACAGAGAAGATTGACGAAGGCGTTCGAGTGGTCGCAGGTCACCGAACCGATACTGCTGAGGTTGGACGGGCGTACAGCAACAGAACCATGCCGGTCTAGAAATCTACTCTGACAGCGGAATGTTCCGATGGTCGGTCGAGAGTCGTTCAACCTAGTAAAACCTAATCTTGTAAGATTCCTCGGTACCGAAATTGCCGAAGCTTTATCTGGCCAAACTATAATTGGAGTCAAACCGAAGACCGAAAACGGAGAAGCGTTAATCGCACTCCGTAATCAGGACATGGTAGTTTGTGCCGGTCGATCGGAATGGCAGAAACAACCTCGAGAGTTGTTCGACATACTTCACCCTGGCTTTCATTTCTCCATCGCTAGTTAGTAAGCGCTGAGCAGGATCACTTTGCCTGAGGGCCGCGCATTCGTTTGGGGTCCTGCGCCTTGTTTCCTAGCGGATGAGAAAACATCACGTCCAGTTGCCGACGACCGTGTCGTCAAAATAAACACCGGTAAAGTTGAACCTGCGGCCTAGAAAGTTTTTTGGCACGCCACAGGTCCAAAATCCTAAGCAAACTTCGGTAAAAAGAACACGAAATAAACGACGCCGAGCGAGAAGATGAGCAACATGGGGACTACGCTGGTATACGTCCGCAGGTCCCAAAATACTGTGAATATTTTCTCGACCAAGTTTCTTGCGGACGGCCAAAGGTTTCGGAATATTTGTGCCAAATACCCATGATTAAGTATCGAGACTGGACAAACGGGAGACATCCCCCACCGTAGGTATTTTGCCTGACTACTCGAACACGTTTTCGATTGCTTCGAGTGATGCCTCTATTGCGAGATCAGCTGAGCCCGGAGCAAAGACGGAGACACCAACTTCGTAACCGCCCTCTTCGAACGCAATGTCGGTCGGCAGGTAATTTATGTGCCCATTACTGAACCCTGAAAACACCGTGTTCGTCGACGGTGAACGTTTCTTGACCTCGACAGCGATTTCTGCGAACGGTTCCACGGGAATTGACACGAGCACCACTTCTCCAATTCGCATTGATTGAGCGGTGATCGGGATTTTTCCATCCTGTTGATGTTTGGCGGAGAGGCGTGCCACACTCAATTGAATATTTGCTCGCATTACCTTAGAGACTGCCGCTCTAACATCTTCCTCTGAAGCTCCCGCATCCCTTACAGAAGCTAACTCATCGGCATAGTTGTCAAAGATTTGCTTAGCTTCCTCGAGCGAAAGAACGTTTCTCGCTGGAAGATTCACCGTGACATTGCTAACGGCAACAGTTTCATCTGATTCCGATATAGGGACATCGGTATATATACCTAGATCTGCTCCCGAAGTGAGAATTTGGTCGAGTCTCTCCTCGCGTCTACGCGGATCAATACCCAGGCGTACTCGTGCGGCTTCGGCGCCAAGTGTTGATCCTGCCTTGCGATAAACGCGCAGGTCGCCAGTGAACCCGTGGACCGGTCCCTGATTCCCGCTGGCACCCTGCAAAAACAGGCAAAGTCCGCCCACTACATGCTCAACGACCGAACGCATCGGACCAGGAAAGTCTGGAGTAACCCAGTCATTCTCGTGCCCCATGATCGTCGGATGCATGGCGTAGTTGACGATTGTGGCGATTGGATTTTCATCAGCATCATCAATTGCAATCACATCCACGTCGTGATCGACAAAACCGTCCCAGTTGCGTCCGGTGAACAGTTCACCGTTGTCGCGAGCGGGACGGCGATTGATATTGATATCGCAGCTGCCTCGCCCGAATCCTGCACGGGCTGGCACTGAGTTCCGCTTGGCATCTACGACAGCGGTTACACAGGCATCTGGGATTGTGTCCCACCACTCGTTTGCCAGCTCAATACCTTCTTTGATCCACTGACCGAACGTAATCGGACCTGAGTGGGTGTGCGAATACGCAAGCCGAATATTTCCAAATGGGATCCCAGATTGATCAGCAATCTTCCCACGAATCATTTCGTCCTGGTCGCTGGTAAAAATCCCGATGTCCACGTCGACTATTGCCAGCTCGACATCGTTGTTAGAAACCACAACCGCGGTCACGTACAACGGCATATCGTTTCCAACTGAAACCTGGTGAGTTTGAGCGCCCCAACCCGCGTGAGCAACACCCACAACGGGACTAATGTCTACTCGGGCAGCCCCTGCGTTTAGCAATTACGTATTCCGTTCGAAATGATGGGGTAAATGAAAACGTCGGCAAGTCTATATCTCTTGCCGACGCATCTGTGATTCAGTTTCTCTAAGCCCGAACCTTGCTCTCAAAGTTGGTCTTGATGTGGGTGTTGTCGCAATACGGTTTACGGTTCGATTGACCGCACCTGCAAAGCCTTACCCGACCACCTTCACGTAGCACGTTTCCTTCTTCGTCTTTTAGCTCGAAATCACCCTTCACGGTTAGAGCATCGTCATCACCAATTCGAATTTCGACTGTCATCGCTATCCCCTCACCGTGTTTGTAAAGTCACAATCTCGATGCGAGCCGGTGCAGAACGGTTTATCGGTCGACTGGCCACACCTACACAACCAGGTTTCTGAATCGGTCAGCTCGAGCTTATTTCCAGCATCATCGATCAGTACGAAATCACCAGAAACGTGGTACGGGCCATCATCTCCAGGAACAATTGTTGCTTCAGACATTTGCTGATCCCTTTCGCGTCACTACCTCATCAAGAGTATGACGCAAATTTGAGAATTTTGGCGCGAACGGTGTGTTAACGAAGGTCGCAGGGGATACCGGCTTCAGCACAGTACGACTCGAACCACTCGACGACTTCACGGTGGTACGGAATACCGTCTTTCTTGCGCTTCTTCTCGTCCTCGTCTTCCATTAGACCGGAGTAGATAACCCGTTCAAAGTCGGTTGTAGGCGGCACATCTACGACGTACTTAAGCAAGTCGTCCATGTCATCGAGGAACTTTTCTTTGTCGGTGAAAGCCTCGATGTCGTACGCCTGGAAGAAGTGACCGCCTGACTTGCCGTGAATTGGACCAGGACCAAATCCTGAAAGCTCATTGCAAATGATTTCGTTCATCAGAGCGAGACCGAATCCTTTGTGCGAGCCGTTTTCGCGAGTGCCACCGATGTGCAACGAGTAGAAATCTCCTTGCTCTGGTGGATCGACATATTCCATGATCGGTTCACCATCGAGACCGGCTATCCAACCCGGCTCGATTTTTGCTCCGGTTCGCCTGGCTAGACCGATCTTGTTGTTCGCCACCTGTGTTGTTGCCACATCAAACAGAAATGGGGGCATTGTTCGAGCAGGTGCTGCCCATGCAATAGGGTTTGTGCCCATTACAGGTTTCGATCCAAACGGTGGGACGGTCTGGCGTGCTCCGCCAGCGGTCATGCAGTGACCGATCATTCCCTGCTCTGCCGCCATTGCAGCGTAGTAGCCGCAGCCGGCAAGGTGACCAGAGTTGTAGGCGACAACGGCACCTATGCCGAATTCCTTCGCCTTGTCGATCGCTTGTTGCATCGCCCACGGACCTACGTGGATACCCAGCGCTCCGTCGGCATCGATCGTCATAGTGGTCTTTGATTCTCGTACCACTTTGAAATCAGGTGCTGGGTTGAGCGTCTGAGCGCCGTACTCAGCAACATATCGGCGCAATCCGTTAGACACACCGTGGGATTCGACTCCTCGAAGATCGTTAACGATCAGCACGTCGGTGGCATCAGCAGCTTCATCAGAAGGAACTCCGTTGTGTCGGAATATCGCCTCGGTGACTTCCCTGACTTTTTGTTCTTGTACGTAAATTCGATCTTGTTCAGGAACTTTGAAGCGTTCGAGCATCTGCGCATTTCTCCTGCGGGTTACTGGGTTGTTCCAAGAGGTTTCGGAACCGATTTAGCTGTGCGAAAACACTTTACTCAAGATTTCCGCTACCTGAACAAATTCGTCAAACAAAACTCATATTCGGACTCGTGAACCTGAGTTTCATGAGCTACTTCTGGCCGTTGTTGTTCATTCTCATAGGTGGTGCCCCGTTCGTTAAGGGACGCCGTGCGAGCGTGATGAACAGCGTCACATTGGCACTTGGACTAATACTGCTTTACGGAAATATCTCCGACGAACACGATTTCGGAGACCTGTGGCCATTGCTGATTATCGTCGCAGGAGCGCACTCGTTTTTGAGCGCGTCGCGAAGGAGATCGTAAGTCTCGGTCGTTTACGTGATCGTTAATCCACCGTCGATCACGAAGTTCGCTCCACTCGCGTACGACGCATCGTCCGTTGCGAGGAACGTAATAAATGGAGCGATATCCTCTGGAGTACCTAACCGGCCAAGCGGAACCTTGGAGTTGATGTTCAGCGCTCTCCCCTCGGGATCGGGGTGATCATCGTGGTCAGGGGTTCGCTCAAGCGCTCCAGGGCAAATCGAGTTGGCACGAATCCCCTTGTCGCCGTAATGAACAGCAATATGTCTCGCGAGGTTCACAATTCCGGCTTTACCCGTCGAGTACGAAACGTTCGGTGTGGTGCCTCGAAGTGCTGTGACTGAGGCAACAAGTACGACAACTCCACCCTCACCTTGCTTCAGCATTTGTGCGAGCGCATGTTTGCAGGCGAAGTACTGACCCTTGTAGTTCACATCGTGAGTTCGATCCCACACCTCTTCAGAAAGTTCGTGTAGCTCACGATCCTCGTTGTGCATTTGGATCCCGGCGTTAGGCACAACGATGTCCAGCCTCCCAAACTCGGAAACGGTCTGTGCCACGGCGGACTCAACCTGAGGTTCGCTTGAAACGTCAGTTGGAATGGCGATCGCCTTCCCACCAGATTGAACAATCTCATCTGCAACTGCAATCACGCCGTCATGAGGCAAACCGGTCACTGCTATTGCCGCTCCTTCAGCTGCCATCAATCGAGCAGTAGCTGCCCCGATCCCTGAGCCTGCACCAGTGATTAGTGCAACACGACCTTCAAGTTTTCCTGTCATTTACGTTTGCTTCCTGTGATTAGTAACCAGCAGCATGGGTTGGTTTTGTTTGAGGTGTGAGTCCGCTCACTAATTTGTCACTCTTTCGAACGATTCCGTTCGGCTCAGAGAATGGCCAAAGCACGAATTCTTCTGGAGGTAATGAAACTCTGTGACCAAGTGATCTCAAATGGTCGATCGTTTCGCCAAATCTCGGATCCACAACGGGGTCGTCAGATTCCACGTGTATGCGTGGATATTCAAATGCTTCCTGCGGCTCCATTCCAAAGTCGACGATGTTCAAAATTGTCTGAACCACGGCAGGCCAAATCCGACGTCCACCTGATCCACCTACCGCCATTACTGCCCGTCCATCCCGACTCAAAATGAGAGGTGTCATGTTGTTCAGCGCCCGGGCATGAGGGGCGATTGAGTTGACGGTCCCCGGCATTGGCGCCGACCATCCCATAGCGTTGTTCATCATGACGCCAACGCCAGGATTAATCACACCGCTGAATCCAAGATTGGTTTGGGTTAGTGAAACCATATTTCCAGCCGAATCCGCAGTGGTGATGTGGGTTGTTCCATCGTCAGGTGCTGACCCCGCTTGATTCGGAAAATCTGCAGGTCGCGGTTTGTTTGAATACCGCCATGGATCACCAGCAGTAAATTCACTCGCTGTCGATTGATCAATCGCTGAAGCCCGTTCAGAGCCGTAGTCGACATTAGCGAGTGCGTCGATTGGGAAGCCGTAAATGGCCGGATCGCCCATGAAACTGAATCGGTCGACACCTGCCAGTTTCACCGCTTCGATCAATATGTGAACCAACTCGGCTGAGTCTCGTTTAATTGATCCAATGTCGAGTGTCCCAAGGATGTTCAGGATTTCGATGGCTGTGGTGCAACCACAGGGCCCCGGCACACCTGACACGGTCAAACCACGATACTCAGAAGTTAGAGCGTGATCATGAACGATCGGTTCGTACTGTCGAAGGTCGCTCAGTCGCAGGTATCCGCCGTTTTTCTCAATGTCATCGCATATCAGTGATCCCGTTTCACCACCGTAGAGTTCGCCGATTCCGTTACGAGCGATGCGTCGCAACGTTTCGGTGTGCTCCTTTTGCACGAAATAAGCGCCGGGGCTTAGAGGTGCTCCGTTCCTGAGATAAACCTCTGCTGTCGTTTCGAATCGAGACAGCAGTTCAAAGCGATCAGCCATCGCGAGTGCCTCGGTTTTGGGTAGCGGAAACCCCTCTTCAGATAGCTTGATCGCAGGAGCTAGCGCTTGGGCGAGATCAATCGTGCCCCACTTCTCCAGGGCTTTTGCCATTCCTGCAAGAGTGCCCGGAATTGCAATGCTCGTGTATCCCTCGACGTTGGCGTTGTTTTTGACTTTCGACCACGAGAAACGGCGCGAGGGCCCCTGGACATCGAGCGTGTCCTCAAGTTCATACATTTCTGCGTGGGCGAGTCCAGGTGCTTGCATGCCGAAATCGACAGCGCCACCGGTTCCGTCGTCCATATGGACGACCATTACGCCTCCGCCGCCTATCCCGTTCCAAATCGGGAGAACCACTCCGGTAGCGAATGCCGTGGTTACTGCTGCATCAACGGCGTTACCACCTCGCTTCAGCACTTCCAATCCGACTTCCGCGGCAAGCTTGTGCTGGGCGACCACCATGCCGTTTTCGGCCTCTGCCTGCGAGTGAGAAATCTGCGGACTACTGAGCATTGGGGTCGTTCGCCTAAATGATGAATATTGCTTGCGAGTGCGCATATTACATAGCGATGAGCAAGAACTGATGTAGTTCTAGCTCTGTCATACTGTGCCGTGGTCAATTCACGAGTAGCCAGCGAGATGAAATGGAATACAGAGAACGATCTCAAATAGTCGAACGAGCCAAGCAAATCGCACCAGTCAGCGACGACGACATAGAACAGCTAATCCCGTTGCTAGACGGGGTTCGTGGTTCAGCGGACTTACTGGAAAGCCTCATTCAACCGTTCGATGGTGAAGTTGAGGTCGATCAGCTTTCTTCAACAGTGGAAGGTGATCGGTAGATGACTGCGAACCCGATCACGTTGACTCTCGCTGAGCAGGTCAAGCTCGTAAAGTCCGGTCACATATCCGTTAGAGAACTAGTTCAACAGCACCTCACACGAATCTCTGAACTGAACGGAACCTTAAACTCTTTCATCACTGTCGATGAAAGAGATGCCCTTGCCCAGGCTGATGCGCTCGATTCAAGGCTGGCAGCGGGTGAAGACCCCGGCCCTCTGACTGGGGCAACGGTGGGAGTGAAAGACTCGATCCCTACAAACGGTTTGAGAACAACTGATAACTCGCGATTACTCGAAAACTGGATTCCCAAGGAGGACGCAAAAACCGTCGCTAGGCTCAGGCGGGCGGGTGCGGTAATCATAGGTAAAACCAACTTGAACGAATTCGGGTGGTCTCGACCTTCCGAAGCCGATTTGAGTCCGCCACCTTGGAATCCGTGGAACCCGGATCGAATGTCGGTAGGTTCGTCGAGTGGATCCGGTGCTGCTAGTTCGGCAGGTATGGCTTCTGCGACTATTGGCACAGACGGAGGCGGTAGTGCTCGACTCCCGGCAGGCGCACATAATCTGTACGGACTAAAACCAACCCACGGACTCGTTAGTCGACTTGGTATGGATCACAACGGTCACAGCGAGATTTCACCGCTCGGGCGGACCGCTCTAGATATTGCCTTAATGCTCGAATCGATGGCTGGATTCGAACCAGAAGACGATATGAGCTGGCCTGCGGACGTGCCTCCATACTCCGAAAATCTTGAAGCTGACATTGGTGGATGGCGAATCGGCGTCCCACGAAACTTCATAGATTCAGCGCCAAATGAGCCTGAAATTCTGTCTGGCTTCGAGAGCTTTCTCTCCAAGCTTGAATCGCTTGGGGCAGAACTGGTCGATGTTGATCTTCGCGGTATGGCAGAAGCGAGAGCGGCGAACTTTATCGTCCTGAACTCTGAGGCCTACCAACGTCACCAAAAATCTCTAAAAACCGATTGGAACAAATATGGTCCAATCACACGTGTTTATCTGCTGCAAGGGGCTTTCCTGTCAGCAAACGACATGCTGAACGCAGCAGAAATCGGCAGATCGTTCAGGAGTTACTTCAGTCGACTGCTCGAAACACAAAACCTGAAAGCCTTGGCGACACCAACGTCACCATTCGCAACTGCAGAACGTTCGCGCAGACCAGGTGAACACTCAAGAGGCATCAACGCTTGCTACACAGCGCCATTCAATATCAGTGGGCACCCATCAATTAGCCTGCCGGCCGGTTTCGGCGATGCTGGTATTCCAGTTGGAGCGATGCTGACCGGAGAGCTGCATAACGACTTAACTCTTTTGCAACTTGCCCATGCGTATGATTTGAATACCGACTGGAGCTCCAAAACACCACCCCTGTAGCGTGCCAGGCCGGGGGCGAGATCATCGAAACCGTGCAGGATGTCTAAGATGCTGACAGCAGAATTGTTATGCAGCGAAAACGACTTACCATACGGGAAAGTTCACGCGTGCCTGCGCGATCCTCAAGCTCGACACTAACTCCCTCACTGTGCTTTCTCACCATACCCTGTAATTGCGTGACGCTAGTAAATTAACGTACTTCAGCACGTCCAGTTCTAACATGTCTTCAATGCGATCAGCATTTAATGTTGGCTATGAAACAACGTTGATCGAGGTATTATCTTGACCAACAATTTCTTAGTTGGTTGAGCGACTTATCCCTCGCTGAATCTATTTGTTTTTCCGGAGCTCCTGATGAGATTCGCCATTCTCGGCATTTCGCACGAAACAAACACGTTTTCAATAGTCCCTGCCACTTACGAAGAGTTCGAAGCTCACGACATCGTCCGAGGTGACGAAATCGTCGAAAAATATGCTGAGTCCGAGTACACAATCTCGGGCTACCTACAAGGAGCCGAAGAACTCGGATTTGAAGCCGTTCCGCTGATGTATGCCAACACCGGACCGATTGGCACCATCACCAAGGACGCCTACGATCGACTCACTGGCGAAATGTTCGGGATGCTGCGAGAACAGGGACCGTGGGATGCAGTGCTTATCAGCAACCACGGGGCAGCTGTTTCCGAGGAGTTCCCTGACATGGACGGGGAGTTCACTCGGGCCGTGCGAGAAATTGTTGGTAACGATGTCCCGGTCGGCGTAACTCTCGACATGCACGCGAATGTCTCAAAAGCGGTCGTTGCCAATACCGATGTATGCATCGTGTGGAGGACATGCCCACACCTGGACACGAAAGTGCGGGGGCGCAAAACTGCAGAGCTCATTTACCGAACAGTAATTGGTGAAATCAAACCAACTCAGTTCATTGAAATGCCCCCCATGCTGGTCAACATCGTCAAGCAGTTCACGGGTCAGGAGCCCATGAAAGGCCTCGTCGACGACTGCGTGGCTTCAAACGAAATCGATGGCGTTCTCGACACTTCGATCGCAGAGGGCTACCCATACTCGGATGTGAACGAAATGGGCATGTCCTGGATAGCGATCACGGACAACGATCCCGAGCTTGCCAAAAAGGTCGCTCAGGACATGGCTGAACGAGCATGGGAATACCGAGTTGAGTTGAACCGACCTGTCGCAAGCATCGAAGAAGCACTAACCCAGGCACAGGAGCGATACGTCGGACCAAAACCTGAGGGGGTCGAAAACTTTGTCCCAGATGACGGATCTGCACTCGGTGAAGCTGAGGAGTCGGAGCACTCTCACCTTGGACCAATTGTGCTAATGGATGTTGGTGACAACATTGGAGGAGGATCATCTGCCGATTCGACTCATATCATGAAAGTCGCCCGAGAGATGGGTGTCGACGGATATCTTCAGAGCCTCTACGACCCCGAAGCCGTAGAGGCCTGTGTTCAAGCGGGTATTGGTGCTGAAATCACCCTTGATGTTGGAGGCAAAACCGACGACATGCACGGTAAGCCAATCCGAGTGGTCGGAACCGTGCGAAACATTGATGACGGCCCATACGAGGAGACTCGACCAACCCACGGAGGCTACCGTTTCTACGATGATGGCAAGCGTGTCAGGTTTGACACAACTGATGGAATGACCCTGCTGCTCACTTCTCTTAGAGGCGGGAATACGGCTCGGGCGCAAATGTACTCAATGGGTATCAAGCCCGAGGATTACAAGGTCGTTGTCGCCAAAGGAGTCAGTTCACCTCGACCGGCCTACCAACCAATTGCGGCTGAGATAATCATTGTTAACACTCCCGGTGTAACAACTGCTGACCTCGATACATTCGAATATCATCGACGTCGTATCCCGCTCTACCCATTTGAGGAGTTCGATTACAGCCCGGATCGAGTCTAACATCACAAACATTCGTCACGGCTTATTCACAGGCTTGCACTTGCCTGTGGGTTAGCCTTGATTGAATAACAGGAGAGATTTTCGCGAAGTGACATCAAGGCGAGAACGAAGACAAAACAGAAAGGACAGCCAGCCGTCCGCCAGGAAGCCGAACTGGCTTATGTGGAGCGGAGTCGGAGTGGTAGTGATAGCTGTAATTGCTGTTGTAGCGATTGTTTCGACATCAGGTAGTGAGTCAGGTGAGTCAGACACCGACCTTCTCGTCAACGGCGGGCAGCTGATTGGAGATCCAGCAGCACCCGTCACGATTGTCGAGTTTGCCGACTTCCAGTGACCGGCCTGTGCAGACTTTGCCCTCGGGCCAGGGCAACAAATCATTCGTGAATACGTGAACACCGGACGCGTGAAGATTATTTACCGTCACTTCCCTTTCCTGGGACCTGAATCGTGGCGAGCAGCAGAAGCTTCAGAGTGTGCAGCTGAACAAGGTGGCTTTCACGCTTACGAGGAAACTGCTTACGTGAACCAGGGTTCATTGACTGACGAATCGCTCGGAATATTTGCGCAAATGACCGGGCTCGATGTCGACCAGTTCAACTCATGCCTGAACAGCAACAAATATGCAGCGCGAGTTCGGCATGATCACGATGCCGGTGAACAGCTGGGAGTCAATTCCACACCAACGATATTTATCGACGGGTTCAAAATTCGAGGCGTCAAGCCTTACGGTGAGTACCGAGTAAAGATCGAACAGGCGTTAGCCGCAGCGGGTCAGTAGCCGTGAATAACTCAAGCGATCAGTCGACCAAACTGTGGTTGCTGATCGCGGCGATTGGTCTGGCAGGTCTTGCTGTGACCACCTATCTGACCGCCAATGCCCTTTCGAACACGGATGTAGCGTGCAGTGTTGGTGGTTGTAACAAAGTCCTGACGAGCAAATGGGCGAAGATATTTGGGATCCCCGTCTCCGCGTTCGGGATGGTCACCTATTCGACAATCATGCTCGGATCGCTACACGCCTACCAATCGTCAACTGCCGACATCCGTGCCCGAATGGTTTCAGGCGTGACGATTGGCATCGGTGCTGTCGGCTCGATCTACCTGACTTTGATCGAGATTTTCGTGATCAAAGCCGCGTGTCAGTACTGCATCACTTCGGCGATATTAGTGTTCGTTGCGGCAGTTGTCCTGTGGCTAATTACTCGACACGAGCCAGCCTTGCTGGACTCGATCCGGCAAGTTCTGAAGCGCTAGGACAATCTTTGAACGCTCTCGTGTCGCCCTACTTCATCGCTCCGCTAGGAGATGCTCGGTGCTGTGAAATATGTGCGTGATCGCCCAATAGTCGTTTCGCAAGCACTTTGGGATCAACCGGCCACTCAAGCACGCATGCCCTGGCTGCCCATTCGAAGTAGAGTTTTTCAAGCTCCTTCGCCCTGTCAGCTTCGCCTTCAATCAGGTTGTTGGCTTCAGTCCGATCTTCCGTGATGTTGTACAACTCCCACGGACCATCCCACTCAGCAACTAGCTTCCAGTCAACAAACAGGATTCCTCGGTTCAGGTCCCTCGTATGTGGGTGGCGACGTACGAGGTGGACTTGGCCACGGTCGCACCCAGCTTTCCAGACCAAACGTTGGATCCTGAGACATGTCACCGTTTTGAGCTAGACGATCGTCCATGCTCGATTCGATGGATGCCATCAGTTCCTGCGTAAGTTCAGTTTCCAATCGGCGAGCGACACCGGAGAACTCAACGTTTTCATAGAGATTCACTTGCTCATCCGGGTCATTGAGCATATCGAACAGCAAAGTCTCGCCTGTCCGGTACTTGTGCAACTTGTAACGACCATCGAAGTTCATCCAGCCATCGCCAAGAAGTCCAAAAATATTGTCTCGACCTGAGATTCCTGGCATACCGTCGCCGGGCAACGGTCTGGCATCGTACCAATCAGGTTGGTCAACTCCTGCCCATGCCAGCATTGTCGCTGTCACGTCTCGAAGTTCAACAAGATCTTCCTGCGTTTGACCAGCTTCAATGCCAGGTCCCATGGCTGCCATCGGCACTCGAATCGCTGATTCGTAGAACGATGCTTTTCCTATTAGGTTGTGATCGCCAAGGTAATCACCGTGGTCGGACGAAATAATCACATAGGTGTTCTCGAGTAATCCCTTCTTCTTTAGGGCGTCGATTATTGCTCCGACCTCGAAGTCGATCTGTTGAACGAGACCAGAGTAGTGAGTTCGAATCTTGTGCTTCGATTCGTCCGGGAATTCCGAGTAGTCGACACCGTTCCACGGTCGTCGGTTTCCTTCGATGTTTCCTTTTCGCAGTTGCGGGGTGTGTCCCGGTACCTCAGGAACCGCTTCAGGGATTTTAGACTCATCGACGTCTTCCAAGAATCTTTCGTCCGGGTCATACGGACAATGCGGGCCAGGGAATCCAACCATCAGCGCAAATGGCTGATCGGCACCGTAGTCATCGATAAATTTCACAGCCTCTGAGCCGACGAACCTGTCCCAGGAGTGCTCCCACGGCACATTGTGAATAACGGCGCCTTTGTTCTCGTGGTAGCCGTCCATCTCGTTGCCGTGCATTTTGTGCAGATCATGACGTTTCAGGTAGTGGTAGTAGTCATCACGTACTTCGAGCCACCGCTTGTCTTCACAGATAACCCGGTACTGGAATCCTCTTCGCTCGTCCCACGGGTAGAAGTGCATCTTGCCAATTCCAGCCGTGTAATAGCCGTTTTCGCCAAGAATTTCAGGCCAAGTTCGTAAACCTGCATCGCGCCAATCAGCACGCAGGTTGTGTAGGTTGCCCATCACACCGTTTCGCATGGCGTTCATGCCAGTTAGCAGAGCTGTGCGCGCAGGAACACAAATTGGTGACGCGGAGAACGAGTTCGTAAACCTGACACCGTTCTCAGCAATCGAGTCGATGTTTGGAGTTTTCAGCCAATCAGCGCCGTTAAATCCGGCGAAGTCTGAGCGGAACTGATCTGGAAACAGGAAGACGATATTCGGTCGGTCTGACAAGGCTTATCTCCGGCATGCAATCAGGTGACGAATCGCCACCAGTAAAAGTCTTGCCGCAGATTAGACCAGCGCAACGAACGTTTCAAACGCGAACGATATTTAGCGCCAAAAGTATTTATGAGGTCGAGCCGGGCTCTTCGTCAGAATCTTCGCGCGCAGAGCCCATAGCTTCCAACAAAGCTTCAGGATCTTTCGATGCGATAAATGTTGTTGTGGCGTTCGGCTCCGATGAAGTCGTGATTTCGATCCCCGTATTTACACCAAGGACGCTCCACATTTGGATATTGCCTTGCTTGGACGCCACTCGTGTCATTCGTGACTTCGGTTGTGCGACAGTGGCGGACACGATCGAGTCCAGAGATATCGTCTTCGATTTCATTCCTAGAGTGATCTTCAGGCTATCTTCGTCGAATCGGATGTTGAGCGATGTGTAGTTCAGCATCACGAACAAAGTGATGACACTGCTCGCAGCGAAGGCGAGGTAAAAGACAACGGCATTGGTTCCGGTGACAAGTGGTTCGTCCACGAGCCCTTTTACGGCAACACCCGTCAATATTCCGCCTGAAGCTCCAAGCATGAGTCCAAGGAACCCCAGGGTTCGCCCGGAAGCTCGGACACTTTCGAAATAGTCTTTTGGATTAGTCATCGTTGTTTCTATGAAATCGGAATCACCGGCAGCACAAGATGTGATGGGTGTTCTGAATCATGGTAAATCGTCTGGTGCGCAACACGAAGCTCGGCATCCGACCAGTAGTCCTTGCCAGTGTTGTGATTCCGGTCGAAGTTCGGAAAATCCGAGCTTGAAACCGAAAGCCTGAGCTTCTGTCCTGGCTTCAATCGACAACCGATCGGGTTCAACTTAATCTCGTAGTCGTAGATCTCGTCCGGCGTGAGTAGTTCTGGATTCTCGTAACCGTTGCGGTACTGCGCACGCATGATTCCATAGGTCAGATTTACCGCAAGACCGTCTTCGTAAACAACGGAGAGTTTTGCGGTCCAGTCTGTGTCAGGTCCGTCAGTCTTTGCCCAGAGTTTCAGTCGCACGGGACCAACCACTTCAAGTTCTTCATCTGCAACTGGTAAATCGTAGACGAGAATGTCCTTGCGATGATCATGTGGCGACTGATCGACCGGGGCTGCCTGCGAGTCAGATCGCATCAAACTCATTACGGGATCACGGGGATCGAAGTCGTACTCATCCGTGCCGGATTCTTCCGCGCTGGACTCCGTAGTCGACAGCGAACCATCTCCGTTAGGGGTGTTCGCGTTACCGCCGGAGTGAAGATAGTAGTTCGTGTACTCGGTTCGAGCTAACGGCCACTCGTTTTCACCGCGCCACTTGTCTTCTCCAAGCACCCACATTTGAACCGGCGCTTCGTCACCAAGCCCGTTGTCGATGCCTTTAAGATCGTAGTCGTACCAACGGGCGATCAAACCAGCATAGGTAGCTTCGGCGTCTAATCCGTAATCAACTGGGCCAATTTTTCCTGTGAAATCCGTAGCGTCATGCCCCCATGGTCCGATGATCAAACGGTGCTTGTCTTTAAGGTGCTCGGGACCGTTCTTAGTCAACCCTTCGTAGTGATCGATCGTTCCAATCAGTCGATCCCACCAACCCGTGATCTGGTAGATCGGGGTTTGAACTTTGTGATGAATGTCACCGAAGTGCTGGAATTCCTTGTTCTGGTTCCGGTGGTATTCCTGAACCTGCGGATTCAGATCTGAGAACACTTGGGAGGGAATATCTCCTATTGGCAACCACCAGATGTACTTACCACGTTCAACCTCGTTCCAGCGCTTGGTCGCTTCGCCAGGAGTTGTAGGTCCGTCAGTTCCTTCAGCGCGACGGCGCATGTCGGCAGCCATCATGTATGACCACTCTAGCCTTCGACCTGTTTCAAAGATTCCGAAATTAATATCGAGAATGTTTTGGGAAATACCGCTGGCGAGAGTTGATGCGAGGCTTGGCGGCTGCGAATCGAGCATCATCCAAATGGCCCACGAAGCGTTCGAGTGCCCCCAGGTCCCGACTCGCCCGTCACACCATTCGAGTTTGGCTACCCACTCGACTGTGTCGTATCCGTCTTGAGTGTCGTGAGTTTCCGTGCGTTCCCGCCACATCCACTCGTACTCACCATCCGAGGCATATCGACCCCGGAAGTCCTGCATCACCACGCAGTAACCGCGTGATGCCAGGTCGGTTGCCGTTTCAACGTAGCGCGGCGTTAGTTTTTGATAGGGCGTACGGCAAACTAACGCGGGATACTTATTGCCGTCGGTCGGGTGATAAACATCTGCACGTAATACGACACCGTCTCGTGTAGTCATTTCTACGTTGCTCTCAACTGCTACATAGAGAGGATTTATTGCCGGGTACTTTTTGTTCGTGGTCATTTGGGATTATCGGTTAATGATTAAGTGAGTCTGAAGGCTAATCGGCCGGCCAGGGAACCTTCATTCCCTCGTCGCCCCAAATGAGGGTGCCATTCCAAGCTTTTGCAGCTTCAATTTCACGTGGTCCTTTCATTTCGGCTGTGGTCAACCTGGCACCAATGTGGACCATCACAAGTTGTTTGACCCCAGCTTCAGCAGCGGTTTCAGCAGCTCCAAGAACCGAAGATGACGCGTCACCGTGTGGATTGCCGTCCATCTTGTCGTGAGTCTCCCAACACATCATCATCAGGACATCCGCACCTTTAGCGAGTTCGGTTACCGAATCACAAGGTGCAGTGTCACCGGTGAGAACTACAGAACCATCTGAAGTGTCAATTCTGTAGGCAAGCGAATCGAGATACGGCTGTACGTGATCAGCTGGTGCTGCGGTCACTTCCCAGTTCGCGCCCGACTTGATCAGTCCGGGTCCCATGTTGTGCGGGTCGACATCGGGCTTGCTTCTAGGCAGGATCCCACCTCGGTCAGCAAACGTGATTTGCGATGCCGGGTGATGAACACGGGCTTTCCAGTCGTGAGCGAACAATCCGGTGTCTTCGTCGAGAATTCCGTTGGTGAATTCTTCGGTGAGTTTAGGACCGTAAACCTCAAGAGTCTTGTCGATAGGCACCATTTGGTCCCACCGCGTCAGAATGAAAGTCGGAAAATCCGCGTCGTGATCGAAGTGGTGGTGGGTAAAGAAAACCTTGTCGATGTCAGTTGGCGAAATACCGTTCTGCACCAACTTCCACGTTGTTGCAGGACCACAGTCGAAAAGCAGTTTTTCGTCGCCGATTTGAACGACATATGACGATCCAAAACGATCTGGCAACGGGGTCGGGGTCCCACAGCCAATTATGGTGACATCTGGTGTAAGTGGTTTCTTTGCGCCCATGAATGCTCCAACAGCACGACTAGTTTGAACGGGCGCAGATTACACCAACTCCTCGCCGAAACCTGTTTCTGCGGAAGTGATTACCTTCGGAACATCTGCTTGGTTGGAGCAGCTTCGGCTTCGACACCCGCCATTGCCATCTCCATCATTTGGATCATTCGATCCCTGAACATCACGACCTGATCCATTACAGCCATCACCTCGTCGACCCACTCGGGATCGTCTCGATCAATGTCGACGCGGATCTGCATGTGCCCAACATCAACTCCGGTACCGAGCTGTTTCTGCAATGGAGCCCTGGCACCACCCATTGGCTCATGCAATGTCAGAGTTGCTCGACTTTCACGAGCAGACACAAGATCAATGCCAGCCTTTTCTGCCATCACCCGCATACGAGTTGATTTCATCAACAGCTTGACGTGAGTGGGCATCGGACCGAATCGATCACGAAGTTCTTCGTCAATGTCGTTTATTTCCTCTTCAGAACGCATCCGAGCAAGTCGCTGATATATGGAGAGTCGTTGAGCAAGATCTTCGACGTAGCTGTCTGGAATTCGAGCATCGACACCAATATCGACGCGAACCGTAGAGAATTCGGGTTGGATGGGTTCGGCCGCCTCTTCATCACCTTGATCGGCTTTGAGTTGACGAACTGCGTCGGCAAGTAGCTTCGTATACAGGTCGAATCCAATGGCAGATATTTGTCCGGACTGTTCGGCACCCAGCAAGTTACCAATCCCTCGAATCTCAAGGTCACGAAGGGCAATTTGGAATCCTGCTCCAAGCTCGGTGGCGGCAAGAATGGTGTTGAGCCGTTGTTCAGCCTGTTCGGTCAGTTGCTTCGAGCGCGGAACCATCAGGTAGGCATACGCTCTGTTAGTCCCACGTCCAATTCGACCACGGAGCTGATAGAGCTGCGACAGACCAAACATGTCAGCGCGATCGACGATCAGCGTGTTTGCATTCGGCAGATCAATTCCCGATTCGATAATGGTCGTACAAAGCAGGACGTTGAACTCCTGGCGATCAAATGCGGCCATCACCTGCTCAAGCTCGTCTTCAGCCATTTGACCGTGACCGATTTGAACCT